>Ga0210057_1000013_pt1 | contig 489151 bp, 466 predicted proteins | sample CryGeyCG2114_010_2_FD_183968 | JGI IMG/M metagenome (GOLD analysis project Ga0210057, IMG submission 183968) | Groundwater microbial communities from aquifer - Crystal Geyser CG10_big_fil_rev_8/21/14_0.10 (SPAdes) (version 2) | ecosystem: Environmental > Aquatic > Deep subsurface > Groundwater... | reverse complement strand
TCGTTGATTAATTGGGCCGTCTTGCGGGATGTAGAATTTGATAATATTATACCTGATTTCCCGTTGATTAACAAAAGTTTCAATTTGTCATATTCCGGAAATGATTTATAATTAGAATAAAGAAATTATTTTTCCTGTCCCGCCGTCCTGCCGAAAAGTTTTGGGGGCGAAGTCCAAGCAGGCGGGCAAAAAGGAAGGGGGTTGGGGGGGAAGGAATTTTTGCCCGCCTGCTTCCGTTCCCGTTCCGTTTAAGCAAAGGAAAAGCGGAAGGGGGGGTTTGGGGGGAATTCCGCTTTTCCTTTGCGAAATCAAATTGAGGCCAGTCCCGCCACCTGCCCGAATACTTGGAGGGCAGAACACCGCAGAAAAATACTCTTTTCATTAAAAGAAGAAAAAATCGGGGGTGCGCAAAATGAAAAGAGCAAAGAGTATTTTTCTGCGGTGTGGCGAGCTTGTCGAGCAGTGGCGGGGCTGGCTTCCTTAGTTGGGGGTTTGCTCAAAGAAAGTTCGAACATCAATCAAAAAACACCGCCAATTTTCACTTTTTGTGAAATCGTAAGAAACAGCCTCGGCGCAAAGCGCCTCGGCATGGTATTTTTCCGCAATTTTGAAGGCATTTTTGAAATCCAAAACCAAAGTGCGGTCGGTAATGCGGAAGTTCGCAGAGCGAAGCTCTGGCAAAATGAAATTTTGCAAACCAATCTTTTTTCTTTCGCCTTTGGCGAAAGGTTGAGCGTATTTTTCTTTGACTGCCCAAAAACTAATTTCAAAACAATATGGACAACATAAATTTACAAACCAAAAAGATTTTTCTCTATGCCCGCAAATCCACGGACGAGCCAGAGCGACAAGTGCTTTCCATAGAGGCGCAAATGTTTGAGTTGCGAGAATATGCCAAAAAAGAAAATCTAAATATCGTCCTGAATTTGTGGAAAGCAAAACCGCCAAAGAGCCGGGCAGAGAAATTTTTAACGACATGATAGCCAGCATAGAGAAAAATGATGCCGAGGGAATTTTAGCGTGGCACCCCGACAGATTGGCGAGAAATAGCATAGACGGCGGACGAATAATTTATCTCGTAGATACTGGAAAAATAACCACGCTAAAATTTCCCACTTTTTGGTTTGATCCGACACCGCAGGGAAAATTTATGTTGTCCATAACTTTTGGGCAATCAAAATACTATGTGGATAATCTTTCGGAAAATATAAAGAGGGGTATTCGCCAGAAATTGCGAAATGGAATATGGCCCGCTTGGGCGCCACTTGGCTATATAAACGACAAAAACGCCCGCTGTATCGCCGTGGACAAAGAAAAGGCAAAGTATATCAAGCGGGCTTTTGAAATGTACTCAACTGGCGAATACCCCCTCGCTCAAATCCGAAAGATTATCAATTCCTTGGGCTTGGTTGGCAAGAAAGGCAAAATGCTTTCCGTCTCAAATTATCAGTACATGCTGAAAAATAAAATCTACTACGGAATGATTGAATATAACGGAGAACTGTATGACGGAAAGCATGAACCGATTATCACAAAGAAACTTTTTGATTCCGTTCAGGAAGTGATGGCGAACAAGAGCAAACCGAAATCGCCAAAACTCAAACCATATGTGTATAGAGGATTTTTCCGTTGCGGAGAGTGTGGCTGTTTCATCACCACGGAAACACAAAAGGGACACAACTATTTACGATGTACCAAACGGAAAAATCCTTGCTCGCAAAGGTATGCGAGAGAGGACGCCATCACTTCTCAAATAAAAGAAGAAATCAAAAAAGTTTCTTTGTCTTCCGCTTGGGCAAATGCTTCAATCAATTATTTTGAAAATGAAAAAATGGAAATTGCCCAAGCGGAAAGCTCTTTCGCCCAAAAAGCGAGAAATGAGCTTGTGGAGATAGAAACAAAGCTTGACCGTCTGCTCGATTTGCAACTGGACGGCAATTTGTCGCAAGCGGAATATACCGCTAAAAAGTACAAGCTCATTCTCGCTAAAAAGGATTTGGAAGAAAAAATATCCGCTTTTGGGCGAAAGAGCAATAATCGGTTCGAACTTGCCATTGCCTTTCTAAAAGACGCCAACCAAGCCGAAAAATACGCTCAACAAGAAAATCCCGAAAGGATTCGGGATTTTCTTAAAAAGATTGGTTCGAACTTCCGCATTACCGACCGCACTTTGGTTTTGGATTTCAAAAATGCCTTCAAAATTGCGGAAAAATACCATGCCGAGGCGCTTTGCGCCGAGGCTGTTTCTTACGATTTCACAAAAAGTGAAAATTGGCGGAGAGGGAGGGATTCGAACCCTCGGACCGGTAAACCGGTCAACACATTAGCAGTGTGTCCCATTCGACCACTCTGGCACCTCTCCGCGTAGGCGTAGTGTAGGAGAGAATGCGGTATTTGTGCTAGTAGGTTTTCTCCTCTTTTTCCAAGATGCTCAGAGCAAAATTATCGGGAATTCCGTATTGGGTTATGACAGAAAGATTTCCGCTGCTCATTTCAAATGTTTGCTCTATGACATTCAGTATGTCTTCCGAGACAATAATACAGCCCATACTTCTGTATCTGTCTTCTTCTTTCAGCATTTGCTCGGCATCTCTGTGGCCATGTATGCCGTATGCCGTTCTTTCGTCTCCGTTTTTATAGAGTCGCAAAAATCTCCCGGTGGGCCCGAATGTCACTCTGTCTCCTTTAATGTGACGAGAGGCTGCAGACCACTCCCAAGTTGGAGTTGTCGCATCGTAGTAGCGTCCTATGTAGTAGACATTTCTTCTCTGCCCCGTTACGACAGGAAACGATGTGTACTCACCGTTGCTGTGAATGAGATACCCCAGATTCTCTTTGGTATCCACAAAAAACGTATCACCGACGTGCGGCCTCCAGTTTTCCTGGGGGATAGCAGTGAGAAGGGGAGTTCCGGACCCGTATGCCGAGGCAGCAAGCAAGAAACTTGCAATGGTGGAAAGTACACCGGACAAGTGAAATACTTTGACAGAGAAGCCGATTTAGTCAACATTTCGCATAGAAAAAACTGGAGTATTAGCTTGTACAAAAAATGTATACAAAATACCAATAATCAGCTATAAATAGAGCTATTTGCCCACGCAAATATGACGGCTACACTGTGAGCATGACACAGTTGCAACACACGCCTGTTCTTCTCTCAGAAACGACAGATCTCCTTCAGCTGGAACAGGGCCAAACAGTGCTGGATGTCACACTGGGACTTGGAGGCCATGCGCAAAAATTTGCCGAAATCATCGGTCCCACAGGGCTTCTCATTGGCATAGATGCTGATGCGGAGAATCTTCGTTTGGCGGAAAATCGACTCGAGAAAACCGGCCCTTCCAAACAATACTACCATGCAAACTTTGCAAATCTCTCTGCGCTGGATCTTCCGTTGTGTGACAGGATCTTCGCTGACCTCGGTGTCAGTTCTCCTCACTTCGATGACCCGGAAAGAGGATTTTCTTTTCGTACCGACGCACCGTTGGACCTTCGCTACGACAGATCTCAGGGGAGGAGCGCTGCACAGTGGATTCGCAGTTCATCTCCCGAAGAGATAGTGAAAGCGTTGCGATTCTATGGAGAATTGCAGCAGGCGAGGAGAATAGGTGAAGCTGTCTCTGTTGCAGTTCCCGAAACGACATTCGCACTTCGTGACGTGGTTGAAAGTGTCGTGGGGTATCGCGTTAAGCAGGTATTACCTCAGGTATTTCAAGCATTTCGCATTACAGTGAACGATGAATTGCATGCGCTTGAGTCGTTTTTGGATTTCAGTATCAATCATCTGTCTTCCGAGGGAATACTTGCTGTTATGAGTTACCATTCGTTGGAAGATAGAATGGTGAAGCGAAAATTTAAAGAGATAAGCACGCCGGAAATAGATTCTTATACGGGAGGAATTTCCAAAGAAGCTCCTTTTGAATTACTCACTAAAAAGCCGATTCGCCCCGGGGAAAAGGAGCAAGTTCAAAACCCTCGTTCGCGTAGCGCACTACTTCGTGCTGTGCGGAAAGCGCAGTAGTAAGCCTTGCTTGCGTTGTATGTTACACTATAGAAAGCGTGTTTAATCCCTTTACTCCTTCATCAGCGGTCCCTCACAGACTTTCTCTCGGAAGGTTGGTGAATCAGAGTACTATGTTGCTTATGGTATCCATAGGCTCTCTCATATTGCTCTTGGCACTTCTGATTTTATTTCATCAGAATGCAAATGCCACAAAGGGCTATCAGTTGCGCACTTTGGAACGAGAGAGATCCCGACTTCTCTTGGATGAGGAAGTCTTGAAAATGCAAATTGCGGAAGCACAAGCGTTGGAGCATTTGGAAAATGACAACATTATTCAGTCCATGATTCCGAATAAGAAGACTCAATACACCCGTGATGACTCCACGGTGGCAACGATTGGTTGGGAATAGTTCGCATCATAAAATACAGATATGGCAAGTCCTTCCGACATTACAGCGAATTGAAAAAATGATATAATAACAGGATTTATGAATACAAAAACACATCGCCGAAGAGGCATCAGTGCCGCATTTCTGGCATTCGGTGCGGGGCTTATTACATGGCAAATGCAGACTCAGTCGACGCAGTTTGCTGCACAGGCGGTAACGTTGGAGGATTGTATCGGTCAGCCTTACGGGTATCCCGGCTGTCCTGTAAAGCCACAGTCGGCAGAAGAAGAATTGACGGTAGCCCCTCCCAACTGCGGAGACGGACGTATAGATGAAGATGATCCCGATACTCCTGTAAATGAAGGTGAAGAGTGCGATGAAGGTCGTTTTAACGGTCTGAGTGAGTGTACGAACATGTGTACGATTCTGTTTTGCGGAGACGGAGTATTGAGTACGTTTTTAAATGAAGAGTGTGAACCGGAGGTGGAAGAAATTTATGCCATAGATCCCAGTACGGGAAGACTGACGACAGAAATCCGTTTTATTTCCGCACAGTGCGGTAAATTCTGTGAGCCACCTGTGTGTACGAAGACAGGAGAATGTACAGGCGGTTGTAAAGTGAAATTCTTACAAGAGTGCCAAGCGCCTGTACCTGTAACGCAGCAGACTACCCAGCCGGTACTCAATCCCATTCAAACGACAACTCAACAGACACAGTACCCACAGCAGTACCCACAGCAGCAACAAACTGTGCCTCAGCAAAACACTGTGTATACACAGCAACCCGTACAACAGACAGTGCCTGTGTATATCAATCAACAAGGACAACCGGTGTATGCGCCTACGTACGGTGCAGCCCCGACTACTACGCCAGTTACGGCACGTCCTGTCTGTGGTAACGGAGTATTGGAAGAAGGCGAAGCCTGTGATGATGGAAACAGGTATAATTTTGATGATTGTACAAATGCATGCACACAGCCGGAGTGTGGAGACGGCATTCGGGAAGGTGCGGAGGAATGTGATGATGGAAACAAGAATGACTTCGATGACTGTCCTAACGACTGTCGTGTGGCAGTCTGCGGAGACGGACTTCGTGAAGGGCGAGAAGAATGCGACGACGGAAATCAGAACAATTTCGACGAATGCCCTAGCGACTGCAGACTTGCCGTTTGTGGCGATGGTATCCGCGAAGGTCAGGAACAGTGTGATGACGGTAATTTCATCAGCAATGACAGCTGCCCCAATTCTTGTAAGCTCCCAGATTGCGGCAACGGAATTCGTGAAGGAAAAGAAGAATGCGATGACGGGAACCAGAATGATTTTGATGATTGCCCGAGTGACTGTCGTGTTGCGGTATGCGGAGACGGCATAAGAGAAAGTAAGGAAGAATGTGACGATGGAAACCGCATAGATTCGGACGGATGCGGGAACTACTGCAAGCTTGCACGTTGCGGAGACGGATTCATGCAATCGGGTGAGGAGTGCGATGATGGCAATCAAATCAATAATGATGCTTGTACAAATATCTGCAGACACGCCGAATGCGGTGACGGAATCCTTCAGATGGGAGAATCTTGCGACGACGGAAATTTAGTGAATACGGACTCATGCACAAATTCATGTACCAGAGCAATTTGCGGAGACGGATTGGTTCAATCCGGAGAGGAGTGCGATGACGGCAACCGTGTGAACAGAGACAGATGTCCGAACGATTGTCTTCTTCCCGTATGCGGAGATGGTCAGCTAGAAGGTACTGAACAGTGCGATGACGGAAATCGAAACAACAATGATAAATGTCCGAGTGACTGTATGCTCGAGGTTTGTGGAGATGGTGTTATGGAAGGAAAAGAAGAATGCGACGACGGAAATCAAGATGACAGTGACTCATGTCCGAACTATTGCAGACTCCCCGTGTGTGGTAACGGGGCAAAAGAAGGAAACGAGGCTTGCGATGACGGAAATCTTCTTCGAGGAGACGGATGCAGCGATTCCTGTACAAAGGAATCTGTCTGTGGAGATGGTAAGCAAGAAATGGACGAAGAGTGTGATGCCGGTATCGCAAATTCCGACTCCGCACCGGACTCTTGCCGCCCAGACTGTAGAAATGCGTATTGTGGAGACGGTGTGAAAGATTCTACGGAAGAGTGTGACGGCGGAAAGAACTGTACTGCTTCCTGCATGAATGTTGCTCTTATGAGCAGATCCGAAACGCCACTGGTACTTGCGCTTCTTGCGATAATTGCAGGAGGCGGAGGTTTGTTTTACTCCATTCGCAGAAGAGGCGGAGGAGAAGGTGGCAGTTCTTCTGCAGGTGAACCTGCATCCATAGACGATATTCCTCTCGATGAATTGGAAATGCCATGGCACAAGTGGACCGGCGATAACCACTGATACCTTGCTTACTGAACGGTTCGCATTTGAATGCTTGTGACCGGTTTGTTTTGTGTTTGAATATCGGAAATAACAACAACTTGGTCTCCGCTATTAAGTAGCCCGGATTTTATTGCGGCCTCGAATCCTCGTACTACCGTTTCTTCTTCCTGAGAAAATTCGATACAGAGCGGATAAACGCCGTAGAGTAGCTGGATTTTTCTCTGTACTCCGTGTGAGTTTGTCAGGCTTATTATGGGTACTGCTGGTCGGAATTTGCTGACTCTTCTGGCTGTTTGACCGGAGTTAGTAATGACTACTATGGCTGCCGCATTCGAGGATTTTGCCAATGAGACCGCAGATTGTGCACGAGCATCTCCGTCTCCCTGAATTGCAATATTCTGATCTGCGGGAAATTTGGAAAGATGAGTCTCCGTTGCCCTGAGAATTTTATCCATCGCTCCGAGAGCCACGGGAGGATGTTTGCCACTTGCAGTCTCACCCGAAAGCATGGTCGCATCGGTATATTCCGTGGCCGCATGTGCAACGTCTGTTACCTCAGCACGTGTGGGAATGGGGTGTTCTGTCATGCTTTCAAGCATGTGTGTTGCCACTATGACGGGTTTTCCCGCATCTCTGCATCGGTAAACGATATCGTCCTGAATGACAGGCAAATGCTCATACGGAACTTCTGCGCCCAAATCTCCACGGGCAACCATGACGCCGTCGGACGCCTCTATGATTTCTGAAAGATTCTTTACTGCCTTCTGCGTTTCCACTTTGGTGATTATTTGCATACTGCTTTTCTTTTTATTCAGCAGTGCACGCACTTCTTCCACTTCACTTGCATTTCGAATAAATGAAAGAGCTACAAAATCCACATCATTTTCGGCTGCAAAGGCTATGTCGTCCCAGTCTTTATCTGTTATCGATGGCAAATCTATATCTGCACCCGGAAGATTAATGTGCCTTCTGCTCCCTATGGAGCCGTCCTGAAGCGCTTGTCCCACCACACTTCCATTCTCTTCTATTCGCACGATATCAAATGACATTTCTCCGTTATCGATAAGAATTTGATTCGTCTCACGAACATCGGAACTGAATCCGTCGTATCCCACATAAATAATCTGCCTGTCTGTCGGTAAATTCTTCAGTGTTGTCGGCGCAAATAGTACTTCCTCACCCTTTGTTACTTCGAGAGGATCCTGAACGTCCCCTGTGCGTATTTCTGCTCCTCGAGTGTCTATAAGGCTTGCAATGCAAAATCCATGCTTCACATTGAGCTCTGTTATGGCGGCAAGAGTGCGAACATGGTCTTCTCTTGAGCCATGAGAAACGTTAATTCTGGCAACATTCATGCCCTTCTGAGCTAATTCAAGCATTTGCTCTTTGGAAGAGCACGAAGGTCCCAACGTACATACTATCTTCGTGAGTCTTCTCTGGTGTGATTCCATTAAGTTCATCCAAGCAAGTGTGCCATAAAGCTAATACTAAATTATAACATTTTTTAAATATTACATCAATTAGTCTATTCGCCATAGAAAGCCAAAAAGTGGTATAATGGTCTGATACCAATGAACAAACACACATATCTTCGTGGAGCCGTAACAGCCGCACTCTGTGCGAGTCTTACATTTCTTGTTGTCGTACAGGCAAGAGTAGGTTTGCATCCGCTTTCATTGCGCATTTCCGCACCACGGTTAGCGCACGGATACTCCTCGTCTCTTACTGCCATTTGTTCGGATCTTGAAGCGTATTGGAAATTTGATGATCCCACTACGGGTGTTACAGCTTCGGATACTTCGGAAAACAGTCACGCCGGTACGCTGCAAAATAAAAGCGCTTCAAGTTGGAGTACCAGTGTGTCCAGTGCGCTTGGCTTCGCAAATACGAGATCATTGTCTTTGGACGGAAGCACTCAGTATGTTTCAGTACCTGCCAGTACTGCGCTCCGCATAACCGGGGATATGACAATTTCACTGTGGGCAAACTACGATATGCTGTCATCCTCTGCGTCCGGAAACGTTCTTGTTTCTCATGGTGCTACGGGAGAAGACTCTGCTTCGAATATTCTGTATCAATTGAGTCTGAAAAGTACGAAGAAGTTACGCATGCAATGGGAAAACGGAGAAGGAGACGATGTCGCAATCGACTCATCCACAGCGGCGACAATGGCCGGATCGTCATGGAAGCATATTGCGGTTACCAGAAGTTCAACGGACGGTGAAGTGAAGTTTTATGTCAGTGGAGCTCTTTTGGGAGTGGCACAAACGTTCTTGTCGGATCCTTCCGGTGGTACGGATGGTTCGCTCTTCATCGGAAGAAGTGCGGATGCGACAAACTACTTTGATGGAAAAATCGACGATGTTCGCATGTACACTGCGGTACTTACAGGAGGCCAAATTATGGCGTTGGCGGGAGGATCCGATGCCTTTGCAGGATGCAGTTGCGGGAACGAAGTCATTGAATCTCCGGAAACTTGCGACGATGGAGGAAGCAACTCAGATGCCACGGCAGATGCCTGCAGATCGACTTGTCGTGCTGCCAGTTGCGGAGACGGTGCGGTGGATTCCGGCGAAGAGTGTGATGACGGAGCATCCAATTCCGACTCTGACGCAGACGCGTGCAGAAGTAACTGTGTAAGCCCTGTGTGCGGAGACGGCATTGTTGATACCGGGGAAACATGTGATGACGGAAACAACGTGAATTCGGACGCTTGTACGAATGCCTGCACGGAGTCTTCTTGCGGAGATGAAGTGATTCAGGACGGTGAAGAATGCGACGACGGAGATGCGAATTCGGATACTGTTTCCAACGCGTGCAGGTCTTCCTGCGCACTTCCCGCATGCGGAGATTCGGTCGTGGACTTGGGTGAAGATTGCGATTCGGGGTCTGCCACTGCCACATGTGATGCCGACTGTACGGAGACTGTGTGCGGAGACGGTATTGCCAATACTGCGGCAGGAGAAGAATGTGATGACGGTGACTCCAACTCAGATTCGGAAACAGACGCTTGCAGAACAGATTGCAAATCCGCTTATTGCGGAGATGCCATAACGGACACAGGAGAAGATTGTGACGACGGTAATTCGGTCAATACGGATTCTTGTACCAATACATGCAAATCTCCTTCTTGCGGAGACGGATTCATTCAAGAGAGTAACAACGAAACATGCGAACCTCCCAATACCGGAACATGCGCCTCTAACTGTACGGGAGTTACCGGCGGCGGAGGTTCCAGTAAGAGCAGATCCAGGCAACGTACCACGACCGGCATCGTAGATTCACAGAAAAGCGATTCACTTCTTTCCGACGAGAAGGTGGAGAAGAAAGCACCTCCTCCGGAAGGGTGTGGCAACCGTATTTACGAGCCTGCAAAAGGAGAAGAATGTGACGAAGGGACGAAAAACGGCAGCAGCCCCTGTTCGTACGACTGCAAGCAACTCTACTGCGGAGACGGCGTAACATCCCCGGAAATTCTGGAAGAATGCGAACCGGTGCCTGTTTCCATAAAAGACGGCATTCCGTTTTTTGATACGCCCATCTGCGGTTTGAATTCTTGTTCCATTCCCGTGATAGATGCTTCGAGCGGACGCATAACAGGAGGATGCAAACGACTCTTTCTGCCTGCGTGTCCCGGTGAAACTGCGAAGCAGAGTGCAACGACATCGGAATCTGCAGCGGTATGTGGTAACGGAACGAAAGAAAAAGGAGAACAGTGTGACGATAAAAATACGAAAGACGGAGACGGTTGCAGCAGTACATGTAAAAATGAAACTTGCGGTGATGGTGTGATACAAAGCACGGAATCCTGCGATAACGGAAGTGTTTGCAGTACCGATACAACAAGGTCATGCTCCTCGGACTTAGACTGTGGTGTGACGAAGAAGTGCGAAAAGAATGAAAAAGACAAGCTCACGTGCAACGGAACCGCAGACGGAGAATCTTGTGAAAGCGATTTTGACTGTTCGTTCTTTGGAAAATGCCACTATGATCTTGCAAAAGACACTGCGTGTTCCAAGGAGTGTTCTGTAATCAATCGTTGTGGAAACGGCAAAAAAGATACGGGGGAACAATGTGATGACGGAAACAGGAAAGATGACGACGGTTGCAGTAAGGATTGTGTATTGGAGGAGGGGACTGTTCTCTCCTGCGGAGATGGCATAGCATCCGAAGCCGAAGAGTGTGATGACGGAAATAATACAGGAGGAGACGGTTGCAGTGCGTTCTGTAAAGAAGAGCGATTTTGCGGAGACGGACAAACCGGCGACGATGAGGAGTGTGACGATGGCAATACGGAAGACGGAGACGGCTGTTCCGTACTTTGCACGGTTGAGAAAGTACAAAAGAAAGCCGAGACAGAGCAAGAACTTCCGAGTTTGTTGGCTACGAAAGACAACGATAATGCGGAACCTAAAAATTCACCTCTCAGAATGGAAGACAGAGTGAAGCAGAGTTTGTGCGGAAACAGGTTGGTTGAAGAAGGAGAGCAGTGTGACAACGGACTCCAAAATTCCGATACTATGCCGAATGCTTGTCGCAGCGATTGCTTGCTTCCCGTCTGCGGAGACGGAATTATGGATTTTTCGGAACAGTGCGACTTCGGGACTGGAAATACGAATACTGTTCCCGACAGGTGCCGCATGGATTGCACGTTGCCACGGTGTGGAGACGGTGTGTTGGATTCCGGAGAACAGTGCGACGGAGGGACGTTCTGTACACCTTCATGTCAGTTCAAAACACAGCAGCAAGCGCAGGTGCAGTGCGGAAACGGCATATTGGAACAAGGTGAACAGTGCGATGACGGTAATGTGACAGGCGGAGACGGATGTGGTCCTCGTTGCTTCAAAGAGCCTCAAATCAAAGGTCTTGCCATTTGTGGAAACGGAAACAGGGAGTGGGGAGAAGTGTGCGATGATGGTAACTTGATAAACGGAGACGGGTGCAGCTCGGTGTGTTCACGAGAGGCTGCCAAATCTGTCACGCAGTATCCGACACAGGTTGCGGGAGAGACTGCCGTGGTAACGCCACAGCCTGTCGTCGCTTTGCAGCAAACTCAAACGCCCCAGGTGCAGGCACAACGTATTGTGTTCGAGCAGCAGCAAAAGCCTGCCGCACCGGTGCAAGTAGCTCCTCAGCAACCACAGCAACCTCAGTGGCAGCAGCAGGCTCAGCAGAACCAGGTTCCGTATAATTACGGACAAGTTCCGGCAATGCCTCAACAGAATGTGGCATGGCCGTATGCGAGTGTCATACCAATCTCAAGTCACAGTACTCCCATTGGAGATACGGGACCTGCGGCACTCATCGTAGTCATCGCGGGAGCTGCGGGCGGACTGAGTATGAGCAAGAAGAGACGCAAGGCCTAAAGACACTCCGTAGGAACCTCCATTGTTTTCATGGCTTTGTACGCTTCTGCATGTGAGTTTTGAGCGTTCCACATCGTAAATCCGCACAGTCCTGAGTCGAAGACCGCTTTCGCTTCGTCCGAGACGTTTTTGCTGCTTACGTAGTAGCCTTGTATCCACGGTCTGAGCTTCCAGTAGTCGTCGCCCAGTAGCTCCTTGTAGCCTTGGAGCGTACGGTACACCAAGTAGTACATTCGGCTTCCGGGGTGTTTGGCAGGGTTGTAATAACTTCCCACAGCGAATGTGGACGGGTAGGCCATGGGAGAAATAACGTCCACCAGGGGGGCAAATCGCGCTATGTCCTGCCCCAACGGTTCAAAGTTCACGGGAAAATTCCATCCGAGAATTGCGTACGTGGAAATGCCGAGTTTCGTATCCGTTCCCATTTCGTTCACCGTACTGCGGGCCATAAGAAGGAACGCTTCTATACGGTCCGCTTTTTCGTCTCCCGTAAGTCCGATGGATTTTTGTGCGTATTCCGTCGGGAAACGAATGTAGTCGAAATTCACTTCATCCACTCCCGATGCAATTACGTCTCGCAGGACTTCCTGGTTGTACCGTAAGACAGTCTCGTGTGACGGGTTTACCCACACATCTCCTATGCCTTTTCCCGTAAATTTATTTTGTATTTGCGTTTCGGGTTTTCGCGAAGCGAGCGACGGGTCTTTGGCAACGATAAACCTTGCGATGGTATACAGCCCGTTATTCTTTGCTTCCTGTACGATTGCAGGAAGGTCATACACGGGACGTACCAATCCCATTTCGCTTGCGAGTTGCGCATCCGATTCAAAGTACACACTGGAGCCTTTCACGTCGAAAACCAATGCATTACCGTTGGATTCCTTCAGCTTCGTCGCCGCACTTTCCCGCACGGAGTCCGATTTGATTCCCGAGGTGTTTAAGTACACTCCGCGATGATTGTGAGGTTTTCTGCTCCCTGTGTACCGCTGGTTCGTTTGCACTTTGAATTTTTCGTATGTCTTCTCTGTTGTTTCTGTTGCAGTAGGTTCCTGCGGCGAAATGGAATACTCCTGCGTTTCGGTTTGGGGTATTGCAGATTCGATTTGTACTTCATTTAACGGCAACAATTCTGCGGGAATTCCACACGCTTCGCTGCAGAACGTTCTTAGGAATTCAGTATCGTTTCTGTAGTCATTCACACAGACTTCCGTACAAAGAAATTCAAGAACTTCCGTATCGTCTATGTCTTTTTCGTCGTCGACGTATCCTTCGGGTGCAGCAGCGCGAAATTCTTCGGTCTGCGAAAACGCAGGAGGGGAGGGGACAAGTAGTATGCCACTGTCTCTCTGTTGCAACGCAACCAACGCCAACGGAGGCAGCACCAACGCGGCAATAATATGCAGTGCTCTGAAATGTTTGTGAGGAAGAGTGGAAGCACGTAAAAGCTCGCTATGATATTCATGGCAGTACTCCGATACCGTCTCTGTTTGGTTTTGTGACATTTTGTGTGATATGGAGTGTATCTCCATATATTATTATACCATAAAATTGAAATATAGGAAACTACAGGCTACCTTTGACATGGTGAGGTCCTCGACTGATCCTTCGAGGCTCTTTCCGCCTGCAGCGCTGTTCGCACCTCCAGCCTCCGCACCGCATTGGTTATGCTTCGGCCGGCACGCAGGATGACAGTCGAGCCTCGAATCATGTCCGCTCATCGCTAACCGCTACCTGCTCATCGCTACCCACAGCTTGAGTTTTAAGCACAAATCTTGTATAATAGAATGATTTACAGACCAAAATCTCATGCCGAATCCTCAAAACGATACATCTCCCAGAAGGCACATAGACCCCGCACTTCTTGCCGTAATGCCTACGGGAACAGATGTGCACGATGCGCTTATGGGACCGATAGAAGAAGATCTTCTTACGGGTAATTTACCGACTCTTTCTACCAAGTATATGTCGGAGACTGCGCAGGAGAGGGCACAGAGAATAGAAAGATACAAAGCGGCGCTTCGGAAATACGACAAAGCGTACGCGGAGTGGGTGAGTGCGGTGAATGCGAAAGTGGATGGGTACAAAACAACGGTCCTTTCGTATGTGCAGGAAAAAAGTGCGAACGAAGATGAAGGTGAAATAAGCAGATTGGAAACAGAGTTTTCCGATCCTCAAAATTCATAATGGGATTTCAGCAAATAAACATGGGCCCGGGAGAGAATCCCAATGACGCACAAGAGCGCGCAAAGCTGCGAGACAACGCAGCAGATATGCTGGAAGAACGCGTAACCGAAGCGTTGGACAGAGCGGGAAAAATAGAAGCGTTCACCGACGCGGAAACTTCTGCGGATCTCGGAACAAAGGTGGCAGAAGTGGTGGAAATGGATGTTTCCAAGGCGCAGTCGAGGGTGCTGGAAATAGAGAACGATCTCACTTCCGTCGGACTGGTGGCAAATGTGGAACTGCCGGACGGCGGTAAAATGAACGTGCAGTTTCAAGATACGCGGCAACTCATTGAATTCCTGAGACAGTACAAACTTTCAAAACCGGAACAGACTGGGTAAGCGAATGTATACAATTGCTTAAAAAGTTGCAACATCGCTGATTTAGTATATAAGCGTTCTATGCTTAGAGATGAATCCGATGAAATTGTTCGCTGTACACTGGAAGATTTGGCAGCAATGAAAGCCGAGAGAATAGACACTCTGCATCAGCGAATAAATGAAATGTGTCTGGATATTCTTCGGGTACTACATGAAGAGTTTGAAGGGAGAGACCTTACGTATCCTCAGAAAAAAGAAATTGCCTATCGTGTTCACTTACTTCTAGACGAGCAGGGTCTGCGACCCGCATGTTTGGAGTGCAGTGAACCTGCAATTCTTCGTGCGAATAGCAGGTTGGATTGCGGGAGTTTTCTGTTTGATCACTACGTTCCGGATTCCGACGACACCACGAAAAAAAGACGTACGAATCATGGGTGTTACATGGAGTTCCCGCTCATCACCGCTCTGGTGAATACACCGAGAAGAGGGCGTAACAATTCGACTTATTCTCAGAGAGCTTAAGACAACATAGTACTCTGAAATATGGCTACCAAAAGCCAATAAATGTGTTTTGGCCACTTCACGATATTTACTGAATGCGGTTCTATTGTATAAGAGTATTTTATGGTCATGTGGCCGCATGTACCACTGCAAATGGCTCAAGAAACAATGCTCGTTGATACGCAACGTATACAAGAAGCTGTAGCAAGAGAAGATTCGTTGAAAGATGTAGAAGTGTTAGTGCAGGTTGCTGCCAACGACCTTCGTCGCATTTTTGATATAGAAAGCATTCTCGAAATAGTGGACGACGGCACAGCCCCCGAAGAATTACTGGATCTCAAAGCAGCAGTATTGGAACTGGAAGATGTGGATCCGAGAATATCTTTGTTCATGGAAGGGGAGCCCGACACTGGGCAAGATCATCTGTAAATTCAAATACCGTTTGTTCCACATACCCCTTTCATGGTTCGCTTTTTGTAAAACAGTTATACTGAGTCGCACCTTCTCCCATGCCTCCAATGAACTACCGCGCATACGTTGCCGAACTTATCGGCACCGCCACACTTACGCTTTCTGTCTTGGTGACTCTCAGTTCAGGATTGGCACTGGCCACACCCGTTGCCGCAGGTCTTACTCTTGCGCTGTTTGTGTACACCATCGGGCCTATCAGCGGATCCCATATAAACCCTGCAGTCACAGTAGGACTCTGGAGTATTGCAAAAATTAAAACCGACGAAGCAATCAAATATATTCTCTCGCAGGTCGTCGGAGCGTTTTTGGCATTGCAACTCGTGTCGCTACTCGGGCTGAACATCGCGAATGTATCCGCAGTCGATTCTCTTGCCGTCGGCGTGGCAGAAGCGTTGGGTGCGTTCTTTCTCGTGTTTGGAATTTGCAGCGTTGTGTACGGGAAAGTAAGTGATGTTGCCTCCGGCATAGTAATAGGAGGTTCGCTACTGCTCGGGATAACTGCAGCAGCCTCTTTTTCCAACGGCGTACTGAACCCGGCTGTTGCGATAGGAATAGGATCTGTATCGCTTACGTACCTTCTTGCTCCGCTTGTCGGAGGAGTGGCTGCGGCGAAACTCTACACGTGGCTGATAAAATAATACTGCAGTAGCACGTTTTTTAAAGGGAAAGAGAGTCCGTGGGAGGAAATAAGCCTGTCCTGAGCTCGCCGAAGGGCAGGTTTCTTCGAACTCGAATTACGGAGGGCTCTTCGACTCGCTTCGCTTGTTCAGAGTCATTCGATACTCTCATTAGTACGAAAAATGAGTCCGTGGTTTACCATGAGCGAAGCGAACGAAGTGAGCGGAGTCGAATGGTACCCCGGACAGGGATCGAACCTGTGACCTACAGCTTAGAAGGCTGCCGCTCTATCCAACTGAGCTACCGGGGCATACGGGACAAGATACTAGACGAGTGATACGAACGAGCGAACTTTTTTATAACGCCCCGCAAGCGGGACTGGGCCAACTGAGCTACCGGGGCATACGGGACAAGATACTAGACGAGTGATACGAACGAGCGAACTTTTTTATAACGCCCCGCAAGCGGGGCTAGGCCAACTGCCTGCCCTGCACCGGAGCGGAGCGACTGGTGCGGGGAGCTACGAGGCTCTCACCTATTATATCAGGAAGGAATGGCTTATTCATGCAGAAATGAGAGCGAGTTGCTTGGCAGATGGCTCTGCGACCCCTATTATGCGAGCCGATATGAGCTACAGGCGAATAATGCTGAAACTCTCCGGCGAGGCACTCACCAAAGAAGGGGAGTCGGGCATAGATCATAAGACAGTGGTAAACATCGCAAGTGAAATTCAAATACTTGCCCAGAAAAAGGTGCAAATAGTGATTGTGGTGGGCGGAGGAAACATTTGGCGATACCGCGATACCACCGACAGCGGGATAGAGCGAACCGCCAGCGATGCAATAGGAATGCTTGCCACCATTATGAACAGCGTCGCACTGCAGTCCGCACTGGAGTCCGTGGGAGTGGACACGCGTGTCTGTTCCGCCATAGACGTTCCGCAACTTGCAGAGCCCTTCATTCGCAGGCGCGCAGTGAGGCACCTGGAGAAAGGCCGCGTGGTTATATGTGCGGGAGGAACCGGTAATCCTTTCTTCACCACAGATTCCGCTGCTGCACTTCGTGCGTCCGAACTCTCATGTGAAATCTTACTGAAAGCAACGAATGTAAACGGCGTATACGACAAAGATCCGAACAAGCACAAGGATGCCAAAATGTACGATGCTCTTACGTACGAACAGGCGATTGCCAAGAATCTGAAAGTGATGGATCAAGCTGCATTCAGCATTTGTATGGATCAAAAGCTCCCCATACGTGTCTTTAACTTCGGACAGAACGGTGCTCTCATGAAAGCCGCAATGGGCAAAAACATCGGAACACTTGTTTCTGCGTAATTATTTCCCATTATTCCCATGTCCTCTGACTCCCTCATAGCAACATTTGAACAGGAAGTAGAAAAAGTTTTGAATCACCTGCATTTGGAATATTCCAAATTGCAAACAGGCAGAGCGAGTGCGGCTCTGGTGGAGCATGCAATGGTGGATGCGTACGGCCAAAAGCAACCACTGCGTGAAGTCGCAGGTATTTCCATTTCGGATGCCCGCACAATCGTTATTCAGCCGTGGGATAAATCCATCATGGGTAACGTGGAGAAGGCTATTACCGTGTTGGATATCGGAACTTCTCCGGTAAATGACGGTATGGTCATCCGCATAAATCTGCCACCTATGACAGAAGATCGCCGCAAAGATATGGTGAAAATTGTTCACCAAATTGCCGAGGAAAGCCGCATTTCCATTCGGCAGCAACGACAAACTGCTCATGACGGCATAAAAGACGAAGAGAAGGACGAAGATCTCCGTTACTCACTCCTGGAGAAGTTGGATAAAGCAGTGAAGGCGGCAAACGACAAAGTGGAAGAGAGTATGAACAAGAAGGAAGAAGAGGTAATGACCGTATAATGTGCTAGCATTGCATTGTGACTCCTCGCATAGCCGTCCTCTCATTTCCGGGCAATAACTGTGAAGTTGAATCCATTCGATCCGTTCGAAGAGCGGGCATGCAGCCCGTGTTCTTCCGTTGGAACGACGACAGAGCCAAACTCAAAGATATCGACGGGTATTTCATTCCCGGGGGATTCAGTTATGAAGACAGAGGACGAGCGGGCATGGTAGCGGCAAGAGACCCCCTGATGAACTTCATTCGCAGCGAAGCCGCCGCCGGAAAACCTGTCATAGGAAACTGCAACGGCGCTCAGATTCTTGTGGAGAGCGGTCTTATTCCCTTGGCAGACAAGCTCCATATGTGTCTTGCCAGAAATGTGGTGAACGGTGATGCGGTGGGATTTTTAAGCGAGTGGGTTCACATTACTCCGACATGCGAAAGAGACCGTTGTGTCACTTCCGACTGGAGCGGTGTGATGGCCATGCCCATTGCTCACGGTGAAGGCCGTTTTACCACCAAAGATTCGGGACTTCTGGAGGAGCTTGGCAACAACGGTCAGATAGCATTTTCGTACTGCGATGAGAACGGAAACGTTTCGGAAGCCGAAGAAGTCACACCCAACGGGTCCGCGCTTGGCATAGCGGGACTTTGTAATCCTGCGGGAAACGTTGTTGCACTTATGCCTCACCCCGAACGTACCCATGGCGGAGATGAGTATTTCGCGTCCATGAAACGATGGATTGAGCAAAAAGAGAAGAAATCTTTCCGAGATGTGCAGGTACCTGGAATTGAGTTTGATCTTGCGGATAAGAATCAGTCCGCCGTAGAAATTTTCATAGACACACTCATCGTAAACAACGAAGAACGTACCGTCGAGCAGGCAGCCAAACGCATCGTTCCTTCCATTCAATTAAAGCAACTAAGTTACATTGCTCCTCCCGCAGGCAAAAAACCCGCAGACATACTTGGGAACATTTCGCTGTTTAACCCCAACAAAGAAGTGGCGTACATCCGTAAAAACGGAACGATGTACAAGTGGAACAGCGATACGAAAAAAGAGGAGTCTGTGTCGGATTCTCCGCTTACGCATGGCACGGTGCTCCTGCGCAGAGAAGAACCGGATACCGGAGCAAATGCACTCGGGAAGGGTAGTGAGACAGGTATTTGTTATGTGTGCGGCAATATATCTCTCGAAGATCTCTCGAGGCGTTCGGTGTTGGAAGTATTTGCAAACCCGCACTCCGCAACTTTGCAGAGACTCTCATAATGGAACGTCGCATAGTCCTCCTGGCTCACAACATTCGTTCTCTTTGGAACGTCGGTTCCTTTTTTCGTACGGCAGATGCATTTTCTGTGGAGAAGATTTTTCTCACGGGTTACACAGGCACTCCTCCGAGACGGGAAATATCCAAAACGGCATTGGGGGCGGATGAGTGGGTGCCGTGGGAGTTCCAAAAAGACCCTGTTTCCGTCATAAACTCCCTGAGAGAAGAAGGGTACTCGATTGTGGCGTTGGAACAGACGGAAAAAGCAACCGATGTCACTGTCTATCAAGGAAAAGAAAAGATCTGCCTGCTTGTAGGCCACGAAGTGACGGGAGTTCCAAAAGAGCTTCTTACCTTCAGTGACGATCACATTCACATTCCCATGTGTGGAAAAAAGGAGTCACTGAACGTCAGTGTCGCCGCAGGAATTGCTCTGCACTGCCTTACGAATCCTTATCCTTCCCCTGCAAAATAGCGTTCGCACTCGTAATAAATTCATCCAACAGACCTGCGATGGCGGGATCTTTTGCGGCATCTGCGTATCGCTCCAGTCCCTGCTCCCATCTTTCACGCGCTCTGTCCATACCATCCAGTCGAGTACCTGATGGGTATAATAAATTTGCAGCTTGCACAAAAAATGCACGCAGCGTTTCGTTTGAAGCTAACACTTCTCCCATAACAGATGCTCTTTGCTGCATCCTTTCTTTCAATGACTGTGGCTGGGGTGTTTCGTCAGGAACAGTACTCACACTAACAACGTACATTATATAGAAAGACTGTCAATATTCTTCAACAAGAATTATGCCTTCGTTACAATGGTCTTGCCGTCTATATAATCCACATTCACGGAAGAACCTTCCGGAATCTTTCCTTCGATGATTTGTAACGACAGATCATCGAGCAGTTCGTTTTGCAGTAGCCTTTTAAGAGGTCTCGCACCGAATGCGGGGTCGAATCCTTCGGCCGCAAAGTGATCTTTCGCCGCATCCGTAACTGTTATGCGAATATCTTTATTTTGCAGTCTCTGCTCTATGTGCTTCAGTTGCAATTCCACGATGGTTCGAATGTCATCTTTTGTCAGAGCATCGAACAGAACGATGTCGTCTATTCTGTTTAAAAACTCAGGACGGAAATAACTCTTGAGTATTTTCTGCACTTCACCTTCCGGCGAAAATACCGATGAAAGTATGGCACTTTCATCTTTCTTTTTCTCTTCGGCAAATTGAAGCAGTACGTCGCTTCCAAGATTACTTGTCATAATGATGACCGTATTTGCGAAGTTCACGGTTCTACCCTTGGCATCGGTAAGTCTGCCGTCATCCAATACTTGGAGAAGAATATTAAATACTTCGGGGTGGGCTTTCTCTATTTCATCCAGCAGTATGACCGTATACGGATGTCTTCGTACCGCCTCGGTAAGCTGCCCTCCTTCCTCGTAACCTACGTAACCCGGAGGAGAACCCACCAGCCTTGCGACGGAATGTTTCTCCGAGTACTCGGACATATCTATCCGCGTTATCATTTTCTCGTCATTGAATAGGAACTGCGCGAGCGACTTTGCCAGTTCCGTTTTACCCACTCCTGTGGGCCCAAGAAAGAGGAAAGACCCTATGGGCTTTCCCTCCTCCTGTATGCCGGCTCTCGAGCGGCGCACAGCCTTGGAAACGGCTCCAATTGCTCGTTTTTGGCCAACCACTCGTTTTCCAAGCTCTTCTTCCATATGTGAGAGGCGCATTGTTTCTTCTGTCATGAGTCGTGACACAGGAATACCTGTCCAACGTGCGACAACCTGAGCAATGTGCTCTTCCGTTACCTCCTCATGCAATAGCGGGTTTCCTTTTTGAATCTTCGTAAGTTCTTTTTGCGCTTCCCCTATCTTTTTTTCCAAATCCGGAACGGATCCGTATCGTATTTCTGCAACTTTTTGCAGATCTCCGTTTCGCTCCGCCTGTTCCGCCTCCGCCTTCAGAGCATCTATTTCTTTTCCCGATTCTTTTATGACATCGATGACTTTCTTTTCGTTTCTCCAACGAATGTCTATCTCTTTCTGCTTTTCACTTAATTCTGCAAGTTCTTTCTCTATTTCTTTCAAACGTTTTTTTGAGGCATCGTCTTTCTCTTTTTTCAGGGCAGCTTTTTCCACTTCCAACTGACGAATGTGCCTGTCGAGTCTGTCGAGCTCAGTCGGTTTACTGTGTAATTCGATTCGCAATACGGATGCCGCTTCATCCATAAGGTCAATGGCTTTGTCAGGCAAAAAACGATCTGAAATGTAGCGATCCGACAGATGCACCGCAGCTACGACGGCGTTATCTTGAATGCGTACTCCATGGTGAACTTCATACTTCTCTTTGATTCCTCGCAGAATGGAAACAGCATCCTTGAGAGACGGAGGTTCCACCATCACAGGCTGAAATCGCCTCTCTAAAGCGGCGTCTTTTTCAATATATTTTCTGTATTCGGAAAGAGTCGTTGCTCCGACAGTGCGTATCGCACCTCTTGCCAATGCTGGCTTAAGCAAATTACCGGCGTCCATGGAGCCTTCCGCCGCTCCCGCACCCACAATGGTGTGCAATTCATCTATGAATAAAATCACGTCACCCTTGGATTCTTCCACCTCTTTCAACAGTGCTTTGAGTCGGTCTTCGAATTCTCCTCTGTATTTCGTTCCTGCCACCAGTGCACCGAGATCCAATGCCAAAACTTTTTTCTGCAGCAACGGGTCGGGGACGTCTTTGTCCACAATTTTCTTCGCCAATCCTTCTACGATTGCCGTTTTACCCGTGCCGGGCTCACCGACCAGGACGGGATTGTTTTTCGTTCGCCTCGAAAGAATTTGCATCACCCTGCGAATTTCTTCATCTCTGCCTATGACGGGATCTATTTTTCCGTCGCGTGCGAGCTGTGTGAAATCTTGTGTGTATTTTTCCAATACTTGATATTTGGATTCCGGGTCTTTGTCCGTCACGCGGGCACTGCCTCGCAATTCTTTCAGAACATTCAGAATATCTTTCTTTTGCAGCGAAACAATTCTTTCCAATTCTTTCGAATCTACGAGAGCAAGAAAAAGATGCTCGGTGGAGATATACTCGTCTTTCAATTTTCCCGCCTCTGTCTCGGCTGCGTCCATGACCTTTTTGAGCTCCGGAGATATGTACGGTTGTGTTCCTCCCGAAACGGTCGGAAGGGCTGCCACTTCTTTCTTCAGTTTTTCTGTAAGCACCTCCACGTCCACTTCAATTTTTCGCAGCAAAGTGGGAATAAGACCCTCACTTTGTTGGAGGAGTACAAGTAGCAAATGCTGAGGCATGAGCGCCTGTTGCTTCATTTTGCCTGCAAGTTCAATTGTCCCTTGCACTGCTTCTGTGGCCTTTGTTGTGTAATTTTCCAAATTCATAGTATAAAAATTAGCACTCCATATTATAGAGTGCTAATTGGTTCAGTCAATACTTCTGAAGGAGAAAATATCTTACCGGACCTTCTTAAATTTCTGATATTCGGTGTATCCGACAGATCCGAACATCATCAGAGTTACTATTAGAGAAAGAAGAGGACCGATGAAAGGAATAAGATCTACGATACGTATAAGAAGGTACATACCTACGCTCAGTACGTAGAAAATTCCCGTGTTCCATTTCTTGTCGTAATGAATTTGTAGCCACTTGGTAAGAAGTATTGCAGTAAAAGCTCTTGCAAACACCATGCTAAATACGTACAGCACTCCAATAAACAGTGCGATAGGAATTCCAATGACACTCAACAGGAAAAAGAACGCTATGAAAGGTGTGACTATAATGTAGAGCAGTCCGTACCAAAAACTCACTCCCGGTGCCCGCTGCAGTCTTTTTGCCGCATCGGTGAAGTACGTTTTTGTCAGGAGAATAAGTAGCAGTATAACCAGTGATGCGGAGAGCAATGCGTAACCGGCAATTGCCATGACACCTGCTGCAAAAACTTGTGCGGCTCCTTTCTTCAGGTCATCCATTGCCTGAAAAGAAAGAGATTCGTCGTACTCAGCTTTGCCTTGGACGGAAGCTCCTGCGAAGTAGTACTGACCTTGGGGCTGCCAGTAGTGCACATCTTGCTGGAATTGTGCGGTATTGCTGATATGGAGATCTTTTGACGAGAGAATGGAATTTCCGCCCACCTCTGCGGAGAAGCGCAGAGAGTCAGCCCGAATATCCACATTCCCGCCTATTGTGCCACTGACTTTTACGGATCCTGCGCGAACGTAGAGGTCTCCTTCTATAGTTCCATCCAATACGATGTCTCCTCCGAGTACGTACACGTCTCCTCCTATTGTCGAAGACTCAGACACAGTCACTTCTCCTCCGAGTACAATAAGGTCGTCTCCCACATCGGAAGTGATAATGATCTTTCCACCCGCAATACGTGCATCATCTCCCACTGTTTCACCGACGGTGATATCTCCTCCTACGAGTGTGAGATCTTCATCCACATTTGCTTTCATCGCCACTTCTCCTCCTGCCAAGTACAAATCTCCGTCTACGGTTTCTTGCATACTTACCATTCCTCCTGCGGCATAGGTATCGTCATTCAGAGGAATAACGACTGTCAGCTCATCCTCAGTCATAAAAAATGCGGCGTGTGCCGGCATCGTTACGGAAAATAGAAGAAGCGATAATGAGAGGAGAGAGTACTTTTTCATGGAAAATTTGGAATGAGTAGTAAGTACTCTACGAGCAGCGTGTCTTGTGTGCAAATTCAGATGCACTCCATCGGGTCTATATCTATGACCGCATAGGTTACATCCAGCTTGTCGAGTACACTCTGCGGGTTTGCTCCTCGTAAAAGAACGTGCCAAATTCTGCCTCCACCAAACAACGTGGGAGCACAGCTTACAGAAACGTTTGCTTTCATAGATTCACTGATTTTTTTTGCAGACTCCGCAATATCTCTCGCATGACTGATTGCATTCATATCTCTACAGATGAGCCTGATCATATGCGTACTTGGTGGGTAGCCGGCGTACTGTCGCAATTTTAATTCGTTATCCAAATATTCTTCGGTACGGTGCTCTGCTGCCAGCAGCACTTCGGGTGCTTGCGGGCGAAATGTCTGAATAATCACTTCTCCGTCTTTTGCCCTGCCACTTCTGCCCGTGAGCTGAACAAGAAGTTGGAATATCCTTTCACCCGCGCGAAAATGAGGAAGAGAGAGACCCACGTCTGCCAGAAGAACAGCCGCCAACGTGACATTCGGCAAGTCCAGACCTTTCGCAACCGATTGCGTTCCAAGGAGTATGTCCGCCTGATTCTCTCTCATTTTTTTGAGCAGTAATCGCATTTCTTCGGGATGCATGAGTGTGTCTTTATCTGCTCGCAAAACTCTGGCCGAAGGAAAACGAGCTGCCAGAATATCTTCTATCCGTTGCGTGCCTGCACCCACTTCTCGCAGATTTGCGGAGCCGCACTGCGGACAGGTTTCTGGTGCATCTACCACAAGGTTTGTCGTATGGTCTACAAGGCGAGTCTTGCCTCCCGAAGTTCTGTGCACGGTAAAAGGGAGTTTCGAGTCGGGCGAGACAACTCGTCTCCTGCAATCCATACACAGAAGTGCACTTGCCACTCCTCTTCTGTTTAAAAAAAGTACGGATTGTTCACCGCGATTGAGCCGTTCTTCTATTGCCATTATGAGCGGCAGGGAAAAAGGATATGAGTTGCCGAATTCTACGGTTGCAAGGTCTATGACTTTTACATCCGGGAGTTTTTGTTCCAAATACCGCTCGGGCAGTCTGGCGAGGTGATATGCGCCTGTCTTCGCTTTGGACCATGCTTCCAAAGACGGTGTTGCCGTTCCCATCACAAGTTTTGCGGACGCAAAACCTGCGAGTACTTCCGCCGTTTCTCTCGCATGGTACCTCGGAGTTTGCTCGTTTTTGTACGTCCATTCGTGTTCTTCATCTATGATAATAAGTCCTAAATTCGGCAGCGGAGAGAACAACGCAGAACGAGATCCTATGACCAAATCTATTACTCCTTCACTTATGGCACGCCTTGCTTCTCTTCGTTGGGAAGGAGTCAGTCTGCTGTGCAGGACCGCAATTCGCTCCGTATTCAACAGATCCTGAAATCTGTGAATGGAGTGTTCCGTCAATAAAATTTCAGGAACGAGAAGTATCGCCGATTGTTGCTTCTCTACAACATCTGCAATGAGTGACGCATAAATTTCCGTTTTTCCGCTTCCGGTTACTCCGAACAGAAGAGAGGGTCTTTTCTCATGTTGAATGTCATCGCATACTTCCTGCTGAACCCCCGTGAGCGTCGGTCTGTGTACTGTTGCAGCCGGGAACACTGTCTCATTTGCTTCGGGCGTAAACTCTTCCACAATGCCTTTCGCTTTGAGAGAAAGAAGTGTCGCATTGCTGCACTGAGATGTTTTCTTCAGTTCTTCGGCTTCCACCCAATCTTTTCCTGCCAAGCACTCCAACACAGCTAGTTGCCTGGCTCCTCGTACGGATGCGGTTTTGCTCGCAATCGCTCTGTATGCACGTATTTCTTTCGGCAGGAATTCTTTCCAGCTTGTCCCGGGCAAAAATACCCGCATAGCCTGCCGCATACTGCAGCGATAGTACCGGGACATCCATCGCAAGGTATGCACCTGATACGCAGGAAGCAGCGGTTTTTTGCTAAGTGTTTTTACGATACTTTTTACATCAAAATCTTTCTCCGTGTCTTCGATTTTACCCAGGACTATTCCTTCCGTTATGGAATTTCGCAGTGGTACCAAAACGGGAGAGCCAATGGGGATATCGCGATCCGTAGAGCCGTACGTCAGTCCACCGCCTATTCCTGCGGATTTCGACGCTGTGAGGACCGTATACTCCATAGAACTCCATCATGCGGTATTCCAAGAAGAAGAGCCAGATACACTAGCCAGAAATTCAGACTCGTGTATTATCGGGTGCGTCGGGGTGTAGCTCAGTTGGGTCGAGCGAGAGCGAGCAATATTAAAAAAGTGCGTTGCACTCTAGCCAACGGCGTTTTTTTTACATACTATCTCGCAGTCGGGGTGTAGCTCAGTTGGCTAGAGTGCGCGGTTTGGGACCGTGAGGTCGGAGGTTCGAGTCCTCTCACCCCGACCATACAAGAAAAGAGCTGTTGTCTGCTATAATAGGGGCATGATTCTTCGTTTTGCCGCAAAGCTGTTTGGAGGAGTATTGCTGTTTTTACTCGGCCTCACTCTTGTTTTTTTGGCCTGCAGCACAGACGGATGCAACGGTGTTTCTTCCATCTATAAGTATCTCCTGCATTCTATGATTGCAACAGAGGAGCAGGGGAGTGGCACGACGATTCCCCTGGAAACTGAGAAGGACGGTACTGTAAAGTGAGCGATCTATGAACGAGTACTGGTTTAAGCCAAAGCGGTACGGATACGGGTTTTACCCGACTTCATGGCAGGGGTGGGTAGCAACGTTTATTTTGCTCATCTTAGTATTGTTGGCCGGTGCGGTGGATGGCGTGTTTGAGGAAGGGGCGACTCTCAAGCAGGTGGCAAGGTTCATGCTCGATACGTTTTTCATCACATCCATTGCAACCATTATTTTTGAGCGAAAATTAAAAGAGCGCCTCGGCTGGCGTTGGGGGTATAAGCAATAGCTGCGTTACTCTTTCGGAAGTACTTTCTGTTCCACCCATAGCAGCTCGCCATCATTCTTTGTAAGGTAACGTACTTTTGTTTCGTTTTCATTGAACTGTATTTCTCCGATTATTTCGTCATACAACGGGCCTTCGTGTCCGTTCACCACTGCCAACGCTTTTTTACTGCCAGATTCGGCGTCTAATTTTATAGCCGTATACGCAACGGACACCCCGCTTGGAGCAAACACGGGAGAAGATACTGTGCTATAAGCAGCTTGACGTGTTCCATCCACTACCATCGTTTGCATGGAACTTTCTCCATCGATTATCAGCAACGGGTAGGCACTGTGCTTCGCGTCTTCGCTGAATATCAGATTTGTTTTCCCCGTTAAAGATATGAGTGACTGTACGATATTTTCATACGGGTTGTGGAGAGTTTCTTTTCCGGTTTCCGTGTCGTATAGGACAACTCTCGCTCTGGATCCTCCGGCCTGTCGCAGTAGCGCAACGGTTGTGTTATCCGGACCTACCTGTAAAAAGAATCCCGGAATAGGCTTGGAAATACCCTGCGTATTTCCGATAGTAAATCTTCCGGATGGATCTGCGTATCCGTACGTATTGCTTTGGAAGCGAAACAGTAGAACAGAACCAACAGCACTTGGAATAGGTGTGATTTCTGATTGTAAGCCCCCTCTCACCAACTGCCAATTTGAGCCTTTTCTTGCCGCGTACACATACTCTGTTCCGTCCTCGCTAAATTGCAGTGCTTTGCTTTCTTCGTATGCGCTTCCCTCGACGCCGTTGATGACAGCAAACCACTGGCTTGCTCTCCGTCCCAAAAATCCGATGTTCTTTCCGTTGCCGCTGAATGTCAGCTCGCGTACTTCATCGTATGGCGTACTTTGTGAACCGTCTGTAATTACATAGTACGTATATTTTCTGTTTCCCGGAGTTCTGCCGGCCATGTTTCTGAAAATTTCTATGCACTCGGCAGTATTGCACCCTCCGGGTGTCGTAACTTCTATGGTGGTATCGGAAGCTTGTCCCACAACGTATGAAACCCTTTCTCCGTCCGGAGAAATGACAGGTTTTTGAATGACGTCATATTGTTTTCCTTCTTCACCATCGATGACTACGAGTGGTTTTTTACTCTTCCAAGCCGTAAATACCAATTTGCCGGACTTCGTAAACTGCAAAGCATCTTCCGTGACATTACGTAAGTAGTTTTGAGGGATCTTTTCTTCGAGCGTTCTTGTTCCCTCCAGAGGTGAACCCCTGAGTAATACTGACGGTCCGAAGTCCTTGTATTCCGCCATCTCCACTCCGTTTAAAACTACTTTCATAATTGCCCCGTCTTTTGCCAAATATGCCATATCTCCTTGTTGGCTTAAGACAGGTACTCCCACTTGGTCATAGAGTTTTCCCGCGATTTCATTTGCCACAATAAATTCTCCGTACCGCTTCGCAGTTTGCTTCGCAGCAATAATGACGGAAGAACCCTGTATTTTTGTGGAAACGGATTCTATCACTTTGTCCTTGTTTGAGAGCCCCTGTATTACTCTTGTTATGGTCATGAGAGTGCTTTCTTCCTGTGGCATTGCCGCACTTTTCATCTTGATTCCGGAAAGATCTTCGGCTCCGTCTTGCACTTCCTGAATAATATCTCCGATAGACATGGACGTATCTGTTTTCGGAGATTCCGTATCGCTGTTCAGTGCTATTTCAGAAAACTGTTGTGACTGCGGTTCGTCAGGAAGTATGAGGTGCTCTCTTTGCACTTTTTGCAGCAGTGTCCTCACGGGAGTGAGAAATGTGGAAATCTTCCCGCTGTCGCCACCCACTGCAAACTGCGTCTCGGTGTTTATCCAACTGGCCAATACCAGATTCAGTCCTGCCAATCCCGCAACACAACCAAGTACAATGCCCCATTTGGACCAATTCTTTTTCGGAGCTTCCATCAGTTCACTTGGAAGTTCTTGCCTTGAATCTTCTTTTTGTTGTGCGAGTAACATTTATTTAATTATAACATATTATCGATATATAGGCAATATTTTGATTTATCAGACATTTCTGTACTATTTTCGCATGAATACCGTACGGAAGTTTGTGAGTTTCTGCGGATATACTCTGTTGTTATCCGCATGTCAAAATACAAGGCAAAATGGAGATCTGTGGACACTTGAACGCTGTATTCAGGAAAATGGTTTGTACATAGAATCTCCTGAGCCGAAATGTAAAATTCAAGAACTCGAATATCCGATACAAATAGAACCTCAGCCGAAAAACCAACATGAGGAATCTGCCGATGTCGGCAAAAAGACCGATGGTATCATTGCCGCTTTGCACGATCAGCACATTTCTTTTGAACCTTTGGTGGAAATAGAAGATCCTCTGCTGGGAGATGCCGGAATATCTGTTGGCATACAGAACGAAATCGTACTCGTGTTTTCCTACCCGTCCGATGCGCTTGCCCTGGAAGAGGTGCAAAGACTGAGGTCGGATGGTACGACTCTGAGCGGACTTCGTATCACATGGGGTGAAAACGTACATTACGCGCAGCGAGGCAATGAAATAGCTGTCTATGCGGGTCTCAATGACCGTATGTATTCCGTATTGGAAATGGCAGAACAAGAGAGGTAATGCAGTATACTGCGCAGGTGCAATTATTCACGCCACTTGCAGGGGTACTGAAAACAAAAACGGAGTATATAGATGCTCTGGCCAAGATGAACATTACGACAGTCGAGGACATGCTTCTGTATGTGCCAAGAACTCATGAAGACCTGAGTGAAATGAACTCACTTCGCACCGCTCCGCTTGAAACGAAAGTCTCTGTTCGTGGAACCGTGGAATCTCTGAAATTGGTGAGAACGCGTACAGGCAAAAAATTGGTGACGGCACAATTTACCGATTCGGAAGGTTCTGTTGCCGAAGTGATCTGGTTTAACCAAACGCACATTAAACGGATGCTCAGCGACGGTGAAGAAGTGGTTCTTACCGGTAAAATTGTATTGAAAGGGTCGAAGATTCAGTTGCTCAGTCCGCAAATTGAAACTGTTCGAGGTACGGCAAATGATGCGCTGGTGCACGCGGGCAGACTTGTGGCTGTGTATCCGCAGCACGAAATAATTACGAGCAAGTGGCTCAGGGAAAAAATGGTTCTTCTAAAGCCTGCAATTTCTCTGCTGCCAGAAACACTTCCCGAAGACGTTTTACAAGAAGAAGAGCTCATCTCAAAGTCAGATGCGGTTCGTGCGTTGCACTTCCCGGAAGATACTTCTCAAGTGGCGGCGGCACGTAAGCGCATACAATTCGAAGAAATGTTCCATGTACAGCGCGTCGCTTTGGAGCAGAAAAAAGAGTGGCAAGGTGCCAGGCAAGAACGACTGAAAGTTCCCATGGATACGAAGCTCATTCGCGCGTTGTTTCAGTCTTTGCAGTTCACGCCAACAAACAGTCAGAAGATAGCCATCTACGAAATTTTGAAAGATATGGAGCAGGACAAGCCGATGTCCCGTTTGCTGGAAGGAGATGTGGGCTCCGGTAAAACACTTGTGGCAACGGCAGTGATGGCAAATACCATACGCCACGGTGGCCAGTGCGCTCTTATGGTTCCTACAGAAGTGTTGGCAAGGCAGCATGTGCAGAGCATAGGAAAAACATTGATTTCCTTTTATACGTACTTGAAGTCGCAAGATGTTCCGGTTCCCATGCGTCATCCTACGGTGGCTCTCTTAAGCGGTTCGGTACCCAAAAAAGAAGCGGACGAAATTCGCATGCGGTTGGCTGCAGGAACGGTGGATCTGGTAATCGGTACACATGCTCTTATTCAGGATTCGGTACAGTTTAAAGATTTGAAACTTGTTATCGTGGACGAGCAGCATCGTTTTGGTGTGGTACAAAGGCAGCGTCTTACGGAAAAAGGGAGTCCTCACTTTCTTGCGATGACTGCAACTCCCATACCAAGAACGCTGGCACTCACTGCACACGGACATCATGACCTTTCGGTTCTTCTGGAAAAACCCGGAAACAGAAAACCCATTCAAACAAAGGTTGTTTCACCTTCGGGAAGAAAAACAGTGGAGCTGTTTATAGACCAGCAGATTCAGGAAGGAAGACAGGTGTTTGTTATTTGTCCTCTCATTTCGGAATCTGCCAATGAAGAATTTGCGGACATGAAAAGTGTTAAACAGGAAACAGAGAGGCTGAAAGAAAGTTTTGCACACCGAAACATTGCCATGTTGCACGGCAAAATGTCTGCCGAAGAAAAAGAGAAAACCATGAAAGATTTCAAAGACAAGAAGTCCGATATTCTTGTGTCCACTTCGGTGATTGAAGTGGGAATAGATGTACCGAATGCTTCTATTATTATCATAGAAGGATCCGAGAGGTTCGGACTGGCACAGTTGCACCAATTCCGCGGGCGTGTGGGAAGAGGAGAGCATAAAAGTCACTGCTTTCTGTTCACCACTACGCCCGAACAAGCACACTCTCAAAGACTGAAAGCTATGGAGACGTATCATGACGGATTCCAACTGGCGGAAATAGATCTGCAAATACGCGGTCCCGGCGAACTGTACGGAACGCGGCAGAGCGGCATACCCGAATTTTCGCTCTCCAGCTTGTTAAATCCCGAATTGGTTGTTCGTGCGCGCAGAGCAGCAGAGAAGTATCTCAGTACTGTTTCCTAGTACTTGACAAGCACTCCAAGACCCCTCAAGATACGCGCAATGCAAAAGTATCCCTCGTTCGTAGGCACAATGATGATGCTTATGATGATGCTCTCTGAGCCGGGGTCTGTTGCATAAGCAATTGCGAAATTCCAAGACCCTCGCTCAGAAAGCGGGGATTTTTTTTATAACTTTCACTTCTCGTTATCATGAAAAGGCCGACATTGAATTATTTTGTATCAGAAACGTATGGTGGTAACTCACCTGATCCTACCAGAGCTACGGTAGATGCAGATGTTCATCTGGAAACAGATCTTTCTGTTATGGAGGAAGCACTTCGTCACGGAGATTCTCAGGAGATTTCTTTGTTGGGAGGAGGGTTTCCTACAAAAATTAATTCACGAGGCAGAGAAATAGCTCTTCCTCATCACTTGGCAGGCTTAATGGAGAGCTGGCATGACGAGTATTCAGAAGAATTAAAAAGGCACGGTATATTTAACGGTCTCTTTATCAATTATGCACCAAGGGACAAACGTTTTGACAACGGCCCTCCTTTTTATGAAGTGGAAACAGACAGCGGACTGAGAATTGTCACAACTTTTCCTGCAGATATGCTCGCAGGAATAAGGGATCATATTCGTACAATTGCAGAAATTCCAAATAAAAATAACCCTTTGTATGGAGATCAGGCTCAGTTTCGCTCTCGAGATGCGCACAGATATCTGCGTAAAGAACATGGATATCCTGTACATGAATTGAAGGATGAACAGGCACAAGACGTACTCACTAAGCGATACTATGGCAATGGAGTAGACGGATTACGGATTAAATTCGTCGATATCTACGGAAATATCATTGGGGAAGGAGATGATGCCGTAGCCGAAAAATTGGCCGAAACAGCTAGGAGTGAGAACAAAAGTGTACAACTTTCAATAAATGAGCACACGACGGATGCGGAAGCCGCTCTTTCGTTGAATCAAGGATCCGACGGGGCAGTTCTCGTGTATCCGAACGGACGAAACATAGATGTTGCAAGAAAGTGGAGGGAAGGTGAGGATTCGACATTTACTACCGATAATTCAGCGTATCGAAGATTTGAAAAACCGATCGAATTGGAATCTGGTATTGTTATTACTTTTCCCGATGGTACAAGTTCTGAGGACATACGTTGCAAATTAAAGGTTGCAGCTGTCATTTGATAAAGAATTTGGCTTTATTTGGATCTATTCACTGATACAATACGTTAGAATTTTCTCCCCAAGAGTATGACAGACGGACAACAGCCTCCTGCAGGAGGTACGCCACCACCGCCACCACCCGGCGGCGGAACACCTCCACCACCTCCACCTCCTCCGCCGCCACCCCCACCTCCGTCACCGGAAGTGAAACCCGTGCGCCCCGGAGACTCTGTTCCCGACGGAGGACTGGACCCCACACAAGTATTTTCTTCTCCTCCTCCACCACCACCACCGCAATCAGGTGGTGCACAAGGAGGTGCGCAGCCACCGCAAGATCAAGGTCCGCCACCACCGCCCCCCGGGCAAGCAGCGACGAAAGAAATGGGATATGACGATGAAGATATTCGTGTTCTCGGAGAAGTGGGAAACTACAGATTCGGTTCGGTTAGTTCACAACTCACCAACGATAACATTGCGGTGCCTGTTCATCCTGAAACACAGTTCGATGAGCAGTTGTTTCTCACTCTGCTGCGTGGAAGTATTTCTCTCACACGTGATGAAAAGTGGAGAATAATTCAGGCAATTCCAAAGCTCAGTCAGTTCCAAATAGATGAGCTCCAAAAAATTCTGGAAGAAGAACGGAAAAAGTTCTCAGAATTATCTCCGAAGCATTTATTGCAGCTTATGAAGCTGGAACAGAAGCACTCGGATGACTGGAGAGACTTGCAAACCGTCACGGTTCAGCAAAGTGCACAGGCGCAGGAACAACAGGAAGCTGACGAAATACGGAAGCAGTTGGGACTCTAGTACCGCCTATACATTCAGCCGATACAGCGAAAATGCCGCTATCCCGACGAGGGATAGCACGAACGCTTTCGGCTTTCCGCCTCCGATAGCTCTGTGTACTGCACAAAGCATAAGAAAAAGGAATGCAGCCAGAGTGAATGTAAGTACCACAGGAGAAAATGGCGGGAGCAATGCTTCCACAAAAGGAATGTGAAAGGATACGTCTCTTATGTATTGGTACGCGCCAAGCGCGTACACAATGCAATACCATGCAAGCAACCAACCGGCGTACAACTGCAGTGTTTCTGTAAACGGGTAGTACACTTTCTTTTTCGTACGTTGCTTTTTTTCTTTCTTTTTTATAGGAGGAGATTTCATTTCTTCAATGGCATTTTCTTCGTTTGTGTCTGGTGGGAAATGCAAAAGGGATTCATCGCTATCACTTGATTCAGGAACTTCTTCTTCCAGCACGATATTCGGAGTCTGATATGAACTTTGTACATTCTCCTCTCCTTCTGCAATTAACTTCTTCTCTTGCAGCGTAGCTTCATGAAGCTCTTCTGCCACCAAATCCAGACTGGCAAGGGCTTGTCTGGCAGCCTGTGCACTTATGGACTCAACAGTGCCCCGTATTAACTGCCCTTGGTTATTGCGAGCTGTGTAAAAGAAAAGCATAAGGGCATTGTACCAGACAGAGAACTATTCTTGCGCTTGCAGATTTACAGTGATGTACTCGACGGCAGAACGGAGAGAAGAATCAGCTCTTACTTCAAAATGTCTGCCATTTGTCCAACTTCTGTACCCGACAACCGAAGAGCCCTCCGTGTGTATTGATCCGTCTTGTATTTGGAGAGCCTGCAGACTTTCGCCGTTCAGTACAACAATTATGGGCCCGTCTCCAAGGTTCTCTATACTTTCGGAGTTCATTTCTACATGCCAGTAACTTGTGGAAGTCGCACCGAAGGATTTATACCACCAATTCTTATGAACAGGGATACAGAAACCTATGTGAGCCGTACAGTATTGCTGGGACCAATTCGACGATCCGAAATCTTCGGAAGCCATTTTCTTTGCGCGACCAAGGAAAGCGGGAGAGGCCTCTGCGACTTCGGGAGTGGATGGCAAAACAGGCGGAGTATTTTCTGAAACCTCTTCATTTGCGTCTGTGGTTTCAGGAGTAGTTTCGGCTTCGGGTTCTTCCGTAGATGTTTCCCGTTCTGCAATGTCCGTGCTCTGCTGCATAGTGTTATCGGTCTGAGTTTCTTCGACTGTCTCTTCCTCTTTCGGCTGCAGTAACTCTATGCCCTCAACCCTCATGATCATGGCATCTGTTTCGGTTGTGGGGCGAATGGCTCCGAGTACTTTTACTTCTTCGTTAACGTATCCGTTCAAGTCCTTCGTATTACTTTCGAGTAATATGAATTTGCCGTCCTCCATAACCAGTCTGTGAGTTCCTTCCGAATATATACTCACGCCGGCAGGCTTTACAATACCCGTATATGTTACATTCTTTGTCTCTCGAATTACTTCTTCCTGCGTTACTTCTTGCCTGTCATTCAAATCATCCGTGTTTCCATCATCCGATTGCGAATCACCGGGAGATGAGCACGCCGAGAGTGTAACAAGCAGTGTGGAACTAAGAATAAGATTGAATGATTTCTTCATAAAATTATATGGCAAAGATGCCCAATTATAGCTTTTCCTCCCTACATTCATAGAGAATTCAGACATTTTGTGCACCCGTAAAAAAAGGGCAGCTTTCGCTGCCCATTTACCAGACTTATTTACAGTATTTCGTCGATGGCTGCTTTGATGTTTGCGTATGGCTGCGCACCGGAGATGTAGCGAGATTCCTTTGTTTTGTTGTTGTACACAATTGTTCCGGGAGTTCCACGTACGCCTGAGTTTGAACCTTCTGCCAACTGTGCATTCACTTTGTCTTCGTACTTACCGCTGGTCAGACAACTTTGGAATGCAGTCGCATCCAAACCGATTTCTGAGATGTATGCAGGGTAATTGGAAGGGTCTGATCCTTTGGTAAAGACAAGATCTGAAAAAGACCAGAAAGAATCGTTCCCGCCAATTTCAGCAGCACATTCAGATGCCAGGGCCGCTGGCATCGCGTTCGGATGGAAGTTCAACGGGTAATGTCTGTATACCCAGTTTACCGTTCCGTCGTATTCATCCAATGCTTGTTGCATTGTCGGGTGGTGACGCTGGCAGAACGGACACTCGAAGTCCGAGTACTCAATAAGTGAAATCTCTGCTTTCAGACTGCCCTTAATGTGGTCGTTTTTAGAGTCCGGAGCTACGACACTTTGAGCTGTCGGAGCTTCAGGAGTTGGCTGAGCAGCTTGTGGCGCAGCCTGTGGAGTGGGGGCGGCAGCAGGAAGAGGTTTTGCGGATGATCCGCCTGCCGTTGCGACTCCGTAGCCAACGATTATTCCGACGAGTGCCATAGACACTCCAAACCATGGATTATTGGTCGATAGTGAATTTGTTACGGTCATGATAAAGAGAATGTAAAGAATGAAAAGTGCATGTTACAAATCAATGCTAACACGAAAAGAGAGTTTGAACAGTTCTCACTCTCTTTTCAGAAGTGTCATGGCAAGCATTCTTGGCATTTCGTGCAAAGGGCCTGCTCTGGCAAGCTCATAATGCCTAATCGTTGTTACAGAAAACGGCAATTGCACCGAAAAGTCAGCAATAGTTTGAGGAACAGTTTCAGTTGCAGTGAAGAAATTGTGCAGGACTTGCCTGTCTGCATGTGCGAGACTCTGCAAGCAAGACTCTGTGTCCTGGCAGCCTGAAGTATGAGTTTGAGTACTTCGAATGTCTTCAGCCACAGACATCATTATACAGCTGGGCTCTGAGGGGGCAGGTGACATATTTGGTGCCGTTGCCGATGCAGATACGGGCGACATGAGAGCAGCTGCCAGAATCATTCCGCTGCATGCAGACATGTTAATGGATGTAGAAACTACTCCTACCAACAGTGACCGAAACGTAATCATTCGGCTCCAATGATACTTCTATTCTTTGCTTTTGCGAATAGCACTACTCTGCCAGTGCAAATTCTGTTCGTACGTACGACGGAAGTTCATGGTACCGAGATACAATGATGCTTTCTTCGGTTCTGCCATTCGGATATTGCACTGTTTGCGTCCAAGCCACCTCGTTTCTGGCCACCCTCCTGCCATCTATGAATAACGAATCCGGGTAATTGGAGCTGAAATAGGGCCCCTGCAGATCCACTGTGCGTCCATCGGAAGTGCCATAAACGTTCACGTACGCTTCATTGCCGTCGTTGTATGCCTGGATGATAACCGGATAACCGGTATCGTTTACAAACGTTAAATCTTGTACTCCAGGGAAAATTGTTGCATCTATACCCACGCCATATTTCTTGTAGTACGAAACGTACAAACTGTGACTTCTGCGTTCCAAAACGGGAAATCCTGCGAGAACGGCAGCTCTGTAGACTGTTGTAGAAGCTTGGCATATGCCACCGCCGGGTGCAGGACGCAACTCTGTTCCTCCAAAAATAACCTTTGCCATTTTCCATCCTCTCCTTTCGGATACCGGACCCCCCAATGTGCTATTGAAAGAAAAAGTTTCGCCCGGTGCGACGTACATGTTGTTCACATGTTCATTCAGCGCTTTTCTCACGTTGTAAGCGCGTGCATATGTGGATCCTGTGAAATCTGATTTTCCGGAAGCAAGGAGTTCCAGTTTACCCAAGTCTATTTCCGATACGTTTCGCAGTTGTCCGTTTTTTTCCAGTAACTGAATTTCTATTCCGGACACATCTTCAACCAATGCTTTTTTCAAATCGGATGAGGCGGAAGCAATGTCTATGGCTTGTCCTTTCTTTGCCACACCGGACGTAGAAACTCTCGTAATATTTTTTTGTAGAGTAATTCCCGTCACCTCCACATCTACAGGCGCCTGAATGCTCGGTTCAATTTCCGCTTCAATTGTTTTTGCTATTTCAGAAGTATCCACTGTGTACACGGCATCCGTCAGAGAAAACTCTGGGTGAATCCACAGAGGATATGCATGGAGCGATACGTCCCAAACTTTATGTTGATCGCCGTTACTGGAACGAATATCAGCTCGCACTTTGTGACTCAGTAACGACTGCCGCTGTGTAATTGCCTGTGCAAGCTTATCCAGAGGAGGGGATTGCTTCCCCTGGCTGTAGAGCCTTTTCTGCAATCGGCCCGCCACTCTCTCCTGCAATGTATCTGAATGATAGTCGAGCATAGTAGCCAGTACCGAAGGAACACCAATGCTCGACCGCAAAGACAGCAGTTGCACATTGGATCCGTCATGAGCGGATGGTGCAAAAATCACGAGCGTCAGAACGCTTAAGAGTGAAAAGTACGTTGCAAGTATGTGTCTACACGAGTATTTCATGAAATTTGTATTTTTTTATGACCTAATTAACAATGTTATTATACAATGAATTACAACTCTTAGCAAATATTAGAGTGTGCACTTGGTAAGATGTGCTTGAAGCACGTACACTTACGAGCATGCAAAAAGATGTCATTACATACCTCTCTACATTTGTTTCGTTTCAATCGGTTCACGGAAACGAGGCAGAGAAAAAAAGGTGTTTGGACTGGATTGTAGAGACATTTCTTTCGGATAGTGAGCATGTCATACATACGGGAAACTGCGAGAACTCTCCCTACGTGTATCTCCATCATCCTGAGGCTGAACTTTGCTGGTTTGCTCATACGGATGTTGTTCCGGGAACAGAAGATCAGTTCACCGTACAGATTGAGGGAGAGAAGGCATTTGGCAGAGGCGTGAAAGATATGAAAGGTGCTGCCCTTTCATTTTTACTGGCGTACAAACACACATTGGAGAAAGGCGAAAAACCAAAGGTGAGCGTACTGCTAACGAGTGACGAAGAGACAGCCGGCAGAAGTATTCCGCAGCTTATCTCCGAGGGACTCCTGCATGCTCCTGTAGCATTTACTCCGGATACGAGCAGTCATCCCGGAATTGTCGTGGAACACAAAGGAGTCGTATGGGCCGACTTAACTGTGGGTGGAAAAGGAGGACACGGAGCTATGCCATGGGAATGTGAAAATCCGCTGTGGAAACTGGGAGAAGTATTGCAATTGCTGCGGGAGAAATTTCCGCCTGGTACGTACGATGATTGGCAGATAACAGTGACTCCCACAACCCTGAACGGAAGCAGTGCAAAAAATCAGGTTCCGGACACGGCGCGATGCGGTCTGGATATACGGTATCCTGCCTCTCTCTGTTCCAATGCTTCCGAAGCTATTGCAATCGTATCTTCCGTGCTTCCGGAAGGTTGCGAACTGAAAGAGATTATCAGCGCCAGTCCGTTACAAACGGACTCCGATCATGAGATGGTGCGAAGAGTGCAATCCATTGCGCAACAGGTGGAAGGGAGGAATGTGGAGCTTATTCGTGAACATGGAGGAACAGATGCGCGCTACTTCAGTGAAGTTGGAATTCCCGCATTTCTGTACGGACCTGTGGGAGGAGATTTACACGGAAAGAATGAATGGGTTTCCATCCCATCTCTTCTGCAACAGTACGAGATAAATATGAAACTCTTACAATCCCTTCTTTAAATCTACCTAAGAAAAGGAATATTGGCTTCAAGCTCCACTTCGTTATCCACTCCGCCGGGCACTCCTATATTAAAGTCACTGCGCAGCAACGTATGTTTCATGGTGAGACCTGCATCCGAAATATCGGCAGTGATGGTAAGAGGTTTGGATACGCCATGCATAGTCAAGTTACCTGTAATGTCATAGCGAGTTCCTCCTTTGCTTTCGATGTTTGTGGAGAGAAACGTTGCTTGCGGGTATGTCTCTGCATCGAAGAAATCTTCGGACAGTAAATGATCTGTCAGCATCTGTTTTCCTGTTTTCAGACTGTTTATGGGTATGGAGAGAGCAATTTGAGATGCTTCCAGTCTTATAGGATCTTCCGCATTCGGAACCATTTGGAAGTTGATGTCGTAGAACGCTCCTTCCTCTTTTACCAAGTTTCCTTTTGTTCCGATAAACGTAAGAATGCTGTCATTTCTGTTCCCGTTGATTCCTGTTTTTGAAAGATTGGCCATGGAATCGGACTGCAGAGGAGAAGTAACGCGCACATTCGCAGTGGCTTCATTTCCTTCCGCATCCATTCTTTCGTATGAACGGATGGCTTCGGTTTTAAAACCGGAACCAAAACTGCAGCCGACTAGTGTAAGCGTAAGCAACAGAACAGATTTTCTCATAAGCAATGGAATGACAGTGGTGGCCCAGATCAGATTTGAACTGATGACACCTCGCTCTTCAGGCGAGTGCTCTACCAACTGAGCTACCGGGCCAAAATGATTCTTAACAAAGTCGTTGATCTAAGGGATCGAGCAGAATAAATCTGCGATATGCTTCTATCGTACGTGAATCAAAGCTGGGTGAGTGTAGCAACTCCTCGTTCGTTCGAGAAGGCAAAGATAGAAGTTTCCTTCTGAGCGATAATTGACTAGCATATACTAGTGTTGTATAGTTATACACCCGTTCTTTTACTAAAAAGGCTCAAATACTTCAACCAGAATCGAGGTTCTCATGAATTGGACTGCAATTTTTCTTGCACTTGCATCTATGGCACTCGGCGCAGTTCTTATGCGCCAGTACCTGCAAAACCGCAAGATTTCACTGCAAAGCGTATGGGCCGGCCTTCAACGTGAAGGGTCACCTGTTCCGTGTGCAGATTCTCTAAGCTTCAGTGCAAGAACGTTGCCGAAGAAGGGTCTTTTAACTCCGGCACACTCGCCGTCGCTATCGTTTCTGTACGTCAACATTCCTCGTGAAGGAGAAACCCCGGAAGAAGAATTTCTCCTCGTCAGCCAAAGCGGTTTTGTCGGTCAGTTGAAACTGACATATCGAAACGGTGAGCTGCTTGAGGCCAAAGTTGTTGTGGGTACTGAGAAACCACAAAAACTGAAAATTGCACTCTACGCATCCATCGCGGTGCGAGTTCTAAGCAGTGTTCGAGGTCGACAACATTAACCATTGCAGAGCGTGATAAACTGCGATCTCCTTGAGCCGGGATCGCAGTTTTACACATACAACGAAATATCTGTATTTCCCACAAACACGGGAATACTCTTACCGGCTTTTGCACGATGAATTGCCTTGGTAAGACCTACGCGATCGCAGACATCTCTGTAGCGTTGCAGCGCACTTTCACTCTCAAAGTCAGTCATAACTGTTAGCTGTTCCAGTCTCTTGCCGTGAATTCGAAGTGCACCTGACTCTTCGGTTTCAATGCGGTACGCACCCATTCTGTTTGTTTCAAGGTGTGGGCTAAGTACCTGCAATTCTTCTATGGGTTCATCTGTCTCTTCCCTCTTCTGTCTCTCTTCCAATACTATCGGCATGAGTTTGTTTTTCAGCTCATCCGTATGGAGCGAAGTTGCTGCCGAAATACAGAGAAACAATTCAATACCCCTCTCGTGCAATGCAGCTTTAAGATCTTCGAGTTGGTGCGGAATCAAATCTATTTTATTGAGAACAATCAGTTCTTTTTTTGCTGCGAGAGCAGGGGAATGCGCACTGAGTTCTTTGCGAATAGCTTCGTAATTTTCTACGAGAATATCCGGGTCGGGAGAGTTATCTCTCAGACATCTGCTTACATCTAGCATGTGAATAAGGAGCCCGCATCTCTCTATGTGTCTGAGGAACTGATGTCCCAGTCCCTTTCCCTCGTGTGCTCCTTCTATGAGCCCGGGAACATCGCAGGCAACAAAGCTTCTGTCATCCACATTCACCACGCCCAAATTCGGGACGAGCGTCGTAAATTCGTAGTCGGCAATTTTTGGTTTTGCGGCTGAAATAACAGATATCAACGTTGATTTTCCCGCACTTGGGTACCCGATTATTCCCACGTCCGCCACGAGTTTCAGTTCGAGAGAAATATGCCTGCTTTCTCCCGGTTCCCCCTTCTCCGCAAAATCGGGACGCTGCCTGACAGAACTTTTAAAATGAGCATTACCGTATCCTCCGCGGCCTCCGTGCACCAAAGTAATCTGATCCCCATGTGTTTGGAGATCCGCTTCGAACCCTCCTTCCACCGGTTCTCCTTTGCTGCTCACTTCTCGAATGGTGGTGCCGGGAGGAACAGAGAGATACAGATCTTCTCCCGCTTTTCCGTATTTATTTCTTCCTTCTCCGCTTTTTCCATTTTCACCTTTGTACTTCTTTTTTGAAGCATAAGACGAAAGGGTATCCGTATTGGCATCGGCAACCATGTACACATTTCCTCCGTTACCTCCATTTCCTCCGTCAGGTCCTCCTTTCGGAATAAACTTTTCTCTGCGCCAACTGACACAACCGTGCCCGCCGGTTCCTCCTGTGACATCTATGATTGCTGAATCTAAAAACATGGCGATAGTTTCAAGGTTTGGATAAAGAAAAGCCAGAAGTTTGCTAATATAATTGTTATATTGTATAATATAATTAACATCTACTACATAAATAAGAGAAATATGGATTACGACCGCATAGACAGATTTACTCCTTCGTTCGAGCACTTGCTCTTTTCGCAAAACACAAAGGAGAAAAAGCAAAATAGTAAATTGAAAAGAAAGAGCATTTTTCGTCTGAGAAAGAACAGGGGACTGGCATCGTAGTGATTGAAAAAAGATGCAGTTATAGGGATTGACGAATGAACATTGGCACTCTAGACTTTTGAGTGCTAATTTACAATTCCCTTTGTAACTATGTCTAAAGTTATTGGTATAGATCTTGGAACGACAAACTCCTGTGTGGCTGTTATAGAAGGAGGAGAACCTGTTGTTATTCCCAATGCTGAAGGAAACAGAACGACACCTTCGGTTGTCGGATTCAAAACTGATGAAGTCTTGGTAGGAATCGCAGCAAAGAGACAAGCAGTCACCAATCCTGAAAATACTATTTTTTCTGCGAAACGTTTTGTCGGAAGAAGATTCAGCGAGGTGAGCAGTGAGGCAAAGCAAATGCCATATACGGTAAAGGCAGGAAAAGAAGAACGTTCCGTAATTGTCGTGAATGGAAAGGAAATGCTTCCGCAAGAAGTGGCGGCCAAAATACTGCAGAAATTAAAGAAGGACGCGGAGTCGTACCTTGGTACGACTGTAAAACAAGCTGTTATTACTGTTCCTGCCTACTTCGATGACTCTCAGCGTCAAGCTACCAAAAATGCGGGAGAAATTGCCGGTTTGGAGGTTCTTCGTATTATCAATGAACCCACTGCGGCATCTCTCGCCTACGGGCTGGATAAAGGACAAGAGCACAAAATCGCTGTGTATGACCTTGGAGGCGGAACGTTCGATGTCTCCATTCTCGAAATGGCAGACGGAGTTTTTGAAGTACTTTCCACAAATGGAGATACGCATTTGGGAGGAGATGACTTTGACCAAGAAATCATCAACTGGATTCTTGCAGAGTTTAAGAAAGATCAAGGTGTGGACTTACGTGGAGATAACATTGCTCTACAGCGCCTGAAAGAAGCTGCTGAGAAAGCAAAAATTGAACTGAGCTCACAGACCGAAACCGAAATCAATCTTCCGTTCATTACGGCAGATAACACCGGTCCGAAGCATTTGAATCTTAAAATAAGCAGAGCAAAACTGGAGTCACTTGTATCGGCGCTCATAGAAAAGACTGCAAAACCATGCATGGATGCTTTGAAAGACGCGGGAATGACAAAAGGAGATATCGATGAAATCGTGTTGGTAGGAGGTATGACTCGCATGCCTGCAGTGCACGCGAAAGTGAAAGAACTGTTTGGCAAGGAGCCGCACAAAGGAGTGAATCCCGATGAAGTCGTGGCTATAGGCGCCGCTATTCAGGCGGGAGTGCTTGCCGGAGATATCGATAAAGATATCGTACTTGTGGATGTCACTCCGCTCTCTATGGGAATTGAAACTCTCGGAGGCGTGGCGACGAAAGTCATAGAGAGAAACACGAAGATTCCTACAAGCAAAAGTCAGATATTCTCCACAGCGGCAGATAACCAGCCTTCCGTGGAAGTACACGTTGTGCAGGGAGAAAGAGAAATGGCCTCAGACAACAAATCTCTGGGAAGATTCATACTGGACGGTCTTGCCCCGGCACCGAGAGGCTTGCCACAGATTGAAGTGACATTCGATATAGATACAAACGGTATTTTACATGTAAAGGCCACCGACAAGGGAACCGGCAAGGAACAACACATCACTATTCAGGGATCTACGGGACTCTCGGATGAAGAGATAGAGAAAATGAAAAAAGATGCCGAACTGCATGCGGAGGAAGACCGAAAGAAGAAAGAAATTGTGGACGCACGAAACAACGCGGACGCACTCGTATTTAATCTGGAAAAGCAGATGCGAGAACATGATGCCAAAATCCCGGATGACCTGAAGAAGAAGGTGAATGAAAAAATAGGTAACGTAAAAACACTGCTTTCAAAGGATGATGCGACTGCCGATGAATTTACGAAAGCAACCGAAGCATTGGCAACGGAGGCACAGGAAATCGGTAAGATTGTCTACGAATCCGCTCAGAAGGAAGAGTCATCCGAATCGACCGGTGGAAAAGACGACGTAGTAGACGCCGAGGTAGTGGAAGAGGAGCAAGAGGAAAAGGGTGACAAGGATTCCTAGCACTGTGATATGATTGGCGAGCCTCCTGGGAGGCTCGCTTCTTCAACTAATTGCCAATATGACCATATTAAGGTATAATGATCATGTGAAAAACGAACAACAAGAACCTGCCAATGGTGCAGAGGCTCCTGAAAACCTTTCTGTTACGGAGCAAATACTGAGCCTTCAGGTCGATTTGAAAGGTCGTATGAAAGGATTGGCTGACCCCGGTACAGTATGGCAAATGGCACAAATTGAAATGTCGAATGAAGCAAATAATCAGAAACAACGAACATTCGTTCGAGCTATTTTGGCAGGATTGGCGCTAGGAAAGCCGCATACAGAGTTGATTTCTGTAGTGGAAAAATGGCAACGTGCGGGAGTGGGAGACCAGAAACTTGCTGTGAGTGTTTCTCGCATACTGGAAGACGCCACTCATGAAAATGGTGAGTATCATTCCAAGAGTATTGCTGCAGCCGTAGAAAAAGAGGTGAACAGAGGTCATGTTCCGGGTATACAACCTCCCGGAGCCGGGAGTCAACCTGTACGAAGAAGAGCAGCGTAGTTTAGAGCTGCTTTCCAACCAACTCTGCCAGTTCCACAAGGCGGTTGCTGTAGCCCCATTCATTGTCGTACCAAGAGAGTGTTTTTACGACAGTAACACCGTCTTGAGTATGCACTTTTGTACTCTGTGCATCGATAATGGAACTTCTGGAGTCGCCCACATAGTCTTGCAGAACAAGAGGACGCTCTTCGTACCCGAGTATTCCTTTCATCGAGCCTTTTGCTGCAGCCTTAAATGCCGCATTTACTTCTTCTGCAGTGACTTGTTTGGACACGACGGTTGTAAGGTCGGTTAGACTTCCCGTAGGCGTGGGAACACGAATGGACATACCATCCAGCTTTCCCGCAAGCTCCGGCAGCACAAGACCTACTGCAATGGCGGCCCCTGTGGTGGTAGGAATCATATTTATGGCTGCGGCACGAGCTCTTCGCATGTCTTTATGTGGCAAATCCAGCAGTCGCTGGTCGTTTGTGTAGCTGTGAATGGTTGTCATAAATCCTTGCTGAATGCCGAAGTTTTCATGAATAACCTTTGCCATGGGAGCGAGGCAGTTAGTGGTACACGATGCGTTCGAAATAACATCCATTGTCTTGGGATCATAGGTTTCCTCGTTTACACCGAGACAAAATGTTCCGTCCGCCTTGTCTTTACATGGTGCGGAAAGAATCACCTTCTTGGCACCCGCTTGAAGGTGAGCGGCAGCGGCATCTCGGTGGTTAAACACTCCCGTACACTCAAGTACGACGTCCACTTTCAGCTCTTTGTGAGCGAGAGTCGAAGGATCTTTACAGGCTGAAATTCGAATTTTACCGTGCTTGTTACACAGCATCCCGTCTTTGTAGCATGTATCTCCACAATCGTAATGACCATACGTGGAATCAAATTCAAAGAGATGTGCGAGAGTAGCGGCATCCGTAAGATCGTTGATGAGCACAACGTTGATACTTGGGTGCTTCTCCTGAATAATACGCAGTGCCTGACGGCCGATGCGTCCGAATCCGTTTATGGCTATGTTCATACTGAAAGAGGGAAAGTACGAGAAGTGTACCAATTCATTTTGTAGTGGTCGAGATGTTGTCTCTACGAGAGTACAGCTCGTATCTTTTTGGCGTTAGGAAGAATGTCTATTCCGGAAGCATCATACAGAGTATTCATGAGTGCGTCTCCCTTTACCATGTCTTGTGTAATTTCGCCGTATGAATCTATGTCGCCATAGGTTTTCCCCTGTGCAATGCCGGGCCCTGCCAGCACCGCATAGCCCACATTGTGATGGTCTCTGCCTCCCGAAGCATTAATACGTGGAGTACGACCGTGTTCGCTTGTGACCAGAAGAAGAAATCCGTGATGATGTGCATCATCTATAAGCGCTGCAATCGCCTGATCTGTCGGAGGAATGAGCTCGTCACTTCTGTCTTTGATACTAGTATGCATGTCCCATCCTTTTCCCTGTTCGTTATACACAAAACTGATTCCTGCCCCTTGTTGTGCGAAACTGGAAGCGAGCGCTGCGGATCTTCCTATTTGATTATCTCCGAACCTATTCAGTTGTTTTTCGGCGTCCGAGAAGGGGCGAGTGAGTTTATCTCCACCAAGGAGCAGTGAAAAGGCAAGTTCTCTGTTCTCCTGCATAAGGGTGATAGCGGGAGAAGAGAGTTGTTGCCCTCTTGTTTCAAGAACATGAAGTAACTCCAACCTTTTTCTCAGTCCGGGGTCCGCCTGAATAGGCGGCGGTGCAAAACGATTTTCTTCTTTATTCCATTGCACATGAAATCCGATATTTGGGTCCAATTGTGCTCTGTCTGTAAATATACTGGGAAGTTCTATGAAAGGATGCGGTATACCTCCATGCGAGAATTTCCCGGAGCCTTTTTGCATGGAATCACCCACAACATACTTTGCATTATGGGAGGTATTGCCGCAGTCGAGAGACTTTACGACGGATGCTTTATGCAAAACTTCGCAAGTTTTCTGCCATCTTGAATCTATGAGTGATCCGTTTTTTGCACGCGTACTCGTTACATCTCCCCGGTATTCATTGGGTCCTGCAATTGGACTTACAAACTCATACGGAGATTGTGCACCACCCTGAAAAAAAATGACAATCGGCATGATTTTGTTTTTGGTACTAGCTTGCACGCTCTGCACCCCGGCAAGACCCGCGGCAGATATGGCAAGAAAAGACCTTCTACTCATTCTTTCCAGTTGCCTGGTTTCGTTAGAAGCTCTCATGCTTTATATATGTACTCCTCGTACTTAAATTGTCCAATTACGAGGACTTGCGAAGTCACTTCTGCACCTGAAAATGGCTTAGTATAGCCATATATTATCTTGAAACTAACTGCTTGAATGCGTATCCCATGCCCATAGCTGTAGCATTAGATATGACTCTAGACAAAAAATGGGTTTGTTTGGTAATTTTTACATTCAAAAAAACTCCATGTCTGCTACAGTAATTTCGATACCATCGTTTTAGGTGTTTGCACTTGCAATTCTTTAAACCCGTAATTCAGAGCAAAAAGGGGCATCCGGCCTCTGGTCATCGCTCTGATAAGCGGGATACCGCTTACAACATGGGATCATCATGCAGGTTGTCCCTTCTAGGGCAATCTGCAAAGACTACTCATCTTCTGCGATGATTTCATTGAATCGAGCCAAAGAGTACATAACTCTTCATTGGAAAATGATTGGACTACTACAGAGAATTCAAATAATTCTTTCGCTTGTTCTATTTCTAATATTATTACCTTTCGTATATTCGAATTTTTCAGCCTCCAATATTGAAAAGATATTTTCAACATTTGTCTTCGCAATCGCCTTCACATTCATTTGCACATGGTACTATCCCTACTTTAAAAGTAGAAAACATGGAGCAATGTTTAACATTATAGTTATTTTGTTATTGCCTCTTTGGTTTGTGTTTATAACTTCTACATTACCTAATGTACTACGCATCTATTTACTCAAGAAAATAATTGGATTTTTGTTATCAGTTTCCGCTGTCACCTTCATTCTTACGTATTTGTTGAAACCAAATACAGATACAAAGCCAAAATATAAGGCTCTATTATTAATGCCCGTTCTAATTTTGATTACTGAGATAGTGGGTAACACTAGCTATCATCTAGCCGTTGGAAAGTTCCTATGGGAACCGCTTGGTGAATTTTACAATATTCGTCCCTACACAGAAAGGGTTGGCGATGCCAGAATATTTACTTCCAAAAAAAACTACTCAGATGAATCATATTCTTTTGATGAAAATGGCTTTAGAGAAGGTAAAAATCACTATTCTTCTGAAGGGAAAAACATAGTTATTATTGGTGATTCTGTTCCATTCGGCATGGGTGTAAAAAATGATGAAACAATATCCTCATATCTTTCTGTAAAACTTCCATCATTCGGAATTATTAATGCGGCATTACCTTCATATTCATTACATCAAGCAATAGCAAGATTTAAGACTGAAATATTAGGAAAGTTTAGTACAGATATACTTGTTCTTCAAATTTATGATCCCGCCTCTCAGTTTGCTATTTGGGGTAGGGAATGGAGTCCAGAAATTAGTTGGGCTTCAGGCGATAGGAAGTATAATGAAAAACATGATTGGATTAGGAATAACCAAATATTGAAATATTCATTTATTTTTTATTTTCTTTTTCCTAGAGATGATCAACGTGTACATGATAATTTAAAATTAGACAAAAACGACGCAATAGCATTTGCAAGATTCGAAGATATTAATCTGACAGAACTCGAGAATCTTCGAAAGATTACAGACGCAAAAATCATTATTTTACCAATCAATAATTCACCATCTGCGCGTAACAATTATCCCACAGAGCATCTTTTAGCAGTTGAAACACTAAATAACATTCTCAAAAAATTCTCCGACAAGCATGACGATCAGTATTTTTTGGATATACGCGAATACTTTAATTCATTAAAAAAAGATAATTTATTTTTAGATTCCTGTTGTCATTTGACCCCAGAAGGTAATAAAGCTCAGGCAGATGCGTTATATGAAGAAATTGTTATGCTGCAAAATTAGCGTTCCGCACCTTTTTAAAACTTGGAATACTCGCGTTGCATTCGCAACGTATCTTCTTCCAAAAGAGGGGATTCACAGACAACAGTACCTTCCACTCCTCTTTCATGAAGGACAGTAAGAAAGTCCTTCCACTTCGCATCGCTCTGCAAAAGAGGCAGATGCTTCTTCTCTCCTTTCTCAGTGTATTCGATACCCGAATAGTGCATATGAACAGAGGAAAGTGCTTTCTTACCCAGGTATTTTACGTACAAATCAAACATGTCATTCCATTCTTGTTTGGTGTTCCACGCCCCGTTGGAGCGCGCGTGCATGTGCGCGGGGTCTACTGTCGGGTATATGTGAAATTCCTTACTGAGTTTTAAGACCTCTTCCAGCGTGCCAAACTGTGTGGGTTTGCCCATTGTTTCGAATCCCAGATTCACATGCGAGAACAGCGTGTCTTTCTGTTTCATAATATCGGCTGTTGCCTGTCGGACATTCTCGTAAGCATCCGAAGGGTCCATACCCAAATAAAATGCAGGATGAACGCAGACAGAATGCGCACCGCACCTCTCTGCCATACTCAGAGCATCCAATATCCGTTTTTTACTGGCAGCGAGCTTTTCTTTCTCCTTCGCATTGAGATTGATGAAGTAAGGAGCATGTACCGTGAGGTACATGTTGCACTGTTGCGCCGCCTCTCGTATTTCATCCATTCGCTCAGGATTTTTGGGCACTTGCTGCACCCACTCCATTTCCATGGCAGTAATGCCGAGCGAATGGGCATGTTCAATTCCTTTTACGGTTCCTCCGGAACCGGGAGTGGAAAGCGGAACGCCGGCTACAGCAAAGTGCAACATAGTGGTAGTGTACAGGTGTGCCACTTACGCAGGAAATTATCGACCGCACTTTGCACACCTCACTCGGTGATGGCGGATACAGGGTGGTGGAGATATTGCTCGACGCAGGATACGAAGCATGGTGGGTCGGTGGGTGTATTCGCGACATGTTACTGGGCGACGTACCCGACGATATAGACATAGCAACAGACGCGACTCCGCAGGACATCGTTCAGTTATTTCGAAAGTGTGACGACACTGCGGCTAAATTCGGAGCGGTGCTGGTTTCCCATGCGGGACATACATATGAATTCACCACATTCCGAGAAGAGCACGAAATAAGTGACGGACGATTTCCGGAATCAGTACGATTTACCACACGTGAGAACGATGCTTCTCGCAGAGACATCACCATAAATGCCATGTACTGGCATCCGATATCCGGTGAATTGTACGACCCATTCGGAGGAGAATCAGATCTGCATGCACTGCTGATTCGATTCATCGGGGACCCCAAAACACGCATTGAGCATGACGCACTCAGGCTGCTTCGCGTCATTCGATTTCGCGCACTCATAGGAGGGCAATACCACCCGGATACATTTGCAGCGTTACACAGTCTCTCGAAAAATATTTCTGTTCTCTCGGGTGAAAGAAGGCTCAAAGAAATGGAGAAAATGCTGCTCGGCCCGAACCCGGAAAGAGCATTCGAAGACCTGTGGGAAACAGACGTGTTGGAGCATCTGATTCCCGAACTGCACAAGTGCAAAGGCGTAGCCCAGCCCGCAGATTTTCACGAAGAGGGAGATGTGTGGGACCACACGATGCTCTGCATTGCTTCCTGTACGGAAGACCACGGAGCGGATGTTCGATGGTCCGCACTGTTTCATGACATCGGAAAAGCAGAGACATTCTCTGTGAAAGAACGCATAAGATTTGATGGTCACGCAACGGTTTCTGCCGATATTTCAGATACCGTTCTTCAGCGATTGCAGTGCCCTAAACGAAGGATAGAGAAGATTCACTGGCTCATAGAGCACCACATGATGATGGGAAACTTTGCAGATATGAATACCGAAAGAAAGTCTCACTGGTACTACCACCCGTGGTTCATAGAACTTTTACAGCTCTTTTGGTTGGATATTGCTGGTACAAAACCACAAAATTACGATTTGTATGATTCCATCATTTCAGATTACAACGAGTTTTTGAATGCAAATCCTCTTCCTCCAAAACCACTGCTCAGCGGAGAGAACGTTATGAAAATTCTTGGCATACAACCCGGAGCGAAAGTCGGTGAAATTATGAAGAAGCTCTACAAAGCGCAGGTGCAGAAAAAGATTTCTTCCAAGTCTGAAGCAATAGATTTCATAACATCACATTTTTCGTAGTATGTAGCTGTTTCCCATTCATACGGACTTCATGACTTCTGTTCGTTGCGGTCCGCATAGAAAGGCGTACCCTTATGAAATGGAAAATGAAACGCAATGGAGCAGAGGATACGGAGAAACTGAAAGTGTTGGAGTGGTTCTTCACGGCTTAAATATGAAACCGGAAAGCATGAACGACATGGTTGAATTACTTCAAAATACGAACGCAGAAGTGCTAAGATTAGCCATTACGGGTCACAGCGACTCTCAGTCTTCTTGGAACTTCGTTCAGAGAAAACATTGGATAAGCGATGTTTCACGTGGTATTGAAGAGGCAGCCAAAAGAGCAACAACGTTAGGCGTGCCGCTTCACGGAGTCGGGTATTCCATGGGAGGACAATTACTGGTAGATGCTCTGCAAGAAACGGGGATTCGCACAGATAAAAACATTCTTCTGGCTCCAAGTATCGCGTTACGGCCCGTAGCACAGAGCCAACTACACTGGGCGAAATGGCTGGGACCTCTCCCGACTCCCAGCACTCTGAGCGAAGAATACAGATCTAATTCCACTATTCCCGGTTCTGCATACGGTGCCATGTCCAACTCTCAGAAAGCCATATATGAAACAAAGAATCCGCAAAATTTAAATGTTCCCACAATGATTATTTTAGATCCCGATGACGAATGGATTAGTGAGGACGGATTGCGGCTATTTATGCAAAAATTCAAATTAACGAACTGGGCATTTCGTTTGTTGAAAAGGAGCAAAGAAAAAATAGCGGGTCGTTGGCATCACTTGATTCACGACAAAAAGTCACTTGCGGAACACTGGGACAATATTTCATTGCATATCAAAGAATTCCTCTCCGTACGTGGCACTATGCGAAGTGGCTAATTTGCTGTATAATATATGGAAACATACAAATTTATGGAACAGTTTCTCTTGTCACAAGACGTCATAGGCAGAATTCTTCTAGCAGCATTTTTAGGATCTATAGCAGGCATAGAAAGGGATATTCACAACAGACCTGCCGGTTTGCGTACAAATATGGTTATCTCTGTAAGTTCGTGCCTTATGACCATATTATCCATAGATGTGTTTCTTCCTATGAGCCCCGAAGTGGACTTTACGCGCATGACTGCAGCGATTGTTTCGGGAGTCGGCTTTCTGGGTGCCGGAGTAATTATGCACCAAGGCAATGGCATTCAAGGAATGACAACCGCGGCACAAATTTGGCTTGTGTCCGGCATTGGTATGGCCGTAGGAGTGGGAGCCTACTCATTGGCTATCTTCACATGCATATTTACAGTCACAGCGCTTATTATTCTGGCTCCGCTCAGTCATAAGTTTTCTGAAATTGGGAACAATAACAATCAAGAATGGAGTATGAAGAACGGCAAGCACTAAAATTGTTGTAATTCAGTGACACAGTAGTAGAATGCAAAGTTGTGGTCACTCAAGAAGGAAACATACGGGAGCAAAAGAAAACTTCTCAGTTTTGGTACGATATTGCCGAGTGGGAAGAAGGAGGGACAGTAGTAGATATATTGGAGACAAGATGGCGCCACCTCTGGGAGAGTGTTCCGGATCACATACTTGAAATAGATACGCAAGGAACTATTTTGCTTATCAATAAAGTTCTTCCACAGTACGAAATAAAGAATGTAATAGGTTCCAGTGTGTTTAGTTATGTGCCGGATCACCATCATGAAGCACTACGAAAAGCAATAACAGACGCATTGGAGACACGTGAAATGCATCAGTATGAAATTCCGACGTTTGCAGGCGGGGCTACCACATGGTGGACGAATCGCATTGTTCCTCTCATTCATAACAACGCGATAGTGACACTTCTTATTATTGCTACAAATGTGACTTCCATAAAAGAGAAAGAGCAGGAGCTTTCGAAACAAAATTTACAACTGAAGGCGTTGAATAAAGAGCTGAAGACACAGGCGAAAAAGCTGCGGTTTCTGGAGGAAGAGAACACGAGACTGAAGGCTAAATTTTAGTGGTTTATCATGAGCGAGGGTAAGGAGGGGCAGTTCGACTCACTTTGCTACGCTTCGTTCGCTCACTGTCATTAGACTTTTTTGGAGATTTTAATGGTTTACCATGAGCGAGGAGTTCGCTGAAAGCGAACGACGAGTCGAATGGTGGGCCAGGGTGGACTTGAACCACCGACCTCCGGTTTATAAGTCCGGGGCTCTAACCAGCTGAGCTACTGGCCCTTACTGAATAATACAAAGATCTGAAGGAAAAGTAACGGCAGTTAAGAACGCGCAGTAAGTGGCTGCCGAGCTTTACCACAAGGCAGTCTACAGAAAATGCACGCCGTGAAAAGCGTGTTATTCGTAAGAATAATGATCAGGGGAATTACTTCTCCTGAATCACTTCTATGGTCATAGGAACATCTGTTCCTACGAGGTTCACTGTAATTTCGTGAACACCGAGTGACTTAATAGGCTCTGAAACCTTGATTGCTTCATCTTTCACATCAAGCTTCAGCTGTGACTTGATTTCTTCTGCAATAACCTTTTCTGCAATGGCTGCGTACAATTTGCCTGTCTTGGTAGCCTTTCGTGCAAACTTGATGGTCTTACCTTTCAGCTCGGAAGCACCGGCCTGCTGAGCAGACATTTCAGCAACCTTTTCCTCTGCCCTACGGCGAATCTGCTCGGCGTAGCGACGTCGAACGGTTGGGGTGGCAACAAGAGCTTTGCGATGTGGCAACAGATTGTTCATTGCGTATCCGTCTCCCACTATAAGCAGGTCGTTCTTTTTGCCGATGCCGGGTAGGTCTTCGAGGAGTAAAACTTCCATAGAATTGTTTCTAAAGCCGACCCACTCTACTCGGGTCAAGAAGCCTTGTCAACGGTTTTATATGAAATGCGAATTTACTCCAAAGCATTTGGCGAAAAAAGCCAAGAAAAGAGCGAGAGCCAACTTTTTCCCCTTTGGAACACTCTTTCTTCCTGCAGGTACCAACGGTGCAATGTAAGGAATCTATCTGAGTGGAGGGACGGTTTTCCGAGTCGGACTCCATTCAGACGGGTGTTGTATGCAAAAGTATACATAGGGGAGTAGAGGAAGACTGCGGGAACATCTTGCCGTAAGACTTCTTTCAAATCTTGTAATGCTTCGGCTTGCTCTCCTGCATCACCGGTTTCTCGAATAGTTTCCAAAAGAGAATCTGCATCGAACGAAGAGTACTGAGACAAATTATAGGCATCTATGCGCAAATCTGACCTCTTGCCCGTAAACTGCTGAATGCCACTGCTGTGCCAGTAGGGGTAGCTATCCAGGTTATCCAATAGTGACTGGCCGAAAAGAAGAACATCGTAATCTCTGTTTATCAGCTTTTCTTCAAATTGACTTCTGGTTTCGGGAATTTCTATGCCCACATGCACACCCAGTTCTGCCCATTGCTTTTTCACTTCTTCTGCAATTGTTTTGTACTGAGGAGGAGTATTACTGGTGAGAAGGCGCAGAGAGAGTTTTTCTCCCTGAGTATTTATACGTATGTCTGTGGGATCTGTGGAAAGACGCCTCCTGAGAAAGTTCTTTTCCAAATACATATCTGCCACGGTGATTCTCTCATTTTCAGGTAACTTTTCATCTCGTGAGTCTATAAACTGATGCAGAATTTTCTGCTCCAAAGAAGCGGCTTTGTATTCCTGAGCCTTCACTGTTCGCCAAAGATAGAAAGAATCGAGAATATTTCCGCGTTTATCCTGCAACTGAAGAAGATTATTTCCCAGTGCAATGCTACCGGTTCCGCCATGAGTCGGCAGTGCTATGTGCCACGATCCTGTTTGAGTGGATTGCTCCAGAGGAATGTTGTTGAGCATGTATGCACTTTGAGACTCCAAAAATGAACCCGTTATGAGCAGAGAGGCACCTGTATCCAAATACACTATGGATTCCGTGTGCAGCGGACCTCTTTTGTTTGCTTCCCAGCGTTCAAGTAAGCGTTGTAATCTGACTTTTTCAGGTAAATGCCAATCGGAAGAGAAAAAAGCACCTTGTGCAAGATTGGGGTCGAACTGATACCTCCAATCAGAATCATTGATTTCCATGAGGGGAGTATCGATGATTATCAGTTCGTTCATCTTCTTCACTATCGCTTGTTTGTTCGTACCCAATTGTAATCCCAGACGTAGTTTCTGATCCGCCAAAATATCTTTATCCAAATTAAAGAAGAGTGCCACATACTGTGGAAGAGAATAGTTGGAAGCTCTGAAACTGCTTGGAATAATCGGGTCTCCAACGTCATTTCTTGGTACCAATCTCACTCCGTCAAGATTTCTGATATCCGAAAGCAAGGTGTTGTAATCCGGGAACATGCGAAAGACAATTCTCTCAAGATGATAAAATGGCTCCAATGGTCTGGAGAAACGCTCCAGCGTGATTTCCACGCTGAGATCTGTTTGTACAAGACGTTTAAAGGCGTATGGCCCTGCTCCGACGGGTTCGAAACCGAAGTCCAATACCTGGTCAAACTTACTCACAGGAACACCCTCGAACGACCGTTCAGGAATAAGTCCCAACGTTAAGTTGCTCGCAAAGAATCTGTAGGGCTTTGCCAAAGTAAATTTTACAGTCCTTTGATCCACTTTCTCTATTTCCACACCCAAAAAGTTTTGTCGCAACAGTGTGTTTGGAAACTCATCGCTTTGAACGGAGCGGAATGTAAAAATCACATCATCTGCGGTAACCGGGTGCGGAATCTCTTGAGTGGAATCGTGCCAGAACAGGTTCTCGCGTAGTCGTACGGTATACACTTTGTTATCGGGAGTGACAGTAAGAACCCCTAAGTCATCTTCTATCTTCTGCGTTTCGGGATTGTATTTTTGGAGTCCCGCAAAGACGAGAGAAACGATATCTCTGTTCACATCATTGGTAATAATAAACCACGGAAGTAAGGGTTGCAGTTCACCGACAGACCCTTCTATATAGGTACCGCCCTGGTCCGGTACCAAGACAGTGCTGTCTATGTAAAACCTTCGCAGTAAAATGGTGGCACTTATAAGAAAGAGGAGCACCAGAGCGACGAGAACGGTGCGCTCAAATTTTGCGAAAATGCGAAGAGCTCGAATCATGTGCACCGGAGTATACCGCAAAATTTAGGACGTCGCAGTGCGCACTAGTAGACGTACCATTGGAGTATGGCGAGTGCGAAGAATGCGACACTCAACCATATACTTGCTTTGTAGATCACTTTTTCAGCGCCACGACGTTGAACGAAGTTGGTGGCACCGCTTCCTCCGAATGTTGCAGAAAGCCCTGAAGCTCTGTGCTGAAGAAGAATACTGAATACAAGCAGAACACTGACGATGATTTGTAGAACCATAAGCATGAACAAAGTGTAGAGATGCTCTCGATTCTCGGCAATAGTATGCTACACTTTTGCGGCTTTAAATTGGGTGGTTAGCTCAGTTGGTCTAGAGCGTCTGGTTTACACCCAGAAGGTCACTGGTTCGACTCCAGTACCACCCACCATTCTACTCGTCGTTCCTTTCAGCGAACTCCTCGCTCATGGTAAACCATTCAATTCGTTCCTCACTTCGCTCTTCGCTCACATGGTAAACCACGATTCTCTTTTTGATCGAATCGAATGAGTCTGTTTACCATGAACGAAGTTGAATGGAGCGAACGGAGCGTATCGGAGTGATTCGAAGACCCTACAAAACACATATCCGATAATTGACAAGAGTAATTTATAGGTTACTTTGTCTTTATGAAAGCTGTTGAAATCCAAGGAGTGACCAAAAGACCCATTCAGCCTTTTGGGGAAGAGTGGATACCCGATGAAGCAGTAGATATACAAACATTTGTCACACGACATTTGAATGCGGTGCAGGAAACAGCGAGAGAGAAGCTGATCATAGTCGTGCAAAATACGACGTCTTTGCCGGATCAAGAATGGTTACCGATTCCTCCCGCATCTGACAAAAAAAGTACGTACGCCTTACATGCGGAATTCCTGGGTAAGGTGGACATGCTCATTTGGAAGCTGCAAGGCAAAGAAAGAGCCCCCACAAGGTTTATATCGAGTTCCGTTGCTTCAGAGGTCATGCACAGAAACGCAGAAATGCTACGCACCGATGCCGATGACATCTCTATCGAAACAGGGAAGTTTGCGATTCTACTCAATGCGATTGCTACGGATCTTGCATCGGAGAACCCGTTTCGAGACGTCAATGGTCCCCACACACTGCTGTGGGAAATCGTGAAGGACTGCAACTTGGAAAGCGCATCGAAATTCATAAGCAGCGGAGTATCACTGACAGATCGGATAATTCACTATTGTTTCGGCGATAAGAAAGGAGACATGATGAAAGAATTTTCCAGAGTTCGAGAACTCTGCAGACAGAAAATATCCAATTTCAATGATACGTGCGTAGAAGAGCTTATTCCCGATACCTACGCACACGACTGGTGCTCTCAACCCGACTCCAGTGTCATAGCGTGGAACAGGCTTCCTGAGTCCGATTCGGAAATTCAGGGACCTTGTGCCATGCACTTTGCGCTTCCGGATAGCGAGATGAATCAGCAAGATGATCTGCTGCGAGCAGAAGTCCTGGCAGGAAAGATAACGGCAAGAAGGCCAAAAAGAGCGCCGTGATCTTTGGCGAAATATACCAGACAAGACTCTTGACAATAAATCTATATTTATTCATACTCACAACCTTTTGATTACCCCTACTTCGCATGTTTTGCACATGTCGCCGCATTCAGACCGTTGCAGTCCTCTCAGGAACTGCACTACTTCTCACCCTCTTTCACACAGTTCTTGTGTCACCGATTGGCACAGAGGCGATTGCAGCTTCCACAGAATGTGCGGACGGAATAGATAACGATTTCGACGGAAAAATAGACTACCCACAAGATCCACAGTGTCTCTCTCTTCACGACCAGTCCGAAGGTCCTACGGGAAGAGGCCTGTTTTTGGATATTACGGACGGACTGAAGACTGTGGCTGCCAACGGACACATGACCTATACTATCAGTCTCAACAGCGACAGAGACGCTATTCAAAACGTGGACGTACAATTCTTCATTCCGCATCAGACAAATCTTCTTTCTTCCACGAACGGTGGGAGAACAGCAGGGGACTATGTCGTATGGAGAAACGTATCGGTTAACCCGGGAACAACGAAGAAACTCTACGTAGACGTCGGTATAAAGCCTCGTGCGCAGCAAGATCTCCTCGTTGTGGGTAAAGTCTATGCCGCAGGAGAAGAAGCAACGGACATTACGCGCATAGAAGGAAAAGAAGGAGACCCAAATTTCCAAAATGTTCCTGCATTGCGACTTTCAGTGAGTGATGGAAAAGCCTACGCACAGCCAAATGAGAAACTTACATACCGCATAGTGGTAGACAATACGCACGGTCCGAGCAGAACGTACAGACTTCGTACGGATCTCTCCACATTCCTTTCGTACGTTAATGCCAGCGGAGACCCGCGTGTGGATAAAAGCATCGTAGAATGGACAAGTCAGCAAATTGAAGCCGGAGAAGTACAAGAATTTTATCTCACTGCTCTAGTGGAACGTGAAACACCAGATAATATGGCAGTACAATTTAAAGTCGCATCGGGACCTTCGGTTGCGAAAGATACGACAGGAATTTACAAAGGAACGATGAACTCATCTATCAGCACGTCTATTTCAGACGGTTTGGACAGTGCGACAATCGGAGAGAATGTGACGTATACTCTCGTTATTCGAAATGATACGAACAAACTGGCAACGGAAGTAGATGCGAATGTTGCACTTCCTCGATACATGGAATTCGTATCTGCGGAAGAAGGAGGACAATGGACAGGAAAGAACGTTCACTGGACAGGTCTTACCGTCAGTCCTCATGGCTCAAGATCCATTCGTGTCACAGGTAGAATTCGCAGCGATGCGCCCATAGGCACAAAGTTGCGTGCCAGCGGAGAGGTAAAAGGACACGTTGCCGTAGATCTTACGAATGTCGATACCGTTCGACGCGGAGGAGGAGGTGGAATTGCACTCGGGTTCGGCCCGGTGGCAACATCTTCACGTGCTCCAATCATACTGCGAAAGAACGCAGACAGAGGAGAAGTACGCCCCGGCGATACGGTGCGCTACACCCTCTACATGAAGAACAACACGAACCAAGCCTTCGGAAACCTTGTTGTACAAGACCGCATGGATACGAATTACATGCAAATTCTTGGCGGACAAGGTGGTCAGCAAAGTGACGGCCGTCTATCATGGCGTGTACCGCAGCTTGCTGCGGGCCAGGAATGGACAACTTCGTACAGTGTGAGGATCGCCCCGTACGTCCCACATGGAGCAACACTGAATAACGTTGTATCCGTGAGCGGAGACGGAATAGAAACATTCTCACTCACTGAGCGTGTCATGACTTCCAATACGAACGTTATTACGGATCTTCCACCTACCGGCGTTAGCTTCGGAGGAATATTTGCGACACTCTCAGGACTCCTTGGAATGCTTCCTACATTCCTGCAGAGGAAGAGAAAATTCGTTCTCTAGACAACTATGCATAAAAAGCCCGGTGTAATCCGGGCTTTTATAATAACGAGCGGAAGAGACTTTATTGCAGAGAAGTAAATATCTCCTGCATAAGATCTACAATACTGGAGAACGTGAGCTCGAAAGGGATATCGAGCAGGTTGGCTATAAAACGGACTATAAAAAAAGCGATGAACGACACAAACAGTCCGATGATGGAAAAACGTATAGTATGAACTGCACGCTTAATTTTCTCTTCATTTCCCGCAGAGAGAATGAATGAGATGCCTCCGAAGATGATGTACACAAGGCAGAGGATGGTAGCAATGATGAGTCCGAGAGCTACGAAGGTAGCAATGATCTCTATAACGCTAGCGTTCTCAAGCAAATCTCTGAGCATACGCTGAGGGGGGAGAAATTAGGAAGTTGTACCTGAACCGGGCTCAAGTACCTTAAGGTTAATACGCTTGGATGTATTGCCTCCCACGATTCGCAGGAGAGTACGGAGTGCCTTAATGGTTTGGCCTCCTTTTCCTATCAGTTTTCCCATATCGCGCTCGCTTACCTGGATGGTATGCAAAATTCCAAGATCGTCTTCATGAGACTCTATGCGAAGTTCTTCCTTATCTTCCACCAATGATTCTAAGACGTACTGAAGGAAGCCTGCGCCTGGAAATTCAGTTGTGCTCATACGATGGAAGTGTATTACTCTTTGGTCTCGCTGTCACCTTCTTCCGGTGGCTTATCGGAAGTTTCTTCCACGTCGGGTGCAGCAGGCTCGCTTGGTGCTTCTTCTGTTGCTGCAGGCTCTTTAGCCTCTGCAGGAGAAGTTTGCGCTTCCGGAGGCTCTTCCTGCACGGGTTCAGCGGGAGTCTCTGGTGTGGCAGGTGCTTCTGCGGGAGGCGGTGGCGGAGGTGGGGGTGCTTCTTCCACGGCATTTTTGGACTTCTTCTTCGTGTATTTCTCCGCAAACTTCTCCATGTCCGCCATGCCATGACGAACCAGAAGACGAGCTACCGTATCACTTGGAATTGCTCCCATGGATACCCAGTGTCGAATTCTGTCTTCTTTTACGTCGAGTTCAAACGGATCTCGAGTCGGCAAATAGTGACCAAATACCTCAATGAACTTGCCTTTTACAGGCGCAGAATGCTCTGCAAGCACCATACGGAATGTCGGTGAGTTCTTTCGGCCGGTGCGTTGCAATCGAATGACGAGCATACAATGGTAGCGGACTCTCATTGAGTCAGCCCGCAGAGTGTAGGTAAGCAAAAAGCGCTATGCAACCTAAAAATGCTTAATTTGCGCTCTGAACATCCGACTGACCCTCTCTGCTGAGACGAATATCGGTAACCATTTCTGTTTCTGTCATCGTTCGAAGGTATGTGAGTAGGTCTTGCGCCTTCTGTTGGCATTCTTGTGAGGCTATGGAATGCGTACAGAGAATCGTTAAAACACCGTTAGTAAATGTGGTGGGACGCAAGTCGGCCTGGAACAGCTGTAAATGTTCGCTTATCCAATTCTCCGCATGGTGAATAACGAGCGATGCCTCACAATGGGAGGTTAAACCTCGCTTTTTTAGCACCCGAGACAGCAAAGAACCCACGTGATCCATAGGGAATCATGATACCCGCAAGGCACTGAGAAAAACAGTCAGTGTTTCCGCCGCCGCCTGCTCCCATGTTGGAAGCCCCAGGGAAATATCCGGAGCGGAAGGCGGATTTCGAAAGGCGGCTATGTACGCTTCTTCGTCCGGTTTCAAAAGTAACGAACCTGGGAGAGCCACTTCCGAAATTGCGGAGCAGTCGGTTGCAATAACAGGGCAGCCGCAAGCGGCGGCCTCGAGAACGGGAAAGCAGTAGCCTTCGTAGAGTGACGCCGTCACGAACGCAGTCGCACCCGAATACAACGCGGGGAGATCTTCCTCCGACACATCGGAGATGACAGAAACACCGGAGGGAAGAGACAGTTTTAGAACTTCCGGACCCGAGGAAACCAAAATGAGCTTCGTATTTTTTTCATTCGATTTTTCGTATGCGTTCAGAAGGAACTGTACGTTTTTATGCTCTTTCGCATTGCCCACATACAGGAAGTACTCACCCGAAACGCCGCATCGCTGCAGCGTTTCAGATACTGATTGATGCGAAACAGGTGAGAAGTTCAGACCGATACCTTCGTGAACCGTATGAATCTTTTTTTCGATAAGACTGCCGTACGTGTCACACAACTCGTGCTTCGTGTTATGACTGACTGCAATAATGCTTTTCGCTTTTCGTACCGCACGCTGCATGATTATTTTGTATGCGCATCTCTTGGTGAAAGCGGCGGTATTTGGAAACCGATGTAAAATAAGATCGTGAATGGTAACCACAAAAGGGACAGGACAATTAAACGGGACATTGAAATGCGGAGAGAAGAGCAGGTCTATGTTCGACCGACGAAGGATGGCGGGAAAACGTAGTTGCTCGGAAACAGAATAATGGGGAATATCTGCCTGAATAATTCGTATGCTCTTATCGAAATTTTTAAGCCAAGGCTCCGAATCTGAACGGACAAACAACACCCATTTTATATCAGCCGAGGAGCGGACAAGGTGAGAGGCAATCTCTCTTGCATACCTTCCGATACCGAAGTTCCCGGAAGCAAAACGACAATCGATTCCAATAGTTGGCATATTTTCAGTACCATAGTACTCGTATGAATATCAGAAATGCACTGAAAGAGTCAGGTTTGCCATCTCTCGAAGCGGAAGTACTTCTTTCTAAGGTACTGGGGACAGATAGAACGATGCTGCTAACTCATGGCGATACGATGTTACGGAACGAGGATGAAGCCCTGTTCACATTTTTTACGGATCGCAGAAAGAAGAATGAGCCGATATCGTACATTGTGGGATACAAAGAATTTTACGGCAGACAATTTGACGTCAATAGCGACGTACTCATCCCAAGGCCTGCGACAGAAGGTCTGGTGGACACTGTGCTTCAATTTTTCCAAGAAGGAGAGGGAGGGTGCACGGAAATTGATACGGATATCTCCGCTCTCGTTCTCCCTTTTGAAGGGAGGGGGGAACCGAAGCTGCTCGCAGACATCGGAACCGGTAGCGGGTGCATAGCAACAACCCTTGCTCTCCATACTCCGTATGAAATTCTTGCGACAGACATATCCGACGGAGCCCTATTTGTAGCCAAAAAGAACGCAATAAACCACGGAGTTTCACACAAGATTTCTTTTACGAAAGGATCAATGCTGGGTCCGCTTGTGAATATGAGTACATACTTCTTCGTGGTCACCAATCCTCCGTATATTCCGACCACAGAATCTCTCATGCCAGATGTTGCGGACTATGAACCACATGGAGCTCTCTTTGCGGGACAAGACGGTATGAGCGTACTGCTCCCGCTCTTCTTGGAAGCAAAGTCGCATCCTTTCTGTTCTGGCATTGCATTGGAGTGCCGTAATTTTCAGGCGGAAGAGCTTCTCAAGATTCTCTAGAGAGCAAGAGAGATTCGTGCTACTTTGCAGTCGTGCAGAAGCTGCTTTCATCGCTCGGCCCCGTCGCCGCCGTCATAGGTGCGCAGTGGGGTGATGAAGGAAAAGGAAAAGTCACGGACATTCTGGCAGAGCATTACGATATTATTGCCAGAGCGTGCGGAGGAGCAAACGCAGGACACACCATAGTAATCAACGGTACGAAACACGTTTTCCATCTGCTTCCCTCCGGGTGTTTGCATGAAAAAAAAGATATCGTGCTGGGTGCGGGAATGGTGCTACATCTGCCGACACTTCTGGAAGAAATAGAAACGCTGAAAGAGAGTGGCATAGATATCGTGAACAGACTGTATATATCGCCTGAATCACATATTCTTTTCGATTTTCACAAAGAGATCGACGGCGCCTTGGAAGAACTGAGAAGCAGAGAAAAGGGGCAGGGGATAGGGACGACAAAAAGAGGAATAGGACCCGCATATATGGATAAAGCGGAACGTGTCGGCATACGAATGGAAATGCTCGGAAAGAATATAGAGGGCGAGCTGAAAGAAAGAGCAAAACGCGTACTGCAGTGCTACGGAGTGACCATAGATACCGACAAAGAAATGGCAAATATGTCTGCTGCTCATGCGGTACTGAAAGGCAGAGTGATTGATACCATAGAGCACATGCATAGCGGACTTTCAAACGGGAAAACTATTCTCATAGAGGGCGCACAAGCCACACTGTTGGATATAGACCATGGAACCTACCCGTACGTGACAAGCAGTTCCACCACCATCGCAGGCGCATTGCAGGGACTCGGCCTGCCGCCCAACGCTCTGACATCGTGCATAGGAGTAGCCAAGGCGTACTGTACAAGAGTGGGGTCAGGACCATTCCTGACCGAAATGGATGAAGAGCATGCCGATAGAATTCGTACGAAAGGAGGAGAATTTGGGGCGACAACAGGTCGACCGAGAAGGTGCGGCTGGCTTCATATTCCGGATTTGAAACGAACAGCGCAGATCAACGGATTCACACACTGGAATATTACAAAGCTGGATGTGCTGGATACCGAGTCCGAAGTGAGCGTCGGCATAGACTCCAAAAGCGATGCGGAAGCCATATACGATGCGATTCCGGGATGGATGGAACCTACGGTAGGTATGACTTCGTTTGCAGATCTTCCGGAGAATGCACAAAAGTACATCTACTTCTTAGAGCAGAAGACAGGTGTCCCCGCAGCGTTAATAGGAACGGGGCAGGGAAGGGAAGAGATGATTATAAAGAGCTGACATATTGCCAAAGAACAAAATTGGCTATAGTAAGTCACTTTATGGATAGAAGCAGAGAAAGCAATTGGCTGCTTGAAAAATTGCGATGTGAAGTTTCGCAGGTCGATGCGGCCTTTATAGTGGAACCTGAAAGGGTGTTACCGTTACCCGACAGAACAATCGTATCTGCCTGGATACAAAAAAGATGCCAAACAGTCATCAGGCTTGGTGATGAAATCCTTCATGAAAGTACACCGAAGGTAATACAGGTTTGCAAAATAACTCTGAATACCGGCAAAGGAGTTCCAAGACCCATAGATGTATCGGATGTGCACGACGAAGCAGCGATCGTCGTTATGCAGCTTATGAATTCCTTACAAAACAGGCAGTGGGAACTGCTGCGAAAAGAAGAGGGCTAGTCCACTCGTTCGCCCCACTTCAATTTTTCTCGAAGAGTGTGAAAAAACGTATCTTGTTTTAAGCGCAGAAACTTTACGGTGTCACCGCAAGCACATGCTGTTACTTTATCTCCGTTTTCAAGCGGTACGTACACTTGTCCGTCGACGGTAAGTACGACCTCCGTATCTTTAAACTTGTTCGATTTTGTCATCACTTCAACCGTCACTTTCTGGTTGCTGGGTATGACCACAGGTTTCTGGCTGAAGCTGTGCGGATTGATTGGCGTGAGGATGGTTGCAGCCAATGTAGGGTGGACTATGGGACCTCCGGCAGCAAGAGAATAGGCGGTTGAGCCCGTGGGTGTGGCTATTATAAGCCCATCCGCATGGTACGACGTAAGATCTTCCCCGTTGACCATCGTGCGCAAATCCACGAGTCTTGCGATAGTTCCCTGCGCGATAACAGCTTCATTGAGCGCGAATCCTTCAAAAACATTTTTTGTACCTCTCGTGGCAACAACGGAAAGAATACTGCGATTTTCAAGTACGCCTTCACCGGTAAGAAGCCTAGGGATAATGGTGTCCGCATCGGCGATCTCCGTCTCAGCCAAGAATCCGACTGTCCCTCTGTTCACACTCAGAATTGGTGTTTTGAATGTTCTCAGCTCTCGTATTGCACGAAGGATTGTGCCGTCACCCCCTATGACAACCAATAAATCTATGTCATCTTCGCTATGAAATTGAGCAAAATCTTTTGAACAGTCAACATCACTCAACCTGGTTGGGTCTGTATAAATTACCGCTCCCAGATCCGTAAGTATTGTAAGCACTTTCGAGACGGATTCATTTTTATACGTCAGGCCCGATTTCACCGTCACGCCGATGCGCTTGTATTGCAACATGCCGCTATTGTAACACTTTCACAATATTGAGAAAGAGATCTGCCGTTCGTTTCCAGGAAAAAGTACCTGCCTGAACGGGTCCTTGCGTACGAAGACGGGAACGAACCGACTCATTTGTGAGAATGGTACTCAAACCCGAAGCAATGCTGCGTACGTCTTCGGGGTCCACCAGTAGCGCCGAATCTCCTGCAACCTCCGACAAACTGCCACGGTCTGACGTGAGAACAGGTACCCCGCGTTGCAAGGCATCCAGAACCTGCATGCCGAACCCCTCGTAGAGAGAAGGCAATGCCAATACGGCACATGAATGAAGAAGATCCCTGTACTGTTGCTCATCTATGTATCCTATAAAATCGGCACCGTCTGTCTCTTGTGCCAAACGTACGATATTGTTGTCGTTCCATCCTCGACCTCCTGCAAGAACCAACTTATATTTTTTTCGCAGATTTTCAGGGAGTGAGGCGTATGCCTGAAGAAGTCGGTACTGATTTTTACGAGGTGACAATGTTGCGACGCACAGAATCATGTTTTCATTCGACTCAGATACGGCAGCACTTTCACGCACAGGACCCGCAAAAATGGGAGTGATGGCAGTCTCCGAAAGTGAAGGAAATTGCTTGAGCAGATCATTTTTCGTAGAGGTACTTACAGTGAGAATGTGGGCGGCTTTCCGCAGTGCCCCTTTCGCAAGCAGACGCTCTATGATTGTTGCTTTCTTATTGTGAATATCGGGTCTGAAAGCAATGAGGTCGTGTACGACAGGTATGCAGAGATATTTTTTGGGAAGGAAGAACGGTACGATAAAACTCGTGAGGCTAACGTACATAGACGGCTGTTTTAACCCGACAAAATAAAGGAAAGCGCGAACGTGCCACAGAACACCTGAACGGAATGTTTTTGTTTTCGGTGAGTATTGCTCCCACTCAGAAGGTAACGGAGAGTCGCACAGGAGAATCAATTCTTGCTCCCTGCGAAGCAGCTCAGATACAAGTCCGTACGTCCACTGACCTTTGCCGGCTCTCTGAGAGCGGCACGCTTCCCGAACATCCACTGCCAAATTCATAAACCTAGTCTAGTGGTGGATATCGCAGGATGCTATGCTGTAATCATGGCTAATTCTCTCATCCGTAAAATCAGTGCAATGGAGCTGGAAGAGCAAATTCTTAATGCAGGAGCTCTTATGGCACTCATCGGGGTATTTTTCCCATGGGTTGGCGGGGAATGGCTTGGCGGTGAATCTGTGACGTACGCAGGATTCAGCTTTTATACGGGATTTATGGGAATTGCGGTACTGCTACTGGAACTTTTCATACTTCTCATCACTATCATACCTCTTACGGGAGGACCTGCTCTCGTACGCAAAGGGAGTAAGGATACCGTACGACTTCTTGTATCGGCACAAGCTGCAATTCTGATTCTGGCATCTCTTTCTGTCCTCACAAAAACCACACTTGAATTTGCCCGAATGGAATTGCGATTCGGAATATACATTTCTCTTGTGGGAAGTCTGGTAGCTCTGCTGTATTCATTTCTGCGTTTTCAAGAAAAGAGGAGACGTGAAGTGCATAACCTCTTCCATCACCCGGAAGAAGAAACATTTTCCCAAAATCATAATCCTTCCATACACTCGGTTCCACAAGAGCGCGCTGCCCCTCAGGCTCCGCCTCCACCCGAAGCTCCCGCTGCGGATGAACACCGTTTCCACTCTCCCTAAATGCCCTCTGACTACAAAGATGAAGATCTCGTATATGTCGACCCTCGTAAAAGAGCGGTTGTTGGTATCGTGGAATGGTCTGCGGACGGCAACCCGAAAAAATTGGAGATGGAATCTACGGAAAAGATTGATGATGACGATGATGACGGCAAAGAAAAAGGGAAAGGCAAAGGCGGCAGAATGCCCCGAAAACGGAAAAGATATTACCCTTGGGGAACGTATAAAAGCATGAAAAAGCTTTTCCGCATTGAAGGTAAGGAAAAAGAAATTGAAAACTATAAGACATTGGACACAGCCATAGACTTAGCGGTAAACGAACCTTTCTGGGACTAAGCTGCAAGAACTTTCGCCAAGCTGTTCACATCATTCTGAGAGCCGACTATGAGAGGCGTTCTCATGTCTATATCTGTGATTTTTTTATCGAGTATGGGCACGTGACCATCTGAGGCAGCACCTCCTGCCTGTTCTACGAGATAGGCGAAAGGCCCGCATTCAAAAACAAGACGAAGTTTCCCTTCGGGATACGCACTTCCTCCCACATTCGTAAAGACACCCTGACCTTTGCTGAAGATATGATGAATGTCAGCAACCATGCATCCCGAATAGCGGAGAGTTTTTTCTTCTTCCATCCATGTTGCCATGACTTGTTTATACGCCTGGTTTTCGTTGACCGCTCTCAGGTTTCCCGGACTGTAATTTTTTGCATTATCTGCTATGCCAAGATACTCACGCAGTAAGACGTATTCACCGACATCGTTTAAAAGGAACTCGTGCACACCGTCTCCTGTCGAATACACCAGAATCGTTCGGGGACCGTAGAGAACATACATGGCAGCAACTTGTTCGCGGGGAGTTTTTCCAATCACATCTCCTTTGTATATTCCGACAATGGTACCAATGGAGAAGTTGGCATCCACCAAAGAAGAACCGTCCAGAGGGTCGAATACGACGCTGTAGGGAGCTTTAGAATCCAGTTCTATGACATCCTTTTGTTCCTCCGATATATAGCAACACACCAAACCGCTCTCGCAGAGATGTTGTCGTAAAATATCATCACTGAGAACATCCAATTTGAGTTGTTCCTCTCCAAACTGATTTGTATTGCCACTCAGCCCGGTTTCTGTGGTTTGTATGGCATAACTTATGTACTTTGCCGCTCTGGATATATCTATTATGAGGTGCCTGAGATCATCTTCTGCGGGAGATTTATGCAATAAGTGATAATTCAGAGAAAGGTTTTCTGGGACGGGACAAGATGCGGAAGTCATCTGAATTAGAGGAAGGAACCAACTTTTAAAACCATTTCTGTTACGCGCATTGCGTATCCCCACTCATTGTCATACCAGCTTAAAAGCTGAACCACATTTCCATCTATGACTTTCGTAAATGTTTCATCCACTATCGAAGAATGCGGATCTGTTTGAAAATCAATAGACACTCTTTCATCGTTGGAAACCGAGAGAATGTCTTTCAATGCGGGGGAAGCAGCAGCTTGTTCCAGTTTGGAAATTACTTCCGCCTCAGTCGTGTCTTTTTCCAGTGAGAAAGCCATGTAGGAACAACTGACCGTGGGAACAGGCACGCGAAAAGCCATACCGTCTATTTTACCTTTTAATTCCGGGAATATTGCCGCACAAGCTTTTACAGCTCCTGTTTGCGTAGGAATAACAGAAAGAGTGGCAGCTCGTGATCGTCGTAGATCATTGCCTTCCTGAGACTTGTTATCCAGCAGGTTCTGAGAAGCTGTGAATGCATGCACGGAGCTGACAAGAAGACTCTGCACTCCAAATGCTTCATGCATGACTTTTATGACAGGTGCGATACAGTTGGTGGTACAAGAAGCATTCGAAACAATGGGCATATCCGCCGTAAGCTCGTGATCGTTCACTCCTATGACAAACGTAGGAGTGCCGTCTTTCATGGGAGCGGTAACCACAACCTTTTTGGCGCCTGCGGACAAATGATGCCCGGCACTTTCCGCACTCGTAAAATGTCCCGTGGATTCAACAACCACATCCACACCCAGTTCTTTCCAGGGGCAAAGAGCCGGATCTTTCTCTTTCACCACACGCACTTTGGTTCCGTTGACGGAAATGTGATCGTCATCCAACACAGAAACCTCTCCCACGAATCGTCCGTGCAGTGAATCGTACTTCAAAAGGTATGCGCGCATAGCCGCGTCCGATGATGCGTTTACGGCAACAACCTGCACTCGATCACCGTATTTTTCCACAAATTGACGGTGAACATTTCGTCCTATTCGACCGTAACCGTTAATGGCTATCTTCAGCATTGTGCCATCATCATACGGATAGCATTGGAGTTCGCAAGTGCCATTGTGGCAACAAATCTCAAATGGCAGATTGTCCCTTTTAGCCGAAAACGCTGATGAGTATTCCCATGAATGCAAAGAAGGATCCGATAATCCACAGCCTCATGGTCACCTTACTTTCTCCCCAATCCAATGCTTCAAAGTGGTGATGAATTGGTGCGGCTCGAAATACCTTTTTACCGCCGCGAAGTTTTTTACTGGTTAGCTGAATGATGACAGAAAGCATTTCTATGACAAACACGAAGCCGATGAGGGGTAACACCAAAATATTGTCTGTCATCAGCGCAATTACCCCAAGCATGCCACCGAGAGCAAGCGAACCGGTATCTCCCATGAAAAAGAGTGCGGGAGGAACGTTATGCCACAGAAACGCAGCAATTGCCCCGACAGTTACCGCACAAAATCCCGCTAAAATAACTTTTCCGCCTATGAACGCAAGAATGGCAAACGAAAGGAAAGCGATGACCAGCAATCCGCCGGCAAGTCCGTCCAGACCATCGGTCACATTGACCGCATTCGCCGTTCCTACAAGAATAAATAGAAAGATCGGTGCATACCACCACCCCACAACAATATCTCCGTAGAACGGAATATGAATTTGATCGTATCCCAGCTTTACGCCGAACCACCACGCTCCGATAAGACTGATGAGTATCAGAAATGAAATCTTCGGAAGCACATCCAAGCCTTTTTTCTTTCCGAGTCCGCAAATATTCCAGTAGTCATCCACCGCTCCCAAGATGCCCATGGAAACAAGTGTGAAGAGTGGAAGATACACTTCACCCCGTTGCAAGAGAGAGTGATCCACAAAGCCCGTATACGAGAGAATGCGAGAGAATGCGACGGTAAGAAGAATGGAACTCCAAATGAGGATTCCTCCCATGGTCGGTGTGCCAAATTTGTCTTTGTGATACTTTCTGAAAATGGTTGCCTCTCTTCCATCCACAGCCTCCACTCTCAGCTGCTTTCCCAGCTTATTTCTTCGGAGGAACGATACGAAGCCCGGTGTGGCAAAGAGCCCTGCTATAAAAGCAAAAAAAGCATAGCCGACTATTGCCAGTATCGAAATTTCGGGACGGGTTGGAATATCTATAACCATGAATAAGAGACTAGCGTAACGCAGTAATTTTTCAAGACTGTGTGTGCACCTTGTCCACGTCGTAAAAACGCATCTGCTCTTTCTTAAAGAGCAGTTCCACACGGCCAGTAGGACCGTTTCGATGTTTGCGGATGTAAATATCTGTCATGCCGGGACGGTCGCTGTCTTCTTCGTAATAGTCTTCTCTGTACATCATAAGCACCACATCAGCATCTTGCTCTATGGATCCCGATTCGCGAAGATCCGAGAGCGCCGGAATGTTCCCGGGCCTGTTTTCCACCGCTCGTGACAACTGAGAGAGTGCAATGACAGGAACATGAAGTTCCCTTCCAATTTGTTTCAGAGAACGAGAGATTTCAGAAATTTCCTGCACCCTGTTTCCTGCATAGCTCTGATTTCCGGTACTCATGAGCTGCATATAGTCGATAACGAGGAGATCCAGTCCGTGTTCCATCTGCAACCTGCGAGCCTTTGCACGTAATTCCGGTATGGACGAGGCGACCGAATCATCTATGAATATTTTGGATTTGTTCAGTTCGTCCATTATCGGACCCATGTTTTGGAAGTCACTGTCATCCAGTTTTCCTTTTTGCAGTTTCCACGAGTCGACTCCGAGCATGGATGCAAACAGACGATCTACCAATTGTTCTTTGCTCATTTCCAATGAGAAAATTCCGACGCTCTTGCCTGACTTAATGGCAGCATTTTGAGCAATATTCAATGCCAAGCTCGTTTTTCCCATGCTGGGACGAGCGGCGATAATAATAAGGTCACTGGGCTGGAAGCCTGACAGTTTTGCATCCAAAGCATGAAAACCGGAGGGAACACCTTTCACAGGATCGTCGTCGTCGGATTCGTGCATTTCGGCAAATTTTTCGTATCGCAATTCAAGAATATCTCGAATATGGACAAATTTGTCTTTCATAAACATATTCGATATTTCGAACACAGATTTTTCAACTTCATCCAGCAGTTCGGGAATGTTTCTGTTTTCCTCGTATCCCAATCCTTTTATTTTGTCTCCTGCTCGAATGATGCGCCTGTGCACAGACTTGGTTTTGACTATTTGACCGTACTGGTAGACATGGGAAGACGTGGGGACATCCGAAGCCAGAGCCGCCAAAAATGAACTGCCTCCTACCTCATCTATTTTGGAATTACCTGCGAGTTTGTTACTGACAGTAACGAAATCGATAACTTCATGATTTTGATGCAATTGATAAATTGCTGAGAAAATTAGCTTATACGTAGGGTCGTAGAAATCTTCAGGCGTCAAGAAGTCACTGATCTTTATGATGGCATCGGGATCTAAGAGCAATGCACCGAGCACGGTTTTTTCCGCATCCGTGGAATGAGGCTGCGTGTCGAGTGCTGGCGGTGTTTTTTTTGCTGCTGCGTCCATAGGGGAGGGGATGAATTCTGATCGTAACCAGGCATCCGATCAATCCATTCCCCCTTGCCAAAGTGTCGAGGCATCATGCAATACGGGGAGCAAATGTGGAAAAAGTGTGGATACCATCAAAGATTCTGTACAATACACATATGAATGAGCCCTCAGAGCTATTGGAAGTGTACGATATGGACGATGAACTCGTCGCAGTCATGCCACGCGACGAATTTTACGAACAAATTACAAAAGAATTTGCAAATACCGGCAACATTACGAAGAAAGTAAAATCTATCCGTGTCATACTTATGACTACCGACGGCAGAATTTATGTACAGAGACGCAGCAATAAGAAAGAGCAAAACAGAGGACTGTACGACAAAACGATCGGCGGCCACTATATGAGCGGACATACGTGGGAGATGACAGTCGTCCGTGAAATGGTGGAAGAACTGGGCATCCCCTCCGTCGTGTTGCCCCCGAAGGACTTTAAAAAAGCCATCAACACAACCAATACCGACATCATTGGCATTTTTAAAGAAATCGACTACGACAACAACTTTCTTTCTCTGCGAACAACCGATTCATTACCGATAGTACAGCCCTACATGAACACGTTTTACATAGGGTATTACAACGGTCCCATAAAGTTTCATGACGGTGAAGCTTCCGGCATAGAAGTGCACAGTGTGGATGAACTGGAAAAAGATATTGCAAGTAATCCGGATAAATACACCGAAGATTTAAAAGTGATGATACAAAAATACCGGGATCATTTGATCCCGGCAGATGAAATAGCGAAATAGCAATTTACATGTCCGCAGCTTTTCGAATCTCTTTGATGAGACCTGCAGCTATTTTGGGATTTTCCATGAGATAAATTCTCGCCTGCTCTTTGCCCTGACCTATTGTTTCTTCACCGTGACGGAAATACGCTCCCGCCCTCTCCAAAATACCAAACTTCACACCAAGCTCTAATATATCTCCCTCACAACTTATACCTTTATTGTAGAGAATATCGAATTCGGCTTGTCGAAAGGGTGGTGCGACCTTGTTTTTCACCACCTTTACACGAGTACGGTTTCCCACAATTTCTTGTGTGGCACCGTCCGGTCCCGTGGATTTTTCCAATATTTTATCGATACGGCGAACATCCAAGCGCAATGAAGAGTAGAACTTCAATGCTTGCCCGCCAGCCGTGGTTTCCGGGTTACCGAACATGACCCCTATCTTCATGCGAATCTGGTTAATGAAGATAACACTGGTACCGCTCTTTCCGACTACGGCAGTAAGTTTCCGCAGTGCCTGACTCATAAGACGTGCCTGTAAACCCATTTGAGGGTCTCCCATACTTCCTTCAATTTCCGCACGAGGAGTAAGGGCCGCGACAGAGTCTATGACAATAATGCTAATGGCTCCGCTGCGAACAAGTGTTTCGCAAATCTCCAATGCCTGTTCTCCGCAATCGGGCTGAGACACAAGCAGTGCGTCTATATCCACTCCGATTCTTTTTGCATACTGAATATCCAACGCATGCTCCGCATCTATGAATGCGGCTCTGCCGCCTCTTTTCTGTACCTCTGCGATCGCATGAAGTGACAATGTGGTTTTTCCACTGCTCTCCGGACCATAAATTTCAATAATTCGCCCCTCCGGAATACCACCGCCAAGAGCGAGATCCAGCGCGAGAGAGCCGGACGGATACCGCTTGATGTGCCTGTGCGCGTTTTCATCCATTTTCATAATGGCACCTTCGCCGTGCTGCTTTTCTATGTGCGCCAAGGCTGCAAGGATGGCTTCGTCTTTTGCCTGTTCTATGGGATCGACTTTTTTAGCCGGTTTTGATTTGGATTCCATCGCAGATGCGATGATGGAAGACTCGTTAACTTGAGGATCTTTCATTACTGCGGTTGAGGAAGAGGTGGATGCTTTGACCATAATACTAGGGGGAAGTTGGGAAGTATGAAATAGGATTTACCAAGGTGAACGGTTATACACCACCTTACGCAAAAGAGCGTACAGATAAAAACAATTGCACTTGCAAGGCAATAGAATAATGGTGGTGTACTGTAGTACACCTACTTTTACAGAGGCGTACACGTACCGATATCTTGCTCCGTATCGGTCACTTCACAGTATTGGCCGGACGGACAGAGTACACCCGCAGGACCGCCGCAAGGACCACCCGTTACAGCTCCACCCGAGCCCAATGCGGGCTGTTGTGACGACGACGCATCTTCTGTGTGGAGTTCCAACGATGCCAACAGGGAAAGCCACTGTTCCCGCAGCTCAGCTGCATTCGGGCTCTGATCCGCAGAGAACAGCATGGTAAGCATGGTGTCACCATGATGAACGTACACAGCCTGAGTGCCTGTCTGCTCATTGATAATACGCACGGCAGGGAAACCGTCTACGACGATGGAGACACCGAACGGAAACTCTTCCGGTGCGTCCTGTGCAGACAGCGAGAGCACGGGTTTCTCCTGTGAAGGCGCAAAGAAGAACGATGTGCCTCCTTCTTTCGTGTGCGTCCATTCTTTGGGAGCATCCAAGCTGAGCAAAAGATGTGTAAGATCCCAACGCTTGGTGGTTGTTTCACTTTCTACGACAGATTCCACAACAAGTACCGGCAGCAACTTATCGTCAATATTCGGCTCTAAGACTCCTCGCAATGTCACCATTTTTCGTTCGTAGGCACGTAAGGTAATGAGTGTGCTCTCAACGAAATACAGCTCCTTTCCGTTTTTTGTGAGTACATGAGTTCCGCGACGGGCCAAAGAAAGCTCTGCGGGCATAAGAATACCCGAGACAGTTTGCTCTCCCTTCGGCAGAGGTGGGAGTGGCTCTTTCGCACAAGAAGCAAGAAGAAGACTGGCCAGTAAAAAAAGCTTTACGGACTTCATGGTTTCAAAGTGAAAGCTTACTTCTTCGCGGAGTCGAATGCATACACAGCACGACCAACACGTTTGAAGTATGGCATTTTCTGAAGGTTGAGTGAAATGGTACCCACCTTCACAGTGCGCTGCTTTGCAACCTCAGCGATAATTTCTTTTTTACTGAGAGAACCTTTATCGATAAGAATTTTTTCTATCACATCAGCAACCGTTCCCGGCTCATACCCCCATTCACGCAGCGCGTAGAGTCCGCGTCCGACCAGGACAAATTGCGGATAACGAATCAGTTCGTTGTGCACGGCCTGAACAGTAACGTTCTTGTGGTCAAAACCTGCCTCGCGAATGCGGTTCGCAATTTCCATAAAGTGAAGAGGCTCGCCTGTTTTCTTCAAAATGATTTCCACCTTATCTCGAATACTTCGTGGTCGAACGAATCTCCAATCTGTCAGTCCCCATCCTTCTGAAATTTCTTTGAGTCTTTCATCCACAGCGAGACAGCTGACAATCAGCTCTCTGCTCGGAATGCGTCCCTCGAAGAGGTTGAGAGACTGAATGGCAGAGACAATCTCATCTGTCTGCATACAAGACTTTCTTTTCTTCAGGATTTTTACGATGTTATTCACGATCATCTGTACATCGTCCATTGCCAGAGAATCCAATCTCCAGAATGGTCGGAAATTGTTGCTCTTGCTACCTCGCTGAATTTCGTTGTCGATAGAGAAGGAGAGGCGAAGTACTGACCCATCGAGATCCTTGCTGTCCTGAATACGTTTCAGTACGGCACTGACCAGGGCACTCTCTGCCATCACACCACCGTGTGCGTGCAAAATACTCTTCGCAAGATCGTTAACCTCATCCAAACGCGTCGTACGAACCGTACGGCGAAGTTTTCCAAGTGCGATACTCTCAATTTGACGAATGCGTTCTCGTGTGACATTAAAATGCTTTCCGATCTTCTCCAAAGTCTGCTTTTGACTACCCTGCAGTGCAAAACGTTTTTTAATTACAGCTGATTCCTTATCTGTAAGGACGAGGAAAAGGTTACTGAGCAACTCATCGAGATCAAGCACAAGTTGCTTGCTAGGAGCTTTCTGCTGGGAAATTGTGGTTTGGACTGCGAGGTCGGACATAGAGTGAAGGGGAGAACAACCCTCGTTTTACCAAAAAATTGACAGAAACAAAAGTTATATGAGCGGTTCGGGTAGACTTTTAAGTGTACTTGTTGCGTACGAACTTTTGGTAATCGGAGAATGTTCAAAGAGCAAAGGATAATACTTTAATGACATTTAAACATTTGTCAACATTTTAACTTCCTCTTTTCTGACGGTCACAGAAGGTCAAAAGAAGTTGACATGCCGCCGCAGCATCGGGGTCCACATCCGACAGGGTGGGGGTGGAATATCGCTCATCTAATAAGGATACATGTATCCCAAGATCTTCCAGTGCTTCTGCCACTGAATGCACATGAATACACTGTGACCCCTCTTCGCCTCCGGGTAACAAGGGGAGACCGCATACCACAGTGTGAATATCCCGATCTTTCACAAGAGAGAGAATTTGACTGATCAGCTCGTCTTCACTCACGTGAAATACCGTACTGAGAGCGATGGGAACGCCCGTATCGGCAGAGCAGAATGCCACTCCGGTTCGTCTTAGGCCGATATCGAGCGCGAGAATATTCACTGCAAAAAAGAGTACGCGATCTGCGAAGGTACGGCGAGAATGTTACTTACAGGCAGCAACCAACTTTGCCATGCGAGCCTTCCTTCTGGATGCCGCATTGCGGTGGATAATGTGTTTCTTAGCTGCGGTGTCTATGGACTTAAACACAGTAGGGAGCAATGCCTCCGCATCTGCTTTCTTTCCTTCTTTCGTCAGATCCGTAATTTTACGAATCATGGTTTTCATGTGCGTTTTGAAAGGAAGACGACGCTGGCGACGTACTTCGTTTTGCTTGGACCTTTTGATGGCGGACTTAATAAGTGGCATAAAGCTGGGAAATCCTACGCAAGCGACTCTCTTCGGTCAAGGAAAGATAGGAAAAAGAAGAAAGAAAATCCCTGCATCCTCTCATTGACTGAATTTCAATTATCCGCTTATATATGCGCATATGTGTGGGATTTTCGGGTACGTAGGTTCTCGTATCAATGCAGGCCAAATGGTGATAGACGGCATAAAGCACCTAGAGTACCGGGGCTATGATTCTTGGGGAGTGGCATGTAAAAAAGACAATGAAATTTCGGTAGCCAAAGAAATCGGAAAAATAAGCGGTGTGAATGGCGAAGACTTTGCATTTCACAGTTCACAGGCCATTGCCCATACCAGATGGGCCACACACGGCGGTGTGACCGAACTCAACGCGCATCCTCATTTAAACGAAGAGGGGACCATTGCGGTTGTGCACAACGGTATTATAGAAAACTACACGGAGCTTCGAGATGAACTGAAGAAGAAAGGGCATATCTTCCTTTCCGAAACAGACTCGGAAATTATTCCGCATCTCATAGAGGAGGAACTTACGAACACGCAGGACTTTGCATCTGCGGTTCGCAGAGCGTGCCAGAGATTTGAAGGTCGTTACGCATTACTTGCCATGGACTCAACGTCGCAAACACTGGTGGCCGCACGAACAGGCTCTCCGCTCATTGTGGGAGTGTCTCCTCAGGACGGCTACTTCATAGCATCGGATATTCCCGCATTCATGGACTATACGCGTACGGTGCAATATCTCGATGACGGTGAAATGGTAGTGACGGACGGAAAAAGCATTCTCTTTACGGATATTGAAACCGGAGAGGAGAGACCGAAGCGAGAAATTGAAATTACGTGGACAATAGAACAGGCACAGAAAGGAGACTTTGAGCATTACATGCTGAAAGAAATCATGGAACAGAAAGACAGCATTGCCCGTGCGGTGAATCAGGACGAGGATCAAATCCTCACGCTTGCCAATGCAATTCGCAATGCAAGAGGAACGTTCCTTGTCGGCTGCGGCACTGCAGGAAAGGCGTGTATGGCATCCGAATATTTTTTCTCTGTCATAGCAGACCATCACGTGAACTTCGCTCCCGCCAGTGAATTTAAGTTGTATCATCACTTCTTGCAGCCTGAGAGTTTGCTCATCGTCGTTTCTCAAAGCGGCGAAACCGCAGACGTGTTGGAAGCAATGAAAGTGGCGAAATCCAAGGGGGCAAAAGTACTCGCCATCGTGAATGTGGAAGGCTCCACCATTGAGCGCGAGGCAGATTATTCCCTGCTTATAAACGCGGGACCGGAGAGAGCAGTGGCGTCTACCAAAGCACTCACGGGGCAACTGGCAGTGCTTATGCTTATTGCCTACGCAATGGCAGACAAGCTGAAAGACGGTAAAACACTGCTGCTGGAAACCGCCGCAATGATTAACGACATGTTAAACCCGAGGTATATACAGAGAATTCAAGACATCGCAGAACTCATAAAAGAAAAGGAGGATCTCTACATCATCGGAAAAAGCTGGAACTACCCCATGGCGCTGGAGAGTGCCATTAAAATTCAGGAAGTGAGTTACATTCACGCGGAAGGTTTTGCAGGAGGAGAACTGAAGCACGGACCCATAGCACTCATAGAGGAGGGGACTCCCTGCATAGCACTTGTGGGTAACGACGAAGTGACCACCGATATTCTCAGTAATACCATCGAGCTTAAAGCTCGCGGAGCACACACCATAGGTGTTGCTCCTGAGCGCAGCGAAGCTTTTGACGAATGGCTGAAGGTGCCGGACGCGGGAACGGCACAAGCGCTAGTGAATATAATTCCCATTCAGATTCTTTCGTACTTCCTCGCAGTGAAAAGAGGAAAAAATCCCGATATGCCAAGGAATTTGGCAAAGAGTGTCACGGTAAAGTAAATACCTACACATCATCCGGCGGAATGCCGTAGTACTTCAGCAGGAACGTTGCGATTTGCTTGAAGGTGGGTGCGGCTGTCACAGAACCGTACTCAAACTTTCTCGGGCGGTCGAACTTCACGAGGATAACAAACTTCGTGTCTCGCGGAGGTGCATACCCCACAAACGATGTGATGGATGAACCGGTTCCTGTTTCGTACTGACCGCCGGGTCCCGCAATCTGGCTTGTACCCGTTTTACCTGCGACAAGATACCCGTTTACTCCGCCTCCTTTTGCGTATCCGTTTTTCACGGAGCTGACAAGCATGGCACTGATTGTTTCCGACGTCTCGGAAGTAATGACCTGATCCACCACGTGTGGCTTGGTAAATTCCACCGTACCGTTACTGTGAATAATACTGTCAATGATGTGCGGCCGTATGAGTTTGCCTCCGTTTGCCAAAGCAGAATAGGCAGTTGTGACCTGTAACGGAGTCGCTGAAATTCCTTGCCCATAGGCCGCGGTGGCCAAAAGGGCATTGCTCCATTTCCTCCACGGCAGAATTTCTCCGGGGAGTTCGTCTTCCAATTCTATGCCGGTAATTGCGCCGAATCCGAATGCGTAAAGCATTCTGTGAAACAGCTTCTTTCCCAATTTGGCAGAAACGAATGTCATGCATGTGTTAATGGAAAACTCCAAACACTGTGTCATGGTGGACTCTCCGAAATGATTGTTGAATGCGTTACGAATGGTGTATTCGTCCACTTCCACCGGCTTGTCGTCCACGTACGTATCCGAAGGAACCACTTCCCCCTGGTCCAAAGCAATGGCCATGGTAACAGGTTTTAAGACGGATCCCGGCTCGTAGATTTCTTGAATATTTCTGTTGAGATATGCGCCGACCCCCAAGTTGTTTCCGTACTTCATCCAAATATCGGGTCTGTCTGTCGGAAAAATTTCTCGACGACTGTTTTCTCCTACGTACATGTAGTAGCGAACGATATCTTCCAGATTGTAATACTCACGCAGAGACGAGATTGCCTCTTTCTTAACGGCACTCAACGAGTGGTACCCTTCATCCGTAAACACATCTCCCCAGTATGCCTTCAAAATAAATTCACGAGTCTCAGGATGGTACAACTCGACCACAATTTCTTTCTGCCTGTCTTTGTTTAAGTATATCGGAACACGTCCGTACACTGTTCCGTAATTGTTGGAATCAAACAGGGGAGCGTTGGCCATGGCAATAATACGCCCGGTTTGCGGATCCATTACTATGGCTTGCGCGCTATCGGCATCGTATTCCTTCACGGCCGCATCGAGGATTTCTTCCACTTCACGTTGAATGTATCTGTCGATGGTCAGTACGACCGTATCTCCGTCTCTCGGATCTATTATGCGTTGTTCCGCCGTGAGAATTTGTCCTCCGGTCGGGTCGTTGACCGTACGAATAAGACCTTCCTGACCGCGGAGTTGGGGGTCGAATGTGCGCTCTATTCCGTACTGAGCCTCCTGATTCGTATTCAGAAATCCCACAACATGAGAAGCGACAGTGTCATCCGGATAAAATCTCCAGTGTTCGGGTACCAATGCAATACTCCAGAGAGGGTCATGAATCTCTTGCGCAGCTTCGTTGGAAGGAGCTTGCTTTCTCCGCTCCTGAGTCTCTCGCAGTGACTGTTGCTGGAGTTCGCGAATTTCGGAGGAGAGAAGAGGAGGAAGACGTCGCATAATAGGCACGTATCGCAACGGCCTGCTACGCAACATGCGTTGGAGAACTTCGAAGTCTGTTTGAAGTGGTTCTGTAAGTTTGCGAGCAATACCGGAAATCTTTCCCTGATCCACTTCTTCGGGATTCGCATAAATAATGCGAGATGAATCCGACGCATACACTCCATGAATGCCAAGTTCATGAACCTGAGCAATTTGAATTTTATTGGCACCATACAGCAGCGGTACGAACGTCACTCTCTTTTCTTCTATGCGGTCCTCGATGTTCCGTGCAAATTGCCTGCGTACTTCGGGAAGAGCAATAACCTCTTCCGCTTGTTTCAACGGTAGCTGCTCCGGAACAGGCTCCAAAAGTGTGCCCGTGCTGAGGTACTGAAGGTTGGTGAGGGGATCGAATACGGAAGGATAAAACTCTATGAGCTCCAGAGGACACGTATCGCTCCCGGCAAGGCACAGGGCGTGAAATTCTTCGGTTACAAGCGTATCTGCGAGTGTTTCTGCCACATAAGTGGGGTCCTCCGTAATGAGGGGATCCACATACACCATGTCCAACGTCGTATTGGTGGCCAGGATGCTGGTTTCACCGTTTTTGCTGTTTCTGCTGTAAATTTCGCCTCTCTTAGCTGGCAAAACCACACCGCCAAAGTGCTGAGCCTGTGCCAAATCATGATATTTGCTCCCACCCAAAATTTGCAGTTCTATGAGGCGAGAAACGATAATCAGACCCAAAATGATGAGAATGCCGTACACGACAAACATTCGCTGCTGCAAAGAGCGCTTTCGCTGAGTCTCCGTGACGGTGAAACGCGAGCGGGCTGACACGCGCAGAAGCGTAGCATAGAGACACATTTCGTGGTACAATGTCTCGATGCCACGCACACAAGAAATCTGGGACAACTATCCTTGGGAAAAGCTGGACGGCAAAAATTTGCTAGCCGGTCTCGAGCAATTCAGCGTGGAAAAAGGAGTATCGGATATTCACGTTTCTCCGGAGAAGGAATTTGTGCGTCTGGAAATTCGCTTGCACGGAGTACTGCTTCCTCTGGCAAAACTTACAAAGAAAAGTTATATAGACTTTGTACGCAGAGTGAAGTTTCTCTCCAAACTGAAGCTGAACGTCACAAACATTCCGCAGGACGGTCAGTATACCTTCGAAGCGCCGGGCAGAACCGTGAACGTTCGTGTGGCAAGTATTCCGTCACGATTCGGAGAAACGTATACATTGCGTCTGCTCGATCCCAAAAAAGGAATCGTTCCTCTTGAGCAACTCGGTTTTCCGAAAGTGATCCATGAAAAACTGGCCGAACTGGTGCAATTGCCAAACGGGCTCATATTGGTCACCGGTCCTACCGGTTCGGGTAAAACAACGACACTCTACGCACTGCTCAATACAATCGTGGGAAAAGAGAGAAATATCATCACGTTGGAAGATCCTATTGAGTATGAACTGCAAGGAATCGTACAAAGCCAAGTTGACCATGACCATGACTACGATTTTGCGAGGGGATTGCGGTCTATTCTCCGTCACGACCCGGATGTGGTGCTTGTGGGAGAAATTCGAGATATGGAAACCGCACAAACTGCCATAGACGCGTCGCTCACCGGACACCTTGTGCTTTCCACATTGCACACAAACTCTGCCATAGAAGCTATTCCGCGTTTTTTATCCATGGGAGTGAGTCCGTATACGTTTGCGCCGTCGCTTCGAGCCGTGCTTGGTCAACGCCTTGTACGAACACTCACGGATGAATGTAAGGCGGAAGGTGCCACCTGTGATCCGTCGGATCACACCAGTTACAACGGCGTAAAAGCGGTACCGGAACTGCTGGTTGCCACTCCCGAAATCCGTGAACTCGTACTGATGAATGAAACCGCAATGGAAATAGAGAAAGCGGCAAAGAAACAAGGATATATGGACATGCGCGACTGGGGAGAAAAATTTGTGGAAGCGAAGATTACAAACATGTCAGAAGTCTTGCGTGTGACATCGTAGAAAGTTGAGCACCAAAGTTGTTTTCTGCCCTTGCGTATGGAGAGCTATTATTCGTAACATACTCTTCCTAATGAGAAGACGTCACCGACACAACAGGCGAAGGCAATCGGAGTACGATACTCCGAGCAATGGCATCCGACGATCTGTGGTGGGAGTCGCCCTGATTCTCCTGGTACTTTTTGCAGTGGGAAAGATGGTGCTTTCGTATTTTGGAGTGGGAAATGCGATATCACAACTGGGAACCACACTGACAATGCAGCGAGAAGGAAACGTGCAGGTATCCATAGAGGGAGGGGAGCTGAAACGTGCCGAAAACGAACAGAAGTTATATCCGGGAGATACGGTGGTTACGGGACCGTCCTCTCGGGCAATGCTTACATTCTTTGACGGAACAAAAATCCATCTGGATGAAATGACCAACCTCTCCGTAAGTGAAAGTGCTCATGGCCAGGAAAAGTCTGTTCTCTCCGTCTTCCTGAAAGAGGGGACAATATGGATCGCATCGCCGGACAAGAAGGCATTCTCAGGAGCTATTCAGCGTTCTGTCAGCACACCGTTCTTGGAGTCCGGCTTTCCATCCCGTACGGAAGCAGTCATGACAAGCAGGTCGATAGTCGTATTCTCAGCCGATGGAATCGGAGTGACTCTTGAACCTGATAAAGCGGTTATTCCAATTATAGTGGGTGAAGGACAAAAGTTTGTGCTACCCGCAGAACTGACCGGAACCGAAGATTTATATGTGTTCCGTTCGCCGTTGGATCCCTACGCTCTTGCATCTGATTTTGTGGAAGAGAGCAGGAACATACTGTTGGGCGACACACAGAAAAACACCGTAACCACAGATGTGGTGGAACAGCCGCCTCTGGAGGAAGACGAAGCACTCATTGTAAATACGCCAAAAAATGATGCGACCATTTCACTTTCTACCGTAGATGTATCGGGTCAAGTGGGAAGAAAAGTATCGCGAGTGAGAGTAAACGGATACAACGCACCGGTAGATGTAAACGCGCGAACATTCTCACAGCAACTGGCACTGCCGGACCAAGATGATGTGGAAATAGTGGTCGTGGCACTCTCGCAGGAAGACGAGGTACTCAGCGAAGTGAGAAGGCAAGTGCACAGAGACAGAAAGCCTCCAGAACAACCGAAAATACTGCGTCCTGCAAAAAACGGCGAGACGTATAACACGAACAGTGAACGATTCCTCATAGAGGGAACCGCGCCACAGGGAACCGTAGGAATTTCTGTAAACGACTACAGATTGCAACTGTTCGAGCCGGGTAACAGAACATGGTCTTATTTGGCGAGTACAAGCATAAACAACCTGAAGCCGGGAAAGAACACCTATAAAGTTGTTGCCATAAACAAGGGCGGATACAAGAGTGAGCCGGCCATACTCACCATTGTACTCGGCGAAGGGCCTGAGGGAGTGGTACGACCGGAAGGTGAAACTGTGTCTTCTCAGCCTGCAAGTACCGCAGTGGAAGACGCGACGCCGGAAGCACTGCCTGCGAATGCACCGCTGAAAGCAGGCAGCCTTCGTGTCACCGGTCCGACTCCGGGCACTGTGCACACTGCGACGGGAACATCGTTCCTCATAGAAGGCACGACATTGCCGGAAACGTACTCACTATGGGTGAACGACTATCGGCTGCGCTTGTACGAGCCCGGAAAAACAACGTGGAACTACATAGCAGATACGCAGCTTGGCACACTGAAGCGCGGAAGAAATGCGTATAAAATAGTCACGAGAAATGCGAAGGGAGAAATCCTCGATACGCTTACGTACGTCGTACAGTACTAAGGGTTACGACCTGATTGTGAGATGAAATATCTCCATCGCAGATGTGAATGACTCCGGGAGTGGCGCTTCCGCAGCTATTTCTTTGACGTGAGAAACAGAGAGAAATCGCAGTTTCCACGCATGCAAACAAATGGTGGTAATCCCTCTTCCCTGAGAAAGAGTACTGCTTGTGGGAGAGTAGTACGTAAAATCTCCGAGTATGGGATGCCCGATGGAGCTGAGGTGAACACGGATTTGATGTGTTCTTCCCGTGTGAATTTCACACTGAACAAGCGAAGCTTCCGTCGATGAGTTAAGCGTGTGGTATGTGGTGCGTGCCTCTCGGCTTACGGAAGTGCGTAGCACGGACATTTTTGTTCTGTCTGTCAGGTTTCTTCCTATGGGAGCGTCTATGACTGCTTTTTCGGGACTCGGAGTACCTGCAACAATGGCAAGGTAGAATTTAGAAACATCTCTCTTCTCAAACTGCTTCTGCAATAAGGAATGAGCCTCGCGATTTTTCGCAATGAGCAAACAACCTGTTGTGTCTTTATCGAGCCGATGTACCAAAACGGCACTGCTCTCAAACGAAATATTTCGTTCCGAAAACATGTGTGCAACTCCGTGCAAAATGGTTTTCTCATTCGGAGACATACCTGTGCCGGGGTGAACGGCAATGCCTGCAGGCTTATTGAGCACCATACAGTCTTCGTCTTCAAATAGCACAGGCAGACGGAGATCTGCGGGAATGATGTGTTCGGATACCTCCGCTTCTTCCCACTCACCGGACAAATAGACGGTATCTCCCGCAGCAAGCTTTCTGCTTACTTTTGTAACCTCTTCTCCATTCACTTCTATGCCGCCCGAGAGAATAACTTTTTGAATTCGAGATCTGCTGACGTTCGGATTTTCATTCGCCAGAAAGGCATCCAGTCGTTGCGATGATGAAACAATCCACTGGGTTGGCATACTTCCATTGTAATGGCTGGCAGAAGAATCCCTAAACAAGTAATCTTATATCCGTATGGACAACAATCAACTCCTCACGCGTGCCGTAGCCAAAGCCCTCCCGGAAGAGCTGGCAAAAAAGAAACTTGCTTCGGGCGAGAAACTCCGTATCTACTGGGGAATAGATCCTACGGGTGGTCGCATACATATGGGACACTCCGTTCCGCTTCGTAAAATGCAGCAATTTGCGAAAGCGGGACATCACGTCACACTCGTTATAGGAAGTTTTACCGCCATGATCGGCGACCCCTCGGATAAAGACGCCTTGCGCAAGCGTCTGACTCGCAATGATGTACAAAAGAATTTCGAAAGTTACAAAGAGCAGGCTGCGAAAATTTTGGATTTTTCGAAAATTGAAATTCGGTATAACCACGAGTGGCTGGAGAAGCTGACATTCGAAGAAGTGGTGGAGCTGGCGAGTCACTTTACCGTTCAGCAGATGCTGGAACGCGATAACTTTGAAAAAAGAATCAAATCGGGGAAACCCGTGTATATTCATGAATTTATGTACCCCCTTATGGTGGGGTATGACTCGGTGGTACTGGATGTCGATTGTGAGATAGGTGGGACGGATCAGGAATTTAATATGCTGGCAGGTCGCACGCTGCAAACGGCGTTTGGCAAGCGTGATAAATTCGTACTGACAACAAAGCTTATAGAAGGCACTGACGGAAGACTGATGAGTAAAACGTACGACAACTGCGTGTACATCAACGATGCGCCGGGTGATATGTTCGGTAAAATTCTCTCAATGAAAGACGAACTGATTACGCTGTACATGGAATGCTGTACGGATATTCCGGAGAGCGAAATTGCAGCTACCGAGAAAGCCATGAAGAATGGAGAGAACCCCAAAGACTTCAAAGTGCGTCTCGCGAAAGAAATAGTGACCATGTACCACTCTGCACAGGACGCCACAAATGCAGCGGAGGAATTTGAACGCGTCTTTAAGGGCGGGGGACTGCCGGATAACATGCCCGAAGCCACGGCAAAAAAAGGATCCGTACTCATAGATGTGCTGGTACGGGAAGGTCTTGTAGCATCCAAATCCGACGCGCGAAGACTTGTGGAACAGGGAGGCATAAAACTCAACGACACACCCATAAACTCCATAGATGCAACGGTGGAGGACGGGATAGTTCGAGTGGGAAAACGTAAATTTCTCAGCCTGAAAATAGGATAGTCTGCAATTTGTGGTATAATAGTACTGATGACCGAACGATATGATTTTGCAGACGAAAGCTGGGACGTAGGAGATAAATTGGCTCTTCTTGACCACTTTTTGCATCAATTGAATGCGTTTGGTACCGAGGATGAAATTGCCGAAGGAATAAACAGGGGAAAGCTGCTGGACCCTTTCGGAAATGATTGTAGCTACGTATTGGAAGGAAACGACGAATCCCTTATTTGTCACAGAGTGGAAGATACAAAAAGACGGCTTAAAACCATCATGAGTCGTCTTACCGGTGAATATTCAGGTTAAAGACCCTGCTCTAAAAGAAGAGAGGGGAGAACTGCCGCCGTACTCACTATGAGAAGCGAAAGGAGGAGGGCAAAGCCAACGCTGCGTATATCCTTCGACATGGTTAGCACATAATGGCATTTTATATAGATTTGTCAAGTATTTCATACACACATTTTTAAGAACAGCTTCGCACACAGTGCGGACAAGTCGCGCAAGGCAGACATGCTTCAATTACGGAGAAAGACGACGTAGACTGTGGCCATCCTTTTTGCCATTCCTATGCGAAGAACCCAGGCACTCTGCCTTACACTCCTCCTTTCGGCCTGCAGTTCGTCTCAAGTATCCACGGGTGAATTCACAAAGCCGGAAGAGCGCCTTCCGCCGACAGATCGCATCATACGGCAGCCTGCAATGGGAACATCTGCGGTGCTTGAGTACCCGCAGCCGGAATACAACGGGGTAAAGTACGACTTTATGCTCCCCGGAGAACAAACCGAATCTATGCAAAGTACGCAGGGGCAAAAAACCAACCAAGAAAAAATCACACACGGAGAGATTCTGGGTAAAGACGGGCAGCCGCTCTCCGCCGAGCAAATGGAACAGTTTAAGAAAGGATGTACGGTGTATCGCCATACGACAACGCAAGAATTTGCCTGCTACGGATGCAGCGATACGGTATGTGCCGAACCCTCTTGGAGGTACGAACCGCTCAATCAGGCAGATGCACTTTCGCAAGGGCTTGTATGTATGCGAACGGACAAGGGATGCGCACTCTACGAAATGCCCTCACCGGATGAATCTATGAAACCACTTATTGCAAAAGCTATCGAGATGCTTGCACAGGAACTGGAAAGAGACAGTGCCGATATTCAATTTCTCTCAATAGATGCCATGGACTGGCCGGATGTGTGTCTTGGAATCATCGTGCCAAATATTGCCTGTGAACGAACAGTCACTCCCGGATACCGCATGTACCTGACAGTTGGTACTGTTCTGTATGAATACAGAAGCGACAAGTCGGGAGAAACGCTCAAGCGCAATATTCTCCGCAGGTAACCGGAGCTGCTACGTGTTTTTCTGGCTGTCGTACAGCGCGCCGAGCAAAGAGAAGAACGAAGCTATACGATCGGAATCATGAGTGTCTGAGTGGACCGGAGCGTTTCTGGTTCCGTGCAGTTCCTGCTCCACATTCTTTTGAACCTCACGAGAGGAATCCGAAGCCAGAAAGAGCCAAAAGGGCTTATGAATACTTACAATTCCGGATGTATCAACATGTGTGTGCAGTGCGAATGAAACGGGAACAAATCCGAATATCTTCGCCTGTTGCCTGTAGACCAGAGAAACGCCGCCATCGTCAATTTGAATTTTTTCTATGCGATCATCGGATTGCACCAAGGCTGCTGCGTAATCTGTAAGCCCCTGCTTTGACTGTGGCAATATCGTAAGAGCTTTCGTCACTTCCGCAGAAGTAAGACGAAGCGCATTTCCTTTCGGATGCTCTACGACAATGAAAAAACTTGGGGTATTTGGCGACTGCGAAACCGACTGATCTTCAGGCAATGTAGGAATATCTTGTACAACCTGAGAGGATTCGGAAACAGGGAGGGAAGCGGGAGAAAGTGGAGGAGTGCCTGTGGGACGGGACGACACCGATGCAGGTGGCTGAGCGGAAGAAGACCGGTGTTGCTCCGCAGCGACAGGTACGGTATTACTGACCGGTGTATCTGTTGTTTTCCGCCTGAGAAGCTGCGACGAAGAAATCTGTACATTTGCGGAAGAAACGTCAAATTTTGTCGTTCTTTCCGTGGCAACCGCATACTGTGGAAACGAAATAATCAGAGCGCCGAGTAATGAGACCATAAAATACTGCAAGACATTCATTGTACATGAATGGAGATCGTCGTACACTTGCGACATGAAGAAGTACGTCGTTTCCATCGCACTCGTGCTCACTCTTGCGGGCTGCTCTTCCCTTACAGGAAACGTGCAATCGCCCGATGGGACAGGGGAAGAAGCTCCTCTTACGAATCCTCCGGCAGTGCTGATGACGATAGATGTATTGGCAAACGCTCTCGGACTTATGAGGGAAAACATCATTCTTCTCAGCTACGAAGAGAGGCAATGGCCGGATTCTTGCTTGGGCATACAACTGGAAGGCGCATACTGCGCACAAGTTGTCACTCCGGGCTACCGCGCCGTCTTAAAAACAGATACGGGATTCACGTACGTTTTCCGCACAAATATGGCGGGAGACATCATGTACACTGAGCCGGACGTGGCACAATAATTACATTTTCCAGTCCGTTTTTGCGGTTTCTGCCACGAGCTTGTCTCCCACGGTGACGAGTGTGTCTTCCTGATGCGGAGGAACATCTATATTCGCCCCCATGGTTGCAGAGCTGTCCCAAGGACGTAGCGGTCTGTTTTCACGAAGCCACTTCTTTGGCGAGCCGGACACTTCCCCTGTTACTATGTCTCGCTGTGTGACCAAGCAACGGGGTGTGAGGCTCTGGAATCGTACGGCTCTCTCACCTGTGTTTGTAACAATACGTGCCTCGTGAACGAGATCCTCGATATTCGGAGGAAAATCTTCTCCTCCGAACCTAATACCCGCACGAAATGCATCCATAACCTGCGGTCCGTGAGGAGAATTTTCGTTCATACCGTGAATCTGCGCACCGTCTGTAAACATTGTGAGGATTCTTCCATTTGGTTCTATGCACGTATCCGACGGTCTGCGAAACCATGAGTGAGGCAAAATAACGAACAGATCTTCCATGGGGACTTTTGTTTCGAAATCCGCCAAGCAATTACGAATGTGTTCGGTAAGTTGCCCCGTATCCAACACGCCTTCGAGCACGTCGTTGCCAAAGCGAGCCTGCACAAGCTTTCCGTCACGAGGATACAGTACACCGGTGTCGAATTCTCTGGACGGGCTTCCTGAAGCATCCGGCGCGGAGAGTATGAATCGTTTTGTTGTAGGGTCGTACGAAGGATGAACTCTTGTGGTGTGAGCAGATTCTTTGCCGGAGTATCTCTTATAATCATATTCCGTTTGATTCACGGCACCATGCTCCTTGCGAACGATTGCAGCACGACAGTCCACAAGCTCTCCGTCTTCCGTAGCCATTCCCTGCAACGAAAGCAGGGCACTTGGAACATGCAACTGCTTCGTACCTTTAAGAATGCGAAGAGCGAGATCTCTCACTTCCGCAGTGCGGCCCATGACACTCGGACCGATAGCCTCCATACTTCGACGGTAGGCTTCCCGTCTTTCCGAATGCCCCTCGTTGGTAGGATCTACCCGAGATATGAGTGCTTCCTGAAATGCAGACAGAGACATAGTGCCAAGAAAGTAAGTAAGAAATACTACTCTTCTCCGAAAGGACGATGCAAGTGTAAGATAGCATGTATGCGCTCCATTCTGAGTGTTGGCATTGTGTTCGTATTTCTGCTCCCGCAGACCGCTCTGGGAAAAGCCGGTTCTCGGTGGGGTTCGGATACCGCATTGGAAACAATGCTTGAAAGAAGGGAAGAACGTAGAGAGGCACGAGCCAGAACACGATTTAAACTGCCCGAAAAAACCGAAAAGATCAGAATGGGCTGGAGTATTATAGAAAAACCAGCTTCTCCGAGAAGACGCAGAAATGTGAACCCTGCATTACTTTCGGGTGTGGTGGACGGCTCGATTGTAGTCGTAAATCTTCCGGAGGGATTCAACACGGAAGTACGACTGCTGGGAGTGAATGCGCCGGAAATTATTCGGGCACAGGAGAACATTGAATGCTACGCATTGGAAGCAAAAAATGCGTTACGAAACGTATTTGCGGGAACCAGCGTCGTATTGGAGCAAGACAAACGATATGCGAAAGACAGTTACAAAAGACTCGTACGATATGTACGTTCCGGAAGCCAGGACATAGGTGCATGGATGATATGGAGCGGATACGCTTTCGCAGACAGAGACATTGCACACCTGCGCTCACAAGAGTACTTCCTGCTGGAAGCAGACGCGGAAAATCACGAAAGGGGACTGTGGGGATACGCCTGTGATTACAATGATGATTTGAGAGAACTGGACGTACTGGAATAAAAATGCCAGCAATGCAAAATGTGAATGATATTGACACTCGTTTTCCTGCGTGTATCTTTCTCCTCCAAGCTTTGAATTTTTCTCTCCATAGCTATGAAGACAAGAACACTTGTAACAGGATCTGTTCTCCTTGCATCTCTTTGTGTGCCACTCAGTACACTTGCTGCCGAGCAACGACGAAATTATTCCGACTATTGGTATCTTACAAGTGATGTGGAAAACAAAGTTGCCATAGTCAAAGAACTTCCGGAGCTGCAAAAGAATATCGAATTGGCAAAAGCGCAGCTGGAACAGGTGCATACGGAATATGGCAATCTGCTCGACGGGCTGCGGTACGAAAGTGCAACGCTGGAACGAGAACGTGAATCCCTCGAAAGTACCTCTGTGCAACAATTGCTGAAAGAACGAGATATTTTGGGACGATTCTCTATCGTAGGAGCACCGTCTAATCACTTGAAGTTACGTGCAAGGCAGTGGAAATTGGAAGATGCGCAAAAGATATTGGATGAAGAGAGAGTGCATGCGTTTCAAGATTTGGAAAAGAAAGAAAGAATGCTGGCCAGAGAAATCGAAAAGACCCATAGCGACTATTTGGCAAAGCGTCAGAGTGCCCAAGAAAGGCTGAATATTGCTTTGGCAAGACTAAATGTGAAAGAACTGCAGTTGAATTACGCAAAGTCAGACAAGCGAAACGTATTTTTAGATACGATTACCGTCACCGAAAAGAATGCGTTTTTGCATCCGAGAATTTCTGCCTATAAACAGGAACGCGCACAAAAAGCAGAGCAAATTCGTCTTGCAATGGAACGAGCCCGGCAAAACAAATATCTGGGTAAAGTACAGCCTGAAGTTGAGCAGGATATGTTGAGACAGCAGCAGGAAGAGGAGGAGTACGCGCGTAAAATGCTGGAAAAGCAGCTTGCAGAAAGCCTTGGTTCCAACCTTTCGAGTAAGGCACTCAAAATTCACTTCCTGCAGAGATTCTTAGAAAGCTTGCAGAAATAGTTTTTGAAATTGAAAGCGCCCGACAGTATCGGGCGCTTTTTGTACATATTGAGCAAAATATTACGTGGTGCAATCTCAAACAATTTACCCCTTTCCTTTCCCGCCTCCTTTCCCACCCCCCTTTCCATTCTTTCCCTTAGCGCTTCTGTCTTTCGCGTTACTTTCTTTGCCACTGTTTCCCTTTCCTCTACCTGACTCCCTGTTCACTTCTTGCAGACGCTTATCTTCTCTGTCTGATCGAATAAAGTCATATCCGCAGTCCCGAGGGCACGAAAGCCGTTCTTTGGAATCACAAACTGCGTCTCCGCACACCACACTCTTCTTTCCTGAATTATCTTTATCCTCATTGGAATCTTTACCCTGTTTTTCTTCCTTTCTACTGCAGTCACTGGGGCAAGATTTTTCACTTTCTGCTCCGGAACAAATGTGATCTCCACAGAACTCGAAACGGCACTGTTCATCGCTTTGACCGTTGCAGTTATCGTCTGCCCCGTTACAGATCTCTTCTGAGTCAGGATTCACAAACGGATTGGAATCGTTGCAATCTCCTCCGCAGGACGTAAACCCGTCTTCATCCAAGTCTTGGCAATCAATTTCAGGATAAAGTTCGGCGGCTTTCCGTAAGGCTGCCAGTGCATCGACTTTTCCAAATCCGTAATACTGATCCTGTAACTCCGGACCCAAGTCCACAGCAGATTGAGAAAGGATCTCAAATATCTGAGAGGAATTGAGAATAGGATACTTTTGTAGCAACAGTGCCACCACTCCTGCCACATGCGGAGAAGACATGGACGTACCCGACATACGACCGTATGCAGCTGCCGGACATGTGCCTGCGGCAATGCAAGAGAATGAGGAAAGTACGGAAATTCCGGGAGCCATAAGATCCAACGCGGGACCAAAACTGGACCACGGAGCTCTGGTACCAGTGGAATCTATGGCACCGACCGCAATCGCCTTGGATGCACAGGCGGGCGTACCGACACCATCGTTGTTATTGCCGGCAGCAGCAACGACCGAAACTCCCTGTGTGGTCATCCAGTTCACTTTATTTGCCAAGGTATCTCCGTCACAGTTGTCACCGAATGCACCGCCTCCAAAACTCATATTTGCAACCTGCACTCTGGAAGCAACAGCCCACTCCATACCAGCGAGAATGTCTCCTTCCAAACACCAACCTGTGTCTCCGCAGACCTTCGCGGAATAGAGCACCACATCCGGAGCGACTCCGTGGGCGGTTGTACCTTCCACGGACGCTACGCCTTCTCCCGCTATAATTCCCGCTACGTGTGTGCCATGTCCCAGAACATCTTCGTCGGAGTCATTTGTAAAGTTTTGAGATGCAAATATTTTTCCTGCCAGTTCAGGGTGTCCTGCCTCTATGCCCGTATCCAACACCGCAACACGAATGCCTTTGCCTGTAGTACCGTACTCTCCAGACCACACACTCGGTGCACTGATATATGTCGCAGTATCCAGATCTATGGCTCTGAGAGCTCTTTCCTCTCTTGCATCGGGCACGCGAAGGCCTATGGGACATTCCAGTGATAGTAAGCCCTGCAACGCATGTCTAACGGAACATCCCTGACGAATAAGAGTGCCGAGTTTTTCGTCCGAACGGTCTCGTGAACGGTACAGCACTCGTTGATAATTCGTACAAACACCTGCCTCCCGGCACGTCTGTACATCACGGAGACCGGGATGAGAGTCCCACTTTGCAAGCTTCCCCCCTTTGGCCTGCGTTATCGGAGCAGCGATAAGAAAAACTGCTGTAACAGATAGAATACTCAGTGTACGCAGCCGCAGATAACAGGAACGCTCTATCATAGATTAGAGGGGGAGCCCTTGATTAGAACACGTAAAACGAAAGCGGGCATGTAGTCGCTTGTTCACTCTTTCCATCATCACCTCATCCAGACGGAAATTTGAGGCGACACGTTTGCATACTCTTCGTTTAAACTTGTACTCCACTTTATATACGGAGATAGAAGGTTGGTCGGGCTCCGTAGGACTTCGGTCTTCTTCAACTGTTTTGTCCTCTGTTTCATCCTCCGTTTCATCTTCAGAGAGCTCTTCTAAGTCATCTTCATCGTCCGGAACTTGAGACTCAAGCAATTCACCGGAGTCTGAAAGCGTATCTTTTTCTGCGGTACTATAGAGCTCTACTATGCCTAAATCACCGGATGAACCTGATGTTGCCGCGCGAAGTGCTTGTAGCTTTCTTCTGTAATTCTTCCCAGAACCGCCTCCTGTCGGAGAGTCAAAATCCTCGGTGGTAAAGTTCCAGGTGGTTGTATCTGCAATTCCTGTATAGAAGACCCCCGCTATATTATGGAAAGCATTGGATGCAATATGTACGTAAAATGACTTTGCTCTCTCCGAAAGAGAAGCAGAGAGGCTCACGGTAACAGTAGTGCTGCCACTGCCACTCACCTGGCCGGAATTTGCGGCAATGGCTTCGAACACAGAATCGTCGCCGGCCTTCTTGACTGTAATGTTTCCCGGACCCCCCCGCACAACCTTATCGAATACAATCGTTAACGACTGCGCATTCACACTGACAGCTGCCGAATTATCCGCAGGTGTAAGTTCGGCAACTGCGGGGGCTGCCAAACTTTCTGTCGTAAAGTTCCAAGTGGTGGTATCTGCAATTCCCACATATGCCTCACCTGCACCATTACGGAATGTTCCGGAATCAATCTGTACGTACAACCCTGCATTGTACTCGTTTATAGGAGCAGTAAGCGCAATGGAAATAGTATCTGTGCCGCTACCCGTCACCTGTGCGTCCGGCACCGCAATCGCTTCTATGAGCGAATTGTCACTGCTGCGCTTCAGAGAAATAGTGCCACCGCTTCCTTGGACCACCTGGTTAAACGTAATGGAAAGCGTCGACGTGGAGACAGGTACATCCGTAGCGTTATCGGTCGGCGTAAAAGAGGACACTGTCGGCGCGGCCGCAAACGCGACTGCCGGAAGAGCAGTGGCAATGCACATGAGGAAGCAGACCGAAAATATCCTGGTTCGTAGGAGTAGTGCAAACACGGTTCAAGGCTACCACAAAGCCATGTTTCGTAAACGCATAACTCGTTGACGGAAGTACGGAGTTTTGCAGAGGAATACGACAGCCGAAGAAGCTACGCAGTGGAACTGCCTACACTTTCATCCTGAGCACTCACGGACGGTTGACTACCGGGGGGAGAAATACGTTAAACTAGAGATGCTCCACGATATCCGACTCATTCCATCGCACTTTCTTCAGTGCAGCTGCGGAGTCTGACTTGGAACGATACCCGACGGGGCACGCTACGACTGCCGTTAGACTTTGTTCTTTGAGCCCTAAAATTTCATCGTACTTATCTTTATCGAACCCCTCCATAGGACAAGAGTCTATACCTTTGTGCATGCAGGCACTCAAAAGAAATCCGAGTGCTATGTACACTTGTCGCTGCATCCAATCCGCTCGTTGATCTTCTGATTTTCCAAGTACATTTGAAATCATCATTTGGGTGTACGCATCCGTTTTGGAAGAAGTCATACTGCGACTCTCAGCTATATGCGCCGCATGCCGTTCTATGTACGCGGCATCCATGGAGGTACGGGCACAGAGCACGAAGAGATGGGAACAATCTGTAATTTGAGGCTGATTCCACGATATGGGCTTCAGCTTTGCTTTGAGGTGCGGATCGGAAACAACCAAAAAATGCCATGGCTGTAACCCGAAAGAAGAAGGGGAGTACACGAGGGAATCTACAAGATACTGCAGATCTTCCGGAGAAACTTTGGCGTCAGGATCGAATAATTTTGTGGCATATCGCCACAGTAATGGATTTTTTGTCGTCATGGAAGAGGGGAACGGGCATGCAGTATAGGGAATATTTCACTGGCTGTGAATGAAAGATTTCTCTACTCTATGGCCCTTTTATAGGCGAATTTTAATTATTGACATATTTATGAATATATTGTATAAGTAGTTTATGGAATTCTCTCCGACCATGGCAGCATCGATATGCGCAGCAATTGTAATGTGTTGGGCGGTTTTCAGCGATGACAGCTTAAAAGAGACGAACACGGACACTTCGCTCATCGGATTTGTGCTGATGGTTCCCATAGTCATAGCAGTGTTTGTCGGTATTGCGTTTCTCGTTCCGATTCTTTTGGGATTGCTTGGCATCGCAATCATCGTCGGTTTAATAGGAGGACTGCTGTACGGACTGGTAAAGATGCTGCGGTCCGACTGGTTTCGTCCGTTTGTGAGAAAGTTTTTTTCTGGCATAAAAACTCTACTGAAGAAACTGTGGGCAGGCGCAAAAACCGTTCTTCGTATGGCATGGAAAATACTGAAGAAAGCAGCAGGTACTGCAAAAAAGTTCCTGAAAAAAATGCTGTCGGGTATTCGTCCGCTTCTTTCATCTCTTTTAAAATCAGTGCGGAAAATGCTTAGAGCAATCGGCAAATCTATTCGCGCGGCAGTGCGTGGCATGGGAAAGATATTGCGATCTCTGCTGAGTGTGGCAAAGAGGGGACTTCGCGCGTTGCTTCGCTCCGTAAAAAAAGTACTCAAAGTGGTAGGAGGCCTTTTGAGGAGAGTCATTCGCGCAGTGCGAAAGATACTGGGCTCCATTGCGAAGAAATTCCCGTTGCTTGCGAAACTTGGAAAGCTTCTTACCAAACCCTTCAAGGCACTGTGGAAGATGCTACAGAAAATTAGAAAAGGTATTGCCCATATGCTGAAAGGAGGATTGAAAGGAATGTTGCGAACCGCGCGTGGAATACTACGCAAGGTATGGGACACACTAAAAATGCTCGGAAAGAAATTCCCCCTGCCGGGCAAACTTGGAAAACTGATTGCCAGAGCGGTATCTGCAGTGATGCGAATGACAAAAAAGGCAATAAGAGTTGTGGGAAGACTGATGAAGAGCATCGTATCTGTGGCAAAGAAACTCGGAATGAAATTCCCGCTCCTTACCAAAATAGCCAAGCTTATAACAAAGCCGCTCAAAGCTGCTTGGAACATGGTAAAAAAGATAGGGAGAGTGATACGCGGACTCATAAAGTACATGCTTCATAACCTTGAGAATGTGCTGAGTCGCGTGGTGGCGATGGTACGAAAACTGTTTGCGAGAGGAGTAAAGAACGCATTGCGTACGGTGGGTAGGGCAATTGCAAGCATGCTTAAAAAAATCACGAACCCAGTTTGGATTCGCGGACTGCTGCGAAAAACATCTCAGGCATTCGGTGGAATATTGAAGACAGCTGGAAGATTGTTACAGAAGATCGTAAGAGCACTGCAACCGATACTGCGCAAAATTTTCTGGCCTCTGATAATTCTTCTTCTCATCTTGAAGCGAAAAACTCAATCCGACGAAGAATCTGAAGAGAAAGAAACAGTCGCAGAAAGACAGCCGATTTTCGTAACCGAAAGCACCAACGAGCAAGTGAGAACAGAGCGTGTGGCAACCAAAGAAGTAGCGAGAGATGTACGAAATGAAAGCACGGGACATTCACAAGTGACTCAAGGTGCACAAGTAAAAGAGGTGCGCAGTGCCGAAACACTACGAATTTCAGACGGAAGAGAGACCGATAAGAACGTTGTTACGACACAAAGCAGCACGAACAATATTCGGCAAGAATCCGACGTCGGATTCGTGTTATCTCAAGAGAAAGGAAATGCCTCTACAAACGCAGAAGTGCAACCAGTATCAAAGCGACCTTTGCAGGAATCTCGAACTCAGATCTCGCAACAGGATACTGCACGACGTCGCAAAGAGAACAACAGTAACACAGCCGGAGCGTCTGCTTCAAAAAGATTCGTACGACTCACTCCGAGATTTTTACGGCACGTCGAAAGAAAATTGGCTGAGAAAGAAAGTGGCACAAAAGACAGTGTGAAAGAGTACGTACTGCCTGCATCGCTTCCGTTGGACCGCATAGCCAAAGAGGAAACCGGAAAATCCAGCAGCATTTCATTCGCACTCGGCGAAGTGATAGACGAAACACGGGCAACCGAAGCGCGGGCGGGCATAGACCTGTACGCCGAACCTCTCTTCCGGTAGTAATTATTTTCGTTTGCTCTCGGGTTTGTGAGAGAACGACTCGACGATTTTATCTCCCAAAGAAGGCCACACCTTCATGAGCATATTGAGAGCCAGCATTTTTCGGGGACGGACGATGGTATGCCTTCTTTTTCCGACTGCGTTCAATATTTCTGTGGCCAGTACTTCGGGGTCCAATGCGGGGATGGATGTTCCTCCCGGTGTGCGGGGCTTATCTCCTTGTATGGGTCCGGGACACGCAAGAGTAAAACTGACGTTTGGATGCTCTCGGCGTAATTGCTCCGTTGCTCCTCGTACTCCAAACTTTGCCACGTTGTACCCTCCGTAGTTCGGAGCGGCAACAAGAGACGAAATGGAGCCCATATTCATTACACGTCCTTTCGTCTCTTCCAAGTGTGGCATGGCGTAGCGGGTGGCATGAATCATGGAGCCGATATTGCGAGCGACTATATCTTGCAACTGCTCCGGTGAGGTATCCAGTAAGCCTCCTCGCACTCCGGATGCGCCTACAATATTGAACAGGGCATCCAGTTGTCCGTATTCTTCGATGGTTCGCTCTACCAATTGCTCTGCCTGCTCAGGGTCACAAACATCTGCCTGTACGCCGAGTACGTGCTGATGATGTGTACGCATACTGGCAGCAACGTCATCGACTGTACGTGCGTGCGTACCGTTAATGACCACATTTGCGCCAGCTTCGGCACATTGCTGCGCAAGTTCACGACCAATGCCGCGTGTACTGCCTGTAAGCAGTACGGTAGAGCCTTCCAACCAATTGTTCCGTGCCATAAAAGGGGCGAATGCTAGCAGAATGCCACATTCCGTGCACAAACTCTGCACACTTTCTTGTACACTTTACTCCTCGCAGACAAACCCAAAACGCCTTTCCAGCCTTCCATTCACCCTCTCAAGCATTTTACGATTTTCAGAGAAGCTTCTATGCACTCTGGCACACACTCTTACAGTAAAAGGATCCGTCTCTATGCCGGTATCTGCAGGTGACAGTGGTGCTTCATTGGCTTCCGGTGCGGACAAATGATTATTGAGTTTGTAGAGAATATGAGCGATTCGTTCTTCTTCCGCACTACCGAGAACCTCCGAGTTTTCTTCTTCCGGCTTCGAAAGAATAACGGCGATGGGATTCATTCTAAAAATACCTACGGCCTCCAACGATGGCGGCTCCGTATGAGTGCGCACTTCCTCTCCTTGTTGTAAATTTCTTAAACGATTTAAAACAGAAGAATGTCCGCGTGCAGTGGTAGAAGATGACGGTGCGGTACCTGCAGTTGTAAAATTCCATGATGTCGTATCTGATATTCCGGCATATGAATTTTCTGTGATATCGGGAAAAGCATTCAGTGAAATTTGAACGTAATACGATGTGCCGGCAATAAGTACAATGGAAGGATCTATGGTTAGAATCGTAGTACCCGAACCCGAAACAAGTGACCCTGTGACATATATTGCCTCTGCCAAAGAATCATCACCGGTTTTATAGATGGAAACTGAACCTGTTCCACTTTTCCCTATTTCTTCACTGAATGTAATCACAAGAGTCCCGGTGGTGGATACGCCCGTTGCACCGTCGACAGGAGAGAGCGACGATACTGTCGGAGCAACGGAGTCTCCCAAATTAGAGTACCAAGTTACTCCGTCGTCATTGTTCGTGTTACCCGAAGCAACAATATCGTTATCTCCATCTTTGTCGACATCGTATATTACGGATCTGTACGCTCCGTCGAAAGAACTGCTGACAGTCCGTCTTGTGAATGATTCGGACCCGTCGTTATCGTACCACACCAGAATGTTTCCAAACTGACCGACGGAAGCAACATCTATGTCTCCGTCACCGTCTATGTCTCCCGTAGTGACATCCGAAGCTCCGTCCAAATTTGCATCGATAGTCTTTTTTGTAAAACTTTCAGAACCATCATTGTCATACCACACCACATCATCTGCCAAGCGACCTGTGGCAAGTATATCTTTATCGCCGTCTTCATCGAGATCCGCAATAAAAACAGAATGTGCCTGTTCCAAATTAGAATCGATGGTATTGGTAACAAAAGTACCACTGCCATTGTTGTCCAGCCACACTATGTCATACAGACCAAAAATAGCACCTGCGATATCTATGTCACCATCCCCGTCTATATCACCTGTCACCACATCCCACGCGACACTGGCAAAACTGGCAGCAGCATTGCGAGTAAAGCTGCCTGATCCGCTATTCTCCCACCAATCTATACGAGAATTTCCGTACGATGCGGTGATAAGATCATTCTTTAAATCTCCGTTCATATCTGCAGCCACCACCGTTGTGCAGTCATAACTTGTTTGAACATTGATGGTGGTAAAGTTTTCCGAGCCATCATTTTTATACCAGACGATTTTGTCGCCTGAATCCGCCGAACAAGCAACGACATCCAAATCTAAGTCGCCATCCAGGTCGATAGAAAATACGGAGTAAGGGTCCGTATGAGAGCCATCGATTGTTCGTTCCGTAAAACTTTGACTGCCGTTGTTTTCCCACCATGAAATGTCATTCTTCACGTCTGAAACACTCACGATATCTATGTCACCGTCTTCATCTAAATCTATGGGAAAGACGTCTTTGGTTTGGTCGTATGTATTATCACTCACTTTATTTTCCGTGAAAGACACGGCAAACATAAATGCAGTGACAGGTAATAACAAAACGAACACAACAATGCTTATTTTCAGGAATGCCAATTTGAAATGCGGCGACGTATTCAAATTTCCTGAAAGAATACATTGTTCCGCCTGTGGTTTAAAGCTCGTTTTTACAGCTACTTTTTACCGACTGCGTTGTATTCTCGTTGTTATCTTCTCGAGCCTTTTCTCCGTACCGTATCGCACAATCTTCGTTAGAAAAGCCTCATATTTAAAACCCGGAATGAGTTGTTCCAACTCCTCGGGGCCCTCTACCCCAAAATGCTGAAACCACGACAAATCTGTACAAGAAGGGTCGTAGTCCACTTTATGCGTATGCGTGTGCGATTTTTTGGTGGGATTACGTGCATGCATGAATTTGTTGCCTGAGTTTGCTGCGATGAACGTAAGCGGTTCATCGTCCGGGGTCACAATCTCTACCGATGTTCCAAGTTTCACTCCCTGAAAAACACGGACAATGCGAGACATCACAAGTTTGGTGGGAATACCTTCCAATGCCGCTCTGTATGCAAACGCAAAATTTCTCTCCAAACAGCAAAGAAAGTGAATTTCTTTCGATGCTTCTATTTGGTCTATGGTTCGCAAGCCAAATTCATTGCGAACGCGGTCTTCGCTCCAGACTGTGCGCTGAAAGTCTTGTTCGAGTCGGTCTGCCACTAATTGCAATTTTTCATCCATATTATTTTCGCTTTTTTCTGTTCGCTTTTTTGGAGTCTTGTGACTGTTTCTTTCTGCGTCTTTCTTTATCGTAATCCCTTAATTTATGACTGCGCTGCTTGGTTGTAAATTCTGTTCTTAACGCAATCATTTTTGCTGCCGCAACGGCAGAAATAACTTCTTCGGGAACAGTACCGGCATTCAAACTCTGTTTATAGTCATCCACTATACGAATATATTTTCGCATAACATCTTTTGTAAAACGCCTGCCTTCCATTTGTTGCAAATGTACAAAGTCTGCTCTGTAATTTGGAGGAATGTCATAGAGAGGATGACCTTCGTCTATCTCTTTGATTTCCGGCTTTCCGTAGTGTTCTGCCAATAACTCACATTGGCACTGCAGTAATTTAAGCTGCAGCTGTGCGAAATCCGTATCCGGAATGTTTTCACCGTCATCGACCATATGTTTCTTTTGATCAAACAGAAGATCTATGGCTCCGACTGTATCGTCTATGGTTGCACAGATATCCGAAAGAGTTGCTTCTTTGTTTTCCACACCTTCATAAATAGCCTCCAAGTCATCGTCATCGAGTATTTGCTCACGATGACCCGTAAACGGGAGCTCAATACTTTGCGGTCTGCTCGATTGCGGCAGCAGTGCCGCCAAGTGACGAAACTCTCTCATGAGAGGAGCACGCAACCCTTTGTCGAAATCCACGGTCTTCCCTTTCTCACCTTCGCGAATTGCGGACATTATCAAGTTTTCTCGCGAAAGATCCGTAAAATCCATCATATTAATTGCCGCTCGCAACAGGAGTTGAGAAGAGGCAAAATCTCCCTGCTCTCTTTGGGAAGAGGCAAGGTAGTCTGGGTCGAGAAGAAATTCTTCCGGTGGCTCCTGACGCATCTGTAACAGAAGACAGTACTTACGCACAAAAGAAAGCCACATCACTGCGTTGACTGCGCGTATATACTCCGTTTCGGAAAGTGCCGCTCGCTGTAAAAGCATCCGTGTACCTGCTGCTATTTGGGCGGCGAGCGCAGGAAGCTCTTCTTGTAAAGACAAGAGCTCTCTGTCATCTATTTCAGGAAGAGCAGACAGTAGTTCCGGATTTTCAAATCCTTCTGTAAGAACATGGTGTGTTGCCTCTCTGTTACCACCGTGCTCAAAAGCCAATCGGTCGACAACAGACATGGACTGCGCGTACACAGTGTCTAAGTTTTTCGTCCCTTGCCACCAATCGTTGCTTTCAAAATCCGCCATATTGGCAGTAATGTAAACTATTTTACCATACTGTCAAACTCTCCGGTTCTAATTCCTCATGCGCTGAAACCATTTTCTATTTCCCGCTTGTCGTATGCATTCGGCAACCAAATGAGAAATTGCAGCAGTACCGCCTGCAAAATCTGCAAAGGTAACCGTGGGATTTTTATCTTTGGAATCGGACGGAGTGAATTCCACCGTTCCTATTCCCGCACCGCCTTTTGCACGCACTGTCATGGAAAATGCTCCCGTTGCATTGTTTTCCATAACCGTAGGAGGGTCCGCATCCTCTTCTTCATGCTTGGCAAACATATGATCTCCCGACTGATCGACTCCGTGAAGTACGGCTTCCAACAGTTGAGTGGCAGCCACCGCAGTTTTCTGCTGGCTCTTGTAAAAACTGTCGTCTCCGCCCATGGGAAGCTCGCTCGCCATTTTGAGTGCGGGCCAACCGCGGACCAACGCTGTGGTAACAGGGTGACTTGGAAGATCTGTTTTCATTCCCGTAAGCACCACTCCCAGCGCTTCCATTTTATCTCCGAATCCCGTACCCGTACGTGCCGGACCTTCTATGAGTTTTTCCAACCGTGCTATGACTTGCCTCATAATTGCGTTTACTCTCAGAGCTTCTGTCGTAGGTTCCAAGCCGGAAAACAGCTCAAAACGAACGGACGGATTTGCATTCATAGGGTCACCGGATCGCATGGTGGACTCTATACCCCTGGCAAACATTGTCGCTTGCTCAATTATATTGACGGCAATGCGCTGCAGAACCCTCTGATCGATAATTGCCATTTCAGGATCCGTATACGTACCGAATGCTTGTACATGTGTTTCGGGATCTCCGTACTCCGTAACGGTATTTCTTGCGACTGCGACACCCGCAAGTCTGCTTGCATTTTTTTCTTCCACAAGAAGGATTCTATTGTGTGAATCCGTAACATGCTCCTGCAAATATCCGCCACACAATGTTTGTTCTATGGCAGCAATCACCTCCGGCATTCGATAACAGGTTTGATGAAGATTATCAGTGGGGATCCAGCTTGATTCACCTATGCGAGTTCTAAAATAACCGGAATCCGCATGAACCTGTCCTATGTCACACAATTTTTGCAAAACGGCATCGCTCTGCAATTGTCTGCCCGACAGTACTTCCGAATCAAAATTCATAATAGCATGTTATACTAGTGAAGTTTAATATGGTCAACAATCACTATATCGAGAAATGCGCATCTCTTGCCAAATATTCTTGTCACTGCTTCACTGAAGAAGTATGGAATCTGTCTCTCAGGAGCGGATACGAGATATCTGCGAGCACATTGTAGCTCGGGGAGAGGGAAGTACGTCCGTTTCGTACGAGCACTGGGAATGGGAAGAAGCGGGACAGATGATTTATGACGAGTGCAAAAGAATTCGAGCACAACTGGAAACGCTTACCGGTAGCCTGATTCGAGTAGTCATAGAAAACGGGAATACTGCGATGGAAAAAGAGCTGCATTTCTTCCGTGAGGAAGACGGAGGTAGCAGAGATGTGCTCGATACGGTCGGACCGTCTCCCGTTCAAAACAGAAGAAGGGCAGGCAAGTATGCAATGCACACGGTGATCGCTGCGTAAACGGAGAGAGAAATTACTCCGTCAATAATTCCAAGTACTGCCCGTACCCTTCTGCTGACATGTCGTCTTTCGGTACGAAACGCAGTGCGGCGGAGTTAATGCAGTGACGCAGTCCCGTTTTGTCTTTCGGACCGTCGGTGAACAAGTGCCCAAGATGCGAATCTCCGAACATACTGCGCAACTCTGTGCGAGTTACAAACAGCTTGCGGTCCTTCTTCCGCACGATGAATCTGTCGTCTATGGCACGCCAGAAGCTCGGCCAACCCGTGCCCGAATCGTACTTATGTACGGAGGCATACAGAGGCTCACCGGAGATTTTATCTACGTAGATTCCTGCTTCTTTTGTATCCCAATACGCATTGTGATACGGACGCTCGGTGCCTTCGTTTACGATGATATCGTAAGATTCTTCATCCAGATTTTCCCGAAGGCTCTCACGTTCTTCATCCGTAACAGCGTACGAATTTGATTTCTGCTGATCTGCAAATTCCAGTGCGGCGATTCTTGCCCAGTTTTCCTCTATGAATCCCTCACGGCCCGAGCCCTTCTTGTACCGCTCGTAGTGTTCCGAACTCTTTTTGTAGTAGTCCTGATGATACTCTTCTGCGGGGAAGAACGTGGAGTAGGGGAGTATGTCGGTCACGACGGGGTCGGGGAATTTTCCGCTGTCATCCAACGCTTTCTTGGAAGCCTCTGCCAGCTGCTTCTGCTCTTGAGAATGATAATAGATGGCAGTGGTGTACTGGAAGCCTCTGTCTGCAAATTGCCCTCCCGAATCCGTGGGATTTATCTGTCGCCAAAAAATATCCAGTAATTCGGCATACGAAACGACACCGGGATCGTACGTCACTTGCACAGATTCTCTGTGTGGAGTCGTGCCTCGCACAACTTGACTGTACTCGGCAGTGTCGGCTGTGCCTCCCGCGTACCCGACGATGGCATCATACACTCCCTCATGTTCTTGGTAGGGAGGATCCATACACCAAAAACATCCTCCGGCGAACGTGGCGATGGCACGAGAAGCATTGTCATCTGAATTGCCGGTATCGTGCATGACTGCGGGTTGCGACAGATCTTCGTACGTACGTGACGCTTTCGGAGAAATATCTGCGAGAAGTCGGTACGTTATTTCTGCCATTTGTCCTCTGGTGAGAGGATGTTCGAACGAAGAGATATCTTGCGGAATGGACTTTTTGTCTGCGAGCGCTCGTACGTACCCTTCGTACCACACAGACGTATCTTCGTGTTCCAATTGCATGGCAGACACGACTATTTTTGCGGCCTCCGCAAAGCTAATAAGCTGCTCCGGGCGAAACGTTCCGTCCGGGTACCCCGCTATGACGCCCGCTTTCTTTGCACGACAAACGTACGATGTAAACCATGCATTGGCAGGAACATCCGGAAACAACTTCTGCGAATCTGTGCACTCCTCAGAATCTTCACCTTGGACTGCCTCCATTATTATTTTCGTAAACTCTGCTCTGTTTATGGTGGAATCCGGTCGGAATGTTCCGTCTTGGTATCCTTGTACTATGCCATGCTCTTTTGCAAAGTGTACGGCGTCTGCGTGAGGATGCGTTGCCGAGAGATCCGAAAAAGCAGCACTCGCGGCAGCGGTGGTACAAAAGACTGCTATGGCAGCGATGACGGCGGAAGGTGCCCTGAATTTCATGCACGAAGTATAGCACATTGGCAACGTCATATAAATGATTCCAAAACAGTATGTTTCACTGTAACCGATTGCTCCATTTTACAAATAAAGCTACAATCGGCACGAATGATTTCCAACGCATCACTATGAAGAAAGCTTCACATATTTCACTGTCTCTTTCTGTTTTTGTCACAGCCACTTTTGTGACAGCCGATGCATACGCCACACATTCTTGGGCAAACTACCACTGGGGACGCACAACCAACCCTCTTCCGTTGGAACTTGGAGATAACGTTGCTGCCAACTGGGATGCAAACCTTACTCTGGCTGCGTCTGATTGGAATATTTCTGACATGCTCGATACCGCAGTGGTAGCTGGAAAATCCAACCCTCGCACATGTAAACCAACAAGCGGAAGAGCTGAAATATGTAACGCCAAATACGGAAACACGGGATGGCTCGGCATCGCACAAATTTGGATAAGCGGAGACCACATTACTCAGGGAGTTGTGAAGCTGAATGACACATACTTCAACACGACAAAATACAACACGAATGCGTGGCGGAATCTTGTGACATGCCAAGAGATAGGACACATATTCGGATTGGGACATCAGGATGAAAACTTCAGTAATCCGCCACTTGGCACTTGTATGGATTACACAGACCCCGACCCGACTCCTAACCAACACCCAAATCAACACGACTACGATATGTTGGCAGAAATATACACTCATCTCGATAGTGTAAATTCATACATTCTAAGCGATGGCACCGACGGAGGAGGAAAGGGTGGGGGAAAGGGGGGCAAAGGGAAGCCTCTGGACATAGACTGGAACAATCCTTCTGAGTGGGGAAGGCGGGTAAGTGAGCATATCTACGAAAGAGATCTTGGTAACGGAAACAAGGTGATGACAGATGTCTTCTGGGTGGAAGGTCGTGGAAACAGCCACAATCGCTAAATGCTGAGATTCAGAGAATAAAACTCTGCAGAACTGCAGGGTTTTTTCTTGCGACAAGAGGAAAGAATAATACGTATCCGCTTGTTCAGAGCCAATGTACCAGTACAATCTTGCACTCATTACGTTACATTTGCCATTATGAGTACACTGGAAACAGGATCCAAATGCGTCAAAACTGCAACACTGTCATGAAACACTCACTCGATGATTCCGGCCTCCCGCAAGCTCTGGCAGACAGTTCAGTCGGCAGAAGTCCGAATTTCTTGCGCATGGCAAAATCGGTCAGTGTTGCACAGGCAAACAGACAAACAGGCGGACTGACAAGATGTTCGGTGGCAATCGGGAGAGGAAGAGTGGCAGAAGAAGTACTGAAACTGTTGAGAGTTCCGGAAGCGGAGTTTGGCGAGAGTGACTGGAACGTCATAGCCAAGAGAGCAAAACTGCAATTTCCTATTCCAAAAAAAGTCGGAAAATTGGAGCATATGGAACTGGAACTCTGTCGCAAAGCACACAACAAATTCGGTACGGAGACTCCTGTGGATAAAAACTCAATCCACGCAATGCATAGACATGCTGAGCTGTTAGTTGAACCGAATGTAACACTGGGAGATGATGAAAAAGACTACCTGGCTGCAAATCACGCTCGGTCTGTAATAGGGCAAATTCTTTCCAATGCGGCGGAAGATATGCAACTCGTTACAGTGGGCCACACACGAACGGCAACAAATGAAGAAATGGAAAAAGTACAGAGAGTGGAAAGAGTGCTGCAAAAGGCATTTCGGCTGATAGAACAAGTTCTCGACGCTTCTGAAATTACGGCGGCAGACACCATAGTGGATATTGCGCAAGAGACCGAAGCTGCGCTACGAACACTGTTTATGCATTTCAACATCGCTCCCATTGTAGGATACAAACTGCCGCAAACCAGAAGGCGACAAGGATCGATAGTCAATTCCTCTGAGAAGGTAGGACGAAATGCTCCGTGCCCGTGCGGCAGCGGCTGCAAATTTAAGCGGTGTTGTGGGGGACCGAATAACTAAGGAAGTCTTGAATATATCCACTGTATCTCCACTCTCACTGTACAATGTACGTATGAAAATTCGTCTCTTCATTCTTACTCTGGCAGTCTGGCTGAACGGGGGAGTGGCAGTTCCTTTTGCGAAAGCTCTGGACTTGGAAGGGAATGCCAGACAGTCCACGGTGTTTATTTCCAGCTATGACTTTCGTGGCAATCTGCTGTTGAGAGGAAGCGGGTTTTATGTGGATGAAGGCATCATTATTACGAACAAACACGTCGTGGATGGCGCGGCGAGGTACTACCGCATTTTCACAACGGGAGAGAACGGTGCTGCGGATTTTAATTGTTACAAAGATATTACACGGTCGGACGTAAAGATAAATTTGGATGATGATATTGCCTACCTTCGCGCTTTCATTAAGTGTCCGCACGGCAGTGTGTATTTTGCAGACACAAACCCGAAGGTCGGAGAAGGAATAAGCGTACTGGGGTACCCCGCCATCACAGGATTTTCTCTGTACAGTGCCACGGGCACCGTACTGGAAAAAGTACAGGGAGGGACTGTGTTTACGACGTACGACGGATTCTGGCTACGGACCGATGCCAAGATTCACGGGGGAAACTCGGGAGGACCCGTGCTGCAAAACGGCATGGTAGTGGGAGTTGCAGTGGCCTCGCATAAGAACGAATGGGGATACGCAGTGGACGGCTACTTCGTGCCTGTCACAGAAATTTTACGGGGATTGGAATCTGCCAATAAGTCGTCATTTGCGTACACGCCGCAAATACGACAAAAAAACGACGCGTACATAGAGAAGCCCGAAGTTCCTACTCCGCCGCAGTGGGTATACGGCGATCCGTTTAACCCCAAACCCGCAATAGGCACGGTGGCAACGAAAGGAGACTGCGTGCAGAGCTTGGGGGAAGGAGGGGAAGAGACAGGCTACGTACTGCCAAATCAAGGAAACGGCTGCCGCTGCAAACCCAGTTACCACCCGAATGAAGAGCAAACAACGTGCCTCCCCGGTTCACCCTCGTACGCAGAAGAGCAACTGCGCATGCAAGAAGCTCGAAAGAAAAAACAGGAGGCTGTGCGAGCACGACCGACTCCACCTGCATTCTTTACGGATATAGATACAAAGCACCCCTACAGAGAAGCAATAGAGTGGGGCAAGAAATCTGAAATTCTGGAAGGGTACTCCGACGGAACATTCCGACCGGAACAAGAAGTAAACAGAGTGGAATTTTTAAAAATTCTACTCGAAGCAGTGCATGCCGACCTCTCCTCTGTCACTGAGCCTGCGGGATTTCGGGATACGAATGAAAACGCGTGGTACGCTCCGTATGTGCGATACGCAAAAGCACGAGGAATACTGCAAGGGTATGCCGACGGCACACTGAGGCCCGAGCAACAAGTGAACTTCGCAGAAGCGCTTAAAATTGCCTATGAAACCGTGGGGACTCAGACCACAGACGAAGGAGGGGAGTGGTACGCACGCTACGCACTGCATGCCCGCCGAAACAACATCCTTTTTAAAAAAAGTGTGCGCATGGAAGAACCCGTACGCAGAAAAGATGTGATGTGGATAGTGTGGAAATTAATGAGTGCAAAGAATAGTGAACGCACTCTGTCATTATAGCTACCATGGAATGTTCAGTATTATTATCAATGATTAGGAGAGCTCCGGCATCCGTGGTCTAATGCAACAGATGCGTTCTTCTGTTTCATCTGCGGCCACCAAAACAGAGAAACCTTTGCATCTATACGCACATAAGCGAACAAACGTGAAACTTTCTCCCTGCCAAGAGAGTGCATTGCACATACTGGAAGGGGAGAGCAACGTGTTTCTTACCGGAGAAGCCGGTACAGGCAAGAGCTACCTACTCAACACCTACTTACACGGTAAAAGCACCAAACACTACCCGATAGTGGCAAGCACGGGTGCCGCCGCCATTCTTGTGGGCGGCCGCACGTTCCACAGCTTTTTTGGGCTTGGGATTTTGGAAGGCGGAATGGAAAACACCGTGCAACGTGCACTGAAGAACAAGAAACTCATGCACAGACTCTTCGATGCCGATTGCGTGGTGATAGACGAAGTTTCCATGCTGTCTGGCACCGTACTTGCCACCGCAGAGCGCATAGCACAGGAAGCTCGCGACTCCGATGCCCCGTGGGGAGGGCTGCGCATAATAGCAGTGGGGGACTTTGCACAACTGCCGCCAATAGAGGCTAATGCAGAAGGCAAGGAATGGGCTTTTTTGCATGACGTATGGGAGAGGAGTCGGTTTCATTCCATTCTGCTTACCACCGTCGTCCGCACACAGGACCAGGAATACTTAGATCTCCTTCGTGCGGTTCGCACGGGCGAAATGCATCCCGCTGTGGATGCATACATGGAACGCAAAGTTCTCTCCGAGAGCGAAGACTTCGAAGGCACACGGCTGTACCCGCACAGAGCAAGTGTGGATGCTTTTAACCTGAAGAAACTCCGAGAACTGGAAGGCAAACTCTGGGAATTTGAAACGCTCTACACGGGCACGAAATCCAATGTGGAAATTCTAAAGAAGAAGGCACCTATTCCCGAGACGTTGCTCCTCAAAAAAGGCGCAATAGTAATGATACGTCGTAACGACATCTCGCATAGCGAAGACCAAATGCTCTACGTAAACGGAAGCCTTGGGTACGTGCGAGAGATTTCTCAGGAAGAACTGAAAATAGACTTATTTACCGGGCGAACAGTCACCCTTACCAAACAGTACTTCGAACTCTTTAACGGAGACGGAAAGGGGGTGGCACAAGCGGAGAACTTCCCCGTAAACCTTGCATGGGCTTCTACCATTCACAAAGCACAGGGAGCAACATTGGATAGAGTGCTCGTACACTTAGAAAGCCTATGGGAACCGGGACAAGCGTACGTTGCCTTAAGCAGAACCCGCAGCGGAGATGACCTGTACATACAAGGGTGGTCTGCTGAGTCGATTATTGTAGAACCTCTTGTGAAAGAGTTTTATGAGAGGATGGGGAGGGGGGTTTAATAGATTAAAAACCAAAGCATTTATAAAAAAATCTACGAGCCCATATTTCTAATTTTGAGTAACTACCCTTTGGATGATGTTTTTTACAAAGTATTCTTAAATCTGTTTTAGGATTCTCTCTGCCAAAAATAGGTAACAGGCACTTTCTGTAATGTAAGTGATGAACCTGTAAATTTTCATTTGTTTTACAAACAGCACAGAATCTACCGTGGATTTCAAATGCCTCCTCTCTTTTCTGCTTCCAAGTAAGAGTTTTGTAATACTCTCTCATATCTTTTTTAGAGACTCGAATACGAAGAAACTCATTTACAAAAAATAGAATAATAAAAACCATGACGAAGATTATTGTGTGCGCATTGAATCCAATCATTGAGTACTTTAGAAAATGTAAAATATACTAGTTACAAATTACTCAATTTTATCTGATTTTGAAAGATTGTGTCTCGCACACAGTATCTTCACGTTGTCCGAAGAAATACTTGTACCTCCTTTTGAATAGGGCAAATCATGGTCAAAATGAAGCTCATCCGTAGCACCACACATAACACACTTTCCTTCATCTCTTTCCCAGACGGTCTTTTTTACGGAAGTAGGAATAACACGAGAACGAGGCTTTAATGCATTTTCCTTAAATTCTCTATCGGCAAATTCTACTTCTGTCTCTTCTAAAATAAATCGAAAGACATTTCTATTACCATCATTAATATATTGATAGTCAATAAGGCGAAAGAATCCTTTTTCAGACCATATACCAGGTAAGATTTTTTCATACACTCGAATAATTTCTGGCTCGTGACTATTGGCCTTAAATTGCTCAACTGCCTGCACAAATAACCCATTCTGTGTAATTGAACCGCTTTTTGTTTTTACTGGTTGATCAATAGTTTTTGGATCGATATCGGGACCTGTTTTTAGTATGTCGTGACCTTCATACTCAATAGTTATACCGTCATCGTGAATTCTATCTGCATACGGCGCATTTGACCTTTGCGACATAAGAATGACAGAATAATTCACATTTAAACGAAAGTTCATACCTCTCTGCAACATCTGCACCCCTTCTGTATCACACATATCCCAATACGATAGAATTTGGTCTTTCATTTAAAAAATGATAAAAGAAATAAGCATTATATTTGGGAGTTCTTCTTTCTCCGCCATGACAATGCCTTTCATTCCAAGGCACTCCCCAATAGTCACAGCGAGTACGACAATAATAACACCCATCGAATGCAGTACGCCCGGGGTGTGCCCACTTATAGGCATACTAAATAATACAAAAACACACAGAAGTAACCTCATATGAGAATGAGTAAGTTATGTGAGCTTAACACATGATTTCTTTTTCCAAAGAGACTATTTAGCTGGATAGACCCAAACAATATCTTTTACGTCATTTTCCAAGCTATTCATCTCAAACACGAAATTATCAATTCTATATCCAACAAGGGCTATGGTAGCTTTCCCGTCCGCTATATCGTTGTATATATCATTAAGCTCTGAAAGTTTCTTCCGATATGGATTTGTAACAGCATAAATCTCATTTGCCGACTTCGAGGAGAGCTCCTTCGCTACTCCATCCCACTCATTTAACCATGTTTTCCTTTTTTCAATATCCACATAAATCTTCTGTAAATAAGCTTCAAAATCTGAACACTGAATTTCGGTCTCTATTTGTTTCACAACTCTACAATCAGTGGATTTTAGTTCACATTTCCTCGTACGTGCCCCCTTAATGCAATATGTCCACTCAGTGCAGTCCCAGTCTGAATCGTGGCAGATCTCTGAAACCTCACATGTTTTCTTTGTTTCAGGAAATATATCTTCAACTTCGCAGTCTGCCTTAAGGAGACAATCACGTCTTAGAATTCCTGTATTACAGTTACCCCAGGAACCACAATCCCAATCCTCGATAGTACAGGTGATTTTTTTAGTTTTTAGCTCTACTGGAGCGGGCACAACAGGCTTATTTTGAACTGACTTCACCGTAGTCACTTCAACCTCTTCTACATCTTGAGCCTTGTCTTGTACCTCTTTTACTGCGTTCTCAGATTGCTCATCATCTTTTTGCGTAACAATAACCGAGTATTTTTCCTCACTAAATGAAGTACAAGAGTAATTATCATCTATATGAATATATGTTTTTAGATCGCAACTAAACTCAAACTCAGGATTTTCACAGCTAATAATAATTGCTCCATTCTGGCCTTCGATTTTAGAAAAACCTTCCTCGCAAATAAAATTAGATTCTGAACAACCAAAAAGCAATAATGCACTCGCCACCACCAGATTACCTTTTTTCATTATCTGAATGATATTTGCTATTAAAACTAATTTCAATGTTTATATCGCTTAAGGAGAAATGCTAGAATTAACATATAACCTTATGTCATAGGAACACTTCGATGGGGGACTCGCAGAGTTATTGATTCTTCCCATGAAATTTCTTATGCACCTCCTTTAACAAATATTCATATCAATCTTATGTAATGACAATGTATTGACATTGTCATTACTACACTGTAGACTACGTACATGACTACTATCCAGGTTAGAACAAAGGAAAAAACGAAGAAGACAGCACAAAAAATACTGTCTGCCCTTGGTATGGATATGAGCACTGCAATCAATCTCTATCTTGTTCAAATTATTGAGCACAAGGGGATTCCTTTCGCCATTACGACAGAAAATGGCATGACACCCGAAGAAGAAGCTCAGATCCTCAATGACCTTATGAATGCAAAGAAAAGTAAAAGGACATACTCCTCTGCAAAAGAAGCACATAAAGCTATACTTGGACAATGTTCATAAGAACAAAGAAAGTGAGGTATGGAATCAAATTAGGAAACCGTTACAAAAAAGATTTGAAGCGTCTTGTAAAATCGGGGTACAACATTTCTAAACTTGAAGAAATTATTGATCTACTTGCTCAGGAAAAAGAGCTCCCAAGAAGATGTAAAGATCATGAGCTTAAAGGAGAATTGAAAGGTATCCGTGAATGTCATATTGCTCCAGACTGGTTGCTTATGTATCAGAAAGACACTGAGAATATTGTTCTCATTCTTATACGCACCGGAACGCACAGAGATGTACTTGGGATAGAATAAAATAACTATAGCAGTGGTGGTGTTAGAACTACCTCCCACAAAACTTCTCCTAACTTTGCCCTCCGCATATCGCCCCATTTAAACGGACCGAGTTCGTTCGAGTGTGCTGTGTTCAATTGAGTCAGATAGACCAAAATCTGCAGAGCACGAATAAGAAATCCGCCCCGCGTTTGTACGCGGGACGGCAATACCTCCTTTCGTTGAAGGGAAATGTTAGTGCGATGCCACAACTGCAGCATCGGGCTTCCTGACCCACTTCTTCAGACTCAGCGTCAGCGTGAGGATCAAAGCTCCGCAGAGCAATCCCAACAGGAACGCCTCGAGAGGATTTCTCCAGAGCCCGAAAGAGAGCCAGGATGCCGCGAGACCGGATAGAATCCCATGAGCAGCCAACCAAGGCTTGTCATCCAGCAGGAGAACCGGGAAGAGAACAGAACCCAGTAAGAGCGGAAAACAGACGAGCATCTGTACCGTCATCCAGGGTAACGTCACATCCAAGCCCGGATGCAGAAAACAGCCCAAGCCGATTGTAAAGGTCCATCCGGCAGCCAGAGAGAGCCAGGAGAGATTCATCCCCCGGCGCACAAAAGTTCGCATGGCATTTCCTCCACAGCGAATACGAAAGGATCGAGGTGATCAGCAACGGCTCGACGCCATTCCCACTGATCCTGAAATATGGTAGCACACCATACTTTTTCCGGTAAAGCATCTCTTAACTTCGCCCTTCCACATCTCGACTGTGCTCGGTGTGACAACGTAAACAACTACTCACTTCTCATGTGCTGCTGATGCACCTCCACCAGCTAAAGGATTCGTCACCCCACTTCGCTGCGCTACGCGGGGTCACTCTCTTGTACTCTGTTTTCCATGGAAACGCTCGTGGACATCTTTGAGTTGCGGGTTCGTAACATGCGTATAAATCTGCGTTGTACTTAAGTCCGCATGCCCAAGAAGCTCCTGCACAGACCGCAAATCCGCACCATTCCGCAGTAAATCCGTCGCAAAGGAGTGCCTGAGGGTATGAGGAGAGGGGTCGGAAACTATTCCTGCCGCGAGAGCATACTTTTTAACAACGTTGTAGATAGAAATGCGCGACAGGCGAAAGTTTTCACCCGGTGGCAGCACATCTACCGCCTTTTCCATGTTACGAATAAAAAGAGGGGAGAGGTGGTCGCGCCGGCACTCCATGAATTCCTGCAGTGCGGCGATAGCGCGGTCTGAAAGAAAGACGACACGAATTTTTCCCCGCTTACCACGAACCGAAATCTCACGAGTGTCAAAGTTGAGGTCTTTCGTATTCAGTCCGCGAAGTTCTTCCAAACGTAAACCGGTGGAAAAAAACATTTCGAGAATTGCACTGTCACGTTTCCCGAGACGGGTGGAGATATCCGGCGCGGCAAGAAGACGCTCGAGCTCCTCGGAGCGCAGCACTTTCACCTGCCGCTCCTCTTGTTTGAACCTTCGAACGTTATCGGGAGCGTAAATGCCCTCCAATTCCTCATCCTGTAGCAAATATCGCAAGAAAGCCCGTAAAACGGTTAAATGGTAGTTCTTGGTACTTATACTCAGAGGCTTGCCGTTGCGGGCCTTGGCGCCGTGAAGTTTAGATTTTAGCATCCTAATAGTGGTTTTGTTTATAAATTGCGCACTTGGGACATCCAAAAGCTCCAAAAGCAGGTTTAAAGAGCGTCTGTAGTTGGCCACCGTGAGGGGAGACTTATTTTCTTCCGCTTGTAAGTACACAATGTACCGTTCCATTGCCTGTGAAAGATTAGATTCTTGCATAGAAGCGGGGTAATTATGGTTCGAGGGCCAACTGTCATCCTGAGGTGCGAGCGAACCGGAAGGTAAGTGAGCCTCGAAGGATCAGTTGGCCGCCTCACCATGACAATCTAAGTGTAATAGGGCGGGGGAGCAGCTGAGAGGGGTTATCCACAATCTCTTGTACTTAACATAATGCATTTTATGTTAACTATCTATTGACATGTGGATAACCCTGGTTTGATACCTTTACAAAAGGCCCTCTGCAGGGTGTACGACAAGAAGTGATCCTCTTTAAAAGAGTGTCAGTAATCCGTGCAATGAGTAGTACACAATACCGAGTGCTTCACGAAACGCGGCGCGCGTTTCGAACAGTGGGTTCGGTACCCTCTTGGCTGGAAGTGTACGAAAGTTCCCCCACCCCTGCATATCTGCCAAAAAGGCGATTCGGGCGAGGTGGTATCGGTCTGAAATACCCACTATGGAAGTACAATCTGCCACCAAAGGGGCTGTAAGCTGCAAATTCTCCCATGTAGAGCGTGCCTGATCTTCCAAAACAATGTCTGCGGGGTCCACCCCCATGCGCATTGCCACCTTCTGCATGACCGCAGCTTCGCTCTCTAACTCTTCCGAGCCCTTGCCTCCTGTGAGAAATATGGTCTTCACCTTTCCTTTGTTGTACAAATCCACCGCTGTTTCCACTCTGCGGGTAATCCCCGGGCCCGGCACCGAACCTTTGTGCACCGCCGCTCCGAATACGACTGCGCAGTCCACGGGAAAATCGATATCGTCACCGGAAAATTGCCAAAACACATACAGTGCAATGCACAGAAGAATGACGGCGCAAAAAAGGCAGACCTCCAGTCCCCTCCTCGCAAGCCAGCGCATGTGGGTGAGACCGGGGATCATTTGGTGAGTACTTCTATGGAAATATGAGAGGGAATGTGCGGCAGTGCCCTGTTCCACGGCGGCCAAATGTTAATGTCGGCATCTTTGACTTCCGGGAGATTCTGCACGATGCGAGCGGCTGTCACCGAGTCTTTCCCTGTAATCATCTCCCGTATCTTCTTGGCAAATTTCGCCCCTGTGGGGCTGAGAGGGTCCAGTACGTACTGCACCGTACCCGAAAGATCGACTGTCAGTTTTATCCAACTCAGCTCATCGTTGTAGTCTATGACGTGCGCGACGAGGCGATCTAACGTGAGGGTATCGTTGAGCAAACGCTTATCGTCCTCCACATGTATGGCAAGCTCCTGTCGAAGCATTTCCAGGACTTCCGCGGAGTTATAGGCGTACGCAATGTAGGTAAGCTGCCCTTCTATGGGCACGGATTTGACGGATTTTCCCAGGAACACTTCGGGCAGTGCGAAATCGTGGAACTGAGATTTCGTGAGCTCATCGTAGTACAGAATTTCCAGATTGCGGTCCGGATGTTCTGAGTTATACAGCTCGCGCTGTTCTTCCACCAGTTGTTTCGCGGTGGCAAGCAGTTCCTGCTCCAGACGCTTCTTTGCTATTTCTATGTCTTCCTCATGCAGCACGGTGCGGTACGCGGTGTCGCCGCCGAATGCGGGCGCTCTGTTTATTGCGTACACGAGCTGCTGCTCTTCCTTGGCGAGTCCCGGAATATCCCACCGAAGATCCGCAGGTACGTTTCCTCGTTCTCCGATTATTTCGCCGTACAAATCCAAATCATCCGCTTCCGCGCGAACAGTCACCTCTTCTCCCGGCTCCATAACCGCAGGCTCCTGCAGACGGAAAATCATTCCCGCCTGATTCATTACACGCGTACCCGTACGCAAATCGTACTTTTCAGACGATTCATTTAGAACAGACATGGCAACTTTCGCGCTTGTTCCCATAAACTGCTTGCTGATTTGGTCGAACGTAAGGAGCTGATCCGTATTCACTTCTATGGGAATAAGTTCCAACGTACGAACACGAGACGGAATATCGGAGACGGTTGAACCCGAGAGAACAAGAAAAATGTTCACAGTCTGAGAGATGGTATCTTCTCTCGGCCACACGCGAACAACCGCGGACGGAAGCAGCCGAAAAAGCACGAAGAAAAACACCGTTGCACTCACGACGATGAGAGTGATAACACGAAGTTTCGGCAGACTCAGCAGCCCCATGGCCTGCAAGTTGGAGCGGATTTTCTGCTGCCACACGCGCGGAGAGAAAACGCGAATCGCCTCGTCCGCACTGGGGTGCTTATCCAGAACATGCTTTAAATCCGCCACGGTATCGATAACGCGAATACCTTTCGAGCGTGCCGCTGCTATGACTACTCGTTGCCGAGAAGCAATCTGCACTCTTCCGCTGATTGCCGCCATCGCCTGCAAAAAAATCTTCCGATCTTTTTCGCTCGTTGCCAGTACCGCATCGGGCCCCGTAAGCACGATGACCATACTCCCCTCCTGCGCGGTAATGCGTTTGGAAAACGCAGCCCAAGACTCTCCTTCCTCGGGAAACAAAACAGTAATGTGCGTGCGAGATGCGGAGGTCATGGAGTACGTAGTGTAGCAGGTTCAGGGTGCATACTGATCTCGTCGAAGTATGACACACACAAGGAATCCCCCTGAAAAACCCGAGATGACAAGACGTGAAAAATATCTACTTCTCCAATGCCTTGAGCGCGGGTAGTTCTTTTCCGGAGATGAGATCCATCATGGCGCCGCCTGCGGTACTCACAAATGAGTACGCAGAAAGCGAATAATCGTACCGTTCGTGGAAATCCAACGTGTCCCCTCCTCCTATAATAGAGATTGCACCCTTTGCAGTCGCTGCTGCTATGGCTTCCGCCAGACGCTTGGTGGCATGGGAGAACCTGTTGAACTCATGCATGCCGAGCGGACCGTTCCACACGATGGTGCCGGATTTTTCTATGATGTGGATATAGCGCTCTATGGACACTTTTCCAACATCGAATATCGCCATATCTCCCACAATGTCTTCCACGGGGAGATCTAACTTCTCCGCCTCTTCCGACGGTGCGGTTGCCACCACGGCATCGCGCGGGACATGAATTTTTGCCATACCTTCCTGCTCGCTGAGCAGCATGATTTCCTGTGCCTTCTCCACCCATTCATTCTCGTACTTCGACGAACCGACATTAAACCCACGTGCGGCAATGAACGTGTTTGCTATGCATCCTCCCAGTAGCACATCGTCTGCTTTATCGAGGAAGTTTTCTATCACGGGAACTTTTGTCTCCATTTTTGCGCCACTCACAATGAGCGTGACGGGGTGCTTGGGAGCCGTGAACACTTTGGTAAGACTCTCCACTTCGTTTTGCGCATTCAGCCCCAGAAACCCCGGTATGTGCTTGGGTACTTCGGTCATACTGGCATGGTCCCTGTGGCAGTTGGTAAATGCGTCGTTCACGTACACATCGGCGAGTGCGGCAAGCTGTTTGCCGAATTCCGGGTCCTTACTCTCCTTCTCTCCCGGCTCAAAACGCAGGTTTTCCAGCAGCAGTACCTGACCCGGCTGCAGAGCCGCCGCCTTGGCTGTGGCTTGGTCGCCGATACAACGCTCGGCGAAATCCACGGAAACTCCGAGAAGATCTGCAAGAACAGGCACAAGTGGTTTCTGAGAAAACTCAAGATCCACTTTTCCCTTCGGACGTCCCTGATGCGCCATAATAATAAGAGCGGCACCGCTCTCCAGAATATGCTTCATAGTCGGAACAATTGCTTCTATACGTGCCGTATCGACTACTCTTCCATTTTCCACCGGTACGTCAAAGCCTGCGCGAAGCAAAACTTTCTTTCCGGAGATGTCTGCATCGCTGAGAGATGGGTAGATTGACATGTTGGCATTGTAGGCGATGAATTTGTGGCCGTGCGAGAGATGTTTTACGTATAGAAGTAGACAGATTGTAAGGTCATGGTGAGCTTGTTAAACGTGATGAAAACTGTGCGTTGCGTACCGTGTGGCAGTCCCTTTCACATTACAGTACATCCTCTGGAGAAAATTGTTCGGTGAAGTATCCGGTAAGCACCCCGCCGTTATTGCGTACAACAGAGACCCTCCCCTCCCCTTCCGCAGAGGCATCCAGAGAGTCTAAAAGTGGACAAATGGCTTTCTGTAGCGAAAAACTTACTATATAGGCACGTCTGTCAAAATGATACATTTCACTCAGGCGTTCGGGGAGACTTTCCTGAGTACATTCATATTTATCCATGAAAGCGTCTATTCCCTTGGTGGCAAAATACGCATTCCAATCCCGCTGAATGGTGCGAGCATTTTCGTGTTTCCCTACAATGCCAAAAATTTCTCGCTCCGCGGACGTACGGGGTTTACTCATGCGTGCAGCGTAGCACAGACCCGTTTCAATGAATATAAGAGCATATTTTTGCTCTATAGGAAGAAAGCAGTCAAAATGCGCTGCCATGAGAATACCAGACAAATCGGGAGCTACTCTGCGACCGGAGGATCACAATCCTCATGGGTACAATACAGACACAATACATCGCAACGACGCGATACTGCTGAGAGCTTTGGAACGCGGAGATGAAGCGGGAATGCAGCTTGCTATCGCACGATGGGTGGAACTGGGATACAACCGAAGCGATTTTGCCGACATTGCAAGCGTCCCTTCCAAAGCACTGAAGAACATAGAGGAACGTACCGGAGTGCACCATAATCCTGCAATCTATGAACGCATAGTGCAGGCGCTGCGCATACGAGGAATTGCTCAAGACACGATAGATGCAATTGTCCGAGGATTCTCCGTAAACGGTAACGGAGGGGTGAATGTTCATGGCGTATACAGACAAATGGCAACCTTTCTTACGTACGAAAAATTGGAAAGACGAACGGGACTTGGAAACAAAGATCTCTGGACTCGCGAAAGTAACGACACACTGATTCCTCTCAGAGTTATAAGAGACGAGATTCGAAAAGCTTTCAGAAGAGAGGAGCACATACTGCCGGATGCCGAAGAAATCGGAGATATTTGGGGGAAGCATTATGAAAGACAATTGGCAGATTGCGGCATTCCTCTTCCTCTCGTTCGTTTGAAGAGAGAAATGGCGGTAGAAGCGGAGCAAGAGCCGAGTCTGCAAGATATTCGAGCCGAATTTCCCGATATCGGATACAGCGTAAGCAGAAGACTGCGTATGAACGAGATACCCGCATGGAAAGATGTGCTGCCTATTGCCAAGCGATACTTCACCACAGAAGGAAGGCTAGGGCATTTGCGCAAAGCGTGGAATAAAGCCAGAGAAGAAGAATTCCCGGACGGACACTACGAAGATGTGTTGCGAGAAACAATGGAGAGCAAAAATATCGCAAACAATCAGCTCGGCTTGTACCTGGGACTGCACGGAAAGAAAGCATTGCATAAGCTCTGGGATGCACTGAACGGAGAGACGATTCTCTCCGGTGTCGCACCCGCGGCAGTCGTGCACAGGTTGGTGGGCGACGAGAACACAACTATCACACGCCACGACGGTACGAGGGTATCTGAAGTCTGTCACTTAGACACCTTGTTTGATGAACGAAGAACGAAGTACTACGCAAGAAACGGCGCTCCTGCAAATGTGCAAATGCGTATTGCCCGCGAACGATGCGGCGTGACGGAAGCGGTTTTGGCAAAGAGACTCGGAGAAGAGTGGAGTGTTAAACGAATAAAGCAACTGGAACAAAAAGGTGCCGAGGAATTGAGTGAGCAGCAATGGCAGAAAATCCATAACGCCATACATGCCTGTATGGAAGACAAACTGAAAGAAGCGCAAGACCGAGAAGCGGTATACAGGCAGCCGCCTACCATAAAGGAGGCGGCAAGATTAATGGCGGAAGAGTCCGGAGGATACGTTCCATTCTATCGTCTCATACAGCAGAGAGCGCAAACGAAACAGGAATCTGTTTCGGATAAGGCGATCAAAAAGTATGAGAACGGAACGGATGTTCCGTCACTCCCCGCTCTGGAGCTTATGCTTGCTGTTCGAAAATCTCGCATGTCTCCGGAACTGAAATTGGACTGGCATTTGCAATACGCAGAAAGGAAATCTATGCGCGAACACGGAAGCATCTCTCGTGCTCTTCACTGCATGATAGGAGAGAAGCACCGCAGCGTGTCGGAGTTCGACCGACAAGACCCTCTGCTCAGTGAGACAGTGGGTACTTCCCACCTATCTGCGATAATTCGAGATCTCGATTCTCCGGAAAATCTCGAGAAGTCCTACTACCAAGATCATATGCAAAACATGTTGGAAGCATTGGGTCTGGAACCGGAGAGTCCTCGAGGAATGTATATGCAACTGCTTTTGCAGGCAAAAGGAAACTGTGCACAGGCAGTGGCAGCATGGAGAGAGCAGGTGGGAAACAGATTTGTAGAAAGTGTGGATGTATTCCCCGGGCTCACACAAGCGCAGTACGAAGAACTGGGAATCCCCCTTCGGGTAAGCGAAACAATGGATGCACCGGGAGTACTGCGCGCAAATGCGCGCGATACGGATGCAAAACTGGCAACCGCTTGTACGTGCGAAGACGCCGCAACGCTCGCAAGCCGCGTCGATTTACGACAGCAGATTGCACTGCTGTCCTCGCAATGGATGCCTCTCATTCAGCGTGAACAGGAATCTCTGTGGAATTGTGACCATAAGGGGTGGATACAAGGAGACATAAACTGGGTGTCGAATCGACTCGTTCAGTTGGAGTCTTACGAAGCAAAGCAACAGGAGGTACTGCGTACCCTGCGCGAGAAACTCACGCTGCTCGAACCCGGTACGGTAAACCTCCCGAGCGAAGGAACGGACGACGAAGTGCGGTTATACCTTGCACAAATGGGAGCAACGAAACTGCTAAGTCGTCCGGATGAAATAGAGCTCGCAAAAAGCATCGATCGTCGCAGGCAGGCATTTACGGAGCAGCTGTACTCGCACCCTGTCATTATTCGCAATGCAATGAGTGTGGTGACAAAAGCGATAGCGGGAGACCTTCACTTCGACCGATGGGTAAACTGTCCCGAAAACGAAAAAGTTTTCCGAAAGAAAGCGGCGGTATTTTCTCCCGTCAATCACACGACTGCAGAAACGCTGTTACAAAGAGCAGATACGGAAGAGCCGGATGCGAAAGCACACACCAGAATAAAAGCAGCACGACTCGTGGCAGAAGTACCGCTGCAATTTAATAAAATGGAACTCTTCTTTACGGAAGCAACAAAAGCACACAAGCAACTGCAAAAGTTGAAACTCGCTGAGCGCAAACTTGCAGAAGGTCCACAGCTTATGGAAGATGCGAAAAGAGAGAAAATTCGGTCTGCAATAGCAAGCATAGAAAAAGAATGGGAAATGAGCGCAGAAGAATTTGAGAGCTGGTACGGGCAAGCTGCAACGCTGCACAGTGAATTTACCGAAGACCGTCAACAACTTTCGCAGGCGAACCTGCGTTTGGTTGTTTCCATTGCGAAGAAGTATCGAAACAGAGGTCTACCATTCATCGATCTTATTCAAGACGGAAACGCAGGTCTCATGCGTGCTGTGGATAAATTTGATGTGGAGAGAGGTTACAAGTTTTGCACGTATGCGACCTGGTGGGTGCGTCAGAGTATTACGCGAGCAGTATCGGATCAGTCGCGAATGATTCGCATTCCTGTGCATATGATAGAAGTAATGACAAAACTTCGAAAAGCAATGAGAGAATTTGTGGAGGAGCACGGCAGAGAACCGGACGCGGAAGAGTTGGCAAAGATTCTGAAGAGAAAGAAAGAAGACGTACAAAATCTGATGGAATTGGAGCGTAATCCCCTCAGTCTGGACAACGTATTTGGTTCCGACGAAAACAGCGGCACATTCGGAGAACAACTGGAAAACACATCCGAAGCCACAGCGGAAGGAAACACCATGCTCGAAGCGTTGAAAGTACGAATGCGCGAAGTACTGGAAACTCTGATTGAGCGAGAACGATCTATTATAAAACTCCGCTACGGCATAACAACCAAGGAGGAGTGTGAACAAATTTTGCAGGCACACGGCATAGAGAGAGTGGAAGGAGACCCGTACACACTGGAAGAAGTCGGGAAGATTTTCTCAGTAACACGAGAACGCATTCGGCAAATAGAAGCGAAAGCAATGCAGAAACTCCAAACGCAAAGCCGCACGGATAAGCTGAAATCTTTTATACATGGTGCAGAAGACTAAGCTACGGAAGGAAATGAAGAGGTGCAGGGAAGAACGATGCGCTATGATACGAGAGTGATAGACGTAAACCAGCTCATCGCTCTGCCTTTGGTGGCACTCGCACTCTCCGTGCTACTCCACAGTCTGGCGCTCAAAGTATTCCCGACCATGAATCTGCTGGATTTTCCCGAGCGGTATGGGCTTCGAAGAAAAAGGAAACCCTACCCGACGGGAATACTGACAGTCTGTGCGTTCCTGGTGCTGTTTCTCTGCATCCAGAAACTGCTGGCAGAACCGTGGTCCATGCAGCACAAGGGACTCATGGTGGGCATAGCTCTGCTCGGACTTGCCTGTTTTACGGATGACCGCGTCTCGCTATCCAGTCGAAGCCGCCTCTTTGTGCAGGTGGTGTGTGCGCTCATTATTTTCGGTACGGGGACGCGAATTTTTTCTCTTACCAACCCGCTGGAAACCCTGACGGGAATAGAACGCATTCAGCTCGATACCTTCGTACTGCGCTCCCCTCTTCTCTCGGATCCCTCGCTCATAGGAGCGGCATTCACCGTGCTCTGGCTCGGACTGACCATAAACGCACTCAACTGGTTCGATGGTATTCCCGGACAGGTGAGCGTGCTTGCTCTCATTGGATTTCTGACGATCGGATTCCTCTCGCTTTCTCAGCGTGTGAACCAACCGGAGTTGGCGATGATTTCGTTTGTGCTTGCGGGTTTGGCAGCGGGAGGACTGCTGTTTGACTTCCCTCCTTCCAAAGTGATCATGGGAGATTCCGGCGCCATGTTTTATGGTCTTATGCTCGGCGTGCTCACCATGTATGCGGGAGGAAAAGTGGCAACGGCTTTTTTGGTGCTCGGTGTTCCGCTCATAGATTTCGGCATTGTCATCGCAAGGCGACTGGCGAAAGGAACTCCCATTATGCGAGGCGGAGCGGAAAACGAACACTTGCATCACCGTCTACTGAAGAAAGGCTGGAAAGAGCGACACATCATCGCCCTTACCGCCATGCTCGGCACAACATTCGGCCTCTCCGCACTGTTTCTTACAACGGTGCAAAAGTTTCTGGCAGCCGTAGTGCTCCTTGGTATTATGCTCTTGCTGTCTCGGTACTCACGAGACACCTAACGGAGTATACTTCGCACATATGGAACCAGCGCTGTACCACCTCATCGTCTACGTTCCGCACAAAGAAGCGGAAAACATGCGCAAAGTGTTGGCGAATGCGGGAGCGGGAAACATAGGAAACTACGACAGTTGTTCCTTTTCGGTGCGTGGTACGGGCAGATTTCGACCCAATGCGGACGCAAACCCTGCCATAGGTGCCGCATGCCATATGGAAGAAGTGGATGAAGAACGCATAGAAGCGGTGGTGACACATGTCAATCTTCATGCGGTTGTACGTGCCGTGAAAAAAGCACACTCGTACGAAGAGCCTGCTATCCATATACTTCCCATGCTCGATTACAAAGTTTTTTTGTAAACCCCCTCACTCTCATGCAATACATCAAACTGCTTCCACTTGCTGCGCTTGTTCCCGCACTGCTGCTGACTGCCTGCGGTGGCGGAAACGAGAACACCGAAGTCGCACCGGTGTCTGCCGGTCCGTCGCGAGGAGTGCCGGATGACGTACCGCTTTATACGGAAGATTCGGACGCAAAAAGAATGAACTACGAAATCACAGATACGGAAATTGTCGTAATCATGGAAACAATCAACGGACCGCTGAGCCCCATTACGTACTACCGCAACCTCGCAAATGCAGGCTGGACCATGCAGCAAGATTCCGGAAACGATGGCGGCACCATACTGGCGACCAAAAAGAATCGAACTCTCTCTGTCACATTTACGGCTCTGCCCGGCGGAGCGGGAACTCTCATAGAGTTACGCACTACGAAGTTAGAAGAGTAATTACCGAGCTCTCGTGTACTGCATCGGCTTACTTAGGTTCAAAAACGGCTGCGCCTGCATGATGACGGTGCGCCTGCCGAGAGGCAAAATGAAGACTTGCGCTTCGCCGTTAGTGAAATCCAGTTGTGTGAGAATGGATGGTCTGAATTCAGCGTCTCCGTACGCCGTGCGCAGGTGAAGATCATTTTCCAGCAACGGATTAACAATAAGATTTCCGTTTTCGTCCGTCAGCTGAATTACCACTCTCTCCCATCCGCGACCGGAGTACGTTCCGTCATGCTGAATATTGACTCCACGTACGGACTCGGGACCTGTGACATTCTGTGAATCTGTCGATACAACTTCCGTGCGCTGCACAACGGTTGGCGCACCGGAACGCTCCACTTGTCTGCTTGCAAAACGAAGGCGTGTAATACGGTCTTGAATACGCTCTTCACGGTTCTTCGCTGCGCGCTGTACTCTGGAGAGTCGTGGTTGCGCAGCGGTGACAACCGATTGCACGGGCTGTTGCGGAGAAGCCTGTGGCTCTAAAACAGGAGGCACCTCTTCGGGTTTGTCGATAACACGTGGAGGTGGTGCTTCTTTTTGCGGTGGAGTGGAACGTGCCACTGCCTGAGCGAGAGCCTCCACCGGTCGGAAGTTTGCCTGCACGTACGGCATGGGATTCACTGTGAACTGCTTCAGTCTTTCTGCGTGCAAACCGGAATCTACCGCCTGCGTTATGTTCAAACCGTGAAGGTTCGCCTCTGCTGTTGTAAACGGCCAATACGGGTGAAACGGAGCACTCTCTTTATCCATCTGAAAGTGCAGGTGAGGACCCGATGCAAAACCCGTATCTCCCGAATAAGCGATGTGCTCGCCTTTCGAAACAACCGCACCGACAGTCACTATACTGCTCTGTAAGTGCGCATACGCGGAATAGAGAGTAACGGTTCTGTTGGGTCTGTCGGGGTCCGGCATGTTGGGATGTCGAATAACAACAACGTTGCCATACCCGGAATCTACTTTAACTTCCGATACGATTCCGTTTGCTACCGCTCGAACAGGTGTGCCGATAGGCACTCGAATATCCACACCGGGGTGACTGCCGGAATCCTGCGCTCCCGTGGTGTACGAGCCCGCATGTCCGACGGAATAAAACACAGCGGAAGACGATGCATTGCGAGTACGTATTTGTGAAGATTCGTCGTAAAACGGAAGTTCAATGAGAACATCTTGGGGAATCTGGCGATATGTATGCAATTCGGAGCCTCCTCCATACCGAGACCATGCCGTATAATCCGGCACCTTTTCAAGCGGGGTTACTGTGCCTGTGTACGCAATGAAGCTATCATCTTCCGAGCCAAGCACGGAAGCCCAGAATAAGTGCCAACCGCTCTGACCCATCATGTTCCCTACCAGAAATGCCATGACAGAAAGAGTCGCCACCCAAAATGAACGATGCTGGCTTAAAAAATATACGGGATGCGGTTCACGCACCGGATGGAGCGGCTGGGATGAAAAGCCATGTTTACGACGGGAGACAAGTGATGTCATTTTTTGTTTTCTTTCTATTATATTATAACATTTTTACGATTTGAAAACAACCATTGAAAACACGACTTTGTGGCTATCTGATGCCGAAATTACCCACTTCTGTGGCAAATCTCTCACTGCCTCACTCTATGAGCTCCCTCTCACCATTCTGCTCACGGGAGAGCTTGGAGCGGGCAAAACTACGTTTCTCAACGGTTTTTCCGAAGCATTGGGCATACTCGACTACCTGCCAAGCCCCACATTCGCATTGGAAAACGTGTACGAAACCGATCTGGGAGTGCCACTGACGCATATAGACCTCTACAGACTGGAGAATCCTTCGGATGCAGCTGCATTTCTGCATTCTACGGACAGCCACAGCGGTATTCGCTGTGTGGAGTGGGCACAGCGGCTGTCACACGAATTCACCGAACCGCACATCCGCATCACTCTGGCAGATACGCATACCAAAGAAGGAAGAGGTGTAACGGTTTCCTTCCGCGATATCGCGCTCCCGTCCGAATCGGACATTGCAATGTGGCAGCAGGAAGTTGCCCTTCCAAAGCACATCGTGGCACATTGCGCCGCGGTGGCAGAATTGGCAGTCACTCTCGGGCAACACCTCATAACACAAGGACGCATCATCCGACTGACCGCTCTGAAACGTGCCGGACTGGTGCATGATCTGCTTCGGTTCATCGATTTCACACCCGGTGCGGCGCACGTAGAGGAACACGGCGATACTCCCACCGTATGGGAACCATACCGCAAGACGTACGCAGGCATGAAGCATGAACCTGCATGTGCGTCATTTCTGCGAGAGAAAGGATTCGATGCACTCGCTACCATCGTGGAAGCACACGGACTGTTACTCCCCCCCGCATCACGAAGAACCATAGAGCAGAAACTGCTCTACTACGCGGATAAGCGGGTAAAACTGGATACTGTTGTGACGTTGGACGAGCGATTTGCAGATTTTCGGGAGCGGTACGGGTCGGATACCGAGCGCATCAAAGATGCCGAAGTCTGGCTACGACAAGCTCGCGAACTGGAAACAGAACTCTTCCAAGATTCGGTGCCCGCTTAAAATCGAAACGGTATGAGTTCGTACTCAAGAACGCGTAACACCGTTATGGTAGACACGTGCATAAGTACGGGAGAAAACACCACCAACGCGACAGATACGACAATGACGCCGAAACAGAATTTATCCAGTGCGCTCCACCCATGTGAAAATTTTGGATGTATCTGGTCCATATAGTGATGAACGTGTGAAACCACTTTCAGGAAGTGATGCAATATTTTCACCTTCGGCACCAAGATTGCAGCCGCACGAACCACACTCATTTCGGCACGAAGAAGTCCGCTGATGCTTGCGAGACCCACCGTGTGGTGAAGGTACACCGAGAACACGACTCCGACAGTCAGCAGTGCGACATCCACCAGGCTTTCGCGCACAATACCCTCCCAGGTTCTGCGAAGAGTGAAATGATGATGCTCACGATACTTCACAAAATCTAGTGTCATGTGCGCCACGATAAGCAGTGCAAATGCACCCAAGTTAAAGAGTGCCGCAACGAGAATGGTGAGAACAAGATACCCGGCGTGGAACGCAGGGAGATCGTCATGCACGTGTGCGAAGTGCCGCAAGGAAGCAATGGCTTTTGTCATTTGTTTTTAACATTATACAATATTATTTATGTATTAACAATATAGAGAATCCCGCTGTACGGAGCGTAAAAGTCGCATTTGTACCCCCAAAAAATACTGTCTAAGTTGCATTACGTCAGTTTCCAACTAAAAATACGCGCATCTACTCATTTTCCCTCCCCACTCTCCGTATGGAACAGTGTGATATGTGTGGCCAAGATATCTGCGATGAATGCGGCGGCTGCGCTTGCCCAGGTAACGAATGCAGCTGCGATGCTGCGGACGATTTGTCTGAGGATGAAGACTTCGATTTCGGCGAAGATCTGGATGACGAGGACGACATGTAACCTCGTAATAGTTCTACGGAAAGTCTGCGGAGCGTCGCAGTCTTTCCGCGTGCCCGCATATGGCTTCTGTGAGGGAAATCTGCTACAATGGACACATGTCCGATGATTCATTTTTGCAGCAAGTATCCAATCGAAAAGAGCTGACGCAGCAGCAGGAGCAGAGTGCCGGTACGCCCGTAGCGGGAAAAATGGGTGCTAAGCATACATCTTTCCTCAGCGATCTTTTTGCATTGATAGACAAAGGTGATATTCGCACGGACGAACCGCAAACATTCTTAAACCAAGAAGTGTACGAGAAGCTGAGTGACGAATGGAAAGACAAAACGGACCTCGCGCTCACCAATATTGCCAATCAGCTCAGACTCATAGATTCCTTTCGCAAAGACACGAACACTCCGGTTGAATCTCCGCAGCTGCAAACCATGGTGGAACAGCTTTGGCAGATGAAACAGCGTATAGAAGAAGATCATGATGTCTTTAAGTTCTAGTTCCCTCTCCGCCCATGCAAAATCTCGAAATATACAACGAAGTCATAGACCAACGCGCAGAAAAAATCGTGGGCTCTCAGGAGAAACTGAGGGACGTAGCAAATCAAACAGGCAGAGCGGACGCATTGCAGCAGTTGGCAATCTTGGAAAACACGACGCCCGAGGAACTGCTTAAACGTGTGCAAGCAATTTACAATGCGCAAAAAGAGGCGGAAGAAAAAGGCGAACCGTTCATGACTCCCTACACCATGAGAGTACGGGGAGAAGCAGCCGAATATGGCGCTGACCCTTCGCTGTACGCGGCACTGCGTACCAGAGCAGATATCAGTGTGGAGTCTCTTGGGTAATCCAGTGAATGCGACTGTCCCCTCTCCACCAGCATTGCTGTCTTTTGGCGTACTGTCTTGTTTTGGCTGAAATGAGAGCACAGAGTGCATCTATGTCATCCAGCGATCCTTCCATGTACGCAATAATTTCACGGTAGCCGTGACTTTTCAGTGCGGGATCGGTGGCACCGTACCCAAGCCTGAGAAGTTCTTCCACCTCTTCGAGCCACCCTGCTTCAAACATGTGTGTTGTACGAGTGTTTATTCGTTCGTACAACGCTGCGCGTTCCCAATGCATACCAAAGATAAGCTGCTGAAATCCGCTGTCACCTTCTTGGCGAAGCTGAGTCGGTGGCACGGCTTGTGTTTTCGGCTGTGAGAGAAGCTCGAAAATTTCTATCGCACGCACCAGACGTGGCTTGTTATGGATATGAATTTCTTCGGCAGCGTCCGGGTCTATGGTGAGAAGTTTTTCGTACAGACTTACACCCTCATCGCTCTCGTACTCGGCCAGCAGCCGCTCACGCAGCTCCGGATTCGAGGGAGGAGCAAGCGTAAGGCCATCGATTATGGAACTCACGTAGAGCATGGATCCGCCCACCAGTACCGGCACAACATCTCGTGCATACATGTTCTCTATGAGGGCAATTACCTCATCTCTGTAGCGTCCTGCAGTAGTCTCTTCGTTGGGATTCAATACATCCAAAAGATGATGCGGAACCCCCTGCCTCTCTTCCTTCGAGATTTTTGCCGTGCCGATATTCAAATATCGGTAGAGCTGCCGTGAATCTGCGTTGATGATCTCTGCTTTTTTGTCACAATGCTGCGCAACGTACGTGGCAATCTGTAAGGAGAAATCAGTTTTTCCGCCTGCGGTCGGCCCGACCACGGTAATGAGAGGCCGTGACGACTCTGCGATACATGCAGATACCTTCTGTTTCCAGTCCGAATTCATGCTCGTTACTCTATACGTTATGCGCTGTCTCTTCACGAAAAAGAACGATGTAAACTATGCAGTACACATACAATTCACAACATTCTTCACGCTCTGCATACTGCCGCACACCGAGAGAAAAATGTATGATGATGTGAACACTTCACCACCCTTCTCTCATGCATCCAGCAATTCAGTCCATAGCGTCGAAAATAAGCAGCGGTTCACTGACACCGCACAATACATTGATTCCGACTGTCATAGAAAAAACGCAGTTCGGAGAACGTGTCTACGACATTTACTCTCGTCTGCTTGAGGAGCGTATTATTTTCCTTGGCACTCCCATTAACGACGACATTGCCAATTCGATTATCGCGCAGCTCCTCTTCCTGGAAAAAGAAGATGCGAAGAAGGATATTACGCTCTACGTGAACTCCCCCGGAGGACAGGTGACATCCACCATGGCAATGTACGACACCATGCAGTACGTACAGCCGGATATTTCCACGGTCTGTCTGGGAATGGCAGCGAGCGGAGGTGCGATTATTCTTATGGGTGGTGCAAAAGGAAAGCGATTTGCATTGGAGCACTCTGAAATCATGATTCACCAGCCTCTCGGCGGTACCGAGGGACAGGCAACGGACATTGCGATTCATGCGGAGCACATTATTCAGACGAAAGACCTTCTCAATGAACTCATTGCAAAGCATACGGGTCAGAAACTTGAGAAGGTGAAAAACGATACGGAGCGCGATAACTTTATGAAATCTACCGCAGCATTGAAGTACGGACTCATCGATAAAATCATTGCTAAAGCGAGCGACATAAAGAAATAACATCGCACTGAAAAAGCCCCGCCGTATGTGCGGGGCTTTTTATATTCCAAACGTATTTACGCCTCCTTTTTGCAGCAACTCATCTTTATAACAAGTGCGTAGACAACAAGCCAGATAAAGGAATTGATGACAGCCGGCATGACGTCCGGCAATGCTACTCCGCCGAGAATCGGCTTTAAGAGCATTCCGACAGGAATGGAAGCGAGAGCAACTCCCGCAGCGAGAGCGCCTACTTCCATGTACATGTTCACGGTAATAAGTGCGCCTCCCACTATCATGAGCGCGGGAAGAAGAAGTGCCCACAGAGCACCGAGTGGCTCCAAAGGTCCGAGACCGGACATTACCATGCCCTTAAACGGTGCCATGGTCATGTAGTGAGCGAGACCGATAAGCAGAAGAGAAAGGCCGAATGCTAGGCGCAGAGCAAGAGCAGCCGCACACTTTGGGGATTTTGTACAACAGGACATACGAAACAGGGGGGAAAGATAAGGAGGGTTTGACAATTATCTATTTTGGGCAAGACGCACAAAAGATACAAGTGATTTGAATTACAATACGGCACCCTGTCCAATACAAAACAAAAGGGGTAGTGTAAGCCAAATGTTCACTCTTACAGGTACGACATCACCGGGAAGGCGTGGCGTGCTTTCCACACCGCACGGGGAGATACAAACTCCATTTTTTATGCCGGTAGGTACGGCAGGTGCCATGCGTGGAATCACACATGAAGATCTTCTGTCTCTCGGAGCACAAATACTGCTGTGCAATACGTATCATATGCATTTGCAGCCGGGAGAAGAGATCGTACGTGAAGCGGGAGGATTGCACGAATTTATCCATTGGAGCAAACCGATACTCACGGATTCCGGCGGATACCAAGTGTTTTCGCTGCGCGGCAGCAATTCCATAGAGGATCACGGTGTGCATTTCCGTTCACACATAAACGGAGATCCCCTCTTTCTCGGACCTGAAAGCGCCATACGCATACAGCACGCTCTGGGTGCGGACATCATAATGTGTTTTGATCACTGCCCTCCATCCACGGCGGCACGTGCGGAAATAGAACAAGCGGTGGATCGCACGCTGCGCTGGGCACAGGAGTGCAAAACGTGGCACAGGGAATACAGTACGGGGAAAGAAAATCCCCCCATGCTCTTTGGAATAGTACAGGGAGGGCTGGAACCTGACTTACGAAAGAAATGTGCGGAGGAACTCATCGCAATGGATTTCGACGGGTACGCCATAGGCGGACTGGCAGTCGGAGAAAGTCCGCAAGAAATGTATGACGTCGTGGATGCCGTGTGTCCGCTGCTGCCAGAAGAGAAATTGCGATACCTCATGGGCGTGGGCGTGGCAGACCAGTTGAAAAAGTGCGTGGCAAAAGGAGTGGATATGTTCGACTGTGTTCTTCCCATGCGTCTTGCCAGACACGGACACATACTGCTTGCAGACGGTACGGACATACGGATTCGAAACACCGAGTATAAGTCTGCGCATATTCCCATAGATCCGCTTTCCCCTTCCGCACTCAGCAGAACACACACCCGCAGTTATTTACATCATCTCGTTCGAGCAAATGAGCGACTGGGAGAAACAATAGCCTGCATGCAGAATATGGGAATCACACTGCAAACAATGCAGCGAATGCGCGCGGCAATGGATGAAGAAATCTAACTACTTCTCTTCTGTCTTCTCCGCAGTTTTTGCTTTGGGAGCTTCTGCCTTGGCAGCAGTCGCACCGGTTGCTTTGATTTTCGTTACTTCGATATCTGTGTAGCCCTGCCTGTGACCGTACACACGGCGATACCTCTTGCGACGTTTCATGGAGAACACTCTGATTTTATCTCCTCTGCCATGTCCCATTACTTTCACTTCCACGGCAGCGCCAGAAACATACGGTGTGCCTATTTTCATATCACTGTCCCCTTTTACGAGCATCAGCACCTTGTCGAACGTCACCGAGTTTCCTTCTTCAGCCTGCAGTGTGGGAACACGAAGCTTGTCTCCTTCGGAGACTTTTTCTTGGAAGCCAGCAATATCGACTACGGCGAACATACGTTATAAGGAAAGCGCCCGATACAGGGCACGCGGAAGTGTAGGGAAAACACAATGCCTCAGCAAGAAGAATGAACTGAATTTCCATGTTTTTGCCGCAATGCAATGGCATTACGTGAGAACAATAAAATCTGCGCTCCGGCTCCCATGAACCACAAGGGGTTCAGGGCACCGGCGGTACAAGGCATGCACCATAAAGGAGCTTCGAAGATTGGCACCGGAACAAGCCAGCCCTTTGGAGATTTTAGGAGGCTTTGGGGAGTCCTTTCATAAGGAGGTCAAGGGCACGTGGGTCGGTCCATGCTATGGAGAAAATGAGGTACAAGGTTTACGAGAGGAGCGATTTGAATCAGAGTCCCACCAAATCAATGAACTGTTACTTTTTACTTCGTCTTCAAGCTCGGAGCTATCACGCGCAGAAATATTCTGTCCATACATTGCTCCTTGATAGGAGCTTTTGAAGTAATAATCTCTAGTCTTATAGCAAAAATCACTTCCGTGATCGGAGGACAGCATGTAACTTTCTTCTACAGTGAAATATTTACATATCTGAAAATTTGCCCTCTCCCAATACAAACCTTGCTCGCCCCAAACATCGCCAGACTTCTGAGTAACAGGTGCTGCAATGTAAAACAAAGTATCTTCTCTATCAAAAATTAATCGTGCTTCAGAGGGGACTTTTGTTAATCTAACTTCACCCAAATTCGAAGAGTGCTTTATGTCAATTGAACAGTAGTCATCACCTCCTATCACAGCAGGGAATATCCGATAACTGCCGTTGTAGTAACGAACAATCCCACATGCATCCACTAAACAAAAAAATAGTGATTCTTTTCCGTTTATATCCGTGATAATTCTTGCCGATGTAAAGTAGTGTGGACCAGAAACAATACTGCCATCAAAAGGTTGGCTGGACGGCAATAATGAAAATGATTCTTCATACAATTTTTCCGAGAATAGAAATTTTTGCAATGGGTTTGGTTGAACTTCATCCAATATATACAGTGCCGTTCCTCGTGTTGTATCATCTGTTAACAAGCCATTTTCAAAATTATCTATCGCACTTAGAAGAATCACAACACTTTCAATTCCAAACCCATGAAAGTCTATTTTTTTAACTTGGTATCTTGAATTTCCAGTGCCAACCTCCTTTTCAATAAAGGAAGAAATCTGCTGAGGCGCAAATTTTGTCCTATTGGTACCAGTAAATAATCCATACAAATATACGAAAACAAAGAACGCTAGGAATAAAGTAACAGTTGGTTTAATTACATCTTTAATCACAAATTTGAAAAAAGCTCTAATGTACTTTTGGTTGTCCCAAGAAATTGTTACTTCCTTTGTTCGTTTCCAAGTCCTTCTTGCCAATTCATGATAATTTATTCTCACAGGATTAGCATATCAAAAATTTCACACTTTAGGCACGTGGCTCTATGAACATCTTTTTTAGGTGGCTGTGTAGTCGAGTCTGGTAATAAAATCCCATAGGAATTTTGGGGTTCTTTGGAAGATTTTTCAGAAGGAGGGTGAGGACAGGTGGGTCACTTACTTTCTATAAACGCTCTCCAATACTTATTGTGTCGCTTGCGTGCCGCCTTAATACCTTTTGATGTGAGAACATAGATTTCATCAACTCCTAGTCGAATGTAGCCTTTTTCGATCAGACCGATGAAAATTTCATAGAATTTCATCATTTCCAATCTATCTTCTGATGGAAATGGCGTGCCATTCCAATCAAACTTCACATGCAATGGATAGTCGGACCTTTCAGGTTTGTGAAGGATTCTGTAATTGTTTGAGAACATCTCTTTTATGATTTTGACTTCACTATCGGATAAATAATTCTTCTTAAGCCATCTAAACAGGATCAGAAGAAGGTAGCCAAAAAATGATAGTCCACCAATATTTGATAGCCATTGGATAAGAGTTGGTAACCAGTTCGGAATACCTATCGATTGCCAAAAATCATAAGCAAGTGGGTCCATATTTCGAGCAGTTATTGTACATGATTGGCCGCGTAAAGTCGCTTCGCTCCAACGCGGCCTACATAAAATCGCTTCTCGCTTGGAAGCCACTCTCTGTTCGAATCTGTTGGCGGCGCCACGTGATTGCGAGCCGCTGCGAGCAATTTTACGTGGCTGGGGCGGAGGGATTCGAACCCCCGAATGCATGGACCAAAACCATGTGCCTTACCACTTGGCGACGCCCCAACGGCAGGCCAATGCTACCACAGTTGCGGGGCGAACAAACACCGCTACCATAGGAACATATGCAGAAAATTTCGTACGCCATATTTCTTGCACCGTTCTTGCTCAGTGCATGCGCGGGAGAAAAAGGTGTTCGTATGCATTCTCTCATTACAAACGTGGATTACGAGGTTTCCATGACCATGAACCCTGCAAAGCCTTCCATGGGAGAAGAAACACAAATCACCTTCTCGGTAACACAGCAGGGCAAGGCAGTGGATGTTTTAAATACAAAAAATGAAGTACTGCACATCACTGTTACCAGCGATAATCTGCGTGATTTCGCGCACTACGCATTTGGCGACATAGAAGAATTACGACCCGGGACGTATAGGTTCACTCACACGTTTACGCAACCAGACCATTACGGAATTTGGATAGATTTTCCGAATCTCGCCACAAGAGACCACCATGGAGACAGAGTGGATTTCCGCAGTTTCATGGAACTGCGCATACCGGGAAGTGTGGCAGATCCCCTTCCGGAATCTGTGAGTGTCGTCGTACAAGAGCCGTATTCCATTTCCTTGAAAACAGAAGAAGACCTTATGGCCGAACTGATACATACGTTTACTTTTGAGCTCTCTCGCACAGACGGTGTGGCGACGCGATACTTCGAAAATGCAGACATGTTCTATGTTATTACTGCTCCGAGTATCGGTGAATACAGGCTCCAGCATATCGATCATCATATTTCTCGTTCAAACAGTGTTGGAACGGAAATATCTGCATTTGAATTGCCGGGAAAATATCTGGTATGGGCAGAGCTGTATGTCCATGGTGATACCAAAATAGACACCGTACACACCACCTTTATTGTGGATGTACCGCCGTATGTAAGCCCTGCTTTACAGTAAAATTTCCATTCATATTGAGCTTTTAGGCAACATTTGAATATTTTGCATCTGAATATAGAAATAGATGCAATATTCCATATGGAAAATATCAAATAGAACCTTGACATAAGTTGTTATTTTTGATTAAATCACTCCCTTTTTGCATTCCACTCCATCCGCTATGAAGCGCAGATGCATGCAACTGATTCGCATGAAGAGCAGAACACACGTTCTGTTCGCACTCCTTATAGTAGCGATTACTCCCGCAGCACTCTATGCCTGCGGACGAGTGGATTTGTCTATTACCAAGAGCGGTCCGGGTACCGCAACTGTGGGACAAACCGCAACCTACAACTTCATCGTCACTCAACATGATACCGGCCGTTCCACCGGAACGCAGACGGAAGTGCGTGATCTCATTCCCGCAGGATTCACCTTCGCGAGTGCGAGCGGAGTTAGTTGTAGCGTAAGCGGAAACAATGTGATTTGTACGGGTATTCCAAATCTTACGCAGAATCAGTCTCACAGTTTCTCCGTCACATTCAATGTGACCGCTGCCGCCTGTGCAAACAGTCCGGTAACCAACACCGCAGTGGTGGACGCCAGAGAAGCCGATACGAACCCGAGTAACGACACCAGCAATACTGTCACCACTGCAATCAACGGTTGTGATGCGGATCTTTCCGTCAGCAAAAGCGGCGACTCCACCGTGGCAGCCGGCAGTACAGTGAACTACAGCGTACAAGTTACAAACGGCGGCCCGAGTGATGCAACGAATGTAAAAGTAACGGATGCCATTCCTTCCGGTCTCAGCTTTAACAGCGGTGCCAGTGACGGCGCATGTTCTCAGAACGGTTCCAATGTGGAATGTACGGCAAGCAGCTTGGCAAACGGCGCGAATAAGACTTTTGCCATTGCTTTCGATGTGCCCGATACGCAACAAGTATGTGGCACCAATATTTCAAACCAAGCTTCTGTGAGCAGTGATACCGGTGACACGAACACGTCCAACAATACAAGCTCAACAGTAAGTACCTCTATAACATGTAACGCAGATCTCTCAGTGACGAAGAGCGGACCTGCCACAATAGAAGGTGGCAATAGTATAAGTTATACGGTTACCGTCGCAAACGGCGGTCCGAATACGGCTCATAACGTAAAGGTAACGGATGCCATTCCTTCCGGTCTCACCTTTAACAGCGGTGCCAGTGACGGCGCATGTTCTCAGAACGGTTCCAATGTGGAATGTACGGCAAGCAGCTTGGCAAACGGCGCTAATAAGACTTTTGCCATTGCTTTCGATGTACCGGCTTCCGGCGCACTTTGCGGAAACAGCGTGAGCAACCAAGCAACAGTTTCGAGTGATACGACAGACTCAAACAGTGGCAACAATACGAGCCAAGCTGTCTCCACACAGGTGACATGCTCTGCCGACCTCTCCATTACAAAGAGCGGCCCCGGAACAGTGACACGCAACTCCACGGTGAGTTACACGATCATCGTTACAAACAACGGTCCTGCCGATGCGCAAGGTGTCACCATTTCAGACGCAGTACCTGCGGGTGTGACCTTTAACAGCGGAGCATCGGATGCGAGCTGTGTTCTGAACGGTTCCAATGTCCTGTGTAACAACATCACTCTTACAAACGGACAGAGCAAAACCGTAATCATCGCCTTTAACGTTCCCGCCTCAGCGGTTTGTAACTCAACTGTTACGAACCAAGCAATTGTTTCCGGTAGTACCACAGATCCCGTAAGCAGCAATAATACGAGCAGCACCGTTGCCTCTACGGTCGACTGTTCATCCGAGCAAGCGGATCTTACACTGACCAAAACAGGACCTGCGACAGTCGCACGCGGTACGACTATCAGCTACACACTCGTCGCCACAAACAACGGTCCGGCTACGGCCAACGCCGTGACGATTACAGATCCTGTTCCTGCAGGTCTTACCTTTAACAGCGCAGCTTCGGACGCAGGATGCGCTCTGAACGGAACAAATGTGCTGTGCAACAGCTTCAGCCTTACAAACGGTGCCAGCAAAACGGTAACCGTAGCATTCGATGTCCCTGCTCAAGCAACATGCGGAGCAACCATCGCAAACCAGGCAAGCGTATCCACAAGTTCAATTGACCCCGTGAGCAGCAACAACACAAGTCAAACTGTGACATCTACGGTGGACTGTTCCGGTGAACAGGCAGACCTCTCCGTTACAAAGAGCGGTCCTGCAACCGTACAGCGTGGCAATATTGTCAGCTACACCGTTTCGGTAACCAATGGCGGTCCTGCGACTGCAAACGCCGTAAAAGTAACAGACGCCATTCCTTCGGGACTGACGTTCAATTCCGGAGCCAGCAGTCCCGAATGTGCGGTGAACGGCTCCAATGTTGAATGTACGGTCAGTACGCTCACCAACGGTGCGAGCAAAGGATTCACCATCGCATTCGATGTGCCAAATAGCACAACTTGCGGTTCTAGCATCACAAACCAAGCAAGTGTGTCTACAACGTCCGTCGACCCCGTGAGCAGCAACAACACAAGCCAAACGGTAAGTACGACTGTGAACTGTGATAATCAGGCAGACCTCTCTGTTACCAAAAGCGGTCCTGCAACCATCACACGAAATTCAGTTATCAGCTACAGCGTAACGGCCACGAATAACGGCCCGGGTACTGCAACATCCGTTGTCATTTCCGACGCCGTTCCTACGGGACTCACTTTCAATAGCGGAGCATCCGACTTGAGTTGTGTACTCAATGGCTCCAATGTGCTGTGTAACGGATTTAATCTTGCAAGCGGACAGTCTCGCACAGTTACCATCGCCTTCAACGTACCCGCAGGAGCAACGTGTGGCGGTACGATTGCAAACGTAGCGAGTGTGGCTTCCGCAGTCACCGACCCGGTAAGCAGCAACAACACAAGTCAGACTGTTTCAACGACCATCGATTGTTCAAGTGAGAATGCAGATGTACGCATTACAAAGACCGGTCCAAGTACCGTCTTAAAAGGAGGCACGCTCAGTTACACACTGAATGTAACGAACGGAGGACCTGCAACCGCGCAGGGAGTAACGATTTCAGACCCTGTTCCTTCCGGTCTGACTTTCAACCCTTCCGCATCCAGCCCGAACTGCATACTCAACGGCAGCAATGTTCTGTGTAACAACATCGCTCTGGCAAACGGCCAGACACAGAGCGTTATCATCGCATTCAACGTTCCCACAACTGCAACATGCGGTGCTCTGTACACGAACCAAGCAACTGTTTCGAGTTCATCCACCGACCCCGTAAGCAGCAACAATACGAGTCAGACTGTCACGACGACTGTGGACTGTCCTCCCGTACACTCCGATTTGGAGGTGGTGAAAGCAGGTCGCGATCGTATTCCGCGAACCGAAACTCTCATCTACATGATACAAGTACTCAACCGAGGACCGGACGAAGCACCCGATGTGCAGGTACGAGATACTATCCCTGCCGGACTTGTGTTTAATCCCGGTCAGTCTCACCCTGCTTGTCAGCAGGTAGGCAACGAGATTGTTTGTAACGGACCCGCACTGCCAAAAGACAGGCAGTGGGCGATTCTCGTAGCATTCGACCTGAGTGCCAGTGTGCAATGCGGATCGTTCATCCAAAACCGTGCACGAGCATCTACGACTGCCATAGACCCAAACAGTGCCAACGACCAGAGTCAATTGGTAGCTACGTTCGTGGAGTGTCCGAACGGAAACATGACCATAGAAAAGAGCGGTCCGACCACGGTACTGCGCGGCAATACCATCACGTACAACATCGTGGTACGTAACACTTCCCCCACCGAAGTACTGCGAAACACGCTCGTCTTCGACCAAACTCCGGCCAACACCACTTTCTTGGATGCACAGAGTACGCCGGGATGTTTCATAGGCGTGGGCTTCACGGATGTGTACTGTCCGGCACAGGATGTTCCTGTGGGTGGCACACGGAATGTGACTCTTGTCTTCCGAGTGGAAAACACAGCCGCGTGTGACAGCTTCATAAATAACATCGCAGACGTATGGGCAGATAACGCCGATGCGACATGGAGTAACGAAGTGATTACGCAAGTACAGTGCCTCTCAACGGAAACAGATATTTCCGTGGATAAAACAGGTCCCGGAACCGTGACCCGAGGCAATCAGATTTCCTACAGCATTACCGTGACCAATCACGGTCTGGGAGATGCCACCGGCGTACAGATTGCAGACCCGATTCCAAACGGACTGACATTCGTATCGGGTTCCAGTTCAAACAACTGTTCGGTAAACGGAGCAGAAATAGTATGTGGCAATATTGACTTGGTTAACGGCCAAAGTCGTACGCTCACACTCGTCTTTACCGTACCAAGCTCGGTTGCCTGTAACTCCACACTGCAAAACCAGGCGCGCTTGCTTTTGGCACCGCAGGGTGACCCGAATCCGAATAATAACGTAAGTAACGTTATTTCCACGACAGTGAATTGTCCCGCTCAGACCGCAGACTTACGCGTAAGCAAGAGCGGACCTGCGAGCGTGGTAAAAGGAAACACCGTCACCTACACACTCGTTGCCACAAACGACGGTCCCGATACGGCAACAAACGTGACGATCGCAGATCCGATTCCTACAGTACCGCACGAAACAACGAACCTTCCGGTACAACTGACGTTCTTATCGGGCAGCTCGGATGCAAGTTGTGTAAGCAACGGTACGGATATTCTGTGTAACAACTTCAACTTGGCATCCGGACAAAGTCGTACAGTGACTGTCGCATTCAGCGTACCGACGACAACGAAATGTGCTTCGACCATCGTAAACAGAGCAAGTGTTTCTGCATCATCCACAGATCCGAACAGTTCGAACAATCAGAGCCAACAGGTCTCTACCGCAGTGGACTGTGTTCCGAGCGACGCAGACGTCTCCGTTACCAAGAGCGGCCCTGCCACGGTGACACGAGGAAACGTACTTACCTACAGTTTGACGGCAAGTAACGCAGGTCCTGTAAGTGCTACAAACGTTACCATTACCGACACCGTTCCGACAGGATTGGTATTCAATGCCGGAGCATCCGGTGGCAACTGTTCTCTCAGCGGCAACACAATAAGCTGTGCTATCGGCACTCTTGCTTCCGGTGCCTCACAGAGTGTGAGTCTTGCGTTCAATACGCCTGCGACACTCACTTGCAACTCGCAAGTGCAGAACTATGCAGTGATTGCAGCTCTGCAGCCGGACCCAAACAACAGCAACAACACGACCAATACGGTAACGACAACCATACTGTGCCCTGTCGCACAAGCGGATGTGACCGTAAGTAAAACAGGACCCGCTACAATTCTGCGTGGCACCAAGATTACCTACACACTTACTGCCACGAATAACGGCCCCGATGCCGCAACCAACGTGGTGATAACAGACCCGATTCCAAGTGCGCAGCACGAGAGTAGCAACACTCCTCTGGCACTACAGTTTGAAGCCGGTGACTCCGACCCAAGCTGTGCGATAAACGGCGTGAATGTTGAGTGCAGCGGATTCAGTTTGAATCCGAGTCAGAGCAAGACGGTACAGGTGACATTCACCGTACCGAGCCAATCACGATGCAGCGCATTCGTTGTAAACCAGGCAAGCGTGGTATCCGGTGCCAACGACCCGAACTCTGCAAACAACTTAAGCCAAATCACATCCACGCTCATTCAGTGTCCTGTCACCGACGCAGACCTTTCCATTACCAAAGTGGGTCAGCAAACCGTACTGAGAGGAAACCGTGTAAGCTACAACATTACGGTGACGAACAACGGTCCCGCCACCGCAACGAATGTGACAATTGCAGACCCGATTCCTACGGTTCTTAACGAACAGGCACAGGGTGTGTACCTGACATTCGACCCTGTTGCTTCGGACTCCAGCTGTCAGATAAACGGCATTAATGTGCTATGTAACAACTTCAGCCTTACCGCAGGCCAGAGCAAGACCGTTACCTTGGCATTCACAGTACCCACCGTCGCAAGTTGCAACGCAAATATAGTGAACTTCGCAACGGTCTCTGCGTCATCTACGGATCCGATCTCCTCGAACAACACGAGCCAGACCGTGCATACAACCGTACAGTGTCCCGTGGAGCAGTCTGATCTTACCATTGCCAAAATGGGCCGCGACCGTATTCCTATCGGAGAAACGCTGCTCTACACATTGCAAGCGTTCAACCGCGGACCTTCCACAGCCACAAACGTCACCTTCCGTGACCAGATTCCGGCAGGGCTTGTCTTCAACCCAAGCCAATCTGACTCCAGCTGTCAGAAAGTTGGAAACGAAATTCTCTGCACACGTGCAACATTGGCAGAAAGCCAACTCTGGACAATAGTCATAGGATTCGACATCAACCCTCAGACTGTGCAGTGCAACAGCTTCCTCTCCAACGTCGCCACACTCTCGTCGGATCAAACAGATCCTGACCCAAGCACGAACACCAGCAACACCGTGCAAACCTACGTGGAGTGTCCCGGCGGAGAAATCTCTATCGTTAAGAGTGGTCCTGCCACAACGCTGCGAGGAGCAAACATCACCTACAACATCCTTGTAACCAACAACAGCGCATTCACCGTCCGTGAAGCAAGCGTGTTCGATGGCACACCTCAGAACACAACGTTCGTGCCCAATGGCAGCAGTCCGGAATGCTACGTGGCACCGGGATTCACCGATGTATTCTGTGCCCCTACCGATTTGGCACCGGGGCAGCAGCGTACGGTTACGTTGGTATTCAAAGTCAACGATAACGCCCCATGTAACAGCACGCTCAATAACATCGCCGATGTGTGGTCCGATAACGCTGATCCTACGTGGAGTAACGAGGTGGTAACACAAGTCATGTGTCCTCCGGCAAGCTTCAGTATTACGAAGACCGATAACCGCACGACCGTGACTGCGGGCGAAGTGCTAACCTACCAGATCAGCGTGACGAATACCTCTTCCGTAAACGACTCCAACGTACATGTGACAGATACCCTCCCTGCAAACGTTACCTTCGTGGGAGCATCCGATGGCGGAATATTCGATGGCACACAAGTGCAGTGGAACGGCCTAAGTATCAACGCAGGAGAAACGAAAGTACTTCTGATGACTGTCTCCGTAAACGCAGGAACGCCAAACGGAACGATTCTTACCAACAACGCCTTCGTAGTGAACGGTCCAACTGCAATAGACCAAACAACGGTGATCGAGAACATTACGTTCACTATCAGCAAAGATGACGGTCGCACGAACGCCAATGCGGGTGAGACACTCATCTACACCATTCCGGTGACCAACACATCTGCAACCAATGCGACCAATGCGACGGTGACAGATACGCTTCCTCCTCAAGTCACATTTGTCAGCGCAGATAACAGCGGCACGCACAGTAACGGTACCGTTACATGGTCTGGCCTGAGTATTGCAGCAGGGCAAACCAAAAACCTGATGGTAACAGTGACCATTAATCCTGCGACTCCGGGAGGAACAGTACTTACGAACACAGCTACGATTCTCGGCGGACCTTCCGCTGTCGATACGACTATCGTAAACGGAGGACAGTTGGGATGTATTGAAATCATCAAGGAAACATTCGATACCAACGGCCAGCCCATTACGCCGGTCGCACAGTTCATGTTCAGTCTGGACAACGGCTCTCAGACAACACAGAACGACTCAAGCGGCCATGCACGGTTCGATAACGTTGCCGTAGGCTCTCACACTGTGACAGAAACCGTACCTCCAACATGGTCACAACTGTCCGTGACACCTCCAAGCGGAGTACTGCAGGTGCAGTCCGGTCCTGTGTGTTCGACCGTGACATTTAAAAACCAGCAACAATTGCAGAACTCTACTTTCACCATTACGAAGACCGATAACCGCACGACGGTATCCCCCGGTGAAACGCTGATCTACACCATAGATGTGAAGAACACATCCGCAGTCAATGCTGCCAACGTCAGTGTTCGCGACACTCTTCCTGCCGATCTCACCTTCGTAAGTGCCAATAGCAACGGTACGCACACTGCAGGAGTTGTTGACTGGGTCGTACCTATTAATGCGGGTCAAACGGTGCAATTCACCGTCAATACAACCGTCAAGGTTGCCACAGCAAACGGTACCGTACTGGAAAATACGGCACAGGTGCTGGGAGGCCCAAGTACAATAGATACGACAACAGTGGTTACCATCACGAGTTCAGGATGTATAGATGTGGTGAAAGAGACATTCGATATCAACGGACATCTCATTACACCCGTACCGCAGTTCAGCTTCCAATTGGATGGCGGCGCCCAGAGCACGGTAAGCAATTCTCTCGGACTTGCACGGTTCAACAATGTTCCTACGGGAACGCACACGGTGAGCGAAACCGTTCCTCCTACATGGAGACAGGTTTCCATTACACCTCCCAACGGTCTTGTGGTGGTATCGCAGGGGCCAACATGTTCCACAGTGCTCTTTAAGAACCAGCAAGATCTCGGCGGACCTGAGTTTGCCATGAGTAAGACAGACGGTCGCAGCACCGCAGCGCCGGGTGAAACGCTCACCTACACCATTACTGTTGAGAATATCTCAAACAAGAATGCAACCGGTGTAACCGTACTCGATACCCTGCCAACCAACGTGACCTTCGTAAGCGCAGACAGCGGCGGAGTGCACAGTAACGGCACAATCACCTGGAATAACATCAGTGTGAATGCGAACAGCAGCGTTACGCTGACGGTGATCGCACAGGTGAATGCGAATGTCGCAAACGGAACCGTGATTACAAACACCGCAGGTATTCCGAATGTCATCACTGTCGCAGACACCACCACTGTCTCCACACAAGTGCCGACATTCAGCATCTCGAAGACCGACAATCTGGCTACGGCCACACCGGGACAGAGCCTTACCTACCTTATAACGGTACAGAACACCTCTGCATTCAACGCAACGAACGTCTCCGTGACAGACACGTTGCCAAGCCAAGTGATATACAACGGTTCTTCCGATAACGGGTCTGTAAACGGACAGATCGTAACGTGGAGCGGACTCTCCATTGCGGCAGGTCAACAGAAGACGCTGACTGTGACCGCAACGGTAAACGGATCCACACCGAACGGAACAGTCGTTACCAATATCGCCCAGGTGGTGAACGGTCCCAGTGCAACGGATATCACGACTATTCAGGGCGGACAGCCGCTGCTGACAATCTCGAAGACCGATAACCGCACCACCGCAAAGGTAAACGAGATTCTCACCTACGTCATTACCATGCAAAACAGCACCAGTGTCACCGCAACGAACGTGGGTGTCACCGATACGCTGCCGGGAGATGTGACCTTTGTTTCCGCAACGAACGGAGGTACGGCAAACGGTCAGACAGTGACATGGGGTAACCTGACGATAAACGGCAGCTCCACCATCTCACTGACAGTACAGGCACGTGTGAACAGCGCAGTACCGGACAACACCATTCTGACGAACACGGCACAAATCGTGGGAGGATTGAGTGCAACCGATACCACAACCGTGGAAGGCGGCACACCGGATCCGAACAATGTGACCATAGACCTCTCCGATGACCGTGACCCTGTGGATCCGGGTGAGTCGTTCTGTTACACCATTCAGGTAAACAACTTAAACTCAGCAGAGCTGACGAATCAGACCGTCACACAGACGCTCGACGGCATGACCGAGTACCAGTCTGCATCCGATAACGGATCGCACAGCAGCCGCATAATCACATGGAGGAATGTCACACTGCCCGGCAACGGAACGAAGACATTCAACTCTTGTGTCAAAGTGGATGAAGATACCGAACTCGATGAGCTGCTCACTTCCAAGGCATTCATCAACAGTAAGAGTGATACGGAAAATACTCGTGTAGGAGAAGGATTCATTACCGGTAACAACCGCTGTGAAATCCAAAGCATCTCCGATACGCCGGATCCCGTGAAAATCGGTGAGACCCTTACCTACAGCATCCGCGTACGTAACGGCAGAAATACTTCAAGTACAAGTACGACCAGCAGCAACAGTGCACGCAGCTTCGACATCGTGGCCTACCTGGATAACGACACAACCTTCATGTCCGCAAGTAATGGCGGAGACGAAAACGGCGGTCGTGAAGTGGAGTGGAACGATATCCGCCTGCGCCGCGGCGAAAGTGAGTCCGTACGTGTGACCGTACGAGTAAAGGACAGTGCCGCTCGTGAAGATCAGTTGCGAATCCGCGTACAGTGTGAAGACGACGAAGAGTACGAAAACACTCGTGTGGAAGGCGAAGGAGAGCCTCCGACAGACGGGCAGGTACGTGTAAGCATAGACAAACGTGCAAGCACTCAAGAAGCACGTCCCGGAGACATGGTGAACTACACCCTCACACTGCGTAACCTCACAAACCGTGCAGCAAAGGATGTCACTGTCGAAGACAGGTTCAACGCAGGTTCCATTTCCATTCAGGATGCCGGAGGAGGAGAAATAGCAGGAAACGGCATAGACTGGAAAGTACCGAACCTCGGACCGAATGACACACGCATCTTCACCTACCGCGTTCGCGTGGGACCGGATATGCGCCACGGACAAATTATCTCCAATACTGTCGTCGTTCGCAGTCCGGATCTCGACCGTCCCGCAACGGACACAGAAGAAGTACGCATCATTACCGAATTGCCACAGACAGGAGGAGGAGGATTCGGAAGTTCCTTTACGGACGTCGCGCAGAACTTACGTCCAACCGGCAAGAGCATTCAGATTTCATCCTCAAATGGAGCCGCTGCCATGCAGTTCATACTCTGGACCAGCATTATCTCCATGGGAATGATCGGCGGAACCCTGCTCGGAAAGCGATTCTTCCTCTAAATATACGACACCAACGGAATGCAAGGAGAGCCCTGAAAACCGAAAGGTATGTGAAAGGGCTCTTTTCCTATGTGGAAAGATCTTCTTTCTTCGAGTCCTCTTCCAGTACGAATTCTCGTACGAGAGCAGGCACAGTCTGCAGCACTTCTTGCAGCTGTACACTCTCTTTAGAAGACGGAATGCTGAGGACCCACGCAGAAAGATCCGCCCCCGGAGGCTGACTGCCAATCCCAATGCGAAGACGGGGAAACTCTTCTCCGTACTTCTCACACACGGACTTCAGTCCGTTATGCGTACCGGGACCGCCTTTTTTTCGAAGACGGACTTCTCCGAGCGGAAGGTCTATGTCGTCACAAATCACCAGAATTTGCACCGCGGGATCCAACTTGTAAAAATCCACGATCTTTGCGATAGCATTGCCCGAGAGGTTCATGAATGTACTTGGTTTCACGAGAAGAACAGGCACGGTAACAATGCGAGCCTCCTGTACCGATGCAAGGAATCGCTGTTTTTCTTCCCAGTCCCCTTCTCCGCAATGCTGTGACAGCACATCTATCGCATGAAACCCGATGTTATGCCGCGTTGCTTCATACTGTTTCCCGGGATTTCCCAAGCCGACGATGACGAGTGCGGGCTTCATTACCCCGCTAGCATAGCACGTCAGAGCAGGTCGGAAACCGCTCTGTGAAATGCGGCCACAGCAGCGGCACTTTGACTGGCAGAAATATCCGCTCCCGGCTCGTGTGCAATGCGATTACGAAGTTTATGGGCTCTCCATACGGCATCGAGATCCGAAAATCTGGGACCTGCCTTTTGTAACTTCTCACCGAGTGACCCCTTGTACCCGCGGGCAGCCAGAGCTTGGTCCAGCACTTTATCCGCCTCCAACACTTTTCGTACGGGATCTTTCAACAGATCCACATGCTCCCAATGCAGCAAAATTCTCTTTCGCATCGCAGGCGACAGTTTTCGCTTTCTACACTTCCAAACAACAGCAAGACATAACAGTGCGATGCAAAGGACTATGGCAATGGGCAGTATCTGCATTGTTATTCTTCGTAATCATCGTCCTCTTCTTCATCGCCTTCAAGCTCCTGCAACTGCAGTTCTCGCGCCACAATTCCTGCCAGAATCTCCTGTACGTGCGTGGAGTCTTTCAGATTTTTCGTATGAAGATACGCCTCCATATTCTTCAGTATCATGCCCTCCACCCTGCGGGGGTTCGGAACGTTATCCATGGATATCACGCTTCCTGTGGATATTTTTTCCACTCCTATGGTTCCGTAGCGCAGGAGTGTGTTCGACACACCCTGAATCTCATAACTCACACCTTGAATATCACTGTAGAGAACACGAGAAGACTGGCGATGGAACCATCCGTGCCACTCCACATCTATGATGCCTATGTCCGTAATAATCCATGCATCGAGGTAGTAGTCGAAAAAATTACGAAACCACCACACAAGCGAAACGACACTCCAGAGAGAAATAACGTAGAAAACGGTTTTATAAGGAGCCTGATACAGAAGCACCCAACAGGCGAGGAATGATACGGTCGGCCAAAATAAAAATTTAATGCCCAGAATCCAGTGCTTATGGAGCACGAGATGAAGCGTTTCATCGTCTTCGAGGTGCCGGGTGAATAATCGCTGATTGAGCTGCACGGCGGCAATTGTACAGCAGCCCGGGAAGAAGCGACATGCTATACACGGATACCGCGCTCACCTATACTGCGAAGGATGTCACCGAAAAAACACGGTCTGTTGTTTCATCTGCTGGATGTCATACTGAATATCGTCATTATCGTGACGATAGTGGTTGTTATCCGTACGTTTCTTGTCTCCCCTTTTCAGGTGGAAGGAAGTTCCATGGTCGGGACACTGGAACACAGGGAGTACATTATTATCAATAAGCTCGCATACTACATCGGTTCTCCCAACAGAGGAGATGTGGTGGTATTCAGGCCCCCGAATGACATGAAAAAGCATTACGTGAAGAGGATCATTGGTATTCCGGGTGATACGGTTATTCTCCGGGACGGATACGTCTACGTACAAGAAAAGGGGGGTGCGGAGGTGAAGCTACAAGAAGACTACTTAAACGAACGAAACAAAGGACACACGTACTCTCATCCTCCTACCAGCGGCAATACGGAAGAAAGGCGCTACGAAGTGCCGGAAGGCTCCTACTTCTTACTTGGCGATAACAGGCAAGGAAGCCTGGATTCTCGCAGTTTTTCGGACGATAACGGCAATTTTATTCCCTTTGTGGAAGAAGGGAACATCAAAGGTCTCGTCTGGTTCATAGCCCTTCCCATAACCAAAATTCAGGCCCTGGAACCTCCGAATTACCGCATGTAAATGAAGAATATTTTCTTGCCACATACCTCGGCACTGCAGTAAGATACCCGGGTCTCGCCCAGAGGCTTTTTAGAAGCATATGAACAAACTCACCACCTACATCAACGAATCCGTACAAGAGCTGCACGCAGTCAGATGGCCCACTCGCCATCAGGCCGTGCGACTTTCGGGTATTGTCATTGTGTTCGTGGCAGCAAGTACCGCCATATTCGGCGTAATAGACTACGGCCTTTCCCAGGTAATAAAACTCCTTCTTTCCCTCACATAACAACGTGGCAAAGCAAGACCCAACCGCAGGACAAAACTGGTACGTCGTACACACTTACGCAGGGTACGAAGACGCCGTGAAGCAAGCGCTGGAGCAACGTGTGGAATCCATGGGAATGCAGGATTACATCTTCGATATTCAAGTCCCGAAAGAAAAGCAACTCACCTTCCGTAAGGGAGAACCCGTAGAAGAGGAGAAAAAGCTCTTTCCCGGCTACGTACTGGTGCACATGATCGTGACGGACGAAAGCTGGTACCTTGTGCGTAATACTCCGAATGTGACGGGATTCGTAGGTTCCGGCAATATTCCCGTACCCGTAACTCCCGAGGAATACGGCGTTATAGAGCGCAGGGTCGGAGAACAGGAAGCCAAGTTTAAGAGCGAATTCCAAGTCGGAGATCTTGTTGTTATTGTCGACGGTCCGTTTAAGAACTACGAGGGAGGCATAGAGAGTGTGGACGTAAACAAGGGGAAGATTACGGTGATGGTTCTCATTTTCGACCGCGAAACACCGGTGGAACTGGACTTTACACAAGCGCAGAAGAAATAGGGTATGCAGTCTTCTCCCACGCCAGACTCAAGGGGGAACAGCGCCGAAGTACCCGATGCGGAAACAGCACAAGAACATGGATTGCAAGAAGCAGTGCGAATTCTTCGTGAAATACATACACTTCGAAAAAGAATCAACGAGAGAAGAGCAGACGTATCTGTAGAACCCTTGGCAGATATGCCACAGAGAGAAGAGAATGCAACTATGGAAAACGAGCTGGCAGCACTTGCTGAAAGTTTTTGTGTGCAGTTACACACATCACTGGGTCCCATAGCACCCGACGGCGCTCTCTCCATTGCCATCGTACATTCCCTGCGCGACATCAGGGAATCAATGGAAGACTCCGCCAATATTGCATCTCTCAGTACGCTTATTGCAAATCAGGAAACTATCTCTCGTCGCAGAGCCGCATAACATGCCAGCACGCTCCATACATATCACAGGCAAGGTACAGAACGTCTGCTTTCGTGCGGCAGCACAAGAAAAGGCGAAGGAATGCGGACTGTGCGGATGGGTGCGTAACACCAAACAAGGAGGTGTGGAAATATACGCAGAAGGAGACGAAAACGCATTGGATGCCCTGGAGCAATGGTGCCACAGCGGTCCTTCCGCAGCGAAGGTGGAAAGAGTCACAACCAAAGAGGCCGAACAGGAAGGACTGTCGGATTTTACGATTGCGTACTGAGCAACCGCACGCGACGCGGAAGCAAGATGGCAAGACCTATGAGCTGTACTATCTGACCGCAGGTGAATCCGAGAGCCAAACTGTACACGCCGAATTTTTCGGAGAGAAGCCATGCGACTGCAATGGCAACAAAACCGTTTGCCACACTGAAAACGGCGGGAGTGGTCGTATGTTTTAATGCATAGAAAGAGCGCAGTAGCAGATGATTGATGCTCTCAAACGGAATACTCACTGCGTACAGTGCAAGACAGACTGCAAATACCGGCAATACATGTGAAATATGAACCAGCCACGCAGCAAGTGGTGCGAGTGCGGCGAGAGCAAGAGCTCCCGGTATGGTGAGGACAAGAAGAATCATCACCCCCTTGCGCAGATAAATCCAAAATCTGCCAAAGTCCTTCTGTGCCGCTGACTGACTGAGGAGAGAAAACGCAGACTGAGCCAATGCTATGCCCGCTATGCCCACCACTACGGATTGAAAATTACGTGCATACGCATTGATAGTTACCGAACCTGCCCCCAGTCCGGATGCGACGGTATCGAAAAGAAGTAACTCCATCTGCAGTGCTCCGAGTGCCATCATTCTTGGAATCATGAGCAGACCCATTTCCGTAAGATCAGGGTGCCACAATGTCTTTCGCAATCGAAATCCCGAGCGATACACTGCCGCAAAACGGAGAAGTACATACACGACAGAACCTCCCAATGTGCCGTAAATAGGGCCGTAAGGACCGAATACAGGAGTGAGATACAGTGTGCCCGCTATGGTACCGAGTGTGTAGAAAATGGGAGTGAGTCCGTACATCCAATACCGCTGGACCGTTATGAGGTACTGCCCGAATGCGTTTCCAAATACGAAGAGAAAGTTGGTAAGCAGCGCCAGCCGACCGAAGTGAATGTAGAGCGCGAGAGCATCACCCTGAAACTGCGTGAGTATCGGAGCTATCCACGAAAAACATATGGCAAAGAACAATGCGAGAACGCCGAATACCAGCGCAGCGACTGCCACGACTCCGCTGAGGAATTGATTCATATGCTCCTGCTCCCCTTTTGCTTTGTACTGTGCAAGAAGCGGTACCACCGCCACGGAAAATCCCGCCATAATGCACATTTGAAACAGCAGATCACTGGGACGAAACGCCGCGATGTACACGTCTACGATATGGAGCTCGGGGAACGTTTTTGCGAGAATACGGTCGCGAAACAGACCGACAAACGACGCGCCGAACTGCGTACACGCCAAAACAACGGCACCACCGAGGATGCGATTCTGTGAAAAAACCGACGAGAAACGGAGATTCATGGGCGTTCAGAATATCAGGTGTGTGGCCCTGAAACTAGGGGTTGACACCTTAAATTTCGCTTCTATAATACCCGCGTTTTATGGCTCTACGACTCAGTATTCGCCGCAGCTTTATGCACTTTCTCACGTGGAAGGTGGAGGCTGCCGCATAAGAATATATGGAATATGCAGAGCAGAGAGCCTTCCTCCAAAAGAGCAGGGTCATGTTCTCCGAATCGATCTTTCACATCATCGCCCCTCCGGTTGTCCGTATGTACTCCTGCATCAAGTGATTGCTTAAGCCCACCCCCCGCTGAACGCGGTCACCACTCTACGCAGTGCGGCTTACAGCCACTTGTCAGAAGTGCATTCGTTCCGACCGGAAACAAGTAACAACCAACAGAAAGGGAGAAAAGTATGACAGTACGTCAGCACAAGCAAGATCGAATTGCAGAGCGATTCGAGAAGCTCAAAGGCGATGCCGCCACGCTCAGAGTGGGCGGAGAAAAGTTTAACTCTGCCCAGCAGCTCATCAGCAGAGTACAAACGGGCAAAGGACACCTTATCGTGCTTTTGAACTCTATGTTCAAAGCTTCCGCCGCCGTCGCACCGGCACCTGCCTAACTCTTGCCTCGCCTGTTCAGGTGAGTCGGAACACATCACAAGCCGTCGGTTCCTTACAGGATCGACGGTTTTTTCTCGTGCAGTATTAGACGAACTGCCTCTCGGTGATTTATGCTGCACACAGTGACTACCACCGACTCAGACACACCAACGCTCCCCTTCTCGACCGCATCGGACGCCGAAATTTCCGCGCTACTTTCGCAGTGCCGCATAGGACTTACAGTGGAAGAAGCACGCAAAGTAAGTGCTCTTCTTCAGCGAGACCCCACAATAGTGGAAGCGGTAATTTGGGGAATACAGGGTTCCGAGCACTGCAGCTACAAATCTTCACGACGATTTTTACGTACGTTCCTTACGGAAGGAAAACATATTATTCTGGGCCCGGTGGAAGACAGCGGCATCGTTGCCATAACGGACGGACCTCCCGGCAAACGATGGGGATTTGTCGTCACACACGAATCGCACAACCACCCGTCCCAAATCGTGCCGTTCGAAGGAGCAGCTACGGGCGTGGGCGGAACGGTACGAGACATAGTATGTATGGGAGCGCGTGTCATAGGCTGTATGGATATGCTCCGACTCGGAGATTTGAAAACGGAAGAAAGTAAAACCATCGCACGTGAAGTCGTACGAGGAATAGGAGGATACGGAAACCCCCTGGGTGTGCCGAATCTCGGAGGCGACACTGTGTTCGACTCCTCATACAACAGTAACTGCTTGGTGAATGCAGTCGCACTCGGAATAGTGCGTGAAGACGAAATAATTCACAGTTACGTACCGAAGGAAGCGGGAAGAGAAGGTTACGATATCATTCTTGTCGGAAAACCGACGGATCGCAGCGGTTTCGGCGGTGCGGCATTTGCGAGCGCATCCATGGAAGAAGAGAAGCAAGAGCAAAATACGGGTGCGGTACAGGAACCGAACCCTTTCTTGGAGCGTCATCTGCTGGCATCCAGCTATGCGCTGTTTGATTGGCTTGCAGCCAGTAAAAAGCTCGACAAAGTAAGTTGTAAAGACCTCGGAGCGGGAGGGGTGGTATGTGCCAGTGTGGAACAAATAGCCGACCAAGGTTTGGGTGCCACTGTGCGACTGGAAGATGTACACGTCGCGCTGCAGGGTCTTCCTCCGGAAGTAATCGCATGTGCGGAGACACAAGAACGCCTGTGTTGGATATGCCATCCGGAACTTACAGATCACATAATCACACATTATAATGAGGTGTGGGACCTTCCCAGTGTCGCCGAAAATGCGCGAGCGAGTGTAATAGGAAAAGTAAATGAGAGCGATACCTACACGCTGACATATCACGGACAAACACTGTGCGAGGCAACCGCCACCGCCATAACATGCGGACTGCAATATGAACGAGCAACAGAAGAATTTCCGTATACGGGCAACGAACCTGCAATTCACTCCGAAGGAGACACGATTACTGTCGGGGGCACGTCACTCACCCTCAGCGAGATGTTCCGTGCCATGCTTGCCCACCCCAACGGTGCAAGTAAAGCACCTGCATTCAGGCACTTCGATAAAAATGTGATCGGCAACACGCTCATAGAACCCGGCGAAGCGGATGCGGCGGTAATAGCACCGTTACAGGATTTGGAAAGCTACGTTCACGAAGGGGTACACCCGGGATGGGAACTTTCCGATGAAGAACAATGGCGTGGTGTGGCGGTTGCCGCAGACGGCAACGGAAGATACGGCCGTATTTCTCCCTACTGGCAGGGAGTGAACGCCGTTGCGGAATCCATGCGCAACGTGGCAGCCGTGGGAGGCAAACCACGTGCACTCACCGACTGCTTAAACTACGGTAATCCAGAAATTCCAACACAGCTCTGGGCACTGAGTGAAGGAGTGCGTGGCATTGCAGACGCAGCAAAAAACGTGCAAGTGGAGGGAGAGCCCGTTCCTGTGATTTCAGGAAATGTCAGCCTCTATAACGGCAGACCGGACGGAAGTGCCATAGATCCCACAGCCATTGTAAGTTGTATCGGTATTCTTCGGGATGCCAGAGAGGCGGTGTCCATGACTATAAAGGAAGCAGACTCCCTCCTGTTTCTCATCGGAGAACGCAAGAATGAATGCGGCGGCTCTCTGTATTACCAGGTACTGGAAGAACGTACGGGCGCAAAAGCAGGCAGCATGCTGGGCGCGAACGTGCCACAGCCCGACTTCCGAGAGCTCAGTAGCCAGATAGCCGTGGTCACGAACGCCATAGAGCAAGGTATTGTGCTTTCTTCGCACGATATAAGCGACGGAGGGCTGCTTATGACCCTGTTTGAAATGACACTCCCCCAGCGGAAAACAGGCGGAAAAATAGGGATAGCAGCGGATATAGGGACAATAACGTACACGCTCACTCCCGCAGAGGCTCTGCTGAGCCAAACGGGAGGGTTCGTACTGGAAATTCACCCCAGCAATGCTGAGAAATTGCACAAACTGGCAGCCGCATATGACGTGAGTGTGGTGCAAATAGGCAAAACAAGAGCAGAATCTGTGCTCAGCATCGAATCTGCCGGAAAAACGCTGTTCAAAGAAGAAATCAGCTCGCTGAGGGGCATTTGGGAGAATGGGATGAAAACAGCGTGGTAGTGCTTGACAAATAAATACTATTTTGATTTAATCATCTCCTTTTGCCAACTTTCCCTCTTTGATTATGGCAAAGAAGACACCCTTCTTCCGTTCCGCTCTGCTGAGTGCAGTAGCAACTTTATCAGCACTCTCCGGAGTCGCACATGCGCAGGCAGCCGGAACCATTACTATCGAGCAAATCAGCCCGATAGGTCAGTATGGAGAATGGCGTCTCTCTACTCCGTCCGGAATGGTAGTCAACAGAAAAAAGGAGCAAGTAAAAAGCCTGAGTGCTCAGGATGGTCAGTATTTGTTCAATGTACAACCACCCGAAGGCGCGGTAACCACTCTGCGCTTCTATGAAGGAGGTGTGTTGGTAAATACGACACAAGGTACGCAGGTATCTTTCACATTTTCCGGAAACGGCACACTCCGCGCAGAGGTACTCTACCGTTACGAAGGTGTTGTCGCAGTGGAAAGCACTCCTGCGGGTGCATCATTTGAACTAAGGGGACCAAACGGTGTGCGATACACTGGTGTCACGCCTGCCAGCTTTAACGGAATGCCTCCGCTTTACTACACAGCCAGCTACTCTTCTCTGCCCGGTTGTCAGCAACCAAAACCACAGAGCAGAGTATTGCGCCCGAACGCTTCGCTGATTTTTGAAGCAGACTTTATTTGTGAAAATGAGAAGGTGACAGTAAAAAACACGCCTCCTCCGGCAGACAAAGTTCCGACAAACAATGTGTCCACTCCTGCCATGCAACGCATGCTCGATGAACATACGCGCTCGAATGTGAGCCTGTTTCATTCCTTAAATCAGAACGAAAGCGTTCCCGGCAGTACCGTATATGTGACTCTCGGCATACGAAACATCGGAAAGACGACCCTGAAGAATGTTACCCTCACCGAGCAATTTGACGCGGAGAAGCTGTCCCCTATCGGAGTACTGCCTCAGGGCGGAAAGATTATCGGTTCAGTGATGATATGGGAAATTCCATCCATCTTTGCAGGTCAGAGCTTCTCTGTGACATTCCCTGTAAAAATTAGCAGCGATATCTTGCAGGGAGAAAAAGTAACGCTGAGCGCACGAGTTTCCGGTGACTCCGTGTATGCACCGCAGGGTGAACTGCTGAGCAAAATGATAGATGTCGGTGTGGTAGCCATGCCCGCAACGGGATGGAAGGCAGATGTTCTGTTTGCTCTGCTCAGTGCCGGTGCTCTCGGAGCACTCACTCTTACTTCGAACCCGATTATCCGCCGAAAGTCAGCTGTAGTACAAACTGCATCAAAACAATAGGTACGGGGAAGGGTTCCGTTTAAAGCAGTGTGCATTCGCATGCTGCTTTAACGGTTGTACTGCAATTCATGCAGTGAAGCACTGAGTCAATTGCTCTCTTCCTGTAAATAGAAGAAACTTTTGCGGCATTATTTCGCCCCTACTCCATGAGAATTCATAATCGATGTATTGCATCATTTGCAATTTCAGTACTGGTCCTCGGCATTGTTCCACAATATCTGCACGCGGCGCAGGCAACCGGTACCATTACCATAGAACAGCAAAGCCCCAACGGGATCATAGGAGAGTGGATTCTGATAAAACCTGGGAACAAGCGCACTGTGTTGAGGCAAAAAACCTACACCTTCGACGAAGCGGAAGTGGGAAATTACACAATACTCATAGAGCCTCCCGCAGGTTCCGAAACCACTATTCGTACATTCATAGAACAAGATCTTCTCAAGAGTGTAAAGCAGCCACAGACATCCTTTATGGTGGAACAGAACTCACACATTCTCGTACGCATAGAATATGTGTTTACTCGCGTGGGAAAGGTGGGAGTAAACAGCCAACCTCCGGGTGTGGAATTCACATTGAAAGGACCGAACAAATTTGCCGTTCAGAGTGTCACTCCTCAATCCTACAATGATATGCCCGAAGGGCAGTACACGGTGGAATATCAGGAAATCCCGGATTGCCCGAAAGCCAACCTCATCTCCGATAAACTTATTGTGGGAGGAAGAATAAATTTCAATGTGAATTTCGAATGTGAAGGAATCAAAAATATCAAGCAGCAACAAGAATATGAAAAAACTCTCGAATTCATAACCACGGAAATAGACGGGAAGAAAATCACATTTTCAGATGTACCTACACGAGAGTGGTTCGCACCGTTCGTCAGCAACGCCTTGAAAACAGGAATCATGACCGGATACCGAGACGAAAGAGGTACTGTAACGGGAGAGTATGGGCCTGGAAACGACGTCACCATCGCAGAACTTGCGAAGATAGCACACAAAATTGCAAACGTAGATGAAAATCTCACTCGATCACGTACTGTAAATCTCCGTGCACACGGCACATGGTTCGAGCAATACTTCGCCTCGGCGGAGAACCTTGAATGGCTCGTGTTTCAAGACCATCGAATCGATCCGGGCAGAGCAGCAACCAGAGGCGAAGTGGTTGCCACTCTTCTGCAGGCTCTGGACATTCCGAGAAACTGGGGAAAAGGAAATGTGTTTACCGATGTCTATCGTCGTACGCAATACGGGTCTTCCATAGAAACAGCGGCAGCAGATGGCATTGTGGATGGCTTCAGAGACCCAGACGGCAAGCCGACAGGAGAATTTAGACCCGACAAAGCGGTAAACCGAGCAGAGATGGCAAAAATAATAAAAAATGCCATCGATATCTATCTGGGAGGAAAGCTCTCTTAAGCAACCAATTTGTCCGACAGTTGCGTGATTGTTCCCGCCCCCAGCGTGAGCACCAAATCTCCCGAGGTAAGCAACGTGTCCGTAAGAAGGGTGAACATGCGGTCTATCGAGCCGCCGTACACCGCTTCAGTGGAACTGTGACGCGCTATGTCCTCAATGAATTGATCCAAATTTACTTCTGCGGTCTCGGTGTCGCTTCGGGCATCGTACACATCTGCCACCACAACCACGTCGGCATCGGAAAACGCACTGACGAACTCGTCATACAACTTCAATGTGCGATTATGAGTGTGCGGCTGGTACACACACACCAGTCTCCTGCCTCGATGCGCTTCTTTTAACGCGGAAAGTACGGCGCGTATCTCACGAGGATGGTGACCGTAATCATCCACGACCATCACATCATTTGTGCGTGTTCCCTTGTATTCCATACGCCTCCAAGACCCCGCATACCCACTGAGTGCCTGCATTGTTTTTTTGTGATCCAACCCCAGGTGCTCTGCCAAACCCAGCACCAACTGTGCATTTTCCTGCATGTGCCTTCCCGGAGTCTGCAGTGATACCAATGCAAGGCCGTCTGCATTGAGTACGGTGCCATGAAAGTGACGAACAACCGCACGGCAATCGGGATCTGATTCATGGGTGATAACGACGCCATCTGGCGGAAGCAGCTGAAGAAATTCCCGAAAAGCGTTCTGATACTCCTCTACGGAAGAGAATGCATCGAAGTGATCGCCATCCACATTTGTCATAAGAATGACATCGGGTGACAGGTGCAGAAAGGAGCGTCTGTATTCGCACGCTTCCACCAGAAAGAGATTACTCCCCCCCTTTCTCCAGTTCCTTCCGTTGAGCTCATGCAGCTTGGTTCCCACGACAATGGTGGGGTCTAAACCGGCATCGAGCAGGACACGTGCAGCCATGGCAACCGTGGAAGATTTTCCATGTGTTCCGCACACCGCAATGACTGTATGCGTTTTGGAAATCATACCGAGAGCCTGAAAGTACGACATTTGTTCTATGCCCATTTCCTTGGCACGCACACGCTCGGGGGCGTGTTCGGGTATCGCCTCCGAGTACACGAACAAATCGAGGTTCTCAGGGAGAGCGGAACCGTCCTGTTGCAACGAGACGGTAATGCCCTGACTTCGTAAGACATCAAGCAGCGCACTGTCACTCCTGTCGCTCCCGAAAATCGTATGACCGTTTACATGTTGCAGTGCGGCAAACGCACTGAGACCTATGCCACCTATGCCACTGCAGAAGATTCTCATGGATAGCATGGTAAACGAAACTCATGGCAGGCAGTAGCGATTTCCAGTATTCTTCGGTGCGCATGCCTTACCAGAATCTTGAACCCGTCAGTAAACAGCTGACGATTATAGTTGGCCTTGCCGTTGTGGGTTTCATGTCGTTCGGACTGGCGCTTTCTTTTTACCGTAATGCGCTATTTGAAGAAACGCTGAAAAATATCAACAAGCAAAACAACTCTCTGCGAGAAAAAATAACCCACGATTACCAAAATCTGGAATATTACAGGTCTACACAGTACAAGGATAAGTATGCCAAAGAGAACTTGGGACTCGTAAATCCCGGCGAAAAGGTGCTTATTATTACGCAGGACACGAATGTGGCCAGCTTTCCTCTGGATGCTTCCGCCACCACGGCAGACCAGCAGGAAGCAGCATATTTGGAGCTTCTGCGCCAAATGCCCGTTGCGGAGCACTGGAAACTCTTCTTTTTCCACAGGGAAAAGATCGATGAGCTGAAAAGGGCGTTGTAGCGAAGAATTGGTTGCGGGGGCTGGATTTGAACCAGCGACCTCGAGGTTATGAGCCTCGCGAGCTACCAGGCTGCTCCACCCCGCGTCGTGGTGCCAAACATACTGCATTATAAGGAAAATACTTGCAAGCGCATTCATTTTCCGTAGAATTCTTGGGCTATGGCTCATAAAAAGGCAGGTGGCTCCACCAGTAACGGCAGAGACAGTAACCCTAAATATCGAGGCGTAAAGCGCTACGGTGGTCAAACTGTGGCCTCAGGAGAGGTGCTCATTCGTCAGAAGGGCTTTAAGTGTCGTCCCGGCCAAAACACTCATTTGGGCAAGGACTGGACTATTCACGCCTCTACGGATGGTATCGTCACCTTCAGCCAGAAGAGGCTGACAAAATTCAACGGGAAAAAGGAGCGATGCACATTCGTGCATATTGCTCCGGCCACAAAATAACCTTTGTAGGATTTTTAGAACTGCTACTTTCTTTTGCCGTGCAGAAGCTCTTGTGTGTACAGTCCGCTGAGCAGGCAAAGAAGAGACATCATTAAAAACAGGAGAATAAACCCATGTTTTTCCGCTACAAATCCTCCGATGAGCGCGGCGGCTGCGGTGGCAAAGTAATTCATAGATTCCCATTCGCCCCACTCTCCCCCCTCGTTATTTTTGTCCAGATGTATGGAGTACAGCGCATCGAACGCGGGAAGGTACAACGCCTCTCCGAATCCTATAAGAACCTGAACGAGCAGAAGCGATGTCATGGAATGCACGAATAAATAGAGCAGATATCCCGCTCCCATAATGCAGTACCCCAGTGCAACTATGTATTCGGGATGCTTTGAAGCGTCGCTTTTTTTGCCGGAAATGACGACAGTAATACCTGCAGCGATTGCAAAAACAAATCCTGCGATTCCCGCATCCAGAAGGTCACCCCCAATCTCTTCCACAAACAAGGCATAAATGGGACCCAGTAGTCCGCCTGCCATGAGAATCATGGCATTGGTTACCAGGAGAATGCGCAGCGGTTTATTGGTGCGAATTTCTTTCATAAATCTTTCTATTGTAGCACAAATAGTAAAAAATGTTACTCCTGACAACAAAAAACAAGTACCCTACCTGCATATATGTCTGAACTGGGCGGACTGGATATCGGCATGCCGGACGAAGGTGTGGGTGGCACACCCGAAGAACTGAGCGAAGAGGCAAAAAAGCGTTTTGCCGCTGCTGCGGCAGCAATGCAGCAAATACGACGGGAGGAGAAACAATCAAAGAAAAGGGACGACCAGGTCGCACGTGCCATCATTCAGTTTTTGGGGCACGACAAATATGCGCACTTTTTCCTCCTTATATCCAGATTGGTCGCAAGGGACTGCCCCAGTATTTTCATCTTGGCCATTTTGTCTCTCATCCACGAAGCGAGCAGGAACGAGGTGCAGGAATACCTTCGTGAAACCGTACACAAAACCGCACTGGAAGCGGTGGATGAAAATACGGCACTCATTACGAATACGGAACTCGATCCGGTTATGAATAAAAATTTGGTGGAATGGATAACGCGCATGCAGATGGTTCTGGCTGTAAACCCCGAAACCATATTGCTGAAACTGATGATAGACGCAAAGAACTTAGACGGAACCGTACTGCAACTGACAACATTTGTCGTAAAAGATTTCTTCTCCGAGCATCACAGAAATGTGGAATTTGAAAAAATACAGCCTCTGACGGCCAGTATTTTACAAACGGTATTCGAACCGTTCATCGGTGCCGTTCAAAAAACACTGCTCGATGCGGCGCGTGAAAATGATGAGGATACGAACACGTATGATGCATCATGATTGGGCATGACTCTCAGTTCATACTATTTTGTTATGCGACTTATAAAGCCATCGAAGAAATATGAAGAAAGCTGGCTTGAAGGACTGAAAGAATTTGAAGCAGAGCAGAGAAGTGGATTTTGGAATGTTCCCGATAAACCCGACAGCATCGACGAATATATTCAAAGATGCAACGATCACTCAAAAGGAGAAAATTTGCCTGAATACTGGGTACCTGCAACCACGTACTGGCTGATAGATACCGATGAGTTTATCGGCCATGTTAATATCCGACACACACTAAACAGCCAACTTACAAAAATTGGCGGACATATAGGATATGCAATTCGTCCATCTAAAAGAGAGGTGGGTTATGGCACAAAAATCTTGGAGTTGGCGCTGCCAAAGGCAAGGAAAATAGGACTGCAAAATGCCCTGATAACCTGCGACTCCCTCAATATTGCTTCCCAAAAAATTATCAAGAAACACCGTGGAAAACTGCAGGATACTTATGAGAAAGAAAACGGTGAGTCTGTGTGCAGGTACTGGATTTCCCTTTAGAAATATTCTTTACAAACACCTTACTCCCCTCTCTGCAGCACACTTAAGAATGCCTCCTGCGTGAGCGTTACTTTTCCCATTTGCTTGAGGCGCTTCTTTCCCTTTTTCTGTTTTTTCAGCTGCTTCTGCTTACGAGATACGTCTCCTCCGTACAACCCTGCCGTCACATCTTTACGGAAAGCAGAAACGGTCTCTCGGGCGACCACTTTGGCGCCAATGGCTGCCTGAATGGGAATTTGATACTGCGCTTTTGGAATGACGTCTTTGAGCTTCTTGCACACAATTGCTCCCGCGTCGTGCGCTTCGGACCTGTGTACGATAGTACTGAGTGTATCCGCAGGCTCTCCGAGCAGCAGAATTTGAAGCTTTACCAGGTCTCCGGATCTGTAGCCGAGAGGCTCGTAGCTCATGGAACCGTACCCCGCAGTCGAGGACTTCAGCCTGTCGAAGAAGTCCATTACGATACCCTGCAGCGGCACTTCGAAATGTATGACCACGCGTTCGGAATCCAAATATTCCATGGATTGCTGAATTCCTCTTCTGTCTGCAACAAGTTTCATGGCCGAACCGACATCTTCAGTGCGACAAACCACTTCCAGGCGGACCCATGGTTCACGAACTTCAGCAATATACGTGGGGTCCGGAAAGTCCGCCGGATTGGAAATAATTGCTACATCAGGCTCATCTTCTTTCAGAAGACTGGAACGTACTATTTCGGCGGGATTTTTTGAACAGAGTTTCACTTCGTACCGCACGCTTGGAGCCGTGATAATAAGATCGCAGTCGTATTCGCGTTCCAGCCTCTCCTGCACAATATCCATGTGGAGCAATCCGAGAAAGCCGCATCGAAAGCCGTTACCCAGTGCTGCGTTGCGTTCCGGTTCCGATGAAAGTGCGGCATCGTTGAGTCCCAGTTTCTCCAATGCATCTCGCAACTGCGGATATTCGTCCGCTTCCGAAGGATAGAGTCCCGCAAACACCATAGGGAGTACTTCTTTGTACCCGGGCAGCGGTGCCAGATTTGCTTTGCCGGCTATGGTATCTCCGGTTCGCACTCGTGTAACGTCTTTGGCTCCCGCAACAATGTAGCCTATTTCTCCCGTGGAAAGATGTCCGTCCGATACGTACTTCGGAGCGAAGTGCCCTATATCCAATACCTCGGTCTCAAACTTTGTACCGAGGAGGAATATTTTCTGCCCCTTCTTCACCGCACCGTCCACAATACGTACATAGGCAACGGAACCTCTGTACGGATCCATAACCGCATCGAATATCAGTGCGCGTGCATCACCGCTTGTGGCGGGAACCGGTGCAGGGATCCGTTCTATTACTGCCCGAAGTACTTCCGCAACTCCCCTGCCCTCTTTGGCAGAAATAAGGAGGATGTCTTCCTTTTTGCACCCAAGCAGATTCACCACCTCTTCACTCACCCTGTCTGGGTCGGCCGCAGGAAGATCTATTTTATTGAGAACGGGAATAATGGTGAGGTTATGCTCCATCGCCATGTACAAGACCGCAAGTGTTTGCGCCTGTATGCCTTGTGACGCATCCACAAGCAGTATGGCACCTTCGCACGCTGCCAAAGATCTGCTGACTTCATACCGAAAGTCCGTATGGCCGGGAGTATCTATGAGGTTTAACTGCAAACCTTCAAACTGCATGCGAACCGGTTGCAGCTTAATGGTGATACCTCGTTCGCGTTCGAGATCCATGGTGTCGAGAAGCTGCTCTTTCATTTCTCGTTTCTGCAGCGTTCCCGTGCATTCGATCATACGGTCGGCAAGCGTGGACTTACCGTGGTCTATGTGCGCGATGATGCAGAAATTTCTGATATCCATGCGGAAAGAAGCCTACCGATCCTGAAGGAAAAATGCGACTAACAAAGCCTACATTGTGCCTGCTGTTTCCGCAGCTTCGGATGCGGCAAAAGGATCCTCGCCTTCCGCAGATACCTCAGACGGAGAAAGAGAATCGGATTCTGCGGATTTCGTATCCGGAGGCGGGTCTTCGTCATATGCGACGGGATGTTCTTGGATTATTTGCTGCGTTACTTCACCCGCTTCAGTTTGTGCAGCCAACTGAGACTCGACCGCCGTATCTCCCGCTATCCACCCCTGCATATGACTCCACCAGCCCTGTACCGCCTCGGACGCGGATGAGAAATACGACTGTACCTGTTCTATGACCTGCGGAATGTTAAACAGAGCCACAATTCCGGCAGCCTGCAGCCCGCCGACAAGACCCACTCCTACGATAGCTATGGCCAACTTGTGCTCTTTAAGAAATGTAATGACCGCATGCTCCTCTTCGGGTGACATCTGCTTCTCGTAGTTGCCTTCGAAATGGTGCAGACGTGCTTCTTCGGAAAGAAGTTCTTGGAGAGACTCCAGCTCTGCTTTGTTGTCTTCCGAAATCTGGTCTCGCAGTATCTGACGTACTTCCAACAATTTATTCTTTGCAATGGCCTCTTTCACCGTCGCGCGCAGTGCGGTCGGAGTATCGAAATTCGGATTCTCCAGATCCAGACTGGCAATGAGTGCCTGCCGCAGCGCCGAAGCGCTTCGTTCGGGAAGCGTTTCCCAGGGGCCCTGTGCTGGAGAAAATGATTCTGGCACGATTTAAGCAGGTACGGAGGAATTGGCTTCCAGAAGCAGATGTCGAATTTTCGTAAGTCCTGCCACTCCATCCAATTCCGACTGAGTCCGCACACTTGGCAACACTGTTTCTATGAGAGCAGAAAGACCCAACGCACCCATACCGAAATACACAACCGGCAGCGACTCATGTGGAACGGCACTGAGAATATGGGGATCCAACTCTTTTCCTCGTTGCAATACTTCCAGAATAGTAAGAACAAGCTCTCTGACTTCGGGGTGCGCATCCGATGCCACAAGTCTCATACGAACAATCAGCTCTCTGTACGATTCGTACTGAGCACCTTCTTCCGCTTCCTGCGTGTAACGTGACGTAAGATCTTCCGGAAGATTTTCCAACATCTCCCGTTCACACGGTCGCAGATACAGAGTGGTCATAGAGTGATCATAGCAATTTGGCAGACCCGTACAACTCTTCTTTGAGTGCCAACTCCCCCTGCAAAACCAAATCGCGCAAACGGTCTGCCCTGCCATGAGCAGGCGTGCCTTGCATCATCAATCGGATAGCATCGAGTTTATCGTTTTCGCCCTGCGCAAGGACCTCCAAATCTCTGCCCAGCGCCAAAGCCGCTATGGCTCCATGGTATCGTTCCGTGAGTACGAATGATCCTTCGGAAACTCCCTCGGCAAGCTCCGCCAGAGAAGAGACAGAACGTACCTCGCAGGACGAACCGAACTTTTCCCGAAGAAACATGCAAAATTCATGCTCATCGTGTGAATCATTTTGCAACGAAAGAACAGAAATTCTATTCCACCGCTCAGTGTGGTTTACAAGGTCCTGAGCTCTGGAAACAAAGACATCGCCGGAATTTTTTCGTGGAATAAGAACAATCGTATGCTGGGACGAAATATCTTGCGCACGCTTTGGCACGGATAAAAATATAGGATCGAAGCTTTCGATGACGGAAGTACGCGGGCTAAACGACTTCGCTCTCTGAAGCGAAAGAGTATCTCGAACAGAAAGAAAGTTTGCAGATCGTACGGCCCGGCGCGCAAACATCTTTCCTCTGAGAGTATGAAACGGACCGATACCCTGAAATGCAAGAATGATTTTCTTACGAAAGAGTCTCGCTGCAGCAGTATGTATCCACCAGAGAAAACACGCTTTGGGAGACTCGATGTCCGTAAACAGAGACCCTCCTCCCAATACCACTCCGTCGCTGCGGTACAGCGCACGGAGTGTTGGAATCCAACGGAAAGAGAAAAACGATCGGAGTCCGGCCGGCAATCTGTGCAGTTCACCTACAGTGGGACAAGCAGAAACAACCTGCCACTCAATTTCGGGAAATGACCGCAAAAAATAGTCACGGAGTGCCTCGTCTCCCAAATTTGAAACGCCGTAATTACCAATAAGAAGGTACGTCACATACGCACTATACCTACGAGCAGGTTTCTACGCTTCTTTCTTCTCTTCCGATTCTGCAACTTCTTCTTTCTTCTCTTCGGAGGCTGCTGCCTCCTCGGCATCTTCTGAGGAAGGTGCTTCCTCCAATACCTCTTCTTCGGGAACTTCAATTGCCGATTCTGCCGCTGCTATCGCAAATTCATCCGCAGTCGTAAATCTCTCACTGAGACGAGCTGCCTTTCCGCGACGACCGCGAAGAAAGAAGAGTTTTGCTCTACGAACCTTGGCTACTTTCTTTACCTCCAACTTCTCAATTTTTGGAGAATGGAGCAGGAATATCTTCTCCACACCCACGCCGGAGGCGATTTTACGTACGGTAACCGTCGCATCTGTGGGCATAGAACCGTTGTGTACGGCGATAACAAGGCCCTCGAAGATCTGAATACGCTCTTTATTACCCTCCTGAATACGTTCGTGGACGCGTACGGTGTATCCCGGCCTGATTTCAGGCCTTCGCTGCATATGTGGTGCCGATTGGTGGTGCAGAATGCTTTTCAAAGCCGCAAAAGACTACCTAAGTGCCCTTGTACCTGTAAAGCAAAAAGTAGGAAACCCTCGCTTGAGTTTTGGCCTCTTTACTGCTTTCCTCGGGCTTCGTCGATTTGCTTGGCAATGACATTGTGTACCGTAAGATGACGGGGGTCATTGAGGATATCTGTAATAAAACGATCCTTCAGGCTCATACGGTACAAAAAGTCCGCTTCGGAAAAGATGGAATACTTCACATTCTTCAATGCAGAATCTTGCAGAAGAAGTGCTTCGAGCATTTCCTTCTTCACTTCGCCAACCACCAGTAAATCCACTTTACTCTCCGTGCCTACAAATACACCCGCAAGGAGAATAAGCTGAACACCCGGGAGTTTTTTCAGGCTTCCCACTATGGGACTGTCTGCCTGCACTTCCTTTGCAAACATGCTGCGCAGCTCGGTAAAGAGAGGAAAATCTGGATCCACTCTGTAGTACTTCTTCCTGTTTCTGTGCCTTGCACGTACGAGTCCCACGCGTCTGAGATTTTCCAGCTCACGACGAATGGAGTTAATCTGCTCATTTAAGAGTCGTGTGAGTTCACGTATGTAGTACTCTTCCTCCGGATGAAGCAGGAACGTTGAGAGAAGTTTCACTCTCGTCTGGGAACTAAACAATGCTTTTAGGACAGGAGAAGACATACCTGCCAGGTACGGGGGAAATACGATGTACACAAACTGTACTCATGAACATCTCTATAGTGCAAGAAAAGTGCTCAGTAATATGTATACAATTTTTGTACATATTAAATGGCTTTATATAGCTGAAATGATCATAAAAGCACCTAAAATTCATCTCTATGATGAACAAAAGATGTACTCATGATTGTGTACATTATGTGTTCTGGAGATATTTTTTGTGGGCCTATCCCCTCTGAGGATATGAAAACTGGGAATTGTTCTGAAGTGCTAAATCTGCTATAATTATTCGAATGCCTTCATACAAAAAGACCATAACAGGACTCACTGCTCTGCTTGCTCTCTTCGTTATTGGAGAGATGTTCGGGTACGACTCACTGACAATCGGAATTCCGAAAGCGTTTGCCGAAGGTGCGCCGACTGACAACATCTACACGACGATGGTGGGATACATGGCAGTGTTCATAGCACTGGTAAATACGCTGTCGTTTATTGTGTACCCCATTCTGATTGCAGTTGTAGACCCTCGGTTCTTTCTGGGAATTCACCAGGCAAACGAGGGGACCATTCTACAAATATGGCAGATGTCTCGCGATATTATGAATGTGATCTTTGCATTCCTTCTTATTGCAGGAGCATGCCTTACCGTTGTGACGGCAAAGAAAGACATTATCAGTAAGTTTGCCATCAAGTTCGTACTCGGAGTGATTCTTGTGAACTTCTCGTGGTTCTTCCCGAGAGTAATACTGGATGTCGCACACGTACTGACGGCATCCATATACCAATTACCGGGTATGGTTGCCACCAGTTGCGCCTACTACGACAACTTGGGAAACATACAGTCACCGTGCAAGTACCCGTATGATTTCAAATTCTTCGATGAAGCACAGAACATAGCAGATTCCGACGTCGGACCTGCGGCACTGGGATTTGAATGTCCCACGTCCACCGTCTGCTACAGAGTGGACTCGCTGGCTCCCCTTTCCAATACGGCTACGGGAATGTTGAGCGGACTCATTATGAACCATGCGCACTTACCGAACTTGTCTATCGTACAGAACTTCAATGCGGGTGGTCTTTCGCCTACGAGCGCGGGAGACCTTGTGTCGTTCTTCCTGCAGTTCATTGTGAACACCGGTTTCCTCATTATACTCTCCGTCGCACTCTTCCTTGTAATGGTCGCGATGCTTGTGGCGTTCATTATACGTATACCTGTGCTCTGGATGACCATGGCATTCATGCCATTCATGTTCCTTGGGTTTGTTATAGGAGAGAAAATGGGGAACTTTAACACCATGAAGATATTCGACCACTTCGTGAAAGCGGCGTTCCTTCCTGCGGTTACCGCTATTCCACTCGCCGTGGGATTCATAGTACTCAATTCGCTTGCATTCAGCCCTCCGCCTGCGGGACTTCCGCCCGGAATGGCAGATTTATTGGCACCAAGTGCGCCAATGGGGCAATTTCTTCCCGGAGTAGATAACCTGTGGATACTGCTCTGGAACATTATGACTATCCTTATCATATGGAAGGGCTTCTTTGCCGCTCTCGCCATAGATGAAATTTATGCCAACGCCACAAAGGGTATTCAGAGCTTCGGGGGCAGTCTTGCAGGTCTTGCTCTTACCGCTCCTCTCAATATTCCGATTCCCGGACTCAGTAAGACAAATGCAGACGGCACGGTAACTCAACCGACATTCGGTCAGGTACTCAATGCGCCGCGCGCAGCCGCAGGACTTTCGAAGACCGGTAATCTCAGTTTGGAAGGGCTGCAATCTCAATTGGGACTCGGCGGCGGTGTGACTGTAAGCAATGAAACAAGAGTTGCCATACAGAATTTAAATCCTGACAGCAACGGAAAATTAAGCGATGATGAAATACGCAGACTTGGGGAGAAACTCGCAAAAGATGATAAGCTGAAGGATTTAAGCTACTCGCAAAAAGTGGAAAAAATCCGACAAGACCTTATAAACAAAGGAGTAAAAGTCGACGATGACACAAGGGATAAACTTATCGAGCAAATGAGGATTGCAGGAGGCGGAGGAGTACGAAATTCCGCACAACCCTAAACACGCATGGCCACACCAGGACAAAATCAGCCGGAGGCAAGTGCAGGGCGAGCCGTTGAACGTATTCAGCAGGAAACGGGGGACATGCTGAAGCCCTCTATCTTCGACCGCCTCATAGAGCAGGAAAGTCCTGCCGGCGGTGCGGAGAGGGAGAGAGATCGTACCAAGCGCGAAACGCTTACGAATGTGCTTGTGCAAGCGGCAAGTAATGAGAACATTCCTCTGGAAGACAGAAGGCAGATGGTAAACAGTACCATTATTCAGCTTTCTCAAAGCATGGGAGAAGAAGGAGTGCGCGAAGAGTACGGTCACGTTGTGCTCGACCAACTTGAGAACATTCTGGAACCGGAAGACGAACCGAATCGTGTGGAAAAATTGCAGGGAGACTTTGAGAATGTTCGAGGAGATATTATTCCGGCTGAGAGAGAAAAAGTGATGGATACCGCCATCAACGAAGGATTTGAGATTCCCCGTACGGAGGAAGACATAGAAAACATCAAATCTTCTCACCCCTACTTCTACGTGGAGAACGGCGTGCTGCGAGTACGAGCAGACATCATGCACCAGCACATAGAGAAGCTCAGCGGCCCTCCTCCTCTGCCGGGAGAAGCGGGACAGGTAATGGTGCGATGCAGAGAAATGTTGCAGCAGCTGGAAACCGTGGACTTCACAAACTTTGTGAGGCTCGTGGATCACGGACCGGACTTCGAGCAGCCGGATTCCGTAAAGAACGCTGCAAATTCCATCCGAATGCTCGTGGGACTGTTCTTTATTGCCATGGCAACGATTTCTATGATTATGGAGCGCAATAAAGCTTTCCCCACATTCACCGCAATCTATGCGGGATTGGCCGTACTTACACTGAATCCACGAATGTTTTCAGGTGAGCTACGTACTCTGAGAGGACAGTTGGAATTCGTGCACACGGCAGGATGGGACACGCTTACAGATGCGAACAAGGAGTTTTTAACCGGCGAACGCGGAGAAGAATTCTTCGAAGAAATGACCGCAGAAGCTGAAATCCGTTCATTGTACGACAAGGTGGAAAAGGGCGATCTCTCGAGTGAAGAGTACTACGCCAAGCTTGAGGAGTTGGGAATAAGCGAAAGGCATATGACGTTTCTCCGAGAGCTGGAAGGCAGAAACAAGGAACAGTGGACGTTCCTCCTCTCAAACATTCGCCGCGTACAATCACCGGATGCGCAGACACTGCTTTCAGGATTTGCACGAGAAGGTATGAATGTTGCATCCATGGGAGAAATTCCTACAAAGCAGCCTGTTCCTGTTCCCGAAACATTCGCAGATAACAGTCAGGTGGGACAACAGTTCGGAGGAATTTCCGGACCACTCAGAGTACCCACAAGCTAACGCTTTTTCTTTAACTCACGAAGGAAGACTTCCAACCTGTCTCCCTGCTCTATGAGCTGAGTAGTTTCCACTTTCATACCGCATTCCGTCCCTTCTTTGGCTTCCTTGATGTCTTTTTCCTGGTTCTTGAGAGATGTGATGCGTCCCGACCCTATCTCCTCCTCTCCTCTGAAGAGTCTGAACGGCAATCGCTTTATGACACCGTCTGTCACCTTTCCTCCTACGATCTGGTCACTCTTCTTTGTCATGAAGACCTCTTTTACTTCCAGATGTCCGAAGATCTTCTCCTCCTCTTCCGGCTCTACCAATTCGTTGATGAGACCTTCTATATCGTCCAAAAGAGCGTACACAATATCGTATTCGCGTACCTCCACCCCTTCACGCTCCGCCGTGCGACCGACATCCGAACCGGCAGGAACATGGAAAGCAATCACAATACCGTCACTCGCCGCAGCCATCATCACGTCGGATTCGGTGACCGCGCCCACTCCTGCGTGAATGACTTTCACCGCAGCTTCTTGTGTGGCCAGTTTGGAAAGCGAACTCTGCAAAGCTTCCAAAGAACCCTGTGTGTCTGCCTTCAGCACCACTTTCAACTGAGAAAGCTTTCCTTCCGACAGGCGTGTAACCAAGTCTGCGAAGCTGCGCTTTCGCTTGAGCTCCACATGTTCTTTCACTCGGTCCAGAAGATCCTTTGCCTCCTTGTCGGAAGAAACAACCTGCAAAATATCTCCCACTTGCGGAACACCGGAGAAGCCCGAAAGGCGAACAGCTCCCGAAGGCGGAATACTCTTCAGACGTTTGCCGTGCGCATCCATCATGGCACGCACGCGGCCTGTGGTGCTTCCGCACACGAAAATATCACCCATGGAGAATGTTCCCGTGTTCACAATAACCGTAGCCAGTGGCCCGTGAGAGGGATCTAGGTGACTTTCTATCACCGTACACACCGCTCGTCTGTTCGGGTTTGCCTTCAGGTCATTAATTTCTGCCATAAGAATAATATGCTCAAGCAGATCCGGAATTCCCTGCTTTGTAACGGCACTGCACTGTACCACCGGAGTTTTTCCGCCCCACTCTTCAGGTTGCAAATCGTACCCTGCCAATTCACCCATGACTCTCTCGGGGTTTGCATTCTCTTTATCTATTTTATTGATAGCCACAAGAATCGGCACTCCCGCATCTTTCGCGTGGTTAATTGCTTCCACAGTCGTGGGCATAACGCTCTCTTCTGCTGACACAACGATAATTGCAATATCCGTTACTTGCGCTCCACGAGCACGCATGGCGGTGAACGCCTCGTGACCCGGCGTGTCTAAGAAGGTAATGTGCTTCATCTCCTTTGTACCTGCGGGAACAAATTCCACTTGGTACGCACCGATGTGCTGTGTAATTCCTCCCGCCTCACCCGATACAACATCCGTTTCACGAATCGCATCCAAAATGGCGGTCTTTCCGTGGTCGACATGACCCATCACCACCACTATGGGCGGCCTGGGAATAAGGTTTTCCGGTTCGTCTTTCAGCAGCTCCTCTAAGTTTCCGGATAGGAAAGATTCCACGTCGGCACCTGTTTCCTGCTTCTGTGCCACGACACCGAGTTCATCTGCGATGAGTGCGGCGGTATCGAAATCTATGGTTTGATTTACGGTTGCCATCACGCCGTTTTTCATGAGGGACTGAATGACCAGAGGAACCTGTATTCCTGTCTTCTCCGCAAATTCTTTTACCGTCACTTCCGAGGGCAGGAGTACGACTCCTTCTTTCTTCTTAATTTGTTCCTGAGGCCCCTGAGAAGCAGCCTTACGATTAGCCATGGCCTTCTCTTCTCGGGCAGCCTCTTCGAGTTCTTCTTTCGTAGGTTGTTTCTGCATATCCTCCTGCTGCTTTGCGATAGCCTCTTTTGAGACATCATCCAACGTCAGCTTCCGCAGGACATTGAGAGATTCTTTCTTCTGCGATACGGCCTTTTTGGGTGCTGCTTCCGCAACTTGCGGCGCTTCATCCTCGGCGGAAGAATCTTCTTCCCGTGCCTCATCACTCTGCTCGCTGTCTTCATCGAAATCTGCTCCGAGACCGAGTGCCTCCATATCCACCTCTATACCCTTTTTCTGAGCCACGAACCGAATGATTCCTTGTGCCAGTCCGTCGGGCACTTCGCGGTCGGTTGGCTTTACGCCGAAGTCGACATCAGTCAGCTCCTTGCGGAGCTGCTGACCTGTCATACCCAATGCTTTTGCCACCTTGACGAGGCGCATAAGTTTCGAAAATCAGAAATGTACGAGCACAGTGTAGCAGAGAGCCTTTTTTCCTCAAGAAAAAGGCATGATTTGCGTGCCTACCGCGTGAGGTCTTTTACGATATCCGTCCCTCCGGATTCATCGTGTTTCGTATCGTCATTCTCCCCCACCTTTTCCACGATATCGATACCGGTTCGTGCCGGCTCCTTCGGAAGATCTTGTGATTTTGGCGAGACCGAATGCAATCCGGCATTCTGTATTGGTATTTGCTGCTGCCCATTTTTTGCCTGTGTTTCGGCTCTCTGCGTAGCCATGCCTTTCTTCAGTGTCTGCACGCACTCCAGTACTTGCAAATCGAAGTTATGAAACTGAGCCACACGAAAACCCGACGCACGGGGGTGCCCGCCTCCTCCGAATGTTTGCCCGGCCAGAGCACTCACATCTATGGCATTGGAAGAGCGCATGCTTGCTTTCAGCCCTCCTTCCTCCAATTCAGTAAAGAGCACATGCACATCGGCATCCGGAATGGTGGATATGAGCTCATCGAGAATGCCGTGAGTCTCTTTGCTGGTGGCACCCATTTCCGCCAAGTCTTCCTTGCTCACCGAAGACCAAACGATACCGTCTTTGGCATCGATTTGAATTCTATTGAGCGCACGCCCCCATATTTTCAGCGTGCTAAGCGGCTTGGTTTTATAGATGTGCTGAATAATCTCCTGCTGCCTTGCGCCGTAATCCAGCAGTTCTGCGGCAATCTCCAATGAGCGAGGAGTCGTATTGGGATTTTGGAAACTGCGGGTATCGGTAATAAGTCCCGTGAGAAGCAGTGTGGCAATATCCGGTGTGATGCGGTCTTTCCAACCCGGCACTTGTGTAAACCAGCTGTACAGCACTTCCGTAGCGCTGGCCGCAGTGGGATCTATGAGGTGAAGCTGGCCATAGCCGGGGTTACTGATGTGATGGTCTATGTTGAGAATCGGCACGGATGAAAAGAGATCCACATGCTCACTATATATGGAACCAAAGAGGTGCAGATCTGCCGTATCCACACAGACAATAAGATCGTAGGGCTTATCCCCCTCTCCAAGAACGATATCGCGCGGCTGAATACTCCCCTTCTTCGGTACAACGATAATATTGACCTTCCGGTCTTCCACCGCGTAGCGGAGCTTATCCACTTCCACTCCCTCCTGCAGATTCACCGTGATAACAAACTGCTGCCCTTCCGCCACGTTCTGTGTGAGTTTCTCGAAGCTTGGGAGGAACCGTAAGAAGTCAGGTAACGTATCCGGGCAGACAACCGTGACATCTTTCCCCAGAGACTGAAACATCAGATAACATGCAAGCGCACTGCTGAGACCATCGGGGTCCACATTGGCATGAGGAATCACCAGAATGCGCTGATTGTCCTGAATCGCTCGCAATGCCGCTGAAATGTCTGGTTGAGAAAGGCTCATGTAATCATATTATTATACAATATTTTTATAGTTTTAGCAATACCGTGATATGCCCTTCCGGAATGCTTCATAGTGTCATAAAGTGCAGAATTAAGCATAGAACAGTACAGTTGACAACAAGCATTTGCAAGTGATTGGTATACGAAATATGAATTTCGTGCACAGCATCTCGGTTTTTCCGGATATGCGCCACGACCCCAAGTAGATTCTCAGTAATCGGGGCGTAGTTCCCACCGTCGTCTGCTGCGGCGGACTATGGCGGGCGAGGCAAATAGTCCTCATTCTGATATCTGTTACATTTCACATCCTCGGGGCGTAGTTCCAGCCTTCGCTCGCTGCGGCGAGCTATGGCCGGCAAGCAGTTGGTCGAGTACGCCTGTGGCGGACGAGCCATAGAAAAAAGTATCGCATTCTACCAACTCTCTACATTTCAATGTATTCTTTCGGGCGTCTCGGGGCGTAGTTCAGTTGGTAGAATGAAGGCTTAAGGGTCGGTTGCAGTCGCTGGTTCGAGTCCCTCTCCTTTTTCTAGATATGCGTCACGACCCCAAGTAGACTCTGGATAATCGGGGCGTAGTTCAGTTGGTAGAATGCACGGCTGGGGGTCGTGCGGTCGCTGGTTCGAGTCCAGTCGCCCCGACCACATCACATGTCTTCTCTTACTTCTCTACAATGAAGAACTTTCTGCTCATCAATTTTGACATTTGACACAGTTAAATTTAATGTGAAAGTAGCTCTTTTTGTCAATTCGACACTTTCATGGAGGTAAAAAACGATGTTGAAAGTTTACTCGACCGGGCAAGTCGCCAAAGTGTGCGGCGTGTCACCACGAACCGTAAGCAAGTGGTTCGATTCGGGACGACTGAAGGGGTATCGAATCCCCGGAAGTCAAAGACGTCGTATTCCACGCGAATATCTTATAAAGTTTCTAAAGGAGCATGGTATGCCCCTCGGAGACCTCGAAGAGAAGCCGCCGGAAGCGACACCCGTACCCGTTGCCGCAAACGGCGACAAGAGCTGACGCTTGCGGGCAACTGCAAGCAACCGAAAGCCCCTGCTAATAACAGGGGCTTTTCTTACGGTTACAAACCTACTCTTCTCATTACATGAGGAGAAGTTTATGCTCGGTAGGAATTGAAAATTGGTCTGCCGACCGCATAAGTCTTCAGCAATACACTATGCCTTCCTTCACTGAAGAAAACGTCCGTGCGCATTTCGAAAAATTAGCACTTTCGTATGATGACGGAAAAACAAAAAACAGTACCTACTACACGCATCTCAAAAAAAACCTGCAGCTACGCATTCCGCACGGAAGAAGTGTGCTGGAAATTGGCTGCGGTACGGGTGATATTCTTCAATCTCTCTCCCCTTCCCGAGGAGTCGGCATAGATATTTCTCAAGTCATGATAAAACAATGCAAACAGAAGTATCCGCAAGGCACATGGTTTCACGGAAACATGGCAGAGTTTTTGCAGAGTAACAATGACACATACGATTTTATTTTGCTGGCAGACACGGTAGAGCATGTGCCAAATCTCCCCGCACTCTTCTCGCAACTTCCACATGTGTCGCACCTGGGTACGCAACTGATAATAAGTATGGCAAATCCGCTCTGGGAACTGCTGCTTCTTCTGCTGGAAGCACTGCACCTTAAAATGCCGGAAGGACCGCACAGACGACTGAGAAGTACGATACTTCTCTCTGCGCTGCAACAAGAGGGATTTGAGCCAAGCGGCAGATCATTTCATCTGCTCCTGCCCACATACATTCCCCTACTAAGCTCCATTGCCACCGCGTGCGAAAGAGTTCCGCTTCTGCGACGATGCGGAGTTATAGAAATACTGCGACTTGAGTATGTGGGAAAGAAGTGAAACGGGTATCATGTGCCCATGACGAATAACGCAAGCGACGCTCTGCAGGCAATACAGGAACGCAACGCACGAGTGGAAGCGGAGAAAGCGTGGGAGACAAGCCGGAGCAGGCGCATGAGCATCCTCGTTATTATCTACATTACTGCCACGATTTTTCTGTACGGCATCGATGCGGAGCACCCCCTTGTACAAGGACTCGTCCCCGCGGGAGGATACCTACTCTCCACCCTCTCTCTTCCCTGGATGAAGAAGAGGTGGATACAGAAATACCATGAGAGTGCTAAGAGCTAAACGGAGACACATACTGTGCCTTCGTTCCCAACTGCTCCTCTATGCGAAGCAGCTGATTGTACTTACAGACTCTGTCTGTACGACTGAGTGAACCGGTCTTTATTTGCCCTGTCTGCAGCCCCACAGCGAGGTGCGCTATGAACGTATCTTCTGTTTCACCGCTTCTGTGACTGACGACGGCAGTCCATCCTTCTTTTTGCGTCATGTGTATGGCATCGACCGTTTCGCTCACGGAACCTATTTGATTGAGCTTTATGAGAACCGAATTCACCGCACCGAGCTCAATAGCCTTCGTAATGCGCTGCGTATTGGTAACCAAAAGGTCATCACCCACGAGTTGTGTGGTGCTTCCCATGCGCATTGTCATGGCGGCAAAGCCGTCCCAGTCATCTTCCGAGTGACTGTCTTCTATGCTGATAAGCGGATACGAACCGCAGAGCTTTTCGTAGTAGTCTGTCAATTCGGCCGAAGAGAGAGACTTTCCGTCCACTGCATATGCGCCGTCCGCACAAAACTCGGACGCTGCGGCATCTATACCCAGTTGCACCTTTCCGGCGTAGCCCGAAGACTCTATGGCATTCATAAGGAAATCAAATGCCTCCGCACTGTCTTTCACATGAGGAGCAAATCCTCCTTCGTCTCCCACGGACGTAATATGCCCCGCGTCTTTCAGGAGTTTTTTCAGAGAGTGAAATATTTCCGCACCTGCTCGAAGCGCTTCACTGAAAGAAGGAAGTCCCGTGGGGATAATCATGCATTCCTGAAACGCCAGTCCGCTGTCTGCGTGCTTACCGCCGTTGATCACATTCATCATGGGTACGGGAAGCCTGACAGGGTTTTGTACTTCAAATTGATCTGCCAGCGAAGCCCAGAGTGGCTTGTGCTCGGCACCCGCTCTCGCACGACAAACGGCCATGGAAACTCCGAGTATGGCATTCGCACCGAGCTTGGATTTGTTTGGAGTGCCATCGAGATCCAACATGATTTGATCCACCGTGCGCTGATCCGCCACCTTTGTACCGGCCAATGCCGGCGCTATGACCTTGTTCACGTTGGCTACCGCCTTGAGTACCGACTTTCCGTGATACCTCGTTTTGTCTCCGTCTCGCAACTCCAATGCTTCGTGTGTTCCTGTGGATGCACCCGAAGGAACAGCACTGCGACCGAATGTTCCGTCGCTTAACTCACAATCCACTTCTACGGTGGGATTACCGCGGGAATCTAAGATCTGACGAGCAAACAATGTTTTGATGGATGGCATACGAAGAAAAGAAAATGTATGCCAATAATAGCAGCCCGTGCCCGAAGAGAAAGCGCAGTCTCTACGGAACAGTAATTGACAGTACTGCAATGAAGGAAGAATTTATGCGTATGGGAGACTCATTTCAGCAAAAGGCTGCAAGACTGCAAGATGACATGCTCCTGGGAAAAACAGGATGTATTTTTGGAAAAGAAGCAGCTGAAAAAGGTGCGGTCACCTATGCGTCGGTAGAAACAGGAAACGAAAGAGGGGAATTACTACGAAATCTGAGTAGTTTTTTTGCAAATCAGCAATACCGTGTACTGGCGCTCATACCAAATAATGATCCTGCCACGTACGAAGATGGCAGAGATCTGGCGTTGGAAATTTATCATGATTTACTTCTGGCTCTCCGATCTGTGAACACACTGCTTCTGGATGATTTTGTTCTTCAGGAATTAACGTCAGGTTCCACCACGGATGTGGGAGCTATGGCGGATGAACTTCCCAGGCAGCAGATGTCACCCGAATCAATATCTCATGCACTCAGGGATGCCGGGATTCGTAAAGATGTCTGCAACTCATTCGGAGCAAAAGGATTTTTAGCACTCAATTATCTTAATACGACGGCAAAAAGGGTGGAGCTACTCATTCCGTTTGCCATGGGACGCTATTACAAACCCCTGAAACCAGGAACAGTGCATCCCAGATACGCAGAAAATTTTGCAGTCATACTCACCTATTATGAAGATATTAAACGAGTACTTGCCGGTACCGACTGCAAGGAAAAAGTAGGTCGTACGAAGGCATGGCAAAAAGAAACCGTCGGCTATGCGTATAATCAAGGATATCATATTCCGCAGATACCTGAAAAACATCGTTCGGAATTATAGAAACAGCCCCTTGTACCTTACGCAAAGACAGTAAGTGCTCTCTTACGAGTGCGTGCATGCAGTGCGGCACAGTACGCACCTGCCATGGGAAGCAAGATGGCACCCCATCCTATTCCCGCATCCGGAAGTTTGGCGGGCATACTGCTCGATTGTCCTATGTCATATGCGATTTCAGAAGCAGACGCATCTTCTTGTATTTTTTCCATCTCCGCATGCAACGAACTTTGGCTTTGTCTGCGTTCCTCCAAACGTTCCGCCACACGTGCTCTGCGGTCTTCTATGGAACGCAAACGCTCACGGTACGATTCCTCTGCGGGATCTTCGGATGCTGCGAGATTTTTTTCAGGTTCGTCCACCATGGCGATATCGGACATTCCCGTAATCTGCCACCAGTCCCCCTGCCAAAGAACAGAAGCGATCTGTGTGTTCCAGCCGTAGTACTCAGTGGCAACCGCACCCACCATAAACGGGAGAAAAGCGACGGTTAACAGCGCAAATCTCTGTGTCCATCTTCGCAGAACTTTTATGCAGAAGTACCCCAGAAGAAAGAATCCCGTTGCGACTCCCGGAAGAGTCCATCCCCAGGTGTACCAACTGAGTACCGGCTGGAAGGCAGGCAACGCAAGCGTCACTGCCTGCAGCAGAAGCCACAGCAGCAGCAAAGCCGCAGGCGCCCAATGGAGCATGCGAAATGCGTAATCGGCACGATTTGTGCGAAAGAGTCTGGAAAGGCTTAACGGATATGCGACTGCAAGCACGAAAGCAACTGCCCAAGGCACAATACCCGTAGGAAGTGCCACAAGAGTGGGGATAACTATTCCCACCGCCACCATAACGGCTGCGAGCAGAAAGACAAGAAGCGTTTCGGTCGTGTGCTTAAGAGGCATAGGAGGAGTATAATGTTCAAAGAATGCCTCTGTGTCAAGAAACCAATACAAAATACAAGGAGACAACAAGAAAGTGGCATTCCAAGACCCTCAAGTTCACAACCAGTGCTTCTTTGCAAAATACCCGAGCATGACGGCAAGTACTCCCAGCATCACAATAAGAATGCCCATGAATATCTGCGGCGTGTTCTGATACGGTAGCTCCACATTCATACCGTAAAGACCCGTAATAACTGTAAGAGGAAGCATGGTGACAGAAAAGATGGTCAGCAGCTTTACAACCGCGTTCGTTTTATGGCTCAACCATGACTCATGCGTATCTTGCAATGCCTCACTGAGTTCTTTTGCGGTATCCAACAAAGACCACTGTCGTTCGATGGCATCTAAGATGTCATCGAAGTACAGCGCGAGCTCTTCGGATACGAATTTCTTGTTCTTGTGCTCCAACGTGGCGACCAATGTTCTCTGCGGAAGCAGAATACTGCGCATGGTAATAATATTTCTCTTCAGGGTCATAATTTCTCGCAGAAGATTCACCTGCTCCTCGCTCTCGAACAATCGGTCTTCCACGGCACGCAGTTGCTTCGTAATGGTATCTACCAGAGGGAACACGTTATCGAAGAATCTGCTCATAAGTTCGTAGAGCAAAAATCCCGTACCGTGCTGCAAGTATTCTTCTTTTTTCTCCTGAGAGGATTCTATTTCTGTCCACAGATTGTCTATGGTTGGCAAATTTCCTTTATGCAACGTTGCAACGAAGCTTGCTCCAAGGAATATGTTTACCTCTTCTTTAAAGATGCGCCCCGTTTTCTTATGCAGGTATGGAATGTGAAACACAAGAAAAAGGTAGTCGTCGTATTCTTCCACCTTCGGACGTTCATGCACACTCAAACAATCTTCTATATCAAGCTCATGGAATCCGTATTGTTGTTGCAATCGAAGAAGATCCTCCTCAGAAGGATTGCTGTCGTCGTGCCACGTGATGTCTCTGAATGTAAGAGAGCGCATAGCAGAGCGGAGACGGAGGTTCTTCGTATTCCATAGCACCCCCATTTAAAACCCCCGAAGGGCTAGAGTGCAAGTAGCTTACCCGCTTTTTACATCGGGTGACAGATGGAAATTATTTTCGTTTGCGCTTCGGCAAATATTTCTCGCGCGGATCTTCGGGCGTTTCCATCGGTATTTTTTCGTAGTGCCTGGCTTTAAACAAACGAACCTGTACGTATAAGTAGAACGCCAGACACGCCACCCATACCACCCACCAAAACCTCATGGAGATGTAACTGATATCCTCCGCACGTGATACGGCAAGAAGCAAACCGATAAGACCGAACCACGTACAGGCGGAAGCCCACGACCTGCTCAGCTTTTTTGTGACGGGATTTTTCAGTTTTCTGCGCCATCTCTTTATAACAAAAGAAGCAACAACCAGTGCGAAGCACAACGCGAGAACCAACTGAATTTTAGGACTGTCGTACCCGGTGGCTGGAGGCCTGGGCCAGAAGATGTAGGAGAGATACTGCATGGGTGCCAATAGTAGCAAATCGTAAATGAGTGAGAAGCTTATTTGGAGTCTTTCTTTTTTTCGGCTTTCTTCGGTTCTTTCTTCTCGCTCTTCCCGCCTCTCGTAAGAGAGAGCAACATCGATTCCAACTCACGCTCCTTTATGGTGCGAGCGGGACGAATGAGTAAGTAGAGGAAGAATCCTGCAACGGGCAACACCGCCACAAGGAGAATGCTTACGAACATGTACACAAAAGAGTGTGTACGAAGCAGGATGTCGCGAGTCGTATAGAAGACCAGAAAAATGACAAGCACACCTATGAGTAACATACAGCCCTGCAAAAGACGCAAAGTCGGGTCGTCTGCGAGGAAAAGCAACCATGGCTCCAATACTGTTTGAAAGAGGTCTGTACTCATTACAAGTGGGGGTACTTACGTCGGTGCACCACAACGTACACGACCGCGCCTAGCAGCGCCAGCACCGAAAGAAATTGGCTGAACCGAAGCTCAAAAGTGGGAAAATTCATCCACGTACGACCAATAAGATAACCGCCGAAGACGGTGACGAGTACCGTTTGGTAAATGTAGAGAGCTTTCTTGGAAAGCGAGAGTTCCACTGCGGCAAAAACGCCCAGACTGATAAACATACACACAAGTACGACGAAATCCAATTTTGTAGCGAACACCGGAATACTAAAATCTCCACGAAGGTACTCGAAGAAGAACGTAACAACCGCCGCACAAAAAATTCCAAAGAGTGTTTCCGCACCCGCACGCTTCGACCTTTTGCGAATAATGAGCAGTAAAAATGTCAGTGCCAAGTAGAAGAATGCAAAATACAGCTGCACGGGGTGCACAGGCACAACGTAGCGCACGCCCAGCGTATCGTACGAGACTCCCCACAGCATATCGGTCGGCTTGCCGTATGCCTGCCCCGCAAAGAATTTACCGACCCAGTCAAACACCAAACCAAGACATGTTGCCGGCAACAGAATATCCAGCCATTGTAAAAATGTCGATCTGTGATTCAGTGTGGCCCAATAGAGAACACACGCAATACCCATGGCACCCCCGAGATAACTGAATCCCCCGTCCCAAACAATCAGAAATCGGAAAGGGTCTTTCACGTACGACCTGTAGTTTGAAAACACGGCAATGAACCTGCCCATGACAAGAAACGCTGCGACATAGCGAAACGCATAGTCCTTCAAATGCGTAAATGAGAGGTTGGCACTCTGTGCAAGACGGAAAAAGAATTCAGTGGAAAGCCAAATACCTATCAGCAGAAATGCGAGTCTCGTCCAAATGAAGAACGGGCCGATAGTGAAAGCCTCAAACATACGAACACAGACTATCAGATTTTTTTGGTCATGGTTAGAGATCCGATGCCGGGAAAAGGTACTGAGAAAAAACCAACAACATCTCTTTCTCCTTCGTACTTTTCCCGTACCCCTTCTATACTGAACGCGATGATTTACTTGGATCACGCAGCCACATCTCCGCTCGACCCGCGCGTACTGGAAGCCATGCTTCCGCATCTGAGAGATACGTGGGGAAATCCGTCGTCTCCGCACGCCAAAGGACGAGAGGCACGCATAGCCATAGATACCGCCAGGCAAAGCATTGCAGACAGACTTGGCGTACTGCCTCATGAAATTGTTTTCGTCAGCAGCGGCAGCGAAGGGAATTCGCTTGCCATGTTCGGCAGCTGCGAACGGTGGCTGCAAACGCACGAAGGCCCCGGACATCTTATTACCGCAAGCGTGGAGCACAGCTGTTCTCTGAAAGCAGCGGACAAGCTTGAAGCTGCAGGCTGGAAAATTACGAAACTGCCCGTAGACGCTTTCGGTATGCTGAGTGCGACAGATTTGGAAGACGCACTCACGGAAGATACCGCTCTGGTCAGCCTGCAATGGGCGAACAATGAAGTGGGTACGATACAACCGGTCGAAGAGCTCGCTGCGGTGTGCAAAAAAGCCGGCGTCCCTTTTCACTGCGATGCCGTGCAAGGAGTGGGGCTGCTGCCACTCCCCTCTCCCGTACCCGATCTCATGACAATCGCGGCACATAAATTCTACGGCCCCAAAGGGATTGGAGTGCTGGTGGTTCGTGAGCACATAGAGCTGTGCCCGCAGGTTATGGGAGGCGGTCAGGAATTCGGGTTGCGAGCAGGAACGGAAAACACAGCAGGAATAGTGGGAATGGCAGCGGCACTGGAACTTTGTGAAGACAAACGACAGGAGACGACTCCGTACATTCGCAATCTGAGAGACATACTCGTATCGGGCATTTTGTCCATGGAAGGAACCTCTCTCAACGGTCACCCCGAACACAGACTCCCGAATTTCGCCAACATACGGTTTGAAGGCCTGAGTGCGGAAAACATACTCATGAAACTGGATATGGCAGGAATCTGTGTGTCCAGCGGTGCTGCCTGTGTGACAGGCGCCATAGAGGCAAGCCACGTGCTCACTGCCATGGGCAGATCTGCCACTGAAGCAAAGGAGAATATTCGATTTTCTCTTGGAAAATCGACGACGGAAAAGGAAATAGAGACAGTTCTGCAGGCAATACAGGCATCTGTATAAAATCATTCGTTGTCACTTGAAACTGCGATAATCAGCCGTATACTCTGGATATACTCTTCTATTGACTTTTTTTTAGAATAGTATTTAATATATCAGATAGATCCTTTTCAACATCGAGTCATTTCCCCATATACCCCGGTTCCATCGTGGAACTTGGGAGACCGCGCGTTGGCAGGAGCCTTCGCGACACTCGGTCTTCTTAAGATCCTCACGGTCCTTCCCGCTCGGAAGGCGCGGAACTGGGATCCGTGGGGAAAGGCAATGAATGCATGGAGGCATTTCACATGAAGATTCACAGTGGTCATCTGACCATCATCATCGTTTTTCTGGCGCTGCTTGGTGCGGCGCACTTGCACAAGGCCGATATCATCGACTTGGCGCAAGGAACGCATCAATTTCAGCAACAGGGAGCGATTGCAGATCTTCACGTCGTTCCAAACCCCCTCAAAGACAGTTCGGTAGTCGAGTACCGCAGTCAATGCGTCTGGCCACAGGATGAACCCGCACAAAACGAAACGTTCGTGCGAGAACTCATTCAGACAGATGGAACTGCGAGAACAGTCACGGAACCTGTGTGGCGACAAACCATTCAGGTCCCCCGAGACATTGCGGCAATCGAAATCGTCGATACGACGGGAACAAGATGGAAACTCATCTCCGGCGAGGCCACGAAAGGAGCGGAACTCACCGGACGAATTCAACGAGAGGCGGGAGAAACCTACTTCATCCATGAAGACGAGCGCGTTTGCTTCGGCAAATGGCAGTTGGTCAGATAGGACGAAAAGGGGGACTCCTCCTCTCATCGGATAAGACGTGGAATGTTCCTTTGCAGGTACATTGCCTTCCCCACGTCTTTTACTATGCCTTTATATTAGATACTTAAGTGCTTACGTGGTCAAAAATGCTGTTTGAGCGTAACGACACTACGGTGCTTATGCGTAGTACAAGAGAATAAGGCAGGGTGGCACACGCCGCTCGTTGCCACGTAATACGCTAACCCTGTCTTATGAACGTAAAAGACATATGTAAACCTTGTTGTCGTAAGCCGAGTTCTTTTTTGACCGATTTTTTTACCCTGAGCGTACTGAGCCTGACGAAGTATCGAAGGGTGCGGTACTTTTTCTAAAAAAGTACCAAAGGAAAAAGTAAGTAGGAGAAAATCACATTCAAAAAAAGTGCCAAAAGGCAAAACAGCCTATGTTACTGATTTTCGTGATACGTAACCATAGCCTCCAGTATCACTTCTTTGGCTTGCTCAGCATTTTTCCACCCCAACACTTTCACTCGTTTCCCTTCGAGGTTTTTGTACGTACGGAAGAATTCTGCGATCTCTTCTCGAAGCTGAGACGAGAGATCCGTAATGTCTTCTATCTCTTCGTAGCTCGCGTCGCTTACGGGCACGGCAAGAATTTTATCGTCCTGCTCTCCACCGTCTTGCATCATCAGCACACCGATGGGACGAGATTCTATGAGAATACCGGGATACGTAGGCTCACCCATGAGCACAATGGCATCCAACGCATCTCCGTCACCCGCAAGGGTACCGGGGATAATTCCGTACTCCCCGGGATAGTGCACGGAGCTGCGAAGCACTCTGTCTAACTTCACAATGCCCGACTCTTTGTCGAACTCGTATTTGTTTCTGGAACCCTGTGGAATTTCCACAATCACATTGATGTACTTCGGAGCGGAATTCCCGGTGGTCATAGCACTGTACAGACTGCGCAGAGGCCCCATGGGCTTTCGTACTTCTTCCGTTTGTACCGTCGTAACTGTCGCTGGCAACACCGCGCTGTTTACGAGAAAAGCTGCGACACCAACGGAAGCGAAAACGGCAAAAGCAATGAGGAGACGATGTGATTTTTTCATGAAGAGGATCCGATGGAATGAATGCGACGTCGTTGTGCGATATCGGCAACGGTCTTACTGAGGAAATCTGCAAACGTTACCTCCACCTGTTCCTTACTCCGTACATTCCGCACGGCGATACCGTCGCTTCCCGCTTCTTTGTCGCCGAGTACGAGAAGATACGGAACGCGCATCTTCTCTCCCTCACGAATGCGCTTTCCGAGTGATTCATTCGCATCGTAATACTCCGTACGAATACCGGCTTCTTTCAGCCTGCTCTCCACGCACCTTCCGTACTCCTCGTGTGCGGATGCCACGGGAAGAATTCCTACCTGCACGGGAGCGAGCCAGAGCGGAAAGTGGCCGGCAAAGTGCTCTATGAGGAATCCTATGAAACGCTCATGCGTACCGAGCGGTGCACGGTGAATGCACAGAGGAACTTTCTCCGTACCGTCTGCCGCCGTATATGACAGTCCGACTTTGCCCGGAACATCAAAGTCCACCTGGTTCGTTGCAAGGGTGAATTCCCTGCCGATGGCACTCCAGACTTCCACATCTATTTTCGGACCGTAGAAAGCGGCTTCGTTTTCGACTTCCCGAAACGTACACCCTGCTTTCTTCATCGCATTGCGAACCATCTCTTCCGTCTTCAGCCACAGTTCCGGTTCATTCACGTATTTTTTACCCAGCTCTTTTGGGTCATGAAGAGAAAGTCTCATTTCATATTTCTCCACTCCGAAGATCTCGAAGTACTTCAGGTACATATTTGCCACCGCAATGAACTCCTGCTCGAACTGCTCCTCGGAACAGTAGATGTGTGCGTCATTCATGGTGAGAGAACGCACACGCATGAGCCCGAACAACGCACCGCTGTCCTCGTACCTGTAACAGTGCCCGTATTCCGCCAAACGCATCGGAAGCTCTCTGTAACTGCGAGGCTGACTTGCGAATATCTGGTGGTGATGCGGGCAGTTCATGGGCTTTAAGTAGTACTCCTCTTCGCCATCAAGCTGCATGGCGGGGAACATGGACTGCTTGTAGTGCGATAAGTGTCCTGTCTGTTCGTAGAGTTTGCCCTTGGCAATATGCGGCGTACGCACGCGGAAGTACCCACCGCTTGCCTCCGTTTCTTTCGCAAGATCTTCCACCGCATCTGCGATGATTGTTCCTTTAGCTGTCCAGAGCGGAAGTCCCGGACCCACCATGTCGCTGAAGGTAAAGAGATCCATTTCTTTGCCAAGCTTGCGATGGTCCCGCTTCTTGGCTTCTTCCAACATCTCCAAATGTGCTTTCAGCTCTTCTTTGGAGGCAAACGCAGCCACGTAGATACGCGTAAGCTGTTCTCTGGTTTCGTCTCCGCGCCAGTACGCTCCCGCAAGACTCATTATTTTAAATCCGTCTGCAGGAATCTCTTTCAGGTTTTCCACATGGCCTCCTTTGCAAAGATCCGTAAACGTAACGCTGCCGTCTTTGTCGAGGTTGGCATAGTTGGTTACTTCCGTCTCCCCTCCCGCAGCCAAGTCTTCTATGAGCTCCACTTTAAAAGGCTGCTTTTGCTCCTTCCAAAAGGAAAGCGCATCGGGAATGGAAAGCGACTTGGACTCAAAGGTTTGCCCCCTGTTTATAATCGAACGCATTTCTTTCTCTATCGTTTTGAAATCCGTATCGGAAATAGGCTCTGCAAAGAGGAAATCGTAGTAACAACCTGTATCGATGGGAGGACCGATACTGATTTTCGTTTTCGGCCAAAGTTTCAGAACTGCCTGCGCCAACACGTGCGCAAGACTGTGGCGTATGCGATAGAGGTCATCTACTTTCACTTTCGCTGTTTCTTTCTCAGCTTTCGTAGCTTTTTTAGCAACAGCGGGCTGAGCAGCTCCCTGCACTATAAATTCCAAACGAGGATTTGCTATCCGTTTGTAATCAGTCGCATTCATGGCAACTGACTGATCTAACCTGGCTGCATTGAAGAAAATTTCCTTATTTTCAAAGAGTGACGGATCTGCAATGAGCTCCAAATTCTCATGGAAGGGAAATGGAAGGACCGTGCCCAAAACGCTTCCTGCCAACTCTTCCGCTTTTTCAGGCGAAGCAAATGATATGTACGTTCCATCGTACAACGCTTTGATGGCATTTAAATCGAGTTTCACATGTGCGGGATACACAGCCAAGACAAATTTCGTAACCTTTTTGCCGACCTTTACCATAAGCACTATGCAGTTTGCCGCCTGCTTGAGTTCATTGCCTCGCATCTGGCTTACGAGCTCGGTGCGGCCTTCCGGAGAGTGGTCTATGAGCCTGTACTGTGCGCCGTGCTCTTCGAGTAAGGCGATCAGTTTGGAATATATATCTTGTGGCATAACGGCGAGAGTGTAACAGATTGAACAATAAAAAACCCTCCAAGTTACGGGGGGGGTGAGCAGGTGCAGTACGCAGACTCAACTCCTCCGCAGGAGGATTGTAGTGGTCACGTTTACAATGAATAGGGTCTGCCTAACACTGACAGTATACACAATGGAAGAAAAAATGGGGGTAGATAGAAGCGTAAACGCGTCGTTGTCAATATATCATGTAGAATCCTTTCTACCCCCTTAGCTTCTTTTATCTGCTCGCCACAATCCATGTGCGTGTAGCCGTCCCTTCGAGGGGAGGGCCGCATCTTGCCAAGCCCGCTAAGGCCAAATATATGCACAGCCAGAAACTTCAAACAACCTACACTTATGATATAAGTTGTCAAATGTTAATTTTGTCAAGAATACTTCACAGGCTATACAAAACCTAAATCTCGCTCTATGGCCCTCATTTCACGCAATATTTGAGGGTCGTTCTGCGTCTTTTTTTCTATCTTTTCCACCGCATTCATCACCGTTGTGTGGTCTCTGTTGGAAAACAGCTCGCCGAGACGCACATAACTCATGCGCAGGTACTTTTTGCCGATATACATGGCAATTTGCCTTGGAATGAGAATCTCTCGAACGCGAGAGACTCCCACCATATCCTGCACGGAAACAGAGTAGTACCTGCTGGTTGCTTCCATGACATCTTGAAACGTTGCCGCGCGCTTCTCCGGTACTTCGAATCCCACGTGCTCTTCTTCGATGTGCGGGTCGTGGTGCAGCTTGCTCATAATTTGCGCAATGCTTCCGACAGTCGGCATGCGCTGCTCCAGTTCGTACTGAGCAACCGCCTGCATAAGAATACCTTCCAGTTCTCGGATGTTTGTGGGCATGTGCTCTGCGATAAATTCCAACACCTTGGCATCCATGAAAATTTCGTACTCCCGTGCCTTCTCCACCAGAATGGCGAGACGCGTTTCATAGTCGGGCATGGAAACATCTGCAATCATGCCGCGGGCAAAGCGAGAGAGCAGTCTTTCGGCAAGCTGCAGCTCCTGCGGCGGACGATCTGCGGAAAGAATTACCTGCTTGCGGTCCTCGTAGAGCGCGTTGAACGTGTGGAAGAATTCTTCCTGCGTCCGCTCTTTGTTTGCCAAAAACTGCACGTCATCCACAATAAGCACATCCACTCTGCGGTAGCGACTGCGCAGTTTCTCCATTTTCTGTGTGCGGATTGCTTCCACCACTTCGTTGGTAAAGTCCTCGCTGGTTGTGTAGAGCACCACAGCTCTGGGGTCTTTCTTCAAAATTTCATTCCCCGTTGCTTGGAGAAGGTGTGTTTTACCGAGTCCGACGTTTCCGTAGAGAAAGAGCGGATTGTATTTCCCACCGGGTGCGGCAGCGACTGCCTGGCAGGCTGCCTGCGCGAGACGATTGTTGGAACCGACGACGAAGTTATCCAGCGTGTAACGCGGATTGAGTATTTTACTTATAAGCCCTTCCGCCATTTTTACTTCCTGCCTGCCGGGAACTTTACGCTTCTTCGGTTCGGGAAAAAGCGACAGAATATCCACAGATCGCTGCGAGTTATCTTTCAGTCCCCCATCCACTTTGTACACGATCTGTTCTATGGTCGGATCTATGGATTTGGCCGCCTCCAGAGTAAGAGCGCGGTAGTGTTCCAAATGCCAACTTAAGTACATGGGCAGCGGAAGTCCAACGATGAGCGTTTTGTCTTCTCTGCCGAGTACCGCAGTATCGCGGAACCAGGTAATAAACTGTCCTCTCTGCAATTCCGTGGAGAGAGCCTTCAGAATATCCACCCAGATATCCTGGCTGACATGCACTGCCTGCGGTTCTGTAAGAACGCTAGAAGAGGCGAATGATGTCATAGAAAGTTATGAGGAATATCACACCAAGGAGCACAAAGAATCCTACGGCGTTAACGACGATCTCAAATTTGCGATTCACAGGTCTCCTTCCGATAAATTCGGCAAGCACAAACACCACTCGACCTCCGTCCAACGCGGGAAAAGGAAAGATGTTGAGCACGGCAAGGCTGAGACTCAACAGAGCAACAAGTCTCAAATACACCATGAATCCTTGCTGCACCGAGACGTACGTAAGCTGTGCTATTCCCACCAAACCTGTAATACCCTCGGGAACTCGTCCGCTCTGCGCCAGTGAAGAAAAGAGCTGTGTTATACCCAAAACCGTCTGTTTCGTCATGACCCTGGTTTCGCGAAGAGCAAGCATGAACGCAGTGGATGCATGGCGCTTCGGCGAAGAAAGATTGCGCGGGTAGGCCGAAATAAGCACGCCGGATTTTCCTTCATCCAACGGAACAGTCATGGTGATTTCTTCGGAGAATCCGTCACCCGAAAGCATCGTGTACTTCACGCGCTTCTTGCCGTCTTGAATGCGCTGCACATCCGAAGGGTCTATGACGGGAATGTCATCCACCGCGAGAAGAATGCTGCGCTCCGGGACTCCTATTTTTGCCGCAGTCCCTCCGCTCACTACTTTTTCTATCAACACCCCGAGCTCCATGGAAATCACACCCTTGTCCGCCGCACGTTGCATCTCTTCTATACTGAAATATGTCGGTACCCAACGACCGACAGAGAAGCCGACGGTGAGCAGGGCGATTGCGAGTAGAAAGTTCATGCACACTCCCGCAGTCAGAATAACGAGACGGGCAGGGATGGAGGCTGACGCAAAGCTGCCCGGTTCCGTCCGTTCCTTTTCGGTGTAGGCGTTCTCTCCTTTCAGCCGTACGAAGCCACCGAACGGAATCCAGTTGATGCTGAAATCCGTTCCCCCCTGGCGAAAGAGCACTTTGCCCTGCGGCGGCAGACCGAAGCCGAACTCTTCCACTACCACTCCTGCCTTTCGCGCCGCTATGAAGTGTCCGAACTCATGAATAAGTATGAGGACTGTTAACAAGAGAACGAACGCCAGTGCGGACAGAAGAAATGTCATAAGTAAACGCGAGTGAAAACTCACTGCGAGGAAGGTGATGCTAACTGCTCTGTGGAAACCTGAAAAGTTTTCCACATGAATCTGAGGTTGCACTTTTCCGACACTCCTCCTGCAATGAATGAACAACTAAATTCTACGAACTCAGATGCTCGCCACCCTGTCTTTCTTACGAGCAAATTCGACCTGCATACAGGAGTGATACTGTCTTACGGAGACGTGTACATTTGCCTTTACCCATGCGCAATCACCCACGCCTCCACATACCTTGCGCCGGATTGTTTGAGTGCAGAAGCACAGGAGTCGAGCGTTGCCCCTGTCGTGGCAAGATCGTCGATAAGAACCACAAACGGAGGAACGATTTTCGTCGTGCATGCGAATGCGCCTCTCACGGAAACAAGTCGCTGTGCTCTCGTACGGTGCGACTGAAATCCGGTCGGCTTCTTGCGCGCAAGAAGTGATCGCACCTCAATGCCTTTTTCTTTCCCGACTGCGTCGGCCAGTAACTGTGATTGGTTAAAGCCTCTCTGAAAACGCCTGCTCCAGTGAAGCGGAACGGGGCAGAGCACTGCGTCTTCCGGAATGTCAGGAAGTCGGGCACTGAGAAGAATGTGCACCAGCACATCGGTAAGTTCCTGTGTTCTTCCGTACTTCCACTTGTGAATGGCTTTCTTTAAAAGCGGAGCATGATGGTAGCTGGCACCCGCTCGTATGGCATCCAAATGCTCTATTCCCCTCTCGCGCAGAATGTGCGCTTCTTCCGTAACAGAGAACGAGCATAACTGAGCAATCTCCTGCTCGGTGATGCATTGCCCCTCCTTCCCTGAGAGGGATCTGCGTGGAAACACGAAATCGAGTAGGGTTTGAAACATAAGAAAGAAGTATACACGCTTGTTGGAAAGAACGGGAATTGCTACCCTTTCTCCGCTTAAGAAACGGGCGATTAGCTTCAGCCTCCGCTCCTCCGCTTTGCTCCGGAGCTACGGCCGACAGGCAGCTTCCAGCTTCGCTGCCATTGCTATTCTCCTTCTCAAGCTGGATATCATTCACATCTCCGGGCGATTAGCTCAGCTGGCTAGAGCGTTGCATTGACATTGCAGAGGTCACTGGTTCAAGTCCAGTATCGCCCACCATTCGACTCCGCTCACTTCGTTCGCTTCGCTCATGGTAAACCACGGGCTCGTTTACTCGTGTATTGAGTGGAGGAGAATGACTCTGAGCGACGAGCGCGAAGCGCGAGGAGTCGAAGAGCCCAACAAAACACAAACAAAACATGCTAAGATGACCTGATATGGAATGGTTCGTCTACATCGGCCAAGCACCAACCGGCAGATTCTACACTGGAATTACAACTGATCCGCATCGGCGCATTGAGGAACACAATCGCAATGAAGGCGCTAAATTTGCTTACGATCAGGGGGCATTGCGACTGATTTATACGTCACCTCCATTCCCAGATAAGTCTTCTGCACGTAAACGAGAAATGCAAATCAAGGGATGGAGCAGAGAGAAGAAAGAGAAATTGATTCGGGGTGAATGGATATGATAAGTACGGTACAATCGAAATATGTGCAATTCGATCTTCATTAAAGCTTTGTATTTTGGTCAAGCAAAGCCGAATGGATTCACAAAATCTGAACTCGAAGAACATCTTGGAAAAAAAGAATGTGAATGGGGTCCGCTACAAAATGAGTTTGAGCAAAGATCAACAAGTGCATTTAACCAATCTGGCCATAAGAAGAACGAAGGAGAATTATTTTGGCTTACCAAATCTGGATATATGCTACTTGCTGAGTTGGACGATGTGCGACAAGCAAGAAAGGAGGCAAAGAAAGCACATTGGATTGCCATTGTTGCGATATTCGCTTCTGTAATAGTGCCTTTCCTCATAAAACTATTCGAGACAAAGTCCTAACTCCGTTCACTACTGCCCACCATTCGACTCGGCACTGCGATGCCTCGCTCATGGTAAACCACCCAGAGCCATTCTTTGGAGTTCGAAGAGTCGAATGACAGTGAGCGAAGCCGCAGCGAAGTCGAACTGCCCTGGGGACTGCCCTGAGAATCACCTCCTGACTGCCTGTCGCCCGTAGTCGCGAAGCGCGAAGGATGACGGTTGGCAAGCCATGCCCACCGCGAAACCGAAGGCAAAGCGGAGCTATTTCTGCTTCTCTTCCAGAATGCTCCTGAGCTTCTGCAAATCGCGTTCGATCATTTGTGCATCTTTCTCGAAATCATCATCGGACATCTTTGGTTGCCGATACAGTGTGAACACGACCTCACTCCCTTGATTATTGGGAAACACACGCATTGGATTATAAACCGTTTCGCCTGACGGCAATGTTACATCGTGATCAAGAACACCAAGTGAATTGGCATCGGCAAAGCGTATCTGCACCTCTCCCATGGGAGAATCTGAAATCCAATTATCACCGGATTTCCGAACAGAGCCGCTTACACCCGCAGCCCATTGCGGGAGATTGGCAGGATTCGATGCAAAAGCATAGACATCATCTGCGTTGCAATTGATGGCAATACTGATGTGCCGAGATGGGAATGCAGCATCCTTCATAGGGTCATATTTTAGTGTATGAGAATAGTCTAACTTTTTCTACTGCACCCACCGCATCAACTTCTTATTTTTTTAAACCAACAGAATTATTGAGTGTGGCGATGCTCGGAACGAATAGCCATATTTGACATATACATCCTCAAATGAAAAGATACTGCTTTCATGATCAATCGGAAATCAGACTACGGCATCAATCCGTTACTACTACGCAGGTGGTCCCCACGTGCGATGAGTGGAGATGAAGTTTCAGATGAAGAGCTGATGGCACTCTTTGAGGCAGCAAGGTGGGCTCCCTCTTCATACAATAACCAACCGTGGCGGTTTATTTACGCGAAAAGAAATTCTGAACATTGGGACAGACTGTTTAATTTGATGGGAGAATTTAACCAATCGTGGGCAAAGAATGCGTCAGTGTTAATAGTGGTTATCTCCGGCAAAAATTTTGAGCACAACGGTAAACCATCCAGGACTCACAACTTTGATACCGGAGCGGCATGGGAAAACCTTGCCTTGGAGGCTGTGAGCAGAGATCTTGTTGCACACGGAATGGAAGGGTTCGATTATGAAAAGGCAAGAAATGACTTGGAGATTCCTGACGATTACGATGTAGAAGCCATGATTGCCATAGGTAAACAGGGAAAGAAGGAAGATTTACCCCAAGAGCTGCAAGAGAAAGAATTTCCGAGCGACAGAAAACCGCTACAAGACATTATTATGGAGGGCACATTCGGATGAATACTATTATACACAGTTCTAACCCCCATCAATACAGCCCACTAACCTCCGCAGGAGGTTGTCCGCTATCACCTCTGCGTAGCAGAGCGAAGGTGGACTTCTTTGGGATGCACCCCCTCACTACTTGTCGTCCGCAGTCGCGAAGCGCGAAGGATGACGGTTGGCAAGCCAAAAAGGGGCGCAGTGGAGCTTTTCTGCCACAATGATGTGCTACACTGCAGCGTGTGAACCGGCATGCGGTATCTCATCGGAAAAAAGGCGGAATGATAGGCGGCGCAGTCGCAGTACTCGGGTTCGTTGTTTCATTTTGCATCACTGTAAAGCTGCTCATCGTAGACGGTTGGGATGGCATTTCGAATACTGCGGGCGCCAGCATGGGAAACATGCTTGGTTGGGTCTTCATCTACGGGTTTTTGGCATTGATTACCTCATTGATTCTATTCGCTATAGCACTGCCAATCTTCTATTCGATAGGATGTGTGGCAGGGTGGCTCTATGGAAAATCTTTCAGATAAACCGGTAGTTCTGCAATGCTCAAATTGCCAACTATATACAAAAATATAATTCCATAGATATGGCAAGTTTCGCCTGTGGGAGAAAATGGGTTTTTGCGCTATAATGCTTGGATTCATACACACAAAAACCCTATGGAACCACTGCTCAAATGGCGGGCCCGCACCCGTCCGAATCATGAACGCGGCATAGTATGGCTGACCGGAGTGCTGCTCCTCGCAGGATTCATGCTCATCTACAGCATCCGCACGCAAGCGTGGACTCTCACCTTGCTCATCTTCCTCTGTGCCATCGTCTACTACCTGTTTGGCTTAAGGCAGGAGCACATTCAGAAAGAAATCTCCATTTGGGAAGAAGGCGTACAGCTGGATTCGGAGTATTTCTCGTGGTCCAGCCTGACAGGATTTTGGTTCCAGAGGTACCCTGATTGCACACAATTACACATAGAACACAGTGAACCCTGGAGGTACGACCTCGTCATACAGACAGGTCCCGTGAGTACCGCAAACATTCGCAAGTTACTCGCTCAGTACATTCCGGAGCAGACAAACCGTACGGAGCAGCTACTTGACAGACTTTCTAGAATATGCAAAATTTAACATGCTGTTTCTCAGCACACACAAAGATTTCGCTTTTCAGCTCAACCCCGAACGGGAGCACCGTTTGCTTCGCATAAGCGGCAAAGACGATACGGGCGGTACGGGAGGTTTGGAAAACGGTAAGAACGACCCCGAGGACGAGCGCCTGCGTAAGACACATCAAACCGCAGACATCGGCAACATCACTTCCGGCATAGGAAGTCGTATAACAAGCGGCGTTCTTTCGGCAGAGAAACTGGATTCCGTTCTCTCGCAACCGTCGGGAATTATTGCCTTTCTGGAAAACAGTCACTCGGATCTCCGCAAAAAGATAGAAGACAAAATGCGAGCGGCGGAACGTGACTACTACGCAGACAATGCGCAGCAGGAGAATTTGCCAATGCATGAGATTCTCTGGTATCTGCGAGAACACGAAACGGATGCCGCCGAATTGCGAGCTGTGGCCGCAGAGAGACTGCGAGACCCGGACCAAATGCTTCGCTTCACGGGAAATCTGAGTATGCAAATTCAGAAACTGCAAGACATAGAAGGTTCTCTTACAACGCAGAACATAGGTATGCGTCTCGGAAACGTGGACGCCGCAAGACTGCAGGAAACGCAGGAGTGGCTTGCCGCACAGTGCAGAGACCACGGACTTGGCATAGAATCCCCCGTTCTCACGGACTGGATAGCGGGAAAATATGCGGACTTCCAACCGGAGAAATCTGAAGTGTTGAGAGTCATACAGTACATAACAGGAAGCAGCGAGCAGCTGCCGACCGAAGCGGGTTTCGATACCACCGGTGCGCCCGAAGCAGAGCGTCTTCGTGAGCGTTTGAATGCACGCATTCGAGCGGAACACACAGGAGGAGACAATGACTCCACAGCGGTCATAGACCAAGCCACAGGAACCATCACACGCTCTCACTGGACCAACCGCGTACGAAACGCACTCCAAGCGCTGCGCAAACGAAAGTTGTCTCATCTCTTCCTCAGCGCAAGGCGCAAAGAGGAGGGAGAACTTTCCGCCGATACGCTGCAAGAGCAGATTTCCATTCTGGAGAAGCAACTCATAGAAATGCGAACCGTCCTGCTGGAAAATTTAAAAACACGAGCACGAGTGGTGCGCGACCGGTTCAACAGGAACATTCAGAAGCAATTTGGAGACATAGATGCACACTCCGCACTGGAACGTTTCGGCGTAAGCCAGGCGTTGCTTGGAGGCCAGGCCATAGCAAATGCCATTGCACCTCTGGAGAGAATTATTTTCAGTCCTCCGTCACCGCAGAGCCCAGGGTTTGAGCGGTACGTGGAAAACGCACACCAAACTGTGGATGAATTCGCACAGGAAGATGTGCTTACACGAGAGGTGGAAACCGCCAAGCTCGACCACCAAGAAACGGTGGCATGGGCGACGCACCTGGAAGAAACCGGCAAGCTGGAACCCGCAATTGCAGCCGTGCAAAAGCCGGGAGACTCCCCCGTGCTGCGCGAAATGCCCACAGAATCGTTGATGCTTCTGGAAGATGTCCTGCCTCGTTTGCGACGCGTTGCACAGGGCACAGCAAGCGGAGAGGACTTCGACGCCGTGGAGCAGGAAGTACAGGGGCTCAAAGGAAAACAGTACCTGACCGTACTGTTACGTGCGCTGAGCAGCGGCACGTTCTCCAAGCGCATAGAGCAAGCGCAGCAGAAAGAAGCGACGTACGACGTACCCAACACCGCCGCCGAACGCGAACGTGTGAGAGTGGCGTACGAAGAGGTAAAAAACAGATTGGCCATAAACCCTGCATTGCAACACACCGTTTGTCGCGTGTTGCACATAGAAGACGGACTGCGAGAACACTTTACCAAGGTGCGCTTGAATCTCGCCGCCGCAGACGAGCACGAGGCGGAGGAGATTGGCAGGAGCTACTTACAGAGTGCGGACGACACGGTGGAGAGACTCGCGGAAGCGGAAAGCTTGCTGCACACCATGGAAGAGAGTGTACACAGGGCGGAGTCGACCGAAGAATTTGAAAGAATGGGTTCCGACACTCCGGATGCCGCGGCATTCTTTAACCGAGACACGGGACAAATCGTACTGAATATGACCGTGATTCGGAAGCGAGGACTCAATGAAGACATACTCATTCACCACGAGAAAGGGCACGCGATCGTAGAAACGCTTACGCGGAAAACAGGACTCTTCGAAGGATTGCTCATACGAACAGGTGAGCTTTTGGAGAGTACGATTCCCGCAAACCAGCTGCCGGGACAAAGCAAAACATTCCGCGAACTGCTCGAGAAACAGGGAGACAAATGGATGGTGAACCAAAAGTACCCCATGCTGCTGGAGCGCGCACGAAAGCAAACGGAAAGCGAACAAGAGGCGGAGGAACTGGCAAGCGAGTGGCTGAAAGAACGCCTGCTGGATGAGCTGCTGAACAAGTACGGAAGCTGGGTGGAAAAAGGCAGAAACACCGATAGCACGGACCCCGAACACATCGCACTTTTCAGGCACATAGAAACCACACTCGAACCCGAGGAAGCCATGGAGCTGGATAAAGATATGCTCGAACAAGCGAAGCTGGATACCGACAAACTGGAACAAGACGTCGCCTACGATGTGGGAGACGAGGAAGGTGGAGACTCTGCCGAAGGAGGTGAAGGCGGAGGTACGGAGTCGGGAGTACTGGATATAAATACCGATCTAATTTCTTTACGAGGAGATATAGAAAAAATCCGCACATTCTACGAGTCGTATCCTGAGTTTAAAAGCCAAGTGGAAGGACACTATGCAACGTACGACAAGGGGCATCGCATGATATTAAACGCATTCCAAAGCGGTCAAACATCTGCCCAAAATGCAAAGAAGGCTATCAAGGAAGTACAGAAAAACCTGACTCCACTTCTGAAAACAATCGAATCTGTACGAGGAGAAAAAACAAACCTTTCGAAGGCGGGTGCATCGGGCAGAGAGGGGTGGCGAGCACTCTTTGCCAATGTGCAGTTTGTAAGCATCATGGACGTTATAAAAACGTTCAAACAAATGGGGGAAGACTTAAAGCGTATTTGGGAACGCCGCGGCGCCGCCAAACAGGCGGCATTGGGTCTTAGCCTTACCTCCTGGATTCCCAAAAGCATTCCCTACGCAGGTAGAATGCAAGATGAGTTTAAGAGACGAGACAAAGAGTCCGAACAGAAAGAAGTGAACGAGTGGAAAGAGAAGCTCAACGATTTCGACAGCTACGACCTGCTGGATATGCTTGGGCAAATCCGTAACCGAGACCAAGCGAAAGCAATATTCATACTGCTTACAGACCGCGGTCGTATGGACTGGAACGATGAAAATGTATGGAGAACACTCAATGCGTTCTCTATCTACAACATGCCGACAGAAGCATGTGCACATGACGATATCCTGCGAGATAAATGGATACAGAAACTGGTCTCGGAAATCTGGGACGACAAAGACCTCTACACGCAGTGGAGGCAGAAAAACGACGGTGCCGTGGATAGCGGAAAGAAGAACTTTACGGCCGTGGTGGACCAGCTCTCCAACGTGAAGGGCGGGCTGGAAGGTGAGCTAAAGAACCAACTGGAACTATGGAAGCTTAAAGAAGCTGGCACCATTTCTCCGGATCTAAACCCGCACTTGTACGAAGAAATTTTGGACTACTCCATGCGTAACGGAAAAATGAGTATGGAACAGAAGCTCTTCTACCTCGTACAAGGAGTAGCATGCGGACTGCTTTCCATCGATCGTCTGCGTACACTCGCCGGAGAGAAAGGAGGAATTTTAAACCGTTATCCATGGATAGACTACTTCTATAAAAAGAATAACTCTCTGTCCGAAGTGAAAGCATTGGGAAAAAGGCTGTGGGAAGATAAAACGCCATTTATGCCAGGTTCTAAAACAACCATGTGGCTGCACTTGGAGGTCATGCGAGTAGAAAGTACAAGGCAACGTATTTCTAAGGCGATCTCTGGTACCAGAGCGGAAAACTTGGACCATGAAGATGTACCATCCCTCGTCGCAAATGCAGACTGGGTAAATATAGACCGTATGACAGGTATGGTGAGCGGAACACGAGAAAAGCTCAGCCCGGAAGCGGTACGAAATGCCTACACGGGTTTTGGTACAAAGTTCAAAGCACTTGGTCGTCTGGTTCAACTGGAAGAAAAAGGTATAGCAAGATTTACAGATAAAGACCTGGCAGAAGCTGCCAAATCCATCGTCGCGTACATTCATATGGATAACATCTTTACACGCAACGCGAGCAAAGGTGACCGTCCGCAGCTCACATGGGATGTGATAGATACACAGGAAGGTCCATCTACTTCGGATCTTACAGTGGGTGCCTATCGCACTCCGCAGAACGAATTTGTATCCGATATCATAAAAGACTCGGGCTTTGACTTCGGAAGTTACAGCAATGTAGACGAAACCAATCTCATACGACGAGAGAAAAGAGATGGAACAGAAAAGGACCGTCAAGACTACAACACGAAAAACCAAGAGGAGCGGTATGAAGAATCAAAATTGATTTTAGGAAATCTGCAGTCAGCACTTATGGGCAGACCGGATCTTATCAAAAAGAAACTGAAAGAGTTTGCCGGAGACTTCAAGGAAGAAAACTACGCTACATGGCCGGGAGGATGGCTCACCTACGAAAACTCAAAGTCATACTTCGAGAAGCGTTTTGCTTCCACAGCGTAAGCGTTTGCTCACACGAAGTGAGACGGGCATACTTGCCGTATGCAGGTCGAAATTACACGCATAGATGCCTCTCTTCCCCTTCCGCAGTACGAATCTGCGGGAGCAGTGGGGTTTGACCTTATTACCCGAGAAACGACCACAGTGGAACCGGGTGCAATAGGACTGGTGCCAAGTAATGTGATTGTAAAGGTACCCGAAGGGCACATGCTCATTATCGCTCCCCGCTCGTCTCTCCCGCGCAAAAAAGGCCTCGTCTGCCCGCACAGCATAGGAGTCATAGACCAAGACTACCACGGCCCGAGCGATGAGCTACTGGTACAAGTGCAGAACATCACCACGCAGCCCGTAACGGTGGAACGCGGCGAGCGCATAGCACAGGGGCTCTTCGTCCGCGTCGATACCGCACAGTGGTTGGAGGTGAATGGCCACGGAGCAGAGAGTCGCGGAGGATTCGGTTCCACAGGAACACATAGAGAAGAAGTGACAGTCACAGCAGCACAGTAAATCCGTCAGTTCCACTTGTTTGAGGGCAAAGGATACCGAAAGCTCCTCTTGCTAGTGCCTGAATGCCAAGTCCCGAAGGGAGCTTGGTTGAAGGCACGCACACGGAATGACAGACGCTGTCGCTTTACCCGAGTTTGGAACTGACGGAGATTTTTGGACACTTTTCATCTCTGAAAAGTGTCATACAAAAAACAAGACCTCCGAAAGAAGAGAAGGAACCGCCGCGTTCCTCCTCTCAATTCGGACCGTCCGTTCATTTACTGATTGGTTTTCGCATGAAGGCGGGAACCTCCAGCTCTTCCTCGTTAAAGTCAGCGGCTGTGGACTTTGCCTCCAAAAGCGACTTTTGTCCGCGAGATGCACCATCCATACTGCGTGACTCTCCGAAAGAAGATGACATGGAAGGAGCAGAACCAAGTACTTGTTTCAGATTCGTTGTACCCGGTGCCGATTGCATACGCATGGTATCCGACACAGTTTCGAATCCTGTGGCTATGACCGTACACTTCACTTCTCCAGTGTAGTTCTCGTCTATCACCGCACCGAAGATAATGTTTGCTTCGGGGTCCGCAGCTTCGGTAATTATGCGGGCTGCTTCGTCCACTTCGTACATGGAGAGGTCGTTTCCACCGGTAATATTAAACAGCACTCCCTTCGCGCCGGAAATGGAAAGTTCCAAGAGCGGACTGTCTATCGCTGCGCGAGCAGCTTCGGATGCACGACTGTCTCCCGTACCGTATCCGATTCCCATAAGAGCCGTACCGGCATCTTGCATGACTGACTTCACGTCAGCGAAGTCGACGTTTACAAGACCGTGAACGGTAATGAGACTCGCAATTCCTTCTATGGCGTGCTGGAGTACTTCGTCCACCACGGCAAACGCCTCGGTAAGAGGAGTGGTTTTGTCTATGAGAGACAGAATTTTATCGTTTGGAATGGTCACGAGCGTATCCACCTTTCCGCGGAGGTTTTCCAACGCCTGCTCGGCCTGCTGCTTTCGCTTAAGACCCTCGAAGCTAAACGGCTTGGTAACAACTCCAACGGTTAGAATGCCCAAACTGCGAGCAATTTCCGCGATAACGGGAATACTTCCGCTTCCTGTTCCGCCACCGAGTCCTGCCGTAATAAAGAGCAAGTCCGCACCTTCCAGTGCCGCCTTAATTTCTTCACTGCTCTCCTCTGCCGCCTTCTTGCCGACATCGGGGTTTGCACCTGCACCGAGTCCGCGAGTGGTACCGCGACCGATGGTAATTTTCTTCGGTGCGGGGTTGTGGTAAAGCGCTTGAACATCCGTATTGACGGCAATGAATTCCACACCTTGGATTTTAGAATCCAACATGCGCTTTACGGCGTTGGCGCCGCCTCCGCCGCTACCGAGAACGCGAATGTCTGCACCGGGTGAAACATCCGGACGGACCTCGCGGGAAGAAGTAGAAGAACCGGAGCGATCGTCACCATTGGAGCTGCCGCTCTGGCCGGAGCTGCCGCTGAAAAGTGAACGGAGTGTATCGGACATGGGAAAGAGGGAAAGAGACGAAAGAATTAAGGAAGAAGACTTTTAAACCAATTGCCTACTTGGGAGGCAGCTTTTTTCATCTGGAATGAGCCCATACGAGGGGAATGTTCACCTTCACGCATACCCCATATCAAACTGCCGAGTGCAGTGGCATATGCGGGATCATCTACTTTTTCTATCACACCGCCGATATCCACGGGGAAGCCCATCTGTACGGGAAGTCCCAGTACGTCTCGAGAGAGATCCAACACACCGGGTGCCTTGGATGCGGCTCCCGTCAGGAGTGCGCCGGCCGGCAGCATGCCGCTGCGACCGATTCTCTCAAGCTCATGTTTTACCAGAGAGAAGAGTTCGTAATAGCGAGCCTGCATTATTTCGGCCATGTATTTCTTGCTCACAGTCTGCGTGTCTACCTTGCTGACCGATGAGAGATCTATCATCTCCCGCTCGGAAATTTCTTCCGGCAACACAGACCCGAATTCAATTTTAATTTTCTCTGCCGTATCTATGGAAGTGCGAAGTCCGATGGCAATATCGTTGGTCACACTCTCGCCTCCCAGAGGAATGCAAACGGAGTGCAAAATAGTCCCCTCTTCAAACACCACGATGCTCGTGCAGCCTGCTCCTATATCTATGACCACCACACCGAGTTCTTTCTGACGCTTGCTGAGCACCGCTTCGGCAGCGGCGATAGTGGCCGGAACGAGGTCGTCTATATCCACACCGGCTTGGTCCACACACTTCTCCAGATTTTTTACGTGCTGTATGTGTCCGGTAATAATGTGTGCTTCCACCTCCAGACGAATACCTGTCATACCAACCGGATTTTTAATGCCACGCTGTTCGTCTACCGTGTATGCCTTCGGCTCGATGTGCAAAATACGTCTGTTTGCGGGAATGCTCACAGCTTGTGCGGCTTCGAGCACTCGTGCCACATCGTCCATTGTTATTTCCGAACCCGAAATTGCTATGACACCGCGACTGTCGAATGCCTCTATGTGTGCACCGCTCATACCGACATACACATGGTTAATGGGAACACCCGCCATACGTTCGGCGTCCTCCAGAGAGGAGATAATGTTATGAATGAGCTCTTCAACATCTATGACATGCCCTTTACGCATTCCGAGCGAAGGGGAAATACCAACTCCGATAACATTGGGCACATGCTGATCTCTGTCGCCATCGACAACAGCAACAACGGTGCGGATTTTCGCGCTTCCTATATCCAGACTGGCAAGTACACGTTCCTTAGACATTGAATTGGTGGGTAGAAGGGATAGTCAAAATTCAAACGACGCTCTTCAAACAAAAGGTCGTTACAGAGAACAGAGAGAAGTCTACGCACTCTCGAAAGACTTCGGCAAGAGGCTCATGACTACCTTTAGTATTCAAAAGCATGAACTTCGTACAATAAAAGTGATCAAAAAAAATGGCTTATTTAAGGGCTAAAGTACATTACTGAATCATTAAATTATGCATGCAAAAACAGATGAGTACCATTTGTGCACAAGAACGACAAATGGAAAGAGTGCATTGCATTTTATGTCACGATGTTTTCAGAGAAGCGATAACTGCTCTCCGCTGTCACCCCCTGCCGACCCTGCGATTGCCAACTGCTCTTGGCCCGTAAAAATACGTTGTCCGTACAAACTGTCTGCCAGTGCCTGCAACCTTTTTGTAAGCGCCATGAATTCCATGCTCGTGAAGAACGTTGCAATGTCTCCGTACGGAAGATTTGACAGTTCTATATCTTGCAAAGAGAGAGGCAATGCGATGTCGCACACCAGCTCGGCCATGCGCTCGCAGAAGAATGCCTGGTCGCGGTCTCGCTCCAGCTTCTTACGCCACGAAGGTTTTATATCGTCGAGGTGTTCGTAGATACCGGTAAGAGAACCGTAGTCTTGCAACAGCGCCACCGCTGTCTTCGGCCCGATACCAAGCACGCCCGGAAGGTTATCGGAGCTGTCTCCGCAGAGACCTTTGTACGATGCCACTTGGTCGGGGCGCACCCCGAACTTTTCTTCCACTCCTTTGTCATCTAAGTACTCCGCCTGCATGTAGCCCTTGTGCGGAATGGCGATGCGAATATTTTTATTAGCCAGCTGAAAACAGTCTTTGTCCCCCGTCACAATGGTGACTCTCATCCCCTGCTTCTCAGCCTCTATGGCATAGGTGCATAAAAAGTCATCCGCTTCGTATTGGGAGTCTGAAACGTGAGGGATACCGAACGTTTCTATGAGCTCGACGATGCGTGGAATCTGTACGTAAAAATCATCCGGTGTCTCCGCCCTTCCGTCTTTATACGTGTCGTTCTCTTGGTGGCGGAATGTTTCTTCCCCCGCATCGAAGCAAAAGAGAAGCGAGTCGGGCTGCTCGCGCTGCATAATATTCAGCAACATGGAAGCCACGCCGAATACGGCATTGGTTTGCTCTCCGGCTCTGGTCTTGAGAGTGCGCGGAATGGCCCAGTACGCCCTATACATGAGGTGATGGCCGTCTACGAGGACAAGGTGCTTCATGTACTCAGCATGCCCAAGCGGGAGGCAGATGTACACCGGGTCGCTTCCTATAGTACAAAACACACTATTGGATACGAAGTGCAAGTGCTCCCCTCTTCTCAAAATAGGACTTTTACCCTATAATAAGTGGATTTAGTTCAAACACACATTTATGCCAAAAGTGTCAGTTACCTCAGATGCGAAGCAGGACGTAAAGCTGCTGAGCGAGAAACCGAAGGCGAAAGCCATGCTCCAAAAAGAGCTCGGTTGGCCCATGGAGTCCAAGCGCCCGATGATCTGCATACCGACAGGTATGACAAAGGCACTCGGAGGAAAATTGTTTGAACAACTGTTGCCTGGTCTGCTGTCCATTCAGACGGAAGTACTGATACTCGGAAGAGGCTCTTCTTCGTACGGCTCTTTTATAACGGGGCTCGCACAGGAACAGAACCATAGAATTGCCATTATTCAGGATAACCCAGTGTCGATAGAGAAGATGTACAAAGCGGCGGATATGGTGCTTTTCCTTTCGGACCCCGCCTCGCTTCCCGAACTCAAGCAGTCACTGGAAAATGCCGCCATACCCATAGCACCGCAAACCAAAGCATTGGAAAACTACAACCCGGTACAGGAGAGTGGCAACGCATTCCTCTACGAGACCGAAGACGCGTGGCAATGTTTTGCCGCCATTGTTCGTGCGATGGAAACACATGTGTTCCCGTACGACTGGAAGACCATTCAAAAGCACTGCTTGGAATCCTAATGATTCACTGTGAGAGCTACACGTTGAGTAACTACGCGCTACGTGCCTGTGGCGCATGTTCGTACCTGTACCCTGTTGCCGCATAGATAGCGGCACGAACAGCATCCAGTCCGTCCAGAACATCCAACTCACCCGCATAAGCTCTTTCCTCGGCCTCTTCATCCAATAGATCTGCCTGCATAAGCATAGACCCTTTTGGAAGTTTAGAAAGTGCCGCTGCTTTCAGAAGAAATTTCTGAAGAACTTCATCTTGTTCTGTGGATAACTTCTCAAATGCCATGGGAAATATACGAAGGAAATAGTTTAGTATTTTAAAGTATTATTAATATATGTCAAATATGCCCTCTTGGATTCTATCTCATTTCTCAAAATTTACGAGGAGGGAGCAGCATTACCACCCAGTGTGGTGGCTATGGCTGTTCGAGCATGTGTGTCCGGAAGCGTTGCCGCTTCCACATGTGTGCGAACCAAATCGTACGCATCTGCAGTTGCTACCTTCGTTGGCTTCAGTTCCAATGTGGGATTAGCGGGAGAATACACGGACAACGACACCCACACAAAATCCCCCTCTCCCGGCGAAACGGGGTCTACCGATGCAACAAGAGAATGAGGAATGGTACCGGCATTCAAAATCAATCTTCTGCTGGAAGATGCGCCGTTGGAACGTGCAACGGCAGTAAAACCCAAATTTCTAATCAGCTGATTAGCGACAGAATCCGCACCTGCTTGAGATTCTACAAACTCTGCACTTTGCGGTAATTCTCCTGTGGAATCCATGCTTGTTTCCTGTGTCATAACCGCATGGTAGCAACTTGACTGTAAAATAAAAGTGTTTTTATAACAAATTATGAGTCGGAAGAATGTCACCAAACTGCTTACGGGCAAAGCGGGCATTGCCATGGCAATCGGCATATCGAATACCGCCATAAAGCTCGCGGCATAGTACGCACGCGAGCGCGCATGGGAGCGGGTGGATGCGCAGCTGCTTCTACTGATACAGAGAAAACTTCCCTGTAAACTCTCGCAGCGTTTCCGTATCGCCAAAGAGGCAGATGCCGTAGTACTCCAGTTCCTCTTCGGGAGTGTCTGCGGTGGACTCCTGCTGCTGCTTCGACGTTCCCACGGTCATGGTACTTGTGAAATCCGTGAAGAGAATACCTCGGGCCAATGCCTCTTCTCGTACGCGTCGTATCTTATTGGAGTTATCTGCCTTGAGTACGATGAACGGAAAATGGGAAACATGCGGGTGTGCCCCTCCGTCCTTATCTTGGTAGGGCAAAAAACACATCTCCTCAGCTCTGCCGGAACCTCCCGCCAACCCCGCGGTCATGTGACCGAGCGCGTTGAAGAGTTTTCCCGTCTCAATCTTTTTATTCAAAATGGCTATGAAGCGTTTCGAGTGTTCGTCGGGAAGAGATGTCATGACAGTACGGGGAAGAAAGAGAAAAATCAGTCTTACAAATACGGTTCCAGTTCACGGAGCAACTGCGGGAAGGATTCGAAACCCGCTATGGAATTGAAGTGGCCCGCATTTGGCACAAACGAAAGAGATACTCCCAGTTGTTCCGCGGCTTTTTTTCCGTTCTCCATGCACACATACGGGTCGGTATCCGAGTGAAACACAATGAAGTGCCGTGCCCTGGTTCGAATAGTTTCCCAATCAAAACCACCTTCTAAAAACGGATGATCTCCTTCTATATATTTTATCGGCGGAATACCGAGAGTGGGACTGACAAGTGCGACTGTGTTCACGACTGTGTCTGCTCTCTCCAGAAACCGAAGGGCAACCGCTCCTCCGAGACTGTGCCCGATAACGACAGTGTCACTTTCTACTTCGGAGAGCAGAGAATCTATAACCGGATACCACGCATTCGGGTGAGGAGCGTCGGCATTAGGAAAGTCCGGGATCACCGTGTCGTACCCCCGTTTCGTAAGCTCCGCTTGCATCCACGGAAACCAGTTCTCTTTACTGTGTCCGCCCGTGCCGTGAAAGAAGAATGCTGTAGGCATGCAAGAAGTATAGCAAAGAAGAAACGTCAATCAGCATACTTACTGTCTCGAATCCGTTCCACAAAACGCTCTCTCGCTTCTCGTGACAGAGCATGGCAACGACGATGCTGCTCTTCGCAATCGTCCGCATCCGGAAAAACCTGATGAAAATGAATGCGTCTGTCTCGAATCAATTCCGGTAACGCTCGAGTAAGGATGCCATTTCTTACTACTATTGAAGGCGTAGCTTTTTTTGAAGGCTTGGCATGGCGAAACAAGGCTTTCAACACATCTCGTACATGCAGCGAATCGCAGTACAATTGTACGTCACATGGTCCATGTGGAAGAGCCCTGAGTCCGTGCTCCAGTGCCTCCAGCTCCATCTGGTTTGCATCACACTTGGGGAGCAAGGCACCGCTTGCTTGTATCAGTTCTTCATCCGTCTCCAGTATGAAAGCCCACCCTCCGTATTCTTCCTGCCGACACACCGAGCCGTCTGTGAAGAGTCTGTTACCCATCAGCTTGTTATGGTAAACGGAGAAGAAACAGATCTAAAACAAAAGTTTTTTACGAGTATGACCGTTCTTATGCTGAACTATACGCCGGTCGAGATCATCTGTACTCCCTATGTACTAGGTGGGTCGGATAGGGATGGCAGCGCCACGTGATTGCGTGCAGCGGCGTAACACTCGCTTCGCTCGCCACGCAGTCACGTACAATAACTGCTCGCTTGCTGCGCGCAATTATACGTGGTGGGTCGGGTGGGATTTGAACCCACGGCCAATTGGTTAAGAGCCAACTGCTCTACCACTGAGCTACCGACCCACGATGGTTTGAGAGAAAGAACATGACATGAGGACGAGCAACCCTTGTTTATCACGCTCCGCTACGCGGAGCTAGGCACTGAGCTACCGACCCACGATGGTTTGAGAGAAAGAACATGACATGAGGACGAGCAGTTCTTTTGTATCACGCTCCGCTGCGCGAAGCTAGGCACTGAGCTACCGACCCACATTTTAAGAGTGGCGATTCCCGTAACATTCTACGAGAAAGAGCCGCCAAATTGTAGGTGAGCATTTCAAAGCCTACAACACTTTTCGAGCCCTTGTTTGTCTTGTGCCATCTCGCAACGGAAGAAGGATGGCTATGGGGAGTCCTTCGCACCAGGCGATTACATCCGGTTTCACTTCTTTTTTTATGGATCTGCCATGCGAAAGATCCAACGCTTCTTCGGGCGAAACTTCCACGGAATCAAACGACGTAAGAACATCTTTCAGCGGCCGCACATGTGCCCATGCCACCTTCTCGGGATGGACGGCTTCCATGACGGACCACTCACCCACCTTGGTACGACGCAGAGAAGAAAGGTATCCTCCACAGCGAAGAACGGATCCGAGGTCATGAGCGAGTGAGCGTATATACGTGCCCGATCCGCATTCGACATGCAGCGAAAGAGCCGGATACTCATACGAAGAAATCTTGCAGTAATCTATTTCCACCGTGCGCGCGGGAAGGTTCACTTCTCTTCCCTGTCTCATTTTTCTGTATGCGCGTTCCCCGCCGACTTTTATGGCGCTGTATGCGGGAGGAACTTGCTGAATTTTTCCGATGAAGCGATCTCGAATGGCATTCTGAATATCGGTCGCACTCGGCTCGGGCCACCCGGGAGTAATTGCGACTTCTTCCAGCGTACCTTCGGCATCGTACGTGGTGCTCACCGCTCCGAACCGAACGCCCGCCTCGTATTCTTTATGAAGATCCGAGAAGAGTTCCACCACTTTCAGCGCCTTCGCACCCACAGCCAATACAAGGAGCCCCGATGCCGCGGGGTCCAGCGTACCGAGATGCCCCACCTTTTTTTCACCGAGAGTCTTTCGTACGACTGCAACCGCATCGTGACTGGTAAAGCCTGTGGGCTTATCTATGAGGAGAAATCCGTGGCGCATGCGCAGACAGTAGCAGATGAGCAGTCGGCAAGCAGCAGAGAAGCAACAGAAATTCTGCTGCCTACTTCCCGCTACCCGCTACCCGCTCATCGCTACCCGCTAATCGCTCATCACTCCTCGCTGCCTACTGCCCGCTCCACGCTCAACTGGCATGTTGCACCTTTCATCAGGTAGTATTCGAGGCAACCCTCCCCTTCCGTCATGAGTCTTACCTTAAGCTGGGATCTGTTTGTCATCGTGTTCTTCGCGATTGTCATAACCTACAGCTTCATTATAGGAAAACATGAATCGGTGAAGATTATTATCTCCACCTACATTGCCATTGTGGCCGCGCAGGGAATGGGCAATTTAATAGAGAGGCTTTCAACAGAGTCACAGCCGCTCTTTAACATAGTGGGACTCTCGCTGGATATTCAACTGCTTGCCACCACCAAGCTGCTACTCTTTATAGTGACCATCGTCTTCCTTGCCGTACGAGGAGGGTTTGAAATTGAGTACCAGAAAGAAGGGAGTGTTCCCGTCGATATCGTGCTCACTGCACTCTTCGGATTCGTAACAGCAGGACTCATGCTCTCCACACTCATGACTTTCGTGGCAGATGCTCCGCTGCTGGACAAGAACATTGCCAAGTCTCCGTTCGTCATTAGCATGGTGGGGCAGAGCAGACTCATGGAGCTCATGGTGCTGTACCAAGACCTCTGGTTTTCACTTCCTGCCGTCATTTTGCTCGTAATCGGTTTTATGCATAGCGAAAATGAAGAATAGAAAATGAAGTGACATATAAATCAAGTTCTGTTTGTACCTACAAAGACATTACAGCTTGAAAAAGCGCATTCTCCTCGGTAACAATGGTCATACTTTCCTGTTTACGCCTATGATCAGTTCTCTCAATAATCTTTGTCTCCGTGTCTCAGCCGCAGCTGTAACCTTTATGATTGCACCTCCGGCGATGGCACAACTTTTTGGTCCTGTTCCAGACGTGGGTGCCGGTAACGCCGACATTCGTTCCACTGTCTTGAACATCATCAAGAAGGTGCTGACCTTCATGGCTCTCGTAGCCGTGGTCTTCATCGTGATCGCAGGTATCCGCCTCGTGATCTCCCAAGGTGAAGAAGCAGAGAAGGACAAGGCTAAAAAGACGATTTTCTTCGTCATCATTGGTCTTATCGTTATCCTGCTCGCTCAGGCGATTGTGGACTTCATTGCCACACAAATCGCAAGCTCCACGACCAACTAGGAGACGCAACAAAAGAGAAGTTTAAAACCCCCGGTCTTCGGGGGTTTTCTCTTATATGTTGGAATCTTCTTTACAACTAACCGTCGGCTCGGGAGTTTCCAGAGGATCGAACACCGATACGTGCGCTTCTTCTGACTGTTGCAAGACGGGGCGCGGAGCATCTCGTACGATAATGGCATCGCTGCGAACTTCCACAATATCGGCGACCGGCACTCCCCTTCCCCATGAAAATAATTTCTTGGGAAACACCCACTCCAGTTTCATGGTGTCGGTATTGAACTGAATGTCTTTGCAACGTCCCAACTTCTGGCCACTCTCCGTTCGTACCCGTTGTCCCAGCACGGGACGGTTGTCTTCCAAGAGAGATTGCAGGCGGATAATATCTCGAGGATCGCACAGAGAATCTTCACTTCGTATGTGGACTCTCGCTCCGAATCGCACGATATCGAGACTGCTGCAAAAAAGAATTCCACTTGAAAGCCCCGAAGGAACAAAGACGTAAAACCCTTCTATTGTCCCCGAATCAGGATTTATGAGGACATTTGCCAGTGTACCGAGCACCTCTTCCGAGGAGTTCTGCACCACCTGAGCGCCAAGGCATGTAGAGATTCTTTGCTGCATTTGGTACAATAGTACTACAAATGCATCTTTTTGCAGGATCTTCTCACCCGGCACTCGCCCAAGCCATAGCAAAGCAGCTTTCCACGGAACTCGCGGCGGTGGATTTAAAGGGCTTCAGTTGCGGAGAACGTTATGTTCGCTACGTGGATTCCGTACGAGGAAAAGACGTATACATCGTGCAAACGGGATCTCCCAATATCAATGAGCATCTCATGGAACTCTTTTTAATGTGCCAGGCAGCGAAGCTGAGTTTCGCGAAGTCCGTTCATGTGATTATGCCGAACTTTCCCTATGCGCGGCAGGACAGAGTGGCACACTGGCGCGAACCGATTTCCGCTAAACTCATAGCACAACTTCTGGAGGAATCCGGTGCGGACCACGTACTCACGCTGAATTTACACTCGCCGCAGATTCAGGGATTTTTCTCCATACCCGCAGACGCACTGAACGCCAGCAGAATTTTTGCAGACTACATAGAGGCAAAGAATCTGAAGGATTTGATAATCGTTGCTCCGGATGTGGGCGGTGCGAAATACGCAAAAACATTCGCAGATATGATAGGAGCAGAAATTGCCATCTTGCACAAAACACGTCCCGAACATCACAAAGCGGAAATACTGGATGTCGTGGGAAACATAGAGGGGCGAACCTGCATTATTTACGACGACATGATAGATACGGCAGGCACACTTCTTACCGCCAAGCAGGCACTGCTGGACCGGGGAGCAAACAAAGACGTGTACGCCGCAGCGACTCATGCCATATTCTCCGGCCCTGCAATTTCCAGACTGCAGGAAGCGGGATTTGCGGAGGTGATAGTTACAGACACCATGCCCGTAGACTCAAAAGCATTCAAAGGACTGACAGTTCTTTCGGTCGCACCGCTCATCGCACAAGTTATCTCTCATGTGGAACGCGGAGAGAGTGTGACGGAAATATACGGAACAAAGAAAAAATAAGTACGTGCGCACAGAGAAAATGATATATTGTGAGGTACCCTTTCCAATTTATTCTATGAAAAAGTTACTATCTGTTCTTTGTGTGGTCGGCATCTTACCGCTTGCCGCGGAAACCGCATCCGCAGCTATGTTGCTACGCGGACGGTGCGACACCCTTCGCGGACTTGCGAGAGGACGCTGCGAAAGCAGAATGGAAAATCAAAATCAAACCAATGCACAAAGCTGGAGAGAGTTACACGGTAACTTAATACGTGAGCGCAAAGCTGTCGAAAGATTGGAATCACAAAAGAGAGACAGAGGAATGTCTGCAAACAGATCTATGGAAAGAAGAAGGGCGGACGGCAAAGAAAATCTGATTACTCGCAGGCAGACAACACGCAACAGCAAGCAGATGAGACTTGAAGAAAGAAAGCAAAGACGTTCGGATCAGCAAGAAGAGCGAAACAGTTTGCTGCGCAACAGAGTAATGGAAAATAAGATGAATGCAGTGCTCGACAAAGCAGAGCTTCGCAGTCGTACGCGCAGTCAACGAGATGCGTCTCAGGATCGTCGTGAAGAGATAAAGCAAGCACATAAGACCTGTGGAGCTCTTGGCGTGGAAGAACGCCTGCAATGCTTGCAGAAAGCAAGAGAGGACAGGGCAAACTAGAAGCGTTTTCCATATTGACCGCAGGAAACGAGATACGTAGTGTATCTTGGCTTCCTGTCGTGCTCGGATGTGCAGGACAGTGGTCTGCCAAAACACGGGCGATTAGCTCCCCGTACCAGTCACTTCGTTCCGGTACAGGGCACAGCAGCTTCCAGCTTCGCTGCCATTGCTATTCTCCTTCTCAAGCTGGATATCATTCACATCTCCGGGCGATTAGCTCAGCTGGTTAGAGCGCGACACTGATAATGTCGAGGTCGCAAGTTCAAGTCTTGCATCGCCCACCACAGTTGAATTGCAGATGAGCAAGGAGCGCAGCGACGCAGTGAGTCGCAAGATACTGTGTCGGCCGAAGCTCACGCAGTGAGCAAAGGCTGACTTTTCAGCTGATTGCCCTCACTTCGTTCGTCGCTCGCTCATGGTAAACCATTAAAATCTCCAAAAAAGTCGAATGACAGTGAGCGAACAAAGCGTAGCAAAGTGAGTCGAACTGCCCCTCCTCACCTCCTCATCACCGCCACCAATTCCTCCGTGACTCTGTTTCGCAGAGGAAAAAGCGAGAGAAACAGAATGCTCATGCACATGGACGTAAATTCCATAATCGGGAGCATGAACTGAAACGACAAATGCATACCGATAGCCACGAGTGCAATGAGCGGATACTTATTGGCATACATAATACCGACAGACAGCGACAGCATTCCCAGTGCGACTGCGGCAATGGGAATCCATGCGACTCCCGTGTGTACAAGCTGCATCCAGAACGCTGCGACGACGGGGTCTGTAGCGAGCGAGGCAAGCTCGGGAGTGGCGGACCATCTGGCAAACCACACGGGGTCGAGCTTATTGAGCCCCGCGAAGAAATAGAGGAACGACAGTTGCAGCATAATGAGTCTCTGTGGATACACCGGTACGGGAGCGCTCTTCCAAGCTCTGTAGGCGGCTGCGGAGAGCTTTTGTTTCATTCGGGACGCATCGACCGAGTAAAAGCGCTCTGCGGGCATGAGAGTGGCATACAGAGTAACGAGCAAATAGAAGACGTAATGATTTTGATACAGAGACACGGAGTGAAACAGTAACGGTACGGCAGACACGAATGCGGCGCACTGCATGAATCTGGTGTGCCACCCTGCAAGAATGCAAATCGCCAACACAAAGTGTGCCACCGCCATGCCGAGTACCGCCTCGACGGAAAGCTGCGAGAAGACAGACAGAACACCCGGGTACTGGAGCGGCGGGAGCTGCATCTCTTTGTAGTTCCAATAGAACATGTAGATGGCAAACGTGAAGTGGAACTGCGACCACAGCACGCGAAACACCGCATAGTGCCAGCCGTCACTCACATCGCTGAACCAGTACCGCCGAAAACGAAGAACGAGAGCGTTCATGAGGGAAGAAGTCCGTAGAGTGGGGTACAATCCAACCGGACTTGCGCTTGGGGGTGTACACGACGAAGCATGGCGGTAAGACCGTCCTCAAAATAGGGGGTCTGCTCCAAATAGAAACGAGACACGAAGTGTGGGCCGGGAAGATTGCGGTACAACCTGTGTGGCAGTGGCAGTTCGTAGCGCACACCTCCCCTCTCTTCGTACGCATAAATGGCACATTTCACCGCAGGGTCTGAATACGGATGCATGGAACCGAAGTCCGTATCTTGTTTCCATAATCCGCGAAGACCCAAAGATGTATTGAGCAGAATAACAACGCAGATGAAGAGAGATGCTGCGAACTTCATGCGCCTATGATAGCAAACATTATCCTTGTACCCAGTCTCGGAATGCTTCGACGGACAGTGAGTACGGATAATCTTTATTTCCCACGACCACTCGCTCTATGCGACCCGTGGCTACGTTGAAGTGGAAGTTAAACTTCCGGTCACCTGTGGGAGTGGAAAACAGAATGTTGGTAACACGAGCAATATTTGGCTCTACTGCGTCTATGGCCGTTTCCACCGTAAAGAGTGCTCCGATATCCCGAAGGACGCCGTACGTACGCCTCTCCACGACATCCGGAGTGTAGGAAGGGGCGGGTGCCTCTTCTTGCTTTACTGTCACCACAGGTGCTGCGGGTGCCGGTTTTTGTACGGGTTCGGGCTTCGGTGCGGGCGGAGGAGGCTCATCCAGACTTACGCGTGAGAACGAAAGTGCTGCCTGCAGTGCGCTTGCGGACTCTTCGGGCAGTGCCACTTCCGCATTCTCAACGATGTGAGAAAGTGCGTTGGCAAGCATGCGCGAACGCTCAGGATACCCCTGACCTTCGAACACGGAGACCAGTGGCAAGAAGTGCTGCACGAGCGTGCGCACAAATGCGGCTGCGCTGCTTCCTGTAACGAAATGCTCCGCCTCGTACGCCCAACGCTGCAACACGAAAGCGGTAACGGGCTTGGGTGCGCGCAGCGACTCGGGAAGCATGAAGAGGCGCAATGCGAGTGCCTCCGTACTCTGGTGCGGACCGAACAGTGCCCATGTTTCCTCACGGAATGTGGGATGCAGGGAGCTGAGCAACCAGAAGTCTTCGTTCTCTATGAGGTACGTAAGAAGCAGTGTTCGGGTAGGACTCTCCGCTTCCAGATGAGTCAGCACTTCTTCCAGCATTATTCGTGCGTCCTCTGAGGAGAGAATATCTGCGTAGAGTGCGTTGTGCAGAAACAAATCTGTCTGTGCGGCATCTCCCTGCTCCAGCAGGTAACGCAGGTAGCCAAGTGCTTCTCGGTTCCACTGCTCTTGCACCTGCTCACGGGAACTTCCTATGCGGAGGTCGGGTACTTTTGTCCAGAGAGGCCACGGTTCGGAACTTCTGGTGTCTGGCAGAAAATCAGACGTATCCGCCTGCGGAAGGAATGTGAGGTTTTGTAACTGTCGTGCGAAGAAACGTTCGGGCAAAAGAGATAGCGTGCGACCTTCCGTCCACAAGGCGAACCCCGCAGGAAGAAGCGGAAGCGTATTCTCCGCATTCAAACGCCACTGCATACCGGATGGCACTATCATCATGTGTGATCCTTTCCGTACCAGTACCGGTGTGGAGAGCGCAGCTACCGTGAGTGCGTCTGTGTTTGCAGAAAGATGAAACGCCCCGTGAAAACCGGACACATTCCATTCCCCCACTCTCACCTGCACGAGACCGTTGGCGGAAACAACCGCAGAACCATCGGAGAATTCCGTGTGGTCCGACGCGGTGAATCCGTTACCACCGTACACAATCGCCTGCACACCTTTCCCCAGAGAAACCACCTCTCCTTCGGAAAGACGCATGACAGATCCCGTGAGATCCGACGCGTTCGCGGGACTCTCCAGACCTCCCGCAATAATGGAAATACCCAGCATGAGGGCGAACAGAGGTCCTGCGACGAAATGTCTATGGAGTTTTGGTTGTGGTTTTTTTGGCATAATTTTGTGTGTATTTCTCCTCAGAGTAGCAGAAAATGCATTTTCGATCAATCGGTTACCCTTGCCTGAGCGGCAGGATGCCTGCAAGCTTACACAGTGAAAATATTGGGAATAGATCCGGGTTTGGCAACAGTGGGACTTGGACTCATAGAAGCAACGTCCGCGTATGAGTTTCAGGCGTTGGATTGGCTGACCATAGAAACAGCCCCCGGCCTCACTCTCGCGGAGAGAGTGCAGGAAATTCATGAAGATCTGCAGTCGTACGTGCTGCAACACCAACCCGATATGGCAGTGGTGGAGAAGCTGTACTTCTCCGTGAACAAAAAAACGGCATTGGATGTGGCACAGGCACGCGGTGTGATACTCCAGGTGGTGCAGGAGTGTGCCATTCCCATACTCGAACCCACTCCTCCGCAGCTGAAATCCTGCATTGCGGGAGACGGTGCGGCCGACAAGCAGCAAATGCAGGACATGCTCATGCACATACTGCGGCTGACCGAAAGACCCGAACCCGACGATGCGGCAGACGCCCTCGCTCTCGCCATTTACGGTGCGGTGCAGGGAAACAGAGTGCAGCTTTTGGCATAACAGAATCTTCTTCCTGTTACAAACCCCCTTACCCTCCTAACGGTATCGCATTTTCTACCAAAGGAGGAAATACAGTTCCACAAAAGCTTCTCCTTCATGTTTTCTTTGGGCACTTTTTCTAAAAAAGTGCCGCACCCTTTGATACTTCGTCAGGCTCAGTACGCTCAGGGTAAAAAAATCGGTCAAAAAAGAACTCGCTGAGCCCGCCCTGAGTAGCGCCATAGTATCCTTCGATACAATCTTCGCTTTGCTCAAATCACTCAGGATGACATATGGCGCTAATCGAAGGGCTCAAACAGCATTTTTGACCACGAAAGGACTCAATACCTCAAGTGGAGAAGCTCTGACCACAATAAAATATAAGCCTGTCAGCCGCACCTGTCTGAGCGAGGGGGCTACCGTTCGATTGCAGCTTGTATGCGAGAGCATGCCGGGTGGCCCGGTGTACTAGAGAACACTCACTCGCCAGCCCGGTTGCTCGAGCCGGTGGTATGACAACCCTGTCTCGCCCCGAGCGAGTTTGCGGCTGACGAAGTTTTTGGGCACTTTTTCTAAAAAAGTGCCATAAGAAATAAGAAAAAGCAGATCATTCTGCGGTCTTTCATGTCAAAAAAGTACCGCGAGAAAAGAGGTCAGGCAGACAACAGAAAGAAGGTAGCTCATCTCTGAAAAGTCACAGGAGGAAATCTGTACCTAAAAGTGACAAAGAAAAAGGCATCACACCGAAACAATCTTTCCGCTTTCGACAGCACTCACTCTCCCCTCCTCCACAGTCCAGTAGTGTGCGGAAAAACTTCCTTCGGGAACGTGCGTGGTGGTAAGTAACACCTGATACCCACTGAGCGAATGAAGAAGTGCCTCCTGATGTGCGCTATCGAGTTCGGAGAACACGTCATCGAACAGGATAATGGGCTTCTCTCCCGTGCGCAGTTCCAAATACGACACCTGCAGGAGTAGTAGCGCAAGCAACGTCGCACGCTGCTGTCCGCGGGACGCAAATGTCTGCAAGTCTCGCTCCCCCACTTCTATGTGCCAGTCTTCCCTGTGCGGACCTGCGGACGTAGATTGCAGAATGCAGTCTCGCTTTCGATTGCGCAGAAGCGTATCGAGATACTCCTTCTTCAGTGCCCCCGCTTCGCACTGCGTCCCTTTGCGGTCGTACACGATTGCCACGTCTTCCCACGACTCTCCAAGCGCCGTTATTTCTTCGGGCAGGGTAAGTTGCAGCGTTCCTATAAGCTCCAAACGCGCGAGTGTAAGCGGCACGCCGCAATCTGCGAGGTGAATGTCCCACACGTCGAGTTCTTCGGGTCGCGCTCTGCCTTCCGCAATGCTGCGAAGCAACGTATTTCGCTGCTTGAGAATCTTCTGGTACTGCGCCAACGATCGCAGATACTCGGGCGACACCTGGCAGAGTAACCTGTCTACGAAACGACGACGGAGCGACGGAGAACCCGTAAACAGTTGTAATTCCTGCGGCAGAAATACGACAGTGGGCATTCTGCCGACCATCGCCTCTATGCCCATACGAACATCGTTTAGGAAAGTCGCTTTCTGTACCCGCGGTGATTGCTGACTTACGACTTCCAACAGCTTCTCTTCGCCGCTGTTGCTTTGTACTTTTCCTCGAATACGGTAAAAGTCGCACCCCCACCGAGCCAAGTCCGGCTCTTCGGTACCCAAGCAAGATCTCAACAGAGAAAGAATGGAAATAGCTTCCAGAATGTTCGTTTTTCCCGCACCGTTTTTCCCCACCATCATGTGCACTCCTTCCGACGAAAGGTCTAACGTAAGCTGAGGATACGAGCGAAATTGCGTGAGCTCCAAAGACAAAAGGCGCATGGAAACAGCCTACCGCAGATGAGGAAACAGAGGAAATAGAGGGAATAGAGGAGTCAGAAGGTTGGAATCTTCGGCTTTCTCCTCTACATCTTCTACTTCTTCTACTCCCTCTGACTCCTCATTTTTCTGTCCACTTATTTTCCAGAAGATCGACTGCTTCCTCAAACAACTGCGTAACCAGTTCCAAATACTCTTGTCTGGTGATGTACCGTGGCAACTGTTCGGGGTACACCCATGCGTAGGAATCTATCTCCACTCCATCCACTGTCACGAACTTGTCACTCGTAAGACGTGCGAACACGAAATGAATGCACTGGCCACAAATATTATCGGGTCGAAACCTTCTGTAGGACTTCGGAAAATCGTAGCGGTAGTTCTTCTCGCTCGTACCCATCACCTCGCCGTGCACTCCCGCCTCTTCCATGAGTTCTCTCATGGCAGCCTGCTCTATGGTCTCGCCTTCCTCGGCTCCGCCCTGCGGAATTTGCCACGCATCTTTCTTCCGCGGCTTGCGCACAAGAAGAAGCTGCGGCTTTCCGTCGTCTTCCGACAGGCGCAGCAGCACAACGGACGCACACCGTCGATACGTGTCTTTGGACTTTGTCATGAGCCCACTATACAAGAGGTGGAGGCGGAATGGGGAGGGGCTTGCGAGAAACCAGCACGGAAAGACCTGCAAGTGTTACGAAAAATCCGGCCAATTGGTACGGAGTGACCGTTTCACCCAGGAATACGGATGCAAAAAACATACTGAATACCGGGTACGAAAGAATAATCGGAATTGCCTTGGTAAGAGGCAATACTTTCAGCCCCTCGTACCAACAGAGCTTGGATCCCACGAGTACCACCACTCCGTAGAGAACCACGAGCCACCAGTACTCCAAGACGAGGTGAAGCACCGCGAACGTGGGGTGTTCAAACAGCATACTGAGAACGATGAATACCATTCCCCCCACGAGGTGTCGGATCATCAGAATGAATCCGGATGGTAAGTGCAGCAGCGCATGCTTGGCAAACTGGTTTCCGAACGGATAGAAGAGTGTGCCTGCTATGATGAGAAGATCGCCGCGATTGAATGTGGAGGAACCGTTATAGAGCACGCACACGGTACCAAGCAGCACAACAAACGCACCGAAGAACTGCTGCTTCGACGCTTTTTGTCCGTATACCAACGTGAATATGAGGAACGAGAAGAGCATTTCAGACTGCATGAGCAGTGCGGTGTTTATACCGGAGGTGTACCTGGTTCCCAGAAAAATAAACAGGAGCGAGAATACGGAATTGCAGAGTGTGACGCCGATGACAGACACCCACACACGCGTAGACACTTTATGCACCAACTTTCCTCGTACCAATAGGAGCCCGAAATGAATACATGCGCCCAAAAATGCGGATATTCCCGCAAAAGAAAGTGCGGGAAACACCTGTACGGCTCTATTGATAATAATGGGAAAGCCTCCTTCTATCACCGCACTGCAAAGAACGAATGCTTCCGCCTTCCTCTCTTTCCTACCCGGTGTCATTGCTTACTTGGAATGTCTCTCTTCCTTCAGCTTCACTCCGACACGCTTCTTAAGTCTTGGAGAGTACTTTTTGATTTTTGCACCGTGCTCTTTGTACGATTTGCCCTGCTTATCCTGCTTGTGCAGACGAATAGTGCCCAGGCGGATTCCCGTCTGAGAGCAGAACATGCCGAATACTGTGCGTTTTCCTCTTGGCATAGCGTAAAGAGGATACGGATTTTGGCTGCGAGAGCAAGAAAATGACAAGAAAATAGCTGCAAGTTACCCGTGGCTCTTTTCTACCCGACCGCAAGGAGTGTTAACCCGGTGAAGACAATGAGGAAACTGAAGAGTTTTATGCTCACAGATTGACTCGTAAGAATTTCCCGAGGCGCATACGTGGGACTGAACAGCGTAGCCACCCACGCAAATGCAATCAGAAAGAACGGCTGCCCGTTTTCCGCTATTCCCACAAGAGACGCATCTCCCACGCTATATGCTTTCGTAACGATGTACACACCCACAAGAGCCGTACACACCCAACAAATCAGCATACCTATAAACCAGAAACGAACGTCTGCTGAGATAGTCCGAATTTGCCTTCTGTAGAAAGGCAAGGCGAGAGGAACTGCTATGGCAAAGAGTTTCTGAAATAAAATAGGCCAGAAAAATGCAGTAAGAACGGATACGCCGGAAAGAAGCGCCGCCTTCTGAATGAGGAAATACGGCACGTACGAAAAGCCGACTGCCGCAAGCAGACCGCACGTATAGAGCAACGAAACATGTTTGTGCCAGAATGAAAGAATAAGCACTCCCACTATCGCAGTACACGCACCGAGAGCCTGCAACATATTCCATGACTCGTTAAAAAACAGCATCCCCCCCGCAGCAATGCCCAGAGACATAAACACCCACGACGCACTGGAGACCGAAACATCCACACAAGAAAACAATTTGAAGAGAAGAAGCATACCCACGTACGCAAAGAGGGCACCGACTGCAAAATATCCCACCCACACCGTTTCTATGGGCAGAAAGGCATACAGAAGAAGGAGAACTGTCACTTCCACAACTCCCGAATACCATGCAATCACAACCGGACTGCGATCCATACGATTCACAATCATGGACATCAGCACGTCCGCTATGGACCACAGCGCATTTCCGATCATGATGTAGGCAAACCACATGCAGGCACTGTACCGCTTTATTTGCCCGATTGCAGGAAGTTAAATACGCTGTTTGCGGCTACGCACCCTTCGCCTGCGGCGGTGGCGAACTGCGCAAAGTGGTTACTGCCGCTCGTAAGGTCTCCCGCACCGAATACTCCCGGTACGCTGGTTGCCATATTTGCCCCGACCTTCAGGTGTTTTTTATCGTCGATTTCGCATCCCAGCTGCAACGGCAGAGCCGTTGCGGGAGTGGACCCCACTTCTATGAAGACACCATCCACCTTCAGAATATCCGAATCGTTGTACTTCGCATCCAGTTTTAGTCCCGTTACTTTTCCGTCCCCCAAAACTTCCAGAACATTGCGCGACAATACGAACTCAACGTTGTTTTTCTCGTTCACTTTTTCCACCCAGTAGGGTTCTGCGCGAAACTCATCTCTGCGATGCACGAGATACACCTTATTTGCCACCTGCGCGGCGATTGCGGCGCCCTCCACCGCGCTGTCTCCCCCTCCTATGACTGCAACATCTTTGCCACGGTAAAAGAACGCATCGCACGTGGCACAGTATGTGACACCTTTACCCGCAAACTCATGCTCTCCCGGTATGCCAAGATGTCTCTTGTTGGATCCCGTCGCAAAAATGACAGTCCTTGCTTCAGCAGTCTCGCCACTCTGGTAGGTAAGGCGAAATCCTCCGTCTATTTTTTCCACCGTGTCTATGCGAGCAATTTTGTGCTCCACCTGTTCGTAACTGACCGCATGATTCTTAAACTTCTCCATGAGGTCGGGACCGGTTATTTCTATTTCCCCGGGCCAGTTACCTACTTCCGCCGCTGTCATACCCATACCACCTTCTTCCGCACCGACTACCAGTGTTTCCAGCTTGTAGCGAGCGGTGTAGATAGCGGCAGTGTATGCGGCGCAACCGAGGCCGACGATAGCAACGTCTTTCATAGAGAGAAAATTAGATCCAGCCACGCACACGCATGGCCTCTGACATTCTTTTTATACCTACCGAGAAGGCAGCTTGTCTATAGGTCATGCCCTTGCGACGGGCTTCGCGACGTACGGATTTGTATCCTTCCAGAATAATACGCCTGAGTTCGGAGTCCACTTGTTGGGCTGTCCACTGCTCTCCACTGCGACCCTGCGTCCACTCGAAGTAACTCACAGTCACTCCTCCCGCGTTTGCAAGCACGTCCGGAATTATCTTTACCTTCTTCTCTTTGAGTATCTCGTCTGCCTCGGGAGTCGTGGGACCGTTTGCGAGCTCCAGAATGTAACGCGCTTGTATCTTGGCTGCGTTTTCCGCCGTAATGACGTTATCCAGAGCTGCGGGAATAAGAATATCGCACGGAAGTTCCAGCAGTTCCGCATTGGACACATGCTGCACTCCGTCCATTTTCATACGATCGAGATCACACACCGAACCGCCACTGTAGTCGCAGTACTCCCCTGCCACGGCACCGGTTTTTCGCTTGTACTTCTCCACACGCACGGGGTCTATGCCTTCGGGAGAGTAAATTCCTCCCTGGGAATCGGAAATAGCCACAATGGTGTACCCCGCACCGTGCAAAAAATTCGCCATGTGTGCTCCCGCATTTCCAAACCCCTGTATGACCACTTTGAGTTCCGAAGGATCTATGGCATCGCGATCCATCATCTCCTGCAGAATGAAGAACCCTCCCCTTGCGGTTGCCGTATCTCTTCCGAGTGAGCCTCCGTACGAAACGGGTTTGCCAGTAATAACAGCGGGACTGTAGGTTCGAGTTTCTTTTTCATATTCGTCGCGCATCCACGCCATGATGGCGGGGTTCGTGTTCACATCGGGTGCGGGACAGTCGATATCCGGCCCTATGTTCTGCAACATGGCACGTACGTAGGCGCGAGAGATTGCCTGCACTTCTTTGGAACTCAAATCTTTCGGATCGCACTGCACTCCTCCTTTGGCTCCGCCGAACGGAATGTTCACCACAGCGGTCTTTATGGACATGAGTGCCGCAAGAGCCTTCACCTCCTCTTCGTCCGCATCGTGATGAAAACGTATGCCTCCTTTGTACGGTCCGCGTGCGTTATTAAACTGAACGCGAAAGGAAGGAAAACTCTGTTCTGTTCCGTCATCGCGACGGATGAGAATATCCGCTTTATGAATATGTTGCGGCTTTTCGAAGTGTGTACGTTCCTCCGGAGAGAGAGAAAGCATATCCATGACCTGCGTAAGCGTGGTCTGAAATCTTGTGTAAGGTGTGGAAACTGACATAAGAGGTGAGAAGTATGTTCAGATGTTACACGATCTGAAAAAAGAAACCGTGACTGTGGTTACAGAAGTCTACTGTTCACACTCACACTCTATTTCGATGCCCGCCACGTCGCATACTGCGTCCAGAACTTGGTTCTGATTTGCAAGCGACTCGCGAACCGAAGCCTCCGCCTCCTTCTCGGAGACATCGACATTCAACCACACGTTGATGTGCTTGGCCTCTTTGAGGTGCTCATCGAAGTAGATGTGTGCGTCTTCACCGGTAAGACCGTAGAACTTACAGAGTCCGTCTTTCTTCGTCTGAGAAATCTCGGGCAATTCACGCTCCAATGCGTACATGGTTGCCACACCCTCTTCGAACGTTCCTTCCGCACCCTTCACCAGACCCTCCACTGCTTTCTGCACCTTTGCAGAAGGCTTGTACTCCATAAGCTCTTTTTCCGAAACACCCACACTCATTGCAAATCTCTTCCAAAGTTCTATGTGCATGGTTTCATCTTCCAAATTGTGCTCTATGACATCCACCATGTCCGGCCTGCGCTCTATTGCCCTGTCTCGAACACGCTCAACAATCGCCGGAACGCGCTTTGCGAGATGGAAGTACTCCTTCGCGTAGGCTTTCATATCGTCCATTGTAAGCTCTCCCGCACTCCACTTTACGTAGAAGGGATGCTTGAGCAGACTTCGGGAAGCAATAAGGTCATCGAACTGCTTGAGATTGGCCATGGGATAGTAGGTGGAAAGTGACACGCAAAGATTACGACGCACTTGCCGCGTCTGCAAGAAAGAGTCGAGCAATTAACGTAGTCAATCAATGTTGCATTTCAAACAGCCATGAGTACAAACGACGTGCACCCTCCACCAGCCGCGGACCCGGTCTGTTGAGTAGCGAGTCATCTATGACTTTCACATTGCCCTCCTCAACCGCGCGCAACTCTTCCCAGCCGTCGCGACCCGTGAGTAACTCGGAGTCTGCCAGCAACCCCGCACCGCACCAACTGATAACAATGAGGTCTGGGTCAAACTCCCGCACCTCTTCGAGCGTGACTTCTCTGCTCAGCTCTCCCACGGTGATGGGAAATTGTTTCCCTCCCGCAATGTGCACGATATCGGGCACCCAGTTGCCACTCACCATGGGAGGGTCGTGCCACTCCTCTATATATACGTTCAAACGGGAAGGCAGCAGTGCCGCCTTTCTTTGTACGTCGTTCAGCTGTTGCCGCATGGAGAGAAGAAGACTCTCCGCTTCCGGCTCACACGAAAGAAGCAGACCGATGTGACGGATACTCTCATACAGAGAGTGCATGGTGCGGGTATCGAAGTGTACGCAGCTGAAGTTGGCTGCACGAAGGCTCGCAGCCAGTTTTTCCTGAATGACCGTACTGGTAAACACAAGCTCCGGCGCAAACGCTGCAAGGTCTTCCGAAATTATATTTTGATGATCTCTCAGGTGAGGAATGTCTTTGGCTGCTTCCGGGAAGTTACTGAATTGATCGGTACACACAATCTGCTCCTGCGCACCCAAAGCGAAAAGAATTTCTGTTACTGCCGGTGAAAGACTGGCGATACGCATGTGTGCGAGTATACAAAACCATTGCATCGCTTGAAACAAACAGAGAAAAGTGATTTAGTACTCCTCCTGTATTTATGGCCACTTCTCGCATACCATCCGGCAAACCTGAACTGGTGTTGGGTGTGATGACAGCAGGAGGCAATGCACCGGGATACAATCCCTTTGTGCGTGGAGTTGTCGATTTGGCAAAAGAGCACAACAGCCATGATAATCCTGAAATTGTAAGGATACTCGGCATGCGATTTGGCATAGGCGCCCTGTTAAAGAGACAAGACAATCTTGCTGATTTAACAGCTGAAAACTTTTCCACCACAGAGAACAGATTCTCAGGATCCGGGTCTGAACTTGGAAATTCACGCGGTTTCATAGGTACTGCGGAACAAGACCCGGAGAAAATGAAAATAATTCAAGACAACGTTGCATATTATCGAGAGCAATATGGAATGCGGGGGATGATAGTCGGGGGCGGAGACGGCTCGCTCATGGGTCTTCGTAACGCACAGGAAGCAGGCGGGTTTCCGTTTAATCAGGTTCCCATAACCATAGACGATGATATTCTCGGAACGGATATAAGTGTGGGACTGGATTCTGCAACCGTGGAACTGGACCACATAGTAAAGAAGCAGATACGAGATGTCGCATGGCATCAACGCATCATTCTTATTCAGGTCATGGGACGTGATTCGGGACAAGTTGCTTTTAAGGGAGGCAGAAGAGCAGATATCATACTCATAGGAGAGTGTCCCGTTTCAAATGAAAAAATCATTCAAAGAGTCAAAGACGTATACCTGCAAAAAGAATGCGCGGTGGTGGTGGTCGGAGAAAATTTTCGACCCGAAGGATTTATCGACCCTTCCAACGGTACGGATCCTGCCGGCAATGAAACAAAGGGAAACCGCGTACAATATCTTGAGCAATTACTGCAAAATGCTCTCTATGAGGAGTGCAGGCCCATAGCACCGGAAGACAGATTCGTTCGGTCTCTCGATACCAGTTCCATAATACGCGCGGCGTCTCCGACACCTTTTGATGACAGACTCGCCTATCGCATGGGGTCAGATGCCACATTTTTGGCGATAAGCGGGGAAATGGGATACATGGTAACACGCCGGGGAACCAAGCAAGTTCCTGTCCCACTCAGTGAGATTCGAGGCGGGAAACAAGTCGACCCGGCGGAATATGACTACGATCGACTACAGAAGAATCGCGTCTCTTTCGACGTTCGTGATTTTGTACGACGTAGGCAATCATAACACTGCCTTCCTCCACAAACGTTCTGCTATTGAAACTCACCCGTAACACGGGCAGGATACTACTCCTATGAAGCGACTGCTCATCTCCTTCTTCGCACTCACTCTCCTCACTGCGTGCAACAACCTGCCTTCTTCCTCCGTGAGCGTGGAAGCTCGTGCCACCCGCGTGATTTCCGCTCTGAAGGCACGCGATCTTGAAACGTTGTCACAACTGTCTCACCCCATAAAAGGTGTCCGCTTCACTCCGTACACCTACGTGAACGGGGGCAGGAACATCTTTTTCTATGCCAAAGATATTCCTCGTGCCATGGACGATCCCACTTACCACAGATGGGGCGACTACGACGGTTCGGGCGAACCGATTTACATGACATTCGCGGAGTACTACGACGAATTCATATACGACCATGATTATCGCAATGCGCCCGAGGTCTTCTGGAATCAGCGTGTAAATCGCGGTAACTCCATAGACAACGCTGCGGAAGCGTATCCTGATTCGCAAATAGTGGAATACCACTTCCCGGGATTCAACGAGCAGTTCGGCGGTATGGACTGGTCGAGCCTGCGACTCGTCTTCGAGCAACTGGATGACACATGGTACCTCGTGGGAATCATCCACGATCAGTGGACAATATAAAAAAAATCCCCGCAGCAGTACACGACTGTTACGGGGCTCTAGGCCAACTGGGTTGTACTCCGGTCATCATTGGCAGACATGCCCCTTATGCAAACGTCCGTTTCGTTCGGACAGTCGCAGAATGAAATGCGGCTGCGCAGATGGATTTGGAAGTGCGCCCCCAATCCGCTCCACCTCTGCGATGGAACGTGCCAGAAGGTCACCGAGACCTCCCAGATTTTGTTCCACAGCTTTTGCAAGCAGGGCAGAAGAATCGAGGCCTGCGGCACTGAGGGACTTGGCGATAGCACCTGCAACCCGTGTAAAGGATTGCATGGCAATATCCACTTCAATCTCTCTGGCTACAAATGCCTGAGTCACTTCATCCGTATGGGTCGGTCGATCCATCACAATACCTCCGTGAGTTAAGAGTGTGAAATGAGCGGGTCTAGATTGTTCAATCCTATATTTTTGCATCGGTACGTCAAAGAATATGTATAGAAAAGTATACATATTACTGCTTATCACACCGGCACGACAGTTCCATCTGCAATCGTACAATCGGGAATCCCCCGTCTGACTTTGGTGTCATAACAGATACGCGCCGCTATTTTTCTGCCATCTTTCGTATGCACTATTACCCGAGGACCATCATGTCCTTCGGGACAAACAAAAGAGCTTCCTTTTACCGAAGGACAATACAATGAAGACGTAGAAGGAACGTAGATAGGACGTGGCAATCCTGCATTCTCTCGAGCCAAGAAACAAAGTGGCAAAGACCTTTTTGGTGTCATTTTGCGATACTATCCGCATTGAGCTTCCATGGAAAGGGGATGTAAAAATCATGCTGTCTGTTGTAAGAATTTCCATGCGTCAAGTTCTTGAGCTTTCAGTGAGAAATTCTGTCATACATCGTCAGAATCACTACGCTCAGAGACGTCGTAATAATGAACGTATTTTCCTTCACAAAAGGAAAGCACAAAAAAAGAACACCACTCGGAACAAGCAGCGACCAGAATGCGGCGTTTGCCGAAACATTTTTATGATAAATTGCGGCAAAAGAAGCCGGAACAAAGATAAGAGAAAGATACGTCACAACAAGCGACAATGACACAATCTCAGGAACAAAAAGTGCAAGAAAAAATCCGCATGCTCCAAACAATGCGGTAAGAAAACGCGCATAGAGCACTCTGTTTTTTGTTTCCTGCTTGTCACCGAAAAGCGCCCCGTACAAAATTGCAGATCCGCCTACCAACAGACTGTCTACCGAAGACATGATAACCGCAAGCATGGCCGCAAGACCGATGCCAAGCATCCACGGACGAAGCAGCACGGACATAAGTGCGAATACGGCGGTGTCGTCATTTGCAACCGGAATGACAGTCGAAGCGACCAGTCCCAAAAAAAGAATGATGATTCCCAATACGAAAACGAACGGAATAGCCAGGAAAAATGACTGCCGAGCCACTCGCTCGTTTTCGGCGGAAAGAATGCGTTGCCAATACGTCGTATTGCCAAGAAAAATAAAACCACTGAGCACAATGACACCCGTAAACCAGCTCACGCCTCCGAAGGCAAACGGATTGAGATGTCCTGCGGGCAATGCGTGAAAAAGTTGCGCAAATCCTCCGACATTTTGGTAACCCGCTACTGCCATCCATAGAAAGAAGAACAAAATAATCCAAAACTGCACGAAGTCGGTGAGGATATCTATTTTCAGTCCTCCTATGGCCGTATACAGAATCGTCACAATCGCGGCAAGAGTAAGAGCAATGTGGTATTCAAATCCCGTGAGAACAGATGCCACCGATGCCATGGCAATCGCCTGTATCGCAATCCATATGATGAGCAAAAAGATCTGTAGAATCCCAGTAAGTAGTTTGGTTTTTCGGTCATACTTTTTTCCGAAGAAATCAACGATGGTAGTCGCACCGTACTGCTCACCAATCGATCGTATTTTGGACGCAACACATCCCAAAATAATCATGCCCGCCACAAATGAAATTGGAAGTGCCAAACCGTACGAAATACCCGTACGTTGCACTTCGGCAACAATCGCCACAGATCCGCCCGCACCGACGACCGTTGCAACCGTGGAAAATGTCATAAGCCATAAACTTGTTTTGCGCTTGTTAAGAAAATAGGTATCCAAAGACTCACGTCTGGAGAAAAAGAGCGCCATACCGAACAAACACAGCAGATACGCCCCGAGTGCGGCACTTGTTGTCATACGAATAACGCTACCACATCCCCTACTCATAACGAAGATGATGTATGCGTATGGTGCCGGAGGAGAGACTTGAACTCTCACACCTTGCGGTACACGATTTTGAGTCGTGCGCGTCTACCGATTCCGCCACTCCGGCAAGAGAGTGATATCGATGGAAAAAAGATCTGTAACCGAGTCATTCACCGACCGTAGTCCCGTAAAACGGAACGAAGGTTGGCCGCCACTCCGGCACGGGGGAAAGCCTACAGTATTTTTCTGCGCGATGCAGCGCCCTCGGGTAGAATACCACTCATGAAAGAGTACGGAACATTCATCTTTGAATCTTTTTCCTTCGATTCTTCCTCGGGAGAAGTGACTCTCAAGTACAGTTTAGACGGAGAAATGGAGTTTACGGAGAAGATTCTGTTCCAAAAAGAAGGACTTTTTCCCGCAGGAACGGATGAAGAACTTCTGCAGAGAGCTCTCTTTATGCTGCATCTCATCGGCGGTATTTCGTACTACAAAACATGCTGCCCGAAAACCATAGAGATACGGTCGGGCAGTCTGACGAAACAACAGGCTGATTTTTGGAAAACGGTGTACGAAAAAGGTCTCGGAGAATTCTTTTACAGGAACGACATGGAGTTTGAAAACATGATTGCATTCCCTGCGGATGCCACGGAAGCACCCGAAGCACTGCGCAGGGAAGAAGAACACTACCGCACACTTGTTCCCATAGGTGGAGGAAAAGATTCCATCGTGACCGCGGAGATTTTAAAAGATGCGGGATTGGACTGCGTACTCTTCCGCATGGGAAATCATCCGCTTATTCAGAAAACTGCGAAAGTGGCGAACTTACCGCTCATTTCGGTGGAACGCAGTCTCAGCAAGAACCTTTTTGCACTCAACGAACAGGGTGCGCTGAACGGCCACGTGCCGATAACCGCCTATCTGTCATGCGTGACGGTTGTCACGGCACTGCTCTACGGTTTTGATTTCATTGCCATGAGCAATGAACGCAGTGCCAGTGAAGGAAATGTGCGTTGGAAAGGACACGATATCAATCATCAATGGAGCAAGAGCATGGAATTTGAAACGATGTTTCAGGAGTACCTGCACACGTACGTTACTCCGGACATAGACTGCTTCAGTCTGCTGCGTGGCATGAGCGAACTTCTGATCGCGGAAAAGTTCACGCAACATCCCAAATACTTCGGCTGCGCCACAAGCTGCAATGCCAACTGGAGAATACTGAAAGAACGTCCGGATGCGCGGTGGTGCAACGCGTGCCCCAAGTGTGCCTTTGCCTTCTCGCTATTTGCTGCGTTTCTCCCCAAAGAGAAGCTGCTGGAGATTTTCGGTGAGAACTTGTACGAGAAGCAAGAACTGTTGCCGTTGTATAAACAACTGCTGGGACTGGAGGGGTGTAAGCCTTTCGAATGTGTCGGCACCGTGGAAGAAACAGCGGCAGCCATGGCGCTTGCAACGGCAAGAGAAGAACTGGAAGACACTTCCGTCATTCAAATGTTCCTGCTGCAAAAAGCTGAACACGTTCCGAAAATCGATGCACTCGTGCGGGAACTGCTCACCCCTACCGATGCTCACACGGTACCCCCCCGTTTCCTCATGCAGTTCAATGCGAATTCGTGACCTTTCAGGACTGTCCGTATGTGTCCTTGGCTACGGCCGAGAAGGGCAGTCTGTTGTACGCGCATTGGAAACATATGCACTCACATGTGCTGTGACCATTGCCGACCGCAATGCACACATAGAAGTTCCGCAGGCTACATATACGCTGCAAACGGGCGATGAATGGCTGAGAGATCTCGGATCATTCGATGTCATCATCAAATCCCCCGGCGTGCCCCCTCTGCCGGAAATAGAAGCAATGCGCCCCAAGGTTACAAACTCCACGCAACTATTTTTAGACACCGTGCAAGAAGCTGGAGCAACGGTGATAGGTGTAACGGGCTCCAAAGGGAAAAGTACGACAGCAAGCCTTATAGCTGCCATTCTACTGGCAGACGGAAGAGATGCGTATCTGGTGGGAAACATAGGTGTTCCGGCATTGGATTTTCTTTCGCATGCTAAGAAAGGAACGCTCTTCGTCATGGAAATGAGCAGTTATCAGCTCATGGATATTTCGGTAAGCCCCTCGATTGCAGTGGTTACCAGTTTTTTCCCGGAGCATTTGGACTACCACGGATCGCTGGAAAACTACAAAGAAGCCAAGATGCACATTACTCGCTTTCAAACTCCAAATGACTTCGTATTCTACGATGCCGGTTCTCCCGGAGCGAAGGAAATAGCGCAGGAAGGAAAAGGAATGGAAGTGGCATGCGGCAAAGAAGACTGTGCGGTTCGCATGGAGCAAATGAAGTTGCTCGGCAAGCACAACCTTCGAAACTGTGCACTGGCAACGATGGTTTGTGAACACTTTCAAGTGGAGAGGAAAACGATACGCAAGGTGATTTCGGAATTTGAATGCTTACCGCACCGTCTGCAATCACTGGGCACACACCATGGCATTGAGTGGATAGACGATGCCATTTCCACCACTCCGGAATCTGCCATCAGTGCGCTGGACGCACTGGGAGCGAATGTCTCCACCATGATTCTGGGAGGCCAAGACAGAGGACTGGATTTCACGATTTTGGGCAACGCACTTCGAAATTCCACGGTAAAAACCGTCATTTTATTCCCGGAAAGCGGCGTAAAAATACGGGAATCAGCCAATCGCGCCGGTGCGGATGCCATAGCGTTCTATGAAGCAAATTCCATGAATAAAGCCGTAGAATTGGCAAAAGAACACACTCCGCAAGGAAACATCTGCCTGCTTTCCACGGCATCGCCCAGTTACAATATGTTCAAAAACTTTGAAGAGAAGGGAAAAGCGTTTGCACAGGCGGTTTTGCAGGAGTAGCGTGCATCACAATCTGGAGGCCTGTTAAGCGGTCTTAACAGTGTATACCCCGCTTTGCACATGTCATTTCGAGAACTTCGCAGCTTTACCTGGCAATACACCCTCATCGGAATCATGCTCTCCGCAAGCTGGTTCCTCTCCTCAAAATTCACAGACACAATCAGCAAAAGAATAAGCGGTGTGAACGAGGGGGCGGAAATGCTGCTGATACTCTTCAGTATTGTCATTGTATTCGTCATAGGATTTATTGTGTACGAACTTGCCAAGCCGACCATTCTCCCCTCGTTTGTACTTGCAATATTTTTCGGAATCGTCAGCAGAGACATTCTCGCATTACTCGTACAAAACCCGATAAGTCTTGCCACGCTCATTACCATAGGAGCGGTGCTTATTCTTTTTGAAGGAGGACTGGAAACACCGTTCACCAAATTTAAAACTCTGCTCGGTCCTATTCTTGCGTTAGCAGTGGTAGGAACGCTCATCAATGCCTTGCTGCTCTCCTTGTTGCTGGATTCCATGTTGCATCGATTCGGGGTGACCATTCCGCTGCTCACCACTGTGTTACTGGGAGCTGCTCTTGCATCCACGGACCCTGCCGCCATTATTCCGAGTTTTAAAGGACTGATGTTCAGTCACCCGAGAGTCAAACATATCGCTGTAAGCGAAAGTGCCATCAACGATGTGATGGGAGCCGTACTTGTAACTATTTTTCTTTCTTTGTTTCTCAACGGTTACACGGCTTTCTCCGTACTCGAAGCGTATAAAATGCTGCTGAGTGTGGATGTTCTCATACATATTTTTTCAGTCGTATTTATCGGAACCGTGGTTGGACTGCTGGGATACGGCATTCTTTTATGGTGGAGCAATTGGAAACTGAAAATCCTCACGGAAGAAGGAAGTGATGCCGCGCTTTTTCTCGGTGTGCCTTTGCTGGTGTACACACTTGCATCTGTCATAGGAGGAAGCGGATTCCTTGCGGTGTTCGTCTCGAGCCTCATGTTCCATATTCGCTCACACTTCCGACACGTCGAGCACTATTTCAGCCATACGGTGGAAGGATTCATGAAGCCGATGATTTTCATGTTGCTGGGCGCAATGGTGGAACCGGCCGATCTGCTGGCAGTCGCCCCAGCGGGAATAGCGGTAGGTCTTCTCTTCATGTTTGTTCTGCGACCACTCATCGTATTCATGACGCTTATTCCTTTCTGCTTTACATCACAGCAAATGACCATGCGAGAAATGTTCTTTCTCTCTTTTGTACGTGAAACGGGTGTGATTCCCGCCGTGCTGCTTATTACCATCAGCCTCGCGGGACTGCCCGGAAATGAAACCATGATGGCAGTAGGTCTCTGGATTATTCTCCTCACACTTACCATAGAACCGCCTCTCACTCCGTACGTTGCAAAGAAGTTAGGTATCGCACGCGAGACTCCCCCACTCCCCGAGAGAAAGCATCAGGGACCTGTAGCCGTGCTCTGTTCCAGAGGATACTCGTTCCCGGAGCGCATGAAGACAGTCGTGCAGTGGGCAAAAGGTCACAGCGTGGAAAACATTATGCTGCTCCACTGTCCCGAGGAGCGCTACAGCGAAGAGTTTGTTGCGGGCATTCAGCAAGAGTGCGATGCGCTGTTTCACCGCATAAACGACAAACTCGTCTCGAACGGTGAAAAAGAGCTCAACTTCGAATTTCTCTGCGGCCCCGGATTACTGCAAGACAACATAGAACGCCTGATAGCCGAAGGAGATGTGTCCATTATCTTCGTCGGCACGAAAATGCTGGATTACAGGTTGGAAGACGTAAAAAGGCTGGATGTGCCTTTTTACTTTATACAGTAGCGGCCTGCGTACCGTCACCCGAACGCACCTTTGCAGGACGAAGTACTTTTCCGCCGAGTAAATACCCCTCTTCGAATACGTCGGTGACCACGTCTTTTTCACCCTGCCCTACCTGCAGCACTTCATGCTGCTCGGCATTCACCGGCTGACCCAAGCATTCGATATGCGTGAGTCCCACATCGGAAAGCTGTTTTAAAAATGCCTGTTCCGTTGCCTGCAGACCCCGCACCCAGTCGTTCCCCTGTAAATCTTCCGGTAAGTGTGCGAATGCCCTCCGGAAATTATCTACGGTTGGAAGCAGCTTGAGTACTATTCCTTCCAGTGCGAATGCGCGCATGTCCCGTGCTTCTTTTTCCATTCTGCTGCGGGCATTCTGCAAATCTGCCTGAGACCTTCCTGCAAGCTCTTTGAGACGTTCGGCTTCCTGTTGCGCTTCCTCCAGATCTCTCTGAAGATCTGCAAGCACCTGAGTCGTATCGTCTGCATTGCCGGCGGGCGGATCTTGTTTCTTGGATTGGCTCACGTACACATACTACTGAAACTCGCTTGTGCGTAAAGTTCCTGCTAGGCTTTCTCGCGATGCCGATACTATTCATCTTATTACTGTTTGCCGTAGGAGTCGCTCTCCTTATAAAAGGAGCCGACTGGCTTGTGGAAGGAGCGTCTTCTCTGGCTCGCAGATTACATGTTTCCGATCTTGTCATCGGTCTTACCGTAGTCGCTTTCGGTACGTCCGCTCCCGAACTTCTGGTAAACATTGTTGCAAGCATACAAGGCAGTTCAGATATCGCCATAGGAAACATAGTGGGTAGTAACATCTCCAATACCCTGCTTATTCTTGGTATCACAGCAATTATCACTCCTCTTGCGATTCAAAAAAGCACAGTCCTGAAAGAGATACCTTTCAGCCTTCTTGCGGCAGGCACACTCTTCATTATGGCGAATGATTCCCTTGTGGACGGTTATCTTATTTCGGAACTCGGACGGGGAGACGGCATAGTATTCTTGGGTTTCTTTGCCATCTTCATGTACTACACATTCGGTATACGCAATAACGGATTTAGTGAAGACGGGCATACGAAAGCAGATATGTCCGTATGGAAAGCAATTTGGCTGATATTCATCGGTCTCATAGGACTGAGTGCGGGAGGAAACTTGGCAGTGCAAACAGCGCAAGATATGGCTCTGACACTCGGAATAAGTGAATCTCTGGTGGGACTGACTGCGGTTGCCGTGGGAACATCTCTGCCGGAGCTTACCGCATCCGTAATGGCTGCGCTGAAAGGGAAACCGGATATGTCCGTGGGAAACATTGTCGGAAGTAATATTTTCAATATCTTTTGGATTCTCGGAATCAGCGCGATTATTAAACCACTTCCCTTCAGACAGGAGATGAATGTGGATCTCCTGATGATAGTATTTTCGGCCACTTTACTCTTCTTCATAGTACATAACGGTGGCTGGCATCGTCGTCTCTTTTTGTGGTGGAGACAGAACAAAGACTATATTCTCACCCGATGGGAAGGAGGGGTACTCGTTACCAGCTACATTGCATACATTATTTTTGTGACCTGGAGAGGTTAAGATGCCTGACTCTTGGCATCGCAGCGCGCATAGAGCGCCCATCTGTGTCCTTTTTGAGGCAAAGAGGAATCGAGGCAGTACATGACTCCGTTTGCCGCCAACTGAGGTGTTTGCACTATTGCAAATGCACTCTTGTCTTGCAGGTACCATCGGGGAGGATTTGCTACAGCCTCCTCACGAGAAACGTACCGAAAATCTTGAGCCAATCTTTTTGAGTAGAAGTACAAAATACTGGAATTGTGCACATCCGATGTACTCCCTACAAAAATAGCAGAGTCATTGCTGTGTTCCGCTATATACGAAAGCGTTGGAACATGTCCTCCCGATACGAGAGGCGCATAGGAGGCGATGGTGGCAACATTACCCACACAGTACAGTGCAACAAACGCGACCGATGCTACTTTGTAGTGTCCGCCCTTACCGTACATATCCGTTGCGGTTCTGGCATAAAGCACAATAAGAAAAAAAAGATTCGGCAAAAAATACCGAGGGTACACAAAAGAAGGCTGCAAACAGATGAGAGAGATGATGGGAACTACAAAAAGCACCAGAATAAAAAGTAACGCATCATCTTGGGACGCATGCATACGTCTTTCCACGGCCGCTATGATTGCACAAAGAACAATAAAACTCAGTAGCATAGATGCGGCAGTCCCCTCTCTTGGAAATCCTATGCTTGCTGTGAGAATGGACTGCAGAATGAGATCGAGCGATTTTTTTTCACCTCCCCCTATTTCCATGACGCGAATGTCCGTTACATAGAGCACAAGAAGCAGAAGTATCGGCAAAAGAAAGCAGTGGAGAAGGTGTATCACCATATCTTTTCGCTCACAGTTTCGACGAAGTACGAAGGCAGACCAGAGGAAGAAGCCCAGCAGAAAGTGTAAAAATGTCAGATGCCAAAGAAGAGCGATACAGGCACTGAGACCATAGCCTATTGCCAGCAGAAGTCTCGGATGCGCGAGGTACTCGGAGAGAAAGTAGTAGGAGAGCAATCCGAAGAAGAGCATGGGAGCGTACCCTCTCGCCTGCCAACCGTAGAGAAACAGGAAAAAGGAACATGTGGTCATAACCGTGAATATCACACCCTCCGTTGTGCTTCTGCGAAACGCATAGATACTTGCCACAATCTGAAGCAGTGCACCGAAGAGAAGAGAAAGACTGTGGTATGCAATATACGAAGAATCGTAACCAAGAAACCGCAAAAAAATCGTATTGAAGTAGTGACTGTTATCGTGGTGAATCTGCGTGAAAACACCCAAGGGATGCACAATGCGTTCTGAGAGAATGACAGACAATATTTCGTCGTACCACAGCTCGGATTGCGCAAACCACATGCGGGCAGTGACCGAAAGAAATATCAGAAGTGCACAGGTCACTATGGCCAGGGTATTCCTTTTGACGTACTCAGGCATATTTACTCAACAGGAGCCACGCAGGGAACGGCAGGATCTGCAATACAATTCTCAGCAGGAGGATCCCCTCTTTCGGGACATGTACGTGAATACAGGCAAGAGTCGTCAGTCAGTTGCTGAATTTGACTCCGTACTTCGTCAGCTGTTGCGCCGTATGAAAGAAGAATATGGTCGGTGTCTTCGAAAACATAGCCGCCATCCAACGGTCGAATATCTCCGTTTACAGCCATAATCCAGCTGTATTCATCGGTAGAGCAATAGCTGGAATCCCCACTGAATGTCACGCAATCTTCTCCGATTTCCATACCGACAGATTCCAAAAATTCTTCCAAAGGAAGTCCCGGTTTGTGCCTGTGAATCACGTTCCCCACTCCATCATGAAGGTGGTAGTACTCGTGTAAATGTACGTGCTCATGGTCGTGGTCATCCTCGTAACCCGACATGTACTTTGCATCGCTGAAATCTATTTTCTCTCCCAGTATCCATACTGCAAAATCCGCATGCGTGTGATTCGGATCCGGATTCTGAGCTGTCTTGCCCGAACCTGCGCACGCAGCCAAAAGTAGAGTGGAAAGCAGAAGTAATTTCTTCATACAAAGAATGTACGACAATACGGGCGTCATATCAAACGACGCCCGTATGCGTATCTGCGATAAATTATTATTCCTCTATGATTATCATTCCGGTCATATCTTTGTGACCTGATCCGCAAGGAACAGAACAACGAACAGCGAACTCACCTGCTTTGTCTGTGGGTAAGTCCACAACAACTGTTTCACCTGCAATGACTCCGACATTTATACCGAGATCCGGCACTGCGTAGCCGTGATCTCCGGTTACTCCCGTAATGGAAAGCTGCACTTTCTCCCCCTTCTTCACCGTAATGGTGGCGGGAGCAAATGCCCAATCTTCGGCAGTGATTTCAATCACACGTGTAGCCATGACATCTTCTTCCATCATATCCATGCCCATGTCTTCGTTTTCCATTGCATCGTCTGCTTTCATCATCATTTTCTGCATCATTTCCATATGCTCTTCCGGGGTTTGATTGCGCAGTTCTTCGACAGAAATACCCATCATGTCTGCCATGTTAACTTCTTGCGGCGTTGCGTCTTCCGGTGAAGACTCTGACTGTGGCACAGTGGAACAAGCGGCAAAAAGAAGTGAAATACTGACTGTGGCTAAAAATCGTTTCATTTTTAAGTGAAGAGAAAAGAATATATCGCGATAGTACGCTACCATATGCGCATGGAGCAACAACGTATACCTTCGTACATTCTCACGGCAGGATTGGTCGTAGTATTTGCGTACTTCGGACTCGATAAATTCATACATCACCTCAGTTGGGTGGGCTGGATTCCGTCAATCATGGAAGGATTTTTAGGCCTAAGCAGAGATTCCTGGATTCTATTCGTAGGATTTATGGAAATGACTACAGCCGTACTACTACTTGTGCCAAAGAGAACCGTGCGTCTCTTCGGAGCGGCATTGGCATCCGTACAAATGGTGGCCGTACTCAGCCAAACGGGGTGGAATACGGTGGCCGCACGAGACCTGTGCGTGCTTGCCTCCGCCTTGGCGCTGTTTTTCTTGGTACGAAGCGAATGAATTTGGTAGGCTTTGGCTCTGCCGCCACATGGCAGCGGATCTTTCTTCAAGCGTCGGTACATACCATGCCACGGTAGCTCAGTTGGCCCAGTCCCACGAAAGCGGGACGTTATAAAAAAGTCGTGCGCTCGGTTGGACACCAGATCTTTCTCTATATCATAGGTTCATGCCACGGTAGCTCAGTTGGTTAGAGCGCGGGACTCATAAGCCCGAGGTCGACAGTTCAATTCTGTCCCGTGGCACCATTCGACTCGGCTCTCTGGGGCCTCGCTCATGGTCCTCGTCCGCCTCCGGCGGACTCGGGCCACTTATTTGCCGAGTCGAATGACCCTGAGTGAACGCCGCAGAGCGTTCCACACATGCTCAATCTCTTTCGATTGGAGGATGATACCGAGCTTCAGAGTCGATCAGAGGTCTTTCTTGCGCTCCTCGAACTCTGCCTTGTTGATCTCCCCCTTGGCATAACGCTCCTTGAGGATGTCGAGCGGAGTCTGCCCGCCGTTCGTTCCAGAGGAACGGGAAATCCAACGGACGAGCGCGACGATTCCCGCGATGATTAGCACCCACCACAGAATCATAAAGATCATGCCGAAGGGTGCGAAGCTGTTGAATCCGTATCCCATCATGGACGACATCGTATCAGGAGCAGCGCCGTTTGACCAGCCGCCCATCATCTGGGAAGCGTTGTTCCAGCTCCCGCCCATCATGCCATTGCCCATCATCATGCCCATCATAGGCATCATCATCCCAGCGTTCCCCATAGGGAGCGTCCCATCTCCGACGCACCCGCTCATGCGTTTGCCCATCACGACGTGCATCTGTTCTTCGCCCCTTCCTCGCCCATCTACACTGCTCTCATTCTCCCCCTGCTGGCACTCGTGATAAGCGTCATTGGACTGGTTACCAAGCAGCTGTTTCCGGGTATTTTGCCTGAGCATGCTCTCGTAACAGGCTTCTCTCAACTGCTACCGCCGGGAGTCAACGAGTTGGGAATGGTTCTCCTCTATGCAGTGTGCCTTTCGTCATCCGACACGGTCACGTTCGTCGTATCTTCTATTTTGACTCGTGACCTTCAAAACTACACCAAACGGTTCAATGCAAGCTCAATGCGACGGATGACCCGTTTCTTCATCGTGTTGTTTATTCTCCTCGCAGTAATCATCGGCATTGCGTACCAAGACATCATCACGCTCGGCTTCTCTCTTGCAAGCATGAGCCTTGCTCTATTTCCATCAACGTTCGGCTCTCTCTATTGGAAGTTAAACGATCGTGCGGTTGCATGGAGCATTGGGATCGCGGCACTGAGTGTACTGGGTTTGCTGCTAACGAATACTCTTACTCCCGAAACAGCCATTATTTCTCTGCCGGTATCTTTCATTTCGTTACTGATTCTACAAAGGTTTTTCCGGCAAAGATGCCACTGAAAATCGACGTCACTCGACAGACATACGATGCACCAATTTTTACCTTTGGGATTCAAAACGTTCCCATGGCACATATGCACTCCATCTCTTACAATACGAGTATGAAAAAAGTTTTGATAACGGCAGGCATCGTCATTCTCGCGGGTGTGACGTGGTATCTCGGTTCGCCACTCTTTCTCAATGAGATTGTGGAAGAAGCATTCCCCTCGACTGAGAATACGACGAAACAAAGCGACGAAGAAACATTGGAAATGATGCAAAATCTCACAGTACGGGAAGTGGATGCCATGCCGGAAGAAACACGAACGGACATGAAAAACACAATGGATGTACTGTCTAAAAAGATGCAAGACACGGTCATGCACGAGCAACTTCCGGAATCTTCTGCCGAAGAACCGCTTCAATTTTCACTCATCGCACAGGGATCCTTTGCAGATGCCGACAGCATTCACAAAGGATCGGGTACTGCGACGATTTACGCATTCCCGGATGCCTCCGAAATTCTCCGGTTCGAAAACTTCTCCGTAACCAACGGTCCTGCCCTGCATGTGTTTCTTACAAAAAATACGGACGGAACAAAAGACGCAGAGGCTTATGACTTGGGAACTCTGAAAGGAAATAAGGGGAACCAAAACTACGACATACCTGCCGATATCGACATCGGTGAGTTTAAGAGCGTACTGATTTACTGCGTACCGTTTAAAGTGCCGTTCGCCGTGGCAACATTGCAACAATTGTAAGAGTTATTTCTGCTTATACCTCTCCACGGATTCCAGAAGAATCTCTTTGGCGCGCTCTTTGCCGTGCCAGCCTTGCACATCTGACTTCTTGCCTTCCAAGTGTTTGTACACCATGAAGAAATGAGCGATTTCGTTGAGAATAGGCTCCTGGATATCCGCGATATCGTGCACGGTTTCGAAACGAATATCGTGAACAGGCACACAGAGCACCTTGTCGTCCGCCTCTCCGTTATCGTTAAACTCCAGAAGTCCTATGGCTCGAACTTCTATCACCATACCCGGGTACGTGGGAAATGTAACGAGCACCAAGGCATCCAGAGGATCGCCGTCCGTAAAGAGGGTTTGTGGCACAAAACCGTAGTCTCCGGGGTAGTGAAGTGGCGAGAACAGCACTCTGTCGAGCTTAAACGCACCCAAATCCGAGTCGTATTCGTACTTATTTTGAGATCCTTTCGGAATCTCCACCACGACATTGAATGTCTCCGGCAAATTCTTTCCCGATGAAAGATCGTCTTTGTAATTCATACGACCGTATCGTAGGGAAGGAACCGTACAAAGGGAACGAAATTACTCCGCTTCTTGGACTTGTATGGTTTTCTCGGACAACAGCCCCTCGTTACCCGAAACCTCGAAACGGTACTCCCCTGCGGGCCATCCTTTTGAATTACTGAGGAGAAACTTCGCCACCGGAAACTCCGGAGTAACCTCCGACTTGGTTTCGAAGATTTTGCGAGACTGCGGGACATACCACCAAGAACCCGAAAGTTTCATGGGTTCCGTAAGACCCTTGGTAAAGACGTGCGCATGAAATGTCGTATCTTTGGCACTAAAGACACTCTTTTCTTTGATGATTTCCTGACGCTCGTTCACGTCGGACCCTATGAGAACTTGTGTGACTTCCGGCTTCTGTGGCTGCTCCACGCAAGCGGAAAGCAAGAGGACAAACATGAGAGGGTAGACACTGCGCATGCGCACACTCTACCAAAAAGCATATCCATGATGCTTGCAGACTGAGCTGACGCACTGCATTCTAGATGTCATGACTATGCCTGTACTCGTATGCCTGCACGGATGGGGTGGCTCGGGAGAATCTTTCTCTGAGCTTCGCAAAGAACTTTCGAATAAGAACATTCGCATTCTCACACCGGATCTTCCGGGGTTCGGAAACGAGCCGGAGCCCGAGAGAGCATGGACCACAGACGACTACGTGCAGTGGACCGAAAACTACATCCGAAAGAATGTGGACGGTCCGTTCATACTGCTGGGGCACTCACATGGCGGACGCATAAGCATCAAACTGGCTGCACGTCATTCGCTCCCTATTCAGCACCTCATTCTCTGTGCGGCTGCAGGCATACGACACCCGCGACACTTCAAACGCATTGTAGGTCTCACACTCGCAAAAAGCGGCAAGTTCTTCCTTTCCATACCAGGTCTCAGCAGTTTGCAACCGTTGGGCAAAAAGTTGCTGTACAAACTCGTGCGCGTTCATGACTACGAAAAAGCATCCGATAGTATGCGACAGACGCTCATAGAAGTTTCAAGAGAAGACCTGCGCCCTCTGCTGCCGCTTATTACGCAACCGACCGATATCTTCTGGGGAACGGCAGACGGCATGACTCCGTATTCGGATGCCAAAATAATGGACAGGGAAATTCCGCAAAGTGAGTTGCACGGATACGGCGGCACCCGTCATGCGGTCCATAAGGACCGAGCGGAAGAGATAGCGCACTTTATCGCTGACTTCCTGCTCTAGCAGGAGCGCCACGCTGATTCTGTGCGATTCCCAGCGCACGCTGCACTCCCCTTTTATGTGTTCGCAGAGTGTTTTGAGCCCACATTTCGGTGGGCATAGTGGATGTTGGCATGTATTTGAAGTTATCGACATTACTCAGTGGTTCCATACGGGCGGGAAAATCTGCGATTGCGCTTGCAGCCTTGTACCCCTCGGTCAGGGCATCTTGCACGGTCTCATGACCATGAACCGTTGCCCCTTTTCCTTCTTGTGATGCAATGACCTGTTGTAGTGAAGAATAAATATGCACCTCCCCGCCTCTGCGCGTCAGTACTCCCACCCCCTGCACCACTGCGTACTGATTTCCTCCTATTTCATAGATCGCAGCATACGAACCGCTCACCTGTGTCTTGCGTTCCGTGCCATCCGCATTTTGCATTGCCGCCACGTTCTTCAGCTTCAGATCGTCGGGAAGCTGCTCCACCGAAACTCCGAGTAACTTGGCAAGATCCTCTTCGCTTAAATAACACAAACCAAACCTGCAATCGGGAGGTGAATTCTCCGCCTGCTCAGGTGCAGTGTGACCGGCAAACTGATAGATGTTCTCGCCGTCTATGGCCATACCGAGAAGATCAATTTTTGAAATGGCACCGCTTTCGTCGTGTTCTATGTCCAACAGTTCCGCAACTTCATTCGGTGCCACCTCCCGCAAAATGGAACGGAACTCGGGCTCGGTAATGCGTACGACATTCTGCTGACTGCCCGCATCCACCAACTCTGTGTTTCCTGAGCTCTGCTGCCTTTTGTTCCATGGCAATTTGGAAGCGATGGCCATGTATCCCGATGCCAGAAGAATAAGTGCGCCTGCCGCAGCCAATGTGCCGGTGACTGCAGGATTTTTTTTCAACCAACGCTGTAGTCTGACAGACGGTGTGAGCCTTACGGGCCTTCCCCCTCGGCCGACAACATACACTTCGGGCATAGCAGGATCGTGTTCCATCGGCTCTTCTCCACCCAACTCCAATACTGAACGAGTGAAACTGATGCCTTTTTGAGAGGACGGATCTTTCGCTGCTGTGACATCGCCGAAAGATTTCAGCTGCAGCGGCACGGGAAGCTTTCTTTCATGATGTGCTAGTGTGAGAAAATCTTTGTACTGCTCTGCCTGCTCATCCGTAACCCCCTCTAAGAATATGCGGTGAAATTCGGCAGCTGCCTCTGCCAATTCCGGGCGACGAGCCGGATTTTTATCCAGCATTCTCTGTATGAGAGATCTTGCTTTGCGGTTTCGAATAAGATCGAAATTGGGGTACCTGTTTTTCTGGTCCTCCAGCACCTGAATAATTTTTTGCGTGTACTCAAACGGACGAATGCCAGTAAGCATCTGAAACGCCATGCAACCCAGCGCATACACATCTGTTTTTGTGGAAGTATTACGCTTTGAATCGTTGATATACTCGGGAGCCATGTAGTGAGGAGTTCCCATCACCTGCCCTGTCATAGTGAGACCGTCCCTTTCGCCTTCTCCCATGGATCGTACAAGACCAAAATCCAGAATCCACACTCTACCCTCTTCATCCACGGATACATTCTCAGGCTTCAGGTCTCTGTGCACCACGCCCACCGGACGCTTCTTAAAATCCGCAGTTTCATCGGAGGCGGTAAGCTGACTTAAGCGAGCGTCGTCTGTGACCACTTCCGTCGCGCCTTTGGGATAGTGAATTTCGCTCATAGTCTGACAAATGGATGCGAGGGAGAGATGCATCCACTGTGACGGCCACAGGACGGGCTGGTTCTGCGCCTCATTCGCCAATGGTTCTTGTACTGCCTTTTGCTCTTGCTCCTGTACAACCTCGTCTTCCGCAACTCCAAGAGCGGGTAATGTTCCCACTATTTCTCTCTCGCTCTTCGGAACGAAATGTTTGGTACCGGCGTCATGCTGCAAGGCTGAATTGATAGACGTAAGCACCTCGCGAAAGTTCATACCGCGAATGTTGCGCATAATGAAATACGGCCGTCCGTTGGACATGCCATCCGCATACACCTGCGGAGCACCGCCTCGTATGGCACCCAACGTCGTTCGCTCGGACCAAAATCGCTCAAATATCTTTTGATCCACACCCGTATCTATGAGCATTTTTACGGCGTAACTCGGATGTCCGTACGGATCGTCTTCATCTTCCGGAATGAGATCTTCGGCCAGTGCGACATCCGCTACGTAACCGAATGCTCCGCTGCCGATTGGAGTGAGCAGTCCGAATCGTTCATTCGGGGGATCTGAAAGAACAGACATATTCAATGTTGTTCCCCCCACGGAGCGCATGCCTCCATTCATCGCATGACCTACCGTTCTTTCAACTTGCGCCCTGTTCCCATGTACGATTTTCTCGATTACAGGCAATGTCATGAGTCTGTTGACCACTTCGTTGATAACAGGATCTGTATCGTCACTATCGGATTCCCGTATTTCCAGGGATGAGAGCGCATCGTCTGCGCCCGGAACACCTTTAAATACGGCACGAAGCCTCTCCAGTGCGGCTTCACTTGTTTGCATGTGAGCCCGGGAAGCACTCGCGACTTTCTCCGTGGGGGTTTGCCTTTGAGAAGTAAGATATGTTTCAGCCATCTCGGCACCTGCAGGATCCGCCGGATGAGCGTTTTGACTGGCCAGATCTTGCCCTTGTTCATTCATATCTTGCTCTATTGTATGCAAATATAGTAAAATGCATAGATAATATAAAATATTTGACTATTTAGTCAAATTAGTCGCGAAAGAAAACAGGCTCACCGGTGAGGCGAGCCTGAGCATTCCTATGGCTATATGTAAGTTATTCGCTGCACGGATCATCCATCACTCCATCTCCGTCCATGTCGTCCCAACATGCATACGAACAAGGGTCGTCCATGTATCCGTCTCCGTCACAATCAAGCCCTGTTTCTATGGCCGCACTGGAAGAGGAGTTATACTCATATATTCCGCCTGTATCTCCTCCTGCGTCTCCACCTGTATCACCGTTGATTTCCATGTTATTCATATCGGGCATCATGCTGGAAGATGAGCCGATGTCTCCGGCGTCCATACCACCGTCATCCATCTCGGGCATAGCACTGCTGAAACTGGTATCGAATGCATCATCTATACCGTCCATATCGATATCCTGTGTCGTATAATCCATGGTTCCGGAATACATAAATTCCGCACGAATATTTGGCACAAGTAGTACCGGAATCATGAAGAATACGGAAGCCGTAATGAACCCGGCAGCAAAACTGTGGGTATGGGTGTGGTATGTGTTTCGACTGATCATAATAGTTTTTGTGAATAAATCACATCATTGTAGCAAATTTATGGATTTTTATCCAGTGTAAATATGCCTACGGAGCGTTTCTGTTGTTCGTCCCCTTTCGGTAGGATAGAGATCTGTGAATACGGCAGTACCAATACTTCTTGCTCTCCTGGCATCGCTCTCCCCGCTACTCACGCTTACGTGGCTGTGGCAGATAAAGGAGTGGCGAATAGACAGGCTACGTGAACATCTGCGCAGCGAAGGCTGTTTCCGACAATTGCTTGGACCGGTGCGACCCGCAACGGTACTGACGCTGTTTGTCCTGGGCATACTTCTTCCTCATGTACGACAGTCGTGGCACTTACTGGCGCTGGCCGCTCTGGGAATACTCGGACTTGCTCAGTTCGCCACAAAGCGGCAACGCGTTCCCGTATGGACTCAGAAAGCAAAAGTGCTCTTCATGTGTGCTCTGACACTCACGTTGCTTATCGCGTATGTGTGGCAATATTCGCACCCCACCCTCCTCGTCGTTCTTCCACTGATACAGTCTTGGATACTCGGTCTGTCATGGGTGATATTTCTGCCCGTAGACAGCCTTCTGAAAAACAGACGTATGCAACGAGCAAGTGCTCTGCGAGATACGTTTCAAGATCTCACCGTCATCGGTATTACCGGAAGTGCGGGAAAGACGACCCTGAAGGAATTGCTCGCATGCGTCCTTTCCTCCCGTGACGTTCTTACCACGCCTGCGTACGTCAATTCTGAAATGGGAGTGGCAAACTGGATGCTCTCGCAACTCTCTCTGCGAAAAGAATCTCCACCCGAGTTGCTCATTGTGGAGATGGGCGCATACCGCAAAGGAGAAATAGCCAGACTCTGTGCCATAGCCAAACCGACCCTCGGAGCAATCACATTTATCGGAAAGCAGCACATGGCGCTGTTCGGTTCTCAGGAAACTCTCAGTGCGGCGAAGGCAGAACTGCTGGAATCACTCCCCGTGGAGGGGAAAGCATTTCTCAACGCCGATAACAACGCGTCTGTTGCCGTGGCAAAGAAAGCCGCATGCCCCGTGGTGCTGGTAGGCACGGGAGGACATGCGGACGTGGAAGCGTTCGATATCGAAGAGACTGCCAGTGGCATCGTGTTCCGAGAAGGCGATACCCGCTTCGCCGTACCGTTGCACGGCACGCACAATGTCACCAACGTTCTTCTGGCAATCGCAATTGCACGTGAACTCGGAATGAACAACAAGGAAATTGCGAGCGCACTCACACACTACGTTCCTCCAAGCCACACATTTTCGGTACGAACAGAGAAAGGAATTCAGATTCTTGATGATACACACAACGCCAGTCCTGCCAGCTTTAAAGCCGCTATGTCATGGGCACGCATGCAGCCTGCAACGCTGAAAGTTCTGCTGACATCGGGGCTGATAGAACTGGGTCAGGAACAAGATCTCATTCACACCGAACTCGGTGAAGTAGCGACCAAAACGTTCGACCGTGTAATTTTTATGAACGCACGTAGCGGACGCTTCTTTGAAAAAGGATTCGGAAAACCCATTGAAATCTACAGTCCCACGCTGCCTCCGCTCACAGACAAGTCGCTTCTCGTCTGCATAGGACGAGTGCCGTCCGGAGCAATACACCATTTGCTATCATGAGTATTCGACCAATCCATCACACGTTCGGTCCGCATGTCTCACGAAAATATGCACTGCATGCAGATCGTCTGTTGCTCAGTCCGTGGACATGGAACAACACCAAGCACACCAATGAGCTTCGCAATGAACTGGAGAAACAGTTCAGTGCTTCCGCACATCTCTTCGGCTCGGGACGCGAAGCACTGCTTGCGTTGCTGCGGTCGCTTCGGTTCGAACAAGGATCTGAGATTATCATTCAGGGTTACACATGTGTGGCACTGCCCAATGCCATTCACACGGCAGGATACACTCCCGTATACGCAGATATAGATCTGCAGACTCTGAATATGGATCCCAATGCCATACAAGGGAGAATAAGTTCTCGTACCAGAGCAATCATTTGTCAGCATACCTTCGGTATTCCCGCAGATACGGAGCGTCTCAGCCACCTGTGTGCTCAACACAACATCGTGCTCATAGAAGATTGTGCACACATGCTGCCGGATGCACAGGGTCCCGGCACTGTCGGCAAATACGGAGAATACGTACTGCTGAGCTTCGGAAGAGACAAAGCAATTTCCGGTGTTCTGGGCGGTGCCATACTCTCACGAAACGATGGCACGAGTGCGCTTCTCAGGCAGGAAGAAAGCAATGCGCATACGCTTGCAATACACACTGTCTTCCGTGCGCTGCTGTACCCTGCGTTGTACCACAAAGGTCGTATGACCTACGGATTGTTCGGCATAGGAAAAATACTGCTCTTCCTCGCAGGAAAGTTACGACTGCTTCTTCCTGTGCTGAGTGCGTCCGAGAAACAGGGAGATATGCCTCCTCATGTCCACAAAATGCCCCCTCCCTGCGCTGCTCTCGTGCGTGCCGAGCTGTCTCGCCTCGGAGAGATTAACGCGCACAGAAGAGCTTTGACGCAGTATTACGCTCGCTATGCGGACACACAGCGCTGGAAAATACTCCCGCATCTCACAAAGCTTCCTCTGCAGAAGTTCCCTCTGTTCGTCCAACATGCGGATGACATACGCGCGGCGCTGAAAAAATATAACATCTACTTAGACGACAGTTGGACCGGTGCGGTGGTGTGTCCTCGTACGGTACATCAGGAATCAACGAACTATCTTTCGGGAAGCTGTCCGCACGCGGAACGAGTGGCCAGAGAGATCCTCACTCTTCCCACACACCCGACTATGACACAGAAACAAGCGGACTCACTCCTTCATCACCTCACTTCCCTGCTAGCATAATTCCCATGAAAGTAACCGACGCACAACATCAGGAAGAGTGGGATACCTTTTTGCGAAAGCAACAGTACAAACCGTTCTTGCAAAGCTGGACCATGGGAGAAGTGTACAAAGAAATAGGGCAAGAACCCATTCGACTGGAAGTGCGGGAGAACGGAGACATAAAGGGGATATGTCAGGCAATAGTGGTACCGGCTCGCAGAGGACGGCATCTCAGTGTGTCGTACGGTCCGCTTCTTTCCACGCAGGCCGCGATTCCTCTCCTGCTCGAAGAACTGCAAAAGAGGGCGGCGGAACACAAGTGCAGCTTCGTGCGCCTCAGTCCGTTTTGGAAACAGGGTACGACTCTTCCCGCATCCAAACCCGCTCCCATGCACATGCTCGCAGAACACCTGTGGTATCTGCCACTCACACAGGAAGATGCATGGCAGAATAACGATGCAAAATCTCCGCCCCGCACGAAGGAAGAAATATTCATGCAACTTCGCAAAACCACCCGAAACCTCATACGCCGTGCCGAGAAAGAGGGTGTGACTGTGGAAGCCTCGTCACATCCTCTCGATGACCTGCCGCTATTCTTCGCACTGCACGACGAAACCAGAAAAAGGCACCAGTTTACCCCGTACACCAACACGTTCTTTCGGGCACAGGTCGCACACTTCGCACCACGCAACGAGTGCACCTTGTACATCGCAAAATACAACGGAGAGGTGTTGGCATCTTCCATTCATATGCACATTGCCGGTGAAACCAGCTATCACCATGGCGCCAGCACGCACGCGTACCCCAAGATTCCTGCAAGTTACCTTCTGCAATGGACTGCAATATCGGACGCACTCGCACGCGGAGACCACGTCTACAATTTCTGGGGAATAGCACCCGAGGGAGTAAAGAATCACCCGTTTCAGGGAGTGACAACCTTTAAGACAGGATACGGCGGCAATCTGCTGGAGCTTACGCACTGCATGGACGTACCTGTTTCTGCTCGCTACTATGGAACTCGCGCCTTCGAATGTATCCGCAAGTGGCGCCGCGGATTCTAACTCCCTCCGTATGCCACGCAAAAAGACAGATGCCGAAGCACCGCTCACAACAGACGATAGAATCGACATGATTGTGGAATACCTCAGACGCATGGATAAGCGCGATAAGCTCCGCACGTGGGGAGGATTCTTCCGCGGTATCTTGGGACTCATTCCTCTCGTACTGATGCTCGTAAGCGTGTGGTACATCTACGAACACGGAGATGAACTGTTAAAGAAGATTACGCAGCAAGCGGCACAAGAGGCTGCTGCCATGACCAGCAACAGCGCTCAGGACCTTATGAAACAGATTGAACTGGTGTTTCCGGGATCGGAAAACTAGAGCTGATCTCCCCGTGCGATATTCAGAACGTCGTCTTCCGTCATACCCGTGGTGATCTGGTAACTTGGCATACGCAGAAGTTGTGCACGGTTGAATGATGACGAGGGAGTGGAGGCGACACCCAGAAGGTATCCCGCTTCGGCAGCCATTTTCTCCACACGCTCATTTACCCCTCCGCCGGGGTATGCAATGGCAAAAACAGTCTTCCCGGTTTTCTGCTCCAGTATCTGGCGACTCTGTGCCAACTCCAATGACACCTGAGCATTCGTGTACGAGCGCAGGTCATCTCCGGTGTGACCGCCGGATTGAATATCGTGGCCGTTCGCGAGCAGCGTAAGAATGCCCTGTTCCGTAATGCCGTCGATTCCGATATCTCGTGTCTGCAGGAACAGCGTTGCTCGCACGCCGCTTGCACGAAGGATGTCAGACACATCTTTGTAGTTGGATGCCGTCATACCGGAAATACCGAGAAGCACGCTGTTTGGGTCCAGACGTACGTCACGCTCTTCCTGTTTGAAGAGAAAATCTTTGAAATCTGCGAACGTAAGAATGTTCACATTGCTCTGCTGCAGTTTACCGATGTGCTTTACCAAAAGGTCCTGCATGCCGTCTTTATCCATTCGGTAATGCAGCACAGGCAACGCGTATGTTTCCTGTCGTACCAGAAATTTCGGAAGGAACGGCTGCAAATACTGTACAGCTACGTATCCCTCTTTTCCTTCGAAAGGCACCCGTGCCCAGACTTTGTCCATACTCAACGGTTTAACGATGGCCTGACCGGGCAGTTCTCCGATTTTGTCACTCTGTGCATCGGGTTCTTTGCGAACGTTTAAGAATCCGAAGTTCACAAAGTATTGTCCTTCGAACGCAGCATTCTCTTCGGGCAACTTGTCTTCGGAAGTCATCTTCGCGATGTACCGCGTGGAAACGTACCCTTCTCTTCCGTTCGCAAGTTTAATTTGAGCCCATGCGGCGTCATGAAACTTGAGTACGGTGAATGTGTCACCGCGCTCCAACCGTTCCAACTGTTCTGCCGTGACTTTCGGGCTTGTGCGCATGTTCAAAAAATCATTGGTCACACGATAAATTCCTTCTTCTCCGGACGTAACGGAACGCACAGCATCGAACCGTGCGACCTCCGAAAGATCCAACACCGGCAAATCACCTTCATTTGATCCTTCCACTACCAAATGCGGTGTTCGTACTGCCTGAGAACCGGTATCTCCCATAACAAGTTCTCGAAACTTCTCCACATCCTGCTCCGTAAATGCAAATTCCTCCGCAGGCTCTTTGTCTTCCTGCACTCCTCCTCCGCAACCTGCAAACAGGATGCCGAAACATGCTATGAGAAGGAAGGCGACGGTCGAACGACTGTCGGATATATGAGAGCGACGACGAGAGCGGACGGCGGCGCGGCGGCGGGAACGGGAGGGGGACATGGGAGGAAGGAGAAAGGAGAAGGGAGAAGGGAAAATGACTACATACGATCCGGTACGCTAATCGTCAGGAGCTCCGCGCCTGTTTTCAGTACAGATGCGGTGCAGTGTGTGAGTGCCAGTCGAAACTGACGCTCTGGCTCAGTGGCTTTGAGAATGGGTGTGTCGTTGTAAAAAGAGTTGAAATCCTGACACAGCTGAAAGAGATAATTGGCAAGAATATGAGGAATATGGCTCGCTCGAGCCTCTTCGAGTACGCGGGAAAATTCCAGAAGCGTGCCCATGAGCACGCGCTCTTTTTCCATCAGGTCCGCCATATCCGCAGGCATATCTGCGTGCTCCGTTTCCGCTTTGCGGAGAACGGACTTCGCGCGCGCATGGGTGTACTGCAAATACGGCGCACTGTTGCCGTCGAAACTCAGCATCTTCTCCCAGTCGAAAATAATATCCTGCTTTCTGTTCTGACTCAAAATTCCATAGGATACGGCTCCGACTCCCATCATGGAGGCCAGTGCTCCGAGATCATTCGTCTGAATACTCTCTTCGTGTTCCGCTATTTTCTCTTCCGCCCTTCTTACCGCCTCTTCCAGCACATCTTTGAGCTTAAGGACATTGCCCTTTCTTGTGCTCATGCTTTTATCGGCAAATCGCATGCGTCCGGAAAGAACGTTCTCGAAGGCGGGAATCTTCCACTGCAACTGCTTGCAGGTTTCTACCAACTGTTCAAAATGTAATTTCTGCGCAATATCCGTGACAATCAAGATTTCCTGAGGATGGTATGTATCAATTCTGTAGCGCATTTGCGCAATGTCTCTCGTTGAATACAGCGTGGCACCGTCTCCTTTTTGCACAAGATACGGAGGCAAATGAGACTCTTCCGAAAATTGTACAATGAGAGATCCGCCCTCCCCTTCGGTGAACACATGCTTCTCTCTTCCTTCATGTAAAACTGCATCTGTTTTATCCTGATAAAAAGACTCTCCGAGATCCAAATCAAACGAAACGTGCAGTGTCTCGTACAACGCCGCAAGATCCGCTTTCGTTGTACGTACGATATCTTCCCAGAAAGACTGAAGATGTGCATCGCCTTCTTCAAGTTTCAAAAATGCCTCTCTTGCCGCGTCATCAAGCGTGAGGTCATTCTCTACTTCCTCATGAAATCGTACATACAGGGCGAGAAGTTCATCGATGGAATATTCGGAAGCCTTTCTGTCATCACCCCATTTTCCCACTGCAATCGCCAACTTTCCAAATTGCGTTCCCCAATCTCCGATGTAGTTCCACTTGATTACATCATATCCCTGATGCTCGTATAAATTCGCAATGGACTGCCCGATAAGGGTGGTAAGCAAGTGATGTGCCCCAAGAGGCTTGGCAATGTTTGGCTGAGAATACTCAACGATAACAGGTGCACCCCCTCTCTTTACTCTCGCGGTACATGCTTCTCTTGTATCTGCCAGTGCGGCAATGAGCGCTTTGGGGGTAAGCCACACGTTTACGTACCCGGGGCCTGCCAATTCCACTTTCGATACATCTTCCAATGAAGAGAGGCCTTCTATGAGCTTCTCTGCAATATCTCTCGGGCTCTGCCCCACCTCTTTACTCAGCTTGAGTGCGATGGCGGTGGAAATATCTCCGTGCATCGCTTCTTGCGGACGCCTCCAATCAAGGTCGACATTCGAGAGTGAAAATGTCTCGCTTAGAACATCGTTTGCCTTCTCTGTCAGGGTCTCATACATGTGCGAAAAGTCGACGTTGAACAAAAGTGATACTCAGATAACATGGCTGAATGTAGCACCTTAAGCACGTATTGCTACTTGAAAACAAAATTTGATCTTGCTCACAGATTATACTCATTGTTTGAACACAAAATGTGTGCACGTTTGTCCACCCATATTTTGCTATAAATATTGTGTTCATAAGTGCCAAATATTGAACTCTATTGTTATACAAGGCCAAAAAAGGTACAATGGAGTGATGAATAAGACATTTCTCGTCGTTACTCTTCTCTTCCCTCTTCTCCTGGCGGGGTGCGGATCTGATGAGGAGGAAACAGAGCTGCAATCGAGTACTTCTCGCGGCGGCGTTGCCGCAGTGACCATTACGTCTACGCGGGTTCAAAATGCCATGCAGCAGATACGACCGAGTGCTCCTCTGGGAATGTTTATAAGCAGCTATCTCGCGCAAGGTGCGTTCGTGTCTGTCAAAGCTGCTATGCTGGGCATAGAAGCCCAGCGCACGCTTCTTATCGGACAATCGTTGCCGGCTACGAGTGAAACATTCCTGCTTCTGCAGGAATTTGGAACCGTACTGCAAGTGGACATTGCAGACACACTCAACAGATCTGACAACCGTGGAAAAACACTGGATGAATATCTCGGTTCTCTGCGAAGTGTCGGCAGTATCGCATTGCGAAAACAGAAGGAATTGGACCAACAGGTAGAAACGTTAAAGACAGAGAAGAAAGACAGGCGGACAGTCGTACGGGAATTGGAATCCGAATTGCGAAGCACGCTGAAAAACGAGGACTACGGTCGTTCTGCGGGCATTCAGGAACAGCTGACAGAAGCAGAATCCAACTTGGCGCAGACGGAAGCGCGACTGAATCAGACGGAAGATATTCTCAAACGATTTGAGGAAATGCTGAAGATTGCAGAAGAGAGATTGCGCGCCATTGAGAAGAACAGAGAGGTACTCATAGCGGGATTGAAAGTTTTGGAAGTACCTGGAATAGAGAATTTGGGCATTCTGGACGAAAAGAAGCCGTTCAGACGTTCTTCGAACAGTGAGGATTCCAGCAATATATTCGGCACCGAATACATTCGGGAGTAGCGGCTCATACATTGCTCAAAAACTGATTTTCTGCTACAATGGAGAGATTTATTACGATTGTAAGTACACCTCTTCATGGTCAAAAAAGAACCACCAAAGAACGTCAAGAAGCAGCTGCAGAAGAAATCGAAGCAGCAGAAGAGAAAGAGCTCGCTCATGCTGGCGTTGGATGAACTGCTGGGGCTTAAGGCTCCGCCGCAAAACGATGCCGTTGTGTCACGCTCACACATAAGCAAAAGCAGTCTTTCACCCGAAGAGCGGCTTGCACTGAAGCATTACGAAGAAGGAATTCAGAAAACACTGGATCTTATTGCTCCTGCGGGAATGGAAGTGAAGCGAAACGAGGTGACACTCAACAACCTGCATGCCCGTACGTACTTCGTGTACAACTGGCCGAGCTACATATTCCCGAACTGGCTCTCCCCTACCATCAACTACGATGCGGAAATGGATATAGCCCATTTCATCTACCCCGTAAGCAACAAAGCAATTATGAAAATGTTGCGAAAGAAGGTGGCGGAAATGCGTTCATCCATCCGAATGCTTGAGCAACGCGGAGTGGTGCGAGATCCTTCTTTGGAAGCGGCTCTGCAGGACGCCGAAGAACTGAGAGATCTCTTGGCCCGCGGACAAGAAAAGCTCTACCAATTCGGTATGTACGTTACCGTATACTCCGAAGACGAAGAGAAACTGAAAAAGATGGAAGCAGACTTGGAGTCCCTCCTCGGAGGAAAACTGGTGATGACAAAGCCCGCCGTATTCCAAATGGAACACGCATGGCTGAGCACGCTTCCCTTCTGCCAAGACGAATTGGAAGTAACTCGTAACATGAATACCAGTCCGCTTGCCACCAGCTTCCCTTTTACAAGCTCGGACCTCACGGACGATCATGGAATTATGTACGGTATTAACCGTCACAACGATAGCCTTGTTATCTTCGACCGATTCGACCTTGCCAATGCGAATGCGACCGTATTCGCCACATCCGGAGCAGGTAAATCTTTCACAGTGAAGTTGGAAATTCTGCGATCCATGATGTTTGGAACGGAAGTGTTCATCATCGACCCTGAAAATGAATACGTGAACCTCGCCAAGACAGTGGGGGGAACATTTATTCCCATTTCGCTGCAGAGCAACAACTCCATAAATCCGTTCGATTTACCAAAGGCAATACGCGGAGAAGAGGCACGTCCGGGAGAGGTGCTGCGTGCGGCAGTTATTACGCTGCACGGACTGTTTAAGCTTATGCTTGGCACGCTGACTCCCGCAGAAGACGGTATTTTGGACAAAGCCATTTTGGACACCTACGCACTCAAGGATATCAGCTTGGATACCAAGGACTACTCCGATAAAGAACCTCCCACCATGCATGAGCTCGTGGATGTTCTTATGACAACGAACGGAGGAGAAAACATGGCACAAACACTCACCAAATACACGGAAGGTGCGTACGCAGGAATTTTTGATAAGCACACCAGTGTGCAAATGGAAAACCAATTGGTGGTGTTTCAGATTCGTGATTTGGAGGAATCTCTTCGTCCTGTTGCCATGTACGTGGTGCTCAACTTCCTCTGGAGCAGCATTCGAGCAGATATGAAACGTCGGTTCCTCGTCATAGATGAGGCATGGAACCTGATGCAACACGATGACTCGGCACGGTTTCTCTACGGGCTCATTAAGCGTGCTCGAAAGTACTATCTCGGTGTCACGACAATTACGCAGGACGTGGAAGACTTCGTGAACTCACCGTACGGCAAACCGATTGTGACCAACGCACAGATGCAGGTGCTTCTGAAGCAATCCCCCACTGCGGTGGATAACCTGCAGAAACTCTTCTACCTCACTGACGGTGAAAAGTATTTGCTGCTGAACTCAGACGTGGGACAAGGTCTCTTCTTCGCCGGTAACAAACACGTGGCTATTCAGGTGGTGGCGAGCCCCGAAGAAGCGGCAATTATTACCACCAAGCCCGAAGAAGTGATGTCCGGAAAAACGGACGCCAAAGATACTGCCGACGGAGTCGCAGAACAAAAGATTGCCAATTCCGAAAAAGAAGAACGCGCAAAGGGTAAGCCGCCCGAGGAACGAGAATCCTCTCAGGGAATGTTTAAAACAGAAAAACACAAGAAGGCCTTGGATACTGCTCTCGGCAGAACAGAAACAAAGAAAACCGGACTGCAAAAGGAAACAGCGTCGGCTACAGAATCAAAGAAAGAAAGTGAGGAGTCTACAAGTACTGATATCCAAACTTCGTCGGAAAAAGAACATGCTGCCGTTGCCGATACGGCTCCTAAGCCCGCAACACCAGAGGTGTCTACCGGCCCGGTAGATCCTTTCGATTCCATAGACCCCGTGGAAGACGTGACAACTCCGGTAGCACCCAAGACAGAGAAGGAGAAGCCTCTCATTGCACCCGTAGAACCACCACCACCTCCGTCCTTGGCATCTACGGAACCGCCTCCACCTCCCGTAGACCCTTTCGATGAAATAGATCCGATAGATGATATATCTGTTCCCGCTATGTACGCCTCTTCGTCACGACAGGTAAAGCAGCCTGCGGCACCTGTTGCCGAGAAGGCAAAAGAACCTACAAAGATAAAGAAGAGGAACGAAGAAGAGATTACTCCCCCGAATGAGAAGGACCCGACTGCATAGCAGCGGGCTCCACTACTTTCCATCGCACTTCCGGCTGCAGCGTACCTAGCACCGAGAAGCCTGCCGCTTTACGATGTCCGCCTCCGCTGAATCTACTTGCCATGGCAGCCACATCCACATCGTCCCGCAATGTTCTCAGCGACCCTTTCACAATACCGTCCCGCTCCGAAAGAATGAGAGAGAATCGCATGCCGGGAACCGCATTCACGTAGTCTATCGCACCTGTTAGTTCGCTGTAATCCGCACCCGTTGCCCGAAAATCCCCCTGCGTGAGAGCCGAAATGGCGCCACCTTCCGGAGTAAGGTGAATTTTTTCCAGCACACGTCCCCAGAGCTTGAGAGTACTTGGCTTTGCGGTACGAAACACCGCAGTCACTATTGCCTGGCGACGTGCACCCGCACGCAACAGTCGCGCGACCGTTCTGTACACATTGGCAGTGGTGTTGCTGTGCAGAAGCCCGCCGGTATCCGTATATACTCCTGTCAGGAGACAGGTGGCGATATCACTTGTGAGTTGCCATCCCAGCAGATCAGCCAGTTCCACGACTATCTCGCAGGAGGACGCAGCATTCGGAACGACAAAATTTACATCTGCAAACAGCGTATTTGTCGGGTGGTGATCTATATTGATGGTGAGATACGTTTTGGTAAACAATTCCGCATGAGACTCGTGCAAATTCGTCTGCTTCGGCTCCGCACAGTCGAGAAAAACAACCGCATCGCCATCGGCCAGCTCCGGTGTGCCCAGAATACGGCCGCTTTCGGGAAGAAAATGAAACGTATCGGGTGCGGGATCCACGCAGTGCAGAAGAATCTTCTTGCTCGGGTATGCCTGCTCCAGAAGCAAGCCCATACCAAGCAGAGCACCTATGGCATCGCCATCCGGATTGCGATGGCATACACACAAAACACGCTTCGCTTTCTCGAAAATAATTTGTACCTTCTGTGCGTCTTTTGCTGAAATGGACATAAGGGTAGAATTCTAATTTGCAAAGGAATCCGACAGCAACACTACGGTGTTGCACGGAATGCAAGGTGTACTCTTACAGTACTCTGTAGAGAAAAGCTGACTTACCGTAGCAGCTCATCTATGCGTCCTCCCCTTTCTGTCCTGTAGTCCAACCGGAAGCGGAGCGTTGGTATGCGTTTGCGATACAGTTGCCCGAGTGACCGCGTAAGTTCGAAGAGTTTTCCTTCCAGAAATTTCAGCGCCAACTCCGGTTCTTTCAATGCGCTTATGTACACGGTGGCATACGAAAAATCATCCGTAACCTCCACTTCGGTAATGGATACCATCCCACATTCGCTCGGGCACTCACGCAAAACAGGAGCGATGATATCGCGCACGACAGATGCCAGCATTTTTGGTCTCTTGGACATGGGATCTCAGTGTACACTGGAGTGAGATGCCTCAAACCTTTTCCGTTATTTTTGCCGGCTCACCTGCCTTTGCCATCCCGTCGCTGGAGGCACTGCGACAAGATCCGTCGTTTGATGTTCGACTTGTCGTATCGCAGCCGGATAAGCCCGTAGGACGAAAACAGGTTCTTACTCCTCCTCCCGTTTCCGCCTACGCTGCAACGAAGGGAATTCCCTGCTTTCAGCCACGCAACATTAACAAAGAGTTGCCAGGCGAGAGCATAGAATGCGATTTCCTCGTGGTGGTTGCGTACGGTCAAATCCTCTCAGAGGAACTGCTTGCCTTGCCAAAAATAGCTCCGGTGAATGTGCATGCGTCGCTTCTTCCCCGCTGGCGAGGCGCGTCGCCGTTGCAGCACGCACTGCTGGCGGGAGATGCGAATACGGGAGTCAGTATTCAGAAGATGGTAAAAGCACTGGATGCGGGAGATATTCTCGCGCAACGCACAGTCCCCATAGAGGAACGTGAAACAATAGAAACACTGCACGACAAGCTGGCAACGCAGGGGGCGTTGCTTCTCATTGAGACGCTCAAAAAGCCATTGCACCCGGTCGCGCAAGACACAGGCGCCATAACCGTCTGCTCTAAGTTACGCAGAGAAGACGGAAAAACAGACCCCGAGCAAATGACAGCGGAACACATAGACCGTGCCGTACGTGCACTCGTGCCATGGCCGGGTGTTACGTGTCCCATTCGTGGGCACACAGTAAAACTGCTGAAAACATCGCTGCAGGAACAACCGGAAAGTATTGCATTGCAGTGTGCGCACAATACCATTCTCTTCGTGAAAGAGTTGCAGCCCCCGGGAAAACAGGCAATGTCTGCAACCGCATGGGCGAATGGCATTCAGTAGCACCGACGTATGCATCGGTGCATACTGTATGACGATGAAATTTCTCTTGGTGATTCTCCTGAGCATTGGCATTGCAGTTGCACAAACTCCCACCGCTTCGGACACGGACGGTGACGGAATACCCGATACTGAGGAAGATAAAAACGGTAACGGAAAATGGGATCCCGATGAAACGGATCTTATGAATGCCGATACGGACAGAGGAGGAGAAGCCGACGGATCTGAAGTGCTCTATAACCGTGATCCTTTTAACAAAACAGATGACTTCACCTACGATTTCGATGGAGACGGGCTTATAAACGGAACCGAACAACTTCTGGGAACCGCACCGGATAATCCCGATACCGACGGAGACGGCATAGGGGATGCGGAAGATCCGTTTCCGTTGGATGGAGAGTACAAAGAAGATAAAGATCTCGATGGCATACCCGATGAATACGAAGCGGAAAATAACCTCTCGGGAGAGAAGCGGTCCGATGCTTCGGAAGATGCGGATAACGACGAGCTGAGCAACTTGGATGAATTTATTCAGGGAACAGATCCTCTGGATGAAGATACGGACAATGACGGCGTAAAAGATGGGCAAGAAATAGAAGACGGTACCGACCCCGCCGAGAACCCGTGTTTGTTATACGCGGAATCCGGGAAACATTTTGCCGACTTGGAAAATCACTGGGCGGAAAGCGCCGTGCAACACCTGCATAACACCAAAGTGCTGCCCTCGTATGCACGAATTGTGGACGGGTACGATATGGAAGGAATTATCAATTTTCTCCCAAGCAGAGAAATCACCAGGTACGAACTGTTAAAAATTGCGTTGATGACCGGCTGCATTCCCCTTCTAGATGAGATTCCCGAAGATCTGCCAGTGTTTACGGATGTACCTGTGCGCACTCGTCCGAGAGAATCTGAAGACAGAATACGAAGAAGGCAGGTCATTTACACCGCACTGGAGTACGGCATTGTGGAAGGCTACGACGACGGAAGCTTTCGCCCGGATGCTCCCGTAAACAGAGCGGAGGCACTGAAGATTCTGTTGGAGACAACACAACTGGAACCTCTCGACAGCCCGTTTCAGCAGCGAACATTTTCAGATGTATTCGAAGACTCCTGGTTTGCTGACTACGTGAACAGGGTAGTGGAATACGACATCGTCGAAGGGTACGAAGACGGCACATTCCGACCGGACCGACACATTACCAGGGCGGAAGCGGCAAAAATCTTACTGCTGATGATGGTGAGCAATCCTCATGTGAACGGATACGTTGTTCCACTGGGGTATTAAAAAAGCCCCGGCATACACCGAGGCTTTTGAAAAAAAGCGTTCTTAGAGCTGAGACTTCATCTGTTGGAATGCATCTATGAACTGGTCGAGGTCTTCGGCATCGAACATGATGGTGGTCTTTTGACCTCCGCGAGATTTTTCTGAAATCTTGAAGAACTTGCCGTGACCGGATTCTTTCAGGTCGATATAGAATGTGCGCTGACGAGCATGAATGGTGACGGAGTGCACTTCCTGTGCAAACGCACCCTTGCCGCCGCCGCTGTTTCCGCCTGCGGATGGCGCAGGTCGCGCATCGTCCGTGGAAGCATGGTCGTCGGACTGACCGCCGCTGAGTTCAGACATAGGATCAAACATGTTACAATGTGTGAATGAAGTAAAAAGTAGCTGCTCCCCTCGCCTCTTTTCCCTTAGCAGACGCCTTCGGTCATTTCAGCTGCGAGAGCGCTTCCACACTACCCCGAGCAACAAGAGTCCTCAAGCGGAGCGAAGAGAATTTCGGGTGTTCCCACGGTCTTCCAGTCTTTGCATCCTCCCCACTGTTTCATGTCGTTTGTAATGACAAAGTCTTTGGAAAGCATAGCCTCTGCGTACGGCACATTGAGCTGCTTGGAAATACGATAAGCGGTATCTGGGATGAAGGGAAGGAGCATGAGGGACACATGTCTCATAGCCTCTGATAGCTCAGAGAGATATCTCATTTTGCTTTCAGAATCCATCTCCCATGGTTTCATCAACGAAATATCCTGGTTACAGAAATCAACAATTTGATTATGGCCTCCGATATTAATTGCATTATGAAGCTCGAATGAATCCATACTCTCAACATAAAACTCCCACTGGTGCGGGATCAATTCATGCAAACCTCGCTCGCTCTTATTATTAATCTGAACAAGAGAGCCCCCCTCCTTATCCAACATCACTAGTATCCTATTAAGAAGATTGCCGAGATTATTCCGCAGTTTTGCATCATAAAGTTTCTCAAATCGTTCCCACGAGAAATCTCCGTCCCTGCCCACGGGCACTTCGTGGCTCAAATAGAAACGAAGAGGGTCGGGATTACCCGCAAACTTCTGCAAGATGTCGTCCGGCACCACCACATTCCCGAGCGATTTGCTCATTTTGTCCCCTTCGCTGGTGAGAAAGCCGTGAATGAGGAGTTCATCTGGAATACGTACGCCTGCTTTCTTGAGCATAAGCGGCCAAATGAGTGCATGGAAACGGGCGATATCTTTCCCGATAACATGCGTAATGCGCGCATCGTTCCACCATTCACTCTCTTCGTGGTCGGTAAAGAACCCGAGACCTGAAATATAGTTTGTAAGGGCATCGCACCAAACGTACATCGTCTGCTGCTCATCTCCCGGCACGGGCACTCCCCAAGAGAGACTGGTACCGGGACGGGAAAATGAGACGTCTTCCAATCCTTGGTCTATGAGTGAAAGTGTCTCTTTGGCACGAAAATCCGGAACAATACGGTACGACTCTCCGTCCCACTCTTTGGTAAGAAGATTTCGCAGCTCTTTCCCGTAGTCACTCATTGTTAAAAACCAGTTCTCTTCCGTCACTTCCTCGGGGGCGGTGCGATGATTCGGGCACTTCCCGTCTTCCAGATCTCGCTTGGTCATAAAGCGTTCACAACCGCTGCAGTAAAGACCCGTGTACGAACGCTTTTCCAAAACGCCCGCTGCTTCCAATTTTTTCCAGAGTGCCTGCACCGTTGGGTAGTGCTCTTTCTCGTTTGAAGTGCGAATGAATTTGTCGTATGAGACATTCAGTCCTGAGTAGAGGTCTTGAAATAACGGCACATTACGGTCTACCAATTCTCTCGGTGTCACCCCTTCCTTTTCCGCAGTGCGCTGAATTTTAATACCGTGTTCGTCCGTCCCTATTTGAAACCGAACCTCATGTCCCTGCAGACGAAACCAACGTGCCACCACATCGGCAAGCACTTTCTCCAGCACATGTCCCATATGCGGAGGAGCATTCGGATAATCTATCGCGGTGGTGACGTAGTGACGCATGGGTGAAGAAAATTTCAAACAATAGGGAAATGTGTCGCGAAGTGGGGGTTTCCCGCACTGGAGCGACTCCACTGAAGGGAAAGGGGTGCCCATGAGGGGAAAACCGCAGGTTTGCCCCTCATGCTGTCATGCCCCATATGCGGAGGAGCATTCGGATAATCTATCGCGGTGGTAACGTAGTGACGAGCCATAGCGAAGACAGACTAGCGAATGTGGAGCACAAGCAGAAGAATTCTGTGCGGGGAATACTAGTTTGTAAAGCTGGTTACGAAGTCGCGCGTAAACACGATGGCAGCTTCCGCCAAGATAGACAGGAGTAAGCCTCCTATCGCAAACATGACTATTTTCTTTGCGCTTTCTTTTCCCTCCTCGTTTCCCGCCGACGTAATCATTTTCAGACCTCCCCACATAATGGCAAGGACCGCACCTCCCGTAATAAGTTTGAGAACAAGGTTTGCGGTACGCCATGCAAATACTTTTATAAAGGCGGGTCCCGTGCCGGGTCCTCCGAAGGGAGCGTAGTACTGCTGCCACACATCTTGCGCGTGCGCGGTCTGTATCAGCGTGTCGTGAATGAAAGAAAGAAGTTCCATACTATGCACCGAAACCGGTAGCTAAAATACCACGTACTAATGCATGTGCGACATTGATAACAAATGCGCCTCCGACTGCGAAAATCAGTGTTTGTTTTGCCTTATTGAATTCATCTGACTTTCCATGACCGATAATCATTCGAATACCGGCTCCAACCATAACGATAACAAAGATGGAATTCAGGATGCGCAACATAATGGTCACAATGGCGGACATTAACGTAATAAACGGATTGGTCGATGTATTCAGTCCCACAGATTGTGCATTTGCAATGGAGAACGACACGATTGCCTGCGACGCAAGCACGAGTGCAAAACCACCGAGAGCAAAAATAAGCGCATTGCGACCTTTGGTCACCTGACTCTCATTACCGAGGCTCAAAAGCATTTGTGCTCCTCCTATGACCCCGAAGAGTACGGCCGCTCCACCTGCGATACCTGCAAACAAAAGTCCTGTCTGTGAAATGCTGTTGTTAATAATCGTCTGCCCCATTGTCGCGTCGCAATATCCCACACCTAACACTCCGCATGGGTCCACCCCCGGTGCGGCGTACGCAAGTACCGGCGCAAGCAAGAAGATGGAAAAGGAAAGAATTTTTCTCATACTACGAAGAAGAGATTGTTAAGTGTACGCAGGAGGAACCCGGCAAACAAAAGCATAAGAAGTCCTGTAATTGCCCAAGTCATGCGAGAGATAGCCTCGGTACGCCTGCTCTGATTATTACCGGATGTCATGTAGAGGAATCCCCCTATGAGAACCCAGACCACCGTGAAACCCACGGCAACCTGAAAAATCCAAGATCGAGATTGGTTGAAATACTCAATAAAGGTTGCGGCAGGTAGTCCTCCGCTTATTACCGGAATACTAAAAACTCCCGGAGACAGAGGCTGCAACAGTGGCACGGAACCTGTATCTTGTGAGACCGATGCGGCCTGCACAACCCCTATGAGAGCAAATGCGCAGAATGCCGCTGTCAGAGAAAGCCGACGTAATTTCCGTACAATCATCATACTATTGTAGCAGAAAATGCCCCTCCGTACCAGTGATACTCCAAGGAAGTCGATCATGCACTTGCATAGCCCTGCGAAGATTCGTAGCATTCGTTCGCTGCGGATGTAGCTCAGTTGGCTAGAGCGTCGCCTTGCCATGGCGAAGGTCGCGAGTTCGAATCTCGTCATCCGCTCCAAATACACCAAATACCCCCTTAATCCTTGAAAAGAAGCGGGATTAGTACAGTGGCTAGTATACAGGCTTCCCAAGCCTGAGAGGCGGGTTCGATTCCCGTATCCCGCTCCACAAGAATCTTATACTGTTCTCGCAAGATACCGCTTTCGTTCCTCGTCGGGGAATTTCTCTATGGCATACCGAAGCATGGTGCGGGGCATCTTTTCGTACCGAGTCTGTAAAAACCTGCGGAGTGCAAAGCCATCACGCTTCCCTGCCTCGCGAAGCATCCATCCCACGGCTTTGTGCATAAGGTCATGCGAATGGGACAACAATATATTCGCTATGCGAAACGTATCTGCCGTTTGCCCTTCTTGAATGAATGCGAATGTGGACACCATGGCCACTCGCTGCGTCCAGAGATGATTTGATCGTGCGAGAGAATCAAGGACAGAACGGTCGCCGGAAAACAGATGCGCACCCACTATCTGATACGCGGAAGAGTCCGTAAGATCCCAGTTATTCACATGCCGTAGGTGCCGCACATAGAAATCATAAATGGCTTGTCTTCCCTCTTCGTCCGCTTTACGAAAGAGAGCCACAAGCAAAATAAGGGCAAGGAAACGACACTCGTGAACGGGGTCTTTCAGCAACACTTCCACGTCTTTCATCGTGGCATTGCCATGGTGCTTGGCGACGGATCGCATGGCAGGAACAGTCACGCCGATGAATATGTCGCCTTCTGCGTACTGCCCCTTGCCACACTTAAAAAACCGCTGAGAAAGCTGTGCCCTCTCTTTGTCCGCCAGAGCCAGAAGCTCGTTTCTGATTGCATTGGCACTCATATGCAAAGTGTATCAGTCATTTGAAAAGCTGATAAACGGCGCATGTACACCATTGAAATCACCAACAAAAAACACACGGTCTTTGAGGTCGTGTGTCTTCTGTGATTGCAGAGAATTAGACTCTGGAAACGTTTCCTGCCTTCGGACCCTTCGGACCGGAGCCAACTTCGTACTGCACCTCTTCACCCTCACGAAGAGAGTCGAAGGCCACATCTACGAGGTCTGCGGAGTGGAAGAAAAGATCATCACCACCCTCGCGGGAAATAAAACCGAAGCCATTAAGCAGCTTCTTGATAGTACCTGTATCCATAAAAAATAGGATAAATGAAGTAGAAATGTAATCGTAACCCTGGGAGAAGCATCTCTACCTCTTTCAAAACTAAGCTTACAAACGAAGTATAGCCTACTTTCCCTCTTTCCCCTAGAAATATCTCCGCTATTTTACAATTCTCATGCAGGTTATAGAATGCTGCCATGAGCAAATTCTACGTGTGCATGGTGGCACTGCTGCTGGTTTCCTGCGAAAGCTCTTCGGTTCAATCCCGAGCGGATACCGAGCTTGCACAGCGCGTCACAACGCTTGAGGAGCGTGTATGGCAATTGGAAACACTGCTCTCAGGTGAGCAGGAACTTCGACACGTGGGAGATGCCGGAGTGTCGTACGAATTCATCGGGACGCTTGAGCTTCTTGCGTCTCCTCCTGCGCAAGATATCGGATACCGCTATGTCCTCCGACTCTCACAACCGGTTTCCGATCCGTTGCATGCAACGGGGAATCCCATCGTGTACCAATTTGTCACCGTACCGACGAAGGAGTCGGACATAGACCTTGCTCCGTACGTACGAAAAAAAGTACGCATGCAAGGCACTGTGGAGTGGGGGTACGCCGAATCCAGAATTATCGCAGTCACACATGTGCAAGAAGCGCAATAAACAGATGTATACGCCGCATTGTTCTTACGAATCTTTCCGCAACAGGAAACTGCCGATTGCCAGCGCGTCCATTCCGCAGCAGGCGTAGGTGCGAAGCGCGTCGGTCGGGCTGCATACAAGCGGCTCACCCGCAACATTGAAACTGGTGTTCAAAATCACTCCCCTGCCCGTAATGTCTTTGAACTCAGAGATGAGCTTGAAGTAGTGCGGATTCACTTCTTCTCGCACTCCCTGCACGCGTGCCGTTTCGTCCACATGCACGGCAGCTCTGTAACTCTCCACTTTGTCTTTACGTGCCTGAAATGCCAGAATCATGAAAGGACTGTTGTACGGACCTTCCACGTATTCTCCGATGTCGTCGTAGTGCATGGAGGGTGCGAACGGTCGCCACATTTCTCGGTGTTTCACCTCGGCATTCACCTTGTCTTTTATGCCTTCCAATGCCGGGTCCGCCACTATGCTTCTGCCGCCGAGTGCCCGTGGTCCCACTTCCATACGACCCTGAAACCACCCCACTACTTTTCCTTGCGACATCAGTTCTGCGGTACGACGCTCTATATTATCGCATCGCTCGTAACCGAGCTTCGATTCCCTGAGCACCGCTTCTATTTCTTCATCTGAATACGCAGGTCCGTAGTAGGCGTGGTCAAACACGAAACTCGGACGCTTACCTGTGAGTTGCACATGCTGAAATACTGCAGCGCCCAGTGCCACACCGGCATCGGAAGATGCAGGCTGTACGAAAATGTCGTCGACGTACTCGCTATGCAGTAACTTTCCGTTCGCAGAACAGTTCAGCGCCACACCTCCGGACATACACAAGGCTCTGCTTCCCGACTTCTCTGAAAGATACTTCGCCATCTGCAACAATGCGCGCTCCAGTGCATGCTGCACGGTGGCGGCCAGATCTTTGTATTCCTGTGTGATCTCCGCACCTTTCTCTCGCGGAGTGAGTGAAGCCAGAAACTTGTTACGCTTGGTATGGTCTATGCGCGGAACGGGGCAGTCCCAGTCTATGAAATCAAAAAGATCGGGATTTGGCGTACCGAATGCCGCAAGACCCATGGTTTTCCCTTCGTGACTGTGTGGCTGGAATCCGAGCACTTTGGTCATGCGTTCGTACAGCGCACCCCAGCTACCCGCATTGGTCACACGCTTGCAGATGTGCAAGTCTGTCCCTTCTCCCCACCCCAGCATGCCGCTTTCGCCTCCGCCTGCTCCGTCGAGAGAGATAAAGTTCGCTTTCTCAAACCCCGAGAGATACAGGGAACTTGCGACATGTGAGAGGTGATGATTGCAAAACGTCACTCGCGGATCTTGGGGTGAAAATGGAAAGAGTTCGTTCCCGCGGGAAATCTCCGCAAGAGTGCGTCGAATTTTCCCGTACGCAAATCGCGGAGGTTGCGGCGGCCAGAGGTTCGGTAACACCACAGACCACTTGCTATCCATACCTATGGCAATGTGGTCCACCTCTTCGAGGGTTATCCCCCCTTCTTTCAGGCAGTACTCCATCGCCTTGCGAGGGAAAGAACGCGGTGCGTGCTTGGTGCGCGTAAAACGCTCTTCCTCGGCAAATGCGATAAGCTTGCCATCTACGAGGAGAGCCGCAGCCGTGTTCCAGCTGTAAGGATGTGTAAGTCCGAGTATCTTCATACGCGCAGCGTATATTCGCAGACAGCGTACCGAAGCACAACGAAGTTTACTGTATTCTCCGTAAAATGGTACTCCTTATGGGAGTTTATTCGAGAGTGATTAGTACTCAGCAACACCATTGTCAGTTGATGCATCGGGTTCGAAGCCTGAATCATCAACTCCATCATCTACCTCATTGCTTGTTCCCATAAGAACTTCAAAGTCACTCTGCTGTAAGAACTGAATATGCCTTGAATTAAAGTCATCCCTGAGAGCTTCAAGACCCGTTCCATTAAATAACTCAAGAACTGCACCAGAAACCATTCCTTGCTCATCAAATTCAAAGGTATCTACTAATTCTTTAAACTGCACTTTTTGGTCAAGGTCTTCTATTTGAGCAGCAAATCTTTCAAATTGAGTATTTCTAAACATGATTAGGTTGAGAAACTTGTATTAGTACTATATTAAGTATATTGATTCCTGTCAATAATGGTACCCCCGACAGGTATCGAACCTGTATCTTCGGCTCCCACCTTCGCATGTCACTTGTATAGCTGAACAACCATAATTTGGCATATGCTTTGTGTCACCCTGAGCTCGTCGAAGGGCGACACAAAGCCAAAACGTGATGGTTCGACGAGTTCACCATGACACGTTTTGTATCGTTTTATAGTAGTGTAGCTATATAGTGGTGCGCCTGACAGGATTCGAACCTGTGGCCTTCAGCTCCGGAAGCTGACGCTCTATCCAGCTGAGCTACAGGCGCATGATGTGCTTCGGTGGGCAAAAGCCGGAAGCTGACAGTCTATCCGTTAGCCTACGGGGGCACTGCGGTAATACTAAGCAGGCAACCCGAAGAATTCCACCGTGGTTCGGGTGGTAATTTCGTCCAGTTCTTGCAGAGAAACACCTTTTAAATCCGCAAGTAACTTGGCGACCTCCGCTACGTACGCAGGTTCGTTGCGTCTCCCCCTGTGCGGAACGGGGGCAAGATACGGTGCATCTGTTTCTATCATCATCTGTTCCAAGGGACACTTCTTTATGGTTCTGCGAATCTCTTCGGACTTGGTATAGGTTGCAATGCCCGTAAACGAAAGGTGGTAGCCACGTTCCACCAACGGGGCGACATCTTCCCATTTTTCAGTGCAGCAATGAATGACAACACTCGGAGGATTCACCTCCGCGATCGTTTCTCGTATATGCTCCACTGCCTCTCTGCAATGCACCACCGCGGGGAGGTTCAGCTCTTTTGTAAGGAGCAGTTGCGCACGAAATACTTCTCGCTGCGTGCTGCGCGGCGAATTATCGTAAAAGTAATCCAAGCCTATTTCTCCCACCGCCACCACTTTCTTTGAGCTGCGAATCATATCGGTTAGGCGGCTCATGCTTTCCTTCGACCATCGGCTGCTGACATGCGGATGCACGCCGATCGTACAAAAGACCTCGTCATACCTTGCCGATATTTCCAGGCAGCGTTCTCCTTCCTCCAAAGAATCGGCTATGGCTATACATCTGCCCACTCCCGCCTCACGAGCACGACGCAGGACTGCGGGAAGATCTTTTTCGAACTGAGTGTCGCCCAGGTGGCAATGAGAATCGATCATAGAACAAACAAATAAAAATGAGGGAGAGAATTGTCATCCTGAGCCTGTCGAAGGATGGCAATGGGAATCGATCATACGAGCAGCATACCACTCACGTTGTCTGTGTCTTCTTTCCTTCGAAGATTCCTATGAGAAAAGCGGCAGTCACAGACCCGACCAGATTCGCCACAAGATCCCATCCCGTATTGATGTATCCGCCCACATTCGTATTGGGAATGGCCAGCGTCGCCACAAACTCCACCACCTCGTTCAGCGCTCCAAGCCCCATGCCTCCGATGGCACAAAGCACAAGGATTCCCGACGTCGGATACACATTCTTCAGAGCGCAGCGCAATGCCTGCCAACACAGCCACGTGGAAATACCGAACCCATAGGCATGCACAACGTGGTCATACTTCAGGAAACCCGGAATCAACCACCAGCTGTAAAACACATGATTTACACCGTTTACGGGCCAGCTTAGCGGTACGGGTACCAACCCACCGACCATATGGAGCAGACCCCAGATACTCAGCCCCCACACCACTCCCGAAGAAAGCTTCACACGCAGATGCACGGCAATGGCGGCGCATGCCAAAATAAGCACCACGGCGATGTAGTACACAAACTCCCAGTTGTGCAATTGCAGTGCGAAAACAGACGCAGCCAGAAGGTACGCCGCAGAGAAGAGTCCGACATTGCGAAGGGGGGCAAAACGAGAAGCATCGACAGTCATGTGTCACAGCATACCTCAGAGTGCGGCAAGTTGCGCCCTGAGCTTTTCTTTTATTTCATCGGGCACTTCATCAAACCGCATATCGTTCATGGCTCCGAAGAGTGCCCACAGCAGCACAATACTCGCATTGGGTTTGATTTCTTTCATCATCGCATACAGTCGTACGATGCCGATTTTTTCTATGTCCCCTTTCGTATGTATGCCGATACGTGCAAACCACTCTTCGCATGCTCTGCCGAGATTCGGCAGATCTTTTATGGGAGTATTTGCATCCGACATATCTGCATTATACGGAAATCAATTCTTCTTTCTGTTGCCTGCTCCATTTCTTTATTTCCGCTTCTCGTTTGCGTGCTTGCGAGAGTGTTGCAAATTCCTCATTGTAGATAATGTGTACGGGTCCTCTGCTCCGTGTGTACTTCGCCCCCGTACCGTCATTATGTTTTGCTTCACGATCTTGTATATCCATACATGTTCCCGCATACAGAGAATTGTCACTGCACCGAGCAAGGTAGAAGTAGTGGGGCATGATGTGAGTATAAACCAAACATCACTGAAAAAAGTCCACTAAAGATCGGGAGGGTACTTTTCGGGTTTGAGCTGTCCGTTGGTGAGAGCATAGCTTTCCCTCATGCGTTGGTGGGTCGGGTGGGATTTGAACCCACGGCCAATAGGTTAAAAGCCTACTGCTCTACCCCTGAGCTACCGACCCATAGCTTCGGCATTGTAGGGAAAGAACAAACAAGCGGAAAGAAAAAGCTGTGCTACCTTCCGTTCGTATTCTCACGAGAGAACAAAGACTATTCCCGGTGCTTTTCCACCAGACTCCGTAGTGCCTTATTTTTGGATAATCGCCTTTCAACCACCCCGATATATCCTTTGGCCTGCGTGGTACCGATTCCCATTTGTCGAGCCACATCTTTTACTTTCATCGGATCCCTTTCTCCAAACCCAGTCTTGAGAAGCCATGCCTGAATATATTTCTCCGGAATGCCGCCCATCGCGTGCAGAGCTTTGGTAAAAGCGTCGGAAATATCCTGCTGCTGCAATCGAGCATCTTCTGCAGGAGCACCGGTGTCTGCTATGAGAGAGCCTCGTGTGGTGTCTCCGCCTTCTCCGAGAATATCATCGAGGCGCTGGGGCTTCTTTCGTACCTTGCGCATCTGTTTCACTTCATCCTCGGTGAGCCCGCAAAAAGCCGCTACCTCGGCGACACTCGGCTTATGCACCCCCTGAGTTTGCAGTTGCTGCTCTGCTTTTCGCACTTTGTACAGCATACCCACGATGTGTTCGGGAAGACGGATGTCTCTTGTGCCATCCGTGAGTGCACGTAGAATAGCTTGTCGTATCCACCATGTCGCATATGTGGAAAATTTGCATCCGCGCGTGGGGTCAAACTTCTCGACAGCTCTTGCCAAACCCACTCCTCCTTCTTGTACAAGATCTTGGAATGAAAGCCCGAGTCCCCTGTAACGCTTGGCTATGGATACTACCAAGCGATAATTGTGATGAGAGAGCTGATCTTGCCTCTCTTTGTATGGTGCGTGAGCACCTTTCAGCACATGAAATCTCTCTTCTGCGGCACCAAGACTTTCCCCCAACAGTTCTGTATCCGCACCCTCCGGGCATTTGGTCTGCAACAATCGAACATGATCTTTGAATGTTTTATAGCACGCATACGCCACTGCGGGATCCGTATTCAAATCCACGGGCCCTTCGGGATACCTTGCGGCAAACGGAGATTGCGCAAGCAGAGCAATAAACCTGCTGCGAGCTTCTGCAAGCGCTGCAGTAACGGTCTTTTCATTCTCTATCGAGAGAGGTTTCGGCTTACAAAGAGTCTGAAGCATGTACTGTATATCGTCCATACGCCCTTCTTTACCGAGTCCTGTCAGTAACTGCTGCTTTTGTAATTCTCCGGTGCACACTTCATCTTCCTCGAGAGCAAGTTCATCGGGAGACGGTTCTGCCACATCTAATAGTTCTAACGCCATAGGAGGGCAGAAAATGCTAGTGGAGCTAAAGAGCAGTGAGAAGTAATAAGACGAGAATCTCTACTCGCGTCGCTCGCTCAGGGCAGGCACACTACACACATGCGTATAGCTCTCATTCACGAACTTCTCACGAGGCGCGGCGGCGCGGAGCGCGTCGCGCGAATCTTCGCCGACATGTTCCCCGACGCCCCCGTATACACACTGCTCTACGACGAAAAGAAACTCGGGCAGTGGTTTCCCAAGAAGCGCGTACGAGCGGCAAAACTGCCCGCTACCCGCTACCCGCTACCCGCTCGTCTGAAATACAACCACCACCTCTACCTTACGTCATTCCCTTCAATGGTCGAATCTTGGGACTTCTCGGAATTCGATGTGGTGCTCAGCAGTTCGTCGGCTTTCGCACACGGCATCATCACGAACGGAAACCCCAAGCACATCTGCTACGTGCACTCCCCTGCTCGCTATCTCTGGGACGCCACACACGAAGTACTGGAACGAGCGGGGCAAGGACCGTTCGGTCATATAAAGAAATGGCATCTCGGTCGTACACTCCACCCACTTCGTATGTGGGACAGCGAAGTCGCCGCAAGACCGGACTTACTGCTCGCAAATTCACAAGAAGTACGGCGACGAATAGAGCTCTACTGGAGACGAGAAAGCACCGTTCTCTACCCGCCCATAGAAGACTTCTGGCTGGAAGCGGACGTACGAAAGGAGAAGGAAAATTTTTACCTCATTGTTTCCACGCTCACACCGTACAAACGAATAGAGCGTGCCATAGAAGCATGTAACAATCTGAAAGCGCCGCTGAAAATAGTTGGTGAAGGAAAAGACTACGGACGACTGAAAAAAATGGCAGGTCCGACAGTTGAAATGCTGGGATACCAATCCAACGAATCCGTACGAGACTTGTACACTCGAGCAAAAGCAGTGCTCTTTCCCGGGAAAGATGATTTCGGACTCGTACCTGTGGAAGCCATGGCATGCGGTGCGCCCGTTATCGCCCTGAAAGAAGGAGGCGCACTGGAAACAGTGGAAGAAGGGGAGACCGGGTTTTTCTTTGCGGAACCGAGTGCCGAATCACTCGAACAAACATTGCACCAAACGCGCTCTATGAACATAGATCCCTTGGTATGCAGAGAGCACGCACAAACATTCCGCAGACAACACTTCGAACGCTCCGTACGCAGTGCGATAGAACGTGAGTGCAATGTGTAGCTACGCCTTTGCAACCATGGTTCCTCCCACCACAATGAGCGCAGAACCCAAAAGAAGTTGCGGCACTTTTACCTGCTTCCACTCGGAAAAAATCCAGAGAGCGATGAGTACCGTAAACAACGTATTCATATTAAACAGCGGCACCAGTTTTCCGAGCGGCGCATGATACTGCGAAAGCGCCAATGCCACGGAACCGGTTCCCACTCCCCAGCACACACCCATCACCAAACTCATTCCCCCCGAACGAACCGTGACGGAACCGACGGGAAGCATAACAGTAACTATCACTCCGATTATCAGAATCCCCATACCGACAAACAGCAGATACGGCCCTACGCCTATGCCCGCCTGCGTACTCGTTTTGGCAAGAGTATTGGAAAAGGTATACGCAATGGCGGGAACAAGTCCGCCAATGAGGAGTCCGAGTGTTTGGCTGCTCATGATAAAAAGAGAGGAGATTGCACATTCTCAGGCGCCTGCATGTTGAGAGCTTCGTACGTACGTTGTGTTGCCACCCGTCCCTTGGACGTTCGTTGCAAGTACCCCTGCTGAATAAGGTACGGCTCGTACATATCTTCCAGCGTGTCTTCTTCTTCCGCTATCACGGTTGCCAGCGTGGAAAGACCCACGGGGCCGCCACCAAACTTCGAAACGATTGCCTGCAGTATTTCACGATCTGTCGAATCTAGCCCGCGTGCATCTATACCCAAAGACTCCAACGTACTGGCGGTACGAGAGGCCGAAATACATGATTCATTTTCTACCTGTGCAAAATCTCGTACCGCACGCACCAGCCTGTTTGCAATACGCGGCGTCGCACGGCAACACCCTGCGATGTGCTGCGCCACTCCCCGCTCCAGATTCATTTCCAGAATTCCCGCAGAACGTTCTACTATCTGCTCCATTTCTTCCGTGGAATAGAACGAAAGTTTAAACGTGTGCACAAAACGATCCCGAAGCGGCGCACTCATGGAACCTGCTTTGGTCGTGGCACCCACCAGAGTAAAAGGCTTTATATCCAATCGCATGGAACGCGCGGTCGGCCCCTTTCCTATGACAAGGTCCAATGCAAAATCTTCCATGGCGCTATAAAGCACCTCTTCTATGACCGGACGCATACGATGAATCTCATCTATAAAAAGCACATCTCCCTGCTCAATGTTCGTCAGCAACGATGCCAAGTCTCCCGGCTTCTCTATGGCAGGACCGCTTGTAATACGCAGCTGTGTACCCATCTCCTTGGCCATGATGTTTGCAAGTGTCGTTTTACCGAGTCCCGGAGGACCGTGCAGCAACGTGTGACCGAGCGGTTCGTTTCGTTTGCTCGCCGCTCCTATATGAATGAGCAAGTGCTCCTTGGTCTTCGCCTGCCCCACGTACTCAGAGAGTCTGGCGGGACGCAGCGTCTGCTCGAAGGCATCGGAATCCCGTGCCGTTTTGGTCGGCTTGAGTGTAGCCTGTGGTTCTTGGGAGCGACTGAGTGCCATACGAGTATCTTAGCAGAGCAAGTTGAGTTCTGAGGAATCAATTTATCGGGTAGACTACCCTACATGCGCATGAAGAATACCACCACTCTCACTGCCGGACTGCTTACGGTCTTGGTCGCACTCGTTGCCGTAGATGCTCTGAGTATCGAAAATAAGCGTCTGCTGATGCAAAGCAACCCTCCCGAAGAAGGACTTCCGATTCCCACGGAGCACGAACAGCAAAGCAGTACCGCACCAACCGAGCAGACAGGTACGCCCAAAATGCAGGGCCCGAATGTCATGAATGTTCTTGCCGCACTGGAATTTGAGACAGCGGAACCCAAAAAAGAGCGCAGTCTCACAGAACAGGTGATTCCTGCCGACATTGCCGAAATTCACACGAAAATACTCCTCAAGCAAGGTGACAGAGTGGGACTGATGTCTTGGACCGAATCTCCGCAGGTCAAAATCTACTTCTTGGCACTCAAAGAAGCACTGCACACCACATTCTCCCCTGAAATGCGCGATCTTGTGGATGAAGTGCAAACCAGAGAAGGCAGACCACCACGGAATCTGCTGACATTCCTAGATCCCGCCATAAACTCCGAGCGCGTTGTATTCATACGCGTACGGGAAAGACTCTACGAGTTCCATATCGCCCCCGGGCGAGATGACAGCATCTACGATCTCATCGAATCTCTTACACAATAGGAAAGATTCGCATGAAAATGCTTTAAATTCGTTGACCGACCCCCTCTTTTCTCTATAAAGTGTCGCGGCTATGGCAAAGAAAATTAAGAAGATCATCAAAGCGCAGGCACGTGGAGGACAGGCAAACCCTGCTCCGCCGCTCGGTCCCGTACTCGGACAAGCCGGTATAGATATCAGTTCTTTCTGCGCGCAATTTAACGACAAGACCAGTGACAGAATGGGTCAGGTGGTTCCGATAGAAATTACCGTCTACGAAGATCGCTCGTTCTCCTTCATTCTAAAGCAACCACCCGCAGCTTCTCTCATCATGGAAAAAGCGAAGCTGAAGAAAGGAAGCGGCGAACCCAACAAGAACAAAGTCGGCACCCTTACCAAGGCACAAGTGAAGGAAATTGCAGAAATTAAGATGCCGGACTTAAACGCAGGAAGTGTGGAAGCTGCTATGCAAATTATCACAGGAACTGCCAGAAGCATGGGTGTTACGGTTGAGTAAGGAAAAAAGCTCACAACAGTAAGAAGGAATGTTTCTGCTGTCGACGCAATGGCTTTCATGTGCGCGAAGCGGAAGAAATGCGTAAGATTATTTTCACCCTATCCCGTAACCCGAACGCATCATGACAGATGCCCCACTCGTTTCAGCCATGTTCAGTTTTGTGAGCGTATTCTACGGACTGCTTGTCCCGCTCATGACAGCACTCACGCTTGCTGTGGTTTTTATCGCAAGCATGCTTCACCCCGGAGCCAAGCCATACGGCGTTGGTTCCGCCGTGTTTCATTACGTCATGCAAGGTCTCGGCATATTGCTTATGACCACGGGTGCGCTGCCGACTATCACAAGCGTTCTCGCGGGAGTGGAACTTACCGGAGCCACGTACTTCACATTGCTGCTGGTGTTTGCAGCGGGTGGCGTGTTGTTCCTGTGGCACGACAACACTGTTCGTACGGTGGACTCGGCATCTCGCGCCGTGCCGGGAGCGATATTTCTCTACACCATTAAGATTATCGGATACCTGATTATCATCCTCTGGAGTCTCTCCGTGATTACGATAGTTGTCGGCGGTACTGCCGCGGAGGCAGGATGGTGGATAATGCCCCTCGTCATGATTGTGTACGGCAGCCTGCTGTCGCTATGCACACATTCGGGCTCCACAGATCCTCATTTGAGTGTCTTTAAGAGCATCTCCATGAATCAGCGCTCCGCTTCACCTTCTGCGAAGAAACCGGTGAAAAAGGCAGCAGTGAAGAAGAGAAAAAGATAAGGAAAGCGTTGCACATCGTGAAAATTTGCGTAGTCTACCGGCCGTGGGAGTCCTTTCGGACATTTGCACCACGTTCCCCCCTTTTGTATGTCAAAAGCATCTCCTCTCGCCCGCAAGCGCGGTAAGAACTACGCCGAGAAGTCGGCTCTTATTCAAAAGCCGATATATTCCATAGAAGAAGCCACCGAGCTCCTTACAAAAATCAGCACCGTAAAATTCGATGCCACCGCAGAGGTACACATCCGCATCAACGCGGATACCACGCAAGCAGATCAGCTCGTACGTACGACCGTTACCCTGCCACACGGCACGGGAAAGCACGTGCGTGTTGCCGCCTTCGTACCGGATGCGAAAGTGGACGAAGCAAAGAAGGCAGGTGCGGACGTTGTCGGTAACGAAGATCTTATAAAGAAAGTGGAAGAAGGAATCATTGAATTCGATATTGCCATCGCAGATCCTTCGATCATGAAAGACCTTGGAAAAATTGCAAAAACTCTGGGTCAGAAAGGACTCATGCCAAACCCGAAAGCAGGAACTGTGTCACCGAATATCAAAGGAACGATTGAAGCGGTAAAAAAAGGTCGCATAGAATGCAAAATGGACAAACAGGGAATTATTCACACCGTGTTCGGAAAATTGTCTTTCGGTCCGAAGAAACTGCAGGAAAACCTGGAGTCTCTTCTGTTTGCCATAAAGGAAGCACAGCCATCCGGCATTAAGGGTGAGTACATTCTCTCCGTGCACATCGCCCCAAGTATGGGACCGGGAATTCACGTGGAGCTCTAGCTCTACGCACAGAGAATTTCTCGCACATCCTCCACTCGCTCCACGCGCACAAGCTGTGCGCGTTTATGCGATGCGCCGTCTATGCCGCGCACATAACTTGCAAGGTGTCTGCGCATTTCCAACATGCCTCTCTTCTCTCCTTTCACCCTCACGGCAAGCTCGCAGTGATAAAGAATGAACGGAATTTTCTCCTCAAAGCTGATGGAATGCACGGTAGGCACTCCCGGCTCTTTGCCGTATACAAGCACATCGACAACATCCTTCATAAGCCAGGGATTTCCGAATGTTCCCCTGCCTATCATCACTCCGTCCAAGTTCCCTATTTTCTCCACGGCATCCTGAGCGGAGTTAATGTCTCCGTTTCCTATGACGGGAACAGAGACGTGCTGTTTCAGTTCGTATATGGGGTCCCAGTTTGCATCTCCGCCGAATTTCCCCTGATACGTACGACCGTGAATGGCAAGGGCATCCGCCCCCGCATCTATGAGACCCTGGCAAAACGGAATGAGCGAATCCATGCAATCCCATCCGAGACGTGTTTTCACACTGACGGGAATGGAAACCGCTTTCTTCGTAGCTTCCACAAGGCGCTTTGCAAGGTCGGCGTTTTTAATCAATGCTGATCCGTGGCAACTGGAAACAACTTTTGCAGCAGGGCAGCCCATATTGATATCGATGCCATCCGCTCCCATTTCTTCTATGACTTTGGCGGCACTGAGAAAGTGCTCTGGCTCCTTGCCGAATACCTGCACAACAAAAGGGTGTTCGATTTCGGCATCGAAATGAAGCATGCCCATGGTTTTCTTCGCTCCGTAATGAATGGCATCCGTGCTCAAAAATTCGGTATACACCACCGTTTCGGGAGCCAATTTTTTAATGAGCTGTCGGTACGACGCATCTGTCACTCCCGCCATAGGTGCGAGTGCGACGATGGGCCTTTGGGTGGTTTGCCAAGAAAACGGCATGAGGAAGAGGAAAACTAACACATAGAAGACCATACTTTTATAAGAAATGCGAGCCAAAAGACCATTTCATGTATCCAATAGAACCTGTTTTTAACGCACAATAGGCTTGCATGCACATTCGACCTCGTCACATCGCATCGGCAGCACTGCTCATGGCGCTCCTTCCTCATGCCGCACTCGCACAGCAATCCATTATTACGGCGGTGCCGGGTTGCTCGTTTGATACCGGTCAAATAAATGCGGGATGCGTACCCGCGTTTCTTGCGCACATCATTCGGTTTGTGTTCGGGCTCTCGGGAGCATTCGCAGTGATTATGATTGTGATAGCGGGGTACCAAATAGCCTTGGCAAAAGTCTTTAACCGAGACCGAAGCGAAGGGTTCACGCGACTGCGCGTCGCTGTCGTCGGATTTATTCTCTGTGCATGTTCCTGGTTTATAGTAGACTTCATCGTACAATCACTCGCATTCGGATAGAACTCATGAACCCAAAGAAGAAACATCCAAAGGCCTCTTTCACTTCTTTGCGCATCATCGGCAAGAAGGCACAGAGAATCATTGAAGGTGCGCGCAAGAATGACAATAGCAATACAAGTGCAAAAACACGTCTTCCGAAACGCGGAGACTGCGATGAAATCGTCGTACACGTATCCAGTAAAAGTATTGTAAAGGCTGCGTTTGTAATTCTTGCGGTGATCGCAGGTACATGGATTGTTATTCAGGTACGCGATAAGCTGATTATCCTGTTCCTAGCCATGTTCGTCGCGGCGGTCATAGACCCCGGCGTGGAAGCATTGCAAAAAATAGGCTTCCCGCGAGGCTTAGCGGTGTTAGTGCAGTACTTTGTTGCGCTCTTCTTGTTACTGTTTCTCATCGTATCTCTTATTCCTATCATCGCGATGCAGATTCAGGAAATTGCCCTTCTGCTCAGTATCAAAATCAATACGTTCCTCGCCAATCCCGAAATTTCTCTCCCGTTGATTTCAGATGCGCTGAATCAACATCTGACAATAATGGTACAAACCACTTTGCAGGATCTCTCCATCGATAAGTTTACGGACGCACTGCAGCAGCTCGGTCAAAATCTCTCTCGGGCGGCACAGCAATCCGTTACGTTTGCGGTGCAGCTGGCAGGGTCGGTAGCGAACTTCTTTGTTACGACGATAGTGGTGCTTGTTCTTGCCTTCTTCATGCAGTTGGAGAAAGAGAATGTCGTACGTTGGTTCTTAAGTTTCTTCCCTCACAAGTATCGCCTGTACGTCACCGGCAAGTCCGAGGCGGTACACAGCAAAATTGCTCAGTGGGCACGAGGGCAGCTCATTCTGTGTTTCAGCATTTTCCTTCTGTCCCTCATCGCATTGCTCATACTGCGTATGCCATACGCACTGACACTGGCGGTACTTGCGGGCTTCTGTGAATTCATTCCCGCAGTCGGACCGTTCATTGCCGCCATTCCTGCGGTCCTCATAGGACTGACACAAGGAGGATTCATATGGGGACTTATTCTTGTAGGCATGTACTACGTGATTCAGTGGTGCGAGAACAATCTGCTTGTTCCGCTTATTATGCGCAGAGCGGTCGGACTGTCCCCCATTGCCATTCTGTTTTCAATGCTGATTGGAATCAGCTTCCCGGATACCATTCATCCGATTCTCGGTGTCATGCTTGCCATACCAACAACAACAATCATCACAATTTTCCTGGAAGATTGGAGAGCGCACGAGATGGAAAAGTAAGAAAACCCCTGTGCGACATCTGAGCGTAACAAACACGGTTTTTCAGCATGTGCAAGAAGAATTCTTTGAACAAACTTAGTGTACAAATAGAATAGAACTTATCAGCTTTTTTGTATTCCTGTCACTCCACAGGAAAACGGAAATATGATAAACTATTCCGATCCCTCGACTGATCAGCACTCTGCGTGGTAGAGTGCCAATTACTTCCCCTTCTGTCCATGCATCCATTCGATAGATTCACGCCCAATGCAAAACTTGCTCTGCAGATTGCAGAACAGGAAGCGAAGAATATGAAGAGCAGCTACATAGGAACCGAGCACTTGCTTCTCGGTCTTCTCAGTATTCCAAAGTCCTTGGGATTCTCCATATTTACGGGTGCGGGAGTAACTCTCGAGAATGTTCGCATACTCCTGAAGGCGATGAAGTCACAGGATATTGAAGGAAAACATGTAAAGCACGGACTCTCCACGTATCTGCACAACGTCATCGAACAAAGCGTTATTACCGCTCATAAGTTCAGACATGCCAACGTGGGAACGGAGCATCTGCTTCATGCACTGGTGTCCTCCGGAAAGAATGCAGGCACGTCTCTGCTTGAACAAATGCAGGTGGACCCCGACGACCTGAAAACGCACGTGGAAGAAATGTTCGGACAGATCAATCAATTCAAGCAGCAAAGTAAAAATATGGAGCAATCGTTGGAATCTTTTTTTCAGGGATTGCAGGGCGCAATAGTGGGCATGCAGGGCGCCAATGCCATGGAACCAGACGACCTAAAACGAAGAAAAGCTGACGGTAAGAGCAAAACTCCCGTTTTGGATTACTTCACCGACGACCTGATAGAGAAAGCCAGGGAGGGAAAAGTGGATCCGGTCATAGGAAGAGACAAAGAAATAGAGCGTGTCATTCATATTTTAAACCGCAAAACGAAGAACAACCCCGTACTCATCGGAGAACCGGGAGTAGGAAAAACTGCGATAATCGAAGGTCTTGCCCAGCGCATTGCCGATGGCAACGTGCCGACAAGCCTGCGCAATAAGAGAGTGCTCATACTGAATATGGGTTCACTGGTTGCGGGCACAAAGTACCGCGGAGAATTCGAACAGAGATTTGATGACATCATCAAAGAGGCTATTCAGTGTGAGAACGAAATCATTCTCTTCATAGATGAGCTGCATACGGTTGTGGGAGCAGGATCTGCGGAAGGTTCTCTGGATGCGGCAAATATTCTCAAGCCCGCACTCAGTCGCGGTGCCATACAGGTAGTGGGTGCCACAACGATCGATGAGTTTAAAACGATTGAAAAAGATCGCGCACTGGAACGACGATTCCAATCTATTCTGGTGGAAGAACCAAGTATCCCCGATACCCTCGAAATTCTAAGAGGAATTTGCAAAGGATTCGAAGAATTCCACGGTCTCACCATTACCGACGAAGCACTCGAAACAGCGGTACAGCTTTCAAAGCGATACATTACAGATCGTTTCCTGCCCGATAAGGCAATAGATGTGCTGGATGAAACAGCCGCAGGGAAGAGCTTGCAAAACCCCGAGCAATCACCCGAGCTCAAGAAGATAGAAGATAAGCTCGAAAAGCTGGTGGAAAAGCAGCAAGACGCAGTAAAAGAGCAAAAGTACCACACGGCACTGAAGTTAAAGCAAGAGCAGCAGGATCTGCAGGAACAACTGGACGCGCTTCGTGCATCGCAAGACGGAGATCGTCGCACTCCTCTGCAGATAACGGAAGATGACATCGCACATACCATCGGACGTATGACGGGAATTCCTGTGACAAGACTGCTCAAAACCGAGAAAAAACGACTGCAGAACTTGGAAATGGTTATGCGAAAGAGAGTCGTGGGACAAGACGAAGCCATTAAGAAGGTTGCCAGGGCTATCCGACGCTCACGAGTGGGCATAGGAGACAGCAAGCGCCCTATCGGCTCGTTCCTCTTCCTCGGACCCACCGGTGTGGGAAAAACCGAACTGGTACGCACCATCGCAGAAGAAGTATTCAACCGCGAAGATGCGCTCATTAAAATCGATATGTCTGAGTTCATGGAACGTCACAACGTTTCACGTCTTATCGGAGCCACCGCGGGATACGTAGGGTACGAAGAAGGAGGTCAGCTTACCGAGATGGTTCGAAGAAAGCCGTACTCTGTAGTGCTCTTCGATGAAATAGAGAAAGCACACCCGGAATTCTTTAACATTCTCCTCCAGATTCTGGAAGACGGCGTGCTGACAGACGGGCACGGGAAACAAGTGGACTTCCGCAACACTGTTATTGTCATGACGAGTAATATCGGTGCGGAAAAACTGACGAAGCAGGCTGCAAAAATCGGATTCAGCGTGGAAGGCGATACCTCCAAAGAAGATCATGACTACGAAGAGAAGTGTGCGGAGGTTATCTCCGAACTGAAGTCCAATGTGCGCCCTGAGTTCCTCAACCGTATCGATCACGTTCTGGTGTTCAATGCCCTCCACCAAGAACACATTCGCAAGATTGTAAAACTGCATCTCGGTACGTTTGCCGACCGTTTGAAGAAAAAGGGATTCAAGCTGGATGTGGATCAGAATGTTATCAACCTCTTGGCACAGGAAGGGTTCGACCCCGAATACGGTGCAAGACCTGTACGCAGGGTGATTCAAGAGCGTGTGGAGGACGAAATTGCCGAACATATTCTCAAAGATATTTTCACCGACGGAGATACCATTCATGTGGTGAAAAAAGGGAAGGACGGACTGGACTTCTTGCGTGGCAAAGCCGAAAAACAATCAAGCAGCGCCCCGAAGAAGCAGTCCGTATCTGTCTCGTAGAAGCGGAAAAAGCGCAGCAGACAAAGCCCCCTTGGTAAAAGAGGGCTTTTTGTGGTAGAATAAAAGGATTCTATGGCTCTCGACCCTGTCAAAATTCCGCAGAACGTCTACGTGGAAGACCGCATTATCGGTCCCGTTACCCTGCGACAGATCTTCCTTACCCTCGGAGGAGGAGGAGTAAGTTACGCCATATACGGCGCGGTAAAGAAAACGGGGAACCTTACGCTTGTTACTGCCATCGCATCCTGGGCTCCGCTCGTGATTATGGTTGCCTTCGCATTTTTGAAAATCAACGGAATATCTCTGTTTCGATTCATGCTGCTTATGGCAGAGAAATCACAGAAACCTGCGATTCGATACTGGCAGCCTCGTGAGGGTATTTCCATGAGCCCGAGCAGCTTTGTGCCGCGGCAAATTAAAAAGCATGTGAAAGGAGACTTGGCAAACGAAGAGTACGGAGAAATAAGCGCGCTGAGCTCTGTACTGGATTCCGGTCCGATCGTGGATAAGAAATCCGACTCTGCAGTCGCAATAAGTTCGACCATAACACCCACACCTTCCAATGCCTAAGAAAGAAAAAGAATCATTAAGCGGCGAACAACCGGATACCGTACGCAAGCGTAAAGGAAACACAAAGGCATCCTCGCAGCGGTTTCTTCCTATCGCAGAAATTCGAAACGATACCGTCATTTTAAAAAGTGGAGGACTTCGCGCAGTGCTGGATGTGGAAGCACTGAACTTTAACCTAAAGAGTGAGACCGAACAATCGGGTATTATTGCAGGATACCAATCATTCATAAACACGCTCAGCTTTCCACTGCAGATAGTCGTTCGTTCACGCAAGGTAAACATAGACCCCTACATAGGAGAAATTCGAAACATCGCACGAAAGCAGGAGAACGATCTTCTCCGAGATCAGACCATCGCATACGCAAACTTCATTGAAAAAATCGTGGATGTCGCAGACATTATGACGAAGAAGTTTTATGTCATTGTTCCGCTGGACGACTCGCAGGAAAAGAAATCTTCACTTTCCAACTTCTTTAAGTGGCTGGGAATGGATGACAGCGAAGCAAAGGCAATTCAGCGCTACCGTTACTTCGTACAGAAGCACAGTAAACTCAAAGACCGCATTAACCTGGTGGAATCGGGCCTGAACAACATCGGCCTCATTACAAAGAGACTCTCGACCAGCGAACTCATAGAGCTGTACTACCAAAGCTACAACCCTCACACCAGCCAGGAACAGAAGATACAAGGTGGTGGCATAAACACCGCGCCTCTCGTGTGGTAAGAAGGAGAGAATTCTTGACAGAATAACACGCTCCTGAGAAAGTATGCGCAGAGAAATGGTAATTGCTCGTGCAAGGGTTACCGATTCTCCCCTCTTTTTCCTTCCGCTTGCACCACTCTTTTTATATGGCAAGTACAGCATCCAAAAAGACATCCTCAATAATGGAAACCCTCCTGAAGGACGGCCCGCCGATTGTGCGTGTGCGTCCCGGAGAACTTATAGAAGGTACGGTGGTATTCCGCGGCAAGAATAAGCTGCTGCTAGATATCGGCGGTACCGCTACGGGAATTATTTCCGGTCGTGAACTGCGAGATTCATTCCACACATTCCGTGAACTGGGATTGGGAGACAAAGTTTCCGCCATGGTTCTGGAAGAAGAAAATGAAGAAGGGATGTACGTGCTCAGCTTGCGTATGGCAAGTCAGCAGAAAGCATGGGAGCGTTTTCATACGATGATCGAGCAAGATAAAACAATGAGCTTCATAGCGCAGGAAGCAAACCGAGGAGGACTGCTTGCCAACATTGACGGTATTCGCACCTTCCTTCCGGTAAGCCAACTTGCACCGATGCACTACCCACGCGTGAACAACGCAGATGCGGGTGAAATTATTCATCGTCTGCAAAAATATGTCGGCTACAACTTCACCGTAAAAATTATCACCATGGACGAAGAAGCCGGCAAGATAGTGGTTTCGGAGCGTGAAGCTATGGCTGAAGAACGTTCCAAATCATTGGAATCTTTGACAATCGGTGAAGCAAAAGAAGGTCTTGTTACCGGTGTGGTGAAGTTTGGTCTCTTCGTGGCATTCGAAGGACTGGAAGGACTGGTACATATCTCAGAAATCGCATGGGGACACGTAAAGAACCCGTCTGAGTACGCCGAAGTAGGAGACAAGGTACAAGTGAAAATAATAGGTATAGACAGCGACAAACTCAGCCTGAGTATTAAGCAGCTCACCAGAGATCCGTGGGAAGAGATTGCAGAGCGCTACCCTGTTGGTAAGAAGGTACAAGGTTCTGTGGTGCGGTTTGCCGACTACGGAGCGTTCCTCAAGCTTGAAAAGGACATAAACGGACTCGTGCACCTTACGGAACTGGCTCACCACAAGGTAACTGACCCTTCCGAAGTCCTGAAAATAGGCCAGAAGGTAGACGCACAGGTTATTAATATCGATATCGACGAACGACGCATCGGTCTCTCGGTAAAAGCTCTCAAGCCCATAGATAAGGAAACCATGGAACGCATTAAGAAGGAGAAAGAGGAAGAGGCAGCACAAAAAGCGCTGGAAGAAAGCAGTGTGGCAGAGAAGCCTACAAAGAAAGCAAAAGCGGAAGCACCTGCCAAAGACAGTGAACCACAAACGCTCTTTGCCGCAGACGAGACTCCCGCAAAAGACGCCGCCTTCGTCGCTTCGAAATCCGGAAAGAAGTACTACCCCGTAGACTCCGTACAAGGAAAGAAGGTGAAAGAAGAAAATCGTGTGTACTTCAAAGATGAAAAGGAAGCGGAAAAAGCAGGATTCTCCGCGTAAGTATTACATCGCTTCTATCGGTGTCACTCCCGCATAAAGAGTGGCACCGTTTTAGTGTGCAGAGAGTATCTGCTGACTGAAGAAATGAAGATGCAGAAAGAACACCTCCTGTCCCCCGCCCTTCCCGACATGAAAAGTAAGTTTGTACCCGTTTATATCATGCATATCCGCAAAGTGTTTCGCCTTCAAAATAAGCATGGCAGGCACATGTTGTGTACTTTCCGAGAGATCTGCAATGGAAGGCACGAAGTCTTCGGGCTTCTTTGGTATGAGGAGCAGGTGTGTGGGGGCCTTGGGGTGTATATCTTTAAATATGAGCACTTCCTCGTCCTCATACACCGTATCGGCCGGTATCTCACCGGCTAGAATCTTATGAAACACTGTCTGTTCTTCCATGAAAACGAAGAGGGAAATGGGCAGTCCAACCAAGCATACCACGATGCCAAATGTGAGCTTAGATTGACTTTTTGGCCAAAAAAAGAGAAAATATACGTGTGGCAGACATGTCGCCAGAAACGGGTAGAACTATGGAGGCATCAGTGGAAAAAACACCAACACTGATAGTTTCACAACCAAAGAAGCTCGAGGGTCTCCTCGAAACTCTTGTTCTTATAGACAAGGTAAGTGAAACAATGGGAGAAGACCGCTCCGGAGATATGGGTGGTGGGGGCACGGGAGGAACTGCACAAGGAGATGATGATCAGATACAGATTTCTCTGCGAGAAAAAGCGATCGCAAACTTGCCCGATGCGCAGGTAATGCAAAAGCAGCTGAAGGCACATATAGAGAAGGAAGTTTCAAAGCTGCAAAAAGAGGTGAAGCACGCCGCACGCAGGGCATCGAAACCCGGTTCCGCGTACAAGATGAACATTCTGTACGCACGTATGCGAAGACTCAATGCGCTCCTAGCGGAATTACTGGAAGCTTCGCACGAAGTTCTCAAGCGTCTCTACGTGAAAATATTTGTCGATAAACAGACGGTTATCTGAGCGAGCGAACCTGCTCCATGCGTGTGACCACCTCGGTAAGAAAATCTCCCAAGAGCGGTACCCACTGCACTTGGTCTACGAGTAAAATCGCAAAAGGAATGACAAGTGCAAACGCCACCACCATTCCGAGACCGTACACGATGCCATGCATGAACTGTGCAAACATTCGTTTGCCGGGCTGAAACAAAACGGGATACGTTTGAGGAAGAGATGATATTGTCTTTTCCAATCTGTCTATGGAATTACGCAGCTGCTCTTCGTTTGAAAGTTTTTTTGCTGACATGATTATTTCTTCTTGGAAGAAGATTTCTTTTCTTTCTTCTTCTCTTTCTTCGATCCGTCGGCATGTTTCTCTTCAAACAGATCGATGGCGTACTCCATCACATGCTCCACAAGTGAAATCGGCTTTAAAAAAGCCTCCTCCAACTGCGACGTAATCTCCTCCACCCTGCGCAATACTTTGCGAAGATCCACGGCAATAAACAGTGCATGGTACAACACGATTATAATCATGATGGCCACGGCTATCTCTAATCCGATGAGAATATCATTTGCAGTAAGAACCATAGGGCGAAAGAAAGAGTACAATGAGACTACAACGCCACTCTTCCATGCGCAACGTCTTGCACCATATCCGGCTTGCCCCCTGCAAGGGCATTGTTGTGCTTATAGAGCTGTACCAAGCCACCCTCTCTCCGGATCATGGACCGCTTCGCAGCCTGTACATATACGGATACTGCCGACATGAGCCCACATGCAGCGAGTACGGAAAGGAGGTAATGCTCTCCAAAGGAGTACTGCGGGGCATTCCCCTGCTCTGCTTTCGACTGCTTTCCTGCCATCCATGGAAGAAGCCGAGTGAGAAACGAATTCTCTCAGTTTTGAGCAGATAAGTTCTTCACTCGCAGTGTAATAATGAGTATGCTGCCCCAAGATCTTTTGAAGGTTGCGGGTATAGTACAATGGCTAGTACGTCAGCCTTCCAAGCTGAACATACGGGTTCGATTCCCGTTACCCGCTCCACGAAGTACTGCTCCGCTTCGCTCCGCAGACTTCGTGGCGCTGCCACAAGATTTCGAAAATTTACATAGAGCTGTACTGAGTGCCGTGTAGTCTGCCATAGGCAGTACTACCGCGGCTATTTCATTAACAAATCCGCTTCGCTCCGTGACTACGTGGCGCTGCCACAATGCTCAGTGTGGCTTTTTCGACGTGTACGGAGTGCCGTGTAGTGATTGAGTTGCGAAGCAACGAAATCTACTACTGCGGCTTTTAACTTGTAAGCGCATCTACTACTGGAGCCTGCCCCATAGTGTTGCGAAGCAACTACTATTGGGGCATTCCACTCCACTATGTTCCATGTCTACGTCCTTCATAGTGAGAAAGATGACGGCTTGTATGTCGGTTACACAACAAATAGTAAAAATCGCCTGAAAGAACACAATAAAGTCAGCGTCATTTCCACAAAAGCAAGACGACCTCTCAAGCTGATCTTTCTTGAATCCTACATCAACGAAGGTGATGCGGTACGTAGAGAAAAATATCTGAAAACAACGGTGGGAAGAAAAATGTTGAAAGTGATGCTAAAGGAGACATTGCGTGAGGCAGCGTAATCTATGGCTTAACTAAGCCATTTTATTTTGTACCGGTAAGCGGAAATACAACTCACTCTTCTTCATTCAACAAATCGCATCGAACTTCGAATACGAGCAAACCACGCATCGGATGTACTGAGCGGAGTGATGCCCGGCATATCCATGTAGACGACATTGGTGTCTATAAATTCCCGTTCCACAATCAATGTGCGGCCCTCCGCCAGCGGCACAAAGCAGAAGGTGATATTTTCACCCTCCACGCCCAAAGTGGAACACTGCCCGGGCTTGCCTCCGAAATAGAGGGTTTGCTGATCATCGGGAAGAAGCATCTTCTCTTTTGCGGTCGCAACGGATTCATCCGTCACGAACAGGCGGATGGACCAGTCTATAAAAACGGGGTCACAATGCTCCCACATACCAGATTCCGTGCAACGGATGTCCGAAAGCGAATGGAAAAATCTGTATCCTTTTAAAGGCGGTGTACTTTGCCACAGAGTGGTTATCGCCGGCGCGAAAACATACGGCGGATCGGGAGGATTCACCCACAAACCAAGGCTGAACTCGAGCGAGAACGGATAGGTGTACCCCATACCCAGTGGTTCCCCATCCGTTTCCGGCGTAGGCATAACATAAGACGGTCTGCCGCTTACAAGCCGGTAGATCATTTCGGCCATCTCTCCCCGCGTAATGAGATGATCGAATGCGCTGACAGTGGGTGCAACGGCTTTTTCCCGTGTAAGAGCGAGGACATAGGGCTTATACCAAAGTTCCAGACCGTCGACGGCCGTGGAATCACTTTCTTTGGTCGCTACCCCAAATGACTTTACTAAAACTTTAGAGCCGTTTGCGTAGTTGATATTGCGCGACGGCTTAAATGTCCCATCCGGGAATCCACTGATAATACCTTTCTGTTTTGCCGCACAGATGTAGGGGGCATACCACTCACTTTTTTGGACATCAGGAAACGGATCATTTTCGCAGGGTAACGGAACTATGCCACTCCCCAGGAGCACAAGCTTCGTAAACTCCGCCCGATTAATCGGTCGCTCAGGATGGAACAGACGCCTTTCTTCTTCCTGCAATACCTCCTGAAGCTCACCCTCAGCTATTCCTTCGTCGTACATCCACTGAATCGCAGGATAATACAGGTCGCAGCCATGAACGTCATAATGCAGTAAGTCCCAACCGATTGCATTGCATCCGGTCGTTGCGAGAGCAGAGGGACTCAGTACAAAAACACCGGATGCGACTGTTGTTGCCAAAAGACCCTTAAGAATGTGTGATCTGACCATTTGCCACATAATAGCAATCATGGTTACAAACTTCTAGCTCTCCCCATCATGATTGTCATAACCTTCAGCACACGTAGTACAGTGCATGACTTTGTGGTACTGCACCCGCTCCAGAAAAATACATATCTTTGCTACACTACATTTGTGAATACAATTGCTATTGCCCTTGTTCTTCTTTCGGCATTCATTCATGCTTTTCGGGATTTTTTCAGAAAGAAATCAATGGATAAGCCGGTCTTTATGTGGCAATTCTCTGCCGTATCCGGCAACAACCATCTTCGATGGTTGGACAAAGACTTCGGATCTTCTCAGAATTTCCTCCGGATTTAAATACCAGGAGACAAATTGTAAAGTCTACGAGCTACCAGCGCTAATTCACTTAAGAAGTATTGCAAAAGAGTCGAGTAAAACATAGATGACAATTGTGAAATCATAATCATGTACTCTCTTTATTTTTCCCACTAGAATGCATGTATGGTCGGAGAACTTACATCGCCGGAAATAGAAAGTATTCTGGGCTCCCAAGCCATAGGTCACCTCGCCTGCACAACGTTAGACGGCAAGCCGTATCTTATTCCTGTGACGTACTACTACGAAGACGGTGCCATTTACAGCTACACGAACGAAGGAATGAAAATAGACATTATGCGAGAGAATCCGAAAGTGTGTTTCCAGGTCGAAGATATTGCAAATCAGCACTCATGGCGCAGTGTGATTACATGGGGGAAATTTGAAGAACTGCCACGGGAGAAACATGAAGAAGTCATGCTACGTCTTCAAGAAACCGCTGAAGTAGCGTTGGAAAAGGGAGTACGAGCATATCTCCCCTTCGCCAGTGCGGCACGTCTGGAACATGCGCTGCGAGAAAAAGAGCTCCCCATTGCCTACAGAGTGATTATTACGGAACAAACCGGACGATTTGAACACAACAGACCGGAGGAATAAACTGTAAGATTTATACCTCTACAAAACGAAACTCTCTCACTATTTTTTTGAAGCGATCTCTGGTCTCCCTGTCTGCTTTGGAGCTGCTCAAAATAATATCATACTCTCTTCCGCGATACAGAGCAGAGACCATCTCTCTGTCATCTGTTGATCTGTACCAAAGGCCCGTGGTATTACCCACCCGTACTTGCTTTGCAAAAGTATTTTTGTGAATACGCGGTGTGACAACACTTTCTATGGATACGTTTCGTGGTGTGGACTGCACGGCTATTACTACCTCGGGGGCGTCCTTCCGTGCAACCGGTGAAAATCCGCAGCTTTGCAATGCCGTTTTATACACATGTGAACGACCTATCCATTCCCTTGGAACTGACACCTTATATCCGTAATCTTTACTGAAATGTACGATGCTGTCGTTATCTGTTCCCGAAAGATACGCCAAGCACTCCTGGAGAGGGAAAGGAGTATTGCCACTGTGAAGATCGTAGGGAATCCAAAAAACTAACAGAAACAAAGCAGTGGCAACAACAACAGTGTGTGGCTTTCGCCAAGAAACCGAGAGAGGAGGATTCGCATGTGTCATTCGGGAGATACAGTAACGCAGGATTTCCCAAGCGCAACTTGCAGATACACAAGTCTTACAACCGCTACTATTTACAGAAGCCTACTGCCGAATACCGCAACCCAAAATGTCCCCACATTGGCAACGCCCATATCTCTGTAGAGAGGAGAGAGCATATTTGTGCGGTGCAAAGGAGAAGCAATCCACAAATCAAAAACCAGTTGGCTGGACCCGTTCGTACTACCCAAATTTTCCGACAGGTTATAAAAGGGTGCATCGGCAAGGTAGCCGGTTGCGAATACCCGCTGCTCCAGCACCAGTCCGTCAGAGGAAACGTGATTAAAATTTCCCGTTTCATACATATCTTTTGCCAAATACAAAGCAGCAGCCTCCAGCTGAGAGCTGTAACGCAGGGGGCTGAGTCCCATGTCCGCGCGGACAGAATTAATAAGATCATACATTCCCTGCACGGCTTCATTCGGTTCTGCGGCTGCCTCATGAAATGCCTCCGCGGAGTAAATGGCAGGTGCATCTGTAACACCCTCACGAAGCCGATAAATCATTTCTGCCAGTTCTGCCCTTGTCAGAAAGGAGTTCGGTGAGAGGACACTCTTCGGCATGGCACCCGCATGCACCAGAGTTTCCGTATAGGGTACGTACCACTGCTTCCCCGCACCTTCGGCAAGTTCCATGCCGAAAGCAAGGACCAGAACCTTAGATGCTTCTGCCACATTAATCGTACGTGACGGCTTGAACGTGTGGTCGTCATATCCGGTCAAAAGATCATAGACCAATGCCACACAAACATACTTCTCAAACCAGGAGCCTTGCGGAACATCCGGAAAAAACGGTGCGGATTCCGGAGCGGACTTCCGCATCTCAAGCATGCACACATCTCCCGACGTCCGGGGATACGCAGCTTCCACAACCACTCTGGAAAACTCGGCTCGGTTTACGGGACTCTGTGGTCGGAAAGAACCGTCTTCGTATCCCTGCATAAAACCGTGGGCAACCATATAGGCAACAGCCTTTTTGTAAGGGTGTGTTTCGTCTACATCATCAAAAATGGTCGCCCGTAACTGCAGAGGATTTTGAGTTGATTGAAACAGCCATGCGCTCAGTACAAGCAGTGCAGAAACGGCCGCCACTGTATTTCTATGCACGGTCACGCAGAAACTGTAACGCAAGATAACAAAAAATTCCTTCTCTTATGCTGTAAAGGGTTCAAAACGCAAGGCAGCTGAATTCATACAATATCGCTGACCGGTAGGCGCGGGACCGTCTGTAAATACGTGTCCCAGATGCCCTTTGCATCCGGAGCAATGCACTTCCGTGCGAGTGGTAAAGAACTTGCGATCTTCCGTAGTCTCTACGGACGCAGCATGAACAGGAGCAAAAAAACTTGGCCACCCTGTGCCGGAATCATACTTGGTATCGGACAGAAAAAGCTTCTGCCCGCAGCCTTCGCAGCGATACACTCCTTTCTGTTTCGTACTGTGATATGCGTTCTCAAAAGGTCTTTCCGTACCCTCTTCACGAAGTACATGGAAACTCTCAGGTGAAAGTGCTTCTCTCCACTCATCATTCTCTCTCTCAATAGTAAGAGAAGATGCATCGTACTGCTCCGGCCAATGTGAGGGTGGAATAAAGTTTGGCATCAAATGTACATTATCATCTGAAGTATAGCCGGGCTTCTTGACCCTCCGCAAGAATACCGATAATGTACCCGTACCCCCTACCCCTAATATGAATGCTCCCCGACCATAAAAAGAAGGCTATGGCAGCAATAAAGAGGTTAAACGGACTGAGTAAAAAGTTGGAATCCATGATAGAAGAAGATACGTACTGTCCCGATATCTTAGAACAACTTCTCGCTATGCAGGGACACACGAAACATATCCAAGGATTGGTACTGGAGAGCCACTTGCACACGTGTGCGCCAAAAAAGTTAGGGTCCAAAAACGAAAAGGCATTTATTGAAGAGCTTCTCAAAGTCATTGGACTTTCAAAACGATAATTTTTATCTCCTCCCTCCTCCATACATGATGAACGACATTACCACCAACGGCTTCGCAGAACCGGGTGCAGCAATGTTCTGGCTTCACCTCCATTGGTTTTTTGGCGCTTTTGCCATCGTCGGCTTCATACTGCTCACCGTATGGGCCGTAAAAAAACTCTCAGATGAAAAATTGAAGTCCTTTACCATATGGCTTTTGGTTATCGGCATTGTCGGTACGCTGCTTACTGCTCCGCTTGCATTCAGTGGCTTTCAGCAAATGGCATACAGCTGGAATGGGAGCTATGGCAATCACATGATGATAAACGGAGTCAAGATGCAAAATATGATGGAAATGATGATGGAGCATGATGAAGGAAATGGCGACGAAGAACACAGGGAGATGGAGGGAATGATGCAAGAAATGATGAGCCCCCGGCACGACACCGGTGGAAACAGAGGAGACATGATGAATGAAGCAGGCAACAGACCCGGCATGATGATGCAATAATTTCACCCCTCTTTACCATGGAACCAACTACAGCCTACAGCTTCGAAGTAACAATTCCTCTGCCTCTGGTACAAGCAAAGGAAAAAGTGGTATCGGCCCTCCGAGACGGAAAGTTCGGCATCATCTCCGAAATAGACATATCGGCAAAGCTAAAAGAAAAGCTGGGTGTTGAGCATCCGCCTCATGTCATACTGGGTGCATGCAACCCGCAGATCGCCTATAACGCTCTGCAGGAAAACCCGGACGTAGCTCTGGCTCTCCCCTGCAATGTGGTCTTACGAGAAGAGAACGGACAGACGCACGTATCTGCGTTGCTGCCCTCCGTTGCATTGCAACCTTTCGAAGGTCTGAAGGTTCAAGAATCTTCTTGCACGGCTGAAGAAGCACTTTCACGAGTATTTGATTCACTTTTATAAGATGCACTCCCACCCATACGACATGAAAAAGATTCTACTTTCCCTATCGGTGCTAACGCTTTCTGCATGCGCACAATCGGGAACTCCGTCGGATGCCGGTACGGGCGAAATTCGCATGGCGGAAATGATGGGCATTTCCGTGGAAGAGCTGCGCAGTCAAACACCTGAAGAACACATGCAAATGATGCTGAAGAAAAACGGAACGATGAACCAAGAACATGGAATGATGATGGATGAAGAAGATGGAATGATGATGGGCGGAGATGAAAGCGGCTTCCTTCCGGGAGAACAGGTGCGATTGGAATCTCTTCCGAAACGAAAGACGACCGAACATATTACTATGAGTGACGGTGACACCATGGAGCTGAACCCGACACTCATACGAAGCACCGTAAACGGAAGAGAAGTGGCTATGTACGGATACAACGGTCAAATTCCCGGTCCGACCATAAAAGTTCCGCAAGGTGCGACCATCACACTCATAACGACGAATAAAATAGATATGAACACCACGGTACATTCCCATGGAATACGTCTGGAGAACGCCAATGACGGAGTGCCGGGAGTCACACAGGAAACCATTCTTCCCAACGGAACATTCCGATATGAAATCAGGTTCCCGGATGAAGGAGTCTACTGGTACCACCCACATGTGCGAGAAGACATTCAGCAAGATATGGGACTGTATGGAAATTACATCGTCACTCCGGCAAACGAGGATGCTTATGCTCCTGTGAACAAAGAAGAAGTGTTGGTGCTCGACGATATTCTTCTGAATTCAGAAGGTGCCCCCGTTGCGTATGGAAAGGAAAATGCGAACTTCCCCCTCATGGGAAGATTCGGAAACTTTATGCTGATAAACGGACAATCGGCAAAGAACTACTCCCTGCAGGTTCAACAAGGCTCTGTGGTACGCTTTTACATCACCAACGTCGCCAGTACCCGCACCTTCCGCATGAACTTCGGGGGGGCACAAATGAAGCTTGTAGGCTCCGATGTCGGCAGATACGAGAAAGAGCAGTGGGTAAAAGACATTACCATTGCCCCTTCCGAGCGTTATATCGTGGACGTACTGTTCGATAATCCGGGTACGTATTCGCTTTCGCATATCAGCCCTCTGGCCACCTATAACCTTGGCACCGTCTCTGTGGATGAAACACCTGCCGCATTCATGTACATGGAAGAATTTGGCGTCCTTCGGTCACACAGCGATGTCATAGCGGATATGGACGAGTACCGACCGTTCTTCGACAAAGCCGTGGATAAGACGCTGAGGCTGGACATTGAAATGGGTGGCATGAATCATAGCATGATGATGGAGCACACGAATGATGGCATAGAGTGGGAAGATTCCATGCCTCAAATGAACGCCATGATGACAGGAGATCAAGTGAAGTGGAAACTGGTAGATGAACAATCAGGCAAAGAAAATATGGATTTCTTGTGGAAATTTAAAACCGGAGACATAGCAAAAGTGAGAATAATCAACGATAAAAACTCTCCGCACCCCATGCAACACCCCATTCATTTCCACGGACAGCGATTCCTCGTGCTCTCCATGGACGGAGTACCGAACAACAATCTCGTGTGGAAAGACACGGTACTGGTTCCCACGGGGTCTACCGCAGATCTCCTGTTCGATATGAGCAATCCCGGTAACTGGATGTTCCATTGCCATATCGCAGAACACCTCACAAACGGTATGATGGGCATGTTCCAAGTATCCGACTGATACATATGCAACACCACGATCACGACCACACAAGTCACACGGCACATTCCGGTAGCACAGTCGCAAGCAGCTGCTGCGCACCAAAGAAAAAGCACGACCTTATACTCATAGGAACACTGGTCGTGATTGCGACATCTGTCATTATCCACCTTTTATTCCCCAGAGCAGCGGCAATCAATCCCCTCCTCGGAGTGTTCGATCTCAGCGTGTACGAACTGCTGCTAAAAATGTCATGGGGTATTATTCTTGGTGTCGTCGCGGTGGGAATTATGGATATGATCCCTCGTGAGTTCATTATGTCCATCCTTGGCAAAGGAGGAACATTTACCGGAATCTTACGGGCCACTGCAGCGGGAGTGCTGCTGGACCTCTGTTCGCACGGTATTCTTCTGGTGGGTACGAAGCTCTACGAGCGCGGAGCGAGCTTGGGGCAAGTGATGGCTTTCCTTATAGCCAGTCCGTGGAATTCTTTCTCTCTCACTCTCATTCTCTGGGCTCTCATAGGATTTAAATGGATGATCACCTTTCTGCTCACCTCTTTTCTCATCGCCATTATCTCAGGATTTATTTTTGACCGACTTGTTGAGAAAGGAGTGCTTCCTGAAAATCCGAACAAAACGGATTTGAACGGCTTTGAGTTCTGGAAAGAATTCCGCAGCCAACTCAAACAAGTAAAAATTACACCTTCCCTGCCGTTTACCATAATTGCAAACGGCCTGAGAGGCTCAACGATGATTCTCAGATGGATATTTTTCGGAATAATCCTTGCTGCGACAATACGAACATTTGTAAATCCGGAAACATTCGCAGTTCTTTTCGGTCCGACGATGAAGGGCCTCGGCCTCACATTGATATTCGCCACCATACTGGAAGTATGTTCCGAAGGTTCCATTCCCGTTGCGGCAGACTTGCTCACACGCGCGCGCTCAGTGGGAAACTCCTTCGCATTCCTGATGGCCGGTGTTTCCACCGACTACACCGAAATACTCGCCCTGAAAGAAACAACAAAATCGTGGAAGATTGCATTTTTCCTTCCGCTGATCACTCTTCCCCAGGTGGTACTCATAGCCGCACTGCTAAACAGCCTGAGCTAGGAAGCCGAAAGAGCACTCAGTTTTCTCTTGTTGGCAAGATGGCAACAGGCATGGGACCAATCTGCCTGCAATGTTTTTTCTCTGGCAAATCGTACCTCCACTATGTCTCCGTCTTGCAAACGAGAACTCAGCTGCATTTTACGGCCATTGATTCGTATTTCTTTTAACTTATCGCAACGTGATGGATGTACCGTACAAACAAAATCCATGGCAGATACGGGCTGTTTGAAGTGATACAGATTATCGTCACCGTCAAAAATTGCGACGTGGTCTTCTCGGAAATACTTTCGCATGGCTTCCTGAAATTGTTGAGGAGAACGTGCCTCTTCACGAAGGCTCTGAAGATTTCTGAAGAGATTCACACGAGCCGAACGTGCATGCAGTGCATACATCAGTGTCTTGTACTCGGCATGCGACGCATGGCCATGCTCACAGATTCGGTGCATTTCCTCTGCGCGAATTTGAATTTCCATTGGCTGCTCCGTCACACCGGGAAGCGGGTACACAACCGTATGAATGGACTGGTATCCATTCTCCTTTGGAGCTCCTATGTAGTCTTTCAATTTGCCCGGAATGGGATGCATGCACGCATGCACTACGGCAAGAGTCTTGTAGCAATCCATAACCTCCGGAACCACAATGCGCACCGCAAGACGGTCTGTGAGATCTTGAAACCTTCTCTTTTTTATCACCATTTTTCTGTAGGTGGAATACAGGCCTTTCACACGAACATCCATATGACATGAGATTCCTTCGTTTTGAAGATTTTTCATTAAGAATTCTTGCGTGTGTGTGAGGCATGTTTTATCCAATTCCTCCATTTGCGAAAATTTCTCACGGAGATTCGCACAAGCTTTTGGCTGCACAATAGGGAAACAAGCATCTTCCATTTCGTAACGCCACGCATGCATACCAAGACGCCCCGCTATGGCCGTGTACATATGCAGCGTTTCTTTGGCAATCTGCTTACGGAGAGTGGGCAGAAAGAGCTGCAAATGACGTACGTCGTTCAGACGATGCGCCATACGCAAAGGAAGCAGGCGCGTATCTTCCATGAATGCGTTAATTACCGTATCCAGATCTTTGGTGCTTTCATCTATATGCAGTCGGCGCAGTCCGTGCATTTGCACTATAAGCTCTCTCTCATCTTTGGATAAGGGCGACTTACTTAAGAGCGCAGGACCGTTTTTGTGCAGAAGAACATCGTGCAGAACGGCCACTTTTAACAGCGAAACATCCGCGCTGTTTTCACTGAGCACGCTTGCCACCTGGCAACCATGCTCCGCATAACTCTCTCCGGTGCGACGTAAGATGTCGGAAAGATGCGCATGTGAAAAGTCACAGACCGCACACAAACTTCCCCTCTCCAAGTCCCGAAGGCCTTGGAATAATGAGGGGGAGCATGTGGTGCAAACAGTCAAATGCTGCATGGGTTATTGACCAAGAACAGGACGGAATTTAAATTCATCTATTTGCTCCCATCCTCCCCAATTACACGTCACGGTTATCGTGGTGTTTTCTCCGCCGGGGCAGGAGGCGGACTGACCGCAGGGAACGTCTCCGCAGGAGGTGGCCTTACAGATAGGCTTGGTGGTATCCACATTGATTTCCGGTACGGAGAGACACTTGCAATCCCCTCTGCTGGCAGACTGCACGCTGATGCCGGCACCCGATACGCAGCTGTACTTGTTCAGTTCACCCAAAATATAACTGCCGTAGTCCTGCGCAGGTTGTAATCCGACACTCGCACAGAAATCTTCACAGCTTTGTTTACATTGGTAACATATCACTCCACTCTGCTGCGCAGCGATGTCGCAACCGTTGGAACAAGAGGAGGGACACTCATTCTTATATGTGCCATTGGGGCAATTAATAACTGTGCACTCAAAACAGCCGTCGTTGTTTTCATCCAAGCAGACACCGCCCTGCGAACCGCACTGTGATTCGCAAGATCCTTTACCTGCAACAGTACCACTTACACACGTTGGTCCGTGTTCCACGACGGGTTCACAGGAGAAACAGAAGTCAGACAAAGGTGCGCATGTGGTGGATCCCGGACAATCTGAACAGTGTAAAACAGCATTGATAGGACATGGTGGCTTTTCTTCCGACAAACACTCGTAACATCGGACACCATCACTGCGCAGAAATGACTCTACACATGTTCCAACACATACCTTCTGACAACTCTCATTTGCAATGGTAGGATATGGACACCGTACTTCCTCTGAAGGCGCAGATAGTCCGGTGCACTGAGCCAACAGAAGAGCAAAAACACCCAACAATACCGTGCGTATAGCAGTCATACAAAGAAAGTGAGATTACAACCGTCATCATAGTTTGATACCATAAAAATGTTCAAGAATTTGTCTATTACTAATTAAAGACAGCTCAAATAGTAAAGAGCCCCTTCACAAACGTATCTTCTTGCAAGAAGATAGATGTATCTTTCCGGTTTTCAGCTATGGGCAGCATTGTCTTTCTCGAAGTGGAACAAGCAGACAGGGAACAAATTCAGGAGCAATATCCTGAGAGCCTGGTACTGGAAGAAAAGCTGCAAGACAACGGAGTGGCGGAGCAATGCGCCGATGCGGAAATTCTTTCCTGCTTCATCTACTCTTCGTTTGGCAAAAAAGAGCTGGATGCGCTCCCGAATCTTAAACTTCTCTGTACGAGATCGGTGGGATTTGATCATATAGATATCGACGAATGCGAGCGGCGCGGCATTACGGTATGCAACGTTCCCGACTACGGTTCGCACGTCATAGCCGAGCATGTGTTCGCACTTCTCCTGAGTGCTTTGCGGCATATTTCCGAAGCAGACAAACGCGTGGAAGAGGGCGCATTCGAATACCACGGACTTCGCGGCATGGCACTACGAGGCAAAGTGCTTGGCATAGTGGGAACGGGAAAAATAGGTCGTCGGGTCGCCCAAATAGCACACGGTTTCGGTATGAACATAATCGCCTGTGACAAATGTCGCGTAATGGAACTCACAGATTTGCTCGGAGTGCGCTACGTTTCCATGGATGAACTCCTCTCTAGCAGCGACATCATCACACTGCATATTCCCGCCACCGACGAAACCACGCATATCATAAATGCGAAGGCGTTTGGTGCCATGAAAGACGGAATCGTCTTGGTAAATACAGCCAGAGGAACACTGATAGATTCATCCGCCCTGTTAGACTCCCTGAAATGTGGCAAGGTATCGCACGCACTCCTGGACGTTTTGGAGCACGAACAGAATTTCGAAGAGAATAAGGCGCTTATAACACATCCGAATGTCATCGCCACACCACATATTGCCTTCTATGCCGATGACAGCATGCGCAATATGTACACCGACTGCTTCGAATCCATCGATCAGTACAAAAGAGGTGAAGAACCTGCGCATAAAATCGCACCTCCGAACATTATCTGTGACCTCCCTGCTCTCAAGCGCTCATGACAGCATTTTTGTCACCAATCGTTCTTATAAATGGCATCTCTCTGTTCGTAATGATCATCATGGTGCTTCAATTTTGGCGCATTCATCATAAACGCCTCACACTTCTTTCCACTTTTCAGGAGAACGGAAAATTGGAAAGACGAATACAAAGTGAACGACTGCAGCGCCTCGTTCTGATAGTACTCTATGCAGGAATGACAATCGGCATCAGCCTCGTTTCGAACTGGCTCTTTTTCTTCCGTCCCGACTTTCTCTGATGTCTCCTCGTACCCCCGAAGGCGAACGGCTGATAGACATATTCAGTACGCACTGGATCAAATACGTCGTGCCCGTAGTTCTGTACGTTTTACTTACCGGAACCAGTATTCTGCTCTTTTCGATCGCCGGCATGAGCGCACATACGGCAGAAGGATTTTCCCATGTGGCATTTTTTATTGCTCTTATCCTCATACTCATCGTACATCACTGGTTCTTCCACAGTATTATGAGCGAGGGAATGGTAGACATATTCATTACCAATAAACGAATCATCTCCATGCGTGATCGCCTCTTTTTCTGTGAGGATATGCATGAGGTGAATATTGAACGCATTCGTGCCGTTGAAGCACAGGAACACGGAATTCTGCAAAACATCTTCCGTTACGGAAATCTCTGGTTCGACACCGGCGGAAGCGGAATGGACAAATCGGCAACCATTGAACTCGTTCCCCACCCGCACAGAAGAGCAAAAACCATCATGAGTATGCTTGAAATGAAGTAATCGGTAACCAAATCACCCATATGGTCATAATTCAAACAATATGCTATAATACTTTGAATTATGCACACAGAAACAGAAACCATGATAGGCCTGCTGACTATTCTGGCTTTGGGGCTCATAATCCCTGAAATTTTTAAGAAAACGGCGCAGCTGCCATTCGTAACCTCTTTAATCATCATCGGTTCTGTGTTTGGCCCATACGGATTTGATGTCATTGAATCCAATGCCATCATTGAATTTTTCGGGTTTCTCGGATTCACATTCCTCATGCTTATGGCAGGATTGGAAACCCGAATTAATGATGTGAAGAAATCCATAACGACCATAAGCATTCTTGCGTTCGTCAATGCGTCCATTCCGTTTGCAACAGGCGTGGTCATAGGAAGAGTGTTCGGATACGGATGGACCACATCGTTGCTGCTGGGAACAATTTTTGTCTCTTCTTCCGTAGCGGTAATAATTGCTCTCATCGAATCCGGAACTGTCAGTAAAAACACAAAAGATCTTATGATGCCCGCATTTGTCATGGAAGATCTTCTCAGTATGATTCTGCTTGCCAGTATTTTTCAGAGCATCAATCCTCAATCTACCTTTCCGCTGCCTGTCTATTTCATGATACTGCTCTTTTCCATCGCCATGTTGTATTTGAGTATTCCGCCGCTTGCTAAGCTGTTCATGCGCAAACATGTGATTACCAGAAAAACCACATACGAAGATGAGCTTCGTTTCGTCATGGTCATACTCATAGCAGTACTCCTCTACTTCTCCGCACTGGGTGTACACCCCATTCTTGCCGCCTTCCTTGTGGGAATACTACTCGCAGACCAAGTGACCTCCGAAGAGATTTTTTCAAAGATTCACACTCTCAGTTACGGACTGTTCGTACCCATATTCTTTTTTGTGGTCGGAATGGAAATGGACATAACCATTTTTACCAGATTCGATTTTAAAAACGTTTTGATTCTTACTGTCATTACGGGGCTGATAGCCTCGAAATTTATAAGCGGATTCATTGCAGGAAAAATAGTTCGGCTCTCCTCGGAAGATTCCACGCTGTTTGGAACTGTGTCCGCCACTCAGCTCACCACAACCTTAGCTGCGGCTTATGCGGCAACGACGGCAGGCATTTTCGATGAAACATTGGTAACAGCAATTGTCACTCTCACCATAACAACAAACATTGCCGTGCCAATCTGTCTGCGATGGATTACGGCAGTCAAAGGGAAAAAGACGGTATCGGTTCAAAAAATATTGCCTCAACTGCAAGCATCGGATATGCAATAACTATGCATTCACAACTATGCTTCCGCGCATATCGCCATGTCCGGAACCACACGGAATATTGCAGAAGAAATCGTAGATACCCGCTACGTTTGTTGGAAAACGAATATCCACGCTTTGCCCGGGTGCGATGGATTGATTAATACCGAGAGTCGGTACGGTAAATCCGTGCACTCCGTTTTTGCCTCGTATCCTCAGTGTAATGCTTTGCCCCTGCTGCACCGTAATAGATGAAGGACTGAAAGACCAGTTGTCCGCTTCTATTTCTATAATATTGGACTGCGGTGCAGTGGGAGGCGGAGGTGGCGGGAACGATGGCGGAGGCGGAGGTGGAGCAGTGGACTCGGGTGGAATGGCAACGGGTGCGGGAGGGGGTGGCTGAGCGGGAGCAGGCGGAGGCGCCGAAGTGGTTGCGGGCGCCGTGCTGGCCGCAGGAGGAGGGGGTGGCGGAGGAGAGGTGGAAAGAAGTTGTTTGCCTTTCAGAAACTGATAAATGGCGACCGCCACGTCTCCTCGCGATAGCTGCGCAGATGGTGCCAAATATGCGCTGCGCAAAGGGAACAGTGTATATCTCTGTGCGAGTCCTGCGTAGACAGCAAACCACTCATTCAGCGGCACATCTTTATATGTGTAGGAAAGATTTTTCTCGGCATCGAAAGCCAGGGTAATCATTTTCAGAAACTCCGCCGTATTTATACCTCTGTCGGGACGAAAGCTTGCATCCGGGTACCCGTTTATAATGCCGTATTGCGCAGCAGACATCACGAACGAGGTGTACCACTGTCCGTTTGCCACATCCAAAAATCGACCGTTATTTGGCAGATCAATGATATCTTTTCCTGCGGCATTCAAAAGAATTTTGGCAGCCTGCGCGCGATTTACAGGCAGTGCCCCTTTAAACTCACCGTCAGGAAACCCGCTGATAACTCCGAGCTCATATAAGTTTGCCGCCGCTTCACCTTCCAATGTGGAAAGACTGGTATCGGGAAACGGATTGGATATTTGAGCCCGTACTTCAAGCCACTGTGTTGTAAAGACAAACACAACGGAAACAACACCAAGCCCGAGAATGCGACGACGAACCATACGGACGCAGTGTACTATGCAACGACACTGTCTGCCATATGCTATGGCAGCTTTCGTTCTCAGTGCCAACACGATGCATTTGTGAAGAATGAGGAACGAGAGCAGTATTACCGGTGCATATATGAATGTACTTCGATCTTCCGCCATCGGCATACTTCTTGCTATGGTCTTGCCGCTTACATCGCATGCAAGCAACTCGGCAACGCAACGATACATGCAAGTAAAAGGACCGTTTGCATCTGCGAAAGAAGCAGAAATGGCATGCATGCAAGCAGTGGGTTTCGATAACGAATCCATTCGTCTGTACACGGGAAATATGGGGAACCTTTGGAAAGTGGAAAATCCTCTGCGCTTTCTGGTACGCCGATGTTTGAACACTATGAAAAAGGGAGAAGAAAATCGCATAACGGGAGAAAGGAGAGAGGGAAGAAAAGCTGCACGAATTCAGCGTGCCATACAGCCGAGAACCCAACTCCAAATACAGCGCAATACGGGTCTGCTGCAAAAAAGAACTCGTCAAAACACACGAACAAAAACCGGGCAACACACTCGTACGGCAGCGCAAAAAATAAGCAGTTACGCGGAAGTCAGGTCACAAAGAAGAGTGGAAATGCGTGCACAAGAACGCAATATTCGTTCCAAGTTGGATAAAAAAGAGCAATTCCGGAAAGAAGCTGAAGTGGAATGCCGAAATCAGAGAGGGTCACAGCGTGTGATGTGTATTCGCAGCGAAGTACGAGAGCGAGAGGAGGCGTTATACAACGAATAGTTTATGCACGGACGGGTCGCCCGTCACTTCGGTATGAAAAGTACCGGCAATAATGTTGCGCGCCTGTACCAATACAGGTGACTCATCGTAATTCGCAAGAACACTGACCCCCTCACCCACGCGAGTTATGTGCGGTGCTCGAATAAAAGATGCCTGCACAGGTGTCTGTATTCCCCGAACAGAAAGTGCCGTGCGAAAACTGTGCGACTGCCTGCCATATGCATTGCGTTGCGTAGTGATATCCAAAAGACCAAGCGTGGAAACGCTGCCGTCTTGCACTTCTCGAGAAACAAGAATTGCTCCCGCACATGTGGCATAGATTGGTAATTCTCCCCGAGAGAATCTGTCGGATATGGCTTGCCCCAAGCCGGACTGAAAAAGAAGTTTTGCCATGACCGTGCTTTCTCCTCCGGGGAGAATGAGACGATCTGCCTTCGTAAGATCTTCCACACTCCTCACCTCCAAAGACCGCACACCGATGGAAGACAATACACGGATGTGCTCTGCAAAATCCCCCTGCAATGCCAGCACTCCTACCGTCATAGTCATAAGCCGCGTTCCTGCATACGAGTTTCCAGTGTGTTGATTTCTTCTCCTTTCATGGCGGCACCGAGACCGGTGGAAACCTCCAGTAATTTCTTGAAGTCTGCAAAGTGCACAGTTGCCTGCACAATGCTCTCCGCCATTCTTTCGGGGTGCTGCGAACGGAAGATACCCGAACCCACGAATACTCCCTCCGCACCCATACCCATGAGAAGTGCCGCATCTGCGGGCGTGGCAACTCCGCCTGCCACAAAAGTGACAACTGGGAGTCTGCCTGCGTCTCTCACCTGCGTAAGCAGCGCAACAGACACTCTCTCCTCGGCAGCAAATGCCGCAAGAGCCTTCGTATTCATTGCACGTAACGATTCGATTTCCTGTGCAATCAACTTAATGTGACGCACGGCTTCCACGACGTTCCCCGTTCCTGCTTCGCCCTTTGTGCGAATCATGGCAGCGCCTTCTTCTATGCGACGCAGTGCCTCACCCAAATTGGTGGCACCGCACACGAACGGAACCGTAAAATCTTTTTTCACTATGTGTGCGAAAGGGTCTGCGGGAGTGAGTACTTCACTTTCGTCGATAAAGTCCGTTTCCAGAGCTTCCAGAATTCTGGCCTCCGCAGTGTGCCCTATTCGCACTTTTGCCATAACGGGAATGGAAACAGCCTTTTGAATATCTGCGATAAGCTGCGGGTCACTCATGCGAGCCACTCCTCCCTGAGCCCGAATATCCGATGGAATACGCTCCAATGCCATCACGGCACACGCACCTGCTGCCTGGGCAATAATCGCCTGCTCAACGCTCATAACATCCATAATTACTCCCCCCTTCAGCATTGCTGCAAGGTCCTTGCCGAGAGTGACACTTTCGTCTGACATGAGTGGAACGCAGTATACCTGCGCGAAGCTCGGATGCAGGAAAAACTGCAAGATTTAGAGTCCCGGGCATGCGCTGCGTACCGCAGGATCTAAATGTGCATTTCCGTACGACTTCTCGAAAGCGAGGGCAAACTGTGCAGCCAGTGCATCCGCGGCGCTCTCATACGCCTGCGCATCCGCCCATGTACTCTTCGGTTTCAGCAGTACCGAATCCACACCGGGACACAAGACGGGAATACTGAGGTGAAAACGCTCATCTCTTTCGTACTCAACATCACGCAACACGCCGGAAAGCGCCGCGTCCACCACTGCGCGAGTCAGCCGGATGTCGAAACGCTTGCCAACTCCGTAGGGGCCGCCTGTCCAACCCGTGTTCACCAAGTACACCTGGCAATCGTGCTTTTTCATTTTTGTACCGAGAAGCGATGCGTAGTCTTCGGGCAGTCTTGGCATGAACGGTGCGCCAAAGAAACGAGAAAACGCAGCTTTTGGTTCCGTAATACCGAGTTCCGTACCGGCAAGCTTGCTGGTGTACCCCATAAGAAACCACAGCATCGCTTCCGCGCTGCTGAGCTTCGCAATGGGAGGCAGCACTCCCGTGGCATCCGCGGTTAAAAAGATGATAGTGCTCGGATGCCCTCCGCAGTGCCCTTCTTTTACGTTGGAAATCGCACTGAGCGGGTACGACACACGAGAATTCTCCGTAAGTCTGCTATCCGATAAATCGAATGTCCCGTCGGGATACATAAGCGCATTCTCCACGATGCTTCCGTGCTCTAGAAACGGACGCTTCTTGAAAACAGCTTCGTATATTTGCGGCTCTTTTGCGGGATCCAAATTAATGAGCTTGGCATAGCAACCGTTTTCAAAGTTTGCGATTCCGGAGTCCGACCAACCGTGCTCGTCGTCACCTATCAGTTTTCTGTCCGGAACGTTGGAGATTGTGGTTTTCCCCGTACCCGAAAGACCGAGAAACAACGCCACTTCACCGTCGGCGCTTTCATTGGCGCTGCAATGCAGCGGGAGTATGCCATGCTCGGGCAATAACTGATTGAGCACCGTAAACATCATTTTCTTTATGCATCCGCAATACGACGAACCGTAGATAATTCCGATTTTTCTGTCGAAATCCATCGCCAAAAGCATATCGACCGTCTTGCCGTTCACACTGCGCAGCACCCCCTCATACTTCGAGGTATCTATGCGATCGTGTGGCAACGCAACAATAGTAAACTCCTCATCCGCAAAAATACTGCGTTCCAAGTCCTGTGGAATCGCTCGGAACATGGTATCTGCAAACAGAGTGGAGACCGCACTGTCTGTGAGAAGCTTCGTAGGAAGCGCGTATGCGGAATCCGCACCTATCACTCTGTCCAGCTCGAACGCCTCCTCTTTGGTGGCAAGTACTGCCAGCGCATCTTTAAGCAGCATATCGAAGAGCGCAGGTTGCATGGGTATGCACGCTTCGGCACTCCAGTCTATGGTTCCCTTCGACTCCGCATGTTCGACCATGTACGTATCTTTCGGAATACGACCCGTGGAATGAGCGGGATTCCACACGGCAAGTGCGCCGGACTGCGCTATGAACGCCTCTTTTCTTCCCACGCATTTTGCAATGAGCTCTTCTCGGGAGAGATTGGATTGCAATCCTGTGTGAGAAGAGAGCAGGGCGTCTATGCCCTCTTTCGATGAGACGGAAACGAACAAAGGTATCATGATGAACGGAGGGAAGAAGTGCAGGCTGAATAAAGATTTTCGAATAAAGACGGAATATCGGCGATTGGCAAAGAGGAGTAAGCAATACGAAACATGTCTCCTATGGCTATGACTCCCGTATCGTACTCTTTGAGAAGCTGTGTACGCAGCGCTTCGGCATCCAGACCTTCTCGTAGCTTCACGCACATAAAGTAACCGGAATTATAGGGCAGAGCGGTAAATACCTCCTTGTACTTCGGCTCTCTGAGTACTTCTTGCACCTTTTCATATCGCGCCTTTAACAGGGCGTATTTCTCTCTCTTCTGAGCTTCGTAGTCCGTAGTTTTATAGGCTTGTATGAGAATACTCTGTGACATATGAGACACATTGGAAACCGTTGCTCGTACGACACCGGCAAGCTTTGCTTCCAACGCACCCAGCACCTGCGCGTTCATACCCTTGCCAGCGCACGTTATGAATCCTATGCGATACCCCCACACGTAATCCTCTTTGGTCGCACCGTCTATTTTTACAACAATGACTCTCTCATGAAGATCTACCAACGGAGCGAACAAAGACTCGTCATATACGCCGTCTTCGTACACAAGGCCGAAGTATGCGTCGTCTAAGAGCACGACAAGAGTGTCACCTGCCTCCGCTCTCTCTTTGATAACAGAGACAATCTCACCCGCCTCTTCTTTGGTCGGCGTATAACCCGAAGGATTGTTCGGAAAATTAAGCAACACAACCTTCTTGCCGACACTCCCACTCAAAGACTCCCGTAAAGAACGAACACTGAATCCGCTATTCTCAAATGTGGAGAATGTTTGGAATTGCGCACCGTACACATACTTGAACATAAGATTATAGTTACCCCAGTACAGGTCAGGCACGATGAGGGATTCATCGGGATCTATGAACAAGTACATTGCGACACTGAGTGCATGCGTAAGGCCACAGGCGACTACAGGGACGCTGACTTCGGCTTGAAGAGAAGGGTTTTTTACATAGAGCATCTTTCGCCACAACTCGCGAAGTTCTGATTTTCCGAAACTGGATGCGTAGGTGTATTCATCTTCCGGTGCGAGATCCGTATGGGAATCTATGCACTGAAGTCGCATGGGAGAACCGTCTTCTTCCAATGCGATACCGATGGTTGCATTCCATTTCTTTCCCTTTGCCTCCGCCGTTTGCCCGAGTATGCCGCTAAACGGGAAAAAAATGTGCTTCCCCCTCTGAGAAAGTGCGGAATACAGAACGGAGTGATGTGTTTCTATGGTCTCGTTGAGCTGAGTGGCAAGCGGGTGATACTGAGACATCCGATGCGAATGAAGAATAATGAAGTGAAGGGAGAGTAATGGGACGTGTGTAAACGGGCAACTCACAAGAAAACGAAGTGAGAAAATCTGCGAATCTCCGCTTCGGAAAAAGGAATTTTCGGGGTGCGAGAAGTAAAATTACTGTGAAGCAGTTCCCTCTTTCACCACATGAACCGTCTGAGTCGGAAACGCAATTTCTATGCCTTCTTTTTCGAAGGCTTCGAGTATTTCCAGATTAATACCCTGCTGTGTTTCCATGTAATCCGCATATTCTGAACTGTTAATGTAATACACGATCTCATAATTTAAACTGAAATCCGCAAACTCCCAGAAATGTGCACGGTCGAAATCTGACAGCTCCTTCTCGGTGATAATGTCCTCAATGATCTTCGGAATTTTACGCAATTTACTCGGAGGAGTGTCGTACGTCACTCCGATAGTAAAGACTATGCGACGCTTCTTGAGTTTTTTAAAGTTCTGTACTTTTGCGGCGGTAAGTTCGGCATTGGAAATGACGATTTCTTCTCCCTGCAACGCTTGTAATCTGGTTGTTTTCAGTCCTATACGCTTCACCGTGCCTTTGTAATCGCCCGAAATAATAAAGTCTCCTTCTTCAAACGGCTTATCCAATATGATGGAAAATGAACTGAAGATATCGGAGAAGAGAGGCTGCAAAGCAAGCGATACCGCCAAGCCTCCTATGCCAAGGCTTGCCAACAACGACGTCACATTGAACCCGAGATTGGACAGTATGAGAAGAATACCTACTGTCCACAGTACGACGCGCAACATCAGCGACAGTGCCGAAGAAAGGCTGGATTCCTCCTGCCCGAGCTTGCCGAGTTTCAAAGCAACAAAGAACGCCAGCACACTCTCAGCCAGACGAATCATTTCGTACACAAGTGCTATGAAAAATGCGCCTTTAATAAGTAGGTGAACCAAATCCGGCAGTACGAGATGCTGAACACAAGCGTACAGAGAAACCGACACGTAGAAGAACCCGCTTACCTTTTCAAAGAAGGCGATGACTGCATCGTCCATGGTGGACTTCGTCTTTTTTGAAAGCATTTTGACACGCCGTAACACCCTATGCTGCAACTGAGCCATTACTGCCAGAGCAGCAACAAAAATAAGCAGGGCAGCAAGCCAATCCAAAATGCTGTTTCCGAAGAATTGTTCGGATAAGAATGCAAATTTATCAATTCCCGCTGCCTCTGCAATATCGGCAACAATCGAATTGGATGTTGTGGCTGCTGCTTCCATAGCTGTCTGGGGAAGGTATTGAATCAATACTAGTACGAACTTGCATAGAAAGGCAAAGTGGCAGACCATATCACCTCCATGCGAGAAGTAATACTGACGGATTCACAGGGCAACGACATAGGTCTTGCAGAGATCATAGATGCCCATACCGGTGAAGGAAAACTGCATAAGGCATTCTCTGTGTACATCTTTGGTACGAACGGAAACGAAATACTCATACAACAGCGCAGTGGCAAAAAAATGCTCTTCCCTCTCGTATGGGCAAACACATGTTGCAGTCATCCGTTTCCCGGCGAAGGTGCGCAGGAAGCGGGAATGCGTCGTCTGCAGGAAGAGTGCGGACTGAGTTGTACTCTCGAGGAAGCCGGTACGCTCATTTATAAAGCACAAGACCCGAATGGGAACGGAGTGGAGCACGAACATGTCACCCTACTGAAGGGGTATATGGATTCACAAACCGTTCCAAACCCACACCCGGATGAAATAGAAGATATACGGTGGATAAACGTGGACGATGTGCTGCGCGAAATGGCTGACACACCCGAAAAGTATGCTCCCTGGTTTCATTTGGGACTGAAACAGTTACTCTGAACATATGTCACCCAAAGACACCCCTCTTCATATCGCAATCATTCCGGACGGTAACAGACGCTGGGCCAAGGCTCAGAAACTGAGTCCTTGGAAAGGTCATGAGAAGTCGGCTCGGAACTTTCGCGACATCATTACGTGGTGCTCCAAAAATCCTCGAATAAGCACACTGACAATTTGGTGCTTTTCGACCGAAAACTGGAAACGGGACGCCGCGGAAGTGGAGAAGCTTATGGAGATGCTCGAGGAGTATTTGAAGGAAGAGCGACCCACATTCCATACGAACCGCATGCGGCTCGTACACTCCGGTCGCACCGACAGGTTCACCGAACGCTTGCGGAATTTGCTGCAAACCATGCAGGAAGAAACAAAAGACTACGACGCATTCACATTGCACCTCGCCATAGACTATGGTGGGAAAGACGAGCTCCTCCGAGCAATGCATAAACTGAAAGACACGTCTGCCGTGACCGAAGAGCAACTGAGAACACAGTTGGATCAGCCGGATTTGCCGGATTTGGATCTTATTATCCGCACGTCGGGAGAGCAGCGCACCAGCAACTTTTTCCTGTGGCAATCTGCATATGCGGAGTGGGTGTTTCATCCGAAATTGTTTCCGGATTTTACGGAGCAAGATCTCTCGGTGTGTCTGGAAGATTTCGCAAAACGCACACGACGATTCGGATCCTAAATCAGCTCTGACGTTCCACGGTAAATTTCGCCAATGCACGCAGAGGATTTGCCGAGTCTCTAAACAGGGCAATTGCGTCGCTCGCCTCATGCACCAGGTCATGCATGCGCTTCGCTCCGGCCTGCTCTCCGAGAAGCGACGGGTACGTAAGTTTGCTGAGTGCCGCATCTTTTCCGGTGGCTTTGCCCAGTGTTTCGGGAGTGGACTGCGTATCTAACAAATCATCTCGTATCTGAAACGCGAGACCTATTCTCCATCCATACTGTTCCAACGCAGCGAGCTGCTCGGAAGTGCCCGCGGCAATTATTCCTCCGCAGAGCAAAGCGGCTTCCAGCAGTGCGCCTGTTTTTCTTCTGTCGATGGATTCCAGGTACTCGGTGCCGCTCCCTCCTTTTACACCGCGAAGATCATCGGATTGTCCGCCGACCATTCCCGTAGGTCCGGAGGCTGTTGCAAGTGTGCGTATGCACGCGGTTGCGCTGTCTGCCGGCTGCACATCTTTGGCAAGCACATCGAAGGCAAGTGCGAGAAGCGCATCACCTGCAAGGAGTGCTTCCGCTTCGCCGAATGCGATATGGCACGAGGGGCGCCCTCGACGCATGGCGTCGTCGTCCATGCAGGGGAGATCGTCATGGATGAGAGAGTACGCATGTACCATTTCCACAGCACACGCTGCGGGCAGTGCCTGCATGGCACTGCCGCCACACGCCTCTGCCGCCGCCATGGCGAGCAGAGGGCGAATGCGCTTGCCCGGAGCAAGGAGGCTGTACCTCATTGCTTCTTGCAGCGCAGAAGGGCAACTGTCGCCAAATGAGCGCATATATGCCTCCAGTGCCGCATCGATATGCGGTCTGAATTTCTCTGCAAAATCCGTAAATGCGTCGTTTTCTGCCATAGGTCTGTTCTATCATAGAACAGACACGGTATTTGCACATCTATTGATCTCCGTATTCCTCATGCCCACTCACAGTGTTACGCGCACGGCATTCGCACCCGGAAAAATAATACTCTCCGGAGAGTACGCAGTGGTATTCGGAAAGCCCGGTATAGCGGTGCCGACAAAAAGAGGATTCACGGCAACATTTACCGAAGACCTGCGCGCCACTGCTCTTGCCATACGGTGGCCCGAATCTCATCTCCTATGGAAGGAATACATCGGCAAGATTGTGACACTCTGTCTGGAAAGAGAAGATCACTTCTTCGGAACGTTGGATCTGAAAAGTACGCTCCCCATGGGAAAGGGAATGGGCTCTTCCACCGCCGCCATTGTTGCCGTATGCCGCGCGTTGCTGGGAGAAGACTGCAAGGCGACGGCGCTGCACATAGAAGACACGTTAAACCCCGGTCACAGCGGTATAGATTTCGCCACCGTCTGGCATGCGATGCCTGTGGAATTCCAAAAAGGAGAAGAGCTGAAAACGCTGCGTCTGGAGTATGACCTGCTTACAAATGCCATTCTTATCGATACCGGCACACCCAGCGAAGCAACTCCCGAGCTCGTGTCTTGGATGCGCGAAAAACACGAAGAAATTGAGGGGGCGATTCATGCCATAGGCACATGCACCGAGCGTCTGATAGCGGGAGAAAGTCCCGTAACGGTGCTACGAGACCACCATCGTGCGCAAGTCACCCTTGGTATCGTGCCCGAGGAAGTGCAAGCAATGATTGCGGCAATAGAGCGCACGGGAGGAGCGGCAAAAGTGATAGGAGCGGGAGGAAGGGCGGGAGGAGCGGGAATGGTGGTGGCAATCGGAGAAAATATCGACTCAATTCGCACTGCTATTCCGACGCATTTCGATACAATCGACGCATGAGCATTACTGCACGATCCGCACCGAATATCGCCCTCATTAAATACTGGGGTAACCGAAACGACACATACAGGCTTTGTGCGGCAAACTCCACTTCCATGACACTCAATATTCCAGGCGTACGCGTGAGCGTTGCGCATGCAGACACATTGGTTGTGCATTCCCTGAATAAGCAGATGACGGAGAAAGACACGCTGCGCTTCGCAGAAACACTTCGACTCATTCGGGGGTACCTTGGGTCATTGGGGTACGACCGGGCGCTTCCTGCGTCACTGCACATAGAAATCGACTCGGAAATCCCACCGTCCATAGGACTGGCATCGTCTTCCGCGGTATTCTCCGCCCTCCCCAAAGCCATTGCGGGGCTGCTCGACGCGGATCTGACAGATGAGCAGATTTCAGTGATGGCCAGACTCGGCTCCGGCTCCGCTGCCAGAAGCATATTCGGAGGATTTAGTGCCATACGAAATACCGGAGGCAACGACATAGACAGCGCCGTCGGCTGGCAGATAGTCGACGAGCATCACTGGCAGTTGCACGATATAATTATCGTACCGAGTACGCAGGAGAAAAAAGTGGGCTCTTCGGAAGGACACGCATTCGCACAAACAAGCCCCCACTTCGCTGAGCGTATTCGGGCAATAAAAGAGTACCGACAACAAGAATGCATAGATGCCATAGAGCAAAAAGATTTTGAGAAGCTGCAACACATCGCGGAAGAAGATTGCATGGATATGCACAGGTGCATGGAAACACAGCAACCCCCGTTGCACTACCTTTCGAGTGAGACACTGCGCATCGTGGGAGAAGTGAAACAGTTACGAGAAGCCGAACACATTCCCGTGCTCTACACCATGGATGCGGGGCCAACGGTACATCTTTTCTGCACGAATGAAGCCAGAAACAGGATAGTTGAATTCGCTCATGAACAAGCCGATTGCACCATTTTTAAAGCGAGCATCGGTCCCGGTACTCATCTTGTATAATGGATCTTCGCTCTCTTCCCGACGGCCTCTCTCCGCAGCAGCGATGTGACGAACGACGAAGACGAATAGAACAGGAGTCGGGTGCGGACCTCTCTTTCACACAGGAAAAAGACGAGCGCATAGGACAGGCGGACGAAAAGAACTGTGAACAAATGTTTGGTAGTGTCCCGTTGCCCGTCGGCTATGCGGGCCCGCTTACTTTCACGGGAAGCTCGGGAGAGAAAACGACCGTACACCTTCCGCTCGCAACGACTGAGGGTGCACTAGTCGCCAGTGTGAATCGCGGATGCAAGGTGCTGTCTGAGACGAACGTTCATACCGATTCCGTGCATCATGGCATCACACGATCACTCGCGTTTGCGGTGGGCGACAACGCAGATGCACATGTACCGAAAACCGATGATGAAAGTGCAAATGGTGTACGATCGTTCATAGTAGAATTAGGTGTTAAATCGACAGAATGGAAGCAAATTGCGCAGTCCACCAGCAATCACCTTCGTGTGATTAGCCACGATGTCGATGCGTGGGATTCCACCGTATTTCTCACACTCGCATTCGATACGGATGAAGCCATGGGCATGAACATGGCAACCATTGCCGCACAGGCGGTAGCGGAATGGATAGTCGAACACATGACCGAGCACTCCCCTCGTCTTCTTACCGTTGCGGGCAATGTCGACAGCGATAAAAAACCGAGCAAGCGCACACACGACAAAGGTCGCGGGTACGAAGTGACGGCGGAAGCACTGCTGCCTGCGGCACTCATTCGAGACGTACTTAAGACAAGCGCGACAGCCATGAAAGCAGTGGCGGAAGCAAAGCTGGAAAAGGGATCGGTTATCGCTGGTGCGATCGGAAGTAATTTGCATGCCGCCAATATTGTCGCCGCACTCTACTTGGCCACAGGTCAGGATGCCGCACACACCGTGGAAGGATCTCTGACAGACACGACAGTGGAGCGCAAAGGCGAAGACCTCCTGGTAAAGGTGCGGCTCCCCGCGGTACTGGTGGGAGTGCGCGGAGGAGGCACGGCACTGCCCGCACAACACCAGTGCTTGCAGCTGTTACTCGGCAAGCAATCATCGCTGCACCCCAAAAAGCAGTTGGCTGAAACTATTGGTGCCGCCGTACTGGCGGGAGAGATTTCTCTGCTTGCGGCACAGGCGAATCATAGCCTTGCATCCGCCCACAAAAAGCATGCAAGATAGCTATTTTTTGGTTGTTTTTTGCTACAATGCCGCCAATGAGCAAGTCAGCCATTATCGGGTTTGGCATGTACCTACCCTACGAACGCATTCGTACGACAGATATCGCTGAGTACTGGAAACAAGATGCCCGTGCCATGCAGAGCGGACTCGGCGTACGTGAGAAAACCGTACCCGGTGCGGGTGAAGACTCGTTCACCATGGCCTACGAAGCCGCCAAGCAAGCGATAGACGATGCGGATATTAAAGCATCGCAAATTTCAGCGGTTTTTGTCGGTTCCGAAAGCCACCCGTATGCGGTGAAACCGACAAGTGGCATGGTAGCCGACGCCCTGAACACAGACCCGTTCTGCCACTGTGCGGATTTGGAGTTCGCCTGCAAAGCTGGAACCGCAGGCATGCAGATAGTCGACTCCATGGTACGAGCAAAACAGATCCGCTACGGCCTTGCCATAGGAAGCGACACCGCACAGGCAGCTCCCGGCGATGCGTTGGAATACACGGCGGCTGCAGGGGCGGCAGCGGTTGTCATAGGGTCTGAGCGAGCGAAGAACGCACTGTGCAGAATAGATTTCACGTTGTCATTCACCACCGATACTCCGGATTTCTGGCGCGGTGCGCGCGATGCCTACCCGAGTCATGCGGGTCGTTTTACGGGGGAGCCCGCGTACTTTCTGCACATGAGAGAGGCAACGAAAGGCATACTGCAAATGGCGGATTGCAACACGAAAGATATCGACCATGTCGTACTGCACATGCCAAACGCCAAGTTCCCGAGCAGGGTTGCCAAAGAGTTCGGATTTACAAGCGAGCAAATGGAACACGGATTCATTGTGCCGCACATCGGCAACACCTACAGCGCCTGTTCCCCTCTCGGGCTCATGCACGTGCTGCAGAAAGCCAAAGAAGGGCAAACCATTCTACTTGTGTCGTACGGATCTGGCGCCGGTTCCGATGCATTCCTCATGACCATGTTGCGCGACGGCGCTCCGCTTCCGACAGACACGAGAGAGACGCAGTACATCTCGTACGGTGAATACAGCAAACGAGGTCACCCCGTAGCCGCATAAGTATGAACGCAGATATTTTCCTCATCGGCTCAGGACAAACTCGCTTCGCCGAGTGGTGGGACAAAAGTATTTCCGACCTGCTGCAAGAAGCGGCATACGAAGCGCTGGAGCATTCTCCGTGCAAACCGTCCGAAATCGATATGGTCATCGTGGCAAACATGATTGCGGAACGCACGAACGGACAAGCGCATCTCGGAGCCATAGCCTCCGCGCTCTTTCCTCACAATCCTCCCGCTCTGCGGGTGGAGTCCGCCTGTGCATCCGGTGCCGTGGCACTGCACACCGCATGCGGCATGCTGGAAAGCGGGAGAGCGAAGAACATTTTGGTAATCGGTGTGGAGAAAATGACAGACGTACCGGTATCGGAAGTTTCCGCCGCACTTATGGGAGCCGCCGACAGTGAGAAAGATGCACCGAGCGGCCTGACATTTCCGGGAATTTTCGGACTCATCGCACAGCGATACATGTACGAGCACGGACTGACTCGAGAGCAACTCAATACGGTAAGTGCAGTGCACCACCGCAATGCTCTCAGTAATCCTTTCGCACAATTTCGCATGGAGATACCTGCGGAGAAAATCTCGCAAAGTCCGAACGTGGCAGAACCTCTCTGTATGCTCGATTGCTCTCCCATAAGCGACGGAGCAGCCGCATGCATTCTCTCAACCACACACGAAAGTGATATGAAAATAGTGGCCTCCCAACTGGCTTCGGATGCCGTGAGCCTGACGGATCGCAAGAGCATCACGTCGTTTTCAGCAACCAAAACCGCCATGGAGAAGGCACTGGAAGAAGCGGACACGGACAGAAAGAACATATCTCATATGGAAATTCATGATTGCTTCTCCATAGCAGCTCTCATCAATGTCGAAGACCTCGGATTTGCTGAGCCCGGAAAAGGAATAGAACTCTATGAGCAAACTGAATCTGTTCCAAGTATCAATGCCAGCGGAGGACTGAAAGCCTGTGGCCACCCCGTGGCTGCCACGGGTATCAAGCAGGTGACAGACGTATCCAAGCAACTCAGAGCATCGGGAAATCGCTGGGGACTTGCACAGAATTTTGGCGGAGCATGTGCCAGTTGCGGTATACATATACTCGAACATACTCCCGTCTCATAAACTGCCATGTCTCATCCTTCCATTGCTCACCGCGCAAAAGCAGACCGAAAGCAGAAAATGCAGGCGGGGAAGATCGTGTCGTTTACGACTGTTTCTCATCCCCCGGAGGGGTTCGGTTCGGAGCCGCTCACCATCGGCATGGTGGAGCTGGAGGACGGATCGCAGGCTATGGGACAACTCATAGTGCCCGGCAATGCGACATTGGCCATAGGACAGGAAGTCATACCACGCATGAAACGAATACGTACCAATGCACAGGGGCTGCACCTGTACGACACCGCCTACGAACTGCTTACAAAGAAACCGGCGGAAACTACGGAGAGTACTTCGCAATTCCCCGGGTACATCATCGCATTGTACGGCCCTTCGGGTGTGGGAAAATCCACAGTGAGCAATCTCCTCACCGCCATGCTTTCCGAGTACGTCGGCACCGTACCAATTATGACAACACGCTCGAAGAAGAAAGGAGATGACGGCGAATATCAGCACATAGATGAAGAAAAATTCATAGAGATGTGCCGGAAAAAAGAAATAATTGCCGCAACGCAAATCCCCTCTCGCAGTGAAAATCGATGGTACGGCTACAGAGAAAAGGACATCCTGAGTATTTGGGAAGCTGGAAAGATTCCCGTGGTCATTACCGAACAAAATCTGCTGCAAGAACTCAGCAGTCACTACGGACGACGATCTGTGCTTTCGTTTGGCCTGCTGCCTCCGGGAAAAAGCAGGCGTGCCATGCTCTCGCAACTGCTGCACCGCTTGCGCAGTCGCGGTCGCGATACGGAAAAGCACATTCAAGACCGCATGAAGAACGCCGAAAGAGATCTCGACTTCTTCGAGGAGCGAAAAGAGCTCTTCGACCACATTCTGGTTAATGAGGATCTCGACACCGTACTGCAAGCACTGAAAGGGCACGTTCTGCAGCCTGAAAGGGGCTAAAATCAACATGAATATCATATGGAAAACGTACGATGACTGTTTTGCATAAAAATCTGTTCTGTCCATAGTCTCAGATGCAAAATTCTGCTATAATTGAAGGATTTTTGGGTCAAATTCTCGAAAACAAACACACAAAGAACAATGAAGCGACTACATACGCTGATGTTCGGCTGGGAATACCCCCCCATTCACTTGGGAGGACTGGGTGTGGCATGCCAAGGACTCGTACGCGGACTCATGAGCAACGGAGTGAAAGTGACGCTCGTTCTGCCGAATCCGGACGCCGAAAGGGAGGGAGATTTGGATGTCTTATACCCGACGGAGGAAATGCTGAATCACGTGCATATCGAAAGCATTCTGTCTCCGTACGACACGTTCGACTCCTACGGCATGCGCATACATACCATTCCTGCCGGACGACAGCACATCTACGGAGCGGATCTCGGTGAGGCGGTGGCACAGTACACTGCCGCGAGCGTGGAGATGACAAAAGATGTGCATCCGGATGTGGTGCACTGTCACGACTGGATGACATACGAAGCGGCAGCCCGCGCAGCCAAATACCATGCGAAACCTCTGGTGGCACACATTCATGCAACCGAATTGGACAGAACACATTTTCATCCGAACGAATGGATTTACAACCGAGAGCTCAAGGGATTTACGATGGCAGACAAAATTATCGCTGTCAGTAACTACACGAAAAATATACTGGTGAAACACTACGGCATATCGCCACACAAAATTCATGTGGTACACAACGGAGGAACGTTCCCCGTGGCGGAAACATCGCACAAAATGCATTCGCAGTACGGCTACAAAAAGCAGCCAATGGTGCTCTTTCTTGGTCGCATGGCGTTACAGAAAGGACCGTATCAATTCCTGGATATGGCCGCCAAGGTGCATGCATCACGTTCGGATGTGCAATTTGTCATGGCAGGAGACGGCGACATGCTCGGCGGACTCATAGACGAATCCGTACGCCTCGGGCTCAAAGATTCCATTATTTTCGCAGGCAAAGTGACGAACGGCGAAGCGCAAAAACTGTTCTCTCAAGCGGACTGTTTCGTTATGCCCTCTCTCTCGGAACCGTTCGGACTGGTGGCTCTGGAGGCGGTGGCGCAGGGAACTCCTGTGATCATCTCAAAACAGTCGGGAGTGAGCGAAGTTATAAGTCACGGATTCGCCGTGGACTTCTGGGACACAGCCAAGATGGCAGACTGCGTACTGACAATACTTCGGGATGATGCGCTGGCACAGCAACTGAGCTCCGAAGCCTCACGAGTCGTTACACAACTTACATGGGAACATCAGGCCATGGCCGTTCGTTCTCTCTACCACAACATACTTCATACCTAGTTTTATTATGCACCCTCACATCTGCCTCTACTTCCAGGTACACCAGCCCTACAGACTGGATGATCTGCGCACGACGGACGTCGGACAGCATAAACCCTACTTCGATACGCAAAAGAATCACGATATCTTCCGTAAGGTTGCTGAGAAGTGTTACTTACCCGCAAATAAGTTGATGCTGGAACTCTTGGAAAAACATGCGCACTTCTCCATAGCCTATTCTCTCTCGGGAGTATTTCTGGAGCAGTGCGAAGAGTTCGGACAGGACGTGCTAGATTCCTTTATGAAGCTTGCCGCCACGGGAAAAGTGGAGTTTTTGGCAGAAACGTACTATCACTCCCTCAGCTCCATGCACTCGCTGCCGGAGTTCTGTGAACAGGTGGCAATGCACAGTGAAAAAATCTCTGATCTGTTTGGAGTACAGCCGCGTGTTTTTAGAAATACCGAACTTATTTTCAACAATGAGATAGCGCACATTGCGCGCATGATGGGCTTTGTCGGCATACTGGCCGAAGGCGCAGACCACCTGCTGCACGGAAGGAGTCCCAACGAACCGTACGTACCTCCCGAGTTTTACCTTCCGGAAGAGACGCACTGGAACATTATAAAAAAGAACTTCCCGAATGCGCATCCGGCGGAGAAAATTCACGTACTCCTGAAGAACTACAAACTCTCGGACGACGTCGCATTCCGCTTCTCCGATAAAAGCTGGATAGGCTATCCCCTGAAAGCAGAAACATTCACCGATTGGGTCATGAGCAGCGGCGGACACAATATAAATCTCTTCATGGACTACGAAACATTCGGAGAACATCAGTGGGAAGACACAGGAATATTTGAGTTTCTTCGTGCACTTCCGCAAGTGTGGGAAGAACGCGGTATTCGCGCCCTGACACCTTCGGCTATTCTCGAAGACTGGAAACACAACACGAACCAAGCAATCGGCATAGCGCCGAAAGAACGCGAGCATGTGGGCAGAGACATCTCATCCATACTCGAAGCGCTCTCCGCAATCTGGAAGAGACCTGCACACGTACCGTCTCCCATGACATACCGTGAACAGGAGTTCGACGCGCATCTGCCTGTTTCGTGGGCGGACACGGAGCGAGATCTCTCCGCGTGGGAAGGGAATCGAATTCAAGATGCCTCACTGGAAGCAATTTACGAGATGGAAGAGGCCGTAAAAGCAACCGGAGATCCGGTGCTCATAACAGAGTGGCGCAAGCTGCAGACATCGGATCACTTCTACTACATGTGCACGAAGTACTGGAGTGACGGCGATGTGCACAAGTACTTCAGTCCGTACGATTCTCCGTACGAAGCGTACCGAAGATTCAGTCATGCCATTCACGACTTACGTTCCCGACTCTCTTAAATGCCAAGATCTCTTCTTCTCGGAAACGGCTCCATGCTCGCAACATTCGATAATGACCTTCAAATGCGGGATCTCTACTACCCATATGTCGGAATGGAAGACCATACCGCATACGGAGACGTACATAGAGTGGGGGTCTGGATAGATGGGATAGGCATTTCATGGTTCAGCGATGACGACTGGAACATACAAGTGAACTACAAACCCGAAACACTCGTGGGTCACTCGCTGCTACGCAATGAAAAGATGGGACTCACCATCACCGCCGAAGACTACGTGCATCCGGTACGAAACATTCTCGTGCGGGAGTTCAGGGTTATCAGTACGGATGGAAAAGAGAAAGACGTAAAATTCTTCTTTCATCATGATTTCCACATATACGGAGACAAGCAGAAAGACACAGCATTCTACGAACCCTACACCAATACGGTCATCCACTACCGCCTGAAGAGGTACTTCCTCGTGGGAGGGCAAACGTCCGAACCCATTTCCTGCCACACGGGAGGCAACGCAAATGAGTACCAGTCCGTACTGCACAGCAGAAAGAAAATACAAAGCTGTGGCATAAATGAATACAGCATCGGAAAAACCGAATACCAAGGGTACGTGGGCACATGGAAAGATGCCGAAGACGGAGTGCTCTCGGGCACCACCATAGACCAGGGATCCGTGGACTCCACGGTGGGCATACAATGCAAAGTGACGCCCGAAAAAGAAACAGTGGTACATCTCTGGCTGTGCCTTGGAACATCGTTGGAGGAAGTGGTGGAGAACCAACAGTTTGTGCTGGAGGAAACTCCGGAGCGCATGAAGCGAAACTGTCACAATTACTGGAAGAGTTGGGTGAACAAAACACATAGAGCATTCGGCTCACTTTCCACCAAAACGGTGGATCTCTATAAGCGAAGTCTCCTGACCATTCGGATGCATGCGGATAATAACGGAGGGATAGTGGCTGCGGCGGACGCAGACATCATGATGTTTAACAAAGACACGTACACCTACGTATGGCCACGGGACGGTGCGTTCGTATCTCTCGCTCTCGATAAAGCGGGATACATGGAAGTAACGCGACGATTCTTCGAATTTTGCTGCAAGATTCAGCAACCTGACGGCTACATGCTGCATAAGTACAACCCGGACGGATCTTTCGGATCTTCTTGGCATCCGTGGTTTAGAGACGGCGAGGCGCAACTGCCTATTCAGGAAGACGAAACGGCACTAGTGCTCTACGCACTTTGGAAACATTTCGAAGCCGTACAGGACTTTGAATTCCTGCAGCGCATGTACGAACTGTTCATAAAGAAAGCGGCACAGTTTCTCTGTGACTACCGAGAAATCGATACCGGCCTTCCCCTGCCAAGCTATGATCCGTGGGAAGAGCACAAGGGAATCTTTACCTACACAACAGCCTGTACAATCGCAGGGCTGCAGGCGGCTTCGCGAATCTGCCATATCCTCGGGCACTACACGCATTCCGAACGGTACGAGAGTGCGGCAGATACCATGAAGCAGGCATTACTCTTCCATTTGTATGATGAAGAGAAGGGAAGATTCTTAAAGAAGATCAAACGCAAGAACGGCGAAACTACGGAGAGAGATGACACACCGGATGCCAGCATCAGCGTACTGTGGAAACTTAATATTCTCTCCGCCGATGACCCTCGAACCATCTCCACCATGGAGCAATTGGAAAGTATGTTGAGGGTAAAAACAGAGGTGGGTGGGCAGGCACGATACACGAAGGATTTCTACCACTCGGTCACAGAACCTTCCGCCGACATTCCAGGTAATCCGTGGATTATTACAACCCTTTGGAACGCACAGTGGTACATTCGCAGAGCAAAGAATCTCAAAGAGCTGCACAAAGTACGCGATACCATAGAATGGGTGGTGAAATACGCATCGCCTTCGGGGATGCTGGCGGAACAGCTGAACCCTCTGACCGGTGAACCGCTTTCGGTCGCACCTCTTACATGGAGCCACGCCACATTCGTAGAGACGGTATTGGAATACTTGGAGAAAGAATCGGAACTTTCATAAACACGCATAAGGGCACAAGACTGTTCGGACTCAAGCGGAGCCGCTTCTTGTACGGAAAGCTTGTGATACAGTTCTCGCAACCCCCTCCCTATGCACAGAACATCGTTCACTCTCTTCGGCGTCGGTACGCTGCTTAGCATGGCAATGGTTGCCTACGCACAAGAGCTGCCCGCACCGGAAACTCCTGCTTCCCCTGCAGAGCTTTCTCAGGAAGAATTGGATTGGGAAGCACGCATTGCGCGCACCGATGGTTTTCGTATTTCAATGCTGCAAACAATACGGGGCATGGAACTCTTCCATGCATTCGTTGAAAAGAATCGCAACGAGGTGATGGCGAACCGAAAGAAGTGCAGGGAAGATTTACGCAAAGCAAACCGAGACACGAAGTTTGCAACCACGGTACGTTGCTTTGGCAAAGAACTGCAGCTGGGAAAAGAGTTGGCAGAAAAGAAGCAGCAGTTCGCAGAAAGTATTTCAGGTGTGGATGAACTGCGACGTGCGGAAGTGCTTCAAGTAACAGGCGAGCTGCTGGAAGCGATGGACGCGGTAAGCACAGGAATAAGCAGAGATGTCTTCCGCGACGAAGACGAGCTGCTGGAAGCAAAGAAGAACCTCCACAAAACGTACGGAATACCTGTTTTGTTGTCCTTTAGCCGACTGGAAGCAGACAGGACACGTACGTGGGTGGCGCATATTATGGTGCGTCTCCTCATAACTACTCAGAATACGGAAATGGGCCCTGAAGCGTTCGAAAAGGCCTCGGAAGCACTCGGGTGCTACGAGGAAGCAGAAAGCTATTTGGAGGCCGTATTGGCATCGGAACGGTACGAAAACGCCGTCTTTGCCGCAAATCAGTCTCGCTCCCACCTCGCCGACTGCGGAGATCTTCTCGAAGCAACTCACGCACTGCAGCGCGAGTTTGAGCAAATGACCCCCACAGAGGAGTAGTAGAATTTTCCACAGAAAGCCCGAATGGAGGTTATTTTGTGTTTTATTATATTTATAAAAACATATTTGAATATACATGCAACTATCCTCCACCACAGAGCAACTGTGATTTATACTCACTTGCCTCATGGAGAAAATCCCCTTTCGCCACCGGGTAGAAAGAACTCGCAATAAGCATTCCCGTGCGGTATTCCGTGAGGAAACGATCGTCATTCGCCTCGCACGAAATCTCTCGAGGCTGGAGGAAAGAGAACACATAGAAGACCTGCTTCGTCGTATGACGAGGCAACTTTTGGAAGAACAGAATCAGAAAACAACCATTCAACCTTTTTTGAAACTGCTCAACGGGGCAAGAAGCGACACTGTCACTCTCGCCACCGGCAAGAAATACTTCATACAGCTGAAACCGGGTGCCAAACTCGGTGCGAAAAGAATTCCCGGTGGGTGGGTGGTTACCGTCAGTCCGCAAACCAGAAGAAGCGGTTTGCATCGCTTGCTCTGGAAACTCATTGCAGAGGCAGAACTTGCTCGCATAGAAACATTGGTGGATTCACTGAACACGCGAACACTGCAATCACATGTGAGTGAAGTAAAACTTCGCTTTGCCACGTCGCAATGGGGAAGCTGTTCGCCGAAAGGAGTCATCATGATAAATACGGCACTCCTTTTCGCACCACCGTCGGTGTTAAAGTACGTCATTATCCACGAAATTGCGCATCGGAAAAAAGCAGATCACTCCCCCGCATATTGGAGAGTGGTGGAAAGCGTACTGCCAAACTACAGGGAATTACGAAGTCGTCTGCACGAGTACAGACTGCCAACATTGTAATCTGCGCACGCGAGCCTACAATGGAACAGATATTTTCCCCCTCTACCCATGCGATACGACGGTGATGACGATGAGAAGAAGGAAGAGCAGACGAAGAAAGGAGAAGGTGACTACAACCTCCCCGATGATATCGGAGAGAGAGTGGGCGAAGGACATGATCCCGTAGAAGACACAGTGTCATGAGCGATGTTTCAATTTCATCACTACTGGAAACAGCAACGCAAGCTGCCAAAAAAGGAGCGGATCTGCTGGTGGCGAAACACAAAGATGTGTTCGGAGAGAATGCGACGGGCTCTCTGCATGTGGACACGAAATCTTCCGCTACGGATTTTGTCACGGAGGCGGACAGCAATTCTCAGGATGCCATTATCGCAGTGATTCAAAACAAGTTTCCGGAGCACAGGTACATAGCCGAAGAAGAAGGAGCAGATACCCTCGGAAACCCGGACTCTCCGTACGAATGGATTATTGATCCTCTGGATGGCACAACGAATTTTATTCATGGCAAAGAAAATTTCGGGACCATTATTGCCGTTCAAAAAAACGGCGAATTGCTGGCGGGAGTAATTTGGATGCCTCTCTTACACCTCCTTTACCAAGGAGCAAAAGGAGGAGCGGTCACCGTCAACGGCAAAAAGGCCGTTCTTCGCAACACCGGAGGAATGAACGATGCCGTACTCTCCACGAACATTATGAGACGAGCGAAAGAGGGCAAAGATGGAGCATGGTACTGCTCCATGCCCTACTGCGGTTCAGTGGAAAATTACGGCAATGCGGCACAGGAAATGGGAGAAATAATTCTTGGTCAAAATGACGGCGCTTTCTTTCGGGGCATTCGACTCTGGGACGTCGCAGCAGGATGCCTGATGGTGAAAGAGATGGGTGGCAAGTACAGGTACGAACATCTGGAACCCGGCAACAACAGGTCGGGGCTTCTCTGCGTGGCTTCTACGGAGAAGATTTTCGATGAACTTTGTGACTTCATTTTTGAAAAGAAGCTCACCTGATAAGAAATCAAAGGAATCAAGAAAATCAAAGATGGGGATCCTTTATTGTTTTGGTTACGTTGATTTCCATGATTACTCAGACCGAAAGCTTTCTATAGACAACCCTGCCTCCGACAGGAGTTCCCCGAGCAGAAAAACAGGTAAGCCGACTATACTCGACCAATCCCCTTCTATTTTTGCTATGAGGAACTGACCTTTTCCGTCTATTTGAAATCCTCCCGAACGGTCTTTCCATTGGTCGGTACGTATCCACCAGTCCTTCTCTTCTTCGGTTAATTCCTTGAAAAACACCGATGAAGTGGAAAGCCCCTCAAAACACTCTCCGCTCGGACTACGAAGACAGAGTGTGGAATGCACAATGGAGCATGAGCCGCTGTGCAAAGAAAGCATTCTCCGTGCATCTTGTGCATCTGCGGGCTTTTCCAACAGCTCTCCCGCACTGGAAACAACCAATGTATCGCTCCCTAAAATCCAGGAATCAGGAAATGCCGACGCTCTGTCTTCCGCTTTGGTACGAGCAAGAACGATAGCCCTCCGTACGGGGTCTTTCTCCGTGCAGAGCGACTCATCTGTCTCCGGGGGTGACACGACAAACGAAAGGCCCACACCCTCAAGCAGTGTCTTACGCTGAGGGCTTGCCGATGCCAATACGAACTGCAGAGAAGTCATAACCGTATACTATCTGCAGATGCAAGCGCTTGAAAGTTAGCGACTCAGACTTCCGTTGTACTTGTATCGCACTTGGTCCGGCCTGCGTCCGCGTATTCCGGAAATCGCTTCATCCATCATCTGTAAGCGAAGCTTGAGAGAAGTCGGAGGAGCGGCATTTTTACCGTGCAAATAGACGTTGTCATTTATGATGCCAATCGGAATTGTATCGGCTGCGTCGTCTCCCACAATCGCTATGCAGAGGTCGTAGAGAATATCGCTGAGCACTTTGCTGCAATACCCTGCACGTGTGTATGTCCGAAGTTGCTCACGCTCGGCAGTGGTGAGCTGACGTACTACACTGCGCGAACTGACATTTGGTGCGGAACGTGCCTCCTCACTGTCTTCTGCTGCCGGTTCCGGTGCTGCCGCATGTGTGGCAGGAGCTGTAAAATCATAGGAATCGGTATCATTGAAATCAGGACACTCAATCTCCTCACCGTCTCGCAGACGATCTCTGCAACGTTCTACGGCACGTGTGTATGCTCGCTTCTGTGCTTTCAAAGTAGATTTGTATGCAGCAACATCCTTTCGGATATCTTCTCCGTGCATCAGACGACCATCGTCATCTTGCGACCGAAATATCGCGTAACGCTCATCGTTTGTTACCACCTGTCCCAGAATATTCTGAGATGCGACCGGTACGGTCATCATGCCGAGAATTGCGACGGCAAAGACACGTGGGGAGACAGCAGTTTTCATATGTGTGTGTTGGAATTTTCATATTATTGTACCAAATTTCACACTTTATCGCAATCCCACGGCTGTGCGTACCCTCTCTATGGTCGCTCCTGCGATCGCTCGGGCACGAGCGGACCCCTGAAGAATGACATCTTGGACGTCTTTCTCCTTCAAATTCGACCTTCGTTCTCTCAGAGGACCGAAATAATCCATGAATGCCTCAAAGAACAGCTTTTTGGCATCACCGTACCCGAGTCCCCCCGCTCTGTACCTGTCCGCCAGTGCATTCTTCTCCGATTCATCCAACAGGAGAGAATGTAGTGCATACACAACGCAGTTCTCGGGGTTTTTCGGCTCTTCCATAGTCGTACTATCGGTAACGATGCCCATAATTGCCTTCTTTATGACTTTTTCCTCACCGAACATCGGAATGGTATTGCCGTAACTTTTGCTCATTTTTTGCCCGTCGGTTCCGGGAATAACGGCTACATTTTCCACGATACGTGGCTCGGGTGCAGAAAGAAGATCACTGCCGTAACGATGATTGAATTTCTGCGCGATATCGCGTGCAATTTCTATGTGTTGCTTCTGGTCTTTCCCTACGGGAACAACATCCGCATCGTAGATGAGAATATCCGCAGCCTGAAGCACAGGGTACGTAAAGAGTCCCACATTGGCCTCCAGCCCCTGTTGCACCTTATCTTTATAACTCACCGCGCGCTCCAGAAGTCCCATGGGTGTGCTGCACGAAAGTATCCACGACAGTTCCGTGTGCTCGGGAACGTACGACTGGAAGAAAAGCGTTCCCCGTGACGGGTCGAATCCGCAGGCGAGAAAGTCTTTCGAAAGCTCCTGACGAAACGTACGAAGCTCCTGCGCGTTATGTACGGTCGTGAGTGCGTGTAAGTCTGCTATCATAAGCAAATTCTCCTCTTCTCCAAGCAAATCTATGTTCTGTTTGAAGTATCCGAAGTAGTTTCCGAGGTGCGGAGTGCCGGAGGGTTGAATACCCGTGAGAATACGCATGAGTCGAGTGTACCAGATTCGCCGCGGCGTACTAGATTTCCCGCAGTCGTTTCACAATGGCAGTAAACGGTTTCGGGAGCGGTGCCTCTATGAAAATATCTTTTCCCGTCACGGGATGTTTCATTTCTATGCGAGTCGCATGCAGAAAAAACCTTCTGTAACCAAATTCCTTTGTAAAGAGACGGTTGAATTTCTCGTGTCCGTACAGTGAATCCAACACCAGCGGATGTCCGATGGATGCCAAATGCTTTCGAATTTGATGATGTCTGCCAGTTTTTATTTTGGCCTCTATAAGACTGGAGTTTGCGAAGCGATCCAATACTGTGTACTCGGTATGTGCTTCCACCATTCCTTTCCCCGTACGAGCAGGAAGAGGCGTGCGAACAATACCCATTGTCCTCCCGATTCGCCCCATAACAAGTGCGGTATAGACCTTCGTCCACTCTTCGAAATTCGTCTCAAGAATGCGATCGTATACCTCCTTGGTACGTGCGAACATCACCACGCCGGATGTCTCGAAATCCAGACGGTGCACGGAACGAAGGCCGGGGTAGTCTTGTTTGAGAAAATCAAACAACGGAAGCTTTTCCACTTTGCCTTTGCCTTTTACCACAAGCTCACCACTGAGCTTGTTCACGCCAAGCAGGTACTCGTCTTCAAACAGAATGCGATCGCGGTTTACAGGCATGGCAACAGAGTAGCTTGTTTAGGTGGAAAACCCGAATTCTTGCTCCACAATTGAACGAACAGTGCGAACACGCTGCAAATAGTTGGTGTTCCCTATGGCAGAATCTTGCATGGAACGCTGTGGCATGAAAGCTACATCGTCTTCGGCGGAAAGTTGTACGACATTCCCGGCGGTCTCTTGAATTTTCCTCAGCACATCGGAAGATGCCAGATACAGAGCATTTTCTATGAGAGGATACGAATCAGTCGCTTCATCGTGAACAGTGCGAAAGGAAAGAAACGAATGCTGCTTCGTTTCACGAGTGTCTCCCCACTTCATGCTTCCGATAAGTCTGTCTTCCACAGCGATATACTTTCTGTCTTCCGCATGAAGATCGTCCGTATTCAACGACGTCCAGCCATGGTAAGTCTCAGCCTGCGGACTGCATGTTGTGGCTGCCCTAGTTACTCCTCTGGCAGTACGTACGTTTGGTACGATAACGGATGCATCCGCAGAAAGATCTCTCGGCGAGCGCATCTCCTCCGGATGCGCACTTCCGGAAAGCACGGCATGCGAAGGAACCCAAAAATCATTCCCCAGAAATACAGAAAGTTTCCGTATGAAATCAGGATCATCCGCAAAAAAATGCCGAATCCTATCCAAATTCAACGCTGCAAAATATCGGAAAGTATTCGAGCCTCCGTACTGTCCATTCTCCGAAATACGATCTACGTATGCCTCCAACCATTTTTTCAGGCGATCTTTTGACACAAATTTCTCCAGAAGTTCAACGTATCGAAAGACATGTTTTCCCAGCGTTTGCAGTTTCCAGTCTTCCGAAAAAAGCGACTCGATTTGCGCCGTGACTTGTGCGCGAAGCACATCGGGGCCGGCGGAATATTCTCCGTGCTCCATGGCGTAGACAACAGTGGGGATTTGAGCAATGAGCGAATCCGGACGCACAGGAATGAGACTCATAGTACCCGGGTGCTCAATACGAGATGCAATACGTGAGGCATGGTACGGCTCAAGCTTGGCCTGCAAAGCAACTTCACTTGCAAATTCCTGCGGAGAGAGAGGAGACATATTAGTATTATAAAATATTGTTTATATAATGTAAATATTCACTCGGTAAACGTATACTACCGGTATTGATCAATTCAATACTGTACGTGCAGAGTAGTATCGTTATGAAGATTTCCAATGCATCACTTGTACTTCCCGAGCGCACACCACACATTGTGGTAGATCCTCTCTTGGATTTTACAGAGGGTGCGTTCGTAGACTGTTACGGAAAAAAAGATACCGAACCGATTCGAGATGTGGTGGCGAACCTAGACACCATGACAGCAGCATGGCAGGACAAAGCAGAACTTATTCTCTGCAGATCTCAATACGATTATGATCAATTCGGAGTACCCGGACTCGAGAAGTTATGTACGACGGATTGGGGTCGACAATCGGTCATAGATCCGCGACGTTTCTCTCGCAGCGTATGCAAGTTCGATAACAGTCTCCTCTCTGCAGATGCGGATCTTGACGAGCTCATCGGCGACAATGAGTTCTACGGCATAGAAGGACTCACGACCACAAGCTGCATTATAAAAACAATTGATGACTGCAGAGACCGTATGCGAGACAGAACCATCGTCTTACCTGCAAATGCCGTAGGAGTACGCAAAGCAAGAACAGCAGATGGCCAACGGATTTTGGCGCAGCTTTCTGATCCAGACGACAGGCAGGTGATAGTCGTACCCCGGTGGCAGCAAATACATCACCGAAGCTAATACGTGGCGGGCGATGCAAGACCCTTCGAACTCCAAAGATTGGCTCACGATTGCAAATGGTTCACCATGAGCGAGCGGAGCGAGCCGAATGGTGGTGTCTGGGCGACAAAATTATAGCAGACCTTCTTCAAACCTCATAGTATGGTATAATATCTTTGATATCCCTCGATGAAGATTTTCTCAAAAAATTCAAAAAGAACGCTTCGGTCGGACGAGCGAAACGCCGTCGATTCCACAGACCGGCGTTCTGATGTGCTGTTTGGAAAGTCCGTTAATCGCTCGAATACGACCGCGCTGATGAGCAATTACATCGGGCGCTTCGCCGACATTCTTGCCGACCAAGCCAGGCTAAGCGGGAACGCGGCCCGGAGCAACTGAATGGCCTAGAGACACCGGCTGGGCAATCGCGCCTCCGCTTCGGGACGTTCCTTTTGCGTGTTGCACCCAAGGAAGGTGACGAGAGCGTCCGTAACCGCATGACCCGGTTCGCCCAATTCCGCTATGAGCGCGATGTGGGTCTGACCTTCCCCGTAGAATGACTGCGCCTGCGCCCCAGCCGCTCGCAGCGCTGCGGCAAAACGGTCGGACTGGTCTGCGCCGAGCTGCTGCGATACCTTAGCGCCATTCGCGCCATTCTTGTATTCCGCATAGACAATCAGAAACGGCGGATACGGCGCACCATCCCGGATATGCAGGACCGGCGATGCGTCTACCTGCGCCGCTTCTCCAGGGAAGAAGGTCGGCAAGTTCTTCTCGGAAGGCGGATACCCCAGTTCGGCGGCGGTGTCGATGGCGCGCGGAATATCGTAGGCAACGACATCCAAAGCAACGACGCCCTTGAGCGACAGAAGCGATTCGCCTGCCTGCAGCAGGTATTGTTCGTTTACGCCGACGAGCGATACGAGGTGCGCCCCGGCGGAATGGCCAAGCAGGAACACGTCATCTGGCGAACCACCGTATTTAGCAATGTTCTTTCGTGTCCACGCCACTGCCGCGGCGACATCTTCGGCCTGTTCCCTATAGGTCGTCTCCGGCGAGCGTTCATCGCGCATCAGACGGTAATTGATGGAGACGAGGATGTACCCCTGCCGCAGGAAGAATTCGGGAAAGTGCGGACGCTGCGCTATGCCGGATTTATCCCCTTCGGTCCATCCGCCTCCATGCACCCAGACGACAACGGGGAGATCTTGGGCGCCTGTGGGTGCATAGACATCCAGGCTCGTCATCTCCGGTTCACTGCCCGCGTGGGCGGAGTACACGATGTCGTTGACAGGGAGGGCGGAAGGTAGCTGGGAATTCTGCGGAGCGTTCCCTGTCGGAGGCGCATACCCCGCACGGAGCACCTGCGCGATCATGTACGCCATCTCTGCACGGCGCACGTTGTTGCTTGGTGACTTGATCGTCGGCGGCAGAGCCTCGGCCGCGGCAACCGCCGCGACGGAGCCGCGATACCACACATTCGGATCTTCCTGAACAAGGAGCGAAAACGACCGTGCGATAATCGTGGAAGCTTCCGCCATGTTCACCGTCGCCTCACCGTGAAATGTGCCGTCTTCATAGCCGCGGATGATGCCTGACTGAAATGCTGCGCACAGGTATGGTTCGTACCAGACTCCGCTGGGCACGTCCTTAAACGAATTGATCCAGGTGCAACCCGAAACGTCCTCGGACTTTAGTGACGCTCCGGCGACGATCTTCACAAACTCCGCGCGGTTGACATCCTTTCCCGGTCGAAACGATCCGTCGGCATACCCCTGAACTATCCCATGATCGCGGAGATACTCCGCGGCCTGACCGAACGGGCTTCCCGCATTAATATCCGAGAATGCAAGCGCGACAGGTGCAAATCGGACACAGAGAAGCGATATCACGCAGAACGGCATGACGCCTTTGGTAACTGCGACCATCATCGAGCGCATTCTACAGAGGCGTGGAAAACAATACAATCACCGCATAGGTTCAGATAAATCTTACACTCCCTGAGGTCATCATGACCTATGGGAAGAGGACGCTTTCAGCCGGCATTTCGGCCTTGAGGCTTTTTAACATGCTACAACACAGCGGTGCGGTGGAACCGTATGCTCGCCCCCAAAGCGAAGAAAAAATGCATCTCACCCACCCACTACAACATATGCCCAGAATGCCGAAGATGAAAACGCACTGCAAACGCTTCGAAGGGGCACGCACTTCGCTAAGTCACTATTGGCGCGCCACGTGGGAACGCCCAAGAAACCACCTAAAGCTGCTGCGCAGCCACGTGACACATAAAGTTCGCTCCGCTCACTCGCTCCATTCAACTTCGTTCATGGTAAACAGAGTCATTCGATTCGCCCGAAAACAGATCCGTGGTTTACCATGAGCGAGGCACCGCAGTGCCGAGTCGAATGGTGGACGATAGTGGACTCGAACCACCGACCTTACGGATGTGAACCGTACGCTCTAACCAGCTGAGCTAATCGTCCAAGATGTGAAGGATACCAGCTTCTATTGGGATCAGAAGAGAAAGCGAAGCTGGAAGCTGCCTGCCCCGCACCGGAGCAGAGCGGAGCGACTGGTGCGGGGAGCTAATCGTCCGAAGCCGCAGAAGTGTACGGTGAAGAATAACGGCATTCAATGACTTTCTCTGTATTTGACAAATAATATCTGTCAGTGCATTGCCTATTTTTAGAATTTTTTAAACAATAGGTGAGGTGTAGATCTTTGGGCCATCGGCTTTTTTTCGTCAGCGTCACCGACCGAATCACTCGCGTTTGGCCGCATCACTCTTTCTCGGAGGAATATCGTCATGGGACTACCTTTAATTATTGTCAGCTCCGTCCGCATTCAACGTGTGCACATCGATCAGCTCGATGAGCCACTTCGTGGATTTGCGAACGTTGCTCTGCAACAGCAGTTTCTCATCCGAAGAATTAAAATCGTTCAAGGAGACGGAAGGCTCCTCATTTACAACCCCAGCATAGAAAATCAGACGGAATGTCTCGAATGTAACGGAGAGAATCCTCTGCGCAGACGCAATTGCCAATGGTGTAACTGCCTGCTCCCTCCTGAAGAGGATCGAGTAGGTCTTCGCCGCGGCGAGCGCGCAAACAGAAGGACGGAGCAATGCCATCCGGTGGATGCGGCGTTCCGCGACCATATGAAGGCTGCGGTTCTCGCGGCCTACCACGCGGCCGCAGATGCCGGTATGGTCGAAGCATTTGTGAAAATGGATTACAACTCTCCTACCGTGCTGTCCGTCGAAGCGTTGCATCGCTCGGACGACTTCGAAGAGTATATTCTCACAAAGCCTGACTCAAGACGGCGAACCGCATAGGTACAGAAACGGCCTAAACACTACACCAATTCCGACTCTCTCCTCGCCATCGTGCCTGGAGAGATTTTTTTGTATCTGTCGGCTTCAGAAAGACAAATCAGAGGTCTAAGACCCTTGATTTTTATTAAAAATAGTGGTATTAAATTCTCTTCTTTTGGCCATTCAAACGCCAGTGCCAAAAGGAGATCGGTCTTTCACAAGTAGGCATTTCAAACCACCCTAAACCCGCGCCATAGACAAGGAGTTCTCAGTTGAAAACACCCGACGCCACCCGATCCGAACTGAAATTCGTCACGACGGAATCTGTCATTCTTGGCGGACTTCTCGGGGCCGCTCTCATGGTCCTTTCCGTCCACACGTGGATGCACGGGCACCACTTGGTGCACGATGCAATCGGTGAAACGCTCTGGACAGCAATCTACCTCACAATGGTCGTCGCATTCTGCGACTTCCTGCTGCCCACCTTCTTCGGAAGCCGCCCCCGCATGTCGATCTTCTGTATGGTCTTCATGTGCGGGCACGTCAGCCTGTTCTTCGACAGCTTCGCAGTCGTGTTGCTGCTCAACGGCCTGACAATCCACAAGTTCACGACGGCTGCCACAAAGTACGACCACCAGTTCAATGCATTCGCTTTTAAGACGATCTGCGCGTACTGCGCCCTGACCGTCGGCGGCGGATTTTACATCGGCGAGCTGTGGGGCTTGCCGTACTTCATTTCCTCGGGAATGGCCAACCCGCTTGCAGGTCTCCCACTCCTGCTTGTACTCACGCCGTACTGCTGCATCATGTCGCTCGTAGCGGCATATTGGTACCCCGTCAGAATCGAACCTGTTCCGTTCACCAAGAAGCAAATCATCGGAACCGTCGAGATCACCCTGATGCTCACGGCGATCATCCTGACGCACCGTCCGTTCTTCTGTTTGGCACTGCTACTCCTGTACAGCGCTCTCACATGTCGAACGGTCAAGCTCGTTAAGGAAACGTTGCACGAGCTGCAGCACGGCGCTGCCAACGCGATCGGGTTGATCCTGATTGCGATGATCATCCTGCACCTGCCCGGTACAAAGGAATGGTGCGGAGCAAACATCAAAGGTCCGCTCGTGTGGGTCCTCTCGTCGATCAGTTCGCCGTTCGCCGGGGCAATGGTCCAAGGCGCAGGCGATGACCTCAGTCTCTTCTACCGCAATCTCAGCTTGATTATGCTGGGGGCTCCCATGTTCGTCAGCTCGTCACTCGTGGCAATCGTCGTCTTTCGGGACACGATTCGCTACATGGACTTGCCGGCATTCATGAAGCCCGTGGCTGCTCTGCTGGGCGGAAAGAAGAACGGAGGAACCGTCCAAGAGGCAGTGGCATACACGCTACTGGTCATTCCGATGAACATCGGTTTGGCCGCATGTCTCTTTGTGGCGAACTACTTCGACATTTTCGCGACAACCTACCGCTTCTTGAGCGGTAGCTAACAATAAACGTCACGCATCTGGCGCTGTGTGACTGGGGTGGTCTTCTTTGCCTACTTGTGAAGACCCCCGTTTTTTTGCGTACACTGTTCCCATGCGCAAACTCATCATTAACGCAGACGACTTCGGGGACGCACCGTTCACCCGAGGTATTCTGGAAGCCCGTACAAATGGCCCTCTCACGAGTGCCACCGTTCTCGTGAACACGGAGGGAGCAGAAGACGCCATCGCCTCTGCGAAGAAACACAGTCTCCCGTTGGGTCTGCACCTTAACTTCACGCATGGCGCTCCCCTGTCGGGAGGAGAACCTTTCTTCGGTCGCATTACATTCCGACAGGCACTGGAAGAAGGCCGTATGGATTCCGCAGAAATAACAAAGGAAGCGGAGGCACAACTGGCATGGTTCACAGAGCGCATCGGAACGCCCACGCACATAGACGGTCATCATCATGTCCACATTCTCCGCCCCGTGCTCGATGTTCTTGCGCCACTTATGGTGAAAAAAGGAGTGGAACGTATGCGCATTCCCTACGGCATACCCGGTGCGCAGGAAGCAAAAGCAATATGCGACGCACATGGCATACGAACGAACGACCATTTTATCGGGCTCGATTTCGGATGGGAGAAATGCACACCTCAAAGACTAGAAGAGGAACTGCGCGGTCTCCCGGAGGGAGTAACCGAATACATGGTGCATCTCGCACACCCGGAAGATATAGGGGAAGGAGCGGAGACCGCCGGACGCACGCAGGAGTTTACAACTCTCACACATCCGCGGATTATGGAAGTGATACGAGAAGAAGGTATAGAACTTGTTTCCTACGCAGACCTATGAACATTGCTCTACTCGCTCTCTTTCAGGATGCCACGGGTAACTCCACCACGGCTCAGCGCATACGAAAACATCTGGAAGAAGCAGGTCATACCGTTACGCAATTTCCCGTCGATTCACTGCAAACAGATACGCCGATACATGCGGACGCCGCCATAGGCATACATGCCTACGGTGCGGGAAAATTCCTGCAACACTCTTCCGTACCTTTCGTCATTGTATTCGGAGGAACAGACCTGAATGAATGTCCGAAAGACCCGGAAAACATGCAGGTGATGACTGCGGTTGTACAACAAGCAAAAGCACTCGTGGCATTCAACGATGACTTTCTGGAGCGTGCGGAAAAGCTATGGCCGCAGTGCAAAGAAAAACTGCATTGTATTCCGCAGGCTGTGGAAACGAACCCGTCGCAATACTCACTGCGCACAACACTGGGACTGCGGCACAATGACATCGTCTTTCTGTTACCCGCAGGACTGCGAGATGTAAAAAATCCCCTCTTCCTCGCAAAAGAAATTGCGAAGTGGCATACGGAAAACCCGCGCGTTCATCTTGTAATAGCAGGGGCGAAGCGCAATGCGAGATACGCCGCAAAAGTGAAAAAATTTATTCGGGAGCACGAAGGTATTCTGTACACGGATGCATTGCCGCAACGAGATCTCTTCGCTGCCATGCGCGAAGCGGATGCGGTGCTCAATACATCGCGGAGTGAGTGCTCTCCAAACAGCATTTTGGAAGCGATGCATCTTGGCATCCCTGTGATTGCCAGAGATATTCCCGGCAACAGTGCCATAGTGCGACACGGTTCTACCGGACTGCTCTTTCAAACCCCCGCAGCATTTCGCACACAGGCGGAAGCGCTTCTGAAAAATACCGAACTGGGTGAATCGCTGACTTCGAACGCACGGAAGTATGTGGACGCGCATCACAGCCTTGCGTCAGAAAAGAAGGCCTACCAACAATTGCTCTCCTCCATACTCTGACCATGCTTGGATTTCTGAACGCCATCGTATCTGTCGTGGGAGCAATGGTATTCGTTGTAGCCGTAAGTCTTGGCATGCTCCGCAACACGTTGGTCATGCTGTGCATCGCACTGCGAGAGTGGCGCAATACGGGAAAAGAATTGTCCCCGTACACGCCTCCCGTCACCGTTCTCATCGCAGCGCACAACGAAGAGAAAAGCATAGAAGCATGCATACGATCCGTGCTTGCATCGCACTACCCCGAATTTCATATTCTCATAGCGGACGACGGCTCTACCGACACTACCGTATCGAAGATACAAACAACGTTTGCAGGAAACTCCCAAGTGTACGTACTCTCGCTGGCACATGAAGGAAAACTCAAAGCACTGCTGCAAGGTGTTTCGTATATTCAGACTGAATTTGTCATCGCACTGGACTCCGATACCACGGTTGATCCCGAGACAATCGGAGAACTTATGAAGAAGCTTGCACCCGCAAATGTTGCCGCTGTGGCAGGCAACATAGCCGTGCGTAATCGCACGGAAAAAATAGCGACATACCAAGCGTTGGGATACATGGCATCCAATGCGGATCGTCGTGCGTTGGACCTCTTTGGCTGCGTGTCCGTCGTACCCGGTGCAATAGGTGCATGGCGGAAGGACGACTACGTGCACGCTTTGGGAGACGCGAACATCGCCGGAGATGTGGAGCTGACGTTCCGTGCACTGCGTGGAGGAAAACAAGTGCGTTTCGCCGAGAGAGCGCGTGCGCATACCGACGTACCGTCGGATACTGCTTCCGTCATCTCCCAGCGGAAACGATGGTCAGCGGAAAAGTGGCAATTTGTGAAGCGCCACGGGAAAAATCTGATGCGAGAGAGCACAAGTTTCAAAGATCTTATCGCAGGATTGCACGTTGTATCGGTGCAAGCTCTGCTTCCGCTTGTGATGTGGTGGGCAGATATCTTCATCGTATTTCGCATCGCACAGGCGGTACTGACCCGCTCTGTTGCAGGCACTGCATTGCTCGGTACGGTAAAACTCTACATCGCATTCCTGCTCATGGAATTTTTACGAGACGCTCTTGCCGTGCATCTCGAAAAACCCGGGGACAAATCTCTGCTCAAAGTATTCCCGGTGCAATCCGTATGGAACAGGCAACTCCACGGTCTTGCCACTGTGCTGGGACTGCTTTCACTCCCGAAAGGAGTGGAATCGCAGTGGAATCATGCGGAAAGACAATCACCTACTTCTTCAGAATAAACTCCGGATCTATGGACAAACGACTTTCTTCCGGAAGAACCTGACCCTGGTACTTACTGTTCGGCTTTAAGTTGTAGGGCATGTCGGCTGCGGAACTCATGACTTCGAACGCCAGTTGGCACACTCTCATACCCGGGTACAGCGCAACGGGAAGACGGTTGAGATTACTTATTTCCAATGTGATGGTCCCGCTGAAGCCGGGGTCTACAAACCCTGCAGTTGAGTGCACTATAATACCCAGTCGCCCGAGTGAACTGCGACCCTCCACACGAGCAACCAAGTCATTTGGAAGCGTGAGAGTCTCCTGCGTCACACCCAGTACGAATTCCCCGGGCTGCACGATGAACGCCTCGCCGTCAGGAACGGTGATGGTGCGCATATTTCCCGCAAAACTTTCAGGCTGCTTTGGGTCCAGTATCGCAAACTTGCTATGTTCGTAGAGCTTGAACGTACTGCCAAGTCTCATATCCATACTGCTGGCATGAATATGCATGAACGTGGTGGTATCTTGCGGAGTGGAGAGATCCGGCTGCGCGGTTTGAATGGTTATACGTCCTTCTTCTATGGCCTTTTTAATGTCGCGGTCTGAGAGAATCACAGGAAAAGTGGGAAAGAATCTTCTGGAGAGGAAGAGTAGCATACAACACAAAAAGGGGGAGAAGAAAATTGCGGGCTTCTGAATGCTCTCTACAATGGTGCGGCTATGGCTACCATAGAAGATACGGCCGCAAATAACGGTGCGACAACCGAGTACGCATCCTATGGAAGTGTCGCTGCCCTGGAAGCCAAAAAAGAAGCTGTCATACGCGGGCTGACGGACTACAACCGCTACACCTACCAACAGCTGGGAGCGCACTCATCGGACGAAGCCGCATCGACGGCGCAAACGATAGAGCAATTGCGCAGTTTAAGTGCGGAAGACCTTCTGGCGAAGAAAGAGGAAATAGAAAACCATTTTCAGTGGCTTTCCATGGACGGGGGCATAAGCAGCCAACGCGAGAAAATTGAATCCGCATGGGACAATATGAACGCAATGCTGGAAGACGCCGTACGAAGCAAAGGGATCAATGAAAAATCACGCGACCGTTGGATTAAACGATTTAAAAATAAGGATCACGGCGCATCTGTCAAAATAGAATTCGTGAACTTGGAACTGCCGGTACTGCTTATTAAAGCGGAAAAATTGGCAACCAAACGCAAAGAGATTCTCAAAATGAAAGAGTTTAAGGACGTAAACAGCAATATGGTCCCCGACCTTGCAAAATTTGTAAGTGAAGATGCATTCTTGGATCTCCACTACTTGGACAAAGAGAATCTGGTACTTACGGTGGATGCCGCTGCGACTGCGGCAAAGAAAATGCCTGCGCTCTACAGTAAGGCCAAAGGCATTCTCGACAGAGCGATAGACACGGGAGCAATGAGCAAACGGAAAGTCGGCAAATGGATGCAGAGCCTCTTTAAAACAGAGAGAACTCCGGCAGAAATTCAGGCGATACTGGAAGGAGAACTGAAAGACTACATCGGATCGTGGACAAAGCTGCGATACCAGTACGACCGTATAGAGCGCCAAATGGACAGCCAAGGAGTCCCGCAAGGATTTAACAGGCTCTCTCCCCAAAAGTTCTTGGATTTGGACTATTTCCAGCGTGAAAGCTACGTCGAAGAAGCACAGCGCAGCATGAACATCGGCTTAAACGGTCCGAGCGATAAGCCGATAGATCAGATGAAAATGGAGATTCGACACAATCTGCAAACCAAAGACTGGGAAGAAGCCGGCAGGCTAATTGGGCAGGCTCGTGGCATTGCGGAAGGAGAAGATGTGCTGGAGCTTAACTCCATGGAAAATTACCTGCAGCAATTTCGCAAAGGAGAACGCACGCAAAGCGCACCTATTGAATCCGTTACCAAAACACTGGAATCCATGCGGGAGGCGCTTTCGGAAGCTCCTTCCAGCGTACAACAGCTGTATATAGACGCATTGAACCGGGGAGCAACCACCATGGCTGCTCTCTCCACGCAGATGTACAACTTGGTATGGTGTCATGAGCACGGATACCTGAATGAAGACAAGGAAGAACGGTTGTATCAGCAATCTTTCGACGAAACGGAAGACATTGTGGAGAACGGTCACAGGCAGTACGGACTGGAAAATATCAATCTCAATGCCGTGGATGACAATAAAAAGGCGGAAGCCATGCGTCCGTACCGCACCACATGGGCACCGACGCTCTACCACATGAGCTGCTCGGACGGCAGCGCCAGAGCACGCTACTTAAACGAATTGCAGGGCAAAAACGTCGCTCGAGACTACTGGTCCACGCTCAAAATCCGAGATATCAGCTACGAGAAACAGGCGTATCTCGTAAAAAATGTGAACTGGAAGCTCAAAGGAGGCATGCGAAAGCTGCAAGCGGCAGGAGTGGCCTTTACGCTTAACGGGCCACCTGAATTCATACACTAAATGGCACGGCATTTACTTGTGAGACAGCGCTTGCTCATTACAATGTGCACACTATGAAAACCTCTCTCCTCACAACCGCTGCCCTCGGCAGTATTCTCCTTGCAGGGTGCAATGCCCAAAACTCGAACAAAGGCATGTTATCTCTGGAAGAACAACTCACAAACCCTCTCTACACGGAACGCTACGCCGAAGAACTGGTAGACAGAATGGTTGAATATAAAATTCAAGCTGATCCGCTACTCAATGATGAGTCCAAGGCGAACACAGTGGAAGAAGCAAGAAAGAAATGGCTGGAAGTGGCACGCGATGCTCGCAAAAAGCAGCGCGAAGGACTGCGCGGTTTCCTTATTACCATCAACGAGCCCATTAAAGGAGAAGTATTGTACGTCGACGATACGCTCTATCTGGATACGACTGCCATTATCGCTCCGGGCCCGAACGTGCACCTGTACCTTTCGAGCATCATAGATCCCCGAGACGTGGAATTTCCGGATGAAAGCGCCATAGACATAGGAAAAGTGCAGTCTGCGTACGGTGCACAGCAGTATGCAGTTACCCCCGTGAGTGATCCGGAGGCCTACCGTACTGTGGTTGTCTGGGACAATGATCTGAGCCGTCTGCTCGGCTTCGCGCAGATCAACAAGTAATTACATTACCGCCCTCCTCGCACATCGAGAGCGAGCGGTTCAAAGAGAAGCACGTAGGATTCCTGCGTGCTTTTCGGGCAATGGAATACTCCGCGTGGAATTACCGCCATCTCCCCTTCCTTCACGTTCAGATCTTCTCTGTCTCTGCACTGAATCACTATTTCACCTCTGTAGACATAGAAGAGTTCATCTTGCTCGTGATCATGCCAATGGTACTCCCCTTCAAACTTCGCCAAACGCACGACAGAGTCATTGTACCGTACTATCTCTATGGGATCCCACGGCTCCGTAACGGAGCCGATATGCTCTTCTATGCAAGCATGGGAAACAGGAATGTTCATAGGAGAACTACAGTCTCTGAGTCAGACGCTCCAGTTCGGCATCTATGGATGCACTGATGGTGTCGAATCCTGTCTGCACTCTCTGGCCGTTCACAAAGAAGGTGGGGGTGCCCCGCACTTCCAGCACACGTCCTGCTTCGTAGTCCGCAAGCACAATATCGCGCTTCGCATGTGAACTCATGCATCTGTTAAATGCGGTCATATTCAACTCAAGTTCGGCTGCCCATACGCCTAACGATTCGGAGCTCAATTCCTGCTGCTTTTCGTACGCGAGATCCACAAACTCCCAGAATTTTCCCTGATCTGCCGCACATTCGCTTGCCTCTCCCGCTTCCAGCGCAAAACGATGAATGGAGCGCAACGGGAAATGCATGATATCAAACCGAATGGTATCTCCGTACTTTTCTATAAGAGGAGTGGAAATGGAAGAGTGTGCCGCACGGCAAGCCGGACACTGCAAATCTGCAAATTCCTGCACGACTACGACTGCATTCGGATTACCTTTTGGCGTACGGCTGGAAACATCCGATGAGCCCGGAGCGCATGCGGAAAGTAACACGAAACCGATAAGTGGGAGGGAGAGTGAGGATTTCATGACCATATCTTGGCAGGTGAATACAATAGATGCAACAATTCACTCAGACGTCCAAGCGTGGTACTCTTTCTCCCTCTCTATGTCTCTCTACCGCAAGTATCGGCCTCAGGCATTCGCAGACGTGGTCGGTCAGGACCATATTGTCACAACACTCGAACAGGCTGCCGCGCAGGATAAGCTGGCACACGCGTATTTGTTTGCAGGTAGCAGAGGAACGGGGAAAACATCCGTGGCACGCATACTGGCAAAAATGCTGATGATACGGGGTGTGCAAGACGACGCGCTGCGCAAGCAGATAATGAAAGGCGTGGAAGACGGCAGTATCGTTGATTTACTGGAAATAGACGCCGCCAGCAACCGCGGCATAGACGATATTCGAGATCTGGTGGCAAAAATTCAGTTCTCACCGGTCGTCACAGGTGCAAAAGTCTACATAATCGACGAGGTGCATATGCTGACAAAGGAAGCGTTTAACGCACTCTTAAAAACACTCGAAGAGCCTCCGCCATACGCACACTTCATACTCGCAACCACGGAGCTCAATAAAATTCCATCCACCATACAGTCCCGCTGTCAGTGCTTTCCTTTCAGAGCTATTCGGGAAGAAGACATTATTCGACGACTGCAATTCATAGCGGATCAGGAGCATATACACATCGACAGAGAGTCGCTTCGCTACATCGCACACCATGTGGAAGGAGGGCTGAGAGATGCCATTTCTTTGTTGGATCAAATGCGCTCCCTCAAATCCATCACGTTGCAAGATGTGCAACAGCGCATAGGAAGCACGGGGCATGAGTACGTCGGTTCCATTTTTACCGCCCTGCAAGAAAGAGACGCACAGACACTCCTGCAGACCATTCACAAATTGGAAGATAACGGAATTTCGCTGGAAAACTTCGTTCGTCAGCTCTTAAAAAATGTTCGCAACTCGTTGCACACTGCCGTTGAGCAGAAAAAACCCACCAAGGATATCGTCGCCGTTCTCAATACCCTCCTTGTTACCATTCGAGACATGCGTATTTCTCCTCTGCCCGGGCTGGTACTGGAGTCCGCCCTGCTCTCCATATGCAACAGGGACGAACAGGCGGAGAAGAGTGCACCGCTCTTCGTAACGGACACAACGCAGCTCAAAGCCGTCTCGGAAAAGAAGAAAGAGGCAATACACGAAAAAAAATCCGACAAAAGTGTGCCTGCAAAGGAAACTACGGCAAGCATAAACCCACAATCTCCGTCAGTGACGGCTACGCCGGAGAAAGCTTCAACGGCAACAGCGAGTGCCGCCATAGAAGCACGCGAACTTTCCATGGAAAGCCTGCAGTCTGCGTGGGGCGACATCGTGAAGCAGACAACGCCGTCTTCGGTAAAAATGTCCCTGAAAAACGGACGCCTTACCGCTCTGGAGGATACGAAGGTAACACTGGCGTTCTCTTCCGCTTTTCACAGAGACACCGTTGCCAAAACAGAAGCCTGCAGAACCGTGGAAGCAGTGATGGAAACACTCTTTAAGAGATCCATGAGATTGGAATGCGTATTGGACCAAGCCACTCCCATGCAAATTGACGACGACAATACGTCCGTAAGTCTGGCGGAAGCGGCAGCGGAAATATTTTAGGAATATGAGAAAAAACTTGGGGCACATAGGATTTGGCGAAACGATGTCCGGCGCGGACCGCTCTGGCGAATCCGAGCTCTTGCTTGCCGATAGAAATATGCGAGCATTTCAGTTGTATCTGCGAGAGGTGCTGCTCCTTTCACCCGAAGAGCGACAAAGAAGAGAGGCAAGTCTCTGTGAACATATCGATGCTTTTCTCACGCAGCACGCCAAGAGAACTGTCTGCGGATACATTGCCCAAAATGAAACGGACAGAGATCCGTTGGATATAGAACCGCACCTCGATCATCTCTTTCGGAACAGAACGGGAAACGGACTTGTACTACCGGGATTTCAGAAAGAAGAACCCGTGTTTTATGCCATAGACAGACAACTCCGGGAAGAAGATCTGCAACGCAACGCAGTGGGAGCACTGGAGCCGAAACCGGGTACATTCACTGCGGTGAGTCCGGAGGACATAGATGTGTTTCTGGTACCGGGAGTGGAAGGAAAGAAAATCGTGTACTCACGCAATCACGGATATGACCACTGGCACGAAGAATTTCCCCATGCGCTCTTCTTGCCGACGTGCCTCGTATACAACCGTGATTTTGCATTGGTACACCCGAAGAGAACTTATAATCTCATTGCGACACCGGATGGTATTATTGAAACGGGTTCCCCTCTTTAAAAATGCACGATGCGGACGCCAAAGCACAGCTTCGAGACTCCATAACACAACGCATGCAGCGTCTGACAGACGCGCAAAAAGCTGCGGAAAGCCGCACGCTTTGCAGGGAACTTCTCCCACACATTCCCAAAGGATCCACGGTGTGTGCGTACTATCCCATGAAATCGGAAGCAGATATTCGCATGCTCCTCGACGAACTTCTTCTCCGTGGAGATAACGTCTTCCTTCCGTGTTTCGAAAACAACAGACTCATCTTTCGAAAAATCGAGGATTTTGCCGATTTGCACAAGGGTGCCCTCGGCGTGTTGGAACCGAAGCAAAACGCAAAAGAGCTGGAAAAAGAAACGGCAGATATCATTCTGGTTCCCGGACGCGCGTTCGACTATGCGGGAAATCGCATGGGGCGTGGCAACGGCGGATACGACAGGTGGATTGCAAAACACCGAAAAGCACATGCCAATACGAAATGTATTGGTGTGGCACTCGAATGCCAGATAGTGGGAAGCGTACCCACCGAATCGCACGACGAGCCGATGGATGCGATTGTCACCGCACGGGGTTACAAAGAGACGATGCCACGAGAGTAAGTGCAATCATTGTGTTCAGTGGGCTTTGCAAGCCGGCACACTCTAGCTACTCTGATGGTACAAACACGACTTCCCCTCCCTCATCGAATACAGCGAAGCGCCCCATGAGGAAGCTCACGGGATATGGTGTTTCTCCGTACGATTCTCTCCCCACCTCACCCATGTTTACTTACGACGCACTCAAGAAAGAAGATCCGAAAATCTACGACGCTCTTATGGGAGAAATGAAGAGGCAAAAAGAAGGAGTGGAACTCATACCATCGGAAAACTATATCTCTCCCGCGGTACTGGAAGTAATGGGAACCGTTTTTAACAACAAATACTCCGAGGGGTATCCCGGAAAACGCTACTACGGCGGTCAGGAATACACGGACTGTGTGGAATCCATAGCCATAGAACGCGCAACGAAGCTCTTCCGTTGTGAGCATGCAAACGTACAGCCGCACGCGGGAGCACCTGCGAACGTTGCTCTCTACTTTGCATTGCTTGAACCGGGAGACACGGTAATGGGAATGGATTTAAGCCACGGAGGTCACCTTACACACGGACACCCTGTCACATACATCACAAAGATATTTAACTTTGTACGCTACAAGATGAAAGATGTGGAGACAGGAGAAATAGACTACGACGAAATGCGAGAAGTCGCACTGCGCGAGAAGCCGAAGATTATTCTCGCGGGATTCTCGGCGTATCCTCGTGAACTCGACTACGCCAAAATGAAGGCGATTGCAGACGAAGTCGGCGCATACACAGTGGCAGACATGGCGCATATTGCAGGAATGATTGCAGGCGGAGCGCTGAGAAATCCGTTCGATGACGGGTTTGATGTCATTACAACCACAACGCACAAGTCTCTTCGCGGACCTCGCGGAGGCATGATTTTGTGTCGTGAACTCGAACTCGGCAGAAAGATAGACAAATCTGTGTTCCCCGGTTTCCAGGGAGGACCGATTATGCAAATGGTTGCCGCGAAAGCAGTGGCGTTCGGTGAGGCACTCAAACCCGAGTTTCGAGACTACGCACATCAAATTATCGCCAATGCCAAGCACATGGCAGATGTGTTTATGCAAAGCGGAGCAAAGCTGATAACAAACGGTACGGATAACCACCTCATGATGATAGATTGTGTGAAATCATGGGATATGACCGGACAAGAGGCAGAAACACTCTTCGATAGAATCGGCATTACGCTGAATAAGAACATGATTGCCGACGATCCTCGTAAACCAATGGATCCCTCCGGAATACGCTTCGGTACGCCCGCCGTTACAACGCGCGGTATGAAGGAGCACGATATGAAAACGCTCGCAAACTTCATGCTGAAAGCCGTGGAGAACAGAGGCGACGACAAGGTGATCTCTGCGCTGCATGACGAGGTCATAGAGTTCTGCCTGCGGTTCCCCGTACCGGGAATAGACTCGTAAGCGAGAACGGCCATCTGCGCACCGAAATTTTCCCTTTGCAATGTAAAGTAAAGTTTGCTATACTGTAGTTGTCACCGGTTGATTAGAACTTGTTTCTATCTCAATTCGATGACCAAAAACAAAAATCGTCACCCCTTTTACTCGGTTGGCGATTTTTTGTGTAGTGTCAGAAAATGGGTGACTATACCTTCAGAGCACGTAGAAAAGTGGAAGGGCGTCTCGAAGGATACTGTACTATTTCTCACGGTACTTTTCAGAGATGAAAAGTACCCAAAAATCTCCGTCAGTTCCACCTGTCTAAAAGTACTCCCCCTCGTCATGGTGAGGTGCTCGACTGATCCTTCGAGGCTCTCTTTGCTTGCAGCTTCGTTCGCACCTCCAGCCTCCGCACCGCATTGGTTATGCTCCGGCCGGCACGCAGGATGACAGTCAAAAGTACGTAGGATGAAAAAGTGTCATGGTGAGGTGGTCGACTGATCCTTCGTGGCTCTCTTCGCCTGCGGGCTCCGTTCGCACCTCAGGATGACAGTCGACCCTCGAACCATGCACGAGTTTGCGGCTGACGAACCCTGAGCGTACTGAGCCTGACGAAGTATCGAAGGGTGGGCACTTTTTCTAAAAAGTGCCGTACGGTGTATCATGAATGCATGAATGCAAGAGCTTTTACAATAGTTGTGGCATTCCTCGATGCAGTACTCCTCGTGTGCTCCACCGCTGTAATGAGCGTCATAGTGGCAATGAGTGTGATGATGTTCGATGCACCCGGCTCCACAGAAAGCTTGCAGGTGTGGGGACTGTTTACGGGTATCGCACTGTTCTGTACCGCACTTGTCCTCTTTTGTTTGGTACGAGCGGTACAAAGCTTCCGCAGAGGAAAATACGTGCGCTCTGTCATTATCAGCGCTCTCCCCCTGCTTCCGTTCGTCATTTTGCAAATACTGCCGCTCTAGTAGTCGTAGTATTCGTAATCATTGACCGTTCCATATTCGTCCTGCGACCAGTATGAATCGTAATGATTGAACGAGTTTTGGTACTCGTAATTATCTCTGGAATAGAGAGGGTATGGTCGTGATCTGTGAGACGGCCCTTGTCGCAGAGGCACCTGAGAGTGTTCCTGATTCACATGGTAACGAACATCATCTCTTTCATCATAATCAGCAGGACACTGCTGTTCCCAGTAACCGTCTCCATAGAGCTCATCGTACGTACAATTATCGTACACATAACACTTTGGAATATGGTGATCCGGACGGAGGCACCCCCTTGCATACTTGCTTCCGGTCAGCGTCTTTTTTGTCGTGCTTCTGCCGTAGGGGTAGTCCGAACGACGACTTGAGCGGTACTTGGCAGTGTGCGTGGTGTATTGACCTGTATTGTCATACACGGACACAAAAGGATCGTCATACACCAGGCGACCATACCCCGGCACATACGAGGAGCCGATCGTATGAGAACTCACACGACTTTCTGCATGAGCGGGGAAACTGATGGCAAAAAAGATAACGCCGATGATGCCAAAAAAATAGCGAGACATAGGAGATGAATTCTAGAACAAAACCGCAGTAATACGAAAGAAAATGCGGGAAGAGAATAGACGTGTATTCTGAGTAAAAAATGTATCCATAAAATATGTTTAGCTCTTGGCTACCAGTAAATCTTGCGCTTTTGATTCCCTCGAATATGATAACACGATTTGTTCATAACAAATCTGCGCCATCAGCCTTCGCTCTTAAAGAAAAGAGAATGCCCCCGTTCCTTCGGTTAAGAAATCCTCCTCAAAAATCTCGGCTTCGGCCGACAAGTCAGCCTTAATGCTTTCGGAGGGAAAACAAATACAGACAGTTTCCGGGGCTTCCGGGCCCCGGAGACACCCCCTTCTCCCGCTCCTTTCCATCACCGACTGTCTCGCAGAGAGAATGATAATCATGTGCCACTGCACTCGTTCCTCTCAGCCACTACCACTACACCTGCTGTACACATACTGAGTACAGGCACGTGATTGCGGGTCGTGGTTATCATCCTCTCTGCTCTGCAATGTCGTAACGCCGCCTCGAGGATACGCAGCGTTATGCATACCCCCTACTCCCCAGTGTTCACTTCCCGCGTTATGGCGAAGTCTCAATGAGCCGGTCCGGGGACTTCGCAAGGTCACGAGGAGAAATAAGAGACCAAAGCAGGGCTAGAGTAACGAGGAATCCTCTCCTCACCCTTCACAGAGAAGCTCAGTTGCTTCCTTACGTAAGCTCCTGATAGCTCCCGAAGGACACCAAAACACAAAAGGCCGCACAGCGGTCTTTTTGTTTTAGGGAAAAAAAGTATACTGAACGGTATGAAGAGAATGACTGTCGCCATAGGCATAAGTACCGTGCTTCTCACCGCCTGCCAGGGTGCGGACGGCCCTCCGCCGCTGCCTGCGCCATCTAACTCCCAGCAAACCCAAAGCAGTCCTCCGCCTCCGGTACAGTAAGTAGAAACACGCATATTATTTTCAGTTGTAAAGATAAAGATGCCTCGCTGCACTTGCGTCGCAAGGTGTACGAGTGTACACTTCGCTCATGACATTACAGGAGGCTACACATCGGCTCGAAAAGGAGGATACGGAAGTCGTTATCGACTGGTCTCAGAAGCCTGATACGGATATCGATTCCATGATTCAATGGATAAGCACCTACCCACGCAGGAAGGACGTCCATGTCTATCTCGGCTCACAACGACACAAGCCACAGGGCAGAAAACTGCAAAACGCACTGCAGGCGCTGGGCTGCAGAGTAACCAACAGAAGTCTGGTACTCGCGTAAGATCATCGGGTAAAACTTGCAATTATAGTAGGTAATTATCCCCTCAAGGCTAGTTGCATACATTGTGTCACGGTGAGCCCGTCGAACCGCGGCACAATTTGACATCCTTCGACGAGCTCAGGATGACAAATTGAATGTATCGGCCTTAAAGGGATAGTCACATAACTACGCCTTCTTCTTCTTTGCCTCTTTTTCCGAAAGCTCCTGCAACGCTTTGCTGAGAGGCGGAACTCCCCCACTGCCTTCCAGTTTCTTTTGCAGATCCTCATACTGCTTCTTTTCTCCCGCAGGAATTTCTTCTCCCAAAATTTCACGCTTACGGAATGCGTTGAAGTCGTTTGTCCACATCTCTCTGTCTCTCCATGCCCTGTACTCCTCCAGCTTCATTCCTTTCTTGCGTGCCTTCTTTATCTCTTCCTCTTCTTTCTCCTGGGCTTTGGCTACGGCAACGGAATTCGTACGAGCTTCTGCGGCACTCTCGGACCATTTGATGATCTTCTCTTCCACAACCGACCTCTTTTCGCTGTAGCGTTCACGTGAGAGTCTGCGCAACACGTCCACTCTTCCGTCATCTTGCACGTAATCCGGCGGAGGAAGTGTTTGAATGGAAAAAGGCTTACTTGGCATACCGTCTATCATCAATCTGCCATAGGCGTGGTACTTCGGAAGGCTCAGAATATCTTTCGGCATAACCAGTTCTTCAAACTGCAGACTGAAGACTTCCGCATCGTCGGATCCGACCTGAAATGTTACAAGCGTACCGACGTTACCAAACACCGCATCGCGCAGTGCGGTATTGCGCTCTCCGATGAGCAGCTGCCCGACGTACTGGTTGGCCATTGTAAGGCTGAGTCGGTATTTACGCGCCTCGGAAAGGATGGTTGCGAAAGATTCCGTAGCGAAGTTTTGAAACTCATCGACGTACAGGAAGAAGTCCCGACGCTCTTTTTCAGGAATATCCGCTCTGCTCATGGCATCTATTTGGAACTTCGTCACAAGCATGGAACCGAGGAACGCGGAGCTGTCTTCTCCCAATTTTCCCTTACTCAGGTTTACCAAGACAATTTTGCCCGTATCCATCGCATGGCGAATATCCAACGTGCTTCGCACTTGTCCCACGATGTTACGCAGTAAGGGTGTGGAGAGCAGCTGACCGACCTTGTTCTGAATAGCTGCGACAGCTTCCGTTCTGTATTTCTCGCTCCACACTTCGTATTCATCCACCCAGAAACTTCGTACGGTCGGGTTGGTTACCTTTGAAACAATTTTCTTTCGATACGAATCGTCGGAGTACATACGCATGATTCCCATCATGGAAGTCCCCTCACTTTCGAGCAGAGCAAGCAATGTGTTTCGCAGCGTGTGCTCCATTCGTCCGCTCCATACATCCGGCCAGAGCTTGGTAAAGACGCTCATAATACCCGATGCAACCAAGTCTCGCTGATGCGGATCCGGACACTCCAGAATGTTAAACGATATGGGATAATCTCTGTCTGAGGGATCAAAGAGAACAATGTCGTTACTTCTGCTTTTTGGAACGAACTGCATAATGGCATCGATAAGATCGCCGTGCGGATCTATGACTCCCACACCTCTTCCCGCGTGAATATCACTGAATACCATGTTTTCAAGCAATGTGGATTTACCCATACCGGTTTTACCGATGCAGTAGATGTGCCTGCGACGATCATCGGTACGTATGCCAAATCGTGATCTGTGCCCCCGAAATATTGCCTCTCCGAGCACGGTGAGTTCTTCTTCTTTGTCGGTAATACCGGGAACTGGCAGGTGAATGGGTGGTTCCAACTTTTTACAGAGCACCCAATCTATGTTGGGAGTTTGCACGAGTATGGTCGGCAAGTGCCAAAGCGTGGCAATCTCCTCCGTCGAAAGGATAAACGATGACGTATTGAGTTTGTGATTTAGCTGCGTGCTCGTCGTTACTTTACCGGGAGCGAATGCATTGCACTGCGGCAAGGAAAATTGGCGAAAACTTCCTGCTATCTCCGAAAGTTTCCGTGAAGCTTCCGTCTTCTGACCTACGGGATACGTCACACTGATGCGCACGTTGCAGAGAAACATCAGCCTGTTTACCTTGTCCAATGCGGCAGCCACAGAATCTTCTCTGTCGTGAGAGCGAGAACTTGCTTGGTCCATTTCCTGCTGCTCAGGATCGGATGACATACTTGTTTCCCCCGAAAATATGGACGGAGCTTTACCGAATTTGTTGAATCCCGGCCAAGCGCGAAATCCGCCGAGGAATATGGATACGGGGAAGTACGCAAGTCGTCTCCATCCTCTGGCAAGTTGTATTCTTGTAAAGAAACAGGCGTACGACTCCGAAAGGGACGCTATGCCTTTATCGAGCAACGGAAGGAATCGAATGGCTCTTCGGCGGTACGTACCTCCAATGGGTCGCATAATTATCTGCACGTGTCCTCGCATACCGGGCACACTGTATCTCGCCAATGCCGAGGTGATTCCTGCGAGAGGATCCACGTTGACCCTCGTAAGAATGTCGTCGAATTGCGGATGCCTCTTAATGGGAAAGACCTCAGGATCGGTGAATGAAAGGTCGACAGAAATCACTTCTTCTCCTTCTCTCACGGGGAAAAGCTCTTCATGCACACGTTCGATATCGACATCCGGATACTGTGCGTACAACTGACTCTCCGCGAGCTGCAGAGCCCCTTCTTCCGCCCGAACAAACAGTCCTATTTTCCCTTCGGCATTGCCAATTTCAAGACAAACAAGCTGATCTGCACCTTTTAAAGAGTGGATGGCAGAGATAGCCGGCTCCATGTAGAGCGGTCCGCGCTCATTTTCTTGGCCGGCACGAATGCGTAAAAGGGAAGATGCCATGAATTGCGTTTTATAAGGGTTAAGCTTCGGATCGAAGCAGATCGGCAGCCATGTTCAGTGCGACCGTATTGTATGAGTAGTCCATACGCATAGGACCCAGAATACCTATTGCACCACGATGATCGCGCACCCGGTACTCGGTAACCATGAAGCTGCAACTGTGGATCTGTGACAAAATATTTTCATTGCCGATGTAATACCGTACTTGCTCGTCTATGCTTACATTGGCAAGAATAGTATGAAGGTGCTCCTCCAGCACCTCTGCAACACCGCTTGCCATACCGGGATTGGCCAAAAACTCCGGCTGACGAAGCGCATTGGCCAAGCCAAGGAAGTACACCTGTTTCTTATGCGGTACGGATGCAAATGCCACATCCGGAATCATGTGAGCAAGCAGTGCAACGGCATCGTATGCTCTTTCCTGATCTTTGCGCTGCAAATACATCTCCTTGAGAGAATCAAACTTCTTCCGAACGTGCTTCTCCTGCTTTGTGGGCTGCATGTGCTGCTGAACGTAGGACCTGTACCCTTTGGCGGTGGGAATGCGACCGGCGGAAATATGAGGCTGTTCCAAAAAGCCTTCTTCTTCCAATTGGAGCATTTCATTGCGAATGGTTGCGGAAGAACAGGTAAAATACCCCGACTCCAACAACTTCTTTGAACCAACGGGCACTGCCGTTTCGATAAATTGGTCGATGATGGCAGCCAGAAGCTTGCTCTGTCGCTCATTCATGTACATATTTTAGCATTCTTACGCCGAGAGTGCCACCTGATGCACCAAAAAGTTACGGAGTGAAATTCCCGTAAAAGCAAAAGAAAATGGGTATGAGGCTACTTTTCTTCCTTTTGCACTTCCTGCGATGCAGCCATACGCTTGCGGAAACGCTCCACACGTCCGCCCTTCAGCTCCTTCTGCTGCTTACCGGTGTAGACCGGATGACATAAACGACAGCTTTCCACAGTTTGCTCCTGAACGGTGCTTGGGATCTCAAAAACAGCATTGCATGAACTGCATGTGATCTTGGCGTCGGAGAAAACCTGAGGGTGAATAGCTGATTTCATAGCCCAAAAAGTGTACAGATAGGAAAATTGAATGCAAGTAAAGAAGGAGCGATTTCTACTTCTTTTTCGGCGGCGCCTTTGTAGTCGGAGCGCTCTTGGAAGCAGGCTTTTTCTTGGTACCACCGGCAGCAACAGGCTGCGGCGACTTCTTTCGTGCGCTGGATGCAGCTCTCTTTACCATGCGCTCCTCTTTCTTAATCACCTCCACCTCTTCTTCTCGCACATCCACTGCCGCCTCCTGTACGGCCTCTTCACCTTCTTTGTCTTCCATAACTACGCTCATGGTTGCCACGATGTCCTTCGCCTTCAGTCGCATAACTATCACACCCTGTGTGGCACGACCAAGTGAAGGAATGTCACTTAAGCGCATGCGAATGGTCTGACCCTGTTTGGAAATACAAAGCAGATCTCCGTCGTCACCTTCTTCCAGCACACATCCACCGATAATTTTTCCGGTCTTCGTAGTAAGTTGTGCCGCCTTTACCCCCGTGCCTCCTCTTCCCTGTAAGCGGTACTGCTCCACGGGAGTCATTTTTCCGAGACCGTTTTCCATCACCACCAGAACCTTACTCTTTTTGGGATCATCCACAGCATCTGCCTCTACCACGAAGTCATCTTTTGCAAGCTTTATTCCCCGTACGCCCGCAGCACTGCGGCCCATGGAACGAACATCTTCTTCATTGAAACGGATTGCCTTTCCCTGATGAGAAAGCAGCAATATCTCCTTATTTCCCTCGGTTGCAACAACCCAACACAGCTCGTCCCCGTCAGGCATTTTCTGTGCAATAAGACCGCTGCGGCGAATGTTATCGAACTGGCTGAGCTCCGTGCGCTTTACGATTCCCATGCGAGTCACCATGAACAAGTGCGTCTTATCTTCCAGATCCGCCTTTAAAATAGCGGTAACAAGCTCCCCCGGTTGCAACTGCAACAAGTTCACTATCGCCTGCCCCTTCGCGATACGGCTGCCCTGTGGCAATTCGTACGCGGGCAACCGAAATACGCGACCCGTGTTCGTGAAGAAGAGCAGATCATCGTGATTCATCACATGAAGCAGAGAGAGGATTTCATCGTCATCCTTCGTAGTCATACCTTTTACCCCCTTCCCTCCTCGGGCCTGAGCGCGGAACTGCATCGGACTTAATCGTTTTACGTACCCGCCCGTAGTCAGCGCGACGATCATCGGAGCGTTGGGAATGGTATCTTTCGCACTGAACTGACCTACCGGATGCTTCACGATAGTGGTTCTCCTTGCATCGCCGTACGTTTCTTTCATGGAGACCAGTTCTTCTTTCAGAATGGTATCTATGCGCTTCTTGTCTGCAAGAATCGCCTCGCACTCCGCAATGAACTTCAGTTTTTCTGCCAGCTCATCTTCTATTTTCTTTCGTTCCAGACCTGCAAGTGTTTGCAAGCGCATCTGCAAAATGGCGTCAGCCTGAATTTCTGAGAGCTTGAAGAATTTGACCAGATTCTCTTTGGCAATCTCTTTCGTTTGGCTCTTGCGAATGGTCTCTATGACTTTATCGATGTTATCGAGCGCTTTCTTCAGTCCTTCCAAAATATGCGCACGCTCCTTCGCTCTGTCGCGATCGAACGTGACACGACGGGTGATGACCTCACGACGGTGCTCCACGAAGATTTCAATAAGTTCGCGAAGATTCAACAGTCGTGGCTGTTTTCCGTCGGCCAGTGCGATGGTGTTGTAACCGAAACTATTTTGAAGATCCGTATGTTTAAAGAGCTGGTTGAGAACTTTCTGAGGATACGAATCTTTTTTAAGCTCTATGATGATGCGAATGCCCTCGCGATCCGACTCGTCGCGAATATCGGAAATACCCTGTATGACCTTATCTGTGACCAGTTTGGCCATTTTCTCTATCATTGTGGACTTGTTCACCTGGTATGGAATTTCCGACACTCGAATGTGATACCTGCCATTTTTCATTTCTTCTATCTCTGCTTTTCCGCGAACAATCACGGAACCGCGACCTGTCAGGTACGCCTGCTTCAGCGTCTCCATGTTGTACACAATTCCTCCCGTGGGGAAGTCCGGACCCTGAATGTACCGCAGCAAATCTTCCACCGTTGCCTCCGGGTTATCGACAAAGTGGATCGTTGCATCCAAGACTTCCGTCAGGTTGTGCGGCGGAATATTGGTTGCCATACCCACGGCGATACCGACTGTTCCGTTGATAAGGAGGTTGGGCACTTTGGCGGGAAGCACAACAGGCTCCTTGCGGGACGAATCGTAGTTCGGTTGGTAATCGACGGTGTTTTTCTCGAGATCCCGCAGCATTTCTTCGGTCAGCTTTGCCATTTTTGCCTCGGTGTAACGCATGGCAGCCGGATTATCTCCGTCTATGGAACCGAAGTTTCCCTGTCCGATAACAAGCGGGTATCGCAATGAGAAGTCTTGTGCCAATCGCGCAAGTGACGGGTACACAATCGCCTCTCCATGGGGGTGGTAGTTTCCACTCACGTCTCCGCAGATTTTTGCGCACTTACGGTAACGACCGCCGGGACGAAGTCCCAAATCGTTCAACGTAACCAAAATACGACGGTTTACAGGCTTCATACCGTCTCGGGCATCCGGTAGAGCACGGGATGCAATCACGCTCATTGCGTAACTTAGGTAGCTCTCTTCCATCTCGGTTACTATCGGACGAGCCTGAATAGTACCTATGGTTGAAAGTCTCTTGCCGTCACCTTCAAGCGGCGGCTGAACTGTGCCTGTATCTGTATCGTCGGTATCGGACATGCGTAGCCCACAAATCTTAGCGCAAAATTACAAAGGGGAAAGAGGGAAATGTTTAAAAAAAATTCAAAGGCCTTCCTTCTCCACAAAAAAGAGAAAATACTGCACAATACGAAAGATATGCTCTCTGTCGTCGCCACACCTATCGGCAACTTGGGAGATATAACTCTGCGAGCCATCGAAACACTCACGAAGGCAGATGCCATTGTCTGTGAAGATACGCGAGTAACAGGCAATCTTCTCAAACAGCTCCACATACCCAAGAAAGAGCTCATCAGTCTGCACGGATACAGCAGCCCCGAGAAAGCGGACGCACTGACAGCGCGCATGAAAGCAGGTGAACACATGGCTCTGGTATCGGATGCAGGAACACCGGGAATTTCGGACCCGGGGTACGCGCTTGTCTCCCGCGTACGTACCGCAGGCGTCACAATAGAAGTGGTACCCGGGCCGTCCGCGCTCCTCGCCGCACTGAGTGCGAGCGGACTTCCTATCAACCAGTTTGTGTATCTCGGATTCCCTCCTTTAAAGAAAGGGAGGCAAACATTGTTCACATCGCTACCAGAAGAAAAAAGAACCGTCGTTCTCTACGAATCCGTACACCGCATAGAAAAAACACTGCTGGAACTGTCACGATACTTAGAAAGCCAACCCGAGAGAGAAATTGTGATAGCGAGAGAGCTTACCAAGATGCACGAAGAGCTGATTGCTTGCACCATTGCGACCCTCCAAGACACTGTTCCGACATTCACCAAGAAGGGTGAATTCGTGATAGTAATAGGTCCGATGCGCTGAACAACTTCCGCATAAGGGCATTGTGAGGTACAATTGTAAGATTGTTTCTCTCTATATACATATGGCTTCTCCTGAACAACCGACAAATCAACCCCCGCAAGCTCTCTCATTTGTGGAGCAGGTACATAACCTTCGCGACGAAATGGAAGAATCTCTTCGCGAACTGAGAGAGAGCAGAGTGCAAGTACAGGAGCAGGATGTCCCGTCGGCAAATCCGTTCGAACGAGCGAGAGTCTATGAAAACACGCGCAAGTTATTGCAGTACATCAGTGAAAACCAAGAACGCCTGCTCAGCAACGAAGCCGTGCAGGAACAACTCTTACGACTGAAGAAATTTTTGGATGAACAACAGGCATACAACGACATGCCGGTCGTAAGTACTATTCTTAAAAATCCCGGACGTGCCGGCGCGATACTCGGCTCTCTTGTCGCCGCTCTCGCCATAAATAAGGTTGCCAATGCCGTGGTAAAAAAAGAGCAGAAGGGAGTACTGTTCCACATCCTGAAATTTTCGGGAGTGTTGGCACTCTCCAGTTACATCGTTTCGAAGTTTCCGGTATCTCCGAAGGACAGCGAACTCGCACCGAGCGTGCGTGGCACTGTGGAAACAGTCGGGGAAGTTCAAGTGCACACGCAGTTTCTGGGCAATGACTTCGTAGTCGGCGGTGCCAGAAAAGGAGATCTGCAAAATACCGTCGCGCTGCGAACATCCGTAGAAGAAGCATTTCGAGGGAAAGACACAAAGAAACAAGTCAGCGTGATTGTGTACTGCGAGGAGAATCAGAAGCAGGCGGTGACCACCGCATTGAACCCGATGATGCAACAACTCAGAACCGCACACACCGACCGCACATTTCAGCTGCGTCTTCTCAGCAAAAAGCCACCCGAAACTCCGAACGGAAGTGCTCCGGACAACACGGGAAATTAGGACGGAAGATCCTGCAACGGATTCACATGCACACCGCTGTGTACGACTTCAAAGTGCAGATGCGCTCCTGTGGTCATGGGACCTGCGCCATACGAACCCGGCTCGCCTCCGCTGCGACCGATAACTTGTCCGCTCACCACGTCTTGCCCCGTTATCACACCGATTTCAGAGAGGTGTCCGTACAACGTAGCTCTGCCACCTCTGTGTCCTATAAGGATATACGAATATCCCGTTTGGCCTCCGTCTCTGGCAAGGAACACCACACCGTCCGCCGCACTGCGCACTGCCGTGCCCTGCGGTACCACGATATCGATGGCACGATGGTCTACTCCGAAATATTGCCTGTACGAAGAATCCATAAATCCCGCGCTTATTCGACCATATACCGGCCAGCTTAATTTTTCACCGTCACGCACAACGGTACCGTCCGTGTAGGCACCCTCTCTTCCGGAGAGCAGACCTTTTTCTATGAGTGTTCTTTCCGCACTTCTGCGTAACCGCGCATCTATGCGAGCCAGCTCGGACTGCATGGCGAGAATTTGGTCTTGGACCTCTTGTACAATGCTCTGAATTTGTGCCTGCCTGCTCGCACTCGCATGCAAGGTGCGATCTGCGATTTCTTCCTGCCTGAGTACGGCAAGATACTCCTCCTGCGCATTCTCATACGCTGTGCGAAGCGCACTTTCCAATTCGCGGTACTGTCTTGCGGTCGCAACCATTCCTATGAGCCTCGCGCGAGAACGCACAAGTGCGCGATTGCGCATGGTCTCTTCCGTTCTTTCACTTAAAGAACCGGAAAGATACTGGCGCAACAGTCCCACACCGCCGGATGTATCCTCCGTTATCCCACGCAGATGCAGCGTGCGTACGAATGCAGATAATTCTTTTTCTCCCTGTTCCACGAGCTCCTTCATGTGCTCCGCATCTCCGGGGTCTATGCCATTGCGCTCCTGAAATTCGGAGAGCACATGTTGCGCGGAAGACAACTGTAATCTGAGTTCGCGCTTTTTGCGCGCAAGAACAGGAAGTTTCTGCTGTGTCTCCTCCTTTATTTTTGCACTGCGTTGCTGCGCGGAGTAGAGGCTGGCATTGGACTGATAATGCGTGGCCGCCGTATGTAGTGCCTCATTGAGTTCTTCACGCACTCTGTATGAATCATCTGCGGCTACGAGCGCGTGTACCGCTACCAGAGGTGCTGCAGCAAGTAAGAGTACCGCCGTTACTATGCATCTGTTCAGAGTATGCATTTCATACTATTATACCATATATTGCATATTTTAGGAAACAGAATGAATAGCGCAGCCAAATGAGCTTTTTTCGAGAAAATACGGCAAGATTGGCGGGCATCGAAAGGGTGTTATACTCTCGAATATGATCGCTCACCTTCGAGGCACAGTACTAAAATCTCTCCCCGGGCACATTACGGTGGACGTAAACGGTGTGGGCTACAAAGTAACGGTTCCGCACAGCGTATGGGACGAACTGAACGACAACGAAGAATCTCACATTTATATCGCAACATACGTACGGGAAGATCGACTGGATCTCTACGGATTTTCAGACAGCATAGACAGAATGCTCTTTGAGGAATGCACGAAGATTTCGGGAATCGGCCCGAGTCTTGCATTGGAAATTTGCGGCGTGCCCAGCAACCTTCTCTTGCGAGCAATACAAGAAGAAGATGCGGACATTCTTACCAACATTAAAGGAGTGGGGAAAAAAAGAGCTGAAAAAATGCTGATAGAACTGCGATCCATACTGGAAAATAAGCCCGCAATTTTTACGGCGGCAAAAGCGATGGAAGGAGTAACCGCACAGTACGACCAAGACGCCATAGGCGCACTCACCGCTTTGGGGTACGACCAGGCAACGAGCATTCAAGCGTTGAAAAATACGCCGAAGGATCTCAAGACAACCGAAGAACGAATAAAAGCTGCGTTGCAAAGTCTGTAATTCTCCTCACTGACAACAAGGCATTCCTTCCCTATACTGGGGAACCACACTTCCTTACTCCTCCATGCTTACACTCTCCGTTCTTGGCACTCTTGCCAAAACCATCACCGCATCCAAAGGAATACCGGATCAGGAACTGACGGGACTGTATACCGGTATGAGACGTTACATCGAAGATTTTCTGAAAGAACGCCAGAAGGGCGAACATGCGTGGTCTATGAATCCTTACGATAAAAGTGCGGTGGAACAGGTAAAAGAAGTGGCGGCACGAGCAAAGGCAGATAAGATTCGCACCGTGGTTTGGATAGGTATAGGAGGATCGGGCCTTGGACCGAAGGTGATTCAAGAAGTATTCGAAGGGCCGGACACCGTTGAATTTATTCTTCTCGATACGTTGGATCCTGCCGTGTTGGAAATGTACCTCAGCATTATCGACTGGAAGCAAACAATGGTCGTGGTGGCCAGTAAGTCCGGAGGAACGCTGGAACCCATGAGTGTGTTCTTCCTTTGTTGGGCGGAACTGAAAAAGGCAAAGGGAGACAAGGCAGCCGACCGTGTTGTTGCTCTTACGGATCCCGACAGCGGACTGCTGCGCAGTTTTTGTTTGGAGCGAGGAATTTCCATGCTTCCTATTCCCACTGCCGTGGGAGGTCGCTACTCCATATTTACCGCCATCGGACTGTTGCCACTCGCATTGCTGGATGCCGATGTGGATCAATTCATTCGCGGCGCGAAAGACATGGATACCATCTGCCAAAAAACCAGCATAGACGATAACCCCGCCGCATTGCTTGCCAGCGTGCAGTTTCTTCTGGATACGAGAAAAGGGTATCCCGTTCGTGTAATTATGCCATACTCCCAACGACTGGAATCCATAGCGAGATGGGGACAACAACTTATCGCAGAAAGCTTGGGGAAGACGGAGCTTGCAAACCCAATCCCCTTCTCCGCCATCGGCACGCAAGACCAACACTCCCTGCTACAGCAGTGGATGGCAGGTCCCCGCAAAATGTGGCACCTGTTCATACGAGAAGAAGACAAGTACTCCATTGCGGTACCCGACGAAGTGGAACCTACGTTCTCTTACATTATCGGAAAACCATTCGGAGAACTGTTGGACGCCTGTTACAAAGGCACCAGCCAAGCACTCACTGCCGCAAAAAGACCTCATGCCACCATCTCCATGCCAAAGCTGGATGAGTATCATCTTGGCCAACTCTTTGAGCTCTTCTTGGTGGAAGTCATACTGCTTGGCAAGCTCTACCGCATAGATCCCTACGGTCAGCCCGCAGTGGAGATAGGGAAAAATATCACCAAAGAATTGCTTGGCGGAAAATCACACTGACAGCCCCGTATGCTCCCGCTATACTTTCTCTGTTCTCTTCCCTCTTCTCATCATGGCACAACCGGTAACAGACGCAGACTTCGACGCAGAAGTACTAAAATCCGATATTCCGGTACTGGTGGATTTTTGGGCTCCGTGGTGCGGCCCTTGTAAGCAAATGCTCCCGATTGTGGATGAACTGACTACAGAGAATGAAGGCAAAGTAAAAATTGTGAAGGTAAACGTAGATGAAAACACCGAAACTCCCGGGAAGTTCAATGTAATGAGTATTCCCACTTTTATTATCTTCAAAGACGGTGAAGCGGTTACAAACTTTGTGGGCGCCAAGTCCAAAGAGGACGTACAAGCCGAACTGAATGCGGTACTCTAAGCACTACTATGGGTAACTTTATTATCAACACCGTACTCATGCTACTGGGCTTTTCGCTCATTAAATTCCGCGAACGTATCGCAGATATGATCGGAGACGCCTACTGGATGCGCTACGTTGGCGGCGTGTATTTGTTTGTGGTTATTGTGGGAGTGATTACGTTCTTCTTCGGAGTTGCTCGCATGACAGGTACCACAGATATTCTTATGGCACCTATCTACGGAATCATTCCAAGTATGGGAGAGCCTGCACCTCCGCAGTTTTAAAAGGGCATTTTTCCATTGTGCGTATCTGCAAGTTTTACCTGGGAATCCCTGAAAAAGAAGAAAAGCATGTCATGGTGAGCTCGTCGAACCATGACATGCACCAAATTGTTGCAGTTCGACGAGCTCACTGTGACAATTTGGCGTGTTTTTGAGGGGTTCCCTGATACCTGCTGTGCTCTAGCCAAACCGTATGCATCTCATCATACTGTGCCAACGTGGGGCTTTACGCTTCAGCCCCGACCCTGCCTATCGGCAGGCGGGGTACAGGCATCATCCGGCTCGTTTGCTCACCGCATGCAGACTGCACTGGGTCGAGTCTGCTTTAGCAGACGAGCGAATAAAAAAACACCTGCTGTGCTCTAGCCAAACCGTATGCATCTCATCATACTGTGCCAACGTGGGGCTTTAAGCTTCAGCTGGGTCGAGTCTGCTTTAGCAGACGAGCGAATAAAAAAACACCTGCTGTGCTCTAGCCAAACCGTATGCATCTCATCATACTGTGCCAACGTGGGGCTTTAAGCTTCAGCTGGGTCGAGTCTGCTTTAGCAGACGAGCGAATAAAAAAACACCTGCTGTGCTCTAGCCAAACCGCATTCATCTCATCATACTGTGCCAACGTGGGGCCATAGCTCAGCTGGCTAGAGCACCTGCTTTGCAAGCAGGGGGTCCAGGGTTCGAATCCCTGTGGCTCCACCAACATTACTCGAGTACCGAATCTAGTCATACATCCAATAACATTGATAGCTGCATTTTTTCCTCTTCCATAAGCCATTATACAGTATTTGACACTTTCATAATACCAGTTGCTTGTACTAAAAATAGAGACACGTTATACAGGAGGCATCCTTTATGCATCTTCACGATGCCAAAAACAGAATCGATGCAGGCGCCGACCAGCTACGTCCGCAACTGTCAGTGGCGGATTCTGCCATACGACACATACGATTCGATCTCTCGCAACTGCTGACTGAACATGAAGATACGCTTCCGCAGAATGCCGCAGAACTGATGCAAACAACTGTTCGACGCGTGTACTGGAATCGATTGCAGCGAAAATTCGACACCCCTGCTGCGGTAATTACCGCCATAAAAGATGACAAGGTAAACGGAGAAACTCCGACGGTATTCATACCGCATAACGACCTCACAGCCTTACGAATTTGGCAACTCTTACAAGAAGAGACAGCCGACATCATGCGGTTTACAATCGAAATGCTTCCCCAAGAAATAGAGGATAAAACAGCGACTCGACTGGGGAGAATGCCGGGACTTTTAAGCATGGCACACGATGGAAAAGATACGCTTTTGCCATACCACGTTCCAGGTGCACGTTTCAATGAACTCTACGGATGGGACTCATACTTTATGGGTTTGGGACTTCTTGAAGACGGCAACACCGAGGGAGTACGAAATATTCTCACTCACCAAAAATATCAGATACGTCACTTTAACATGATTATAAACGCTCCGCGTCCTTACTACATTCGACGAGGGCAACCGCCGCTTTTTCCTTCTTTATTACGCACATACTACAAGGCACTTCCCGACGATGAGAAGCCCGAGCCGGAATGGATGCAAGAAGCAATACAAGCAGCTATTCATGAGTATCGCAGTGTATGGACAGATGCACATCACAGCACTCCCACAGGTCTTACAAGATACTACGAGTCTGCCAAAGGAATACCAATGGAAACGGAAAAAGGACACTTCGACTCTATTTTTCACATACATGCGAAAGCAGCAGGCATGGAGTTACGAGAGTACCAAGCGGCGTATTTGCGAAACGAAATACAGAATGCGGAATTGGATGATTTTTTCGCACACGACCGTGCGGGACGAGCATCCGGGCACGATACCACAAACCGACTCGTAGGGCGGGCGGCGCACTTAAACCCTGCCGATCTTAATGCGTTACTTTATAAGTACGAAACGGACATCGCAGATTTGCTGGAACAGCACTGTGGCGGAGAGCTGGCAGGATGGAACAGCGAGACAGAGCGAGCAGACGAGTGGCGCAACGCAGCGGAGAAACGGAAGAATCGCATGACAGAAATACTCTGGGACAACGAGGTGGGTATGTTTGTGGATTACGATTTTAAGCAAAACAGACAAGTGCGCTATCACAATGCCACAGGATTGTATCCGCTCTGGGCAGGGCTCGCCACTAAGGAGCAAGCCGATAGCATCGTTCGATACCTTCTTCCGAAACTGGAACAGGCGGGAGGGTTGGCAGCTTCGGATGAAGAGTCCAGAGGAGAAGTAAATGTACAAAGACCGCTGCGTCAGTGGGATTTTCCGTTCGGATGGGCACCGCACCAAATGTTGGCATGGGAAGGACTGGAAAAATATGGCTATCACACGGAATCCCAGAGGCTGATATACAAATGGCTGCACATGATTCTCTCAGAGGCGTTGAAATACAACGGTGCAATCGCAGAAAAATACGACGTGGTAACCTGTTCGCAGGATATAGAAGCTGAGTATGGAAATGTGGGAAGCAAAGTGGATATGAAAGTGGGCGCAGGCTTCGGCTGGACCAATGCGTCTTATCAGAAAGGGTACGCATTGCTCGACCCACAATACAAAGAGGCACTGCAAGCACTCCTGCCACCGGACGCGGTCTTCGCAGCCCACGTATGAAAACTTGAAAAAGCAAAGAAAGAACCAAACGAACGAATGCTATAATATGAAAGGTAATTGCACACAGTATCGACGTATACAGGTATACTTTGGGATACATGAAACAAGCCTGTACCGACTGCGCGGCAAGCTACGATATTTCGCAAGATGAGCAAGATTTCCATGCGGACATGGAGGTGCCTGCACCTACGCAGTGCCCGAACTGTCGTTTCGTTCGCAGGTTAAACGAGCGCAATGCTCGTAACCTCTACAAGAGAAAGTGCGACCTGACCGGCCGCGACTTTATTTCTCCGTACAGTGATGTGCCTTTTCCCGTGTATCACCCGGACGAATGGTTCACGGACAAATGGGACGAATATGACTACGGAAAAGAAGTGGATTGGAACAGACCTTTTTTCGACCAACTGGAAGAACTCCTTCACGCTGTCCCCCGTCAAGGTCAGTTCATATGCCCGGGAACAATAGAGAACAGCGATTACGTAAACTGTGCGGGGTACTTAAAAGACTGTTACCTCGTTGCCGAGACGGATTACAACGAACGATGCCTCTACGGTAACCGCGTGTTTCACAACCAGTACGTCGTAGACTGCAGCAATATTTACAACTCAGAACTCTGCTACGAATGCGTAGACGTACGGAAGTGCCACAGCCTTCGCTACAGCATAGATTGCGATACGTGCAGCGACAGCTATTTTTTAAAGAGCTGTATCGGCTGCCGCGACTGCATAGGATGTATGAACCAAAGACAGAAGCAGTACATGCTATACAATGAACAGCTTACGAAGGAAGAATACGCGCGTAAGAAAGCAGAGCTGAACTTGCATTCTCATGATGGTGTGCAAGCTGTGCGCAAAAAGGCCACAGCGTTCTGGAGTCTGCAACCGCACCGCTATGTTCAGATGGAACAAGTGCAAAATTGCAGCGGAGATCACTTGTACGATTCCAAAAACGCACACGACTGTGTGGATTGTTCGGACCTCGAAGATTGCAAATATTGCGCACGAGTGTTCAGTGTAAAAAGCGCAATGGACTACACCAGCTGGGGAGATAAATCCGAAAAAATGTTTCAGTGCGGATCTTGCGGCGACAATTGTTACAATCTTCGTTACTGCACCACATGTACCACAAACTGCAGCGACCTGACTTACTGCGGTCACTGCACGGGCTGTAAAGACTGTTTCGGGTGCATCGGTATGCGAAAGAAACGGTACTGCATTCTTAATAAGCAATACAATGAAAAAGAGTATCGCTCTCTCTGTAAACGACTAACAGAGCACATGCAAAGTACCGGCGAATGGGGCGAATTCCTGCCAAAAAGGTTCTGCCCGTTCGGGTACAATGAAACAATAGCAGCGGAATACTTTCCGCTGACGAAGGAAGAAGCGCTGGCAAAGGGGTATAAGTGGAAAAACACACATGACGAGCTACCGAATGTGGAAAAGGTGATTCCAGCAGAAAAACTGCCGCAGAGTATTGCCGATGTTCCCGACGATATTCTGAATTGGGCGGTAACATGCGAGGAAACGAAACGACCGTTTCGAATTATAAAGCAGGAACTGGAATTCTACCGGCAACTGGATATTCCCGTGCCACACTTTCACCCGGACGAGCGGCACAGACGTCGAATGGAACTGAGACCCTCACGTATTTTCTACGACCGCAACTGCTCGAAATGCGGCAAGGAGATTGCAACGACGTTCGCTCCCGACCGACCCGAAACTATCTATTGTGAGGAATGCTATTTGAACGAAGTGTATTGATGAGCGAGTAGCGCATAGCGGTTAGCGATTAGTACCAGTCGCTACGCGCTAACCGCTAGTCGGTGTATACTCATTCCCATGCATCAAACCTGCTCTCAATGTTCGGCTTCGTTTGAGATCACAGAGGACGACCTCGCGTTCTACGACAAGATTTCACCTGTAATCGGAGCAAAGAAATACGGTATTGCCCCCCCGAAACTTTGTCCGGATTGCAGAGCGCAGCGGCGCCTTGTTTTTCGCAACCAACAAACCATCTACAAACGAAAGTGCAATGCATCAGGAAAGCCGATTATTTCAATCTACTCCGCCGATAAACCGCAGAATGTATACTCTCCCGAAGAGTGGTGGGGCGACGCATGGGACGCATTGTCGTATGCTCAAACCTATGACTTCGAAAAAAGTTTTAACGAGCAATTTACCGAACTCATGCGTGCCGTCCCTCATATTTCGGTACTGGTAAGCAATGTGCAAAACAGTGAGTACACAAACCAAACGTACGACTCCAGAGACTGCTACCTCTCCTCTGCCATTAAAGACTGCAATGGAGTGCTGTATTGCCAGAATGCCAACAAGGTCACGGATTCCATGGACAGCTCTTTCTGTTTTGAATCAGAACTGCTCTATGAGAGCACCGACAGCTACGGATGTTACGGCTGCACACATGCGGAGCACTGTTACAATTGTTCGGACTGCTCCTTTGTATTCGACTGCATAGGCTGCCAACACTGTTTCGGATGCATAGGCCTGCGACAACAGAAGTACCATTTCTTCAATCAGCCATGCAGCCCCGAAGACTACAAACAAAAAGTGGAGGCATATGCACTTCATACATGGGAGGGGCTGGAGAAAGCGCGCAACGATATGACTGACTTTCTTCAAGACACTCCGCACGAAAGTACATTCCTAAGAAATTCGGAAAATGTGACGGGCAATAACATTCAGAACAGTCGCAACTGCAAAGAATGTTACGACGCTCTTGATCTTGAAGATTGCAGATATTCTTCGTGGATATTCAGCTGCAAAGATGCCGTGGATTGTTACGGCATGGGCGAAAGCCAAGTTGTTTACGACTGCATAGGCGTGGAAGAAGTGCAGATGATTGCATTCAGCTTCGGCACAACCGGATCACAAAACTGCTATTACACGGACCTCTGTTTTAATTGCCATGATTGCTTCGGATGTGTGGGCCTTCGGAACAAAGAATACTGCATACTCAATACGCAATATTCAAAAAAAGATTACGAAGATCTCGTACCTCGTATTATCGCCCACATGCAGGAAACCGATGAATGGGGAGAATTTTTTAAACCTAGTGTTTCCGCATTCGACTATAACGAAAGTAAGGCCTCGGAACTCTTTCCACTCACAAAGGAAGAGGCGCAGGCAAAAGGATTCACATGGAAAGACAACATCGATGAACCCCCACAGGCAACCAAGGCAATCCCTGCAGAAAGACTTCCCTCGAACATAGGAGATATTCCCGATGATGTGCTCAACTGGGCTCTGCACTGCTCAGAAACAGGGAGACCATACAAAATTACGAAGAAAGAACTGGAATTCTATCGCCAGAGACAGTTGCCCGTTCCACGTCTGCATCCCGATTTACGGCTGAAGAAACGGTCTTTATGGAGATAGGGAATGTCAGATGTTATGTTGGCTGAAGCATAGTAGCGACTGGCGGTTAGCGTGTAGTGCTATTCGCTAAACGCTAGACGCTCCCCGTTGTATACTACGTATTACCATGTACGAATTCTGCACTCAATGCTCGGCATCGTTTGAGATTATGAATGAAGATTTGCAGTTTTACGACAGTGTCTCCCCCACCTTCGCAGGGAAGAAGTACAAAATCCCTCCGCCGAAAATGTGCCCTGACTGTCGATTTCAAAGAAGACTGATGTTTAGAAATGACAGGAATTTCTATCATCGAAAAAGTGACCTGAGCAAAAAAGGAATCATAACCATTTACTCACCAAACAAACCCTATACGGTCTACGACAAAGAAGAATGGTGGGGAGATGCATGGAACCCATTGGACTACGGAGTGAATTTTGATTTCTCTCGTACCTTTTCTGAGCAGTGGCAAGAGCTACGCCTTAGAACTCCTCGTGCGAATTTATTTCAGAGCAATACGGAAAACAGCGTGTACACCAATCACGCGCTGAATATGAAAAACTGTTATCTCATTTGGGGAGGCGGTGACGATGAAGATTGCCTCTACGGCAATTTTATAACCTACTGCAAGGACATGGTGGACGGTCTTTCTGTCTTCTTCTCGGAACGCAGCTACGAAGGCATAGCGTCCGAGCGCTGCTACGACTGCGTCGAGTTCCATAACTGCCGCGACTGTACGGAATGCATCATGGTGGAAGACTGCATATCCTGCAGCAAATGCATAGGATGTTTCGGGCTCTACCGAAAACGGTACTGCCTCTTTAACCGGCAGCTCACCAAAGAAGAATGGGAGAAACACCGAGCGGAACTGGGGTGTATCAATGCCAAAAACACCGCTCTGCTGCGTACGAAACTCAATGAACTGAAGCAAGACGCTCCGCACAGAGGTTCCCATATGTTCGCGAGTGAGAACTGCACCGGCGACAGCATTTTTAACAGTAAGAACTGTGAAAATTGTTTCGATATAAACCACTGCGAAGACTGCAAGAACGTCGGTTTCACGCCGAAAGGAATCTCTACCCACGATGCAATTTTCAGTGCTCCCGATGGATTGGAACTCAGTTATAACACATGCTCGAGTCTTGGAGGACAGCGAATGCTTTTTACATTTCTTGCATATTACTGCAACGACACGTACTACTCCATGGAGTGCCATCACTGCAGTAACCTCTTTGGATGTGCCGGCATGAGAAACAACTCCCACTGCATATTGAACAAACAGTACTCTCCGCAGGAGTACGAAAAACTTGCCGGACGCATAGCGGATCACATGATGGAAACAGGTGAATGGGGAGAGTATTTCTCCCCTGCTCTCGCACCTATTTGTTACAATGAAAGTAATGCGATCGATTACTTCCCGATCACAAAAGAGGAAGCCGTTGCTCGCAACTGGACTTGGCACGATGAAAAGGAACAGCCTCTTACAGGAGAGAGACTGCAAGAGGTGCCCGATTCCATCGCGGAGGTGAATGACTCGGTGTGTGCCCGCGTTCTGACGTGCGAAACAACGGGAAAGCAGTACAAAATCATTCCGCAGGAACTGAAATTCTACAAAGAGATGAATATAGCACTGCCCCGAAAATCACCGATTGCAAGGCATCATGACAGAATGAAACTTCGTCTTCCTCGCAAGCTCTGGAAGAGAGTCTGCGACAAATGTCGCAAGGAACATATGACAAACTTCAGCCCCGAAAGACCCGAAACCGTGTATTGCGAAGAGTGCTACATAAAAGAGGTATATTGATGAGTGACTAGCGTTTAGCGATTAGCGTGTAGCACTATTCGCTAAGCGCTATACGCTCCTAGTTGTATACTGCATACCCATGCAAAAGACCTGCGCCCAATGTTTGGCTTCGTTTGAGATCACAGAGGACGACCTCGCGTTTTACGATAAAGCCTCTCCCGTGCTGCAGGGCAAAACACACACCGTTCCACCGCCGAAGCTTTGCCCCGCTTGCCGTGCCCAACGTCGCCAGTCGCATTTTAACTACGAGTTTCTGTACCGCAGAAATTCGGACAAAACGGGAAAGAGTATTGTGTCGTCGCTGTCTGCAGAAAAACCGTACACAGTCTATGAACAGAGCGAATGGTGGAAAGATGATTGGGATCCCATGGAATACGGCAGAGAGTTTGCAGAGAATACATCCATACTCAATCAAATAGCGGGACTGCAACAAGATGTTCCGACCATGTCGCTTGTCACGGACTGCAACGAAAACTCTGAATATGTACAGTACAGCGGATGGGACAAAAACTGCTACCTGTGCTTCTGCACGGACTACAGTGAGGACTGCATGTACACCCACAGTATCTACTATTCCAAAAACACACTCGACTGCTTTATGGGTAACACGCTCGAACTCTGTTACGAGTGCGTTTACTGCAACGAATGCTACAGAGTGTTCCACGCTCAGAACTGTCACAACTGCAGTGAATGTCGATTTGTACTTGATTGCCAGAACTGCACGGACTGCTTCGGCTGCGTGGGGCTGCGCAATAAACAGTACTGCATGTTCAACGAACAGCTTGAGAAGCAGGAGTACCGAAAACGCCTGAAAGAATATAAGACAGCACACCACTCCGTACGTACAACCATGGAGTCAGCTCTGGGCACTCTTAAAGATACACATGCCTGCAAAGCCACTATCGGTTTGCATAACGAGGATTGTACGGGAGACTATCTTTTCCACTGCAAGGACTGCACGGAGTGCTATGACTGTTCTGAGCTGCGAGATAGCAAATACTGCAACTCCATGCGAGGAGGAAATGACTGCTATGACATCTCGCACTGGGGACACCCGGCAGAACTGTGTTTGGAATGCGGAGGTGTGGGCGAAGGGGCAAACAAACTGCTCTTTTGCAATTGCTGTTGGCCAAACTGCAGCGATCTTCTGTACTGCAGTTTCTGCATTTCTTGCCGCAATTGTTTCGGATGCGTGGGACTTCGTAACAAGCAGTACTGCATCGGCAATAAGCAATACGACAAAGAAACGTATGACGCGCTTGCAAGCACCATCATCACAGCCATGGTACAGCAGGGAGAATGGGGCGAATACTTTCCGGTCACTGCAAGTCCCTACGCATATAACGAATCTGTTGCGCAGAAGTACTACCCGCTCAGCAAGGAGGAAATACTCAAGCGCGGATGGTCATGGAAAGAACCGGAGGACAACATTCCCGACGTCACAAAAACTATAGCAGGAAGTATGGTGCCCGATGCACTGGAAGATATACCCGATGACATACTCAATTGGGCTGTAGTATGCGAAGTGACTCGGCGCCCGTTTAAAATTTTAAAGCAAGAACTGCAGTTTTATCGTGATATGCAGTTACCTGTTCCGCGTATTCACCCGGATGAACGCGTGCGCATACGTATGATGAAGCGTAATCCGCGAAAACTGTTTGAACGAACCTGCGATACGTGCGACAGGGAACTGCAAAGCACCTACGCACCCGGCCGACCCGAGACCGTGTTCTGTGAAGAATGCTACCTTGCTGAAGTGTATTGATGAGCGACAAGCGGTTAGCGCAGAGCACTACTCGCTGATCGCTGACTACTGACTGCTACCCGCTACCCGCTACCCGCTGTAAACCGGTTACTTCGCAACGAACGCCGTGGCTCCGAGCCATGCCAAATCGAATACGGCTTTCATGGTCTGAGATAACGTGGGGCTTTCCACTATGAGACCGAGGTGTTCATTCGGATTGAGTGACACTATGCCAACGGAGTTACCGAAGATAAGAATGTCATTCTCAAACGGAAACTGGTCTTTGTTTATGAGAAGAATTTCCATGAGATTCGCATCGAACTCTTTCGGAAGAAACGGATCAATGGCGTGAACGCTTTCCACCGTACTGGGTGAAAGGTATCGGGATTTTATGCCGAGCTTCATACGCTTGTGCGTATACGATTTAAAAAAAACAGGTATCTCCTCTATGAGTTGTTTTAAATTCGTATAACCGAGAATCTCCCCTTCGGAAGAAAGTGACTCCGTAAAGACGCGCTCTATGCCGTCCATTCCTTCGTAAAAACGGATCTTCGGTCGAAATCCGCCCGCAGTCGCAAGCGACTTGAGTTGCGGGAGAAGAGCTTTTGCAACGTGAACTTTTTCGAGCATAAGCTCTTCGAGTTTTTCGGGAGATTCCGGAGCAAAGCACTTCACACCGTTGCGGTTGTACTGGGAGAGAAGTTTCTTCTTCAAAAGATTTTCTATGGTGTGGTACGCAGATACTCTGTTCACTCCCGCTTTCCGTGCTATTACAGATACCGGCCCTCCGTTTATCTCCAAACAAGAAAGATACAGTTTTGCCTCTTCGTCGGAGAGGCCGAGTTGTATAAGTTCTGCTTTCATGAAGGAATGATACCTGTGTTGTAGATTTTTTTCTACACTTTCTATTGATTAATTATGAATTAAATAGACAAATTAGTGCATTATTTCAATAGTTGTTGGACAGGTTTGACGTACTGTGAGATTGTACTGACACTGCAAAACGTATGGAAATCTTCTCCTCAATTATCGGCAATTACCACGGTGCGGACTGGGCGGGAATGATTCTCCAGTGCATCTCCATCTATTTTCTTGGCAACCAAAAACGAATCGGATTTCTTATGGGTATTGGCGGTAACGCAGGATGGTTTATTTTTGGAATACTGACAGGGAGTATTCCTGATCTTCTTTCCCAATGCGTCGTTGCCACTTTGAATTGCCGCGGATATCTGCAATGGCATACGAGTAACATTGAGGATTCTCCTCCATGGCTTCTGTCTCACAAGATTCACTCTTCCTTTCCGCATCCCCTCCTTTAATTATGAGCACTTGCACACAATGCGCCGGCACCTTCGAAGTCCTCGCAGAGGATAAGGAAATGCTCGACCAACTCTCACCCGTTATCGGAGGCACGAAACTCAGTCTTCCCCCTCCGACCATGTGCTCCGATTGCAGACTGCAACGCAGACAGTCACATGTGAATCATGTGAACCTCTACGAGCGTAAGTGTGATTTTTCGGGAGCGCAGATAATTTCCAATATACATCCTGCCGCACCCTACAAGGTATACGCTCAAGATGACTGGTACAGCGATAAGTGGGATCCGCACACCTATGCGCGTGAGTATGACTTTTCTCGCCCCTTCTTTGAACAACTGAAAGAATTGGTATCGGTCGTTCCTCGGCCAAACCTCATGACGGGGTACGAATTCGATGAGAATTGCGACTACACCAACTACGCCGGTAAGAACAAAGACTGCTACCTGATTTTCGATTCGGATGAAAATCGTGATTGTTACTACAGCTACAGCTTAAACCACTGTGTAAACTGTGTCGGCTGTTTTCGATCTCGTAAATCGGAACTCTGTTATGAATGCATCGACTGTGTACAGTGCTACGGCTCCGCTTACCTTCAGGACTGCGATAACTGTGCCGACTCTGTGTTCCTGAAAAACTGTACGGGCTGTAAAAACTGCCTGATGTGCAGCAACTTAAAAAACAAGGAATACCATGTGGAAAACAAACCCGTAAGCAAAGAAGAGTATGAGAAATACAGAAAAATGCTCGGCAGTTACTCGGCTGTGCAATCTGCCAGAGAACGCTTCGACAAGCTGAAGATGGAATATCCGCAGAAGTACATGCATGGGGTGCAGAATGAAGACGTAGAAGGAGACTATCTCGTAAACTGCAAAAACGCTTTCAATTGTTTCGATAGTGAAGATCTCTGGGACTGCAGGCATGTGTATCAGGGATTTATGCCACTGAAAAACTGTATGGACATTCATGAATGCGGTGAAGGTGAACGACTGTACGAATGCTCCGTTGCAGGATACGAAATAAACAGTTGCTGCTTCTGCAACCACACTCTCGCCAATATGAGCGACATGCTCTACTGCTCGCTGTGTCATCATTCAAGTCACTGCTTTGGGTGTGTGGGCATACGCAGAAAGAAGTACTGCATATTCAACAAGCAATACACCAAAGAAGAATACGAGGAGCTCGTACCCAAGATTGTTGAACATATGCGAAAAACGAGAGAGTGGGGTGAATTCTTCCCGACGGATATGGCAACGTTTGCCTACAACGAAACCATCGCACAAGATTACTACCCTCTTACGAAAGAAGAAGTACAAGCCAAAGGATGGCAATGGTTTGAGAATGTGGAAAAGAAAAACCAGTACATGGGCCCGACAGTGGAACTTCCCGATAGTATTGATGATGTCTCGGACGACATTTGCGGCAAAATTCTGACCTGTGAAGAATCCGGGAGACAGTACAAAATTATCCCGCAGGAACTAGCCTTCCATACGCAACTTCATGTGCCGCTCCCTCGCACCAGTTTCTTCGTACAGTATCGCGCGCAACTGGCCATGCGTAACAAGCGAAAATTGTACGATAGAAAATGTGACAAGTGCCATGCGGCAATACGCACGAGCTACACGCCGGATCGCACCGAAAAAATCTACTGCGAACCCTGTTATCAACACTCTCTTATTTGATGAGTAGCAACTGTACCAACTGCAGGCAAAATTTTGATATTTCCTCAGAAGATCTCTCGTACTATAAAAAGGCATCACCGATAATCGGAGGTATTACATTGGATATTCCGCCTCCGACACACTGTCCCACATGCAGACAACAGAGACGATTTTCTTGGCGAAACGAACGATCGCTCTACCACAGGAAAAGTGACCTTTCCGGGAAGGTGTATATCAGTAACTTTGCTCCCGATGCGGATATTAAGGCATATGAAATAGAAGAATGGTTTTCCGACAGATGGAATCCGAAGGACTACGGAAAAGATTTTGACTTTAAAAAACCGTTTTTTGAACAATTTGCCGCTCTTCAAAAAGAAGTTCCACAACTCGGACTTTCGGTATGGAATTCGGAAAACGCCGACTATTGCAGTTACGTGGGACATGTATGCAACTGCTACTTAATTTTTGGATCAGTCTACTCCGAAGACTGCTACTACGGATCTCCCTACTATTCTCGTGATTGTATGGATACTCTTGTGGTACGAGAGTGTGAACAATGCTACGAATGTATCGATTGTCGTAAATTGCACACATGTTTCTACTGCCAAGATTGCCACAGCAGCAATAATTTACTCTATTGCTACGATCTGCTCGGATGCAGTGATTGCATTGCATGCGCCGGACTGCGGCAAAAGAAATACTGCATTTTTAATACGCAATATACGAAGGAAGAATATGAAAAGATGAAAACGGAGCTGGATCTCAGCCTTCCGCACATTCATGAAAAATTAAAATCAGAGCTTCAAAAATTCTGTCTCAAGATTCCACACCGCTTCATGCAGAGCAACAAAGTGGAAAATGTCTCCGGAAACTATATTTATGAAAGCAAAAATACGCATGATTGCTACTATGCGGATCGTAGTGAAGACATTCGGTTCTGTGCACAAGTCGTAGACCTGAAAGATTGTTACGACAACAACTACACCGAAGAAAATGAGCTCTGTTGTGAGTATTTGGGCGCATACCAGAACAACCGCACTTCTTTTTCCAAGTTCTGCAACTTGGTGAACGACGCACTGTATTGCGATGCATGTCACTCCTCGAGCAACCTGCTTGGATGTATTGGCATACGTAACGGCAAATATTGCATCCTTAATAAGGAATACACAAAAAATGAGTATGAAACACTTGTGCCAAAAATTGTGAATCATATGAAAAAAACCGGAGAATGGGGAGAGTTCTTCCCGGCTTCTATTTCTCCGTTCGGATATAACGAAACCGTCGCGCAAGAATATTTCCCCATGGAAGAAACTGAAATAAGGGAAAAGGGATGGAATTGGAGAAGTGAGAAAATAAACAAAGAAAACTACATGGGACCTGTGGTCGAAGTTCCATCCGATGTACACAACATTGATGATTCATTTTGTGAGAAGATTTTAGAATGCGAATCTTCCGGCAAATTGTTCCGAATAATAGAACAGGAAATTCACTTCTACAAAAAGCTCCATTTGCCAATTCCGCACAAATGCCCGAATGCGCGCCATTTAGATCGCCTGGCGATGAGAAATCCTCGAAAACTTTGGAATCGTACGTGCACCAAGTGCAACAAAGAGATGCAGACCACCTATGCCCCGGAAAGACCGGAAACCGTGTATTGCGAGGAGTGTTATGTGAAAGAAGTGTATTGATGAGCGAGTAGCGCATAGCGGTTAGCGGTTAGTACCAGTCGCTACGCGCTAACCGCTAGTCGCTGTATACTGACTTTCCAATGGAGAATAGTTGTTCCCAATGTTCGGCATCATTTGAAATTACGGACTCTGAAATCCAATTCATAGAAAAAATTTCCCCACAGTTTAGAGGAACACATTATGCGTTTCCCCTACCTCGGCACTGCCCTGTCTGCAGAGAGCAGCACCGCATGGCACACCGAAACGAGCGTTGGCTCTACCATAGAAAGTGTGACAAAACAGGAAAGCAGATCATAGCGCTTTACGCTCCGCAGGAGCCGTACGAAGTCTACGACCAGCAGGCGTGGTGGAGTGACGAATTCGATCCTCTTTCGTACGGGAGAGATTTTGATTTTTCTCGACCGTTCTTTGAGCAATATAAAGAGTTGGAGTTGGCAGTCCCTAAAATTGCGATTATCAATGCCAAAAGTGAAAATTGTACATATACCAACTACTCTGGAGAAAATAGAAATTGCTACCTTGTAACGGGAGGTCTGGGCTCAGAAGATTGTTACTACAGTTATAGAATTTTTTATTCCAAAGATATTTGCGACTGTTATGACTTATACGAATGCGAGAGGTGCTACGAATGTTTGGAATCCACAAAACTCTACAACTGCATCTATTGCGAGCAGTGCCACGGCAGTTCCGATTGCGTGCTCTGCAAAGATTGCACGGGATGCAAAGACTGTTTCGGCTGCGTCAACTTACGAAATAAGCAGTACTTCATTTATAATAAGGAATGTACAAAAGAAGATTACGAGAGAAAAATTATCGAAATCAGAAACAATCTCGATGCGGTACGCCCGGATATAGAACGACTGCATGCACAAGCTCCTCATCGCTCTGCGCAACAAATACAATGTGAGCATGTCTCCGGAGATCAGCTCTGGCAATGCAAAGATTGCAGCAATTGCTACACACTCAAAAAATCACGCAACTGCATCTACGGAAAAATCGGCGAGGGAAATACGGACTGTATGGACTGCAATTTTTTCGATAACTGTGAACTGCAGTACTTCAATTGTAATAACGAGAAGAATTATAACGTCTCATTCAGCTCGCTGATTTGGTACTCCAAACATGTTCTGTATTCCATGAATTGTTTTCACAGTGAGTATCTCTTCGGATGCACGGGAATGAAGAAACACAAATACTGCGTTTTAAACAAAGAATATTCAAAAGAAGCGTACGAGGAATTGGTATCGAAAATCATACTGCACATGCAAGAAACGGGAGAATGGGGTGTCTTTTTTCCTCCCGAAATTTCCGCATTCGGATACAACGAAACAGTCGCCAACGATTTCGTTCCGCTCTCAAAAGAGGAAGTTGCAAAGAGAAACTGGAAGTGGCGTTCCATGGAAGATGCCCCGGTACACCATCTCGAACCAAAGGCAGATACGGATGCCAAGGATATCTGCACGAAGATTCTCACATGCGAGAAGAGTGGCAAACAGTATAAAATTATCCCTCAGGAACTGAAACTGTATGAAGACATGAACGTCCCTGTGCCGAATCTTTGTCCTGAGCAGCGGCATACCGACCGTATGGCACGGCTGAACCCCCGTACACTCTGGAGCCGCACCTGCGATAAGTGCGGTACAAGCATGGAAACGACATACGCACCAGAAAGACCTGAAATCGTATATTGCGAAGAGTGCTACATAAAAGAGGTATATTGATGAGCGAGTAGCGCATAGCGGTTAGCGTCCTTCGAGACGGCCGCGATTGTGTCATGGTGAGGGATTTTACGTAGCAAAATTGTCTCGAACCATCACAGTCGCGGCCTCCTCAGGATGGCACGCTAACCGCCAGTCGCTGTATACTGACTTCCCAATGGAAAATAGTTGTTCCCAATGCTCGGCATCATTTGAAATCTCGGACGAAGATCTCAAACTTCTTGAAAAAATTTCTCCCGTCATCGGAGGCAAAACATACGCACTGCCACCGCCGACCATGTGCTTTCAGTGCAGACTGCAGCGCAGGCTCGCTTTCTACAATTCCCGGTCTCTGTACCGTCGGAAATGCGATCTCACGAAGAAAAAAATCGTCTCCATTTACTCACCGGATAAACCGTTTACTGTCTACGAACGCAAAACATGGTATGGCGACGGATGGGATCCACTGGAGTACGGAAGGGAGTTTGATTTCAACAGACCATTCTTTGAACAGATGCATGAACTTATGGAAACAGTGCCGATGCTTTCTTTGGCAGTGCTGAGTGATAACGTAAACAGTGAGTTTACCAATGACAACTTAGCTCTCAAAAATAGTTATCTCATTTTCGACGGTGAACGCTCAGAAGACTGTATGTATGGCCACACATTCGCCGGCATAAAGTCCTGCCTGGATTTTACGTCCATCGTAGACTGCGAGCTGTGCTACGAGTGCGTGCATTGTAATCGCTGCTACAACTGCACATACGTCCGTTTTAGCATAAACTGCAGCGACAGCTGGTTTCTGCGCGACTGCATAGGATGCAAAAACTGTTTTGGTTGTGCCAATCTGCGACAGAAGCAGTACTGCGTATTCAATGAGCAGAAAACCAAAGAAGAATACGAAGCGTTTCTACGGCAATTTGAAACATCATCGCATGCCGCCGTGCAGGAAATGAAGAAAAAAGCTGATGCATTCTTCCTCGCTCACCCTGTAAAAGCCGTACGGGGAGAACAGAATATCAATGTCACAGGAGACAACATCTATCAGTCGAAAGATACGTCGCACTGTTTCGACTGCTACAGAATGCAAGACTGCCGGTACTGTACCAATTGCCTTGTCGGAGCCAAAGACTGCTGTGATGTGCATATTTGGGGTGACAATATGGAGCTCAGTTACAACTGTTGTGTCGCGGGTGTGCGTGTACGGAATTTGATTGGCTGCTACTACGTTTCGGAAGGGTGCGACAATATATCGTACTCTATCTACTGCAGCAGGCAGTGCTCCAACCTCTTTGGGTGCATAGGACTGAGACACAAGAGTAACTGCATCTTCAATACACAGTATTCCAAAGAAGAGTATCAAAAACTCGCCGCGCGCATTATGGTACATATGCAGCGTACCGGTGAATGGGGAGAGTTCTTTCCGCCTGCATTATCGGCATTCGGCTATAACGAGACAATGGCACAGACCTTCTTCCCTCTGGAGAAAAAAGAGGTACAGAATAAGGGATGGCAGTGGAGTGACTACGAAATGCCCTTGGCAGCAGAGAAAACGATCCCTGCAACGCAACTGCCCGATAACGCCAATGACATCCCGGAAGACGTGCTTAGCTGGGCAATTCTCTGCGAAGAAACAGGCAAACCGTTCAAGATCGTAAAAAAGGAACTGGAATTTTACCGTGAGCACCGGTTACCGCTCCCCCGCAGGCATCCGGACCGGCGCCATGCAGACCGCTTCGCGTACAAAAACCCCTACAGACTCTGGCAACGAACCTGCGCCAAAACAGGAGAGGAAATTTTGAGCAGTTATGCGCCAGAAAGACCCGAAATTGTCTTTGCGGAAGAAGCATACAAGCAGGAGGTGTACTGAAAAGAAATGAATAGCCAATTTGTTTACCAATCTGGCATTTACTGTACAATATCCCACCAATGGCTACCCTGCACCATCTCCATATCATTATTCCTCAGGGACAAGAAACTCATACGAAAATGGAGCCGAAGTTCCAGGAATTGCTCATCAGCTTGCGTAATACGGTGACGGGAGAACGATTTTCATTCGAATACTACGGAAACGAACAATACACATACTTTTATGTCACAGTGGAAGAGAACTTTAAAAAAACGATTGAAGGACTTATTTATTCCATGTTCCCGGACGCCGAGATTTCCGAAACTCAGGACTATACGAAACAGTTTAATCCTGAAAAACAGGCAATTGCAGGTGTGCAGTTAAAGCTCCGTGAAAAAGATGTCTACCCCGTACGTACCTACGAGCAATTCGACGAAGACAGCATGTCGAGACTGTTTTCTGTCATATCTAAAATACAAAGCGGCGAGCAGGTATGGGTACAAATAATTGTGGAACCGTTCGATGATACCGCCAAGTACCACTTTCTCCGGAACTGGCGCTTTATTTTTGTACGCATGAAGAAGTTCTTCTCCATTCGAGACCGTATGCGCAAGGAAGGACTGAAAGGAATAAACCAAGTACGATTTGATGCCGCTAAAGAAAAAGAAAAAACAAAGCCGTTCCGCGTCAGTATTCGTTGTGCATACATAGGTCAAAACGATGCCGAGGCAAAACAAAAACTCAAAGCTGTAATAAACAGCTTCTATCATTTCAACGATACGGATATCAACGGATTCCAAACAGGCAAAGTTTCTACGGGAGCCACTTTTGTAAAGCAGTACCAGAGTCGCAGACACGGCACTGACTTTATTTTGAGTGCCAAAGAAGTGGCCACTCTTTACTACTTTCCGAATGCGGATCTCGTACCGCATATCGTCCATGTACTTGCCCGCAAGTCAGATCCTCCGCAGGACTTACCGCACGCAGACGAACCGAATGTAAGCGGATTCGGTGTGACCAACTACCACAATAACCATGTCTCCTTCGGCATACGTAGGGAAGACCGCAGGCGTCACCTCTACGCAGTGGGAAAATCCGGTGTGGGTAAAAGTAAGCTTTTGGAACTGCTGGTGTACCGCGATATTATGGAGGGTCACGGTGTTGCAGTGCTGGACCCTCACGGAGACTTAGTAGATGACATTCTCCGTTACATACCCGAAAACCGCATAGATGATGTAATCGTCTTCGACCCTGCCGATACCGACTTCCCTATTGCATTTAATCCGCTTGAACGAGTCGACCCCGCATACAAAATGCAGCTGACAATCGGTATTATCGATATCTTTAAAAAACTTTTCGGAAGCAACTGGTCGGACCGTTTGGAACACGTGCTTCGCTATACCATTTTGGCTCTGCTCGATAGCCCCAATACCACCGTGCTTTCTATTCTCAAGATGCTTTCAGATAAGAACTATCGCCAGAAGATCGTCGCACGCATAGAAGATAATGTCGTAAAAAGTTTCTGGGTCTCAGAATTTGCCGCATGGTCGGAGAAGTACGATGCGGATGCAATCACGCCATTACTCAATAAGGTGGGACAATTTGTCGCTACCAATATGATGCGTAACGTTGTGGGGCAACCCGATACGAAGTTTGATATTAGAGACGTTATGGATAACCGCAAAATTCTTCTTATGAAGGTATCGAAGGGACTGCTCGGAGAAGAGAACTCCCAACTTATGGGGGCAATGATCATTACAAAAATCTACCAAGCGGCTATGAGCCGCGCGGATATCCCCGAAGCACAAAGGTCCGACTTCTACTTCTATGTGGATGAGTTCCAGAACTTCGCGACAGATACGTTCTACGAAATCATGTCGGAAGCTCGCAAATACCATCTCAACCTCACCATCGCTCACCAGTACATGGGGCAACTCAGCCAGAAAATAAGACAAACGGTCTTTGGAAACGTCGGTTCCATGATCAGCTTCCGTGTGGGAGCCGAAGACGCGGGAGTAATGGCGGAAGAATTTTCTCCCATATTCAAAGAGAGAGATATCATCAACCTCGGTGTGCGAGAGTTTTATATAAAGATGTCTGTGAAAGGAGAAATACGAGAGCCGTTTTCCGGCAGAACACTGGATTCACCGAAGATTACCAAAGACAACACTGCTGCCATCATGGCGCAGTCACACAGAAAATACTGCAAGCCCAAAGCGGAAGTGGAGGAAATGCTCAAAAAATGGGACGAAGCGGCAGCCGCGCCTTTAAGCGAAAAAGAGCGCGCGTTGGTAGAGGAGAAATTTGAGGAACCGATTATCTAGTACCCGTTTCTCGTACGTACATCCCGCATAACCATTCCCCTTCCTGCAGCTCTTTTTTTAGCATATGACCGTTTTTCGTAAAGAAGCCGAGGGAACGTTCGTTTGGTACGGGCATGTGCGTAACGCCTGCAATAAGCACGCTGTCAGGCGCATTCGCAAAGAGAAAGTCATGCATCTTCTGCCCGATCCCCTTGTGTTGAAAATTTGAATCGACTGCTATTTGGTCTATGTAAATCCAATGCGGATACGACAGGCTGAAAAGGTAGTCTTTCAGTGTTTGCATGTAACCGAGGTTCGAGCCCAAAGCCTCCAATTCCGCTTTGTCGTGTGCGATAAGAAAGCCGACAATTTGCTCTTCTTCCAGAGCCACAACGCAGTATTGCGACACTGCAAAACGCAATTCATATGCTTCTCGCGGCTTGGCGAATACCAGAAATCCCTGCGAAACCGCATGACCGATATCGTCACCCGCTCGCAGTTGTAACGTACTTGCAAGCTCCGCGATAGCGGGAGCATCTTCCGTTGCCGCCCTTCGACAAATGAGTGTCATGAGTATCTGCAGTTTACACTGTGAATCGCACAGACCTATACCCACTGCTCCGGGCTTTTTTCTGAGCTGATTGTTGCGCCTGAGCAAGTGAAGGACCGGCACGCAAATTCTCCGGCGTGTGGTAGACGTTGGTTGCAAAGTACACACTTTTCTCGTAGACCAAATTACCGCTTCCGTCATCTTTGTACGTATCCACTTTCGCGACGGTGAAGAATTTTCCTCCATTGCGTACGCGTACCTTCGAATTATGATACCACATGCTCAGCTCACCTCTTTCCATTTGAGGCTGACTAACGGAATCGAAGTTCCCTACGACTCCCTCCTTTTGATTCATTTGTTCAAACAATCGAATAAGATCCTCATATTCCGAAGACCCAAGATCAACATCTCCCGCCAAAAGAGCGGGATCTTTTTCCGGAGCTTTCGGATTCGGTGCATTGCCGGTATCCAATGTTTTATCCGGCGTAGCATCGAATTTGACCCATTGCGATCCGTCCCATACCTCTGCCCAACCATGACCGTTCACAGGACCAAGAATGCTACGTTCGCCATCCGTATCAGCTGAGTATCCGACAGAAAGCCGTGCAGGTATTCCCGCCTCACGACAGAGTGCAACAAAGTAGGTATTCGCCACATCGCAATCTGCCATACGAGGATCGTGGCTATCTACCCTTTCCACATAGTTTTTTCCGCCTTCAGCAAGAATGTACTCACTGACTTTATCGTCTGTGGAATAGTAGAAATTATCTTTGATATAATGCAGGAACTCTCGAGCCTTTTGCGTGTTACTCACATTTTCCATGGAACGAACACGGGCTACTTCACCCTGCGTATCTGTTCCCAATGCATTTGCATTTACCATATCACCCTGCTCTTCGGGCGTGGGCTCTCTGGTCAGTTTGTATTCCGGGTCCTGCCCGAAATCCACCGAGTATGTTACCGCACTTTCAGAGTCAAACTGCAAATGAGCAATACCGTGCTGGTCTTCGCTGATACGAACAGGAGTACTTGGTGTCGTGCGTAAACTGCCCGTCTGCAACCGATATCCGATAGGAAGTGGTACTGCCACGCTGCCTTTTGCTTTACCGCTTATGGTGTGAATATCTCGAAGATTATCCGGCGCAGTAAATGCATACGGTGTGTATGTCGGCTCTTCTCTTGTCCACTTCCCGTCACGGAACTGCCCGTATGCCGCTGTCTTATAGTCTCCTTCCAAAGGAGGCGTAATGGTGTAGAAACGTGCGGCATCACGCAGATTCTCTATCTTCCTCCCTTTATTGGTCATATTGGGCATGTACGACGGTGCTTCTTCCGGTGGCTCAAAATCTCCACCCAAAACCGGAGGTGCTTCCTGCTGACCCAGTCGCACTTCCAGATTACTTACAAATGCTTCCAGTTCCTCTACGGTCATTGCAGTAGATGTGCGCATATTGGATGCTGCATTCAAATTCGGAAACAAAAGAGCGTCGTTGAGCACCTGTTCTGCCTTTAATACCACACGACCTGTAATAAGGCTTCTATCGACATGTACCGTACAACGACCGTCCTGCAAGCGATCTATGAAGATGGCATTCCGCACCAATGCGCGCTCATTTTCTTTTCCATTCCTGATAGCACGCTGCAAAAAGAGTTTCAATAGCGATTCCAGTTGAGCAATATCTACTTTCTCATTTATGTCCGGCTCTTTTGGTTCACCCCCGTCTCCGTCTAGCGGGGGTTCAGCTAAAAAACTCGGTGCTACGCTTATGGGCTGAGTATTGCCACTCTTCACATTCGCAATTGCCCTGAGTAACGCGTCTCGAATGGCAGTATCCTTTCTATTATTTTCTTCAGCTATGGCTTCATTTGGTGGGAGACCACGGAATTCATCGGGAAGAGACACACTGCTCTCCAGTGAAAGTGCAAGTATATTGCTTCCGTCACTTTGCCTTCGAACCCCCTGATATTCCCAACCTACCACCGAACCTATGCGGCTTCGCTCTTCACCGGCAGTATCCTCAGGAGTATCGGGGACAAAAGAGAAACTCACACTTCCCTGATAAAACGGAGGATCTGTTTCTACAATCAAGCCTTCCTGTACTTCTATGACAAGAGAGCTGCGTTCCGTTTCAGAAAGGTTCAACTGATCTATGGCAAGATTCACTTGCTCCATGGCATTGGAATTCAACAGTTCTTCCGTTTGGGCTCTGCGCTCTTCTAATGTTGGAATACGATAGAGCAAATCATCAGTCAGACGTGGTGGGGTATCTCCTTCTTTATCCGACACAGCCGGAGGATCTATATCCGAAGTATTAGCATCTGGCACCTGCCCCTGACTGAGAGCGGCACTCAAAATAGATCGCTGAGTGCCTCCTATATTCGTAATCGACGTCTCAAATTTAAGCAAATCAAGAATCAAACTAATTTGGTTCTCTATAGTTCCGCGATTCAGTGCGGGATCTGCACGTACCAATCGTGCGATCGTCATTATTTCCTCGTCTTCCAATACTCCGTCTTCTCCTGCTTCACGAATAGCACGTACCGTACGTTTACTTACTTTTATTGCATTGTTGTCCTCCAAACCAAGTGCTTCAGCTAACTTTGGAAATTTCGTGCGAAGGAGCTTCAGCATTGCATCTCCAATCTTTTGCAGAAGCTCTCCCAACTTACTTCCCGGTCTCTCCAGAGCATCGGAGAGTACAGGCTCAGACAATGCCGGCTGATCTGAAGTACTGCGTACAGGAGTAGTGAGAGGAGTATTCGCATCGGGGTCATTATTAGGATTCGATACATCTGCAGCAGCATCCGGTTGTACGCGTTCTATTCTACGTAGTGCTCTTACAAGTGCCTCATGCTGTGCAATTCGCTTACCGTCTGAAATATACCGTGCAAACTCCGCCTGTGCTGCTGCAACATCCGGAGCACCGTTCGTTGTGCTTTCTAACACAATATTCGAACCCATGTCCGGCAAGGGGGGTGCATCCGGCCCTTCCCGAAAAGTCCATCCCTCTTCTATGGTTACAAGCTCGCCATTTTGAAGAAAGGAAATACGGATACTACCGTCATGCTGAGGTGGCAAAATATCTAACTGTACGGGACTCTCTTCTCCCTGCACTTCCAATGTTGCAAATTCCTCTGCTGTCAGCCGTTGCTGAAGTTGGTCTGCAATATCAGGATGCTGGCTTAACGTATCTTGCGTTCTCTGCCGAAGTTCTTCGGGAGTCGGCAAACGTGTTACCAGTACATCATTTGATTCAAAAATATTATTCTGACTCACTAATGAATCCAACATATCGAGACGCTCTTCTGCAATGTCTAAAAAATCATCGATAATGCCGTTCTCATTTTCTGGAAGCGGTACAAAGGACTCATTGGCATTTGTATCCGGAGACATATGTATTTTAGTATTTTATAGTATTATACCATAAATTTTATTATAGTAAAATACTACTTTTCTCCTAAGTTACCAACATATGCAACGCCTCCTTTTCAACGGCATTCTTCAGCTCCAGTCCTATACGCTCTCCAACGCTCATACACTCACCGTACAAGTACCCCGAATACGGAGTGGCACGCGTGCCAGGCGAACCCGGTATGCGGAACGACACATCAAAAATAACGATGTCCTCTTTCCCATCTTCGGCCACCACGGCACCTTGTAATGCGAACGGTCCTATTATGCCTTTGGCGGAAGGATCTATGGTGGGAGAAATTTTCTGTGTCTCTGCCACAAACTTCTCTCCGAGATCGAATGCTTTTTCCAAAATGGATTCCTTCACCGTGCAGGAAACATGCCCTGTTTCAATCATCTTTAGGTCTACGTGCTTCATGACCTTGGCTTGCTGATTTGCAGTAAGACGCAAGAAGCCGTCCAGATTTGTCTGCCTTCGCATATCCGTACCCAACAGTTCCAGTTCTCTCGTAAGCGGTGAGTAGAAGTAATTGAAATTTACGGGAGCTCCCACCACAAATTCTTCGATTGTGGCCGTACGCCAGTCGGACCCTACGAGTCCTTCCTTTTCGAGACGAGATCCCTCTTTCTCCCACGATGCTTTGTTGTCTGCCAAAAAGAATGCACGCTCGTAACCGCGATTTGCCTCACTTGCCTTTATGATACAAAGCCTGCCGTCCATATCGTCCGGAGATTCGAAAATGCGAGGGGTGCGAATGCCCGCATAGTGCAACAGGTGGTACTGGTGAAAAGGCTGATCTCTCTCCTCTATCTTCAAAAGATTTCGTGAGCCGAATATGGGCACGTTAAAATCATTTTCCACTTTTGAGAAATCATCGAAATACACCCAGAAGTACCTGTTATGAACGAATATAGTGTTCATTTCTCGCAATTGCTGCTGCACATCGCTGTCCAGCACTCCCGCAAAAGTGTCTCGTACAATCACTTCGTCTATGCACCCTCGCCCGTCACGGCTTTTGTAATACGTATCGAATGTTTTTTCACGTCCTTTTCGCGCAAGACATACGGTACGAAAACCGTGCCTCTTCGCTCCGCTGCATACATCCAATGCGCTGTGACCGCCCAGTACCCCAACGGTAATATCGGAGAAATCGTAGCCGGAAAGGAGAGATGCTGCGTCCATAGTCGATAGTGTAGAGACGATTTCGTTTTAACCCAATATTTCCTCCAGTCTTCCCTGCTCTATTGCCTGCTTAATATCTCGAGCAATGCGGCGACCCGTACTCATGGGAACATCGTACTTGAGTGCCGTGTACGGAGAACCTTCTATATAAGGATTCGTACCCGCAACGATACGAGCGCTTATTTCAAAGCAGAAAATCTCCAGTTTTCTGGTAACAATACACTCCAAACAGAACGGACCGAAGAGACCCTTACCACACAGTTCTCTGCTTACCTTTACGACGTTCTCACCCATTTCGAAGAATTCCTGCAGCATGGACTCTCGTATAACCACGGGAATGTTTCCCACTATGGTGTAACTGGTGTGAATGTTCGCCGCCAGTTGGTCTTCCGCACGTATGCGACCAATGGAGTCTGCGTTGCTCTCGTAGCGCTTGTCGAAACTCATAATTTCAAGTTCTCCCGTAATGGGTGACTGAAAGAAATGAGCATAAATCGGCACTCCGACGATGTATTCCTGTATGGCAAAATCATTTTCCTTTGGGTACTTACGATCTTTCACCTCCTGAAACTGCTCGGGAGTTTTGGCTATGAAGTATCCGAACCCTCCTCCTGCACCATGAAATTTCACGATGACCGGCTTGTCGATGTCTGCCGGATTCTCAAACACACGAGGAAGTTGCAAACCCGCCTTCTCCAACCACTGTCTCTCCAACGTTCTGTCCGATTCCCATTTGAGTATTTCTTTCGTTCCGTAGTACATCACTTGCATTTTGCTCACACGGTCATGACCCATGTACGCAATGAATGAACCGTGAGGAATAACAATCGCATTGCGTTTTATGAGCTCTTCTTCCAACTGCTCGTTCCAGTCGGACCATTCGTCCACAAAAATAATCTCATCTGCCACACCGTAACTTTCGTACGCTCTCTCCGAACCCTTCTTACAAATTGCCAAACTCTTCAATCCTTCATCTTTTGCGCCTTTAAGAATCTGCAATGCACTGTGACTTCCTATCGTCGCTATGACGAAGTCGGACGGATTGGTGGAAGCCGGCAATATGGGCTGGTTCTTTGTCATGATATTTCAGGTATTGTACACAAAAACCTGACAATGACCAGTGAAAATCAGCTCGCACGCAACAGAGACCTCATCCCCCCGTGTTTGCCGACACCATTCGTTTCCACTCGAAACTTCCCAAGCTCGAGGATGACAGGCTTGGACCTTCCTTCTGCCGATCCGTCATCTTGCACATACGGAAGCGTAGTCCCCTGTTTTATCATTGTGAGATTGTGATCCGGATCCCACGCACGAGCTATAATGGCAGTATGTGCTTCACTGCGCGCTTCTTCTAACGTCACTTCCGTACAACGCTTCTGGGAAGCCAACTGTTTGTACTCATGCATCATGTGTGCAATTTCAGCCAAATATCTCCGAAATTCCACATCGAATTGCTCAATGGGCTCTGTGGTTTCCAGACGCTGTGTGAGCATAAGCACCTCATAAAACCTGCGCTGAAAATCCACAACAAGTACTTGTGCCGTCGGTAAGTGCAAAATGGTCTGCATATCTCTGCCATATCGCTCCGTAAACGCATGAACGGACTTCCAGTAGGGAAGAGGAGCGCGATCTCTGCCATAGTGCAACGCATCGTCTGCCACACTCCGAATGCGAGCTGATTCTTTGTCGTCCTCAGGTTGGTACTCCAACAGGGATTTCATCCAAATCAACATCTGCAAGCACTCTGTCTTGCAATTCGTCGGAGGTAAGATCTCCACCGTTAATATGACGCATCACCATAGTTTCACACGCTACTCCGAATACATTTTTTGCACAAAGAAAAACCATGGCGGAACTATGCGAATGTCATAAAAAGCGCTCTGGAAAGCCAAAAAATATTGGTGGGAGATGTGAAACTGGCATAAGGACAGTGAATTCTCTACACTGCGACACAATTCATGAAGCGCTTATCTGTCTTCCTCGGTCTTGCCCTTGTGCCCGTATTGGCTCTCGGATACCTGTATCCGGACAAATTGCTGAACGGACCTTCCATGGGCAGTGCACTGACGTACGCACCGAGTCCGGGAGCAGAAATAGTGGTATTTGTTCGTGACGGATGTCCGCACTGTGCGGACTTTCACGAGTTCGCCCTGGAAAAAGGTTGGATTGTGGACTACCGCGAAGTCACTCAAATAGACAGCCAGCAAATGTTTAAAGAATTACAAGAACATGTCCCCTCTTTAAATCAGGGAGTACCTACAATTGTACTGAACGGTCATGTGATGCAGGGGTACGACACACACGAAACATCCGGCAAACGCATAGAAGAGCGCTACGAAAAGTGTCGCAATTCCTCCGAAGGATGCCTCTCATACAAAGAATTTATTGCAAGTGATGCGATAGTCGAACTGGAAAGTGCGGCGGAAGGAACCTGCTCGGAAGACTGCGATGCGAATCTGGATAAATACATCTTTGATTTGTGGTTTATAGGAGAGGTGGATCTCACCCTCCTTTCTCTTCCCGTTCTCTCGATACTGCTCGGATTCCTAGACGGATTTAATCCGTGTGCCATGTGGGTGCTCATTACACTGCTCACCCTTCTCATCAATACGCACGACATGAAGAAGGTGTGGATAATAGGAGGCACATTCCTCTTTGTTAGCGGTGCGGTGTATTATCTGTTCATTGCTGCGTGGCTGAATGTATTTTTGCTCATAGGATTGAATGCCATCGTACAAAAAGCCATAGGACTTGTGGCCATACTCGGCGGTGGCTTTTACTTGTATGAAGCATTCGGGAAAGACCCGAATCAATGCAAAGTGACGAACCTGAGCCGCCGACAGAAGACAATCGAGGAAATGAAACGCATCATGCAAATAAGCGCCTGGCCGGCCATGGTTCTGGGTGTGGCTGTCTTGGCAGTTTCTGTGAACATGATCGAACTCGTCTGTACGGCCGGACTGCCGGCGATCTTCACACAGATTCTTGCGTTCAACGATGTTTCTAACATCGCTCGGTACGGCTACATAGGAATCTACATACTGCTCTATATGATCGATGATTTCGTCATCTTCGGAATCGCAGTACTGACGTTGCATGCCACCGGACTCACCACGAAGTACCGACGATTCACACTCATCTTCGGGGGGCTGCTTATGTACGGCCTTGGTCTCCTCTTAATTTTTGCACCGGAGCTACTGACCTTTGCGTAAGAAAAAAAGAGACACCTTCCGGCATCTCTTTTTTGAAGTGCTTGTACTGCTATCAGCGATCTCCGCTGCGCTGTTCCACCAAACAGCGACTGCGACGTGAGCCGCTGAATTGCAGACAGTAGTCTGCATCTTGCTGCAGAGAAGAAGGTGCTTTCTTGATTTCAAAATCCACACCTGCCTCCGGTTCGTATCCCTTATAGTCGATCATACAGTCGGCAATATAGGCATCGAATGCGGCATGAATACTGCGACGAACGAGTCTGTCCACACCACGCAGAGGAATGAGAGGCACGATATCCGCACGGAGATCTTCCGCTATGCGAACTTTATCCGCACATCCTTCCGCATCGGAAATCGATGGTTTTGTTTCCGTGTCCTCCGTGCGCGTCGGTGCAACCGCATCTTCGAGAATGTGAGCCTGAGGTCTGGTGCGACGGTCTTCATCTATAATGGAACGTCTGCGAAAATCATCCTGCATAATAAATCCCTGCCTGTAAGAAACGAACTGATCATCAGCTCCCGTAAACAAGCTGGCCGTTACATCACGACCGAAAATAATTGTGCCGGCGCCAAGCATGGTTCCTACGACCATACCGCACACGGCAATGCTAACTTCTCTCTGAGCCATGATGGAAAGGGGAAAGGTGTGTTAATTTATATGTACTTGTATACATTTAAGCATAAAAAATGATAGAAATCAATATTCCGTTCGCTTCTGACTGAAAATACCGGAACAGTCTTCTGCGAAGAAGACTTTGTTTGGTCTTGAGATGACGTACCTGACTCCCCTTCTTCTCGAGGATGTGCATGTGCCTTTTCAATACCAAAAGCACTGCAAAGAATTCACCATATCGCTCCGGAAATCACGGAAAAGATGCGCATAACCACAGGAATAGCATGGTATCTGAAGAGAGAAAAACCAGAGCTCTTCGCAGTAAAATAACTCGCGAAGCGGAAACTTGTTTTCGCTGGAGCGATTCCTTAAAAGGGAAGGAGAGCCCGTGAGAGGAAACCGTAGGTTTCCTTTCACGAAATTGGAGGTGCCGGCGAGAATCGAACCCGCGAATGGGGGTTTTGCAGACCCCTGCCTTACCACTTGGCTACGGCACCACAGTGCGGTGAGCATAGAACAGCTTTATCGTATTGAAAAGAATCTGGCACAGAACCTTCCAGACTACTTCTTTTTCTCTTCTTTTGCTTCGGGATCTGCGAACACAGACTCCCGTAGTATGAGAATAATCTGATTTTCAAGATCTTCCTCCACCGACACCGGTGCGGTTGCGGTAATGCTGTACCCCACTCCGTTTACCACGGTGCTCACCTGGTAAAACCGACGCAACGGTTCTTTGGCAGCGGGCTGTGCTTTGAAAATATGCAGTTTTACCTTCTCGTCAAAAACCACCAGATCTCTCGTATCGAGCTCTTCGTATTCGGGCAGAACGGTAACTGCACGAATGCTCGCATCGCTGTACGACTGGGGAGTGGCATCTTGTAAGAGAGGCTCACGCGTTACCGCGACGGTCGGAAACTGACCGGAGACCGGAACGTCACTCTGAAAAGCCACCAACGTATCTGCGGGCACTCCGCGCTGACGCAATGTTTCACTGTCTATGGTAACCCAATCTTCAGGCAAACACGTGCCGTACGTGCCATCCCAATAGTCTTGTTTACAGGATGTGTCTTCTCCGCTCCCTCCGCATCCTGCGAGCAAGAGCAGTGCTGCCAAACCAAGTAATGATCGTTTCATGTGCCGTATGGTACGCTTTCTGTACAAAAAAGAGAAGAAGAAGGGCTCATGGAAGCGGTACAAACGTGGTAGACAAACGCGTGAAAGGTTGTCGAGATTCTATTCGTGAATTGAGAGAAATAACGCAGAATGGTACAATAGTATGATTTTATGTCTAAAAAGCTCGTAGTCATCACTGCACTGTTTCTGGCACTCCCCTTCTCGGCAGCCGCCGCGAGTATTTCAGCAGACGATTCTGTCGCAGGTTTGGGCACGGATATAGACATAGCAGGTTTTCCCGCAAACACTTCGGTTCACGTGGTTGTATCGCCTCCTCTCGGAGCAGAAATACTGCTTCCCGTGCAAACAGACACATCGGGTGCGGGATCCGTACAACTGAAAGGGCGCGATACGGAAGTCGCAGGCATCTATACGATAACGATAGAAAAATCCGGCATTGCATACGAAGGAACGGCGCATTTTGAAGTACTGCCAGACAGTCTCAGTACGCAAAACAGCAGTATTCAAGTGAGCAGCGACACCATACAGCCTACGGGAACGGACAAACTCACGGTGGCAGTCATCATTCGGGATACCTACGGAAACCCGCTCCCAAACAGACCTTTGAAACTTATTTCAAGCCGCGCGGCAGATCGCATAAGTTCCATGGAGAGTGAAACGGATGAAAGTGGCGAGCAGTTGTTTTCACTCACCACAAAAGAACAGGGAATTTTGCACCTTCGCGCCATCGACCTCCTCAGTGGCACACTGATAGATGCCGAAGCGGACGTACAGGCCGGTACGCCATCGAATGCGGTGGGCGGACCACTTCCCACCGTGAACTCCGTACGAGGCCGTCAGCTCTTTCGGGCGGGCAGCAATTTTGTCGGAGACGTTACGGGAAACGGAGGCTCTTCTTTCGGACTCATAGATCACTTCGAACTGTTCGCACCGCGTGAGCTGGAAATTAATGAAGACACTACCATTAAAATCACCGCAGTGGATCGTAACGGAAACAGAGTGGAAGACTACACGGGACTCGCGCTTATTTCGTCCACGGATCCCATGGCATTTTTGCCGGTGGGAGGAGAGGTGCGATTCGAACCCCGTAATCTCGGACAGAAAGTACTGACACTCGGTCTGCGCTTCCGCACCGCCGACGAACATATTCTCTATGTCGAAGACAGCGAAAATCCCGAGATCTTCGGACAAGCGTACGTCACGGTAACCGGCGGATACGGATCTGCTCCGGGAAGTAAGGTGATTCAGATTCTTTCTCCTGAAATCGGTACGGTCTTTAATGTTCCGCAAATAACAATTACCGGTGTCACTGAACCGTTTGTAAACCTGATAGTCAGCGGAGGCAAAGAAGATGTCCGTGGAGAAACAGACATAGAAGGACGATTCGCCATCACCATTACGCTGGATTCCGAATCTGGCAAACAAGACCACATGCTCCGTGTCCGCGATGAATTCGGACAATTGGATTCCGGAGAATTTTCCGTCGTGCTGGACAACATTCCTCCGCAATTTGAGTCCGTGGAGTTCTCTCCTTCGAATCCTACTGAGGGAACAAATGTTCTCCTCGTTGTAAAAAGTGAACCTGATCTTCCTGTTATTTCCGCCGATATCGCAGGAGCTCAAGTATCGTTGGATCCCGTGCCCGGACAACCGGGTATGTATCAGTACCTCTTTGTCGCACCTGTTGCAGGAGCGTATCAACCGATTATTTCTGTGGCAGACAGCGCAGGTAATACCGCACAATTCACTTCCTCTCTTGTATCGGAGCTGGAGGGACTTCCGAAGGTAACAAATATCCAGGCAACAGGAGAAGCAAACGCAGTGACGCTCCAATGGGATCCGATCTCCACGGAACCAATAGACGCCTACCGAATTTACGTCGGTGAAACGGCAACAAGATTCGATTTTAATTTGGATACGAATTTCACGACTACCGCAGCACAGGTAGCCGGCTTGATTCCGGGAAAAGAATACTTCTTCTCTGTCACCGCACTGCAAGGGGAAAGAGAGAGTCAGGAATTCGATGTTGTAAGTGCACTCGTAAAAGGACTGCTTCTGGATGTTTCGCCGCAACACTCCGGCCTTCTTATCGACTGGTCTTCTATTGTCACGGATACTCCGCTCTCCTCTTTTATTCTGGAATTCGGAGTGGAGCCGGACACCTTTACCGAGAAACGTATTCTCAACGGCGAACTGCGCAACTACACACTGCGAGATCTCATTAACGGTGTGACATACTTCTTAAAACTCACTCCCGTGGACATAACGGGACAACTGGTGGAAGACCTTGCAGCCACTGCGGAAGGTATTCCCACCGGTGAAGGATTTGCCGTGACTCCCGGAGACACTGTGCCTTTCGATACGCGCATTCGTACTGTCAACCGTTCCGCAGCTCCGCCGGATATGAACAGAAACGCACCGCACACCGTACCCTCGGGTCTTCCGACGGTAGGATGGTGGGCACTCGTTACTCTGGCTGCAGGAGGACTGATGTTCTACTGGCAGCGCAAACGTAAACTCCAAGCTACCGTAGCTTTCTTTCGGGAAATGGAGTCCCGCTACAAACAAAAGTAAACTCATATGTCCAAACGTACGATGTCCATTGGCGGTGCCACTTACGATCTCTTCGTGCGTTTCAGCGAAGAAACCGTAGCCATGTACAGTGACCACAAGGCTTTCAAGCTGACACTGGGTGATAAAATTCGGGCAGAGGAAGTACTGGAAATGTGCGGAGGCGGTGCGTCTAACACTGCGGTAGGCCTCGCCAGGCTCGGATGCCAAGCGGGATTCTGCGGAGTGGTGGGAGACGACCAGTGGGGAGGAAAACTTCTGGAGAACTTCAACAAAGAAAACGTTGATATTACCTGCGCAACAGTCGTGGAGGGAGAGGTATCCAGCTTCTCGATTATTCTGTCTGCCGGTTCGGGAGAACGTGTGATTTTGTATGACCCGGGAACAAACGACCATCTGCACGATGTGACATTCGACAAAGAGCAAGTCGGCACAATGGACTGGATCTACTTTAACCACATTCAAGCCAACACATGTGCGATAGAAGACGATATGATTGGTATTTTGGCTGCGGAAACGGGGCCGGGACTCACATGGAATCCCGGAGGATGCCAAATAGATGTCGGGGTGGATGCTCCCAACAACTGCACGTTGCTTGCTCATACGAATCTGCTGCTGCTCAATAAGAGTGAAGCACTGGAATTCTCGAAAACTTCCACCGTCGAAGAGGCGATGAAGACACTGCTCGCAAAAGGGGTACGCAACGTATGCATCACCGATGGCAGCAGAGGAACGATTGCATCGGACGGCAAGAATACATACCACTGCCCTATTCTCTCCGAGAGCACCGTAACAGATACGACCGGTGCGGGAGACGCGTTCGGAACGGGTGCCACATGGGCACTGCTGGAGGGCAAAAGCTTGCCTGAGGCACTGCGAGCGGGTACGATAAACGCATCGAGCGTCGTCAGTAAAATTGGCGCTCAAGCGGGTCTACTCACACACACCGAGATGAAACATCAATTACAAAACACTGCACTTGATGTGACGAGTACTCCTCTCCTCTAGACCACCTCTTTCCTTTTTCCATTATGTCAGACGACGCACTCATCCAAGTACAAGAACTCATAGAATCCGCAGAGTCTTCACTCAAAACCGCACGAGCTCTTCTGCGATCTATGACAGGAGTATCCGACGCAAGTATGGAGAGACATATGGAAAAAGCGGGAAGCATGGCATCGGGAAGTGCGGTGAGCGGAAAAGTAATAGAAGGAATATTCGACGGACAGAACATGATAGATTCCGAAGGGCAAACGTATCCCGTACCCGCCAACTACGCCAGTAAGAGTAAGCTGGTGGAAGGCGACGGCATGAAACTGACCATTACCGACGAAGGAAAATTTATCTACAAGCAAATATTGCCCATTAAAAGACGAACCGCAGTCGGATCGCTTATTCAGGAAGACGGTCAGTACAAAGTGTTGGTGGATGGAAAGGTGTACCGCGTGCTGCTTGCATCCGTTACGTTTTACCGTGCCGAAGTGGGAGACCAGGTAACTATTCTTCTGCCGGAAGACGACGAAGCGAAATGGGGAGCTATTGAAGCGGTCATACCGAAGCAAATGGCAGACGCCGCTTCCAAAAGTGCACTGAACTCACGTTCCACCGAAGATACGGACGGTGAACTCAGTCCCTCCGTAGAAGACGACATCTAACATCTTTCGTCCTTTAACTTTTTCGCATTTCCTGTATGAGTATTCCGGCGCGCATCACCGCTCCGATAATCTTTGCCTTCCTCTGTGCCGCAGCTCTTGTGGCATTTTTATGGTGGCAGCTCGTACAATCAACGGAAGTACTGCGTCAGGCGACGGTACCCGAAATGCAACAAGTCATAGCACCCCAAACAGGCAACGCCCTGCTCGACTCCCCCATAGACCCCCGAGACCGCGCACTCTTTTATTTGCGACAAGGTGATCTGCTTGCGTTGCGAGGCCAGTGGGCGGATGCCCAGGAGGAATATGAAAAAGCCGTGGATGCGGACGGAGGTTTGCCCGCGTTACGCAAGCTTGCCCAGGCGCAAATGCAGAGACGTGACATAAGCGGCGTACGCTCCACTCTCAGACAACTGAAAAAGGCCGGAGCAAAAACAGAAGATCTTCTTCTGCTTGAAAGCATTGTCGCCCTGCGTACAGGAGAGTTGCTTGAGGCACGAAAGCTCCTGGTGAATGCCGAGGAATCTCCGCAGAAACAGTACGGGCTCGCTCTGCTCTCCATTATAGAAGGCAATCACGAACAGGCACAGTTGCAACTGCAAGAAGTCATACGAGGATGGGAACCCGTGTTGCGTTCTCACGCGCGAGCAATACTTTCTGCCTACCAAGAATTTGCTCTCTTTGAAGAAAGTACGAATATTCACCTCACTACCCTGCTCGCCAGAAGTCTTGCACAGGTGCAAGAGTGCGAACTGGCTCTGCCATTGCTCGTACAAGTCACCCAGGTGAAAGATGACTACCGAGATGCATGGATAATTCAGGGGTACTGTGAGCTGACAACGGAACGACCCGAACAGGCGCTCTCCTCTTTGGAGCAGGCGTATAACTTAGATCCGCAAAAACCGGAGATTCAGTACTTTTTGGCACGAAGTTATGCCGCATTGGGTGATCATCGGTCTGCGGTGACATTCTTTGAATATGCACTGCAAAACGGCTTCCAGCCGGCATCCGAAGTACGAAGGCAAATAGCGCAATCCGCTCTTGCAGACGGCAATGCGGATCTTGCTCTCTCACAGTACGAAGCACTCACCAAAGAGCACGATACGACACTGGAACCCTACCAAGGATACGTGGCAGCGAGCGTTGCGCTGGGCAGAAATGAAGAGGCATACTTTATGGCTAGTGAAGCGGTACGACGTTGGCCGGAGAATGCAGACGCGCAGTATCTGCTGGGGTGGACCGCCGCGGAATCCGATAAAAAGGAGGAGGCGAAAACCGCACTGCGTAAAGCACTGAAAATTAATCCGTACTTACTCGAAGCGGAAGAGAAATTAAAGAAACTCTGACCCAAATAATCATATAGAACAAAGAAGGCCAGATATAACCTCTGGTCTTCTTTGTGTGTGTATTGTCTATCCTCCTCGACTATCAACAACGGTACAAAGTAATATTGCTGAGCCGTTTAATGGAGAATGACTGAGGAGAGGTGTCCTCGACTCTCTGCCTTGCTGAGGTTTCTTGTTTCTCCTCGTAACCCGGCGAGGTCCCCGGACCGGCTCATTTAGACTTCGCCATAACGCGGTCAGTGAACACTGGGGAGTAATGTGGGCATGATGTACAGCAACCTCCCATGTACAACACGACGTCACAGAGCAGAGAGGAGGATACGCACCAGGCGGATATGCATCCTCCTCTCGGCGGTCAAGAACGGTAATCGGTGTTTGTGTGAGAACAGAATCGATAGTGCTCGGGGCGAATCCTGTTTTGGTATCCACCCCAAGCAAATCAGATTATTGTACTCGATTTTCGTTCAAAACTCAAGAAAAAACATTCCGGCAACGACAGGAGACACAATGGATTTTCCCGCTACAATAGGAGCAGATGATACGACACACTTTTAAACGAACAGGCATCGTGCTTCTTGCGATACTCGGAAGCGCAGCACTGGTAATTCTGCTGGCAACAGTCACAAGTATGCTCACCGTTCTCAATAGAACAGCTGCGGATCTGCTCCCTGCAAAACAGACAATCGCATTGGTACAAAACCCCGGCGAACCGGAACTGGCACTGATGCAATCGCTGTTCCCGAATGTTACTATGGAATACGGCAACACGTTGCCCGAAGCAGTGGCGATACTGGAGCTACCAAGTACGCAGCAGGCATCTGTGCTTCTCTACCAACAGAAAGACGCACCGAAAAACGACACCGGATTCACGGCAACACTCGGCACGTACGTGATTGTGGCTTCGCAGGAAGGTGCACTGCCTCTTATACGCCAAGGTGACGGCAGACTGGCATACGACAATGCATATATGGCCTTACATGGACGAAAAGAGCGTAAGCAGCCCTGGCTATTCGTTCGTAAAAATGCACTGGCATCGGCTGAGGATGCCTCAGGTCAATTTATGCGTTCACTGATGTTGCAACAGGGAAACGCGCTGGCACTGGAGCTGCAAGGCAGCGGGGGGCAGACATTGGAAGTTCTCGGAGAAAAAACATCACTGCTCCAACCAAGCGTGCTTCCTCTGGCTCCGACAGATTCCACCGTTTTTACGGCAGGAATCTTTGACCTGCGAGATCTCTGGACACAAGCGTTGAAAGGAATGAAACCTGAGAAACGAACCGTATTCACGGGTACGATACACAGCTTGGTTCAGAAGGCATTCGGCTCATCGGTAAGTACCGAGTACGACATTCTTCCTCTCCTGAAAAAAGACAGTGTCATCACTCTAAACCGCACAAGTTCCGGACAACTCATAGGTATGATTCACGGTCATGTCGACAATACGGAACAACTGGGAAAGGCACTGGATCGCATGCATCAGGGATTTCGAACAAAACTGCCAAGTATTCAAACGCAAACGTACCGATTCGATGACAGATTCTCCACCACGAATATCCGCAGTGACAGATCGGCGGTGGAGCAAGATATGTTTATGCAAAACAACTGGCAAATCCGCTCCACGCACAAAACAAATGCCGTCAACGGACTCTTTACTGCGGTACGACAGAATGAGTATGTCATAAGTAACAATCGAGACATGCTCCTGCAAACCATGGAAGCTAAATCCCCTCTCATGTCCATCGGAGAATCAGATCATCTGCTGCAAAGCACACGGCAGGCAAGTGGCTGGCTACGTAAGGCAGCACTGCAGCAATTGCTGGAAGAACATCTGTCGGTGCTGCTCACAGATTCTACGGCTGTGCTGACTCCTGCTCTCAGGGAAAACATCACGTGGTCTCTGGAAAGACAGGGAAAACTCTCGGTCATTCACCTGTATTCGGAATAAAAATCCCGGAAGAATCTTCCCGGGTGCTGGATTCCCTGTTCAAAACGCGGTAGGCTTCTGCACCGATGTCCTTTCTACGCCCAGCCAAATTCTTTCTCTCCCTTTCCGCAGTACTTTCTGTGGCGGGATTGGTTTTGCTCGTAGTTCCCGGCCCCATTCTGAGCATAGATTTCACGGGAGGAACACTAATGGAGCTTGCCACATCGGCAGAAACAACCAAAGAAAGCCTGGCAGATGCCGTCGGTACTTTCGGTGGTGAAGAGCCGATTGGAAATGTGGCGATTTCACGCACAAAAGATGCCAGTTATCTGCTACGCATGCGCAGCCTGAGCAATGAAGAGCACCTCGCGCTTCTTTCGCATTTGGAAAACAAACTCGGAACCCTGCAAGAACGTCAATTCACTATTATCGGTCCTACGGTGGGAGAAACGCTCAAAGAGCGCGCCATATGGGCTCTGATAATAGCATCCGTAGCCATAGTGCTATATGTTGCATTCGCATTTCGTAAAGTCCCCCGCAAACTCAGTCCGTGGCGCTTCGGTATTATAGCCGTTGTAACTCTGCTGCATGATATTCTTGTGACTGCGGGTATTTTTGTCATCATCAGTCATACGACATCATTTGAGTTCGACACACTCTTCGTTACCGCGCTCCTCACTATTTTGGGATACTCCGTCAACGATACCATCGTCATTTTTGACCGTATTCGAGACAATCTTGCCAATCAGGATCGCGGAGAAGATTTTGCAGCGGTTGCCGAACGCAGCCTGCAACAGAGCATTGCCCGCTCCATTAATACCAGTGTCTCGACTCTCATTATGCTTGTTGCTCTGTTTGCCCTGGGCTCCGATAGTATCCGATGGTTTGTACTCACCCTCATTACCGGAGCCGTGGTGGGTACGTACTCCTCCATCTTCCTGGCAACTCCTCTCTTGGTGTACTGGAGAAGTGCACAGAGAAAATAACAGCCTATTACTCACGTATCATGACGAACGAACCAACAATAGAACGCCTTTCACATGGCAGAGTTGTCTGCACCATGACATTTACTCCCGAGCAAGAAACCGCCTCACAAGAGAAAGCCGTTCGGAAGCTCGGTGCCTCTATTATAATAGAGGGCTTTCGTCCGGGCACCGCACCTGTGGATCTGCTGAAAGAAAAAATTCATGAAGGTGCTCTGTTTGAGGAAACCGTACGAGGTCTGCTCCCAGACACATTCGAACAGTTGGTGACAGAGCATGACATTAAGCCTGTTATTGCTCCCAAGGTGGAAATAGAAAGTAATACTCCCCTTACGGTAAAAGTTACATTCATAGAAAAACCTGCAGTCAAACTGAAGGGCGCCGATAAAATAAAGGTGACAATGAAAGAAGCAATGCTGAAGGAAGATGCGGTGGATAAAATGATCGACTACGTGTTAGGTCAACACCAGCAGAGCAACCCCGTGGAGCGACCCGCAAAAAAAGGTGACCGCATTACCATGGATTTCTGGGGAGAAGACGCACAACAGGTGGAGGTGCCGGGAGTCCGTTCACAATCGCATCAGGCAGTCATAGGAAGCAAAGTACTTCTCCCCGGTTTTGAAGATGAGCTCATCGGCCTGAAAAAAGGAGACACCAAAGACTTCACACTTACCTTCCCGGAGAAACATCAGGCAGAGCAGCTTCGTGGTAAGCCGGTGACCTTTCATGTCACTGTAAAACAAGTGGAAGAGATATCGCTCCCCGAACTCACGGATGCCTTTGTGCAAGAGCACATGCAGGCGGATTCCGTAGCGGCATTTCGAAAAGAGGTGGAAGACTCCATGAAAAGCCAAGAGAGTGACATAGAGCGCAGAAAAGCTGAAGAAGAGGCGATGGAGAAAATACGGGAAGCAGTGCAGGTGGATCTTGCGGAAGAATTGCTGGAAGACGAACAACGAACGATGTTTGAAGATATTCAGTCTCAGCTCTCCAGACAAGGCATGAGTATGGAAGACTGGCTGAAGAACACGGGCAAGTCGGCAGAACAGGCTGCCAAGAAAATAAAGGAGCAAGCTGAAAAAAGACTGACACTGCGACTGGGATTGGCTGCCTTGGTAGAGGAGCGCAATCTCGATATAAGTGACGAGGAAATGGAGTCCGCCATTGCCACGCTTCTTTCTCCGCTTTCCGAAGAAGATCGAAAGAATATTGCCGCCGCATACGCAAAAGGGCAGAACGCATACGAACAACTGAAGTGGCAGAAGAAGGTGGAAAAACTCCTTGATACGATTATTACGACGTAGCAGTATCTTCCCGGTTACCGTACCACCAGACACGTAACATGCGCTCCGGATTTGCATGACGAAGCATTCCGCATTCTTTGCGGTGCACAACCACCAAACCTCCTCGCCCTATTACTCCACGCAAGGGACCGTGCGGCCACTCCTGTGGTTTGCAACATTTTGCACATCTCGTCGGCAGGGGCACATTTCCCTCCACTTCAAATTCAGGCTTCGCTCTTTGAATATGCACGGCGGCAACATTTCCCTGCTCTTCAGTTCTTTGAGACTCCAGTTTACCTTTCAGTAACTCCAAACGAGGCAGCAGTGCCTGCGTACGTTCGGAACCCTGTCCTATTTTCATAAGAATATCTTCCCGCTGTTGCATGGACAGCACGCTTCCGTCGCACTGTCGCAAGAGCGAAAGTGCCGTATCCAGCGGCGGCAACTTGTGTCTGCGTAGCTCCGCATTCACCAGCTCGCGTCCGCGTACCACCAGTCTCGGACGATCTTGTGCGTAGAGGAACCTCTTCAGTTTTGAACGAGAAGATGCCATGCGTAGAAGCTGCATCCACTGCGGAGACGGCTGCGGAGTCTTTCGTTTTAAAATCTCTATGACGTCACCGTTTTCGAGTCTGTAATCCAAGGGAACTATCACGCCGTTTACACGTGCGCTGCGGAAAGAAAGACCCAAATCGGTATGAAGCTGAAACGCAAAATCCAGAGGTGTTGCTCCTTCGGGCAATTCTATTACATCGCCGTGCGGAGTCAGCACAAAAATATGGTCGGCAAGCGCATCTTCCTCCACCCCTTCCAGGGATTGCTGTGTTGCCAGTACATTTTGCAGTTGAACTTGGTGTGTCGCACGAGCAGTCGAAGAACTTCCTTCTTTGTACATCCAGTGTGCCGCAACTCCGTACTGCGCATCCGTATGCATTTGCTGTGTACGTACTTGCACCTCCACAAACAGAGACTCGTCTTCTATGCCGGGAAGTTTGACAAGAGTCGTATGCAAACTCTGATATCCGTTGGGTTTGGGAAACGCGATGTAATCTTTAAATCTGTTGGCAACAGGCCTCCCTATTTTATGCAGCAAACCCAGTACCTGGTAACATTCGGCCTCCGTAGTCACGATAACGCGAATGGCAAAGAGATCGTAAAGATCCGATACATGCGAAAGGCTCTTATCTCGCATTTTACGAAAGATGCTGTACGACTGCTTTTCGCGCATCTCTACGCGGGCATTGATATGTTGCTCTTGCAGGTACCGCTCCAACGATGCAGCTGCCTTCTCCAAAAATCCGCCAAGGCGCTCTTGTACCTGTTCCAGTTGTTCCCCTATTCGCTCGGCGTCATCCGGATACACAATGGGGAATGCTCGGGACTCGAGAGCGTGCTTTAAGTTGTAGATACCAAGACGAGCGGCGACAGGAGCAAAGAGCTGTAAGACATCCTGTGCTATTTGCACGCGTTCATCTTTGGGAAGAAGTTCGCATGCATCAAGAAGATAGAGACGATCACAGAGCGTAAGAAGCACGGTACGAATATCATCGGATACGGTAAGAAGCATAAGACGAAGGTCTCCCACCGAACTGCGACGATCTCGTAAGGTGACATGAGAGAGAAGGTGCACACCACTGACAAGCTCACGTACTTTGGAGCCAAAATGTTCCTCAATGTCGTTCAGCGTCCAATATTTCACATCCAGAAGGTGATGCAAAAGCGATGCTAAAATCGCATCTTCATCCGGCTGATACGGGAGTAATGTCGCAAGCATGCCCATGACGTGTTCCAGCAACGGCATTCCTGTCCAATGCGTATGTCCTTCGTATGCCTCTATCGCCACATTCCATGCTCGTCGCAGGCGTTCCGTATCACAACCAATACGAGCAGAGCGCATATGCTCTACCAAATGATCATATGTCCTGACGTGGGGTGAAATCATACAAAGGTGCAATGCCAAAGTGTAGCACTCAAGAAATGATGTGAATAGCGTAATGTAAAGAATTTATTACCGTTCCAATATGATGGTACAAGGTCCGTCATTCACCAGTGACACATCCATCATCGCACCGAAGACTCCCGTACGAACCGGCACACCGTGGGCAGCAAGTTTGGATCCGAAGTATTCGTAGAGTTCTCTTGCCCTGTCGGGAGCTTCTGCCTGCACGAAGTCCGGCCTGTTTCCCTTCTCCAGCCTGCCTGCCAAGGTGAATTGCGAGACAAGAAGAATTTCACCTCCTGTTTCCAGGATGGATTTGTCGTTTATCGTACCGTCCTCTCCGGGGAACAGTCGTACCTTTATGATTTTCTCTGCCAAGAAATCCGCCTGCTCCTCTAAATCGCCTCGCATGACTCCCAAGAAGAGAAGAAATCCCGCGGAAATCTCGCCGACGGTGTCGGTACCCACTGTTACGGAAGCCCGACGAACGCGCTGTAGCACTATTTTCATGATGATATGGTAGCGTGGCAACCGCGGAGTATCCACCGTATCAAGAATATATTTATAAAATAATATGTACTTTTGTCATTTGCGCTTCGTGTGTTAACTGGGAAATACACGCACAGATTCTTGACACTCGGGAGCTGCTGAGTAGAATCCTTGTACCGTCCGAAGACCGAGGGCATTAGGCTGATGGCCGAAGGTAAGCCCCTCCGAGGCACACAGCATCGCTCACTCGGCTTCTGCTTAGTGCGTCGTGTCGTTTGCCTCGCTGGTCTCCCGGATGGAGACCTTTATTTTTATCTACGCATATCATGGCTCTAACGAAGGAACAAAAGCAGGCACAAGTGAAAGAACTCACGGAGAAAATGAGCGCAGCATCCTCACTCATACTCGCCAATTACATAGGACTCAATGTGGCCGAAGTCAGTGAATTGCGTGGTCAACTGAAAGAATCGGATGCAGAAATGAAAGTAGCAAAGAAGACGCTGATGAAGATCGCCGCCAAAGATGCAGGTATTGAAAATTTCGCCGATGCGGAATTTGAAGGACCTGTTTCTATCATCTTCAGCTTCGGAGATCCCCTCTCCGGTGCACAGACAGCCTTTAAGTTTTCCAAGAATCACAAGCAGGTCGAAATTATCGGAGGCATGTTCGACGGAAAGATTCTGACACGAGAACAGGCTCTTGAACTTGCACAAATGCCAAGCAGAGATGTTCTTCTTGCAACATTCGTCTGTATGATTCGCTCTCCGTTGGTGAGCTTTGCCGGTATGTGTAACTCTCCGCTCACAGGATTTGCCCGTGCATTGAGCGAGTTATCGAAGAAGGGCGGCGTTGCACCGGAAGCCGCAGCTCCCGTAGCAGAGGCTCCTGCCACAGCAGCACCAAGCGAAGTCCCCGCAACAGAAGAGGCAGAAGCCCCAACAACCGCAGATGAATCCGCCCCATCCACTGAGGCGGCTGAGACAGAAACTTCTGACTCAGAAAAATCTGAATCCTAAATTCTTTTATTTTTTCTTTCCCAATCATTCCCATGTCCGATGATGCAGCAAAAGCTGAGAAGGTCGAACTCTCCAAAGAGGAGAAGGCGGTCATCGATGCTCTCGAAAAGCTCAACGTTGTACAACTCAACAATGTCGTAAAATTCATGGAATCTGAATACGGCATTTCTGCAGCCGCTCCGGTGGCAGTCGCAGCAGCAGGCGCACCGGCAGGTGGAGCCGATGCAGGCGGAGCAGAAGAAAAGAGCAGTTACGATGTTGAAGTAACTGAAGCAGGTGGTCAGAAGATCGCCGTTATCAAGGTAGTCCGCGAGATTACCGGCCTCGCTCTCGGTGAAGCCAAGGCAGCCGTAGACAGCGCTCCTAAAGTCGTGAAGGAGGGCGTACCGGCAGCAGAAGCAGAGGCGATGAAGAAAAAGCTCGAGGAGGCAGGCGCAAAGGTCACACTCAAGTAAAACCCCCGCTTCAACGCAGCATTTCAAACACCCCGAAAGGGGTGTTTTGCTTTTCTGCCAATACGCCACACCATTCTCGCGGCGTACGGTGGTCAAATACGGTAAAGAATGCTAGAATAAGACATAGATATGAAGAAGTATTTGCACTCACCGTGGTTTCCGATTTCATTGGCAATTGCAGGCCTGATCGTAGGCTATGGTACCGTTGCCCTGCGACAAGGGACTGCGTTTGCAGCACTGGAATGTCCTGCGGCAAAGCAAATCTGCAAAGACGGCGATTGCGGTGCGTCACCGGAGTGTGCTTCCGGTGAGTGTTCGGCAAACTGCCCTGGCAACTGCGGCACTCACAACTCATAATGCATACGATGCAGTGGAAGTTTTTATACAATCGGTCGTTTTGGCACTGGGCGTGCGGAGCCGCACTCGTTTGTTCTCTCTTTTTTCTATGGGAACTCGGGATGATTCCACGCATACCCGGCCCTCCCAGGCCCGCGCCGACAACCGCCGAAATTCTATTCAGTATTTTTCTTATCGCTCTCCTCTCTTTGAACGTGGGATTGCTCCACTGGAGAAAAAATACAGGCGGATGCCCCATAGGAGCGAAGGGTGCCACCGGCATCGGAGGAACACTCGGAGCACTGGCACTCCTCTGCCCTGTTTGTCTGCTGCTCCCGTTCTCTCTGTTCGGATTAAGCCTGAGCCTTGCCTTCTTAAGTCCGTTCCTTCCACTTCTACGTATTATTGCCACCGTGCTCCTTGTGGCGAGCACCGTCATGCTATGGCCGAAGAACACCATGCGTACGTAATGTTTCTGTCCTATGGAAAACACTCCGAAGCGGTATCTTGAAATAGATCTCCTCCGAACTCTCGCCATTGCAATGATGGTTGCATACCATACTGCATTTGATCTGGAGTACTACCACAACATTCCCGTTCTCCGCAGTATGGGAAACGGTGAATGGATTTTTGCACGAACAACTGCAATTCTCTTCCTCTTGCTTGCCGGCATGAGTATGAGCATTTCCAAAAAGAACGGAGCGGCAAGAAGATGGAAACGAATAGGCAGCATTGCACTCTGTGCACTCGGAGTATCCGCAGTCACATACGTTTGGGAACCTGAAACATACATTCGTTTCGGTATCCTGCATTGTATAGCCGGCAGCTTGGCTCTGCTCATGATACTGCCATCGTCCCCCATGCTGCGCGGAGTCATGGCGTTGGTTGCTATTGTTCTGAGTAACGCGCTGACTCCCGTTACCGTGCACACGGAACTCCTCGTACCGCTTGGTATACGACCGTCACACTTCGTCTCTCTGGACTACTTCCCGCTGCTCCCGTGGTCAGGTGTCGTCATAGCGGGTTCCGTACTGGCTCCGTACCTGCTGCGGACAATGCACACCTACGCGCACCGCAAACGTAACGCCACTTCTCTTCTTACGTTTCCGGGAAGGCATGCGCTGTTTCTCTATTTGGTGCACCAACCCATACTGATACTGATTCTTAGTATCGTGCTTTCTTAAGCCAAGAACGATCGTACACCATACGGAAAAAAGTGCCAGCGATTGCCGTGACGAACGCAAAAGGATGCCGTACTATATGCGCAATGTCTTTCAACATCCGTCGGGTTGAAGATACACCCAAGCGCTCCGAAAAATGGAGAAAACTTCTCATCGGCGCGCTCGAGATCGGCAAACCACTCGTTGGTTGGTACGGTCTCTGGAAACAACGTCGGCAAGTACAGTTAAAACATCAGCGCACCACCGTGCTGCTCAAGCGCACATTACTCGTGCTCATCTCCGTGCTGTGCGCACTCCTGCTACTGGCAGGAACGGTGAAAGGTTTGATGTCCGTGCAGATACTGAACTTCGGAAGTATCGTCTCTGTTGCGGGCGCAGACCTGACGTACGACGAACAAGGATACGTCAATATACTGCTTATGGGCCAAGGAGATGAAGATCACGATGGCAAAGACCTTACAGATACGCTGATAGTCGCAAGCATAGATCCGAAAAACACCAGAAGCGTCGTGCTGCTTTCACTTCCCCGAGATCTCTACTTCTTGCAAACGGAAAAAATGGGAAAAGGAAAAATAAACAGTTTCTACCGCGACTATAAAAGCTATCTCAGATACCGCGAGGGTATGGAGCCCGAAGCAGCCGGCGTGGAAGCATTGCGCGAACTGGGTGCGGAAGTGGGAAGGAAGTTGGATATGGAAATTCCATATGTCATCAAAGTAAACTTCAGTGCGTTTACCGACACCGTGGATGCATTGGGTGGTGTGGATATCGATGTACCCGAAGACATACTGGATACGGAGTACCCCAATGAAAGTTACGGGTACGAAACCTTTGCCATTGCACAAGGGCCACAGCATTTCGACGGAGCAACCGCACTGAAATACGCACGGTCACGACACTCAACCAGCGACTTCTCACGCTCCGCAAGACAACAACAGATTCTCAGGGCAATCGCACAGAAAGCAAAAGACAAGGGTGTTGCCAAGGACACGGGATTCCTGACAAAAATGGCGCAGTCACTCTCGTTGAACGTAGAGACCACCATGAGTCTCCGTGAAATCATCAGCCTTGCCGAACTCGGACGTGACATAGAAAGAGATCACATCATTACCATGCAATTGAACGACAGAAATGCTCTCTACGATGGATTTGTTGAACAGGGAGGCTTTCTCTACACCCCTCCACGTTCTCTGTTCGACGGTGTGTCCGTTCTGCTCCCCGTCTCTATTCCTGAGTTTCCCATTTCGTGGCGGCAACCAAGGACACTCGTAAAACTGCTGCTCAATACACGCAATGCCTACCTGAGTAATCCGAGAATCAACATCTTAAACAACGGTGCAAAAAGCGGCTCTGCCCGCAAACTTGCCGTGGAACTTATTCGGTACGGATTTACCGTAGATACCATTGCCAACGCCACACTGCCGCAAGAGCAGGAAAAATCCATGGTATTCCAAACCTCCGAAGAGGAAGAAAATACACTCGCACTGTTCTTCGCTTCCCTTCTACACATGGAACTTGCAGCGAAGCCGGATGCGCTTCCTTTTGGAGAAGTGGCAGATATTACGATAATCCTTGGGAAGGATTACAGCTACGCCCCTCTGCAAAACCTTCTTGCTCCCTCTTCCTAACATGCAACCGCGAGACATTATTGCGAAAGCCTGGGCCATTACCAAAAAAGAGAAGGATCTGCGCATCTGGGGATTTTCGGGTGCGCTGCTGAAAACACTTCTCAATGCGAAACTCTTCTTGTTTCAGGCATGGCTTATTTATTCGTATTTCATTCTGAAAAATCCCATCGGATTCTTTACGATTGAAAAAACACTCATAGAAAATCTTCCGCTGGCAGTCGCCATAAGCATTATTGTGTTCTTCTTTCTGCTGCTCTTTGTGGAATGGCTGTTCCCCCACATGGCGAAAGGAGCGATTATCGGTCTGGCAGCAAAGTCGTATAAGAAAGAAGATGTAAAAGGAGGATTGGTACTCGCTATCTACAACTTCTTCCCGCTCTTTGCCATCCACGAAATGCTGGTTCTCAGCAGTATTACAACCACCATCACACTGTGTTCACTGTCGTTGCGGTACGGCGGAGGTGCCGGGCCCATCGCAGTCATGCTCCTTGTAACATTCTGGCTTGTTTCCAATATCTTGGAGTTCTTCTGGATTTTTGCGGAAGAGGCCGTGGTGGTGAAGAAGATCGGAATTCGTGAAGCTGTAAAACAGAGCTTTAAGTTGGTAATCAGTTATTTGGGACATGTGGTGTTTCTTATGCTTCTCCTCTTTGTGATTGCTCTGCGTATTATTGCAAATCTCCTCATGGTTATTCTTATTCCCGGTATCGTACTCGGACTCGGCTTCTTGCTTGCCACGTTCCTTCCGCCGGTTGTGAGTTACAGCGTTACCACCGTGCTCGGCCTCGTTATCATTGTGCTTGCGAGCTATCTCTTTGCGTACCTGGAAGTATTCCGGCAAACCGTATGGACCATTACATACATGGAACTGAGTCAGCTGAAAGATTTGGATGTCATAGAAAAAGACGACGAGTAGCATACTGTTTGCATAGCAGAAATGTGAACAGGCTGTTTTGTATAGTGAAAAAATCTTGACCGTGCACTTTCGTACACCTAGTATGGTGGACGATTGTCCCCCATACGTTTATGTCGCCACTTACTCCTCATCAGCGCACGGTGCTCACATACATCGGTGAGTTTCAACACAAGCGCGGGTACTCACCTTCTCTGTCGGATCTTGCCGTTGCGTTCGGGGTACGCAGCAAAAATGCCATAGCGAAAGTAGTGAACGTACTGGTACGAGAAGGACACCTGGAAAAAGATCCGAAAGGCCGCATAAAAATTATTGAGATGGTGGAACCCCAAGACATACCTCATCCCATGACACTCCCGCTTTTCGGTCCCATTTCCGCAGGATTTGCGGCGCCGGTGGAAGAGCAGGCGGAAGAACTGCTGACGCTCGATACCTACCTTGTACGAGACCAGGCTTCGACGTTTCTGCTGCGAGTACGAGGTGACAGCATGGTAGACGCGGGTATTTTTGAGGGAGATCTCGTTATTGTGGAACGCGGCAGAGAGCCAAAAGTCGGTGACATTGTCGTCGGTGTGCTCGACGGAGAATTCACGCTCAAGCGACTGAAAAAAGAGAAAGGGAAATACTATCTGCAAGCGGAAAATCCCGACTATCCCGATATGTACGCCATGGAAGAGCTGCAAACGGCGGGAGTGGTACGGGGCGCCGTACGTCGGTACTAAAGTATGTCACCTTGAGCTCGTCGAAGGGTGACACCAGTATCATGGTTCGACGAGCTCACCATGACATGTAACTCTATACTGCTATGATCGCACACATAGATGCCGATGCTTTTTTTGCATCCGTATTGCAACGCAAACATCCTCGGCTGAGGGGCAAACCCTTACTGGCACTCGGTATGGGCGGAGGATGTGTGATAGCTGCGAGTTATGAAGCCAAAGCCAAAGGCGTAAAAACAGGCATGCGCCTGCTCGATGCGCGCAAGCTCTGCCCGGGAGCTCTGGAAATGCCATCGGACTTCGAAGAAACCGCCATCGCCTCTCGTCAGATAGCGAGCATACTCGGAGAGCAGTGTCCGATAGTGGAGAAGATGTCGGTGGACGAATGGTTTTTAGATCTCAAATCACTGCAGGGAGGTATACCGAAAGATCTCACCAAGTGGGCGCGGCAACTGCAGCAGGACATACAACGTCGTGTAGGCATCAGCGTTTCTGCCGGCATAGCGGGAAGCAAATTGCTTGCCAAGATGGCAAGTGAATACCGCAAACCTGCGGGCGTCACGGTCGTCGATATGCCGACAATCGAACATTTTTTGCGAGACAGACCCGCAGAAGCCATACCCGGCATTGGCAAGCGCCGCTCTCTGCATGCACAAGCGAATCGATGGCAAACCGCATGGGATATCGCCAATGCCGATACGGAAACTATACGTCGCCTCTTTGGAAAACCCGGGAACGATATGCAGCAAGAGCTTTTGGGGCACCGTACGGAAGAAGTGGAAACTGTGCATGCACCTCCGAAATCCATTTCACGATGCCGGAGTTTTCGTGCCACGACAGACGAACGTTTCATCGTTTCTTCGGTCATGGATCACCTGAGTTATACGGTATTAAAAATGAGACGGCATCAGCTTACGTGCAACGAAGTGAGTGTCTGGCTGCGAAACAGCGAATACCACCACGACGGAAGGCATGTAAAGCTACCGCAGTTCATGGATACCGAAGAGCAAATCCTGCCGTACGTACGCCAATGCTTTGCGCATCTGTACGCAGCAACACCGCGCTGCACACAAACGGGATTGGCACTCTGCGGGCTTCGCCCGAAGGGCGCACTGCAATACTCGCTGTTCGAGGATGCGGTGCGCACGGGCGGTGCCGAACAGATACAGGAAAAACTGGATGAGCTGCACGAGCGCTACGGAAGAGAATCCGTCACACGAGGATCAGCTATGCCACGTAAAAACGGAGCGAAACCACATCTCAATATTTTATAGCAAAATTATTTGGGGAGCCACGGTCCTGTTTTGGAGGATTCGTTATGCCTCTTATTCTCTGTCAACAACCGTTCCAACCGCATTGCAGTTACTCTTGTATCGTCCGGAAATCGCGGAATACGAGTAGTATCCACGTCATCTATATCAAAATCCAAGTTGGGTCCCGAAGCCATGTTGTTCGCATGTACGAGCACAGGGTCCGTACCGGGAAGGGCGCATGTCTCACGTGCAATGGAGTGTATCTCCATCAGTTGCCCTGCGGGATCTGAGAGACCAAGGAGTTCTGAGTACCTGTGAATCAACTCCAGTTCTCTATGTACAATTTTCAAAAGAGAATCCGTATCGTTGGGAAGTGGCTCTGTTTTACATTCATTTTGTTCATCGAGTGCGGCAGTACCGCGCATCGTAAGTGCAATGCGCAGTGCATTGCGCGTGGCACCGTACACATGTTGAAGCATGTGCTCATATGCAGACAGCTTATACATAGAAAGCGCACTCGCATTCTTTGGCAGACCTCGCATAGATTCATGCGCAGCCTGAAAATCCGTATCCACATGTCTGCCACTTGGCAGAAGTAAATGCTTTTCTGCGGGAAGAAGCAGTCTTGCTTGCCCGAGTTGCTCCGCAACCCTGTTCCATAGGGGGTCACGAGCAGAAGCGCCGAGTTCGGTGAGTTCCGGAGGCAAAGGAAAAAATTATGCTACAACATAAAGATACTCACAAGTAAATATCCGCTATTTCAGCGCTTTCAGTCGCTCCTCCACCTTTATTAGCTTCTGCTGTGAAACGGCAAGTTTCTCGCGCTCCTTCTCCACCACCTCTTCTTTTGCATTCTGCACAAATTTTTCGTTATCGAGCTTTGCAGCAATGCCTCGAATAAAGCCTTCGAGTTTTTCTTTCTCTTTCGAAAGTCGTGCGACTTCTTTCTCCACATCTATGAGTCCCTCGAGAGACAAATGCACCTCCGCGTTGCTCAGGAAAACCGAAGCCACGTTCTCATGCTTCTGTGTGGCACTAGAAACAGTAAGAGTCTCCAGTCTTGCCATACGAATAATATGCTCCTGCTGAGCAGACAGAAGATCCGCATGCTCGGAGTGAATGATGACAGTGATTTTTTTCGCGGGCTCTATTTCTTGGTCCGAGCGAAGACTGCGAATGGCAGTAATAACATCGATGACAATTTGCAGTTCTTTATCGGAATGATTTTTCAGCGAAGCATCTGCCACCGGCCACGCCTGCTGCAAGAGCATATCCGCACCTTCGGGCTTTATGTGTCCCCACAGCTCTTCCGTGACAAACGGACAGTACGGATGCAGCAGTGCGACTATCGTGCGAAGCCCGTACAAAAGCACATTTGTATTTGCCTCTCCTTTGGAGAGCTCCAAGTACCAGTCGCAAAAGTAATCCCATGTAAAGCTGTAGAGCCGTTCCCCCACCTCACTGAGGCGATAGTCTGCCAAGCCATTCGTCACATCCGTAATGAGATCTTGCAACGCGGAAAGCAGCGCACGGTCGGCAAGCGACAAACTGCTTGCTGCTTGCTGCTTGCTTCCTGCTATGGAATGCGGGTCTACTCCCGCATCTTCACACTGCATCAGTACGAACCGAGAGGCATTCCACAATTTGTTTATGAAGTTTCGGTACCCTGCGATTTTCTCTTCGTAGAGCTTTTGGTCGTTGCCCGGGCTTTGCCCGACTATCATGGCCATGCGCAGCGCATCCGCTCCGTACTGCGGAATGATGTCCAGAGGGTCTATCATGGTTTCGGGCTTGGACTTACTCATTTTCTGCCCGTCCCTCGCACGAATCATGCCGTGCAGATACACCGTCTTAAACGGAATTTCTCCCGTAGCGTAGGTCGTCATAAGAATCATACGGGCAACCCAGAAGAACAGAATGTCGTACCCCGTCTCCATCACTTGTGTGGGGTGGAACTTTTGAATATCGGGACTCTTTTCTATGATCTCCTTTAGCGTGAGTGAATAGTCCTCTGTGAGCTTGGGGTCTACGAGGGTACTCCATGTCCAGAGAGCGGAAGAAAACCACGTATCGAGCGTATCCGGGTCTTGTACCCAGTCGTCACCGTCGGGAGGCTGCACTCCCGAAAACTCCTCCGCTCCTTTGTACCAAACAGGAATGCGGTGCCCCCACCATATCTGGCGAGAAATACACCAGTCTCGCAGGTTGTCTATCCAGTGGAAGTACGTCTTTTCAAACCGCTCGGGAATAATGTTGATGTCTCCCGAGCGCACTGCATCTTGCATAACTTCCTTCAGGCTTATTTTTCTGTCCTTCCACTGCACTACTTGGCGGTTGACGTCTATGAACCACTGCAATTTGATTTGCGGCTCTATGACACCGCCCCCTCTGCTGTTGAGCGCAACTGTGTGCGTGTATTTTTCATCGATTTTCACCAGCAGGCCTTTGGAGTCCAACTTCTCCACTATGTTGGCGCGAGCATCTTCTATGCGCATGCCCTCGAACTCTCCCGCTATAGGTAGCAGCTTTCCTTCAAAGTCTATGACCTGTTCTTTATCCAACCCGTGACGCTCCGCAATTTCGAAGTCCACACCGGAATGCCACGGTGTAATGGTCATTACTCCCGTTCCCATTTCAGGGTCCACCGATTCATCTTTGATGATCGTCGCAGTTATGGGGCCGTTTATCCACTCGCACTCAAAGGTATCTCCGTGCTTGTACTTCTTGTAGCGCTTGTCATCCGGATGCATAACCACGTACTTATCGCCGAACTTTGTTTCGGGACGAACCGTACCTATCTCAAACGGACCGTAGCGAAACGTGTAGAACGGATCCGTGCGGTCTTCCCACTCCACTTCGTCGTCGGACACGTTTGTCTGCAGTTTCGGATCCCAGTTTACAATGCGGTGCCCCCTGTAAATGAGGTCATCAGCAAACATTTTGCAAAACACTTCGTTCACAAGCCGATGTCTGGGTGCATCCATCGTGTACGCCTCGCGTGACCAGTCACAAGAACTTCCCATTTTGCGAATTTGGGAACGAATGGTGTCTTGGCTTCCCGAGACGAATTCTTTTATGGCATCCACCAGTTTTTCCCGCCCGAGCTCTTCTCGCGGGTCTCGTATTCCTTCATCTTTCAGCTTTTTAATAACAACGTTCTCCGTGGCGATGGCAGCATGGTCCGTACCCGGAACCCACAGAGCTTCTTTCCCCCGCATACGCGCAAAACGAATGAAGATGTCTTCCAACGCAAGCATCACCGCATGCCCAAGGTGCAACTGCCCCGTCGCATTGGGCGGCGGCATACTGATGGTAAACGGTTCTTTGTCGGTGGTGTTATCTGCCCTAAAAGCACCACTCTTCTCCCACATAGAATAAATACGATCCTCAACTTTCATTGGGTCATACACCTTCGACAAATGCGGCATGCCAGCCGTAGATCCGGCGAAGCTGGACGAAGGTTGGTCTTCGGTACCCGATGGATCGTATGCCTTCGGTAACATTGCAGAAAGTCTACAAGATACGGTGCGATCGTCCAGAAACTCTTCTCCATTTCAAATGTTCTTTCACAGCAGTCATCTGAAATTCACGTTATTAAAAAAGCGACCGCCGGTAGTGGGCGGTCAGCTAGATGAGAGAAAGAGCGACACTTCTATATTGAAGCCGAAACTTTTTACAGGAAGAGAAAATGTAATGCAAGGTTTTCCAGTGAAAAACATTGCCAGAATCCTTCAAAAATACTATACTTCGCATCTGGTTATGATGCGATTTTCACCTCTAAAAATGGCTTCCGCACGCGAAAAGAGACTGATTGCCATCAGTCACACCGGGCAACTTGGAAAAGATATAGAAAGATACCATCTGCGAACAGACGGTCCGCTGGAAACAGTGGGCGCCATTCCTTTGGCGGTGGGTGCGGGGATTGGGAAAATAGGCAATACCGTGGTGGCAGATATCAGCAATGCGCTCGGCGCAGACACACACCCCATTCCTCTTGGAGAGGGTAATTTCAAATACATGAGACGCGATGTCGCTTCCGTATTGGATAACACGATGGCCTTCGGAAAAAACGTGCTTACGTTGCACCCCTTGCGTGCAACGGGAAACGCCTTGAAGACCGGCTTTGATTTGGTGGATCTTACATTCGTCGACCCGGTATTGGATGGTGGCACTGCGGTGTTTGGTCATGCATACGAAAAAAAAGGGAGCTCGCGCATTCTCAGTCAAGCCATGGATACACGTGCCCGGATGAATAAGGCATCTATGAGCGACGCTCCGTTCAGCCAAAACTAATGGTTTTGGAAGAATCATCTCTTATAGGAGAAACTCCTGCGCTGGGTGCGGCTATTAATACGCACGGTCTTATTACACTGGGGATTTACGCTATCGGTGCAGTTATTGTGTATAAAGTTGCCGGAGCACTCGCGAAGAAGGGCGGGCTTACGTAAGATACGGCGCACACTATGCCTACTTTTGATTTTCAGTGCAGTACGTGCGACCACGTTTTTGAATTCAATCGCCCGTTTGGAAGCATCGAAATACCACCGTGCCCGGTATGTGACAGTGCGAAAACGAAGAAGCTCATAGCCGCACCCACCATCGCCTTTAAGGGCGAAGGATTTTACAAGACAGACAGCCAAAAGAAGCCTGAAATCAAGCCTGCTGCGCCAAAAGAGGAAAAGAAGCAAGATACGCCGCCTCCCGAGAAAGCTCCGGAACCGAAGCCTGAGCAAAAGGACTCAAAAAAAGAACCAAAATAGGGTATAATGGAGTGAACTCTATGAAAAAAACAGAACATCACTCCCTCTACGCTCGATTTTTCGAAAAGCTGATGAGCCTGACATATTCGCAGCTCTTCTGCATATGGGCGGAACTCGCGATTTTGTTTGCCTTCGGCTACTTTATGTTCGCAACCATAGGAGATATTCAACATCACGGACCTGCGGAATTAGTGGCGATAGAGAGCGTATGGAGCAGATTTTTTAACAGTATCTACTTCAGTGTTATAACCGCAACATCCACAGGGTACGGAGATATTGTTCCCCGCGGATTTTCCAAAGCACTTGCAGGTATGCAGAGCATAAGCGCACTGTTTGTATTTGCGGTGTTCGTAACGAAACTGGTTTCACACAGACAAGAACTGGCACTGAGAGAAGTGCACAAACTCACATTCGAAGACGTGTTTCATAATATTCGAGAAGGACTGTATATTATTCGCAAAGATTTTGACAATCTAATAGAGCATGTGAATCACAATAAAAAGCTGGATGACGAAGATTGGGATACGCTCATTATCGCGTACAAACAAGGGCAGAGTCTCATTGCGGAAATTCCGGATTTTTACGACAACAGCAATCACCTCTACACGTTGGATGCTCGTCGTGAGCAACTGCTCCATGAAGCAACGCACCGCACATTGCACCGCATAAACCAAATGTTGGATGTGCTGAGTAGGCACGATGTGAACTGGATTTCTCACGAAGACAGCATGAAAGAACTCCGTGAACTGCTGCTGGTGGTAAAAAAAGTCACTCCTCTCTGGAGAGAGAAATCACCGTACAATTGCAAAGAGGCATTCGAAGACATCATGCATTTAAAAGACAGTGTGATGACACGCATAGAAAAAGAATTGCCTATAAAAAAGACAAAATAAAACTGCAGGGGATACAAGTACCGAGGTACTTCTGCAGCTTTTTGGCTTAATGCACAGCGTTCCTTAGAGCTGTGCGACTTTGCCGGGGTTCAATGGAACCGACGGCCTTGGCCTTGTTGCTCGCGGAAGAAACTCTTCTCGCCGTGCGGGGTCTGTCGACCCCGGAGTGTAAGGCTTCGGCTTCGCCGGATTGAAAACCGGTGGTGGAAGCGGAGGTTCCACCACGAAGGGGCTTTCCCGACGCGGCGGTTCCGGTATATTGCCCGGCCACGGTGAAGGACTTCCGTCCCACTCCCGCGGAAAAACAATAACCGGCTCCGGGTACTCCTCGGCCATAACCGGCGGAGGTGGTAAGCGCCTCAATGCAGGCGCATCACCTCGCGACCCGATTCGATCCGACTCAGGTTCCATCTCGATAGTAACATGCGCAGTTGGCACACTTGCCTCCCATGCATGACGACACAAATCTGCTTCGGTTTCGATTTTCAAGCGGCTGATTTCCGCTTGTTTGTCGATTCCGTAGACAGCCACGAACACCAGTGCGCCGGTGACAACCGCAGTCATCAAAAGCGCAAAGAATCCGCGGATCCAGAACTTGGCCATAGGCCCAGCCTCCATGCTGTTGAAGTTCGGTACGTATTCCCCTGCATCCTTGCCCCGGTATCCCGACGAGGAAGTCTGCAAAGGCAGAACGAGAGCCCACTGCGGGCTCCTGCCTCGTTCATCCAGAACAAGGAGTGGGGGGAATAAGCTATGATGTGAATGAACCGCAAAAAGAGGAGTGAGTCTAGCTCACCCCTCTGTGCGTACGAAGCAAAATACCTACCTTCTGGGACCGCGATCTCCTCCTCTGAATCCGCCGCCGCGATGGCCGCCGCCGCCATGTGGGCGAGGTGGGCGATCTTCCATTCCCTCAGGACGCTCTTGCATCTGCTTGAGTGAGAGACGAGTTTTACCGTCTGCTGCGTTGTACTCCACACACTTCGCTTGTATCTGATCTCCGACGTTCACCACATCTTCGACATTTTCCGTTCGCTTCCACTGCAATTCGGAAATGTGAATCATGGCATCTTTGCCGCCGAGGAATTCCACTATCGCACCGACACCGTCGATAATACGCACAACGGTACAGTCGTAAACCTTGTTCACTTCCGGCTTGGCAACAATCATTTCTATCCATTCTTTGGCTTTCTTCATGGACTCTCCGTCCACCGAAGTAACGAATACCAATCCGCTGTCTTCGATATCGATATCGACTCCAGTTTCCTTGGTAATTTTCTGAATGGTTTCACCGCCCTTTCCGATAACGAGGCGAATGTCTTCAGGGTCGATTTTTATTGTCTCAATACGAGGGGCGAACGGACTCATTTCCTTACGCACTTCAGGAATAGCTATAAGCATCTGTTCCATAATATGCATACGACCGGTCTTGGCCTTTTCCAGAGCCTGTACGAATACTTCGTCGGGCAGACCCTTTATTTTAATATCCATTTGAATGGCAGTAATACCCTTCGCAGTTCCGGTTGCCTTAAAGTCCATGTCTCCACCGAAATCTTCCTCGTCTTGAAGATCGGAAAGCACAATGTACTTCCCTGCTTCTTCGTCCGAAATCAGTCCGAGAGCAATACCGGAAACAGGAGCGGAAATAGGTACTCCCGCAGCCATGAGAGCGAGTGTGGAACCACACGTCGCAGCCATGGAAGAAGAACCGTTACTCTCTAAAATCTCCGTGACCGTACGAATAGTGTACGGAAATTCCTCTTCGGAAGGCAGCACAGGCTCTATGCCGCGCTGAGCCAAGTTTCCGTGTCCGATTTCACGGTTGCCCGTGAACAGACGGTTACTCGTTTCACCTACGGAGAACGGAGGGAAGTTGTAGTGGTGGAAGTAACGAGCTTCTTTTTCACCCATCATTCCTTCGGTAAGGAGTTTGTCTCCGGGTGCACCGAGGGTGCAGGTGGTAAGACCTTGTGTCTCTCCGCGCTGGAACAGTGCGGAGCCATGCACACGGCTGGGGAGAAAATCCACAATAACACCGATAGGTCGAATTTCATCTACCTTGCGGCTACTCATACGCAAACCTTCTTCGAGAATAAGTCTGCGTACTTCGCTCTTTACAACTTTATCCATTAAGGACGATGCGTTCTTGTAGAGCGCAACGAGCTCTTCGTTGTCGCCTGCAGGTCCGTACTTCTCTTCCAACTTTGCGGCTGCTCCGCTCATAAATTCATTGAAAATCTCACGACGTTCCAGTTTTGCAAGCGGCTCTTTTATTGCCTTGTTAATATCGGCAAGGGCCCATTCTTTCAGGTATGCCAGTGCCTCTTTGTTCTCGTAATCAACGGGAGCTTCCCACTTTGGCTTTCCGATTTCTTTCTGAATGTCAGCGAGAGTGCCGGCAATTTTCTGTGCCCACTTCTTCCCGAACTCTATGGCGCGCAGCACTTCTTCTTCCGGCACCTGATTTGCCGCTGCTTCAATCATAACTATGCGCTGCTGTGACGCGGTAAGAATCATATCCAAATCACACTTGGTTCTGGCTTCATGAGAAGGATTGAGCACAAGCTCTCCGCCAATTATGCCCACGCGAACCGTTCCTATCGGACCGTCTGCGGGACAATCGCTTATGGCAACTGCGAGGCTTGCGGCATTCGCAGACGCGATGTCGTGCTCACTGTCGAAATCGTAGGACAGCACCGTACAAAAGACCTGAATATCATTGTGAATGGTCTTTGCAAACATCGGACGCAGTCCGCGATCTATGACACGTGCGGTAAGAACAAAGTCATCTGCAGGACGACCTTCGCGCTTACGGAAGCGTGAACCTGCAACCTTACCTGCTGCGTAGAATTTCTCCTGGTACACAACCTGAAGAGGAAGAAAATCCACACCGTCTCGCGCTTGGCGACTGGTGGTAACGTTGCTCATACAAACGGTGTCACCCATTTGGCAGAGCACCGTTGCATTTGCTTGCGTAGCAAGCATACCCGTCTTAAAGACGAGCTTCTGATCACCGAGTTCCACGGTGTATTCTTTATTGGGAGCGATAGCTGTGTCGCTCTTCTTGTTTCCAAACATGAGAGAAAAAGAAAAAGGTACAAATACCCTTTCCTCCAACGCTTCTCTTTACTGATGTGGATTCACATAGCAACCCTCAAACCCAATTCGGAGAGAGAATTCTTACGTAAACCCAGCAAAGCAAAGCGGCGGCGGAAGGAAGGATCTGCACATATCATATCCCTATTTGACGCCCAAAAAAAGCGTTATGACGCCATTTTCGGGCTCTTGCCAATGCTCGTACTTACGCGCTGCGAAGGAACGGTTCCACCGTTTCTTTCACCACACGCATTTTCTGTTCCGTTTCCCTGTATTCAGCGGCATCGTCGGAGTCGTACACAATACCTGCCCCCGCCTGCATGGTCAGTTCGTCGCGGGTTCGCATAAGCGAGCGCAATCCCACGACTGCCTCCAAACCCCCTCGCATATCCACAAATCCGAACGATCCCGCGTAGAGACCTCTGGCCTCTCCTCCTTCTTTCTCACGGATTATCTGCATGGAACGCACTTTCGGTGCCCCCGAAACGGTCCCCATGGGCGCAATGGCAAGCAGAGCCTGCAATGGCGGAATACCGTTGACCCTACTGCGTACCTCGGATGCCATATGCATCACCCTGCCCGCATCCAAGCGATGCATGAGCATTTCGGGCGTAAGCTCCACTGTTCCGGGCAGAGAAGACATCGCAAGATCGTTACGAGCGAGATCCACCAACATTCTGTGCTCCGCACATTCTTTCGGATCTTGACGTAAATCCTCAAAGGCGGCGGCATCTGTTTCTGCGTCTCCCGTAAGCGGTCTGGTTCCTGCCACTTGGTACGTCACAGCTTCGCCGTTTGCCACCTTCAACGTGAGCTCGGGGAAAGATCCGATGCTTTCAAAGTCACCCATTTTCACCGCATGCATATTTCCCGAAGGACTGATGTCCCGCAGGCGCGTGTATAACGGAGCCATGGATCCCTGAATATCAAAAATGCGCTTTCTTGAAAGAACAGTTTGGAACGATTCTCCCGTGCGAATTTTTTCATCGCGCACCTCGCGAACTTTCTCCATAAAGTCTTCGGCAGACTCCCCTTCTGACTTCAAGGAAACACGCGGAACTTCCTGTGAAGATTCTCTGCTCAAAATATCCGTGAAGAGATGTCGACGGTCTGCACCTCTGGTGTAGTACGAGTACCGGCCCGTTTCTTTGTCGTACACAAGTCCGTCGGAAAAGTATCCGAATGAAAATGTTTTTTGATCCGCAGGAGTGGATACGCCCACCGTCGGTTCCCGGTACTGAATCGCTTCGTAACTCATGCCTCCCACAAATCCCCCCGTAAGTCGCTGCTCCTGCGGAATGTCATCTCCGTCCACAGTCTGCTTGCGCACGTGTTCGACTGCGGCATTGAGAGCGTCGAACGCGGAAGAGTCTCCTATGTCCACCTGCTCGTCATTCACAAAGAAATTGTTATTGGTGGCACTGAGTACGAATTCGGGCTCCAGCCCGAAATACGAGAAGCGCCCCGTGCGCTCTCCGCCGTTGGAATCGAGCGACTCGAACGTGTAGGAATGCTCCGATGCGTCGTGCAATCGCTCGTAGACTTGTTCGGGAAGCAGATTGCACTCAAATGGCATCTGCTGAAAAGCGCGGATATCCACGGTATCTGCGACGGAGCGAAGAGATTCCGGCAGTGCGATTACATGTGTGGAAACGGAAGAATCAGCAATCCCTTTTTGCCGTAATTCTTCGTACGCATCGGGATTCATTTTCAGGAAGTTTTCAAGCAAGGCTTGACCACGCTGAGTCGCGAACGATTCGGGATGAAACTGCACTCCGGCTATCGGAAGCTCTCTGTGTTGAAATGACATGATTGCCGCCGTGTCGTCTCGCACCCTGGAAGTCACATGGAGAATATCCGAAGGAAAACTTTCATCTGCAGCTATGAGAGAGTGATACCGCATGACCTCTCCGACATCGTCCACATCGGCAAACAGATCTCCCGGATTCTCCGCAAGATTCAACTCGCTTGTTTTGCCGTGCAGTATGTCGTCTGCCTGTACGATATCTCCTCCGAAATACTTGGCGATTGCCTGGTGTCCGAGACATACCCCAAGCAGTACTTTGTGTTCACGCACCGCGTATTCTATGACCTGATTGCTCACGCCGATATCTTCGGGCTTATTCGGCGTGCCCGGTCCGGGACTGATGATGATGTGAGAAGGATTGAGAGATTCCACCTCTTCAATTGTGATTTCGTCGTTACGAACGATTGTGCAGTCCACACCCAGTTTCGCAAGTGCTTCTCGAATGTTATAGGTAAAAGAGTCGTAATTATCGACTATGAGTACATTGGCAGTGCTTTGCACGCCTTCGGTAACGGCCGTTTCATGGACGGATGATGAAGTATTCATAATGGTAGGTGGTACGAAAAAAAGAAGTCCTCTTTGGCAGAGGACAACCGTATGTACCGGTTTTCCTACTGTCGCAGAGGTGCGATAGCACTGCTTCGCCACCGTAGCCGTTGGGGGAGAATGTTATTCTGCACCGTTACAACGGTACATCGGTCGTACGAAAAAGACAAGCGAAAAACTTTATTTGTTCAGCTTCTTTAAGAAGTGCTGAAATCCCCCGCTTCCGTACTGGAGCATACGAGAACCTCTTGTAATTTTGCTGATGCTAATACCGAGCTTCTTTGCAATATCTCGCTGTGGCTTTCCCGAATGCAACGACTGCACAAGCTGCCATCGTTCTGCCAAACTCTCGAGTTCTTGGGGGGTGAGAATATCATTCAAAAGAAGCTTCGCCTCGTCGGTGGTGTCGACGTGTGAAAAAAGTTCGTACAAATCCCGAAGATGATCCCGAGGAACAGGCACGTACAAATTGTACTGTCGTACCGTTACTTCTTCAAGCTGTTGGCTTCGAGAACGGACTGGTACTCCTCAGGTTGATTCATTTTGAGGTAGTTCAGCAGGGTTCTGCGACGTGCCACCTTTCCAAGAAGACCCTTGCGGGCGGAGTGGTCTTTGGCGTGCTCCTGTAAATGCTTGGTCAACAAAGAGATCTCTTTTGTAAGAATAGCAACCTGAACGCGCGGTGAGCCGGTATCTTTTTCGTGTGAACAATGTTTCGCGATCAGTCGCTTTTTAGAGGTTCTCTTTATAGCCATAGCAGGGAACAGGAAAGAAATGAATGCTCCAATCACAGCGCCCCAAGCGTTACGCCTGAAGACGTGTGATCGGCTTCCCATTCTAAGAATACACCATTGGAAATCAAGTATTTGGGCGATTTCTTTGTTTTGGGGCTCCTGCAAGCGACAGAAATGAAGTGGACAACTGTCCACCACATGCTAGCATGGTGAACATATGGATATTCTTCAAATCACTATTGTCATTGCCCTGGTCGTCCTTATTGCTCTTCAATTCAGAAAAGGCAGAGAAGGTGCGGAAGCGTACAAAGCTGCGGATCTTGAACACACGAAAAAGCGTGTCGGAGAGCTGGAAGCGCAACTGCAAGCTGAGCGCTCTGAAAAAGACGACGTACGAGGACAGGCACGTCAGCTGAAAGACGCGTACATCAAAATTGAAAAGGAGAAAGAACTGGCCGAGAAGGTAAAAGAGGAGCTTGCGAGAAAACTCACAACATTCGAATCCGAACAAAAGCGGAAACAGCAGGACTTCGAAAAGAAGATAGAAGATCTTGAGGCAGCCAAACGCGGCTACGATGAAGAGCGTGCCCGTGTGATACGAGATGATGAAGCAAGAATAAAAAAGGAAGTGGAAGAGCGAGATCGTATGTGGAACGACCATGAGAACAACGTGAACTCCATACTTAGCAGTCTCTGTAAAATGCAGGAACACTCCTTCGAATTTTACGATAACACCAATCTTCCGGAAGGATTCGATGGCAGTCTGAAGCCCGACTTCCTCATAGAGTTTTTGGGTCAGTACATTATTTTCGACTCCAAAATCTCCAAGCGTACGGATGGAATACAAACGTACATAAATGAGAACATTAAAAAGACAGCAAAGAAGCTGAAGAATAAAGAGAGTATTTATCCCACGGTATTTTTCGTCGTACCGACCGATGCGATTTCTCAGCTGAAGAAGACGTACTTCTATGAAGACGGATTCTCTTTCTATGTGGTAAGCCCAGAGGCTCTTGCGCCGATTCTTGCGAGCCTGAAAAAGATTACCAACTACGAACTTACGGAGCAGTTGGACCCCCTGCAAAGAGAGAACATCGTGTCTCTCATCGCAGATTTGGACTACCACGTCTACTTCCGGAATGCGGCGGATATATTTATGTCGAAATTGGGAGTGGATATTCTGAGCAAGGCACGTAATTTGGATCCTGAAATCGCACAAGAGGTGAAGTCACGAAAAGAAAACATGCGCATGCCAAATATGAATACCGCAGACATGAAAAAGCTTTCTAGTAGCGTGGAAATTCAGGAAGATGAAATTCGAGCGCTCGAAAACCCGAAGGCTTCCGTGCCGCAGAATGTCATAGAAAAGGCGAAGGCAATGCTCACGGAAAAATTCCAATAAGATAGCATCACGCATTACAAGAAGTCAGGTACCATGGCTCCGTGCCTATCGCCACTCACCCCGCACTCGACGGCCTGAACGAACCGCAGCAGCAAGCTGTGCTGCATACGAAAGGACCGGCGCTTATTCTTGCGGGTGCGGGAAGCGGTAAAACAAGAGCACTCACTCACAGAATTGCCTACCTTATAGATCAAGGAGTGCCACCATGGCAGATTCTCTCCGTTACGTTTACGAATAAAGCCGCAAAGGAGATGAAAAATCGCATCGTAAATATGCTGCATATTACGGAAGGCGAAGCGCCCGGAGCGGAGTTCACGTTTAACCAGAGCAAACTTCCCGTCATGGGAACATTTCACTCCATATGCGTACGCATACTGCGAAGAGACATAGAGCACATGGGAGGAGACAAGAGATTTGTCATCTACGACTCCGACGACCAGCAGCGCCTTGTAAAAGGAACACTGAAAGATATGGCGATAGATGAAAAAGAGCTGAAACCCCGTTCGGCTCTCTCGTATATAGGACGATTTAAATCCGAAGCTCTCAGTACCAAAGAAGCCGAAAGCCAGGCGAACTCCGCACACATGCACCAGGTCATAGAAGTGTATAAGCAATACCAAAAAGCATTGTCGGAAGCCAATGCCATGGACTTCGATGATCTGATTTTAAAAACGGTACGCCTGTTCGTGAAATGCCCCGACGTACTGGAGCGCTACCAAGACACGTGGCAGTACCTGCATGTGGATGAGTATCAGGATACGAACCACGCACAGTATCTGTTCATTTCTCTTCTTGCGAAGAAGTACCGAAATCTCTGTGTCATAGGAGATCCGGATCAGTCCATTTACTCGTTTCGGGGAGCAGATATCCGCAATATTTTGGAGTTTGAAAAAGAGTACCCGGATGCCCTGCGCATTAAACTGGAACAGAACTATAGGTCCACTCAGCCTATTCTTACCGCTGCCGATGCGGTGATAACCGCAAATCCCAACAGGCCGGAAAAGCAAATGTGGACGGAACGAAAAGATGGGCCGCAGATTGTCCTTAACGAAGTGGAAAACGAACGCAAAGAAGCACAGGAAGCCGTGGAAGCAGCAAAGCAAAAGCAGGCAAACGGACTGACACTGAACGATCAGGTCATTTTGTACAGAACCAACGCACAATCACGTATGTTTGAAGAAGCATGCATGCGAGCAGGAATCCCCTACCGAATAATAGGAGGCGTAAAGTTCTACGCACGACGTGAAGTGAAGGACGTTCTTGCGTATCTTTACGCAATATTGAATCCGAACGATACGCTCTCGCTTCTGCGCATCATCAACGTTCCCTCTCGTAAAATAGGGCAAACGACCATCGGTCATATGCAGGCGTACGCATCCGGAAACAACATGACGTTCTGGGAGACCCTTCAAGATGCGGAGAATATAGATGCCATAAACAACCCGACCAAAGAACGGATAGCTGAATTCGTAAGGAAGATACGTCACTTCCGAGAGAAGTCCGAAGTAGAAGTGGTCTCACACCTTACGCAACAACTCCTTGCCTCGGTCGGTATGGAGAAATGGCTGCGGGACGATACGGAAGAAGGAGAAACGCGCTGGCAAAACGTACAGGAACTTCTCTCCGTCATGCATAAGTACGACAAGCTCGAGCCGAAACTCTCTCTCACAAGCTTCCTCGAAGAAGTGGCACTCGTCTCGGAGGTGGATTCGCTGCAGGAAGCATCGGACGATGCTCTCACTCTTATGACTCTGCACCTCTGCAAGGGGTTGGAGTTTGAACACGTCATGATAGCCGGCTGCGAAGAAGGAATTTTCCCGCACAGCAACAGCATGTTCGACCGAGAGCAGCTGGAAGAAGAACGTCGTATTATGTACGTGGGTATGACTCGTGCCAAAACATACCTGCAAATGCTCTACTCCCGCTCACGCATGCTCTGGGGACAAACGCAGGCAAATGCACCGAGCAGATTTTTAGATGACCTGCCGGAAGAGGTACTGGAAAGACGCAGTGACGATGTCCTCAGTTCGTTTGCATGGGCAAGCAAGAGCGGTATGCAACAGGCAAGCGGAAAGAAACTGGAACCGTTCCGTCAAAACGGCAGTGACATTGATATTGAGTTTAACCAAGATCTCGACTTCGAAGACGACGAAACAAGCCAGGACACCGAGCTTTCCGAGGGCTCTCGTGTGGATCACCCCGTATTCGGTCACGGTACCGTAACCGAACGCAGAGGAGACATAGCGGCAGTGCGATTTGATTCCGGACAAACCAAAAACTTTGCGCTCAGCATCGCACCTCTGAAACCGCTGTAGAATTCCCTGCTACTGTTCGAAGTATGTTCCTCGAACCACGGGAGCATTGAACGGTACCCAGTCAAAGCTGGTGGAGCCGTCCGTCCACACAAGTGACCCCGCAGACGACACGCTGCCCGCCTGGTTTATATTCACACCAAGAGCCGCCTTCAGAGCGTCTGCAGGCACCGAAACGTCTCCGTAGAGTACCAATATGATCGGAGCATCCTCAAACGAACCGACCGAAGCGGGAATGGGCGAGCATGTCACAGTGGAAGAACTGACACTGCAGGTGTGCTTTGTACTTATGCCCTGAACTCCAATTGTAGGATTTGTCACTGTCACCCCCCCGACTACCGATAGCTGAAAGTCGATCGAAGTAACGGCCAGGTCTGCGGCACCATCGCCCTTCTCACCCGTAAATTTATACATGCCGATAATCTGATCTTCTCCTGCCCTCAAAGGCTCGTTTGCGGCACCCGCATTCTGAATGGATGTAATGTGAGAACGAGCGGTCTGAAAATCCGGGAAGGTATCGGACGATGCCTTGGTGTAGGAACGGTTACTCCAGTCTCCGTCACCCTCCACCGTTACCGATGCAACTCGAAACTCTTCACCGCTTACTCCCCCTGCATGAAAGGGCTTGAGACTTGCACGAATGTAGAACGAATAGTCCTTGCGCTGCGGAATGATGATGTCACTGTTTTTCAGCTGCAAACGATACTGCGCACCACCATTCAGGTATGCACGACCGAGAAAGCGCTTTTGCTCGTCGTAGACAAGCAGGGAATCTATGGAGGATGCGGACGTATTGAGCGTCACCGTAATCGTATTGAGCACAAGCGGTTCTGAGTCACTGAACACACTCACCGCAGCAAGCACTTGGCTTGCGGGCGTACCCAGCCGAAGAAAATTTGAATACTGACTCACATCGGAATCCGAATCGTAAGTATACAACGGAGCTGCCGATGAGGAGTCGGCAACAGGTTCGGAAGAAGAGCTACTCGCAGACTCCGCGGGCGTATCGGATGACGAAGAGGATTCGTCCACAGGCTGTATGCCATCTTCCGCCTGCCAATAATCGGCAAGCTCTCCGGCATCGTATGCCAAGAAATTCACAACCAGACGAGACATTTCCCATCTGGTAAGCGGCCAGCCCGCATTCTCTACGGACGTTATATCTTCGTTGAGAAGGTCGAAATACGCATCCGCACCCAGTATGGGAAGCGATGCTTCGAAGTACCGTACAAACCACCCTTCTCCAGCCCGCTGCGGAAGTACGGGAAGATCGTACAACTCAACCAGTATCTTCACACCTTCCGCAAAATTCACATTACGCTCTGCCACAAAGTTCCACGCCTCTTTGGGAACTCCCGGAATCGCATTTCCCTGCACAATACCCAACGCCTTTGCTCTGCATACAGGTGCTGCGTACCAGATATCCGACGGAAAATCCTGAAAGCAGTTCCGTCCGTGGTTCGTACCGTCTTCGGGTACAAGGCTCATGACTATTTTTATAAATTCCGCCCTGTTGAGATACGCATACGGACGGAACGAACCGTCGGGATTTCCCTCCAGTATTCCCATGTCCGTCAGCGTGCTTATGGCCACCGCTCCGTTCGTATTTTTCGAGGTGTCGTTATAGCGGAGCACATGCGTGTCTGAGTACCCGCGCGCCAGAACCAGAGCGGGAAAGGTAAGTGCGAGGATGCAAAGCAATCGTTTCATCACTCCGTAGTATACCCCGGTGGAAGGAAAATAGTCCCCTGATTTCTCTGCAGAAGATCTCGTATGGCATAGCGAGATTTTCCTTGGCCTATGGAAACCAGTACTTGTTCCAGCGCAACTTCTTCCGCCACTTCGCACTTGGAGAGCATGCTACCTGTTCCGTTCTCCGACTTTTCGTCGGAGATGTACTGTCGCCAGTCATCTTCCCCCGCACGAACTTCCCGCAGGACGGAAGTGTTGTCGTTCACATCCGTAAGCAGGCCCGGCTTGTTGGTAAGAAGCAGGAGCTTCTTACGAAAGCCCGGGAAAATACGCACTGCAGAACCTGCTTGCTTGTCGTTATCGCTATCGAATCCCGCACGGGTTGCGAAGTCGTTTGCATTGATAACAGGCACAATCGGTCTTCCGTATATCTCTTCAAGAATTGAGAGATTTGCAAAATTCTGCAACATGGTTTCACGTGACGATTCGGAATCGAAATCGTGGGGTTCGGTAAGCCACTGTGCCACTTCTATATCGTGGTAGTCGAAGTGGTATCCGAATGCATCCATCAGTTTCCGCTGACCCACCGTGGAAACGGTAGGCTTTATTTTACGCAGTCTCTCTCGTTGTTCTTCCGTAATATTCGGAGGAATACCCGCCCCCACCGCACCGGAAGAGACAAGGACGACACGCATACCCTCGTGCACCAGTTCGGCAACTTCGTGAGCAATGTTATGAAAGACTCTTTTATCCAATCCTTTACCGTTCGTCACGGTATCGGTGCCCATCTTTACGACGAGCAGTTCTTTTTCCTGTGATGTTGATTCGGTTGTCATGGGTGAAATGAAAGTCAGAAAACAAAACCTCTCCGTCCGCTTGAGGGAAGGTGCTGCTTTCGAACAAATGAAGTGAGTTACTTCGCTGCACAAGCACCATCCCTCGCCATGGGCGGAGTGGGAACACGTGCCGGTACGGGGAAACACATACTCATTTCGTGGCTTAGAATAACTAAAAATATAGATATGTCAACCACCTGTTTCCCCTCTAGCGTGAACCACGCTCCAAATAGTCGTTGAGCGTCGGTACGGGACCGAATACGCCCTCCTCTGTGGTGGAGAATGTGCCTCCGAACCCTCCGGAGGTTACATTCGGTGTCTCTCCGAAAATATCGCTGCGTGAACCTCCGAGTACGGAATCCCCTCTTTTGGCACTCGGGAAATAGTCTGCAAGTGTGGGCACGGGTCCGAATACTCCTTCTTCCGTGGTAGAGAATGTGTCTCCGAAAGGACTCTGTGCACCGCCTGCGCCGGCACTGCTTGTGCTCTGCTGCGAGCCGCTCGGGAAGTACTCCGAAAGCGTGGGTACGGGGCCAAATATCCCCTGTGCATGGGCGGGAATAGCTGAGAGTCCCACCGCGATGACAAGCACAGCGATTATCCACAGCCTATGAGGACACTCTTTACGCATGAGTGAAGAATTCTGATGCTCTCAACGATTCCTGTAAACTTGAAAACGAAGAAAATACGCTCTTATTCAGAACGTATTTCCCCACTCTTTAAATATTACCGTTGGCGCATTTGCACGATTCTTCGACGTGCTTCCTCCATAATTTGAATTTCTTGCATGAGAGCTTCAAATTGATCTATTCGCAGCGACTGCTGACCATCTGAAAGCGCTTCTTCTGGCTTATGATGAACTTCGACGTGAATGGAATCTGCACCTGCTGCCACTCCTGCAAGCGCAACATCTGAAACCAATCGTGTCTTTCCGACCGCATGACTGGGGTCAAACATCGTAGGAAGGTGACTTTCATGCTTCAAGACCGGAATGGCAGCCACATCCGCAGTATTACGAGTCATTGTGTCGTCAAAAGTACGAATGCCACGTTCACACAAGATGACATTTTTATTGCCACCATCAAGAATGTATTCGGCAGCACTGAGCCATTCGGGAATTTTTGCAGACATTCCACGCTTCAGCACCACTGGCTTTCGAGTTTGGCCAACTGCTTTAAGCAAATCGTAGTTTTGCATATTTCGTGTACCTATCTGAAGAATATCTGCATGGTCTGCAACCACATCTACTTTGCCAGGTTCCATAACCTCCGTCTGCGTAGGCATGCCAAACTCACCTCCGATGTCACGGAGCATCTTCAGTCCATCTTCTTTCAGGCCTTCAAAGCTCCTCGGATTTGTCCGAGGTTTGAACGCGCCACCTCGCAAAATATGTGCACCCGCCCTAGAAACACCTTCTGCAATTGTACGAAGTTGCTCTTCACTTTCTATGGAGCAAGGTCCCGCGACTATCGCCAGTTTGCCACCACCAATTTCAATCCCATTGCCAACATCTACAACTGTATGCTGGCTCGAATCTTTGCGCGCAGCCAATTGGTATGGCCTACCAATTCGTTCTGCTGCCGCTACACCCGGCATGGCTTGTATCTGGTGCATCAGCGTTTCGCAACGACCGTTTATTTCACCAACAACGGTGATAATGGTATGCACGGCACCTATATCGACATCAGGTCTCAGGCCTTCAACCGAAGCAATTTTGGAGCAGACAGCTTCCACTTGGTCCGGCGTATGATCTCTTTCGAATTTTACTAACATTGTGAATGGGGTGAAAAAAGAGGTAAGAAGAAATAAAAACACCTTCCGGAGGAAGGTGCTTAGTTGCGTGAAGTTCGGTCCGTATTTACCTCAGCGACAACTGCTCCTTCCCGCAAGGGAAAAACCAGAAGGTACCGTAGGTAAATGTGCTAGAGGACATTGCGCACACTTTACTCCGCATTCATACGGTGTCAAGCTGCGTCCATGACTTCTCTGAGAGACGAAATACGGCAATTTTGCAATACCTACGCCCTAAGGCTGAATACGGATCTCGGGCAGCATTTCCTGACGGATGAAGAGGTGCTGAGCACCATAGTGGAAGCTCCGAATATTCAGCGGACGGATACCATCGTAGAAATCGGTCCCGGCATAGGGGTTCTTACCAAGGAACTGCTTGCGAGAGCGGGGAAGGTATTTGCCATAGAGCTGGATGAACGACTCATTCCCATACTGGAAACATACGTGAAAGACGACCCCAAGCTCGAAGTGGTGCAGGGCAATGCTTTGCGAGTGCCCCTGCCCGATCACCCGTACAAAATAGTGGCGAACATCCCCTATCACATTACGTCACCGTTGCTGCGACATGCGTTCTTGGAATCTGCCGTGCACCCCGACTGCATGACACTGCTCATACAAAAAGAGGTGGCTGAAAAAATATGCGATACGAATCATGCGGGAATACTCACGATACTGGTCGGACTGTTTGGCACGCCCGAAATACTCATAGATGTGCCACCTCAGGCATTTTTACCTCCTCCGAAAGTGGATTCCGCCGTCCTGCACATAGAATGCCATAAAGAACCTTTGGCCGATGCCAAGACACTGCAAAAAGTGTTCAGCCTCACCAAGATTGCCTTCAGCCAGAAACGTAAAATGCTCAGTAACACACTGGGCAAACTGCCAGGCGGAGAGCATCTTTTGGAAACGGCGGGAATAGATCCCACCAGAAGACCCGAAACTCTGCAGATACAAGAATGGATTACCCTCGCACGTTCGACCAAGGAGTAGAACTGGTTTTCGCTCTTCTATAAGCCATTTAAATAATTATGGAGCCTGAAAGAAATGCGGAGAAGTCCATGGAAGAGGGCGCGTAAATCATACTGGGAACATGCGGCCACGAATGTTTTCCTACGCGATGTTAAGCAGTTTCATACTCTGTATTGCTGCGCTGCGCTGGTATCAACGTCCTGCGTATCCTGCGGAAGCATGGCAGCTGCTCACACTGCTATTTCTCATAGTCATGCTTGGAATCTGGAATCCTCTCACGAAGAAAATAGGATACGCGGGACTCGCTTTGGCTTTTGGCATCGCACTAGCCACCGGCACCGTCGCACGCACCACGCATACTCCCGCAGCGTTGGATATAGACGCCTACGCAAATGCCGTATCGGTGGAACTGCTCGGCACCATATCTGCCGAACCGGACAAAAGACCTCTGCAAACCAAGTACACCGTCAGTGTGCATGAGTTACACACGCAGTCGGGCAGTGTGCTATACCCCGTGCATGGCAAAGTGCTCGCTACCGATTCGAGCGGATGGCCCGAGTACAAGTACGGAGATACGGTGCTTGTCCGCGGTGTGCTGGAAGCACCGGGTGCCATAGAAACGTTTCAGTACGACAGATACCTGAGCAGGTACGATGTGTACGCGGTCATCTACCATGCGGGTTTCAGTCTGCAGCATACGAACAACACGTTCTCTCTTCGGAGAATGCTCTTTGGATTCAAGGAAAGGTTTGAGGCACAAATAAACAAACTGTACTCAGAACCACACGCCTCCTTTATGGCGGGACTTCTTACAGGATCTCGCAAAGGAATACCCCTGCACCTTCTGGAAGACTTTAATACCACGGGTCTTACACACATTATTGCGATATCCGGTTACAATATTACGATCATAATCACCGTGATATCCGGCATGCTCTTCTGGCTTCCGATAAAAATACGATTCTTTCCCGCGGTGGCATCCATTGTGATATTTACCATATTTGTGGGAGCGAGTGCCGCGGTGGTACGCGCGAGCATTATGGGAATACTGGGGCTGTTGGCACTCCAAACAGGGAGACAGTCCGACGTGCGTCTGACTGTTCTGTGGACACTGGCACTTATGCTTCTTTGGAATCCCAAATACCTTTGGTACGACGCAGGATTTCAACTGTCGTATCTTGCGGTTCTCGGAATTGTGGAACTTTCCCCGATGCTACAACCGATGTTCGCACGAGTGCCTCAAATGCTTGGCATGCGCGAGGCACTGCAGATGACGATCGCTGCGCAGCTCAGTGCCGTACCGTTCATTGTATTGCTGTTTGGCAGACTCTCTTTCATAGCACCCGTTGCGAATCTGGTCGTAGCGCCCCTGCTGCCGCTAGCCATGCTGTTCGGATTTACAGGGACGATGCTCAGCTTTGTCTGTTTTCCGCTGGGCCAACTTGTGGCATACATGGGCTGGGGTTGTTTGGAATGGATAATACAAACAGCAACGCTTCTGGCGAATCTTCCCGTGGCATCGGCGGATTTCGGAACGGTACGTCCACAATATGTTGTGCTGTATTACCTGTGCATGTGCCTACCACTCATACATGCGCAATTTTCGTTCTCCCGTCAGCCACGGAACTGACATTTCTTTCACGGGAGTTTTATTCGGAAGAGAAAATGCGTACGAAACAATTTTTGTGCCCGGCTTCAGTTCTTTCTGAAATTTGTCTTCCAGCTTCTTCATCATGTTCGGAATGAGATACAAAAAAATACAATCGGCATCCGAAACATTCACAGAAAGTATATTGCGCATACGCAAAGTAACATCCTGTCTCGAACACAGAATACGCAACTTCCCGAGCGCCCAGACCGTCGGCACTATTTCCACTCCTATGGCGGAGATATTCGGATATGCGCGCTTGGCCACTATGAGCAAACGCGCGTCTCCCGCACCGAGATCATAGAGAGTTTCGTCACCTTTCAGTTTTGCAAATTCCAACATGTCCTTTGCGACCTTCATGGGAGTGGGAATAAACGGAACCGCCACCCATATGTGTGCCACAGCCGTTACGACAATCGCAAGTGTAAGAAAAACACTGAAAGCAATCAGTACATCTATCATACGAACACTCTACACAGCACTCAGGCTAATACCAGACATCTTTCCAGCCCACGACGTAGGAAAAGATATTGCTGACCAAGCTCACAAGAGGAGCACAAACTATGAGCAGCAGCACGCCCGTTACATCGGGCACATACAGAGGTGACAGACACACCAGTGCTCCGACCATGTAATCTATGCCGTCCCAAACGGGCAACGCCGTACCGGGAGCAAAACCCATGCGGCGTTTTACGGCACTTTCTACCGCATCTCCTGCCAGTGCGCCGAAACTCAACAGAAACCCCACAGCAACGCTCTGCATAGGAGTGCTGTGCAGCAATGTGATTGCTGCAAATACACCCGCTTCTCTCAACGCATACTGCAAAAGGCTGACAAGAACACCGAAAAGTATCCCACTCAGAAGTCCCCTCCACGTTTTATGTGCACCGAACCATTTTGTATGAATCGGTGCGTTCCATTTCGAAAGAAGAGGCACATTCTTTACAAGAACTGGAGCAGCATTTGAAATAAATGCAGGCAGAAACAAATAGAAAAGTGCGATGGTACTCATTCGTTTCCGGTAATAATGCGCGAATGCTTGGAAATAAATTGTACTGTTCCCGCCGCGCCTACCACCAATGCCACAAACATCATAAGATTGGCAAGTTGGAGCAGTAGCAACGAAACCTCTGCGGAGAATATGGCAGGAATTTCATGCCACTGAACCAGTACGAGCAACATGACGGAAATGGAAATCATTTGGAGCAATGTTTTCGCTTTTCCGCTCGGATTCGTACCAAGTATCACACGTTGGCTTGCTGCAAAGTTTCTGTAGGAGTCGTTGAGAAGGTCTCTTGCCAGTATGCATACGAAGAGCCACAACGGATACAGCCCCATAGTCATCAGCACTGCAAACACCAATAGAATAAGCATTTTATCCGCAAGCGGATCCATAAATGCACCCAGTTCCGACGTCGCACGCATGCGACGTGCCAAGATGCCGTCTATGTAATCGGAAAATGACGCGAGAACGAACAAAGCAAACGCCCATACGAATCTGTGCGGAATTCCCTCCAACAGAAGAAGCGAAACCGCACCTGCGGCAAGTACGAAACGAAACAGAGTTATTTTGTTCGGAAGCGTCATACATTCACGCTATCTCAAACGGATACGGAGTTCAATCTGCATGTTGCCGTGAAAGTGGTAGACTGTGTGGTGTTATGAATCTCTCAGGAAAGCATGTGCTTATTACGGGCACCAGCAGCGGCATAGGGAAGGCAATCACACTGCTACTTCTCCGGAAAGGAGCGCTTGTCTCCGCAATGGACAGAAGAACAATGAAAGAAAAAGTGGAAAACTGGACATCGTACGATGTGGACATTACGAACGGAAAAGAAGTTGCAGCCGCATGCGCTCAAATTCAACAACCCATAGATGTACTCATAAATAATGCGGGGGTTATGCGCCGCGGCAGCCTGCTTGAGAGCAGCGAAGAAGATTTCGACCTCTTGTTTACCGTGAATGTGAAAGGATCTTGGTTGGTCTTAAAACACGCGTTACCTAAACTCACAGAACACGCGACAATCGTGCAGATGTCTTCACGTCATGCACTCTCTCTGCCCAAAGATCCTGCGCTGTACGGACTCACCAAGCGTGCAACGATGGATTTTGCGGATCTCGTGGCCAAAACCTACCCGCAGTACAGCGTAAAAGTCCTCTGTCCCGGACCGGTGGATACACCGCTCGCACGTGAAGGAGTTTCCGAAGAAGACTTCCGAGAAAAGCAGAAAATCATGTGCTCTCCGGAAGACATAGCGAAACGCACCGTCGAACTGCTAGAATCCGAAACTAAAACAAGGCTCATTTTTGACAATAAAAGCTGTACGTACCTTTTTGAATAAAAGAACACCTCACCTGAGTAGAATCTTTACTGCTTTCCTATGGCACTTTTTCTAAAAAAGTGCCGCACCCTTCGATACTTCGTCAGGCTCTGTACGCTCAGGGTAAAAAAATCGGCCAAAAAAGAACTCGCGTTCGCGGCACAAAAGAAGTTAGAGCGGTCGCAGTGCCGCTTCGCTCAAACATGCATTTTTGGCCAAGGAAGGACTCAATATTTCAAGTGGAGAGGCTACTCTGGTAATGCAAAAGGTCTGTCAGTTCCACCTGTTTGAGAATGCTTCCTGTTGTCATGGTGAGATGCTCGACTGATCCTTCGAGGGCTCTGACCACAATATAAAATAAGCCTGTCAGCCGCACCTGTCTGAGCGAGGGGGCTACCGTTCGATTGCAGCTTGTATGCGAGAGCATGCCGGGTGGCCCGGTGTACTAGAGAACACTCACTCGCCAGCCCGGTTGCTCGAGCCGGTGGTATGACAACCCTGTCTCGCCCCGAGCGAGTTTGCGGCTGACGAAGTTTTTGGGCACTTTTTCTAAAAAAGTGCCATAAGAAATAAGAAAAAGCAGATCATTCTGCGGTCTTTCATGTCAAAAAAGTACCGCGAGAAAAGAGGGCAGGCAGACAAAAGAAAGAAGGTAGCTCATCTCTGAAAAGTACCGTTAGAATCGCTTTCCATCCTATTCTTAAGGGGGATAGTCACCAAAGATTACGATAGTCTTCTCTTTCGACGCAGCACCGCACTTACCTCATGCAAACCCGCCAAAATTTCACGGTAGGACTGCAGTACGCTCGTTTCATGGTACGGAATATCTTTCTTCTTGCAGAACTCCTTCACAATTTGCTGTGCCGTGCGCAGTTTATTGCGGGGCATGTTCGGAAAGAGATGATGTTCAATTTGAAAGTTGAGTCCGCCGTACCAAAAATCTGTTAAGGGGTGGGCACGGACATTGCGTGCGGTAAGTACCTGACTTCGTAAGAAATCTAATTTCATACCTCTTGGGACTATCATCATACCTTTGTGATTCGGCGCAAACACGGAGCCCATGTACAAACCAAAGAAGGCCTGGTGCATAAGCACAAACACAACTCCGGTCCAAAAAGGAAGCCACGCGAACACGACTGTGAAGTAGAGGAAAAAGTGCAGAAGCAAAAGAACGTATTCGACCCAGACCTTTGCAAACCGCTGAGCACGCAAGTACCGCATACTTCCCATGCGCAAAGAAAGTCCGGTAAGACAAAGCGCAGGAAAGAAGAACCATGCCTGATGCTTTACGATAAAACGAGCGATGCCCCTCTTGCTCTGAGCCTGCTCTTCCGTGAAAGCCAGGATAGGGATTTCGATATCGGGATCCATATCTTCATGATTGGGGTTCGCATGGTGTTCATTATGCTTAGACACCCAATGCGCGGTACTGATACCCACAAGAAATGAACATATTCTGCTTATTGCTATATCTCGTTTTGCTTTGCCGAAAATCTGATGATGTCCCGCATCATGCCCCAGAAGGCCAAGCTGACCGTACACAAACGCAAAATACAGAGCATTCAGTATTTGAATCCACACGTTATCAAACAAGAACAGCACCGTGAGTCCCACAACCACCAGTACGAAATTAAAGATAATTTTGTAGGTGAAATAGACGGGCTGTCTGCTCATAAGTCCTTCTTCCACTACCAAACGTCGCAATTCCGCAAAATCATTTTTGAGAGTAGTCGTATTCATACCGAGCGGGGGAACGTATGAATCGAAAAAGCAACGCTTCTTCTGTATGAATCCATTCTATGCGAGGCATGGCTCCGGAGCAACTGCGCTCCTCGGTAACTGTTGTACTATAGCTTGCTGAGATCTTTCCAAACGAACGCGCACGAAATTGAAAATCTCCGTGGGAATATCTATGCCCGTTGCCTCCTCAAATCCCATGAAGTAGGGCGATGAGTTCACCTCACAAATTCGATATCCACCTCTGTCGAACAGCAGATCCACACCTGCTATATCCAATCCCACTATTCTTGCAGACTCGAGTGCCAGCCACTCCATTTCCGGTGTAAGCTCCACTCTGCATACGCTGCCGCCTGCAGAATAATTTGCCTTAAACGATCCTGTTTTTGCCGTACGAATCATAGCTCCTATCGCCCTGCCGCCCACTACGAACACTCGTATGTCTCTGCCAATACTGTCTTCTATACATTCCTGAATAATAGCATTCGATGACCTGCCAACGAACCCGGCAGTGTCGTCCAATTGTGACCTGTCTTGACACAGTGCAATTCCCGTACCATGGGAGCCCGATAACTTTTTTATAATAACGGGGTACGTAAACTCTTTGTCTATGAGCTCCAGATCCAACGGAAATTTCGCAAGGATTGTTTTCGGTATCGGCAAAGAGTTGGACGACAGGGTTTGAATACTTGCCATTTTATCCATCGCCAAAGCCACGCTGTCGTGTGTATTGAGCACAAAGACTCCCAACCGCTCCATGTGTCGCATAACGGCGCTCGCAAAATATGTGGTGCCGGAACCCGTTCTTGGTATGAAGCAGTCAGGTAGCTCGTCCACCTCCTGTTGCTCAATATAAATACTTTTTCTTCCGCAGCCTGTCGCAAGAATTTCACAGTCTTCCGGTGCAACCAGAGTCAGCGATATGCCCATCTGCTGAGCAGCTTCTTGAAAACGAAGATTTTCATAGGTTTCAAATTTTTCTCGCTTTGCAAGAATCCAGACACGCATAAAAAAAAGGGGAGCAAAGGACGACTGACTCTAGCATAGCGCTTGCGACTGTACAGTTTCCACGGTGTATTTCTTCACTATTTTTTACAAGAAAATCGCCTTCTCTCTGTATATATCTTAAAAATCGTGTACTCTGCGGTCTAATTTTCCAACTCCTCACATAGAGATACGCAATATCGCCATTATCGCTCACGTCGACCATGGAAAAACCACACTGGTCGATGCCCTCCTTCAACAAGGCGGGGCATTCTCCGCGCACGAAGAAGCGCCGGAACTTGCCATGGATAGCAACGATCAAGAGAAAGAACGCGGAATCACCATCTACGCCAAAAACACTTCAATCCAATACAAGGGGTGTAAAATTAATATTGTAGATACTCCCGGGCACGCAGATTTCGGCAGTGAAGTGGAACGTATTTTGCGCACCGTGGACAGCGTTCTCCTCCTTGTAGATGCTCAGGATGGCCCTATGCCACAAACCAAATTCGTACTGAAGAAGTCTTTGGAGCTGGGATTAAAACCCATTGTTGTCATTAACAAGATAGATAAGCCTGCGGCAAACGGTCACAAAGTTGTTGATATGGTATTTGAACTCTTTTCGAAGCTGGGTGCGACGGATGCACAGCTGGACTTCCCGTATATTTTTGCCATTGCACGCGAAGGCATTGCCCAAAATACGTTGGAAGAAAAGGGCAAAGACCTCACACCTCTTTTCGATATGATCATGGAGAAAATTCCACCGACAGATCAGCCGGTCGATAAGCCTTTCCGTATGCAAATAAGCAGTCTCGGATACGACGACTACGTTGGGCGTATGGGAATAGGAAGAGTCTACGAAGGAACCGCAAAAGTTGGACAGTCCGTATCCGTACTGCGACCCGATGGCACAAAAAGACCGGGGCGCATTACAAAAATATATGTGGCTCAGGGTCTGAAAAAAGTGGAAGTGCAAGAAGCCATCGCGGGCGATATCGTAACAATTGCCGGGATTCCCGATATTTACGTAGGAGAAACTATCGCAGGGGAAGGTGCTCCCGGACCGTTACCCGCTATTACTGTGGACCCGCCAACCATCAGCATGACTTTTCTGGTAAACAATTCTCCGTTTGCCGGAAAAGAAGGAAAACTTCTTACCACACGCCATATCAGCGCACGTCTTAAAAAAGAGTGTGAAACAAACGTGGGGCTGCATGTCGAACCAGTTGAAGGAACAGATAGTTACAAAGTATCGGGGCGCGGCGAACTGCATCTTTCCGTCCTGATAGAAAGCATGCGACGTGAAGGATTTGAGTTACAGGTTTCTCGTCCGCAGGTTATCTTTCAGGAAATCGACGGCAAGGTACAAGAACCGATTGAACAGGTGACTATAGATGTTCCGGAAGAATTCACCGGAGCAGTTATAACTATGCTTTCCACTCGCAAAGGAGAAATGACTGAAATGAGAACAGAAAACGGACAGTCACGTCTCGAATTTATGATGCCCACGCGTGGACTTCTGGGAATGCGTGGAGGATTTATAGTCGAAACCAAAGGAGAAGGAATAATCAGCCATGCTTTTGTTAAATTTGAGCCCGAAAAAGGAGATATTCCACGTCGTAGTCGCGGATCTATGATTTCGATGATAGGCGGAGAAACTATGGCATATTCTCTCTGGAATCTTCAGGAACGCGGACGTCTCTTTATAGGACCGCAGACTGCGGTCTATGAAGGAATGATCATCGGTGAGTCCAGTAAATCTGACGATATGGTGGTGAACCCCATAAAAAACAAGAAACTGACAAACGTTCGTGCATCCGGAACCGACGAAGCCATGAACCTTACTCCCGTGCAACCGATGACATTGGAACAAGCTCTCGAGTACATCTCCGATGATGAACTGCTGGAAGTCACACCGAAAAGCATTCGTCTTCGCAAAAAACTCTTGAAGGAAAATGAAAGAAAGAGGCAGTAATTTTTTATCTCCTGCGCATTCTGCCTCTGGCACCGGATCGCGGAGGCGGTCCTGAGCGGCGGGAGGAACCTCTGGAATTCGGTCTTCCTGAGAACCTGCGAGGAGCAGAGTCGGATGAGCCCACAGACTCCTCCATTGAAACAGAGGGCAGTGATGCATGCTGACGACGCTGCAACGGTGAACGGATAAGTTTTTCGATATCACGAATACTTCGTGCCTGTGTGGGAGTGGCAAAAGAGATGGCTTTTCCTTCTTTTTCCGCACGCCCCGTACGTCCGATACGGTGCACATAATCGGCGGGATCATCCGGAAGATCGTAGTTTATAACCAAAGCGATATCCGTAACGTCTATCCCTCGAGAAGCAATATCTGTTGCCACCAAAACGCGATATTTACCTTTCTTAAATCCTTCAAGAGCAGCCCTGCGCTGTGCGAGAGATTTGTTGGAATGAATTTCCGCTGCTCGAAAATTTTTGTCGTTGAGCGAACGAGTGATTTTTTTCGCTCCGTGCTTGGTACGAGAAAATACCAGAACCTGTCCTTTATCTTCCTGAAGCAGTGATTGAAGCAGTGAAAGTTTATCTTGCTGCCGTACTATGATGACCTCCTGTTCCACTTTCGATGCGGTCGTACCTGCCGGTGCCACTTCTATGCGAAGTGGCATGCTCATTTGTGTGGTAGCCAATTTAATAATTTCCTGCGGCATGGTGGCGGAAAAAAGAAGTGTCTGACGCAGTTTTGGAGCATGGGATAAGATCTTATCTATCTGAGGTTTAAATCCCATATCTAACATACGATCTGCTTCATCGAGCACAAGCACATCCACTTCGTTCAATGAGACGGTCTTTTTTTGCAAATGATCATTGAGACGACCCGGCGTGGCAATGAGAATACGCGGATTACTTTTAATCATTCTTCGCTGCAAGTTCATAGGAGCTCCACCCACAAAAACTGCGGTACGAATTCCGATTGCCGACGCAAATGGCTTGAGAGCTTCTTCCACCTGGTACGCAAGTTCTCGGGTAGGAAGAACTATAAGCCCTCGCCTCTTACCAGAAGCGAGTTTCTGCAACATGGGTAGCCCGAAAGCAAATGTCTTCCCTGTTCCTGTTTGAGCTATACCAATGAGATCTTTTCCTTCCAACGCCAAAGGAATTGCCTGATGCTGTATAGGCGTAGGTTTTGTAATATTGCGAGCGTTCAAGACTTGTAAAAGCGCAGGCATAATGCCGATCTCCCGGAAACCAGGAGACGCTGTAAGGGACTCATCACTGGAATTCATGCAGAAATATTATACTCTTCCTCCGCAAAAGGCATACTAAATAGCAGGGATAATCTTTCCGGAACGCACGTACAGAATGCCTCCAATAAAGAAAAGAGCCTTTCTTCTGTGGGTTGGGCTCCATAAAGCCTATACTGCATATGCATTTACGCAGTTTATTCCACCTTCTTCTATTCATAAAAAATACGAAATCTGTACGGTAAAAGACTGTGGAAAGGCTACAAATGGCAGGCAATACTGCGATAAGCACATATCCGTAGACGCACGCAGAAAGCTTTCTGATAAACAACAGATTGTTATTCGATCCTTATGTTGCGGCGCAAAATGCGTGAGCGGAGACGCACATGAGAACGGAGAACAGTACTGCTTAAAGTGTAAGGAGGCGTGTCTCTGGAAGTCGGCATAGCCCAAAAGAGTCACGAATATTCCTGTACGTTGAATGTGGCAGCGCCAAGGGGAATTGAACCCCTGTTACCAGGATGAAAACCTGGCGTCCTAACCACTAGACGATGGCGCCGTAGGGCCAAACATACACAAAATTGCATACGGAGTATAGTGAACACTTGAGAGATTCCTTATTTTGTTATATAATATATATAGAAAATGTCAAATACACAAAACCATACGGCTCTTTCCGTCGTGAATGCGGGACTCGTTATAGCGGGCATGATTATGCTCTCAGAGAGCGCCAGAGGCATCCTGCAGGCAGATACACTCATACCGCTAAACAGCCAAGGCGCGGTGGTGCAGGGAGAACGATACGTCACAGGAGAGAGTATGATTACACAAGGAACATTCCACGCTGCGGCGCCTGCCATACCTCATATGGGACCGGAGCTTGCCATTGGCATGCTTCTCGTTCTGCTTGGGTGTTCACTGCACGCACTGCTGGTGGTGCAGAACCAAAAACCATTGGGCACAAACCTGAAACACAAAGTAGACAGCAGGGAACTCGGTGGCATTCGCAGGTACATGGAAGTGTTTTGGATAGATCTGCATAAATAGAAAAACCCGCATGACGCGGGCTTTTCTTATAGTAGTCGGGTTGGTCCTTTAGTGACCGCAACCGCAACCATCACCATCTGTGAACATAATGAAGATGGGAAATAAACAGAACGTCCTCAGTATACTCATTTTGAAACACATGTCTAGCACTCTAAGTATAAGAGTGCTAATTTATGACAGAAATCACATTCCCCTACCACAATTTTGCATGCTGCTTTTGTGCAATACGACAATCGTGTCTATCACCCACACCACAAAAGAAATGTTGAGCCAGAATATGGCTATGCCTAACAAATTCACATCTCCGAAAAAGACAATGATAAGCGTCGCAAATTGAATGCAGGTAATAATCTTCCCGCTCATGCGTGCCTTGAACTCTATGGGCAAGGTGTAGAGACCGAACCAGTGAAACAGAGATGCCACGGAACTTATGACGTCTCGCAAAAAGAAAAGAAGTGAGTAGGCGGGGAAGTCATACAATTCATATGCTGAAAGAAATATGATCAATACGAAGAGGCGGTCGAACACCGGGTCGATAATGGCTCCCATTTTGGATGTCCGACCTGTGGCACGGGCAACATAGCCGTCTATTCCATCGGTAAGAATACCGACCATAAGCAGAAAAAGGCCTAACTGCGTTCCGAGGAGCCAGACGACAAGGAACGCCAGCGGCAATCTGGAAAAAGAGAAGAGATTCGGCACTGACAGTACGCGTTCTTTCATATGGCAAACTCCAGAACAACGGGCAAATGATCCGATATGCGAACGGAATCCAATACACGAAGCGAACGTACGTCTATATCCGGAGTACAGAGGAACGTGTCCAACAGGTGGCGAGGTTTATGCGAAGGAAACGTATGTTGATGTTCGGATGTCAGCGAAAGATTCGACTGCGAAAGAAGCGGGTTCAATTCCGACACTCCGGAAAACATATTGAAATCTCCGCATACAATTGAGCTGCCGGACTGCTTGGTGCGACCGGCTATTTCTGCAAACTGTTTCTGCCTGGTAGCCGCATGTAACGAAAAATGAGCAAAGAACACCGTGGTGTCGGATTCCAGTTTCACTTCGTACAGAAGTTTCTTGTTTCCGTTTTGCAGGTAATCGGGAGAGAAATTCAAATCAGTCTTCGCAAAGAATGCATTGCACTTCCCTCGGTGAAACGGCGTACGCTGCAAGAGACTCTGGGGAGCGTATTTGCTGCGAACATCAAAATACGGATAGTGATTGGCGATGTAACCCACGAAAGGAGAACCTGCGTGCACCTCAAGAAAACAACATAAATCCGGTTGTTCCTGTGCTATCAGATTTTCCATTTGATGGCGCACGTCTTCCGCAAGCAGATCTGATTGGTACAAATACCTATACCCTTTGGTCAGGTACTCAACGGATCGCCCCTGAATACCACTGGCATAGCCGACGTTAAAGAGAAGAATTTTGTACGTTGCCATAGTAAAATCAGAATTCATTCTTTTTCCCGATGCTATCGCGATGGTACTTTCCAAACTCATCGAGCTTCGCGAGTACCTCTCCTTTTACCACAGGTCCTTCGGTGCACATGCGAATGCCCAGAGGATCCATAACGCAGTTACCGCATAGTCCGTATCCGCATTTCATATACCGCTCCATGGAGAGCTGGCACGGCACATTGTATTTTGCGCACACCGAATGTGTGGCCTTTAACATCACTTCCGGACCGCAGGCGAATACTTGGTCGATGGCAGGGTCTTCTGTCTTGGAGTCCTGTGTGAGCTTCAGCATGTTCTCGAGTACCGTGACGTTGAAACCCTCAAATCCCATGGATCCGTCGTTGGTAGCAACGTGAAGTGCCACATGTGGCAAAGACTCCAGTTCCTCCAAAAATAGCAGGTGTTCTTTGCTACGAGCACCGACTATGACTTCTATGGTTGTGCCGTGATGCACGCTTTCGCTGGCAACAAAGAACATGGGCGCCGCGCCGTACCCGCCGGCAACCAGGGCGATGTGCTGTCCGGGCTCCCATTCGTAATACGTTCCGAACGGTCCGCGCAAACCTACCAAATCCCCCTCGCCCATACGGGCCAATGCCTCGGTACAGTCTCCAACCGCAAAGAATGCGAGCTGTATGTTGGCACCGTCGTCGTATGCGACACTCAGCGGCACTTCGTCCACTCCGGGAACCCACGCCATAACAAATTGACCCGGCTTCGCACCGAGCGAACCGTCGAACGTATAAATACGAACGTTTTCAGTCGCTTGTTTGATATCGATGATCTTGTACGTTCTGGGGAGCCGACTCTGGAGTTGAATGGAAGACATAATTTAAGAGCGAGAAGCGAGTTCTTTATGCATGGCACCTACCATATCGGACACATGTTCCACCCCTTCGTTGGTACACCAGTACTGCATTTCATCGCAGACTTTTTTAAACACATCTATCCCCCTGTCGCCAACCGCCGTACCGATTCCAATGAGCGTGGCACCCGCCAACATAAGCTCGAGAGCATCTTCTCCCGTATACACGCCTCCTGTTCCGATAATGGGTAACTTCCCCTCGGTCGCAGCGTACACATCCGCAATGCACTTCACTGCTATGGGCTTAATGGCAGGCCCCGAAAGTCCGCCGACTTTATTGGCGAGTATGGGCATGCGACTGCGCAAGTCTATGGCCATACCCGGTCCTACGGTGTTTATGGCCGTAAAACCGTCCGCTCCCTGCTCGGCACAAGCCAGTGCAATCGCGCCGATGTTGTTCACATTGGGAGACAATTTAATAAACACGGGGATATCGCCGCTTACCTGCTTTATGTGCTTGGTAACCGCAGCCGCATCCGGCGCACTGCACGCAAACGGCTTTCCGAATTCGTCTTCCACATTGGGACAGCTGATATTCACCTCCAGAAAATCCGGCTTCAGCTTTGCGATGTGCTCCGCTGTTTTTCCGAAATCCTCTATAGAACCTGCAACGACGTTTCCTATGAGAGGAGCGGGCTTATTTTTCAGGTAATCCCCCACTTCCTGCACTGCCTTCTCCACACCTGCGTCGGGCAAACCCACGGCATTGAGTGACCAATGCTCGGTGGAAATGATGGTGGGATTGGGATGCCCCATATGCTCGGTGAGCCAGAGTGACTTGGTGGTGATGCCTCCCGCACCGTTTTCCACGCAAAATCTCCAGCTGCTCGCCGTAATACCCATAATTCCTGATGCAAGAACGGTCGGGTTCTGAAAGGTGACGCCGTAGACTTTTTGGGAGAGATTCACGCAGACTCAGTATAACCTCATACCCCAAATACTGACAATTAGACTGTGCGCTGCTTTGGAAATAACGTATCTCGACGCACACAGACCGCAACGAAGAGAATCAATCCGAATGACATAATTTGCACCGGCCCGAGAATATCTGCCGGAAGTCCCATGAATCGCAGGCCTTCCCGCAGGAAGATTATGAGAAAAATAGCCAAGGTGACGCCACGCAAACTCCCGGGACCTCCCGCCACTGCGCACATGACAAAAAAGATCATATGCTGGAAGTTGTAGTCCAACGGACTGAGCAGAAAAATGTACGGCGGAAATAGAATGGCTGAAATCATGGAACCTGTGCCCGCGAGTAAGAAAGCAATGGTATGGACTTTCTTCCGAGAAATCCCGAGAGATTCTGCATGCCACTCATGTTCCGAAAGAGCGACAAGATTTCTTCCGAACGAACTGCGTTCCAAACGACGTAAAAAGAAATACCATGCAATGGCACCCAATACCACTACAAGGGCATACCTTTCCAAGCTGGAGGGCAGAATGCCTCTCGGTATCCGCGGAATACCCAGTGCTCCGCGCGTAACCGACTGCCAGTTTAAAATGATGGACAATACCGCAAGATGCAACGCAATGGACATGACACCGAATCCATCCGGCTCCAGGCGAAAAGACAGCTGCGCAAGGAGAAGAGACAACATGGTTGTTGTCAGCAGAGATGCGAGGAGAGCAAGGAGAAACGGCTGCTGAAACTGCACCACAAGAACCCACAACGTATACACGGCCATGAGACTCTGTGCCTCTTGGCCGAAGTGCAAAATCTTCCCTTTCCCGAATACGATGTTATACCCCAGAAGCGGAAACAGTGTGAGGCAGGCCATGATGATAATGTGAAGCAGAAAATCCATACATTATGCACGACGGGAGGCAGAGGCAAACATGCCGTTGGGACGGAAAAGGAGAAAAACGATTATGACGAACAGAGCCACCGTTTGTTGGTACCCCGCAGGCACCGTAAACATGCCGAACCATTGCACACCTACGACGATTTGCTCGAGGAACGCTATGAGGTACGCACAGAATATCGCTCCCCAAAAGTTTCCTTTTCCTCCCGCAATAATGGCCGCATAGGCCTTTATGGTAAGTGAGAAAGCCAACGTTGGCGTAAGGCTGGTATCGATACCGATGTATATGCCTCCACAAGCAGCCAGTACTCCGCTGACCACGAAAATTATCGTATGCATCATCGGTGCACGAATACCCAAGCTCATAGCAGCGTGATCATTTTGCACGACCGCATGAATTTTGCGACCGAATGCCGTGGAGTGCAGCACGTATGCAAAGAAGCACAGCAGTAAAAATGTAAGAACAATCATAACAACCTGCACCATGCTTATATACGCGCCCAGTATTTGTACCGTATTTTTAAGACCCGGAAGTATGCTGCGTGGCCTCTCCTCAAAGAGGAGAAGGAGCACTCCGTCTAAAATCATACTGAGTGCTATGGTCGTAACCAACGGAAGGAACCTGTGATGTTTGTAAAACGGTCGTATAAATACTTCGAATACAAACAGAGAAAGCACTCCCCCGAATACGATACCTCCCGCGATACTGAGCGAAAGCGGAAGCCCAACCGACTGGTGCAACCACCAGGTAACGTATCCGCCGAAAAGAACCATTTGCCCGAGAGCAAGGTTAAACACTCCCAGAACGCCATACACCAAAGCCAGCCCTCCCGCTATGAGTGCAGCGAGAGAGCCGGCGATGAGTCCGTTCACAAGGAGTTGCATGAAAAAGAAAGCTTAGTTGAGATCCAATTGAATATCGGCGATGGTGGTCCATTTCTCATTCTGTACTTCACGAAGTACGTACGGAATTCCGATAACATCACCGTTATCGTCGAAACTGAATGCTCCTACCACACCTTTATACGCTTCCACGGCGTTAAGGTAATCGCGAATTGCAGAGCCATCTTCACCGACGGCAGCAATAGCCTGCATAATCAAATTCGCAGCATCGTATGCATGTGCAGTAAACGAGATTTGCTGCTGTGGAGTGCCGAATGCGGCAATGAAATCGGATTCGAACGATGTACCCTCACCGGAAGCAGGAATATTGATGGCACGCATACCCGCAACAGCTTCACCTGCAAGAGTAATGAGCTCCGCACTGTCTGCAACATCGTGTGCTATGGCAGGCTGCGTAAATCCTTGTTCGCGAAACTGCTGCATCATAGCAGCCATGGTTGCCGGTGTTTGTGCATTCGGAAAAAAGATATCGAACTCCGTGTCGGACAACCGAGAAAGCAGTGTGCGGTAGTCCTTCGTGCCCGGTTCCACCACTTCATCGAACACAATTGCTCCTTCAGGAAGTTCTTTGATAAGAGCAGCACGAAATGCTTGAGCAAAGTCGGTGTTCTCTGAAATTACTGCGACCTTCTCGATTCCTTCGGATACAAAGTATCCCGCCATAGCCACACTCTTGAGAGCGTCGCTCGGATAGTCGCGGAAAATATAATCTCCTGCCTGCGAAACATCCGGACTACTGGAAATAGGAGAGATCATTACGACTCCTCCCGCTTCTGCGATAGGTGCTGCGGCGAGAGTTTCTCCGCTGCACTGCCCTCCGATAATTACAGAAACTTTATCTATACTTACGAGCTTCTGAGCTGCAGATGCCGCATCGCTACCTGTGCACTTGCCGTCTTCGGCAACCACTTGCACCATTTTTCCGTTAATGCCGCCCTTGGCATTGAGCTGATCGACAGCAAGTTTTACACCGTTAAGCGTATCGATACCGTACGCGGCGGCGTCTCCTGTGAGTGGTCCGATGTATCCTATTTTTACAGCCTCTTCACCGGATAACTGGCAGGCTGTGAGTGCCATTGCCGCACATGTGGAAAGTGCGAAGAAAGAAGAAGGAACACGCATAAAGAATGAGGGAAAATTCTTAAATATTGTGCTGAGTTTTTCTCCATATGGCAAGAACTCTACGTGGTTGGGTCTGCGCCGAAGTACACCTCCTGCAGTTCTTTGCTCTTTTTTACCTCATCAGGCTTCCCGCTCAGTACCACTTGTCCGACATCCAAAACGACGACTCTATCGCAAATTTGAGCAATAAACGGCAAATCGTGCTCTATGATGAGTACTGTTTTCTTCTCCTTCTTCAACGCCCCGATAATATCGGCAACCTGATGCGTCATTTTGGGAGATACGCCCGCAGTGGGTTCATCCAGCAGGAAAAGCTCTTTTCCGCTCTTGAGCGTACGTGCAATCTCCAAAAGGCGCATTTGTCCTCCGGAAAGCGACCCCGCTTTCTGCTTGGCATGAGACAGAAGTGTCGCCATTTCCAGGGTTGCCCGTACCGTTTCTTCCATGGTACCCATATCGTTTCGCAACTCTTTCGGCATTGCTTCCAATGCAACACGAACGTTGTCTTCCAGCGTCATTTCTCGAAAGATTCCGAAGTGCTGAAACACTCTTCCCACACCCAGTTGAGCCCTTTTAGACGGAATAAGATGTGTAATATCGTCTTCTCGAAACGTCACCGACCCCTCCGTAGGCTTAAGAAACCCGGAAAGAACGTTAAACAGAGTGGTTTTTCCGCTGCCGTTTGGACCAATAAGCCCTACGACCTCCCCTTCTTCCACATCGAAAGAAACTCCGTTGAGGATGTGGTGCCCCTGAATGGTCAGACCGATGTTTGCAAGTGATAAGATTGGCATTGGAAACCACTGTAACGGCACATTTGCCGCTTGTCACCATGCTTCGCGGAGCACATCATGAATCCGATGCCCCCAAGTCTCGATACCATTGCGGAAAAATTGCACTTGCAGAAGAAGAAAAAATACAGACTAAACGGACACGTTCATTCCACCGTTTCAGACGGCCAACTGAGTCCTCAGGAAATAGTGGAATTGGCAGATGCGCAGAATATGCTGTTCAGCATTACAGATCACCTGAGGATAGATGCCTACAACGTTGTAGATAGCTCCCGAATTATCCCGGGGGTGGAAGTGAAGGTGGCTGAAGGAGGTGTGGATTTTCTTGTGCACACCGATACGCGAGAAGAACTGGAAACATTTTTCAGAGAGGTAGTGGTACCGGCAAACCCCGGCAATACGATGTACGGCCCGACCAGGCTGCAGGTACATCGACTTCTCGGAGAAGCATTCGACCGCAAGGCACATGTGGTTGTTCCTCACTACGCCACTGCAGAAGGACTCAGTGTACTGGATACATCGGCTCAGGAAGCCGTTGCGAAGTATCCTGTTTTCATGGAAATGAACGGAAGGGTAGGACGAGCCAAGAACAGACAAGCCAAGAAATTTGCGAGTACACACAACCTCCCTCTTATCGCCAGTGGTGACAGTCACTTGCGAAGCCAATACACGGATACGCACACCACTTTCAAGCTCCAGAAAGCTTCTGAGCCGACTGCAGATGAAGTTTTCGCGGCATTGCGCTTACGGCGTGTGCAGTTCTTACTGAAACATGCATCGTGGTTGGATACGATCCGTACGGGAGTGGCCTCCGCCAAAAGTATGATGCTCCAACGGGACGGCCTGCTGTATTACCTCTGCAATGCCGCACGCAATTCTTTTGGCAAAAGAGGAATAGAAGACAATCGCCCTACTGCTTCACAGCAGCTTCAAGAAACGCTCGAAACAGCGGATGTGGACGATGCGGTCGACTCTTAAATTCAGGGTGGAACTGTGAACCAAGCATGAAGGGATGACCTTTTATTTCCACTATTTCCATCAGCTTGCTTTCAGGCCATTCACCGGAAAATATGAGCCCTTTCTCTTCGAGTTTTTTGCGGAATGAGTTATTGAATTCATAGCGATGTCTGTGACGCTCTCGTATTTCTTCGGTTCCGTACGCTTCCTGTGCTTTGGTTCCCGGTTTCAATTTACAATCATAGGACCCGAGACGAAGCGTTCCGCCCTTGGAACGTCCTTTGTGTTGTCCGGGAAGGAAGTGCACCAAGTATTTACTGCGAGGTATGACACCCGACTCATCGAATTCTTCACTGGTAATCTGAGGGTCTTTCAGTTTTGCACGAGCAAACTCTATCGCAAGAATTTGCGAACCGAGACACAGGCCCAAGTACGGAATTTTGTTGGTACGTGCGTAATGTGCGGCTGCAATTTTTCCTTCTATACCCCGTGTTCCAAAGCCCCCCGGAACCACAATGCCTTTGCAGCGCTTCAGTTCATCCCACGCCTCCTTGTCTTTTTGCTCCAGTTTCTCACTGTCTATCCAGACGATTTCCGCCTTACGTCCGTAGTGTACGGATGCTGATTTTACGGCTTCCAATACGCTGAAGTACGCATCTTCCAAGTTCGTATACTTACCGACCAGCGCAATGGGAATTGTTTTTTGCGCGTTCTCATGGCGCTCACTTCCGCGTGCCCATTCACTCATATCTGGGTGCAGAGGTCCGAAACCGAGCTTTTCACCTATGATTCGTGCGATGTCATACCTCTGAAAGTTCAACGGAACATCATAAATGGAATGCACCGTTTGCGCGGGAATAACCGCCTCTCTGGGTACATCGCAAAACTTACTTATTTTATCGAGAAGATCTCTCGGTATTTTGTAGTCCGCACGAGCAAGAATGATATCGGGCTGCAGCCCGATACGGCGCAACTCTCGCACCGAAAGCTGTGTGGGCTTTGTTTTGAGTTCTTTGGATCCTTTCAGATATGGCAACAGCGTAAGGTGCACATGGAATACGCGCTTCGGACCGAGTTCTGCTTTCATTTGTCGCACTGCTTCCAGGAATGGCTCTCCTTCTATATCTCCCACGGTACCGCCTATTTCCACCATCATGATATCCGTACCGCTCTTTTCTGCGGCAGTAATCATGTAGTCCTTTATGGCATCTGTTATATGTGGCACCACTTGAATCGTTCCTCCCAAAAAGTCTCCTCTGCGCTCTTTGGCAAGTACCTCCGTATACACCCTACCCGTGGTCACCGTAGAGAGTTTGCTCATGGGTTCATCTATGAAACGTTCGTAATGACCAAGGTCCAAATCTGTCTCCGCACCGTCGTCGGTTACGAATACTTCTCCGTGCTGAAAGGGGCTCATAGTACCGGGATCCACGTTAAGGTACGGATCTAACTTCTGCACGAATACTTTAAATCCCGCCGCTTTCATAATGGCACCGATGCTGGCGGTCGCTATCCCTTTACCCAAACTGCTGCATACTCCGCCGGTCACTATGATAAAACAGGGGTCTGCCTTGCCCTTCCCGGATGGGTTCTTGTTTTGATCTGTGGCTTCCTGCTTCGGAGGAATCATATAAACAAAATGGGCAATCCTTCCTGTGTGGGGGAGGAGCCCGCTGCTTATGATACTGAAATAAGAAGGAAGGGCAAGAAAAACACAAAAAAGGCGTCCATTCGGACGCCTTTCTGCATAAAGACGAAAAGAGTGATTATCCCAGCAATCCCGTCGCGGAATACAAACCGACGGTCAGCACCGACACAATTGTCATCAGCTTCACCAAAATGTTAATGGAAGGACCGGATGTGTCTTTAAACGGATCTCCGACGGTATCTCCCACCACGGCTGCCTTGTGCGTTTCGCTTCCTTTGCCGCCGAGATTACCTGCCTCTATGTACTTTTTGGCGTTATCCCATGCGCCACCGCTGTTTGCCATGGAGATGGCAAGCAGCACTCCGCTTACAAGAGAACCGGCGAGCAATCCTCCGAGTGCCTCTGTTCCCAGAAGCAACCCGACTACTATCGGAGTGGAAACTGCTATGAGACCGGGAAGCATCATTTCTCGAATGGCAGCTGCCGTTGCAATACTGACACATCGTGCGCTGTCCCCTTGCACCTTTCCCTCCATAAGCCCCTTTGTTTCTTTGAACTGGCGTCGCACTTCTTCGATCATGGCAAAGGCTGCGCGACCCACTGCGTTCATGGTCATAGAAGAGAAGATGTATGGAAGCGTACCTCCGAGAAGAAGACCGATGAGCGTCATCGGGTTCATGATGTTGATGGATGAAAGTGCCGCAGATTCGCTAAATGCGGCGAAGAGAGCCAACGCCGTAAGAGCAGCGGAGCCGATTGCAAAACCTTTTCCGATAGCTGCCGTTGTGTTTCCCGCACTATCCAACGCATCCGTACGCTGACGAACCTGCTTGGGAAGCTTTGCCATTTCTGCCAAACCTCCGGCGTTGTCTGCCACCGGACCATATGCGTCTATTGCCAGACTGATACCGAGAGTGGAAAGCATTCCGACGGCACTTATGGCGATACCGTACAATCCTGCCTGCGTGAATGCGACCGCAATAGCAATACAGATAAAGAAGATAGGAAGGAATGTGGATGCGTATCCGAGAGCAAGACCGCTAATAATTGCGGTAGCTGCTCCGGTTTGAGCCGACTCCGCCAAGTGGCGAACGGGCTTGTACTTCTCCGATGTGTAGTACTCGGTAAGCATACCGATTATCACACCCACCACGAGACCCGAAACGAGTGCGACGAACACTCCCCACCATACTTGCGGTGGCAGGATGTTCTTGGCAAAGAAGAAGGCAAACACAATGACCAAAGCAGATGCCAAGAACAGACCGTTCTTCAGTGCATCGTGCACATCATCATTCCCCTCCTTCGTACGAACGACAAACGTTCCGATGATACTGGCAATGATTCCGAAAGCGGAGATAAGCAACGGAAAGAGAATCGCAGATTCGGTCGCCTGAGGAGAAACGCCCCAATCGACCGTGCTTCCTATAAGCATGGCAGCCACGAGAGAACCGACGTAACTTTCGAAAAGATCCGCACCCATACCTGCCACATCTCCGACGTTGTCTCCCACGTTATCTGCGATAACCGCAGGATTACGAGGATCATCTTCGGGAATACCCGCCTCCACTTTTCCCACCAAATCCGCTCCGACATCCGCTGCCTTGGTGTAAATACCACCGCCCACGCGCGCAAACAACGCGACCGAAGAAGCTCCGAAGCTGAATCCTGCGAGAATGGTCAGCGTATCGAGAAGGGAAACCGACGCCACTTCCGTGAGGTACAACATGGTGGCAGTAAGTCCCATAAGACCGAGTCCGACTACGGAAAGTCCCATGGTCGCACCGCTTAAGAATGCGATACGCAGTGCCTGTCCCAAACTGGTGCGAGCAGCCTGCGTGGTACGAACATTCGCAGCAGTTGCCGTGCGCATACCTATGTAACCTGCCAACACGGAACAAAACGCACCGAATACAAAGCTTCCTGCAGTATACGGTGGCTTCCATGAGCCGGTTTGCAACCCCGCCCATGTGGTATCTAAGAAGAGGTACAGCAGAATGCCGGCCACAAAAACAAAGGCAGTGATTACCATGTATTCCTGCCGTAAGAATGCCATGGCACCTTCGCGCACTTGCTGCGCGATGTCCTGCATTTTTTGCGTGCCTGCATTACGCATTCCGATAAGAATGCGAAAAATACCCGCAGTGAGAATGGCGAGTATTCCGCAGGAGAATACGACGGATAACGATACGGAAAAGGGACTGGTGAAAGGATAGTCGATAGGCATAAGCAAAATAGGTGAAATCAATAGTTCCGACGTATTGTAATGGAACACCGAAAAATTTCATACGCAAAAACACCGCCCCCGTTCTCCTAAGAGAAAGATGGAGCGGTGCAGGTTGCAACACCGAAGAGGATTATTGTCCGTTCTTCATTTCCTCAAGCACGTTGCGATCACGGTTGTTCACCTGTGTGTAGTACGCATTGTCGCGAACGGCGCGACGGCTTGGACGCTCAACGTCACCTCCTGTCTGTACGAGTGTACGCGGAAGAGGAAGGCTGGATTCATACTCCATACCTCGCAAGCTACGCTTGTTGGTGCGCAGATCCAGCGTGCGGTAACGGTCGGAGCCCGGCTTACGCGTGCGGTTCAAACGACGGTAACGACGACCGTCTGCGCGACGAAGAAGTTGGTAACCGATGTTCTCGTTACTCACCGCCTCGCCACGACTGCGATCTACGGTAGGAATATATTCTGGCAAACGGTTCACTGCCTCTGCTCTGCGAATAACCTGACGTCTGGACTCTCTGTCTACGGTGTTCATGCTGTCATTGCCCGGAACAGAGAAATATGCGAGACCCGGAGCAGCGATACTCATACCGAGTGCGACAGAAAGAGAAGAATAAAAGAAGCGCTTCATTGCTGAAAAAGGGAAAAATGGTGAAATACGGAGGTATCCTAGAGGGGCTACCCGTATCGAATCAACTGAAAAAGCCTGTTTGAGTACACGTTTTGTACATAAACCTAGGAAAGCTTACGTGTGTTCGCTTTCACACGTCGAGATGTCTTCCCAGCCGACTTCTTTGCTTTTGTGGCAGTACGCTTTGCGGTGTTACTTGCGGCTGTTTTTGCCTTGGCCACACTCTGCTTTGCAGTTGCTTTTGCCTTTGTAGCCGTCTTTTGAGCGGTTTTTTTGGCAGTAGCCGTGCCACTGTCCACCAATTTGCCGAGTTCAGCCTTCGCTTCATCCACCTTTTCTTTTGTAAACGACTTGGCTTTCGTCAAATTTGCTTGCACATCGTCGCTTTCAACAAATTCACGCATTTGCTCTGCGATCTTCTTTCCGTCTCGCTGTAAGTGCCTCCCAAGAGATTTGGCAGCAGCCTCGGCATCTTTTGCATTCACAAGCTCCTCTCGAAGCTTTTTATTGCTGAGGAGATACCCACCCATGGCACCGCCAAGCGTACTGATAAGAAGAGAAAGCTTTTTCATAAAGAAACAGGAAAGTAGGACTGCAGTCTACAAACCTACCGCCTTCTTTGCGAGGAGGAACACTTGCTCTCTTGCGGGCTTTAAGGCGAGGTACATTCCTTTCTATGCCGATACTGATTTTTCTGCATCTTTCAGTGACAGCATTTGCACGTCCCCCGTCTTGCGATCTTTCACTTCCACCCCCTTATCATCCAGAGTTTTAGCGGAAAGAACCATACGTGTGGGCACACCTATGAGATCTGCATCCGCAAGGCGAGAACCGACAGTCGCATTCAATCTGTCATCAAACAGGCAAGTCACTCCTTTTTTCGAAAGAGATTCGTATAACTTGAGCGCTTCCTTATATGGCTTGTCTTCGGATGTTTTTGCAATGGGCACAATATGCACGCGCGCAGGGGCGATGTTCGCAGGCCACAGAAGTCCGTGCTCATCGTGGAACACTTCTGCCAACACACCCATGACTCTGGTTGTTCCTATGCCATAGCACCCCATGTATACGGGTTGCTGTTTCCCATCGGCACCCGTCACCGTAAATCCGAATGCGTCTGAGAATTTGGTATAGAGAGTAAACACATTACCGACTTCACACGCTCGAAACACTTCGTATGGCTTGCCCGTTTCGGGATCCAAATCTCCTTCGCGTGCCACTTTAATATCGTGGAACTCAGAAGGCGCAGGTATATCTGTTCCGAAATTCACATTGATGGAATGTTCGTTGGTCTTATTTGCACCACACTCAAAGTTTTTTCTTCCCGCAGTGGAGTCATCCCATATCACAAGGACACTGTCGGGCAGTCCTATGGGACCGGCATACCCGACTTCCGCTCCGGTGACCTTTTTTACGGAGGCGGCAGGTGCCAAGTGCAATGATTTGCACCCGACAACCGTGCGCAATTTCTCTTCATTCACATCGTATTCCCCGCGCACAACAGCTGCGACCATTTGCCCCGTATCTGTCTCAAACAGAAGGGTCTTTGTTGTGCGTTCCACTTCTATCTTCAGGAATGCCGCCAGATCTTCCACTCCTATTATTCCCTCTCCGACTATGTCTTCCCGTGGTCTCTCCTCTTCCGCCGCATTGTCCCAAGGTTTTGCTTTGGACGGAGCAATTTCTCTGTTGTAAAAAGTATCGGAACCAGGCGCATGGAAAATGTGATCTTCACCGGTCTCGCACCTGGTTTGGAATTCGCGGGAATACTCTTTGCTAAAATCTCCTCCGGAGGCCAGAACAACCTCCGTTATGTCGCCAAGTCCGATGCGCTTGAAAAAAGACGTATAGGCAGGAATGGATGTGTTGTAGAAGTAGTCCAACATGTCTTCCTCCGACGCATGAAAACTGTAGAGATCTTTCATGCGAAATTCTCTGCCTCTCAAAATCCCGGATTTCGGCCTTGGTTCATTGCGAAACTTGGTCTGAATTTGGTATGCGGCACAGGGCAAATCCTGATAACTGGTACAGTACCGCTGCACGAGCGGAGTGATAATTTCTTCGTGTGTGGAACCGAGGGCGTACTCGGCATCGTTGTGCTTGGCGGAGAACGGGTTTGCGGGACTCGCCTTCAGGAGCACGTTCACATTGTCGTATCGTCCTGTTTTTTTCCAGTTCTCTACCGGTGCGAGAGAAGGGAGAAAAACCTCGGACCCGATTTTGTCCATTTCCTCTCTCAGAATATTTTCGATATTGGAGAGCACGCGCGTACCAAGCGGAAGATACGAATACACTCCGGCCATTGTCTTGTGTATAAAACCTCCACGCTCGAGCAGATCGGCATTTGCACTGCTGGCATCCGTGGAGGATTCCTTGGTGGTTTTGGCAAAAATATGCGAAAGAAACATACCGGCAGTATAGTATGAGAAGTCAGAAATCAGAAGTCAGTGCTATATCGATAGCCACAGCCTATACTGCCTTCTCGTTGCTGCCTACTGTCTTCTGTCGCTACAACGGCGTTTCGCAATTTCCTACAAACCATGCCACAGGCTGCAAGAAACTGCACCTTGCAGGCAAGTCACTGAGAAAGATACCTATCCATGTAATAAAAGCTCCAAACAGTATTCCCACAAACACTTCCAACACGGAATGACCGAGGCTTTCTGCAAACTTTTTAAAGTGCTGCATTTTATTGAGAAGTCTGGACTGCTCTTCCAGCACACGTCGAGTCACCATGGCGTCGTACCAGACGATGCATGCGAAACAAAAGGCAATGGCAAATTCGACGGATTCTATTCCAAGCTTTCTCCACACCACAATGAGAAGTGATGTGACAAACGCGGAGTGAGAACTGGGCATGCCACCCGGACGAAAGAGTCCTTCGTGCCACATGCCTCCGCGCATACCTTCGACCAATACTTTCGCCACTTCACTAAGCAAAAGTACGACAAGGGGTATGAGGAAGATGTAGTCATGAAGGAGTTGCATGAGGACAGTATACAGCGCAAAGCGCAAAGCGTGTAGCGATTAGTCCGGCCACTACACGCTCATCGCTCACCGCTCATTATACCGCCGCCACATCACACACTCCTTTATAGGGGCAAGATCTGCAGACATCGCGAGAAGGTGTGGGATGAAAGTTTCCGCTCTCTATATTCTGTTCCATATTTAAAATTTGTTTGGAAGCATCTTTCAGATGCCCGGGCGTACGCTCCGTACATACCTCCATCGCACCTTCTTCTCCCAAGAAAAGAAATGACAATTCCGCACATGGCAGCTCGAAAATTTCGGCACAGGCCAATGCGTACACAGACAACTGTAAATCCGCATCCACTTTTTCCTGCGGCTTCACCGCAGATGTTTTGAAATCTATGACTTTCAGACCTCTCTCTGTCTGCTCTATGCGGTCGAATCTCCCTGAAATCTGTGTGCCGTTTATCGTAAGTGAGAAACCTTTTTCTATGCACAGTACCGTACGCTCTTCTTTCCGCCACCAATCGAAAAAGAAACGCATGACCTGCTCCCCTCTTAGTCTTGCCATATCTGCCTCCACTCTTGTCTCGTAACCTTCCACTATGAAAGAAGAATGCCAGAGCTCGAGTAAGAAATCAGAAGTCAGCGGGCAGAAGTCAGCGGGTTCGCTATCCGTAAACAAATGCAACTGCTTGCTGCTTGCTGCTTTCTGCTTTCTGCCTTCCATCTCCCGATCCCCCCATTTCTTGAGCGTATTATGCACACTCGAGCCGAAGCTTTCGGGTGCGGATATCCGACGCGGAAGTTTTTTTATGTATCCGTACTCGTACTGCCGGGGGCAGCGACCGTAGGTCTGTAATTGCGAATAGGAGATAGCCACGAAAGAAGTATGCCATTATTTCCTTTCGTTAGTTAGGCAGCTTCTCTCTGCTGCACGGCTTCCGAAACCGTAAATTCGATTCGTGGAGGCATGGAGCTGTTGTCGTACACTGTTACAGGTCTATCTTCCACGGTGAACTTCGTAATACGATTATCGGTAAGACGCAACGACCACACACCATCCGTATTCGATACTGCAAAGTATTCGCTCAGTTCTTCCGGAATGCTTTCGGGATGTATGACAACTATATCTTTCTCCTGTGACGGCTCACCCGGAACAGTGAATGAAATACGAAATCTGTCTACGTTCGCCAATGTCACTTCCTGATTTCTCTCTATCGTTCGACGGTCCACAACTGTCTTTTGGCGATACATATCTAAGATATCTATGGAAACAGGTGTACTGCCCGACGTTTCGGTTGTCTGCATAGGCAGAACATCCGGTGCCTCTCTGTCCGATGGGGACGAAGAACTCTCCGTACGAACAAAAGAGAAATACTTGCCCCTCTCTCCCGGCACCCACTCGCCGTCTTGACGCACAGAATTGCGAACGTAGATTCCCCGTATGTCCGCACCCGGTTTTACTATCCATTTACTCTGATAATCTTGGTCTATGGTCACTCCTTCTATTTTCGGCCAATCGGCTGTGGTATCGAACACGGCCTCTGCGGTCTGCCCATTTTTGTAATAGAACGTCGCTCGCATCATGGGTGCTGTAAGCGTGAGAGACGGATCCGGTCCTTCCAGTACTTCCCACGTGTGCCATTTCTTTTCAAAGAGTATATGCCGTTGTATTTCTTGCGTTTCACCGTTCTCTTTTTCCCACAACAAAGACCCGTCGTGAAGAATTTGAAACGTACCTTCCCATCCTTCTCCTTCTCGAGTGTAATGACCTTGCATTCCTTCCATTGGAGTGAGCTTGTAAGCCGATGCATAACGCTCTTGCTGCGATACTACTGTCGGCTGTGGCTGAGGCTCCGCACCGACATTGAGCACATACGTCTCTCCCGGAATACGCGACGTTAACGGATTGTTTGTAAATTCAACGTGATCTATGTCGTTAAAATGTTCCGGTTTGATACGAATATCATGTCCACTCACTCTGGACATGGGCGAAAGGGTAACCCACTCTCCATTTTGCCATTCGGTGACCGCATAATCCGATTTGTATCCGCTTTCTATTTCAAGATACTCACGAAGCGGAGCGAAAGCGTTGCGATCTGACGTATTGAAATTCCCTGCTTCCACTACAGACCCATCTCGAAGAACAATACGAACCTGCATACCCGGGTTCGGAAAAAACATCTTCTTTGACGTATCTTCCAGCGTGGACACTCGGAATGTTCTTGGAGGTATATCTTCCACATCTATATGTGTTCCTTGCTGCTCAATACCGAGAAAATTTTTCTGATACGTATAATAATGCCCTGCGGGGGCTCCTTCTATTTTCCACTCCACGAGATCCGGCACATTGGGATTCGTCCGATACACGAGCCTTCCTCCTCCCGGTAAGGGGAAAGGACTTCTGGCATTCGTAGCATCTGTTTTACGGAATGCCATTTCTTGTCCGTCCGGAAGCACAACGTAGATTGTTTCGTTTGCGTACAGGTTCATACCCTCCTTGCGGTCGGACTCCGTTGCCTCGTACCACTTCCACTGTCGTCCTTCACCTGAAAATCTGAAAATATGCGGCCCCTTTTCTACACCGCTCGGACTCGTACCACCCTCCCAATACACGGTACCGTCACTCTGCGTAAAGTATCTGCCGGTATACCCTTCTCTGGTATAATGGGATCCGTCAGGGCTGATAGCGAGATTCAAGTGATCCACCCAGTGACGAATAAGGTTCATGCTTCGCTTATTTTCTGCGGTCATATTTTCCAAACCGTCATTGCTATCCACAAGAGCCAGTTCTATGGCGTCTATGGAACTGGCGTAACGCCTCCAACGCTCATGCGACCTGTTGAGAGGAACAAAGCTGTTCCTTCGCGCTTGAATCTGGGAGTAGTTCTCTCTTATTTTTGCGAGAGCACTGTCAAATTTCGGTCGCAGCACTTCTTTGTAGTAATCACTGTTTGCATAAAAAAGCCAGTTTTCCCCCGGAATCAGCCACCCTCTCCTGGGAAGCTGCCGTATTTCTTCTTGGACTCCCACGCAGTCAAACTCCGTATGCTGCGCGAGGAAATCACCATACTGCACAATTTTTCTGTATTCCACGTCCCGTGGTCCCCAACCGTAATCTGCTTCATGCAGATGAGAAATCAGTTTCACTGTTTTATCCACTACGTCCGCATACAACGCTTCTCGTTGCTCCGGCAATACTTCTGCCTCGGGAGTGGCTCTGACTCCCGGTATCTGTTCACGCAAACTCAAGTAGTAGAGATTGCGCAGTGGTACGCTTCGTTCCGATTGCTCGGGCAGCAGTCCTTCGGGGAGCTCGACGTTAAAGAGTCCCCTTTGACCTTCCACCATTTGTCGACGTGTTCTGTTAAAACTCTCGGTACCACTTGGTACGGAAAATGAACCCGGGTGGTAGCCACCTGTGTATCGCGTTCGAGTACCCGTACTGCGCGCATCCAAAGTGCCGCGAGCTTGTGCGAGTATTTTTTGCGTTTGAGATTCATGTTCGTCCAACTTCAACGCATCCAGACGCTGGTTGAAAATTGTCAGACCACCGAAGTCTGAAATCTTTTGTTGCCAGTTCGCATCTTCCTGCTCCATTTGCGCACGCAGTTGCACCTGCTCCAATGTGGAGAGATTCGGGAGTTGTTTCCACATGTTATCCTGTGCCACTTTCCATTGCCTGTACTCTTCCTGCAGCTGTATGTAGCCACCCTCTCGTTGATGCTGTGCATAAATAAATGCCGCCTCACGCATGATGCGACGCATAACCGGCTCATCGATATTTGTTTCGTCGAACCATCCTTCGTCTATACGACCTTCTCTGAATTCCGACCACTTTGCATCGCTATCGTTGGCATCTTCGAACATGCGCGCATACACATACGGTGCGATGACTTTTTCGTAATCCTCTCGGAAGAGATCGTTCGTTTCCAACATGAAACTGTAGGGATCTTCGTTACCCATGACTTCGTGTACAATTTCAGGATGTGTTTGAGAAAGTCCCGTAAGTTCCTGCATGAACATGGTAAGCATGGCCTTCTTACGAAGGTGGCGCTTGTTGGATTCGGCATCCGTATAGAACAAATCCGTCACCAGTGTATTGGACGCCGCAGCCACAGTATCTCGTTCGTCACTGTCCACTATTCTGCCCGTGCCCATCATAGCGAGAACCGGCATGGGAATATCTGTCAAAAATTTTCGCTTATCATACTGTTCCCCGATAGCGGTAACACCGTGCACAGCGAGCACCGCTCCTGCAACGACAAGCCCACCGGGCCCCATGCTGATGCTGGGAGCGAGAATTGTCACAAGGGCACCTGCGGAGCTCGCCGCAATATTGACAGTCTGCAATGCCTCCAAGCTATCGTGATGCTGTTCGAACATACTCAGCTCTATGGAGAGTTCCGTTTCGCGGTGTGTAAACACCAATTTCTCTTCCGAGCCGCTCACCGTAAAAATAGAACGTCCGGTGCTGTCTTTCGCTCCACGCAACATCGTTGAAACATCGTTGCGAACCTGTGCGTGTTTCTTCACCATGGCGTTGTACTCCATAACGTCGTAAATCACGGCACCGATTTCCGCTATGCCACCCACGACGTAGAGTGATTTACTCAGCAGAGATGCGCGACTTAAGGTATCGAGCTGATTTATGAGGTAATTCATGGAACGCGGGCTTTGTGCCACTGCCGGAAGCCGTCGCACTATTGCGCCCAGCCGCGCACCCGCATTCGGGTGCATACCTGCTACTTTCTCCAGAATCTGCGAGGAAAGTGCATTGGTTGGAATAGTGTCTCCGAGACCGAATATGTACCTCGCTGTGCTCTGCACCGCCTCCAGCCCATGTTCGTGGGTAGCGGCAACGCGCAGCGCATCGAGAATATCGTCCGTACCGTCGGCCAATGTTTTTATGACCGCATGATCTCCAAACAACTTTACCGCATCATCGACGTTATCTACCAAACCTGCTTCCGTTCCGCGAAGAATTGCACGGTCCACCATCTCCAGTGCTTCGTCCGTATACTGTTGTGAAAGTCTTGCGCGAATAGCCGTGCGCATGTTGCCGGTGGAAAGAAGCTCGGAAGACTGCACTCCCGCACGAGTGAGATCGTCTATTGCTTCCGGTGCGGCAGAAAGGATATCTGCGGGACGAAGACCTGCTTTATACAACGTGCCCGCATCTTTCCCATTTTCCAGGAACGACTCTATGTGCATGGTACGCATGTATTCGTCACTTAAGCTGTTGATGCTCTTACACACATGTCCCATATCCGCACCCGCATTCACAAGGTCGTCTGCGGTATTATTTATGAGAAGCTGCGCGATATTTTTCGTACGCAACGCATCGTCCGCGTCGTCGAGAGCAGTCAGCGCTCTGCATACATCTTCGAGACTGTGCCCCGCAGCCAAGGCATCGTCTGCGGTGGCACCGCTTACGCGAAGAATATCGTCTATGCTTGCATTTCCCGATGCGATGAGTTTTTCCAAATCATTGATCTCCGTCACCGCCGCATTGACATTTCGTACCGGAGCAGCGTCTCCTATCTTGTCCTGGAATACATTAATACGGGAACCTTCGTACTCTTTTAGCCCGCGCATCCACTCGGGCGCGTCTTCCAAATTTGCTTTTCGTATGGCGGTCTGAATACGTCGTGCCAATGCGTCTCTTTCCGAAGCTATGGCAGCAATGTCTCGTTGCGTAAATCCGCCTGAACGTAATGTTTCAGGATGGCTATCCATCACTCCGTGCATGGTATCCAGTTGTCTCCAATGATCTATGGCACTTTGAATACCTGCAGGAGTATTCCCGCGAAGAGCAAGTTGAGCACGATAACGCTGCACTACACGAAGAGGTCCCCATCGATTCCCTACAGTGTGCAAGACAGCTCTGCCCTCTTGAGTAGCCAACTGCGACCCAAGCACCACCGAATCTCTCGTGAGCATTACCGGCCACGCGGCTGCACGTGCAATCGCAACTTTTAACGATGGAAATGCCAGCTCTCCGCGAAGAATTGCACGCCACATCGTGGTAGTAACCACGTATGCCACACCTGCTTCTCCGTAGACATATGCAAGATCTCCGTTAGATACATTGCCTTGTGACCACTCCAAAAACTTGGCTCCGAATTTGGCAGGAACTGTGAAACCGTCCGTTGCGGTTTTGACAACAAATTCACCTCCCTCTGCAACAAAGATGTAGCCTTTGTCTTTCAGGACTTCAAAGAAACCACCATGATCTTCGGCGTTCGCCAAGGAAATCAGTAAATCCTTCCCTGCGATCACAACATCCGTACCTTCTTTTACAGTATCCACTGTCTGATCCACCGCACCCTTGCCCACATTGCCCGCAACATCCACCACCTCATTTGCAAACGGCGAACTGCGCAGCCACGCATTGAGACCGATGGCACTTATGGCGCCCGCGCCGAGTGCGACAATCAACTGACCCAAACGTCGCACGGCACCCGGATTTTCTTTGCTTCCCCACACCTTGTTCCAAATAGCGAGCGCAATGCCTGCGCCTGCTGCACCGGCTATACCGAGTCCGATCTTTTTCTCGATGGATGCATTCTTGATATCCAGCTGTAATTCTCGGATTTCCATACCCGCACGCTGTGCAAGATCTGCAAGATTCGCTTCCATTTCCAATGCTTTGGCTTTTGCCTCCAAAAAGTCTTTCTGCTGCCTCTCCAAATCCGCCAGCTTCTCTCCCGCTGCGGTGCGCAGCTCCGACGTGACGGTATCTATGGCGTTTTGCAGCACCACTCTTCCTGCTTCTATTATTCGTCCTCGCTCCGCTTCGGAAAGTTCTTGGAGCTCCTTTTCTTGTTCCAAAAGAAGAAGAGCACGTTTTACCCTGCCCACACGTTCCACGCGGGGGTCCGCCGTACCTTGCTCCACGCTCTCCAAAAGAACCCGCAATTCTTCAGTCCCTTTTTGGGCTGCTGTCTGAAGAGAAGCAGGTGATATTTCGTTGGCTACGGGCATGCATATTAGGCTGCTAATTTTTTGTCGGAACCGTCGTTCGGAGATGCGGATGCATCGTGAAAACTGGTAACTGTTTCACGCAAAGTTCGCCAAACTTGGCCGGTTGCTCTGGCAAGATTGTTCGTGACGAGTCTTGTGGAATTCCCCGCAACTGAAAGAACCTTTCCTGTCTGTGTATCCACATGATGAATTCCGCTCGCCACACGGTCTAACCCCGACTGAGAAGTGGCAGTTGCATCGTTTGCCGATATGTCTTTTTTTCCTTCTTCAGCCATGTGTGTGTTTGTGTCGGATGTACGGTGAGCCTACGGAGTGGTAGGCACGGGAGCGCTGGCAGCAGGCTGCACATACGTAAACAGAGCAGAGCGTTTCTGCTTTTCTTCCGGCTTGGTAGGATCTGTAAAGTATTCAAATTCCACGGTCTTGTTTACAGTGGCACCCGAAAGTTCACCTGCAATACGTGCGAATTCCGCATCTGTGACAAATGCACTGCTTGTGGTAATACCGAGCAGCACCGCCACATCCAGCATACCTCTGCGACGAGTCACAGACTGTATGGCAAGAGATGGCAATGCACCCAATTCAAACGTGCTTCCTCCCACCGCAAGACGAATAACAGGACGTCCGCTGTTTGTGGTTCGCTCCAAACGCACGCTGTGACCTCCCACCGTAATGGGGGCACCGCGAAGTTGGAATAAATCCACATCTATGAGACGAGGGTCGTTCACATCCACATTGGAACCATTGTTTACTGAATCTATGATCTCCTGCACACGAGGCGCTACCGGTCTGCGAGCCTGACGGTCGATGCTTTCTGCCTGTGCCTTTTTACCCGCATAGTTCGTAAGAGCTATGAGTCCTCCCACGCCCAGAATACCCACCATAATTCTACCCAGAATACTCTTTGGCTTCTGCAGGGCTTTTTTCGCGAGAATACCGATACCCACCGCACTCAAAAGTGGCACGGCCACGGCCATAACACCATTAAATGGATGCTTCTTAAACTCATCACTCACACGTCCGAAGTAATTTGTCACAATAGATGGAGCTGCCGCTACCGTCTCGCCCAGAAACTGCTTTCCTTCATCCGCCTTATCGCTCAAGACACCGCCTGCCCGCTCTATAACGCTCGGTGATTCCAAAGCGGCAAGACGGTCTTGCAGACCCTGCAATTCAAGACGTAGTTGCGCCTGCTCAGGTGTTTCGGAACCGGAAGCAAGATTTTGCTTAAGCGCATCGAGTCGTTCCTGCACTCTGGCAAGAAGTTCCTTTTGACGCGGGAGCTTACCGCGATCCACGTTCTGCAGCATATCGCGCAGTTGACGCAAGCGCTCAACGGTAACGTTCTGGGTTCCCAGAACTTCCTGAACGCGAGACTCTATATCCGCACCGTTCTGCGGAGCAGAGCTTGGTGCTTCTGGAGGTGTAGCCATAGGTGTATGTGGGTATTTTCCTAATAATTATAGCATAATAATGACAAAAAAACCATACGTTTCCTTATCCGAGCTCCATTTTCTGTTTGGTACTTTTTGGGAGTAAGACTTTCTCCTGTTACTTTTCTAAGATGAAAAGAATTTTTCTTTGAATCCCCCTTACCCTCCTAACAGTACCGCATTTTCCTGCCCTCAATGGCGAGGAAAATTTGTCTTGTAATTACAAAACGAAAACCCGTCAGCCGCACCTGTCTGAGAGTGCTTCCTTTTGTCATGGTGAGGTGCTCGACTGATCCTTCGAGGCTCTCTTCGCTTGCAGCTCCGTTCGCACCTCAGGATGACAGTCGAGCCTCGAACCATGCACGAGCCTGCCGGCAGACAGGTGCGGCTGACGAAGTTTTTGGGCACTTTTTCTAAAAAAGTGCCATAATAAAAGAAGTGAAGATTCTACTCAGATGTGGTGTTCTTTACTATGTGCAAAAGAAAAACATGAAGTAAGAAGCCTTTGTGGAACTGTATTTCCTACCTTGGTAGAAAATGCCCAAGAATAATAAATCTATGAACAACTACGTACGAGCTATTTTCTCCCAGCCGCCTCCTGCGGCAGGTTTCCATTCATCCAACGGTCTTGCGTCGGAAAGCAATGCGGGAGTACCCAAAAAACTCTTCACATCTTCTACAAGCGCCAAATTATTGTTCCATTCCAGTACTCCTCTGCCGCCTTCTCCTATATAGCGAAAATGGCCGAGCATCGTCTGATTGTTCGTGCTGCGCAGAATACTCACACGAGGGTGCGCCTGCACCTGCGCGATGAAATCTGCAATTTGCGCAGGGGTTTCCGGACGATTGAGCGGCAACGAAACATCATCTCCCAATACGAGGTTTTCACCCGCACCCACCACGGTAACTGACTTCACAGTTGACGGAAACTCGGTAAGAACCGTCTGTAATGTGCGCCCTTGATCTGTGACGGGGTCACCGTTTTCATTCACGCTGTCGCGTGGGACAGTCAGTTTTCCGTCCGCTCTGGCAAAGCTGTATGCCGTACCAAATTCCACAGCCTTTATCGTCCCTGCTGCGCCCCATACACTCGGCTGAGCGGGAGTACCTGTAATACGCAGTTTCAGAGCATTCGTTTCCTCTTCCACTCTGTTTTCCACAATAAGATTCGGATGAATAAGATCTCTCATGGCCACTACAATTTTCTTCTGTTCCGTTTTGCCGAGGTCCGGATCTCCGCCGTGCTCGGCTTCCGTAAGATTACGGATAAGCAGTGAGGAGGACTGCACCGTATCTCGCAAAATGGCAGTACGAACCGCCTCCGTAAATTCCTCGGAGGTTACGTTTCCCTGCGCATCTTTCGGCATGTGCTTCTGTTTCAGCTCCACGAATACCTCAGGATCAAACCCCTGAAATTCTATGAACGGCCTTCCTTTTTTCTTCTCTGCGTTTATAGCCATGTAAATGCGCTCTTCCACTTCTATCTGCGTGCGCTTCTCACGAAACTTCGGAGCGAACCGTGGCATAAACGGCAGGTTTGCCATAGGCAAAAAATTCTCAAGCATTGCCGGAAATTCAAGCCCAAGTAATGCCAATTTCTTCAGCTGATTTACAAACGCCACACTTCTGGTCGGGCCCATTTGTTCCAAGCGATCTCCGCCGCGACGGAAAAAATCTCCTACCGCATTTGGAGTGTTTATCACACGCTGATACACGCGCTCAAATGCATTGCCCACTTTATTGGAAACTCCGGGTTGCAAATGACGAGAGACAATTTGCAACAATTCCGCACGACCTTCGAGCAGCTGTAATCTGCGATTGATATCTCTGCTTTCAACCAATTCCCTGAGTTCGCTCGGCTTCAGAAGTTCCCGCACACGCACGGCGAGCTCCCGCTCTTCTATTTGTGACAGCGTAAGAGTTGCGGGGTTGTTTACTATTTCGCGGGCGAGTTCCTGTAAGTCATGCAGTGTTCTGCCCGCCACGATTTCACGAAATCGCAGTACTTTCTGAGCCTGTGCCAGTGGCCTGCTTTCTTCTATTTTTGTACGGGAGTCTTGCAGCCACTGTGCTTGATCCGGAGACGGAGCACTGCGGCTTGGGCCCGTGGATATTCCTGGTGTTGCCATAAGAAAAATTAGGTCGTGGCTTGGCCACTGGTGGCACGAATAGTGCGTGTACCTGCGGTGAATTCCACCGTGGCGTCTCCCCCGTTCGTATTTTCCGCTATGGCTCGCTGCAGATGACCCGTAAGTTCCACAAGTGTAATGATTTCACCCGTATTGAACCGCACTTCTATTTGGCCGGGATCTGTCGCATTCTTCGGAGTAAGTGTATCGAGAGTAATGCGGGTGTTTGGGTCTGTTTTATCCGTAAGAACAAACTCCTTTCCGCCTCGTGTCACTTTTCCAAGCGTCAAGCCTATGCCGGCACCGGCAACATTGAGTGAGAACTCGGGCCTTCCTTCCATGCGCATTGGCTGGTTGAGGTTCAGTCCCGAAATGCCGAAGAGATTCTCCTGAATTTCAGCTTGCTGCTGTTGCTCGGGAGGAGCGTTGGGATCCGGTACTATTTGCGGTACGCCTTCTTTAAATACGATGCGCGGACGATCTTGCACCCTTCGTTCCGAAGGGGGAACAGACGCCCATTGGCTGTATGCGGAGCGGTACTCCACTTCCACGTCTCTTGGCGGCTGTGCGATTTTCAGCTGTGCGATAGTTTGTCGCTGTGCTTCCGTCAGACCTTTGATCTGCTCCTGGAAACGCGCGTCTTCCACCAGTCCCACACGGAACGGGAATTCCTCCAGACGAGCAATGAACATGCTCTTGAGGAAGGATTTCACATCGTCAAAGTTAATGCCGAGAGAACGAAAGAGTGACTCTGCCTTTTGTACAATAGGACCGAGTTGTTCGTTTTCACGTGCGCGATCCAGCCCTCTGTCCAGCGCGGCACCGACACGGTCTAAAGGAGACAGGCGAAACCTGTCCAAATATTCCTGTACGGCGTCCTGCTCGTCGGCTATGTCTCCCGCAAGATGTGCGAGATCCAATTGTGCGGCATCTGTCTGCTCTATGGTGTCTTCCAATCCCTGTATGAGTGCTTCAGGCGAAACGGGTACTCCTTCCGTGCTGCCGAGGAGCTCCTGTTCTATGTTCTGCCATGCGCTCTTCTCGTTTCCTTCCGTATTCGCATGTGCCGTGCGTGCAACTTCAAAAGCGGTGGCAAGAGAGTCCAATGCCTGAGATGCCGCAGTGGCATCCGGTGCGGACTCAGCGGATTCCGCCTGTACCTGCGGCTGCTCCACCGATTGTCGTAAGCTGGCGAGCTGCGCTTTTATACCCTCGAGAGCATTCATGCGCTCATTTTGCTCGGGGTTTTGCTGTGGTCCCTGGGAAGGACGATTTGGAGTAGCCATAAGGAAAGGGAGAAGATTTGCGAAAGTTATTTGGTAGCACCCGCTACGTAGGACTTGGCAGATTTTGTAATGAAGGAGAAGTATTTCTGCACATGCTCGGTCCATGGAATTTGCTGTGCCTTCACAAGAATCTGCTCCAGCTTGGCAAGCTGCTCAGGATTCATTTTGGGAAGACTTTGAGTCCAGTACTCACGTTCGGCAGAGGTGAGAATGTTACTCTCGGAAATAAGAGCTGAAATACGTGCTGTGTCCATATTGTTTGTGTGTGAAAAATTCTTATCATTATAGCAGAAAGTAACTCCTGAAACAAATCTCTGCAAAATGCTTTCATCTCTGCTACCCTAGTTTCTGCTAACTATTCACTTTTCACTTTTATGAATATCCAACATTTTGAGAAAGGTTTTCACTACTCGGATAAAGAGCTGCTCCTTGTGGCTCGAAAAATCGGAAAGCTTGCAACGTACTGCAGACGCGTAAAAGACGAAGGCTCTTACATACGCGTGGAAGCGGAAAGACGAAATACGAAGAAGCAAAACGACACCATTAAAATGATGATTACGGTGGAACTGCCATCCAAAACTTTGCGCTCCGAATCTCGCAAAGCAACGGTGGAAGAAGCGGTGGATCGCTGCACGGAAAAATTGGTGCCACAGCTGCAAAAGTACAAAGACCTGAATACTCAGCGAGGACGCGTACAGGTGGGACGCAAAAAATCCCGCAGTGCCAAATAATTCTATGCTGAAAAAATTCATCGCCAGTCTCGGCCTCTGCTCCGTTGCACTCTCCATGACGCTTCCTGCATTCGCCGCGACAGGAGATGTTGTGAGCAATGACAGTGTTCCCCCTACTCCCGTTATCAGCGGTCCTTCGGACATTGCGGTGGGAAGAACTCTGGTGCTGGATGCTTCGGCATCTGTCGGTATGGGAGAGAACGTAACATATCGCTGGTACAGAGATACGCTTCCTCAGCCCATCAGCAGAACCGTGGAAGCCGTGTATACGCCGGAGAGAGCCGGTATTACTCTCATTCGCTTGGTGATTAGCGGTACGATAGACGGTGAAGTGGTGGAAGCGGAAATTCAAAAAGCAATCACGGTGTATGAACGCAAAATCGTACTGATAGCCGACAACTCTATTCCGGCTGACAAGCTGAAAATTCACAAAGATACTGCCGGAGATGCCGGAGTATTCCTTCGAATTTTGCAGCCCGAAATAGTAGGGACGCCTCTTGGAACGGAAGAAGCGTTGGTAAAAATGATAAAAGACCAGCTTACCGCTCTGAACGGTGCGGAAGTCATCGTGCTCTGGTCCGAGGGTATTACGGGACTGCAGGCACTCATGCGGGCGGTGGAAGAAGACACCGAGCGCATGCAAAGCATAAAGAACCAATCCATTGTTCTCATTACGGACAGAAGCCTGCAGACGTTGGGTCGCACGGCCCGCGGACCGTTCTCCGTACTCAGACCAAAGCAGATTCTTGTCACGCGGCGTGCGTCCATAAACCCTCTGATTTCGTCTGAAAGTACGGAGCAGTTTATTGAGGAACTGGAAAAAAGAGATATCGATCACCTGATTGTGGATGCCTCCACCACAGGGCTGCGTCCGTGGAATCTGCTCTCCTCTCTCGTGAACTACATGCTGACACACGGAGTCTCCAGTCAGACGGTCATACTGCTTCTTATGCTGCCTGTTATCGCCATGATTCTGGCATTCTTAAAACAGGTGATAGGCGTTACGACATTCGGACTCTATACGCCGTCCATTGTCGCTCTGAGCTTTCTTGCTCTTGGCTGGCCCATTGGTCTTGTGTTCCTTCTGTTCATTCTGACAACGGGATACGCGACGCGGTCGTTCATGCGCAGATGGAGACTGCTCTATGTCCCCAAGGTAGCCATTATCATCACTGTCGTGAGCATCACGTTGCTGCTACTGCTTGGCCTCGGAACACTCTTTAACATCGTCCTCGCACGCGACACTATCTTCGTGTTGCTCATTATGTCCACGCTGGCCGAAAGCTTCCTGAACGTAAAAACGGAAGAAGGTTTGTACAGTGCGGTGCTCGGAACAGGCGAAACTATTCTTGCCGCACTGCTCTGCGTGTTCATCGTGCAGTGGCCGTGGCTGCAGTCTCTTGTTCTTGCTTATCCCGAACTTATTCTCTTTACCATAGCAGTGGATGCGGTTCTCGGCAGATGGACCGGGCTACGCCTTGTTGAGTACTTCCGTTTCCGCGAAGTCTTCAAAAATCTGCAGGAAGAGTAAATGTTCTCCTTTTTCTCCAACCACGGCGTTCTGGGGCTGAATGCTCGCAATCTGTTGTACGTGAAACCTTTCAACCCCCGCAAGGCGGTTGCATTCGCAGATGACAAACTGAAAACCAAAGCATTCCTGGCTGCGAGAGGAGTGCCGACCGCAAAGATTTACGCACGAATAGAAAACAGAGATCAGCTCAGAGAATTCGACTTCGGCCAGTTGCCCAACGAGTGTGTGCTCAAGCCGAATTACGGATTCGGCGGAGAAGGTATTCTTATTCTCAGAGGTCGCAAAAACGGCGTGTTTCTGCGGAACGGAAGAGTACCGATTACCGATGAGGAAATTTCGGAACACATCGAAGATATTCTCGACGGCATGTTCTCCGTAAACGGACGACGAGACACTGCTTTCTTCGAACAGATTCTTACGTCACATACCTGCTTCGCACGATTCCGCCCTGTTGGCCTTCCGGATATCCGTATCATTGTGTTCAACTTGGTACCCGTCATGGCGATGCTGCGCATACCCACCAAAGAAAGTGAGGGCAAAGCAAACATTCACCTCGGCGGAATAGGCATAGGAATAGATATGTCCAAAGGCATTACCACGCATGCGGCACAGTACCACGGCATGATAGCCGAACTGCCGCACGGAGGATCTCCCGGTGGCATACAAATTCCCTACTGGGATAATATTTTGCTCATCTGTTCACGTATTCAGCAAATTACCAATATAGGATACCTCGCAGTGGATATCACAATAGACGAGCATATGGGACCCGCACTTTTGGAGGTAAACGCACGTGCCGGACTCATGGTGCAGGTAGCGAATCTTGCGCCGTTAAGAGCACGACTGGAGCGCGTAAAAGGCATAAGCGTCAGCTCACCCGAAAAAGGTGTACGCATAGGACAAGATTTGTTCGGAGGAGAAAAGATATCGACTGTGACAAAAGAGGGAACGTCTTCCAAGCCGATACTCGGCACACACGAAACGATTGTCATAAGCGGCGACGGCACAAACATAGAAGTTCCCTGTCTTATTGCCCCCGAACGAGAACGCACCGTATTCACACCCAAACTCATAGAGAGTTTGCAAGGCAAAGGTGCACTGGAAGTGGAAGACGAAAAAGAGAAAACCTACAGAGTGAAATTTACTCTGGGCAACAAGAAGTTGCAGACCCTCATAGGAGTCGGAGAAGTATGGGGTGAAGAACGTGCCATGATAGGACGACGAGATCTCACGGGATTTCTCATAGATCCTTCCAAAGGAATAACATCTTCCACAAGCATGAAAGCGTCTGTGAAAGCAGATGTGCGGGCGCTGGATAAAATGCTCTCTCAAATAGACAGAGATCTGCTGCTTTTAAAGCACTTAAAACCTGTGAATCTGGAAGAGGAACGCGCGCGTTTGGTGCAGGACAAAAGATACAATCCCATGTTTCAGTATCGTGAACCGGAAATCGATTTGGATGAAGCGGAACGAAAACTTCAAAACAGAATAGAAGACTCGTCCGGTCTGGGCATTCTGCTGGAAAAGAAGAGGCAGGAGCTGCTCATTCGCATAGAACTGCTGCGCTCTCGGGGGGATGCCACTCGTTTTACGCAACAATCTCGAGCACTCTACGGTGCTCCCACTTCCGCACTTATTCACGATGCGGAAGCAGCGCTTCGTGAAAGAATGGCATGCGAACTTCCTACACCAAAAAAGGAGTTGCTCACCGCAACCGAGGTACAGAAAATTTTTGCGAAAGCGCTGGAACGCTACAGCCTCCATGACTGGCAGGCAACGGTTCGCCCAAAACTGGTTGCGGACTGCACGGTGGGAGGGCGCCACATCTATATTCGGGCATCCGCGCTATTCGAGGAAACGCACGTGGAAGCTCTTATGGCACACGAAATAGAAACACACATACTCACGGCAGAAAACGGGTCTCATCAGCCTTATGCAATCTTCCGCAACGGATGTGCGAACTACTTAGATACGCAGGAAGGTCTGGCGATTTATAATCAGAACAGAATTTATGGTCCGTTTCATGAAAAGAGATTCAATCCTCCTCGCAACCTTCTCGGACTCGCCTTCGGCCTGGAACACTCATTTGCAGAGACCCGCAGGTATTTAAAAGAAGAGCTGGGATACGGTGAAGAGAAAGCACTCAATCAAGCCATATCCATAAAACGAGGGTTGGGAGACACATCACATCCGGGAGGATTTACCAAGAGCTTGGTGTACTTCCGCGGCTTGCGAGCAGTGGAGCAATTCGTACGGAACGGCGGTGATTTAACTCGCCTCTACGTCGGAAAGATTGCCATGGAAGACTTGGCCATGGTGGAAAAAGTACCGGAGCTGCAAAAACCGCTACTGCTTCCTGAATTTCTACGGAAGAAAAAGGAAGATGCCCCTAAAAAGGCAACACCTAAAAAAGAGAAGGCAAAGAAGAAATCTGTAAAGAAGGAGGTGGAAGCAGATGCGGAAGAATAACGGTTACTGCTCCCAATCTATTCTGTCCATAGAGTCCACTGTGGTCATCCATGTTTGTCCGGATGCAAACACCAATGGTTTCTCGTTTTCATCCGTAAACACATACGGATCATTCACGCCGGTTTTCGACCATGCCGCGGGATACACACGACCGGACCTAAATAGCAGAGCACTTCCTTCACCCTGTACGCCCACAGCCAATCGACCGTACGGACCCACTTCTTCGACGGATGTCTCCAGAATAAGAACGTTACGCGGAGTCGCTTCACTGAGTATCCCGCCATTCGTACGAATATACTTTTGCTTCCATGGGTCGTAGAGATATTCGACGTTGTATTTGGGGCTGAAGAAGTTGATGGAAATTGTACTGGCACCGGATCCTGCTTGTGCACGACCGGTTTTATATGGTGGCCAGTGCACTTCCGTCGCTTCCGTTACTTCTGAAAGAAGTTTCTGAAAAGACTCTTGTGTAAGGAAAGCATCGTGTGGTGCGGGAATGCCATCTTTGCGCATAAAGTAGGTATCTCTATACACACCGTTAAACGCGGTGATAGTCTCGGATGTCTCGGTACGGTCCAGCGCTTCGGGGCTTCCTCCAATGTGGAAGAAAATGGATGTCCACGGCAACGTTCCGTCCAGGAAATACGAACGCAGAGAGCGTACGGGACCCACTTGATCCGGCAATTCCGATGAATCGTACAATGCGATAAATCTGGATATGTATCCCTCCACAAAAAATTCTTCGATGAGCAGAGCATCTGCCAAGCCTCGTTGATGCGGACGCGCATCTTCATGATTTTCTATCATCACTCCCGTAAGTACTTTCTTAGTATTTCTCCATGGCAAGAGACTGAGACGAGAAAGGCTCTGATCCACGGAAGAGCGTACTCCGTGCACTAAAGCACCTGCGTCCGGTGCTTGAGTATTTTCTGCGTAGCGAATTTCCGCCTGCGGAATAGCCAACACATACAATGTCAGAACGTAACCGCAAAAAATCGTAACCGCAAAAACGAGTCCCAGAGCCATGCGAGCTAATGTTTTTTGTGTCATGGACACTGAGAAGTACGGGAAACGAGATTAAGAGTCTCCGGAATCGCTCCCTGCTGATTTCTCTGAGCTTTCTCCTGCCGGAGCTTCTGCATCTGTCGATGCCTCGGTCACTGCTGCTTCTTCCTTGCGCTGCTCCTGCACTACCGCCAAGACGAGATCTGACTCTTCTGTAATCTCCACTCCTTCCGGTACAACAATATCTGCAACGGTAAGAGTGGTCTGAAAGTCCACAAGACCGTTTAACGATACCTCCAGATCGTGAGGAAGGTTGCTTGGCATACAGCGAACGTTCACATGATCGCGAGTGGTAACAAGCACACCGTTAAGATCTTCTACGGCAGGAGCTTCTCCCTCGAATCGAATCGGAATAGTGGCGTCTATCTCTTTCTTCATGTTTACCGCGTAGAAATCCACGTGAATAATACGATCTGATACAGGATCCACCTGAATGGCATGGAACAGAACCGGTACGGCGCCGTTTCCGGTATTCAGATTGACGATCGTGCTTTCACCTGCCAGCTGGTACGCACGAAATATCTCATTGTATACGCACTGCAGAGAGACATTTGCCTTATCGTTACCGTAGAGCTCACACGGCACCTGATCTCCGCGACGAAGATCTTTCACAGTGACATCCGTGGCTCTGGCCGTTGCTTGCAGTGGGATCATTTCCATATAAAGCCCCGAAAGGCTACGGGAAGCGTGAAAAACGGTCAACTGGTTTGGAAACAAATTATCAGTATTTTCTCCGTGGGTTTCAAGAGGTTTTTGTACCCCATTTCAGGAAATATTTCACTCCACTGGCAAGATGAGCACGTCCTACGCGTGTTGTAAGGAGAGAGAGCACACTCCCCTCACTGAGACGACGCTTCTTATCTCTTGCGTATACGGAGGGAAAATACACCACACGCTTCCCTGCCTTCCAGCATCTTCTGCACAGGTCGGTATCTTCAAAAAAGAGAAAAAATCTCGTGTCGAAACCGTGCAAGCTCTCTGTAAAAAACTGAGACGGAGTGAGAAAGCACCCGCCTACCACCCAGTCGGTATCGCGCTGCTTCTCCGGATCTTCACCCAGTTGCAGGTACCGAGCAAGTCTGGTGGGCAGCAATGAGCCCAGAGAAGTTCTTTTTGCCATGAGATCTAACGGCTTTGGAAACGAACGTGCAGAAAAACGAAGGGAGCCATCGTCGTGCATAAGTTTTGGCCCCAGTATCCCGATGCCGTCGTCGCTCTCCATTGCTTTGACCATGCGTTCCACACCGTCTTGTTGGAGAATTTTATCGGGATTGTTTATGAGCAGATACTTGCCTCGCGCATGATGCACACCGCACGCATACCCTTTGCCAAACCCGTCATTGGCAGGAGTTTCCACTATGCGTACCTGCGGATACTGCGAGAGCCTGTTTCTCAGTACGCCTATGGAGTCATCTTCCGAGTGGTTATCGACCACGATGATTTCCATTTCTTCCATGAATGACTGCTTCAGCATTTCCTGCACGCACCGAACGGTGGGTTGCGGACTTCTGAAGTTCAGAATAACGGCGGAAACGAGAGGCTGTTTCATGGCAGAGGATGGTACTACTATAGAGCTGTGAGCACACTCAAGCCATCGAAGGAAGAAAATCCGCATTTGGAAGAACTGCGTGCTCGCACGGCGAAAGCACCAAGTAGCCCCGGAATTTACCGCTGGCTGAACAAAGAGGGAGACGTGCTGTATGTGGGCAAAGCAAAGAATCTTAGAAACAGACTTACAAGCTACGTGCAGAAAAATCCGGATTCCGGCATGGGCCCCTGGAAACTCTCTCTGCTTACACGCATAGCAGACTTGGATATTACGGTCACAAATTCGGAACTGGAAGCACTGATACTGGAAACAAACCTTATTAAAGAACTCAAACCCAAGTACAACGTACTGATGAAGGACGATAAAAACTACGTGTACGTCCGCATAAGCGTGCAAGACCCGTATCCCGATGTTTCCATCGTTCGCAGACTGGAAGAAGACGGAGCCAAATACTTCGGCCCGTTTTTAAGCTCGTATCATACGAGAAAAATGCTCGACGTTCTGCAAGAAGTCTTTCACTACCGAGAAAATAAACAGGCGCTGGAAAGGCTGAACAGAGCTGCCAAAAAGGGGGAAGACGGTTCGGTGCAAGCGGCACCTTCTTTGGAATTTCAAATCGGACAATCGTGCGGTGTCGCCATGGGAAAAATCTCTCGTGAAGAGTACCGAGAACGCATACGGTCGGTCGTGGCGTTTTTTAAGGGAGATCATGCTCATGTGCTCAAGCAGGCAAAGGCAGCCATGCAGCAAGCGGCAGAAAATAAAAAATTCGAACGTGCGGCTGCACTGCGCGACGCAGTGGAATTCGTGGAAGGAATGAAAGAAGAGCAACTGGTATCGGATACGTCGGGGGAAGATACCGACACTTTCGCCGTTGCCATGAGCGGATCCAAGGCGCTCATTATGCTTCTGAAAGAACGAGGCGGGAAACTGACGGGGGAACAAAGCTTTTCTCTTCGAGGAGAACCCGACTGCGCAGCTGTCGCACTGGAACAGTTTTTACCCCAGTACTACCTCTCCGTACCATATCTGCCGGACCTTGTGGTGGTGGGTGAAGAACTGGAAGATGCACCGTTGCTTTCGAAGTGGATGAGCGAGCGCAAAGGGAAGGCGGTGGAAATACGGAAGCCCGAACGAGGGAAAAAATCCAAGGTACTGGAACTTGCCGAAAAGAATGCCGCGGAGAAAGTGCACCAACTGGAAGCGAAGTGGGAATCCGCCGCACGCAACATAGAGTCGGCACTCACGGATCTTCAAACAGTGCTCAAATTAGAAATCATACCTAAGCGCATAGAAGGGTACGATATCTCGCATCTCGGCGGCACCGAAACAGTGGGAAGTATGGTGGTGGTACAAAACGGAAAACCTGCGAATACGCAGTATCGGTCTTTTACCATACAAACGCTTCGAGAGGGAGATATAGACGACTACAAGGCATTGGAGGAAGTGCTGCGCAGACGCCTGAAATACCTTATGACCACTGTGAAGCAGGAAGAAGTCGTATGGAAATCCAAAGGCATCACGCTGGGAAAAGCACGAAAAGGAGAACAGAAAAGCATAGAAGAAATCATCGAAAAACAAAAAGAACTCAGCAATGTTGGTATCGAGTACAAAGATTTCATTGTGGCACGACATGGCAAAGAGATTGTGGCATTTGCGCGGCTCGTGGAAGCCGAAACCGTCACACCGGAAATAAAATCTCTCTGGGTGGAAGAAAAATACAGAGGAGAAAAGCTCGGTCGGCTTCTGGTACGAAAAATTCTCGGAAGAGTGAAGAAAGGAAAGATATATGTGATAATCGATCCGAACCCGAAACTGGAAGAGTATTACGCAGAAATAGGATTTCGTCATGTTCTTTCTCCTCCGGAATCTCTGCTGAAAAAGACACGCGCATTCTGCAAAGAACAACTCGATGCACGCGAAGGGCGCATACTCGTATACATCGTCTCCGAGCATAAGGCGGACGATTCGCTCGCAAGCAAACCGGATCTGCTGGTCATAGACGGTGGCAAAGGACAGTTGAGCAGTGCACTGAAAGTACTGAAAGAAGCCGGGTTGAACATACCCGTTATCGGTCTTGCCAAGCGCGAAGAAGAAATTTTTGCGCCGGGAGAAAAGAATCCCCTCCTCTTACCCAAAGACTCACAGGCACAGTTCCTGCTGCAACGCTTACGAAACGAAGCGCATCGTTTCGCAAACGAACACCGTAAAAAGCGCATGGCAAAGCACGCCATAGGTTCCGCACTGGACGATGTGCCCGGTATAGGAATAAAAACAAAGCAGGCACTGCTACTGGAGTTCGGTTCCGTGCAGCACATACAAGAAGCGAGTGACAAAGCACTGCGTACGCTCGTAAGCGACACACAGTTGCAGGCACTGAGAAAATACCTCTAGGTTTCCCGCTGATACCGTGTAACCGCAGCAGAAATTTGGCTGGCAACCTTATTGGCATACGGAACGTACTTCAGTGTCATGTCGTCTCCGCCGAGACCTTCTTTAAGGTGTACACACAATTTTCCGAAAGGGAAAATACCCCACATCTGCGTTTCTGTGCTCACGCTTCCTATATTCTCCATGTGCAGCGGTTTTATTTCTCTGCGAAACAGTGATGTTTGATCCACAATAAGAATTTTATCTGTTGTGACGTAAATAAAATCGTATGCCCAGTCTATGTAAGCCTTGAGTACGTTAAACAGTACGAAAATAATCCATAATGCAAAAAGAATTCCGACCAGCCATCCCATGGGCCAATCGTTCATCCATCCGAAAATAGCAATTGTAAACAGCACAACTGTAATGAGGATCTCTCTTAAAATAGCGAAAAGAAATGACAGTCCGTGATACCGCGTAAAGAGCACCTCGCACTCCCCTTCGTGGCAGTACGCCTGCTTGATCTTGTTTATATCGGTCTCGAGTGCGAGAAACTGCATAATACGACAGAGTCTACAATAAAATGAAAAGATCCGCATCTGCTTTTGCAGAAAAGAAGTCTCTGCCTATACTGCAGTCGTGACCTGTTTCCTTGCCCGTCCGAAAGCTCACAAGCGGAGGCGGGTCATCCCGGTAACAGGTATGCTCATTCCATCCCCGCGGCCCGTTCGTCTAATGGTTAGGACGCCAGGTTCTCATCCTGGTAACAGGAGTTCGATTCTCCTACGGGCTGCCAATCACGAAAATCCGGTTGCTGGCGCAGAACACGCCAGCCTTTTTTGGCTTCGCAGCGCAGCCTTTGCCGTTCTAAAAGAAGGTTCGAGCCGACGCGGAGCAGAAATGCGCGTAGTTCCGGCTTGTCGTCTTTCGACGCCAACTCTTTGGCTCGTACTGCGTCTTTTATGAGCATCCGGACAGGTTCGAGCCGATCCGTTCCCCCGCTTCGGTACTGCCTGATTTGTTCCTCGATCCCCGACTTGCGATGCAGCAGGTCGCTCTTCTTTGTGCGGTACTCGTCTGTCGTGAGTTCTCCTGCAAGGCGCAAGTCCAGCAGCGTCTGCAATTTTACTTCAACGTTGCTTTTATCGTCCGTCAGCAACTGCGCAGATGCTTGCTTCTCTCGCTTCGTGTCTCTGGCTTCGCCGTCGAGTTTCGCAAGCATTTTGTTGCCGATGGCATCAGGCAGTGAAAACTGTTCGACGGTTTCTTTCATCTGGCCAAAAAGCGACTCTTCCCGCGCGTATCGTTCGCCGCACGGCCCCTTTTTCTTTGTGCAGCGGTAGTAGACATGCCCTTTCTGCCTTTCGGCAGTGATCGAGCATCCACAGGAAGCACACTGCATCATGCCAAGAAATGGGTACTCGTTCTTTCTCTGTCTGTGTTTCTTGCCGCGTTTCACGAACACCCGCTGCACTTCGTCGAACAGTTTTTTGGGAACGATCGGTTCGTGTACACCTTCGTAGAGTTCGCCCTTGAACAGCATCAGCCCGCAGTAGATGGGACGCTTGAGAAGTTTTTCGACGCCGGAAAGATAAAGCGCGTTGCCGTGGCCGTTCCGCAAGCCTTCCTCCTCCAACATGTCTCTGATCTGTTTCAGTGTGTACTCGCCCGTCGAGTATGTTTCAAAGGCTTTGCGGATGAGTGGCGCCATCTCTGGGTCGGGATCTATGCCTCTGGTCTTGCGGTTGTTGATGTACCCGAGTGGCGCCACGGTCGGCCAGAGTCCGCGACGCAGTTTCTGCCTGTTTCCGCGCTTCACGTTCTCGCTTAAGTTATCGATGTAGTACTTGCTCTGCCCGAAGGCGATATTGAGCATAAATTTGCCTTGTGGCGTGCTTTCAAACCAGAACGTGGGGAACTTGAGATCAAGGAGTTTTCCGGTGTCAAGCATGTAGATGATGCGTCCCCCGTCGATGCTGTTCCGGGCGAGCCTGTCTGGATGCCATGACAGTATTCCCTGAGCTTCACCCTGTTCAATACGGGCAAGCATTTCTGCGAACACGGTTCGGCCGGGTTCTTTGGCGGTTTTGGCTTCCTCGAAGGAAGCCGCGATTTCAAGGCGTTCTTTTTCGGAATGCTCGGCCAGCTCCGCGAGCTGAGCCTCGATGGAGAGGACTTGTTTGTCCTCCGTCTCCGTGGATTTACGGGCGTAGATGAAGTACTTCATGGGGCGAACGGGGAAGGGGGAGAAATTTGCGTTTGGCCACTGACGGCAAAGGCTGCGCTGCGAAGCCAAAAAAGGCTGGCGTGTTCTGCGCCAGCAACCGGATTTTCGTGATTGGCAGGGGGTGCTGCAAAAAATCCGAACCGATCTGGGCTGCTAGCGGCGCGGCGGCTGCAACAATTCGCGCGCCCAGCCGCCCGCGCCGCCGCCGTTTTCCGAAAAACCGCCAAAGAACCCGTCCACCGCGTCGGCTCGAACCTTCTTGTGGCCAAACGCAAATTTCTCCCCATCGAATGTAATTTGTAAACAGAGGACGTTTCGACTTCTTCCAATAGGGTGGTACCCTGTTGACAGTTTTGAACTACCATCATTCAAATACTATCATTTTATGGAAGAAAAGAAAACGAAGACCAGTGGCAGGAAGGACGCAATAGGCGTGAAGATACAGGCGTGGAGAAAAAGAAAAGGATTAACGCAAGATGCGCTCGCAAAGAAAGCGGACATTCCATACACGACACTCGCAAAAATTGAGTCCGGCGTCATAAATAATCCTTCACTGCAAACAATGATGAAGATCGCTGAAGGGTTGGAAGCCTCATTAGATGATTTAACCAAAGATCTATGAACAAGGAACGACAGCAGAGGATATATGAGCTTCTGAAACGCGGTTTGAGACTTGCGGAAGACGGCGATGAGCTTCCAACGGAGTGGGCGCGTGAACTTTTCCCGCCCGAACGCCGCGAGTACGAGCTTGTTTATAACGGCAAAGAAACCGAGGAGCAGATTCTCGCCGACACAATGGCAGTTCCATTTCAGGAAGTCAGCACTTTCGGAAAAAATGGCGTTGATTGGCATAACAAGCTTATCTTTGGCGATAACTTGCAGGCGATGAAAACGCTTTTGCAAATGAAAACGGACGGGAAATTGGTGAACGCCGACGGTATACCTGGTGTTCGGCTGATTTACATTGATCCGCCATTTGCGACGAAAAAGGAATTTCGCGGTAGCCAAGACCAAAAAGCCTACCAAGACAAAATCGCTGGAGCGGAATTTTTGGAATTTTTACGCAAACGGCTAGTACTAATGCGCGAGTTACTTGCGCCGGATGGAAGTATCTATGTTCACTTGGATGAAAAGAAGAGTCACTATGCAAAAACCATTTTAGATGAGATTTTTGGAGAAAATAATTTCCAGCGCGAGATAATTTGGCGGATCGGCTGGCTTTCGGGATATAAAACAAAAGCGCTAAATTGGATTAGAAATCATGATGTTATCTTCTTCTACACAAAATCTCAAAATTTCATTTTTAACAAATCTTACATACCCTACTCCCCCGACTACCGTCGACGAGACGGCTCGGTCCCCGAAGGGAAAGGCTATCCAATCGAGGATACTTGGAATTGCTCTGAAATTGATCGGCTAGATTCAATACAAATAATGAGTTTTGCTGGAGAAAAGACAGGATTCCCAACGCAGAAAAATGAAAATTTATTGGAAAGAATAATTTCTACCTCATCAAATCCGGGCGATATTGTATTGGACGCATTCGCTGGTGGCGGGACAACTGCCGCAGTGGCGGAAAAGTTAGGTCGCCGCTGGATTGCGGTTGATGTAAGTAAACTCGCAATTTATACAACGCAAAAGCGGATGCTAACTTTGCGAAAGAATATCAGCAATACCGGCGCACCGCTCACCGCCAAGCCATTTACGCTCTATAACGCCGGTTTGTACGATTTTGAAAATTTACGAAACCTACCTTGGGAAGATTGGCGATTTTTCGCACTCCGACTTTTTGAATGCAAAGATGAGGCACATAAAATCCACGGCTTCCAAATGGACGGCAAGCGACAAGGTTCAAGCGTCCATGTTTTTAATCATTTCCAGGAAGGACAGATTAGTCCGCAAACAATAGCAGACCTACATGCAAGCATTGGAAAAGCTGTCGGAGATCGCTGTTTTATCATTGCTCCGCGCGGCGCATTCCTTTTCCAAGAGGATTATATCGAAATGGACGGCGTCCGATATTACGCGCTTCGTATTCCGTATTCTTTCATCAACGAACTGCACCGACGGCAATTTTCCGCGCTCGTACAACCGAACGACGAAATGGCTATCAACGAAACCGTTGAGGCGGTAGGTTTTGATTTTGTTCAGCCGCCGGTTGTTGAGCTTGAACTTACTACAAAAGCGCAAGCCGTGTCTGTTAAAATAAAGAAGTTTGAGAGCAAAGCGCGTCTGCGCGGAGAGGACAAAATCAGCAAACACGACGCACTCTCAATGGTGATGGTAGATTACGATTATAATGGGAAAGTGTTTGATTTGGATACAGCGTTTTATGCGAGCGCGATAAAAGATAACAAGTGGAAAATTGAGCTACCGACCAAGGAGATTAAGGGCATTGTCATGCTCGTATTTTTGGACATTTACGGCAACGAAGCGCGTATTGCGATAGATAAAGCGAAACTCATTAACAAAGGCCGCCGATTAACCAAAAAATGATTATGCCGCGACGCAATCAAAACAGCGGACGTTTCCACAATACAGATCTCGTGCTCGAGATCAGCTCGTCTGTTAATCGAAAAAAATGGGATGAGAATAGATACGAAGCATTTATTGATGAACTTTGTGGGGTCAGAGAGTACCAGAAAGACGCGATATTTTGCGCGCTTCGGTACTTGCTCGGTGGTGAGTATCGCAACTTACGAGACTTGGCCAAGAAAAATTTTGAGCAGAACGAAGTTTTGCGTGATAAGTACGGTACACAGGGCAATTTTGAACGACATTTACAATTACCGGACCAACTTGCCGCCTCACTAGACTTGGCAACTGGCACGGGCAAAAGCTATGTGATGTATGGCATTGCGGCGATCATGCTTGCTGAGGGCACGGTTGATAGAGTTTTGGTGTTGTGTCCGTCCACGACGATTGAAACAGAATTATTGGAAAAATTTGAGCTATTGGCTGGAAACGCCGATTTGCGTGATCTTTTGCCAGCAAATGCGGTAGTGAATGCTCCGCGTGTGATAAATGCCAGTGAGAGCATTGTGTCCGGCAGTATTTGTATAGAGAACTATCACGCAATCCTCGCCCATGTGCACTCGTCAATTCGCGATAGTCTGCAAGGTAAGGGGGAACGCACGCTTATTTTGAATGATGAGGCACACCATGTCACAAACGAGGTGGCGAGTAAGGCGAAGCGCTGGAAGGAATTTTTAACCGATCCGAGTTTCGTATTCCGCTATGTCATCGGCGTTTCTGGCACTTGCTATCTTGGCAATGAGTATTTTTCCGATGTGATTTATCGCTATTCGTTGCGGCAAGCAATGGAAGAAAAGTTTGTGAAGAAAGTGCAGTATGTCGCCGAAATGCCGCGGACGAGACAACCGGAAGAAGAAAAGTGGCAATTAGTAATGAATCGCCATGAAGAGCTCCAGCGCAAGTTGAAATCGCATAAATTACGTCCGCTGACCATTGTCATCACGAAAGACATTCGTGGTTGTAAGGATGTAGCCGAGAAATTCAAAGCATTTTTGCAAGAACAAACTGGCAAAAGCCGAGAGCAAATCGACGAGCAGGTGCTTGTCATTCATAGCGACGCGCCGGATTTGCCGCGTCTTGCAGGTGTAAACAACGCAACGAGCAAAGTTGAATGGATTTTATCGGTTTCCATGTTGAACGAGGGTTGGGATGTGAAGCGCGTTTTTCAGATCGTTCCACACGAAAAAAGGGCATTTGACAGCAAGCTGCTCATCGCCCAAGTGCTCGGGCGCGGCCTGCGAGTGCCGGACGGCTGGAAAGGTCCACAACCGGAGGTTACGATTTTCAATCATGACCGATGGGCGGATGACATTAGGCATCTAGTTAATGAAGTTTTGGAATTTGAGAAACGCATACCGACCTTTCCGGTTACCTCGTCTGAATATAATTTTGAACTTCTGAACATTGAATATGATCCGAAACCGCGTACAGAAACTTATAAAATGGAAGAGCCATACCAGCTTTTAAAAAAGGGATATGTTGATTTGTCCACGGAATTGCCGCAAGAAGAAATGACGGTTGAATTTGAGGAAGCTGATACCGGTGTGCGGACCCAGTGGAAAACGAAAATAAGGCACAAAACTTATACGCCACATGAAGTTGCCGAAGTTATGTTTCAGCGATTTGAGGATTTGCCGGAAGACGAAGATCGCAAATTTTATATAAAACAGTTGCCCCTTGATAAGCTGGAAGAAATTGTCAAAAGGTCTTTGATAGAAACGGGGAATAAGGTCATTACTGAGAGTATGCGTCAGAAGTTTTTGCAGTCACTTGGAACCCTCCAAAGGAAAGAGGCGCAAGTCGTTCGCTACGATTTTGAGCCGACAAACTACTATCCAATATCAACGGTCGAGCGACCACAAGAGAGCGCGAGCGCATCTGATTTGAAGAACGGCAAAACGTTTTTTTACACGAGTAAGACGAAGGAAAATATGCCGGATGAGTATAAGGACTTTTATGAAGAAGCTATTGCGGAAGGAAGCGGCTTTAAATGTGTGCAAGTTGCCAATAATTACGACTTCAGGTCGCCGCTTAATGCCGTAGTTGCAGATCACGACAATGAGCGAAGATTCGTTAAGGAGTTAATGAAAGCCGAAAATGCGGAGCATATTGCCGCATGGATAAAGTCAACGCCAATGAGTTTTTACGAAATTGATTATTTCTGGAAGAAAGGCGAACACCCAAAGCGCGGAAAATTCAGCCCCGACTTTTTCATAAAAACCGATGGCTTAATTTTGGTCGTAGAGATTAAAGACGACGATGAGATTGGCGATCCGTTAGTAGAGAACAAAAAGAAAAATGAATACGCGCTCGCTCATTTTGGGCGGATCAATGCTTATTTGCGAAAGAATAAAAAACAACAAACTTATAAATTCAATTTTCTCACCCCGTCTGACTTTAATGGCTATTTTCAAAGCATTAGAGAAGGGGGCATTGCGGATTTCACATCAGAATTGGATGTTGAATTGAAAAAGTGAAATGTACGAACCCGAAAAAGAACGCCTTGAAATCGCCCGGAAAACGGCGGCGGCGCGGGCGGCTGGGCGCGCGAATTGTTGCAGCCGCCGCGCCGCTAGCAGCCCAGATCGGTTCGGATTTTTTGCAGCACCCCCTGCCATCACTGGCTATGGTTTATAGACCCGCTTGCCTCAGCCAAAAAGTCAGAGTTCGAGGGGGTGGTTTTTTGGTTCTAGACCGCGTTGGCTTTTGTGTGCTTTGGCCTTGTCCGTATTTCGCAG